>ERZ1673812.1-NODE-1-length-749286-cov-22.032007_pt1 | contig 749286 bp, 747 predicted proteins | sample MGYA00580150_ERZ1673812 | MGnify/ENA primary metagenome ERZ1673812 (study PRJEB41219, sample SAMN04549591) | soil metagenome | isolation source: soil | place: USA: Texas, Big Bend National Park | collected 2009-03-17 ... | reverse complement strand
TTCACAAAAATTAATTAACAGAAAATTCTAACTATATTTATGCAATGCTAATGATCCATTGTAATTTATTTATTGGTCGGAGCTTATATGGTAGGAACAGGATATTATATCGATGAGGAGGCACCTGATGCGCTTGTTTTTCATAAATTTGGCTTTTTGGAATTAATCATCCTGTCCTATGCGTACATTTTTTTAGGACTTGCAGTAGGGTTTGGGAAAAGGAAAGAGAATTGAAATTGGAAATCCCCAAGGAATTTGGAGCCGTGGAGACGGGATATAAGGATGTAATCCATAATAAAAAGGAATCAAGGAGAACGATAACAATGAAAATTAGTGAATTGGCTGTTTACGAGCCATATTATATTTCAATTTTTTTAGTCTTACTTGGATTAGGATATTGGATGATAATTGCGTTAGTTGTTTCTAAATTTCGTTTTACTATATTCGGTAAATTATTTTTGGCAATATCCATTGTGATCTATCTCTTGGTCGGGGTTTATATGGTTGGCAAGGGGGATTATATCGATGAAAAAGCTCAGGATTCACTTATTTTTCATAAATTTGGCTTTTTGGAATTAATCATCCTGTCCTATGCGTATATTTTTCTAGGACTTGCGGTAGGCTTTGGGAAAAGGAAAGACAATTGAATGTTAAATCTTGGATTTTTCAATATTCCACTTGTTTTTTCATAACACGGTTATGCAAAAAAGATTGGCCAAATTTTATGGTCAATCTTTGCATTTATCTATTCAAATACTTTTGTTGAAGAGGAAGATCTTGTCGTTTTATTTTCTCTCCGCTCTTATTTCTTTTTTTAAGAAACCAGAACAGGACTGTAAGTGAAAATAATAAAATTGGTATATATCCAACTAACCGCCATGCGTTTAACGCACCGAGAAAATAATATGCAACTGGTAAAAATGTTACAGTACTAATAAGCATAAACAGCCAAGAACGATGGAGTAAACCAATTATAAATGTAAGTATTGAAATAACAAATGAAGTTCTCCATAAGAATATAATCAAATTAAAATCATCCAATATATCGTCCACCCCCTGCGTGAAATACTGTAATATTTAAAGAAACTAGGAGCTGTCCAAAAAGTCAGGGTTAACTGACTTTTTCGAGCCCCTTCATTTTAGGGACTTATCGGGCAGACCATTTTTTCTATCTTTTTATATCCTTCAGAAGTCTTATGAAGGACTTTTCTTATGCTCCCTCTTTCTGAATTGGTTCTTCAAAAGTTTTATGACGGACATTCAGCACATATAATTGCTTCTTGTTGGGTTCATTGCCTCTTATGAAGGACATTTACAAAGTTTATTCAATTATTTTTGTCCTTCACTGTAGTATTTCTCCAAACTCTTTCATTTTAGGAACTCATCAGGCAGCCCCTTTAAAAAATTGATTTCTTACTCATCATCAACTTTTAATTTTAAATTTGAGTAAAGAACTAAATTCCTACCTCAAATTTTGCTTCGTCATCCGATGTATCAGCATCTATTTCATTAGAAGATCATTAATCGATATTATTTCACCAGCTGTGAAAGCATTCGTTAGTGGGATTTTACAAATAAATCTAATAGAATATTGCCGTATATAAATATTCTTCATTATGCACTCAATTCCTTTTTTTGTTTTAAGAAGTGAGTCTTCAAGCTTTTTTCTGCAACGATATGGTATGCAGGCACAAAACTAAACAATTTAAATTCAATAGAACAAATTTCCCATGTATTTTATGTGATTAAAAAGAATTGGTTAAAAATAGGGGAAATTTTAAGTTATAAAAACGTTTTACTATGCACATACATTTTATGAATCGTGATAGATCTGAATTTACTGATACGATTTCAAGGATTTCCACAGGCTCTAAATCTCATTTTGGTACTTTCGTGTATATAAAAATAATTCAGCATCTGTCCGCATTTTTATAAAAAGTAGCTCCAAAAGCTGCCCCACTTGCCCCAAAATAATACATTATGAAAACTTAAATTGAAACAAAAAAACCCTGAAATCCTTTCTTCTCAAGGGTTTCAGGGTTTTTAAATACTGAATTATACAATCTAATTTTATTAACGAGAGTAGAACTCAACGATGAGCGATTCGTTAATTTCCGCAGGCAATTCAGAGCGTTCAGGCAGACGAGTGTATGTTCCTTCAAGCTTTTCCGGATCAAATGTTAAATATTCAGGAACAAAGTTGTTTAATTCAACCGCTTCTTTAATGATTTGAAGGTTGCGGGATTTTTCACGGACAGAAATCGTTTGGCCTGGTTTTACTTGGTAAGACGGAATGTCCACGCGGCTTCCATCCACTAAAATATGGCCGTGGTTAACCAATTGGCGTGCTTGACGGCGAGTGCGAGCCAAGCCAAGACGATAAACAATGTTATCTAAACGAGACTCTAAAAGGATCATGAAGTTTTCACCGTGAATACCCGGCATTTTGCCCGCCTTTACGAAAGTATTGCGGAATTGACGTTCGTTAACTCCGTACATATGGCGAAGCTTTTGTTTTTCTTGCAATTGTAAGCCGTATTCAGAAAGTTTTTTCCGTTGGCCTGGACCATGCTGACCAGGTGCATACGGGCGTTTTTCAAGCTCTTTGCCTGTGCCGCTCAAAGAAATGCCTAAACGGCGGGAAATTTTCCATGTAGGACCTGTATAACGAGACATATTGCTCCTCCTTTTGTATTTTCGATTGTAAAATACAAACAGACTGATTCTCTCAATTATGCACATTTTGTTTTCATGTACCTTCGCTCCAGCAGCAGAGAGTTACACGGTACACCTCAGATTTGAGGAACAAAATGACATCATAATTGTCGAATCCTTAGGCTGCTATATTTTACACAACGATCATTATATGATTTTAAATGAGCGGTGTCAAGATTATTTCCTTTGCTGTCAGCGAAAAGGAATATTTAATCCGACGAACTTCACACATTCATTTCTATTTTTTGTGAAAAAAATACCAATTTTTTCACAAAAAAAAATGTGCTTCATGTTATAATACTATTAAAGTAATAAGGTCTATTTTCCCGGTTATAGGTGGTGGAGTATGGATTGGGATCATTTTGAAAACTTATTTTTCCGATTACTTATGAATGATTCGGACAGACAGCATTTCGATGAATTTATTAATGAAATGTTTGCAATTTTAATCAAAGCATTTAATCTTCAAAATGTGTCGATTTGGAAAGAGATCGGTTCGAATCTTTTTTTATGCCAATACTCGAGCAATGACGATGTAAAAGGTGTTTCGAAATCATTTAGCTTCAAAGACGATGAACAATTTGTAGTTTACAAAGAAAAAGGACGCTTGTTTTTGCAGTATTCGACAGAATCCTCTCCAAAAATGCTGTTGGAATTCAGAGGAGGCCGTGTACTTCACAAACTTTCTAATCAACAACTAGAAAAAATTTCTAAAATATGTTTTGCCATGTTTTTTCACGGAAAAAAATTATATTTGCAAAAAACGCTTAAAGAAAAATATTATCAATTGTTTTTATTAACTGATGAACTTTATTCCATTATGAAAGAAGAAGAAGTGTTAAACAAGCTTTATAACACTTTGAGGCAAATGTATCCCGACCTATTATGCCATTTCATTTTGCCAATGGATTATTCATTAGGACATGAAATTCCTGTGAAAAATTTGGAGAAGGAAATAGATCAGTATGAGGAAGCTATGACAGCCTTTTTGAAAGGCGATATGGTCGTAAGAAGCTCGTCAAACGGGCTCTATATTTATGTCCCGATTGCAGGAAGGCAGGGTGTTTATGGATTAATTGATGTACATATCCCACTGCATATTGAACAAATCGATGACGTAATAGATATGATCGAAAAAGTGGCAAAGGCCGGCGGCAAAGCGCTGGAAAATGCCAAGCTGTATGAACAGTCGAAGCAGCATGTAAACGATTTGCAGCTCATTAATGATACGGCTCGAAAAATTAATAAAAATTTGCGGATTTCAGATACGATGAAATACATGGTTAAAAGAATGCTTCGTTCATTTTCTGCAGATGAGGCCGCTTTTTTTATTTTTGATGAAAATAAAAAATGGAACATGCTTTCAGAAAGTACATCGTTTTTCCATTCAGATGAATCGAAGGCTTACGTTGATTGGGTTGCACAAAATATATTGGAGCAAAATAGTGTATTCACTGGCGATATTTCCAATTCCATTCTCGGGGAAGCCGTTTATAAATCAATAATGGCTGTTCCGATGATCGACAGTGAAAAAATCATCGGATTTGCTGTTGTGCTGCGTAAGGAACCGTATTCCTTCACGTTTGATATGTACAAATTAATGGAATCGCTTGTGTCTCATTCTACACTCGCCTTTACGAACTCCATGCTTCGGGAAAAGCTGGAATTGCTCGTGATTACAGATCCGCTTACAAATCTTTTTAATCGAAAATATTTTGACGAGGTTGTTCATCAATCGTTTAAAGAAGACCAAAGAGGCACATTAATTTTAATAGACGTAGACAATTTTAAACAAATCAATGATACGTATGGCCACCAAGTAGGCGATAAAGTGCTTATTCAAATTGCTAAAACGATAAGGAACAACATACGGGAGGAAGATGTAGGAGCTAGATGGGGCGGAGAAGAGCTGGCCATTTATCTTCCTAAAGTGGGTTTAAAAATCGGATGTGAAGTGGCAAACAGAATTGTTTCAGCTGTGCGGAAATCAACGAAACCGCCTGTAACAGTTTCATGCGGTGTTTCCTATTGGGATGCAGCTCATAAAAATGATTCGCCTGCCCTTCTTTTTAAAAGAGCAGATGATGCCTTGTATCAGGCAAAGCGCAATGGAAAAAATCAAGTATCGGTTTTAGACCAAGAAAGAGCATAAAGGGTTCCTAGGTATTGCTCTGATTTGTTAAAATCGTTTGACAGATCGTAACTAGGAACCCTTTTTTATATCATTTGAAAGGGTTCAAAAGTTGAATGCTCATTTCCACCTGTTCACGACTTCCGGCGTTTGAAAAACAAGGCTATTAAAGGTATTCTGTAAGAATATTCGTAAATTTTTCTAAATATCTTTGGTCTATTTCATCAAATCGGTTTTTAATCGGGCTGTCAATATCTAACACACCGATTACCTCATCGTTCTTAATAAGCGGGACAACGATTTCCGATTGTGATCGCGCGTCGCAGGCGATGTGTCCAGGGAACTCATTTACATCAGCCACTCTCACCGTTCTTTTTTCGAAAGCAGCTGTTCCGCATACACCTTTGCCAATAGGAATTCGAACGCATGCCGGCAGCCCCTGAAAAGGTCCGAGAACAAGCTCATCTCCGTCTTTTACATAAAAACCAACCCAATTGATTTCTGACAAAAATTGATTCAACAAGGCGGATGCATTAGCTAAATTCGCTATGACATTTTTTTCCCCTTCAATCAATGCTGTAAGCTGTTTTAACACAAGCTCATAATTTTCTTCTTTTGTTCCATTATAGCTTTCGACGACAAACATGGAAATTCCTCACTTTCTTTTTCAAAATGACAAGTAAGTACGAACTTTGTCGAGAAATTATAGCAGGAAAATATCGTTGCGGGTAGAAAACTTCTAACAGCCATCAACAAAAGGAGTGATCCACTTGCAAACGAAAACGAACACTGTTACGAAAGAAAATATCGTTGATGCAGCAATTTTCCTTTTTAATACAAAAGGTTACACCGGAACATCGGTTAGGGAAATTGCCAAACGGGCCAATGCAAATATCGCCCATATTTCTTACTATTTTAAAGGAAAAAACGGATTATTGGAACATTTAGTGTCCAAGTTTTATGAAGGTTATTTAGACGTAATCGATCAATGCTATCAAAAATGTACAGAATCTCCAAAACTCTCTCTTATGGCAATCGTTGAAGAACTTCTCCGCTATCAATATGAAAACCGCCGGCTTGCCCGTTTTGTCCACCGAGAAGTAACGCTTGATTCGACTCTCATTCGCCAGGTGATGATGACTTATTTAGCGAAAGAAAAATATTATTTGCTTAACCTGCTTGAACGAGGGATGCGAGCGAACCAATTTAAACAAGTAGACATTCCCCATTTTTTAGTACAATTCAAAAGCTTAATAAATATGCCGTTTTTACAGCCTCAATACATGTATGAAGTTTTACATATTAATCCGTACGAAGAATATTTTGTCAAGCAATATAGTAAACAGCTGGTTTCATGGCTGGAACAAATACTTTTTCAGAAAAACGAAAAACAATCAAATGACTAAACCATTTTTTCAAAAATTGAAAAATCGCTGCCTACATCCTTCGCGCTATGGGCATCAGAACCATAAACGAGAGGGATGCTTTGTTTTTTGGCCGCTTGTATAATATCCTCTGGCGGGTAAATTTCTCCGCAAAAGGCTTTTCGTAAACCGGAAGTGTTGACGTCCAGTTCCATCCCCCTTTTGTTCATTTCAGCAAAAATCTGTTCAATATAAGGCTTTTCATCAAATGTGGCTTGGAAAAGCTTTTGAAATTTGTGTATTAGCGTAATATGTCCAAGCCGCTTCGGCTTATACTTTCCAAGATCTGAAACAACCCCTTTTAATACTGTCGCATAATATAATTCGTATAAATGATTGATGCCACCTGACAGCTCCGCCATTTTTTGAAACGTATGTTCATCAAAATCTACACAATAATATTGTCCATTTAATTTTAAAAAATGTACGGACAAAATGCTGTCATCAAGAAAAGGACCGTATTTGTCCAAAAATTGCGCTGTTTCTCTTTCAAAACCGTTAATATAGTCTACTTCTAAACCGATATGAATATCGATATCGCGTTTATATTGTTTTTTTAAGTCTAGCAAAATAGACAAGTAGCGGTCGATATCACTGAAGGGCATTGCGCTGTCCTTATCGGGAGTTGGATCAACAAACCCTTCCGGCAATGGAGCATGTTCTGTAAAGGTTATAGCAGAAAATCCTTTTTTTATGGCAGTTTCAATATACAATTCAAATGAATCGTCCGTACCGTGGGGGCAAAAAGGGGTGTGAACATGTCCATCTTTTTTCATAGAAATCACCTCAAGTTTGTCGAGATTTATGTGAAAAAATTAAAAATTTTGCTCAAAAAATGTCGTTATCATGGTATCATAAATACATTGAGAACACATTATTTTCTTTTGAAAGTTTTTTCGACAACGTCGTTTAAAATATACATACCCTTTAAGAAAGTGAAACGGACCGAGGGGGCTCATAATGGAAGTTGTGATTGTATTAATTTTATTGATTTTCCTTCTATTTGGAATCGGTTATGGATTTCGAAAAAATATTTATAAAGAAGTAGACCGTCTTGAAGCTTGGAAAATAGACATTATGAATCAGTCCATAACAGATGAACTGTCCAAAGTAAAAGAATTAATCATGAGTGGAGAAACAGAAGAATTGTTTGAACGCTGGCGAAAAGATTGGGACGATATCGTCACTAGCAGGCTTCCGCAGGTGGAAGAGCTTCTGTTTGAAGCGGAGGAATATGCTGAAAAATACCGCTTTAAAAAGTCAAAAGAAGTTTTATTACATATTGAATCGGTTTTAAAAGAAATAGAAGAACAAATAGCCGGCATTGTTCAGCACATTAACGATCTTGTTGCAACAGAAAGCAATAATAAGACAGAAGGTGAAGCAGTCAAACAACAGCTAAAAGAGTTGAAAAAAACACTGCTCTCCCATCGCCATACATTTGGAACTGCGTATGAACGGCTGGAAAAAGAGTTGTATGAAATGTTACATACAATGGAAAAATTTGATGAGGAAATGAACTCGGGAAATTACGTAACAGCGAAGGAAATTTTGGATGAACAAAAACAGAAGCTTGAAGCACTCCAATTAAAAGTAGAGGAGATTCCAAAGCTTTTAACTGAATGTCAAATGATTGTGCCGAACGAGATTTCCGAATTGAAAGATGGGTATAAAAAACTGCTCGAGGATGGCTACAAGCTTGAGCATTTGGAAGTGGAAAAAGAAATTTCGCATATCGAGGAAAAAATGCAGGGCTTGAAAAAGAAGCTAAGTGAAGCAGAGACAGAAGACGTGAAAATGGGTCTTGATTCCATAAAAGAAACGATTGATAACACTTACGAAATGCTTGAGAAGGAAGTGTATGCGAGCCAATATGTAAGACAAGAAGCGGAAAAAACCGGGGAAAAGCTGCAATCTTTATTAGAGGAAAAAAATGATTTAAAAGAACAAGTCAGTCTTGTACAGCAGAGCTACCAGCTGTCAAATGATGATGTCGACAAGCTAAAAGAGTTGGATAAACTGATGAACCAACTGAAAAATCATTACAAGCATATTTTGGCAAGCATAGAGAACTCCAATATTGCGTATTCCGTTTTACAGGAGGAACTGGAAAGTTTTAATAAGCAAATTGATCAAGCAAAGGAAAAATACAACGAATGGCATTCGATGCTTCAGGCATTGAGAAAGGATGAATTAAACGCGCGCGACAAATTAGCAGAACTAAAGCGAATGATGGCTGAGATTAAACGGGCGATTCGAAAAAACAACATTCCCGGCCTTCCGGAAAGCTTCGTGGAGCAATTACAAACTGCTCAGCAATCGTTTGAAAAGGTCAGCAATGCGCTTGAAGAAATTCCGCTCGATATGGATCGAGTCCAAACGTATTTAAACGATGCTGTGAGCATCATCGAACAATTAAAAGAAAACACAGATGAGATCATTGCCCAAGTTTGTTTAGTCGAAAGATTAATACAATACGGTAATCGATACCGCAGCACGTATTCGGGCCTTGATAAAAAATTAAAAGAAGCTGAACAGTTGTTCAGAAATTATGAATACAGCAAATCTTTGGAGCAAGCGGCTGCTGCCATAGAGGAAATCGATTCGGAAGCGATGAAAAGAATACAGAAGCTTGTTGAAAATGAATTGAAAGATCTATGATTTATGCCTGTCTTCGTTTGAAAGACGGGCATTTTTATTGCCCATGCTTCCATATTGGACTATAGTCAGTAAGCATTTTTATATAACTATGAGGAGTTGAAGCAATAATGCTGTGCGAAATGTCGGTTTGGAGAGCATATTTTTTCACTTAACATGAGAAAACCTATAAGAAATTGAAACTCCACTCGTACAAACATGAACAATTGCAGAGCTTGTTATCTATAAGATAATGAAATTCCACAGCCGGATGATTTTGCAAATCGCCCTTTCCTTATTTTTATTTGTCCCTTCTAGGCGCTTGCCGCTGTGAAGGGCTTTTTTATTGTAATTCATTGCCACATTTGTTATAAAGGTGTAAAAGGGAAACAATAGCAATTAAACAAACACTAAAAACAAGTTTCGAAAGCACGTACATATTTTTGAAGTCGAAAAGGTATGAAAGCGGAATTTTATAGAATGGGAAATTCACAATATAACGGAAAGGGTCGAGAGTGGATGGGATTATTGGACAGTAATAAAATCATGGAAATAAGAAGTCATGTTGAAAAACGAGTAGTGAAGCTGCCTGATGGCACGACTGTTCCATGTATAGGTCAAGGAACATGGTACATGGGAGATAAGCCACAGGAGAAAGCTAAAGAAATAAAAGCCTTACAACTTGGAATAGAATTGGGCATGAAAGTAATTGACACTGCTGAGATGTACGGAAATGGCGCTTCTGAACGCTTAGTCGGCGAAGCAATCAAAGGGCGCAGAGATGATGTGTTTTTAGTCTCTAAAGTGTATCCGCATAATGCAGGACTAGACAAGATTTCCGTTGCATGTGAAAACAGCTTAAAACGGCTGGGGACGGACTATTTAGATTTATATCTTTTACATTGGCGAGGCCGCATTCCTTTAGAAGAAACAATCGAAGGCATGGAAAAGCTGCGAAAAGAAGGAAAAATATTAAGATGGGGAGTCTCCAATTTTGACACAGACGATATGGAAGAGCTATGGAACACGCTCAACGGATCAAACTGTGCGACAAACCAAGTGTTATACCATATAGGTTCGAGAGGAATTGATTTTGATCTGCTGCCTTGGCACCGGGAACATCATATACCGATTATGGCGTACAGCCCCCTTGCCCAAGGAGGTACATTAAGAAAGCAGTTGTTGACGGATCCAACTGTTAATGAAATTGCCAAAAAATACAATGTAAAACCATTACAAATTGCACTTGCTTGGACGATACGCACGAATGATGTCATTGCTATTCCAAAAGCTGGGCAAGAGCAGCATGTGCTGGAGAATGCTGAAGCTGCTGCTATTGAATTAACCCAAGAAGACTTGAACCGACTTGATGAGGCATTTCCAAAACCTCATAAAAAAGTGCCTTTGGATATCATTTAACATGTTGCTGAAGCAATATTCGGTAATACGCTGGAGTTGTCCAGAAAGTCAAGCTCCCATTGAAAACAAAAAATCATAAACACCGATATATCAAAGTTTCTATAACATTAAAGGGATCAATAACCCGAAAAAACGACTTATTAGACAGCCCCTTCATTAAAAGGAAATAGAAAACGAAGGTCGTCATGAAAACTTTTTTTCAAGGATTGACGTTTCCCGAGTTAGCTCTGGCAGGCAAGGAGCAAGCAAAAAGGGCAGCTAAAGGACATGATGATGAACGGATTCAAGAAGCGAATCATCAGCGGGTTAAAACTATTGAACCTGCTGGCAGCTGTGGCAGTGTTCCGGCAGTCTTTTGGAACGACATTACGCTTTGCGCTATAGGCGTTTTATGAGCTGCTTAAAAAGTAATTCACGATAGTCCGGTTATTTTGAAAAATAGAAGCCGATGCTTTTATCAACTTTTTATGGCATAATGAACAGCGGCGAAAATCAGCTTTTTCTCGTTTCTCTCTAGCGTAATGCTAGTGAGAAACGAGTTTTTTATTGTGTGCATGTTCTAAGCGTCATTGATAGGAATAAGGAAGAGTTTGATCTCACTAGTAAAGGATTGAGAGAAATGAAATTTTATTTTCGGCGCAAGGAGTAGGAAACGATTGATGGAGAAATCATCCGCTTTGTGAAGCGAGTGACGAAGGAATACGATAGGTTAGTCGTGCTTGATGATGTCAGTTTTTAAGATTGAACGCGGGAAGTTTTACACGCTGCTTGGGATCGGCGGATGCGGGAAGACGACGATGATCGAAGATGACGTTGTTGAATTCACAAAAAAAGCGGCTTACGTGCGTGGACAAAGGCTTTCGTCTGAATGAGCCCGTTTATGTTATGATCTTTTCTTTTTCATTTCAATTTACTTATGTTAATATTGCATTGCAAAGTGTTAGAAAATATAATTCAAAGGGGTATACAACCGATGCTTTACTTGGATAATAGTGCAACTACAAAGCCTTACCCTGATGTACTTGATACGTACCGGCAAGTGGCGGAAAAGTTTTTCGGGAACCCATCATCTCTTCATCATTTGGGTGTTCAAGCGGAAAGACTTTTAACAAAAGCAAGAGAACAAGTAGCCGATTTGCTAGGTGTAAGCGGACAGGAAATCATATTTACGTCTGGAGCAACGGAAGGAAATAATTTGGCGATTAAAGGCGCGGCTTTTGCACAAAGACATAAAGGAAAGCATTTGATTACGACTGTAATTGAACACCCTTCTGTCAGCGAAGCATTTGAACAGCTTGAAAAAGAATTCGGGTTTGAAGTGACGTGGATTCCTGTAAATGAAAATGGCATTGTGTCTCCAGCTGACATACAAAAGGCTGTACGTAACGATACAATCTTAGTGTCCGTTATGCATGTCAACAATGAAATCGGAGCGATTCAGCCAATTGAAGAGATTGGCGAAATACTTAAAAACTATCCGAACATCGTTTATCATGTCGATCACGTGCAAGGAGTCGGGAAGGTTCCTTTAAATATAAAAAAAGCGGGAATTGATTTATGTACAATATCTGGCCATAAATTTCATGCCCTAAACGGTACAGGAGTGTTGTACATTAGAAAAAATACACCAATTCTCACTCTTTTATCAGGGGGTGGCCAGGAAGCAAGCATTAGATCAGGCACTGAAAATTTAGCGGGCAGCGTGTCCCTAGCGAAAGGTTTAAGGCTGGCATTCAACGACTATGAAGAGAAGATCGATCGTCTGATTAATACGAAAAACTATCTTATAAATGAGCTTGAAAAAATAGATGGCATTATTATCAACACACCAAAGGAATCTTCCGCCCCTCATATTATCAACTTTTCTGTACCTGGTATAAAAGCGGAAGTTCTAGTTCATATGCTTGAAGAGGAGAATATTTATGTCTCCACTACTTCAGCTTGTTCTTCAAGGAAAAAGGGAGAAAGCAAAGTATTGAAGGCGATGGGCAAAAAAAGCAGCATCACCGAAAGCGCCATCCGCATAAGCCTTTCAATTGGGCAGACGATCGATGATGTCAAGCCGTTGATTGACGTCCTGCCATCATCTATACAAAAATTAAAAAATATAATGGGGTTATAAACATGCAATATGATCATATTTTAGTCAGATATGGTGAAATGTCTTTAAAGGGAAAAAATCGTAAACATTTTATTAACCATTTGAAAAACAATATAAAACTTGCATTGTCTTCCTTTTCGTCTTTAGAGTATACAGCAAACAGAGATCGTCTTTTCATCAAATTAAATGGAGAAGACGGGGAAAAGGTAGCGGAAAAATTGCAAACAGTTTTTGGCATACAGTCCTTCAGTTTGGCAATCAGAACGAAAAGCGACATCGAAGCCATAAAGGACACGGCTTTACAGGCAGTCAAGCAATTGTATAAAAACGGAGACACTTTTAAAGTGTCGGCCAAAAGAGCAGATAAATCGTTTCCGTTAACTTCAGACCAACTCAATTATGAAATTGGCCGGCATATACTTATTCATACTGACGGTTTGAAAGTAGATGTTCATCATCCGAACATAAACGTGCGCGTAGAGGTCCGTCCGCATGCCACATATATAATGTGCAAAGATTTTAAAGGGGCGGGAGGGCTTCCGGTTGGTTCAAGCGGAAAGGCGATGCTGATGCTTTCTGGAGGAATTGACAGCCCTGTCGCTGGGTATTTGTCAATGAAAAGAGGCTTGGAGATTGAAGCGATCCATTTCTTCAGCCCTCCTTATACGAATGAAAGAGCGAAGCAAAAGGTTATGGATCTCGTAGAAAAATTAACCGAATTTGGTGGCAAAATCGTGCTTCACATCGTTCCGTTTACAGAAATTCAAGTGACCATTCAGCAAAAAATATTAGAAAATTATACAATGACATCGACTAGAAGAATGATGTTAAAAATTGCCGATGAAATTCGGAAAAACCGAGGCGCCTTAGCCATTGTAACAGGCGAAAGTCTAGGGCAGGTAGCAAGCCAAACGCTTGAGAGCATGTATGCTATTAATGAAGTGACGACAACTCCTATACTGAGACCTTTAATTTCAATGGATAAAAATGAAATCATTGAAATTGCCGAAAAAATTGATACGTTTGAGATTTCAAACAGACCTTATGAAGACTGCTGTACTATTTTTACACCAGCTTCACCGAAAACGAAGCCGAAAAGGGAGAAAATATTAAAGCTTGAAAGCTATGTAGATTTTCAACCTCTCATTCAGAAGGCGATTGAGGAAACAGTAACAATTGAATTTCCAAGAAAACATGATATACAAGAAAAAATAGAAGAGGATTTTGAAAATTTACTATAATATTCCACAAGTTCAAAACAATTACCATTTCGTTTTATGCATGAAGCCATGTGTTTTTTCACATTCTATATCCACAAGGAGGTGAATGACACATGGCTCAAAACAGATCTAGCAACTCTAACCAAATTTTAGTTCCTGGTGCTGAACAAGCACTTGAGCAATTAAAAACTGAAATCGCATCAGAATTCGGTGTAAACTTAGGTCCTGATACTACATCCCGCGCGAACGGCTCCGTTGGAGGAGAAATTACAAAGCGGCTTGTATCTTTTGCTCAGCAGCAACTATCTGGCAGTGGCGGAACATTTCAATAAATGAATATTTTGGCTTTTGAGCGAAAAGGTGATCCTTTTCGCTCATTTTCATTTTATAAAAAGGTTCTTTTCACTTTATCCCAGAAAGAATTATCTTTTAATTTAACAGTTTTAATTTTTTTCTTTCCTAATTCAATATCCAGCTGGTTGACATGACGAATGCTTAGAGCTTCGTTGTCCATTCCGATAATCGGATAATCGTTGCCGTCCTGCACTACTTTTAATGTAAGCTTTCGATTTCCGCTTAAAATAAAAGAGGATCCTAACGTCCGATATAGATTATTGTTCAAAGATGCAAGTTCAGTTACTTGTAAACAGTCTATGAGCGGATCGACGACAGCTCCCTTCACAGATTTATTGTAGGCTGTGCTCCCTGTTGGAGTGGCAATAATCATTCCGTCGCCTCGGAACGTTTCAAAATGCATATCATCAATAAATACATCCAGAACAAATGTTTTAATAATTGCTGATCTGACACTGCATTCATTTAAGCAGGAAATCTTTACTTCATGGTCGACGGTGACATCGATGGTTGGATATCTTCTTACCTCGACCTTTTCCAGCTGAAAAGCTTCAACTAATTTGTCTTTTTGATCTATATGGAAATCACAATAAAAACTGATATGCCCTTCAGTTGCGATGCCTATGTACAGACAGTCGTCGCGAAATTGCGTTTTTCTAACCGCTTGCAAAAATGTTCCGTCCCCTCCGATTGCTACGATAATGTTCGCATGTCTCCAATCTTCAACAGGACGAAAATCAAACTGCTTCGCCAAGTCAATCAACGATGCTATTTTTTGTTCAAGGTGATCGCTATGTTTGTAAAAGAAGTAGATATTTCGGCGTGGATCCATCAAAAAAACCTCCTCTTTTTGGAAGATTCTCCACAATTATATAAATAAATGTTAAAATACACTATGATATATAGTTTAACATTTTTATAATGGAACATGTCAAAAAAGGTGAAATTGAATCAAGGAGGTAAACATCTTGAGTGGAAAAAGGTGGGCTGCGTTAGGAATTGCCGCAGCATTATTTGTTTTTTCGATGATCATTAGCTTTACTTCTATGGCTGTTTCAAATGCAGAAAAATTGTCTGAGAATTTTTTTGAATCGCAGTTTTCCGAGGAAGTCCTTGAAGAAGGAATGCCGGATGAAAAAATTGCGGTGCTGGAAGTAAATGGAGTGATTCAAGATACGGGAGAAGATGTTACATCGATTTTTGCCAGTGAAGGCTACAATCATAAAGAATTTTTGAAATTGATTGAAAAGGCCGGCGAGGATAAAAGCGTAAAAGGAATAATTTTGCGAGTCAACTCTCCTGGCGGGGGAGTAGTGGAAAGTGCAGAAATTCATAAAAAACTAATGGAAGTTAAAGAAAAGGCGAAAAAGCCGATTTATGTTTCGATGGGAACCATGGCAGCTTCAGGAGGATATTATATTTCAACTCCTGCCGATAAAATTATTGCAGCACCGGATACGATGACAGGCTCGCTAGGGGTCATTATGCAAGGAATAAACTACAGTGAATTGGCAAAAAACTTTGGGGTGAAAGTAGAAACGATCAAAAGCGGTCCGTATAAAGACATTTTTTCTTCAACAAGAGATATGACAAAAGAGGAAAGAGAAATTCTTCAAAAAATGGTGAATAACGCTTATGAAGGCTTTGTAGACGTAATCTCGCAAGGAAGAAAGATGGATGAAGGGGAAGTGCGGAAAATTGCCGATGGACGAATTTATGACGGCCGGCAGGCGAAGCAGCTCCATTTAGTTGACGAGCTAGGCTATTTTGATGATGCGGTGGAAATGATGAAAAAAGACTTAGACTTATCAGATCCATATGTATTCAAATATAAATCGAGCTTTGGATTTGAATCGTTCCTTTCCATGATGGCTGGGAAGGTGATCTCTAAAGACCTGGAAATGCAGGGACTATACAAATTGTTTTCACAACCGAATTCTCCCCGCCTGATGTATTTATATTCGGAGTAGGAGGTGCCAACATGGATGGAACATTTGAAGAAATAAATCAAATTGAACAAAAGCGTGAGGTTCAAACAGACATCTCTTATCACTTTGCGGGATTTTGGATGCGGTTTTGGGCATACTTGCTTGACCTCATTGTTGTTTCAAGCGTCATCCGAATTGTTGCCAATCCGCTTTTTTTACTGATCGGATTGGAAAAAAGCGATTTTATTTTTTCACCTTATCGAATTTTAAGCGCCTTGTTTTTCTTTTCCTACTTTATTCTTATGACGAAGTTTTTAGGACAAACGCTCGGGAAAATGGTTTTTGGCCTGCGTGTTATATCTTTAAAAAATGATAAGCTTACATGGACCGATGTTTTCTTCAGGGAATGGATCGGACGGTACATCTCCAAGGTTACGTGGATTGGATATTTGATCGTTGCTTTTACAAAAAAGAAACAAGGACTGCACGATTTATTCAGCGATACAACAGTTATTCATGATGAACGGTTTTCAAGATGACCTGCCGAAAAGGCAGGTTTATTTTTTTATAGAGAGGTGATAATGGTTCACTGAAAGGATGTGAAATTATGCCATTTTGGCTTGCAATAGTCTTTTTCCTATTTTTGATATTTGTGCTTCTTGTTGCAATGACAAAATTAACGATTGTACTTTCATATAAACATGATAAATATGACGATCGGTTAAGAGTGACATTTCTATTGTTTTTTGGCCTTATTCGCTACACAATCAAAATCCCTTTTATAAAACTGGATCAAGAAGGTCCAAATATTGTTTATAAACAAGAAAAAGAAACGAAACATTCAACTCAAAAATCGTCCGAAAAAGTGACTCCTGAAGAGCTGTTTGAGAAGCTGCAAAATTTTAAAGAAATATTGGAAAATGTTATCCATTTTTCCTTTATTATTCGGAAATTTTTGAAGAAGGTTCGGATTGTGAAATGGGAGTGGCGTACTGAAATCGGAACGGGAGAAGCTGCCTCAACAGGAATGTCGGCGGGTACACTATGGGGGATGAAAAGCTCTATTATTTATTTCGCTTCCCGATACTTTACATTAATAGGTTATCCAGTTGTTTCAATCTTTCCTAATTTCAACCGAATGGTTTTGAAAACGACATTTGTATGTATGATGCAATTCCGACTTGGGAATGCTATCATAGCAGGATTGCGTCTCGTAAAATGGTCGAGATCAAAAACAGCATTATGGCGAAACTTACCGTTTGCCAAGAAAAACAAGAAGAATGAACATAGTTTAGAGGAGGCAAAAGTATGAGCGATCATCCGATTCAAGGGTTAATGAAAACGGCAATGGAAAACTTGCAGCAAATGATCGATGTCAATACCATAATTGGCGATCCAGTTGAAACTCCTGATGGGAGTGTTATACTAACCGTTTCAAAAGTGGGATTCGGATTTGCGGCAGGTGGCAGTGAATTTTACGGACCGACAGGTGAAAAACATTCAAGCAGTCCTTATGGAAGCAGCACTACAGGTGAAAAAGGAAAACTTCCTTTCGGCGGAGGAAGCGGAGGCGGTGTATCGATTACGCCAATCGCATTTCTTATTGTTGGAACAAATGGAATCAAAATTCTTCATTTAGATGAAAATACCCATCTTTATGAAAAAATTTTAGATGCAACCCCTCAAACGGTAGAAAAAATTCAAGAACTGTTTCGAAAGAAAAAACATATACAAGACGATAACAATGAAAAAGAAAAAATTGATTTTGACATTTAAAGCTGCTTTGGCAGCTTTTTGAAATTTTCAAACACTTTTTCTTTGAAAAGTCTACAAAAACAAGCTATAGTTAAACTATACATAGATTTGGAGGGGATAAAATGGCGAACGTAACATTTAAAGGAAATCCGGTAACTCTTTTAGGAAATGAAGTGAAGGTTGGAGATAAAGCGCCTGATTTCAAAGTGCTTGCGAATGATTTGTCGGAAGTTACTTTAGCTGATACAAAAGGGCAGGTCCGAATCATTTCTGTTGTTCCTTCGATCGATACTGGCGTATGTGATGCACAAACACGCCGCTTTAATGAAGAAGCTTCCAAGCTGGATAATGTTAAAATTTTAACAATCAGCATGGATCTTCCTTTTGCGCAAAAACGTTGGTGCGGTGCGAACGGAATTGAAAATGTACAATTGTTATCTGACCATCGCGACGCTTCTTTCGGACAGGCGTACGGAGTATTAATCAAAGAATTGCGTCTGCTTGCTCGCGCTGTTTTTGTTGTTGATTCAAACGATAATGTAACATATGTAGAATATGTCAGCGAGGCGACAAATCATCCAAACTATGAAGCGGCGATTGAAGCTGCAAAAGCAGCAAATTAAGGACCTGATGCAAGGTCCTTTTTTTCTTGCTTATAAAACAATGAAACGCTAAAATGAAAGGATGTGACGAGCTTAAAGGAGGAAGCCTTTATGCAAGGATTTTCAAATGTTGAAAAACTGTTTTCACTCATTAATGAGACGGCAGAAATCATTAAAAACGAAATGAATTGTACATACATTGAAGCGATAGCGAACACAGGAGAAAACCTATTTCACGGAACTGCAGTTCAAGATTCCATTAGCGAAATTACAAGTAAAAAACTGAACAATATATACCGGACGTTTCATTTGGATCACTACTCAAATGAAGAAATTCGGAGAGCTTTTCAGCTCGCTGTTTTAAAAGGATTAAAGGAAGATAATCAGCAAATCCACCAAATGACCCCTGACAGCGTTTGCATATTGCTCGGCTATCTTGTGCAAAAATTTTTTCAAGATGAAAAAAATTTAATGATTTTAGACCCTGCTGTAGGTTCGGGTAATTTACTCTCGGCTGTCTTAAACCAACTAGAAGCAAAGCAAGTTGAAAGCATTGGAATCGATATAAATGATTTGTTAGTTAAAATCGCTTATGTGAATGCAAATTTGCAGAAGCATTCTATTGACTTTTATAATCAGGATAGCTTAAAAAACCTTTTTATCGACCCTGTGGATGCGGTGGTGTGCGACTTGCCAGTCGGCTATTATCCCGATCATGACGTCGCAAAGCATTTTGAATTGAAGGCTGATGAAGGCCATTCTTACGCCCATCATCTTTTTATTGAGCAGAGCATCCGCTATACAAAAGAAGGCGGTTATATGTTTTTCCTTATACCAAACCATCTTTTTGAGACGCCTGAAGCTCCAAAATTGAATCGATATTTAAAAGAAAATACAGTGATCCAAGGCCTGTTGCAGCTCCCGCGCTCCATGTTTAAATCGGAAAATAGTCGAAAAAGCATCTTTATTTTGCAAAAAAAGGGAGAAGGAATTGTACCGCCCAAACGGGTTATGCTTGTTGATCTACCGAAATTTTCGAATAAAAAAGCTCTTGCTTCGATTATGGATCAAATTGATGAGTGGCTCCGGACAAATAAATGAAAAGATGAAGACACTAAAAGGTGACAGCCATGTCGCCTTTTTTTTTAGGATTCGGTTTATTTCTTCTATTTTTCATAAAAACTAAACTAGAGAAAAGAAATCTTCGGTTTTAGCGAATAGTGGCTTTCCGTTTCATTTAGGAAGTGGATGGAAGCGCTTTTTATTTTTAGAAATTTTTGTATACAGATAAACATTTATTTTTCACTTGAAATGTTGCTTTATCAATGTTTAAATGTATAGAGCGATCATCTCTCTTTTTAAAATTAGACAAGTCTGGTGTTTCACATATTTTGCTAATTTCTATGTCACATGCAGGAATTTTTAAAAAAGTTTCATCAACAAAAAGAAGGAGAGAATGAAAATACATGCCTAAGATTTTAGCTGTAAATGCTGGAAGCTCTTCATTAAAGTTTAAATTGTTTGAAATGCCGAATGAAGAAGTTTTAACAAAAGGGGTAGTTGAAAGGATTGGTTTGGACCAATCATTTTTTAAGATATATGTTAACGGAGAAGAAAAGAAAGAAAGTTGTCAAATTACCGATTTTTCAATAGCGGTACAGCTTGTGCTAAATAAATTAACTGAATATGGAATTATCCGGACGTTAAATGATATTGACGGAATCGGTCATAGGGTTGTACATGGAGGAGAGATCTTCAGTGACTCAGCGCTTATTACGGATGGAACTTTAAAGAAAATTGAAGAACTCTCTCATTTGGCACCTTTGCATAATCCAGTCAATGTGCTTGGCATTCGCGCCTTCCAAAAGGTGCTTCCGGACGTTCCAGCGGTAGCGGTGTTCGATACTGCCTTTCACCAATCGATGCCGGAACAATCTTACTTATACAGTTTGCCATATGATTATTATGAAAAATACGGAATTCGCAAATACGGCTTCCATGGAACGTCTCATAAATATGTAACGGAACGGGCAGCTCAATTGCTTGAAAGACCTTTAAAGCATTTGCGGCTTATTTCCTGCCATCTAGGAAATGGTGCCAGCATTGCAGCAGTTGAAGGCGGAAAATCAATCGATACATCGATGGGATTTACGCCTCTTGAAGGTGTTGCGATGGGAACTCGTTCCGGAAGTATTGATCCAGCGCTTATCCCATATATCATGGAAAAAACAGGTAAAACCGCTGATGAAGTTATTAATGTATTAAATAAAAAGAGCGGACTTTTAGGAATATCCGGTTTCTCAAGCGATTTGCGCGATATCGAAGATGCTGCAGCGAAGGGGAATGCTCGCGCCGAATTGGCATTGGCGGTTTTTGCTGACCGCATTCATAAATATATCGGATCTTATGCGGCGCGGATGTGCGGTGTGGATGCGATTATCTTTACCGCCGGCATTGGTGAAAACAGTGACGTTGTCCGCGAACGAGTGCTGCGGGGATTGGAATTTATGGGCGTTTATTGGGATCCTGCCTTAAACAAAGTACGTGGAAAAGAAGCGTTTATTAACTATCCACACTCACCAGTAAAAGTTCTAGTTATACCGACAAATGAAGAAGTGATGATTGCAAGAGATGTAATGAGAATAGCGAATTTATAAGGTTTTGCCGAGGGATAACAGCAAAACCTGAACTCGTAACCAACGCAACCTTTTTTCATATTCCGAAATGGATATGAACGGAGGTTGCTTTTTTTTACCAATAAAAAGTGGAAATAATCTATTTATATGATGAACGATGCAGGGGAACTAAAATGATTCATTCCCTCCAACATTTCTTATTTCAAAAATAAAGTAGTGATGATTGAAGGGTGATGAGAATGATAATAGCGTTTAATATTGCTCCGGTTTAAAAAACCGGAGTTTTTTGCATGATTTTCACCTTCTAGACAAATTCTAATAGCAAATAAACGATGAGGATGGAACAAAATGGCTAAAAAAAATGTGATATTGTTGATTATCGATACTCTCATGCTCCCTTTTTTGAAAAAAGCAGTAGACAATAAAATGGCGCCGGCTTTCGCCTTTTTCATGAAGCATGGTACTGCTTCAGAAATTATCAGTCCTTTTCCGACGATGTCCGTCAATGTGGAAAGCAGTCTGCTTACCGGGCATTATTCAGATGTGCATCACGTTCCAGGATTAGTCTGGTTTCATGATGAAGAAAAGCGTCTTATTAATTATGGAACAAATGCATCTGAGCTTTTACAGCTGGGGCTCGCAACTTCATTAAAGGATCCGCTGTACAATATAAATCATGAGCATTTAAACAAAAAGGCCGCAACCATTTTTGAAGAACTGAGCAAAAAGGGGAAAAATTCCGCGTCTATTAATGGACTTCTCTATCGAGGAAGTCAGGAAAAAGTAATGCAGCTTCCGTTTTTATTATCTTTGCTGCCTACTTTTCATAGAAGCCTTACTGTTAAGGGACCGGATTTGTTAACTTACGGCTCCTTCATTAAACAAAACCCATTTGCAAAGTATGGACACTTCTGGCAAAGATTTGGCTTTAATAATCGATTTTCTGCTCAGGAGCTTATTTATCTTATTAAAAATCATTCTTTGCCTCCTTTTACAATGGTCTATTTTCCTGATATGGATCAAATTATACATAAAAAAGGAGTTGAGGATCTGTCAGGAATCGTAAAAACAGATCGTGAATTGCAAAAAGTGTTAGACAGTTTTCATTCATGGGAGGAAGCGCTGAGGAACAATGTTTGGATCATTATGGGCGATAACGGCCAAGCGGTTGTCCGCCCGAGAAATCAAAATCCTCTGATCCATTTAGAAAAGCTACTCAGCCCATATCGTATTACCAAGCTGTCAAAAGGTGTACGGAAGGATGATGATCTCGTACTTGCGGTCAATCAACGCATGGCGTTCGTATATTTATTACAGCCGAACCATTCGCTTGAAGAAATTGCAAACATTTTGAAAACAGATGCACGCATCGATGTCATCGCTTGGCGGGAAGAAGAGGAAAAAATAAAAGTTGTTTCAGGGCGGCGGGAAGGAATGCTGATGTTTAAAAAAGGAGGTCAATGGGAAGATCCGTATGGAAGTATGTGGACTTTAAACGGAGACATTGAAGTGTTGGATATTTTCACGGAAGGAAGCCGAATTAAGTACGGGGAATATCCGGATGCGCTGGCAAGATTACATGCAGCCGCTTTGTCACATAAAGGACAATTTCTTATGATTAGCGCTTATCCTGGCTTTGAATTCAAGTACGGGTCATCTCCAGTGCATGTGGGCGGTGCGAGTCATGGCGGTTTACACCAGCATGACTCTTTAGCAGCAATCATCGTTTCAGGGACAGAGCGATTGCCGAAGTATAATCGGATGATAGATGTAAAGGATTGGATTTTATCAATGCTCGACTCTTAAGAGTTATATCAATTCCGTGATATAATATCATTGTATATTTGCGAGCATTTGTTTAAAAAGAAAGGCGGTGCATTTTTGGGGGCCATTTTGGAAGAAAGCTGGGTAAATCAAATGAAATGCTGGGAGGAAGAGTTGGAAAAATGTGCATGTAAATGCACGCTTCCATTTGACAAATGGCTGGAAACAAGATTGAATGACCTTCCTGAGCATATTCAAAAAGAAATGTTTGAGAAGGTCGATTACGTTTTGTTTCATATACATTCAATTTTGCAAAGCTCGATCTTCTATTCAGAAACACGGAAGCGGATCCTCTCATTTGCACGTGTTATTTCCGATCAAGTTCAAACGATCACTGATTTAAAAAAGCTCCCTTTAGAAGAATGCTATCAATTGGCTGAGAAGGAAATGGCGAAGCAGCGGCTGTATTCCTTTATTCAAGGAGGAATCGCATCTTCCGGTGGTGTTTTTTCGCTAAGTGCAGATATTGTGCTGCAAATAATTTTTCATATGCGGGCTGTGCAAACATTATCTCTTGCGTATGGTTATGAAGTTTCGTCACCTTATGAAATGATGCTGTCTCTAAAGGTTTTTCACAGCTCTTTAATGCCGAAACATTTAAAATTTGAAGCGTGGAATCAACTAAAAGAGGAATTACAAAATGGAGATGATGCTTATTTTTATGAGCAGAACGAACCATTTGTCAACCATCAAACTGTAAACCAAATCTTAAAATGCATTGCCGTGCAAACATTCAAATATAAAACAATTCGGGGAAAACCGATTTTAAGCTTAATGATCGGAGGCGGCATTCGCTATCGTTCTATGAAAGTGGCCATTGAGTTTGCACATAAATTTTATCAATATAGACATCATTATGAAGGGATGAGCTTGAGATGAAAATATAATTTCTCAAGCTTTTGTTATATGCGGATCAATCCGGTACCAAAGCCATAAATCATTGATGATGGAAGCAATCTCACTGATTTCTTCATTTAGTCTGCACGAAAGCTCAAAATCCTCTTCGTCATTCAACTGCTCTTGCTTTTTATTTATTATCGCTTCTAAATGTTTAATGCGGTCAGGGATTTGTCCACGTATACATTCCCAATCCGATAAAATTTGCTGTTGAACCTCATTTGGATATTCCTCCCAATGCTTGCTGAATGCAGGAAGAGGAATCCCCAATCTTTCGTTATATTCAAACATTTCCATTCCTCCATTTTTTATTATGCAAATTATATCATAAACAAATAATGCTTTTTTAAAAAAACTATTGAAAAAAGTCAGCAAAACTGTTACATTTTTAATTAATGATTGCATTTTTATGAATAAAAAAGTATTTTTATTCATTTTGTATACATCGGAGAGGAGAATGAACATGTCAAAACCAAAAGTAGTATTGGCCTATTCTGGAGGTTTAGATACATCTGTCGCCATCAAGTGGCTGCAAGAAAAAGGATACGACGTCGTTGCCTGCTGTCTGGACGTTGGGGAAGGGAAGGATTTAGAGTTTATTAAAGAAAAAGCACTAAAAGTCGGTGCTGTACAATCTTATATTATAGATGCGAAAAAAGAGTTTGCGGAAGAATATGCGTTGATCGCCCTTCAGGCACACACCCTTTATGAAGGTAAATATCCTCTTGTTTCCGCTCTTTCAAGACCGCTCATTGCCAAAAAATTAGTGGAAATAGCGGAAAAGACCGGCGCTGTCGCAGTTGCTCACGGTTGTACCGGAAAAGGAAACGACCAAGTGCGCTTTGAAGTTTCCATAAAAGCGTTAAATCCTGAGCTGGAGGTTTTGGCACCTGTTCGGGAATGGAAATGGTCGCGTGAAGAGGAAATTGAATATGCGAAACAGCATGACATTCCAATTCCGATTGATCTTGACAGCCCATATTCCATCGATCAAAACTTATGGGGAAGAAGCAATGAATGCGGAGTTTTAGAAGATCCATGGGCTGCACCGCCTGAGGATGCTTATGAACTGACTTCTTCCATTGAAAATGCGCCGGATGAAGCGGACATCATCGAAATTGAATTTGAACAAGGCGTACCGGTAGCAGTGAACGGTCAAAGAATGCAGTTAGATGAACTTATTTTGAAGCTGAATGCGCTCGCTGGAAAACATGGCGTCGGCAGAATCGATCATGTGGAAAACAGACTTGTCGGCATTAAATCGCGCGAAGTGTACGAATGCCCTGCGGCTATGACATTGATCAAAGCGCATAAAGAATTGGAAGATTTAACACAGGTTAAAGAAGTAGCGCATTTTAAACCGCTGATCGAACAAAAGCTTGCCGAGCTTATTTACAACGGTCTTTGGTTCTCTCCGCTGAAAAGCGCATTGGAAGCATTTTTGAAAGAAACTCAAAAATATGTAACAGGGACAGTGCGCGTAAAATTGTATAAAGGGCACGCAATTGTTGAAGGAAGAAAATCTCCGTACTCGCTTTATGATGAAAAGCTGGCCACCTACACGCAAGAAGATTCATTTGATCATGAAGCAGCAGTCGGCTTTATTAAACTGTTCGGCCTTCCAACAGCGGTGAACAGCATCGTGAAAAACAAGAAGGTGACAATATGAAAAAACTTTGGGGCGGCCGTTTTCAAAAGACGCCCGAAGCATGGGTCGACGAATTCAATGCGTCGATCACGTTTGACAAACAGCTCGTAGAGGAAGACATTCAAGGGAGCCTCGCCCATGTTAAAATGCTTGCCAAGTGCGGCATTTTAACAAAAGAGGAAGGAGAAGCGATTGAAAAAGGGCTGCACCGTCTTTTGGAAAAAGCAAAAAATGGGGAGCTTGAATACTCCGTTCAATATGAAGATATTCATTTAAACATTGAAAAAATGTTAATAGATGAAATCGGACCGATCGGTGGAAAGCTGCATACATCAAGAAGCCGCAACGACCAAGTGGCGACCGATATGCATCTATACTTAAAAAAACATGTTGAAGCCATTGTGGAACTGATCAGAGAATTGCAAAAAGCGCTTGTAAACAAAGCTGAACAGCATATTGAGACGATTTTGCCGGGATATACACATTTGCAGCGGGCGCAGCCGGTTTCATTCGCCCATCATTTATTGGCTTATTTTTGGATGCTTGAGCGTGACAAATCTAGATTTACAGAATCTTTGAAACGGATTAATATCAGTCCGCTTGGCGCTGCCGCATTAGCTGGGACAACCTTTCCGATTGACCGGAAATATACGGCTGAGCTTTTAGGCTTCGATGAAGTTTATTTAAACAGCCTGGATGCGGTGAGCGACAGGGATTTTATTGTTGAATTTATGAGCAACAGCTCGCTGTTGATGATTCATCTCTCAAGATTTTGCGAAGAATTAATTTTATGGTGCTCGCAGGAATTCCAGTTCGTTGAAATGGATGACGCTTATTCGACCGGCAGCAGCATCATGCCACAAAAGAAAAATCCGGATATGGCGGAATTAATTCGAGGGAAGAGCGGCCGCGTCGTCGGCAATCTCGTCGGTTTGCTGACGGTTTTAAAAGGTCTCCCTCTTGCCTATAACAAAGACTTGCAAGAAGATAAAGAGGGCATGTTCGATACTGTAAAAACAGTAGAGGGCTGTTTGCAAATTATGACGGGAATGATCGAAACGCTGAAAGTAAATAAAGAGCAGATGGAAAAATCGGTGAAGCAGGATTTTTCAAACGCTACTGAACTCGCTGACTATTTGGCGAAAAAAGGTCTTCCTTTCCGCGAAGCTCATGAAGTAGTCGGAAAACTTGTATATAAATGCATTCAAAAAGGAATCTATTTACTTGACTTGCCATTAGAAGAGTATAAGGAAGCATCCTCTCTGTTTGAAAATGATGTATATGAAGTTCTGAACCCATACGAAGCGGTCAACAAACGAAACAGCTTAGGTGGAACCGGATTTAAGGAAGTAAAGGAGCAAATCAATAAAGCAAAGGCGATTATATAAATCCAACTCCATTTGTTTTAATTGAATAAAGACCTTCAATGAAAAATCAGTCTTCTGCGCATAAGCTGAAACAGGCGGGTACTCATTGTGCCCGCTTTTTTATATGGAAAGGCCGCCTTGCACTTGCATTCCAACCTCTTGCTGATAAAAATCGTGGAAGCTATTCCGTTTTTGCATTTTAAAAAATTATTGTAAAATGATTGTAGTAAATAAAGGGAGGAATTGATGGGTGCGCCATGCAATTGTTACGGCAGGCTCAAGAGGTCTTGGAAGAAAGGTGACCGAATTATTTTTGGAAAAGGGGTACAGCGTGACGGTCAGTTATCACAATAATCAAACAGGAGTTGAACAACTGCAGGAAAAATATGCTTCTATGCGCGACCGTTTGCTGTTTATACGATGTGATGTGACGAAAAAGGAAGATTTAATTCGGCTGATTGATCAAACTTATCAGTGCTTTGGCCGTATTGACTGTTTAGTTAATAATGCGGGTCCGTATATATTTGAGAGGAAAAAGCTTGCTGATTATTCTGATCAGGAATGGTATGAAATGATTGAAGGAAATTTAAGCTCGGTGTTTCATTTAGTGAAACGAACAATCCCGATTATGAGGAAACAAAAGTATGGCCGAATCATTACCTACGGCTTCCAAGGTGCCGGGGATGCTTCAGGCTGGCTTCACCGCTCGGCGTTCAGCGCGGCTAAGACCGGACTAGTCTCTTTGACAAAAACGATTGCTATTGAAGAGGCGGAAAACGGCATCACAGCAAATATGGTTTGTCCAGGAAACATTACGGCGGAAATGAAAGAGGCGACCATTGAAGAAGCTAGAAAGCATATTGACGTGAACACGCCGATTGGAAGATCAGGTACAGGGGAAGATATAGCAAGAATTATAACCTTTTTGTGCGATGAACAGTCAGATTTTATTACAGGCGCCATAATTGAAGCGACGGGAGCCGCTAATGTCATTCATCGATTTCATCAATAACGATAAAACGTTTTCAAAAGCATAAGTTTCCAGTAAAATGAAAGTAGATTCAAAAAGGAGGGGTTTTTTATGAAGGTTTCCTTTCACGGTCATTCCATCGTTCAAATTGAAACAAATGGGAAAAACATTATCATTGATCCGTTCATTAATGGGAACGGGCAAACCGATTTGAAGGTTGAAGATGTGAAAGCAGATGTCATTTTGTTGACACACGGCCATAATGATCATGTAGGGGATACGGTTGAGATTGCAAAAAGAAATGATTCGTTAGTCGTGGCGATTGCAGAGCTGGCTACATACTTGAGCTGGAAAGGGATTAAAACCCATGGAATGAGCATCGGGGGAGCATACGAGTTTGAGTTTGGAAAAGTAAAGCTGACTCAGGCTTTCCATGGCTCCAGCTATACGGAAGATAACCAAAACATTGTGTATACTGGCATGCCAGCAGGAATTTTGTTGACAGCTGAGGACAAAACGATTTATCATGCAGGCGATACAGCATTGTTTTCTGATATGAAATTAATTGGAGAACGCAATGAAATTGATTTAGCCTTTTTGCCGATTGGCGATAATTATACAATGGGGCCGGAGGATGCTCTTACAGCAGCAGAATGGATTCGAGCTAAAAAAGTCGTGCCGATTCATTACAACACGTTCCCAGTGATCCAGCAAAACCCTGAAGATTTTGTTTCCAAGCTTCCAGACGGTGTCGGTCTCCTATTGAAACCAGGAGAAACAATCGAACTGTGAGATTGTTGATGGACGGCTTTTAGCCGTTCATTTTACGTATTATGAGTTCCAAGCATTTGTTTGCTAAACAGTAAATTTTAGGAAAAAATAAGTAAATGTTTGAAGAATTCGCCAATCATGTAACTTAAAAGGAGGGAAGAAATTGGCGACAAAGCATGAACAAATTTTGAACTATATTGAGTCTCTGCCCGTCGGAGATAAAATTTCAGTCAGACAAATTGCCAAAGTTATGAATGTCAGTGAAGGAACTGCCTATCGTGCGATTAAAGATGCGGAAAATAAAGGCTTTGTCAGCACAATCGAAAGGGTCGGCACCATTCGAATTGAAAAAAAGAAAAAAGACAATATTGAAAAGCTGACATTTGCGGAGGTTGTCAATATTGTCGACGGACAAGTGTTAGGCGGCAGGGCCGGTCTTCATAAAACATTAAATAAATTCGTTATCGGCGCCATGAAATTGGAAGCGATGATGAGATATACAGGTGCTGGAAACTTGCTCATTGTCGGCAACAGGACAAAAGCTCAGCAGTCGGCTTTGGAAGCAGGTGCCGCCGTTTTAATAACCGGGGGATTTGACACAGATGATTATGTAAAAAAACTGGCGGATGAGCTCGAGCTCCCGATAATATCCACTAGCTACGATACTTTTACAGTGGCTACGATGATAAACAGAGCGATATATGACCAGCTGATCAAAAAGGAAATCGTGTTAGTGGAAGACATTTTGACCCCATTAGAAAAAACTGTCACGTTAACCCCGAATGATCCGATTGAACGCTGGTTTGAATACAACCGGCAAACTGGACACGGACGATTCCCGGTCATTGATCAAGGTTTGAAGGTTGTTGGAATTGTCACGGCAAAGGATATTATGACGTCAGATCGAAAAACATCCATTGAAAAAGTGATGACAAAAAGCCCGATAACCGTTACAGGAAAAACATCTGTCGCTTCAGCTGCGCAAATAATGGTTTGGGAAGGAATTGAAGTATTGCCTGTTGTGGACGGAAACGGCCGCCTATCAGGTATGATTTCCAGACAGGACGTTTTAAAGGCTCTCCATTCAATTGAACGGCAGCCGCACACAGGTGAAAAAATTGATGACATCATCACGAGGCAGATGATCAATCTTTCTGATGAAGCAAAAGAATCAAACATTTTTAAATGTGAAGTAACACCGCAAATGACAAACCAGTTCGGTACCATTTCATACGGTGCCTTCACAACTCTAGTTACAGAAGCGGCCAATTATCATTTGAGACAGAAAAAGAAAGGCGAGCTTGTCGTTGAGAATATGACGATTTATTTTTTGAAACCTGTTCAAATGGAAAGTATGATTGAAATTCATCCGAAAATATTAGACGTGGGTCGAAAATTCGGGAAAATTGATGTGGAAGTATTCCACGAAAACACTTTAGTCGGCAAAGCTATGTTAATGGTGCAAATCATGGATCGTAATTAAAAAAAGACTGTCTGAAAAATAAGGACAGTCTCTCCCATATAATTTTCTTAGCGGGCATTTTCGCTTTCTTTGATTGCCAAAGGCAAATAATATTTGTAAGCTTTATATCCTGCCCAAATGCTCAGACAACCTGTTATAATAAAAACAACACCGACGATGAGCGCAACAGTGGATCGGTTTAAAAACATTTGGTTTAATCCGAAAAAGAAGACAAACAATCCTAGAGAAATGCTAGATTTAGATGAAATCCAGCTTCTTTCCATCGGACGTTTCGTGCGAAAATATTTGATTTTGTAAAAAACATAAAAAGATAAAGAAATGACCGTTAGGATAGCTAAAACAGGCATGATGTCAACCTCCATCTAAGTATCGATTATCATTTTACCATTAGTAAATGATGAAATAAAACATTTATGATGATAAAGGAGAGCTGAAATGAAACAACAGATTTTAAATGAAATAAAAGCATTCGATACGATTATTATACATAGACATGTCCGGCCGGATCCTGATGCATACGGTTCTCAGTGCGGGCTTGCGGAATTGTTAAAAGAATCGTTTCCTGAAAAAAACATATATGTAGTCGGCAACGATGAGCCTTCTTTAACGTTTTTGTACAAAATGGATGAAATTCAAGATGACGTCTATCAAGAAGCGCTCGTCATCGTATGTGACACAGCAAACCAAGAACGAATTTGCGATCAAAGATATGATAAAGGGAAAAAATTGATCAAAATCGATCATCATCCAAATGAAGATCCTTATGGAGATATAGTCTGGGTAGACACATCTGCCAGCTCTGTCAGCGAAATGATTTATGAATTTTATCTATTTGGCAAAGATCAAGGCTTAACATTATCGAAAAAAGCAGCCAGTCTCATTTATGCCGGAATTGTTGGGGATACAGGAAGATTTTTGTTTTCAAATACGACGAAAAAAACGTTCCAATATGCAAGCGAGATTATAGACTATGGGTTTTCATTTACGCAAATATACGACGAAATGTATAAAACGAAACTTAATGTGGCGAAGCTGAACGGTTACGTCCTGCAAAATTTCGTTTTGACTGATTCAGGGGCCGCTTATATAAAGCTTCCTAAAGAACTATTGGACGAATACCGCGTCACTCCTTCCGAAGCTTCACAGCTCGTCGGTGCTTTAGGAAATATTGAAGGGATCAAGGCGTGGGTGCTGTTTGTCGAGGAAAACAACGAAATTCGGGTCAGATTCCGCTCGAAGGGAATCGTGATCAATGAGCTTGCAAAACGCTTTAAAGGCGGAGGCCATCCGCTTGCGGCCGGAGCTACGATCGACAGCTGGGAAACTGCGGATCAAATCATTCAAGAGCTGGTCGCTTTATGTAAAACATCTTAAGGAGGGCGCTTTTTCCCTCCTCATAATAGGAGAAAAGTTGGCATTATTATTTGCTCAATTTCAATTCTACTTCAACAATAATGGTCGGTGTAATGACAAGCTCCACGACAGTAGCGTTGTATTCTTTGTCATCTATTTTATATTTTCTATTTTCAATCGTTTTGGCAATTAAATGCCTTGTTTTCACAACACTGTCAATATCTTTTGCAATTAAATCAGCTAAATCGTTTTTGATCGTATTTTCAATCGAATATTTCATTAATTCATCCAGCTTATATTTTTCCGCATTTTTAATTTCGATTTTGACATCCTGTACAGTCAATAATTCTAAGTTTCTCTTATTTAGCTCTTTGTAATCCCTCTGCCAAATTTGAATGTCGTTTTTTAATTGTTCGATCGTTTCTTGCTGTGTTGAAATGATTTTTACTTGTTTTTCTTGGTAATAGCCAAAGGAATATAGAAAAAACCCCCAGCTAATAAGAGCTCCTACGGCAACTCCGGCAAAAAAACGCTGCCATGAAGGCTTTTTATAATAAGGCGGGATTCTCATTGCGAAACATGCTCCTGTGTGAACCAAGAGATTAAGAGCCAGCCTGTTTGAGAACCGCCCATGGCGGAAATGATTAACAAAATCTGTTTCACAATGTCCTTTGTCGCTCCTTCAAAAATCCCTCGTTCAAAGCTGTAAAACGCATCAAACGTCCCTCCAATAGCTGCAACAAGAGCCCAAATTTTCAATTTGTTTGCCATTCTGAAAATGGAGGTGAGAGGAGCATCGCCTGTAATATATGCGCCAATACCGCCGATTAACGAGCCGCCGAAAATGACTCCTAACGCAATAAAATACACTTTAATAAAGGTTGCAATAAAAGTATCTGTTTCCATTGAGCTTCCACCATCCTTTCTTCCGTTCATTGGGGAAATATGATTATAATAAACTTGCTAAATAGCCGGTTTCAGCAAGCAGTGAAAAGGCTTGGTTTATTCTCTTTCTTTATATGTATATGGATGGGAAGATGAAAGTATGAAGTTTGTCTTTCATTGAAAACAATGACTATAATTGTTTTAAGAAATCATTGAAAAAAGGTGGGGTCTTCATTGCCTTTTGTTCACCTACAAGTGAAGAGCGCCTATAGTTTGCTGGCTAGTGCTGCTGGATTGGACAAGCTTGTCCGCTATGCGAAAAAAACTGGTCAAACAGCTCTAGCCTTGACAGACCATCATGTCATGTATGGAGCGATCTCTTTTTATAAAATTTGTAAAGAACACGGGATTAAACCGATTTTCGGTTTAACTGCTACCGTTATCATAAAAAACGAACCGTATCCTTTTGTTTTGCTTGCTAAAAATAACAGCGGATACCGCAATTTGCTTAAATTAAGCAGTTTGCTGCAAACAAAGTTTCCGAAAGGACTTCCGCTTTCTTTTTTTAAACAATACAGCAGGGATCTTTTTGTGATCACACCTGGCAGACAAGGCTTGATTGAGCAGCTGCTTATAAACGGACAGATTGCAGAGGCAGGAAAAGCGGTGGAGTTTTTTCAAAGCATGCTCGATCCCAATTCTTTTTACATATCCGTACAAAATCACGGCTTGCCGGAAGAGCAGCAATTAAATGAAAAAATTGCGGAGCTGAGAGAAACGATCAAAGTTCCGATTGTCGCAACGAACGATGTTTTATATGTTGAAAAGGATGATGCATTTGCACACCGCTGTTTGCTGGCGATTAAAGACGGAACGACTGTAGAAGAACAAGACGCAGCGTTTGCTTCCGAATATTATTTAAAATCCCCGGCGGAAATGATAAACAATTTCGCGAACTTTCCTGATTCCATTGAGAATACTGTTCGGATCGCCTCCGAATGCCATGTTGAAATAGAATTAGGCAAAACAAAATTGCCCAAATACCCCTTTTCTGGAGGATTGAGCAGCGATGATTTTCTTGAACAGCTGTGCTTTGAAGGATTAAGAAAAAAAGTAACATCCCCTTCGGACGAGTATGTCAAAAGGCTTTCGTATGAGCTGTCTGTTATAAAAAAAATGAATTTTAGCGATTATTTTTTAATCGTTTGGGATTTTATGAAATACGCGCATGAAAAAGGTATTGTAACCGGTCCAGGCCGCGGTTCAGCAGCCGGCTCTTTAGTGGCATATGTACTAGATATTACGAATGTAGATCCAATTCGCTATAATCTATTGTTTGAGCGTTTTTTAAATCCTGAACGTGTTTCTATGCCAGATATCGATATTGATTTTCCGGATACAAGACGGGATGAAATGATTGAATATGTTGCGCGAAAATATGGAAAAGGGCATGTGGCTCAAATCATCACTTTCGGTACTTTTGCGGCCAAAGCTGCTATTCGAGATGTGGCAAAAGCGCTTGGAGCTTCGAATAAAGAGGTGGATGTGCTCGCAAAGCACATACCTTCAAAGCTTGGAATTACTTTAAGAGAAGCATTTGAACAATCGGCAGCATTTCGAAACATCCTTCATTCAATGGAAAAAGGAAAGGAAATTTTTGAAACGGCTTTAAAGCTGGAAGGCTTGCCACGCCATGTATCGACGCATGCTGCGGGAGTGGTGCTAAGCGATTATCCGCTGACTGAAGTCATTCCGATTCAAAATGGTCATCACAATATATATTTAACACAATATTCAATGGATTTTTTAGAAGAAATCGGGCTGTTGAAAATCGATTTTTTAGGTCTGCGAAATTTAACGTTAATAGAAGATATCAAACGTTTAATTGAACGTTACGAGGGAACAAAGCTCTCTGTTCACTTTACAAATTATGATGATGAAAAAACGTTTTCCCTTTTATCGGAAGGAAATACGACAGGTGTGTTCCAATTTGAGTCAGAAGGAATGAGGAAAGTTTTACAAAAGCTAAAACCTACTAATTTGGAAGATTTGGTTGCGGTTAATGCTTTGTATCGTCCAGGACCGATGGAAAACATTCCTGTCTATATCGAACGGAAGCACGGCCGGATGCCGGTAGAATATTTGCATAAAGATTTGCAGCCTATTTTAGAAAAGACATACGGAGTCATTGTGTATCAAGAGCAAATAATGGAAATCGCAGCGAAAATGGCCGGTTTTTCGTTAGGGGAAGCAGACCTTTTGAGACGAGCCGTCGGCAAAAAAATTAAAACGATTTTGGATGAAAACAGAAATCGCTTTATTATAGGTTGTTTAAAAAAAGGATACGACGAAAAAACCGCGAATAAAGTATACGATCTCATTGTTAAATTTGCCAACTACGGTTTTAACCGCAGCCACGCTGTTGCCTACAGCATGATTGCCTATCAGCTTGCTTATTTAAAAGCCCACTATCCTTTATATTTTATGGCTGCGTTAATGTCGAGCATCGGAGGAAATCAAGAAAAATTAGCGCAATATGTTCGAGAAGCTTCAGAAATGGGAATTACAATCCTGCCGCCGTCCATTCATAAAAGCGGTTTTTCTTTTTTAGTGGAAAACGGATCTATCCGATTCGGACTTGCCTCGATTAAAAATGTTGGCATTGCCGCCATGAAAGAAATTGCAAAGGAAAGAAAAAAGAAGCCTTTTGAAGATTTGTTTGATTTTTGTATTAGGATGTCTTCAAAGGCAGTCAATCGCCGAACAATAGAAGCGCTCATTTTTTCTGGTGCGATGGATGATTTTGGGCAAGATCGGGCAACGTTGCTTGCTAGTATTGATGTTGCGCTCGAGCATGCAGAATTGTTCAAAATGGATGAAAAAGAGCAAATCGTTTTTCCGCTTGACGATCTTGCTGCGATTAAACCAAAGTATGTGGAAGTGGAACCGTTCACCATTGAAGAAAAATTAAAATTCGAAAAGGAAACATTAGGATTTTATTTATCAAGCCATCCGATTCAGCCTTACGATTCGGTTTTGAAGCAGCTGGGGGCAGTTCGATTAATGGATTTATCGCAATGGATTGAAAAAAAAGTTCATGTGGGCGCGTATGTGACGAACGTAAAGGCAATTCGCACAAAAAGCGGCCAGGCGATGGCTTTTCTCAATATAAGCGATCAAAGCGGGGATGTAGAAGCGGTCTTGTTTCCTAATGAATACGCAAAGTTCAGCGGAAAAATAAAGAAAGGGAATGTATATTTGTTGACCGGAAAACCGGAAATTAGAAATGAACATGTTCAATATATAATTCAAGACGTAAAAGACATCTCGGAATTTAAACGGCAGCGTGCTTTATTTTTAAAAATTGCAGATGAAGCATCAGAGAAACAAAAGCTTCTCGAAATAAAAAAAGTATTGCAGGATTATCCAGGCAGCATACCTGTATTTATTTACCATGAACGAAAAAAGAAAGCGGTCAAGCTTCCCGAAACATTTGGTGTACAACCGTCTGAACAATGTTTGAATCGATTGCGGGCATTGCTCGGTGAAAGGAATGTCGCCTTGAGAGAATAAACATGTCTTTTTCTTTACAACGGATTGCATGTATAATATTTTAGAAATATCTAAAAAGTGGTCTTTCCATTTTGACGATTATCCATGTTGTTAAGGAGTGATAAAGGTTGTCATTAAGAGAAGAAGCATTACATATTCATAGTGTTCAGAAGGGAAAACTTGAAACAAAATCAAAAATTCCGGTACGAAATGCAAAAGATTTAAGTTTAGCATACTCTCCTGGAGTGGCTGAGCCGTGCAAGGCAATTTATGATGATAAAAGCAAAGTGTATGAGTATACGATGAAGGGGAATATGGTGGCGGTTGTCTCTGATGGAACAGCCGTTTTAGGGCTTGGAAACATCGGACCGGAGGCAGCTCTCCCTGTCATGGAAGGAAAAGCTGTTTTATTTAAAAGCTTTGCAGGTGTCGATGCGTTCCCGATTTGTATAGATACGACAGATGTGGAAAAAATTATTGAGACAGTAAAGCTTCTTGAGCCGACTTTTGGCGGCATAAACTTGGAAGATATTGCCGCACCAAATTGCTTCGAAATTGAAGAGCGTTTAAAAAAGGAAACGAACATTCCGATTTTCCATGACGATCAACACGGAACCGCCATTGTAACTGTCGCTGGTTTATTAAATGCGTTGAAGCTGGTCGGCAAAGAGATGTCAAATATTAAAGTTGTCGCAAACGGAGCAGGAGCGGCTGGAATAGCTATTATAAAATTATTATATCGCTATGGTGTTCGTGACATTATTTTGTGCGATTCAAAAGGAGCCATTTTCGATGGACGCCCTTACGGAATGAACAGCATAAAAGCTGAAGTGGCTAAATATACAAATCATGATCGCTTAGAGGGCTCTTTGGCCGATGTAATCGAAGGAGCGGATGTTTTTATCGGTGTGTCAGTCGCAGGAGCACTAACAAAAGAAATGGTAAAATTAATGGCGGATAATCCGATCATTTTCGCTATGGCCAATCCAGATCCGGAAATTATGCCTGACGATGCGAAAGAAGCTGGAGCAAAAGTCATTGGAACAGGACGTTCAGATTTCCCTAACCAGGTGAATAACGTTTTAGCATTTCCAGGGATTTTCCGTGGAGCATTGGATGTAAGAGCAACACATATAAATGAACAGATGAAAATGGCTGCTGCTGAAGCGATTGCTTCTCTTATTAAGGAAGATGAGCTTCGTCCTGATTATGTTATTCCGGCGCCGTTTGATCCAAGAGTTGCACCATGTGTTGCTGCAGCTGTTGCGAAAACGGCAATGGAAACAGGTGTTGCACGCATAAAAGTAGATCCGGAAGAAGTTGCGGAAAAAACAAGAAAGCTTGCTATTATTGGAAAATAAAAGCGGCTACAAATGGCGAAAGAATGAGAAACCTCTCTTCTCTGCTGTTGGGAGAAAGAAAAATATGATATATTTATAATATTTGAATACCTCTCAAAAGATATAGGAAGAAGATCCGGAAGATTTAAGATTGATTGAAGGTGTCATCCCTTGCAATGAAGACATTATTCAGCCAAAAAGGGAGGTTCTATTTTGATAAAAAACATTTTTTCAAAAAAGAAAAAATATGCATCGATCCCTTCCGGACATGCAAAATATGATGTTCCTGAAGGTATTATGACAAAATGTCCAAAATGTAAAAAGATTATGTACTCAAAAGAAATTGAAAAAAATTTAAAAGTGTGCAACAACTGCGGCTACCATTTTCAAATGGGAGCGAGAGAAAGAATTGCCAGCCTTTTAGATCATGGCAGCTTTTTAGAATATGACAGCGATATGCGTTCTGAAAACCCTCTTAATTTTGAAGGGTATTTAGAAAAGCTAGAAAAAGACAAAGAGAAAACGAAGCTAAATGAAGCTGTCGTGACAGGCGAAGGAACAATCGGCGGATTTCCAGTAGTGATTGCCGTTATGGATGCAAGTTTTCGCATGGGGAGCATGGGTTCGGTAGTTGGCGAAAAAATTACAAGGGCAATTGAAAAAGCGAAGAAAAAAAACATCCCCTTTATTATTTTCACAGCTTCAGGCGGTGCTCGTATGCAAGAAGGCGTCCTCAGTTTAATGCAGATGGCGAAAACTAGCGCTGCTTTAAAATTATTCAGCGATGAAGGCGGACTCATTATTTCGGTTATGACCCATCCGACTACAGGGGGAGTATCGGCTAGCTTCGCTTCTTTAGGTGACTACAATTTTGCCGAGCCTGGTGCATTAATCGGTTTTGCAGGGCGCAGAATCATAGAACAAACGATCAGAGAAGAGCTTCCGGAAGATTTCCAAACTGCTGAATTTCTGCTGAAGCATGGGCAGCTTGATTCTGTATTGCACCGCCACCAACTGCGGGATACGTTAATCAACCTCTTGGATATACACCAAGCAAAGGGGGATGTAGATTGGTAGGAGAACTGGAATTTGAAAAGCCGATTATAGAATTAAAGAAAAAAATTCATGAATTAAAGGAATTTACAAAAACAGCGGATGTAGATTTGTCGGCTGAAATTGAAAAGCTGGAAACAAGACTAAAAAATTTAGAAAAGGAAATATATGATCACCTCTCCCCGTGGAATCGCGTCCAAATCGCACGCCATCCGAATCGCCCTACAACGCTTGATTATATTGAGCTGTTATTTGAAAATTTTTTCGAATGCCACGGAGACAGATATTTTGGTGATGACGAAGCGATTGTAGGAGGCGTTGCAAAATTTCATGGGATCCCTGTAACGGTAATCGGGCAGCAAAGAGGAAAAGATACGAAAGACAATATCCGAAGAAATTTTGGTATGCCGCATCCTGAAGGTTACCGTAAAGCATTGCGCCTTATGAAACAGGCGAACAAGTTTAACCGCCCTATTATTACATTTATCGATACAAAAGGAGCTTATCCAGGAAAAGCTGCAGAAGAGAGGGGACAAAGTGAAGCAATTGCCAGAAATTTGTTTGAAATGGCCGGTTTTTCTGTTCCAATTATATGTATTGTCATTGGAGAAGGGGGAAGCGGCGGCGCATTAGCATTAGGAGTAGGAAATCATATATATATGTTGGAAAATTCTACTTATTCAGTTATTTCTCCCGAAGGGGCTGCCGCCCTATTATGGAAGGATGCCGGCTTAGCTAAAAAAGCGGCAGAAACAATGAAGATCACTGCCCAAGATTTAAAAGAGCTTGGTGTCATTGATGATATCATTCCGGAAGTAAAAGGCGGGGCACATAGGGATGTCCAATTGCAAGCTAAACACATTGAACAGGCTTTAAAACGATCATTAAAAGAATTGACCAATATGAGCGGAGAAGAGCTGATCAGGCATCGGTACGAAAAATTTAAAAGTATTGGGGCCGTTATTGACGAACAAGTGACAAATACGCAGTAACGTGCGCTCCTTGATGGAGCCGCACGTTATTTTTTTATTTTTATCTTTCGCATCGCTTCTTTTTGTGTATAATAATAAAGAATTTAACTATTCTAAGCTTACTATGCTCAACGATTATCAGATAATATGATCATTATTTTATGTAAGCTTTGTTTGAGCAGTCCAAGAGAGGTGAAATTATGAAAAAAATCGGCGTTTTAACGAGCGGCGGCGATTCTCCTGGTATGAACGCTGCAATTCGTGCCGTTGTCCGCAAAGGAATTTTTCATGGATTAGAAGTTTATGGAATTTATAATGGTTACTCAGGTCTTATTTCGGGAAAAATTCAAAAGCTTGAACTTGGTTCAGTAGGTGACATCATTCATCGCGGTGGAACGATGCTCTATACGGCACGGTGCGAAGAATTTAAAACAATCGAAGGACAAAAAAAAGGAATTGAACAATTGAAGAAATTCGGGATTGAAGGTCTTGTCGTTATTGGCGGAAACGGCTCCTACATGGGCGCAAAAAAGTTGACTGAACATGGATATCCATGCGTTGGGGTGCCGGGCACCATCGACAATGACATACCTGGAACTGACTATACGATCGGTTTTGATACAGCACTTAATACGGTGATACAAGCAATTGATAAAATTCGTGATACAGCTACCTCCCATGAGCGTACATACGTAATAGAAGTAATGGGTCGGGATGCCGGTGACATCGCTTTATGGTCTGGGCTTGCCGGAGGTGCGGAAACCATTTTAATTCCGGAAGCAGATTTCAAAATAGAGGAAATCATCGATCGATTAAAACGAGGCCATGAAAGAGGGAAAAAACATAGTATTATTATTGTCGCTGAAGGTGTGGGAAGCGGCGTCGAAATAGGCCAAAAGATCAAAGAGATGACAAACTTTGAAACGCGTGTTTCTGTATTAGGCCACATTCAACGCGGCGGATCGCCTACCGCATTTGATAGAGTATTGGCAAGCAGACTAGGCGCTTATGCGGTGGAACTGCTTCTTAATGGTAAAGGCGGACGATGTGTAGGCATCCAAAATAATCAGCTTGTGGATCATGACATTTTAGAAATTTTGGATCAGCCTCATACGGTTGATAAGTCAATGTACAAGCTTTCAAAAGAACTTTCTATATAAAGTATGAACATGGGATCGTTTTCATAATGTTTAGGAGGTATGCCAATTTATGCGAAAAACGAAAATTGTTTGTACAATAGGTCCTGCAAGCGAGAGCATCGAAATGTTGGAAAAACTAATTAAGGCCGGCATGAATGTGGCACGGCTCAATTTTTCGCATGGAGATCATGAGGAGCATAAAGCGAGAATTCAAAACATTCGGGAGGCAGCGAAGCGCTTGGGCAAAAGTGTTGCAATATTATTGGACACAAAAGGCCCTGAGATTCGAACGCATACAATGGAAAACGGGGAGATACAATTAGAAGCAGGATCCCGCCTTCTTATTTCAATGGAAGAGGTTGTTGGCACGAAAGAAAAAATTTCGGTTACATATAAAGGATTAATCAATGATGTGTCCGTTGGTTCTAAAATATTGCTTGATGACGGATTAATTGGTTTAGAAGTTACAAAGATTGATAAAGAAAAACAGGAAATTGAAACGAAGGTATTAAACAGCGGAATTTTGAAAAATAAAAAAGGAGTCAATGTTCCTGGAGTTAGTGTCAATCTTCCTGGAATTACGGAGAAAGATGCAAAAGATATTTTGTTTGGCATTGAGCAGGGAGTCGATTTTATCGCTGCATCATTTGTTCGCCGCGCTTCCGATGTATTGGAAATTCGTCAACTGTTGGAGGAACACCAAGCTGACGATATTCAAATTATCCCGAAAATAGAAAATCAAGAAGGCGTTGACAATATTGATCAAATTTTGGAAGTTTCCGACGGGCTAATGGTTGCTCGAGGAGATTTAGGAGTAGAAATTCCCGCTGAAGATGTTCCGCTTGTCCAAAAGGAACTGATTCGCAAATGCAATCAATTAGGAAAACCTGTTATTACTGCTACTCAAATGCTTGATTCGATGCAGCGAAACCCAAGACCTACCCGGGCGGAAGCCAGCGATGTAGCAAACGCTATTTTTGATGGAACCGATGCAATTATGCTTTCAGGCGAGACAGCTGCCGGTTTATATCCGGTAGAAGCAGTGGAGACGATGCATAAAATTGCTTCCCGCGTTGAACAAGCTTTAGATTATCGCCAAGCCTTAACGAAACATACGAAAGTTGCTGATTCAACGATCACAAATGCAATTGGACAATCAGTAGCTTATACGGCGATTAATTTGGACGTTTCGGCCATTATCACGCCAACAGTCAGCGGCTATACGGCCAAAATGATTTCGAAATATCGGCCAAAAGCGCCGATTATTGCAGTAACATCCAGCAGTAAAGTATGCCGTAAGCTTGCCCTTGTATGGGGTGTGCATCCAACAATAGGACAAATTGCTACAACAACAGATGAAATGCTTGACATAGCTGTGCGTGAATCTATAAACACTGGAATTATTACACATGGAGATCGAGTGATTATTACAGCCGGAGTACCTGTAGGAGAAACAGGTTCCACAAATCTGATGAAAGTCCATGTTGTTGGCGATGTTTTAGGAAAAGGTCAAGGGATTGGACGAGCATCGGCGTTTGGAAAGGTTATCGTTGCAAAGAATAGTAAAGAAGCTGTTGAGAAAATGGTGAAAGGTTCAATTCTCGTTACGAATGGAACCGACAAAGACATGATGGAAGCGATTGAAAAAGCAGCTGCACTTGTTACGGAAGAAGGCGGCTTAACGTGCCATGCGGCCGTAGTCGGTTTGAGCCTTGGCATTCCAGTCATTGTCGGGGTAGAAAATGCAACAGAAATTTTGAAGGATGGTATGGAAGTCACTGTGGATGCAATACAAGGGATGATATATAAAGGACATGCGAGCGTTCTATAATTTTGATTGAAAGGAGAAGGATTTCAGTTCCTTCTCTTTTTTTGTATAGTAAAGATTAAGAAACGAGTATTTTACATCTCTCTTTTGTATAGTAAAGAGTAGGGAACGGGTATTTTATATATGGAGGAGATAGCATATGCGAGCATTATTGATTTTTTTTATTGTTGCACCGGCTTGTGAAATAGGGGTTTTGCTTTTATCTGGAAAGACGATCGGGGTGCTTCCGACTGTGCTATTGATTATCTTAACAGGCTTTGTTGGGGCTTATTTGGCGAAAAAACAAGGAATTCAGGCTGTGCGAAATCTTCAAAAGGAAATTCAATATGGGCGCATTCCAAGCAATGCCATTTTGGATGCAATGGCTATTTTAGTCGGAGGAATCATGCTATTGACGCCGGGATTTATTTCGGATATCGTCGGTTTGTTTCTTTTATTTCCAATCACAAGAAATTGGGTAAAGCCTTTTCTTATTCAATTCATAAAAAAATGGATTGATAAACATACGATCCATATTATTCGGCCATAATTCAATAAAAGATTTATTATGCTGAAATAAGTAATTCTTATTCAATTCTATAAGATTTTTTTATTAAAAAAAAGAATTCCGTAAAAAATATCTTATTTATCTGATTCACAAAAGTCTGATAATTGTTTATAATAGAGGTGTATTTTTTAATTCATATGTTTGGTGATCATTTCACTGATAAAAAATATTTCACAAAAGAAATGAAAGCATTTTCTTTTTGTGAAAAAATGAAAGTTTTATGAATTTTGTTTATTTCTATTTGAATTGCAGTTGAAAATTTTATGTAAAGGGGAGATAGCCATGACAGCAACGCGTGGACTAGAGGGCGTGGTAGCCACAACTTCATCAATAAGTTCTATTATTGATGATACATTGACATATGTTGGTTACAATATTGACGATTTAGCTCAAAACGCAAGCTTTGAAGAAGTTGTTTACCTGCTTTGGCATCGAAAGCTTCCGAATAAGGAGCAATTAGAGGAATTAAGAAAGCAGCTTGCTGAGAATGCGTCGATACCGAATGAAATATTAGAACATTTTAAAACTTATCCGATTGATAAAGTACATCCGATGGCAGCTTTGAGAACAGCTGTATCTTTGCTTGGATTGTATGACGAAGAAGCGGACAACATGTCTGATGAGGCAAATTATCGAAAAGCAATTCGATTGCAGGCGAAAATTTCTACAATTGTCGCTGCTTTTGCCCGCATCCGCAATGGATTGGAGCCTGTTCAACCGAGAACAGATTTAGGCTTTGCCGCTAATTTCTTATATATGTTAAAAGGTGAAGAACCTGATCAAACTTCCATTGAAGCCTTCAACAAAGCGCTCGTCCTTCATGCAGACCATGAATTGAATGCTTCGACATTTACTGCAAGAGTATGTGTGGCAACGCTTTCGGACATTTATTCCGGAATTACTGCGGCAATTGGAGCATTGAAAGGACCGTTGCATGGCGGTGCGAACGAACGCGTTATGCGAATGTTAACAGAAATTGGTGAACCTGAAAATGTAGAATCTTACATTCGCGAAAAATTAGCAAACAAAGAAAAAATTATGGGATTTGGTCATCGAGTTTATCGCAAAGGGGATCCTCGTGCCAAACATTTAAAAGAAATGTCCCGCAGACTAACAGAAATCACCGGTGAAACGAAATGGTATGAAATGTCAACTAAAATTGAGGAAATCGTAACATCTGAAAAATCTTTACCGCCGAATGTTGATTTTTATTCAGCGTCTGTATACCATTGCTTAGGTATTGATCATGATTTATTTACGCCGATTTTTGCAATAAGCCGCACATCTGGATGGTTAGCCCATATTTTAGAGCAATATGAAAACAATCGATTGATTCGTCCTCGTGCGGAATATACAGGACCAGAAAAACAAGTATTTATCCCTATCGAAAAGCGCAGCTAACAGGTAAAATAGAAAAGGGATTCCTTTTTCTTCCCTGTTAAGCATGGCCATGCTTTTATACACAAATAGAGAATACATATTTAGGAGGTAATGATTGTGGCAGAAGGTCAAAAAATTACAATGACAAATGGTACTTTAAACGTTCCAAATGATCCTATAATTCCGTTTATTGAAGGAGACGGCACTGGTCCTGATATTTGGAGAGCTGCGTCAAAAGTGCTGGAAGCAGCTGTAGAAAAAGCATACAATGGCGAAAAGAAAATCGTTTGGAAAGAAGTGCTTGCTGGTGAAAAAGCTTTTAAAGAGACTGGGGAATGGCTTCCTCAAGAAACGCTTGATGTGATACGCGAGTATATGATTGCGATCAAAGGTCCGTTAACAACTCCTGTAGGTGGAGGAATCCGTTCTTTAAACGTTGCTCTTCGCCAAGAGCTGGATTTATTTGTGTGCTTAAGACCTGTCCGTTATTTCAATGGAGTTCCTTCCCCTGTAAAACGTCCTCAAGATACAGACATGGTAATTTTCCGTGAAAATACCGAAGACATCTATGCCGGCATAGAGTATGCAAAAGGGACAGAAGAAGTAAAAAAAGTCATTGAATTTTTACAAAAAGAGCTGGGAGTAAACAAAATCCGTTTCCCTGAAACGTCCGGAATCGGCATTAAGCCTATTTCTGAAGAAGGAACGAAACGGCTTGTCCGTGCGGCCATTAACTATGCAATTGAACACGGAAGAAAATCTGTCACCCTTGTTCATAAAGGGAACATTATGAAATTTACAGAAGGCGCGTTTAAAAATTGGGGATATGAATTGGCTGAGCAAGAGTTTGGCGATAAAGTATTCACATGGGCTGAGTATGACCGCATTGTTGAAAAAGAAGGAAAAGAAGCGGCTAACAAAGCGCAAGAAGAAGCAGAAAAAGCTGGAAAAATTATTATTAAAGATGCAATTGCAGATATTTTCCTACAGCAAATTCTTACTCGTCCGCGCGAGTTTGATGTAGTAGCAACTATGAATTTAAATGGAGACTACATTTCGGATGCTTTGGCTGCACAAGTAGGCGGAATCGGTATTGCTCCAGGAGCAAACATTAACTACGAGACAGGGCATGCGATTTTTGAAGCAACACACGGTACAGCACCAAAATACGCCGGACTTGATAAAGTGAATCCATCTTCCGTAATTCTTTCTGGAGTGCTTATGCTTGAACATTTAGGATGGAAAGAAGCAGCTGATTTAATCATTCAAGCAATGGAAAAAACGATCGCTTCAAAAGTTGTCACCTATGACTTTGCACGCCTCATGGACGGAGCTACGGAAGTAAAATGCTCTGAATTCGGCAATGAATTGATTAAAAACATGGGTTAAACAAAGAACTGAGAGCTGCTTCTTTACGAAGTAGCTCTCCATTTAGATTCATTTTTGAAAAATCACTTACATAAAAGAGAGGATGGATGCTTGAAATGGCGATTAAAAGAAAGAAAATTTCTGTCATTGGTGCTGGATTTACTGGTGCGACAACAGCTTTTTTGCTGGCAAAAAAAGAGCTGGGAGATGTTGTGCTCGTTGACATTCCGCAAGCAGAGAATCCGACAAAAGGGAAAGCGTTGGACATGCTTGAATCAAGCCCTGTTCTTGGATTTGATGCGAACATTATCGGAACATCAAACTATGAGGAAACGGCTGATTCCGATATTGTTGTGATCACGGCAGGAATTGCAAGAAAACCTGGAATGAGTCGAGACGATTTAGTGCAGACCAACCAAAAAGTAATGAAAAGCGTCACAAAAGAAGTTGTAAAATATTCCCCAAACTCCATTATCATTGTGCTGACAAATCCGGTTGATGCAATGACTTACACTGTTTATAAAGAATCCGGATTTCCAAAACACCGCGTCATCGGTCAATCTGGAGTTTTAGATACCGCAAGATTCCGCACATTTGTTGCTCAAGAATTGAATTTATCAGTCAAAGACATTACAGGATTTGTGTTAGGCGGCCACGGAGATGACATGGTGCCATTAGTTCGCTATTCATACGCAGGGGGCATTCCGTTAGAAAAATTAATTCCGAAAGAGCGATTGGATGCGATTGTTGAAAGAACTAGAAAAGGCGGGGGAGAAATTGTTAACCTGCTTGGAAACGGAAGCGCATACTACGCACCAGCCGCATCTCTTGTAGAAATGGTGGAAGCGATTGTTAAAGATCAGCGCCGCGTATTGCCTGCCATTGCATATTTAGAAGGAGAATACGGTTTTGAAGGTATTTATTTAGGCGTTCCAACAATTCTTGGAGGCAATGGCTTAGAGCAAATTATTGAGCTTGAACTGACGGATGAAGAAAAATCAGCTTTGGAAAAATCTGCGGAATCTGTAAGAAATGTTATGAAAGCATTAATATAGTGCATGATAGAAAAAGGAGGACATGTTATGTTCCTCCTTTTTCTTATAAAAGAAAAAAGAGAGCTTGCACAGAAAATTCGTCCGCTTTTTCAATTTCCGCTTCAAAACCGCTCCATCATGTTTCTATCGATTCTTTAAAATCTTCTGAAAGCAGCTTTTCTTGTATTGGTTCTTTCTGCTTCGTGGACTATAATAATAATAAAGAATAATAAGAACAGTAGGAGAAAATTATTGGAGGATTTTATGAGTAAAAAAATATTAGTAGTGGATGATGAACAATCGATTGTGACTCTTCTTCAGTATAATCTTGAACAAGCAGGCTATGAAGTCATTACTGCTCAGGATGGAAGCGAAGGATTTGAAAAAGCAATTACAGATGCACCGGATTTAATTGTGCTTGATTTAATGCTCCCGAGTATAGATGGTATGGAAATTTGTAAACAGCTTAGACAGCGCAAAGTGATGACGCCCATTTTAATGCTTACGGCAAAAGATGATGAATTTGATAAGGTGCTTGGGCTTGAGTTAGGTGCGGACGATTACATGACAAAACCGTTCAGTCCAAGAGAAATTATCGCTCGGGTAAAAGCAATCCTGCGGCGTGTCAGATCAGAAGATGCTCACATGCATGTAAAAAAAGAAGCGGAAGAAAACAACATTATTATCGGTGATTTAAAAATTATGCCTGAACGATATGAAGCTTATTTTGAACAAGAAAGACTTGACTTTACACCGAAAGAGTTTGAACTGCTTCTTTATCTTGCGAAACATAAAGGCCGAGTTTTGACAAGGGATCAGTTATTAAGCGCTGTTTGGAATTATGATTTTGCCGGTGATACAAGAATTGTGGATGTTCATATCAGCCATTTAAGAGAAAAAATTGAACGGAATACGAAAAAGCCTGAATATATTAAAACGATCAGAGGTCTAGGCTACAAACTGGAGGATCCAAAGCTAAATGAGTAAGTTCCGTTCAAAACTGCTTCTTGCGTTTACAGCATTAATTATTACTGTTCTGCTTGGTTTTGGATTTATTTTAGGACAATTATTTCAATCGTTTTACTTCATCAATTATGAGAAGCAATTTAAAAAAGAAGCCGAGTTGATCAAGCTGGTCATTGAGAATGAAAAGATAGGTTCTACCGAAATGAAGCATAAAATGGAGGAAATGAGCGAAAAATTAAACTCACTCCTTCTTTTTATGGATATGGACGGAAACATCGTTTTTAAAACAGGTCCTAGCTTTCATCAAAGCGACGAAAGATTATCAGAACTGATCTTGACCAACCACCGAAATGCAAAGGAAGGATTTCGCCTAGGTCTCGATCAAGCTGATTTGTTATTTTACGGTATTCCCATCTTTCAACAAGATGAACGAAAGGGATTTTTAGTTTTCGGGACTTCCATCAAATATTTCGAAGCGATGAATAAAGAAATTTGGTTTTTCATTATAGGGAGTCTTATTGCGGCATTAACGATCATTTTAATTTTTGGCACCCGCATTATGAAGCAGTATACGAAACCGATCGAATCGGCGACAGAAGTGGCGATGGAGCTTGCAAAAGGAAATTACAAAGCGAGAACATATGAAAATTCATCAGGCGACGAAACGAGTATGTTGAGCAAATCCATCAACATTTTGGCACGCAACCTTCAAGACATGACAAGAACCCAGGAATTGCACCAGGAAAGGCTGCAAACATTGATTGAAAACATGGGAAGCGGTCTTCTTTTCATTGATGAACGTGGCTATATTAGCCTGATGAATAAAGCCTTTAAAGAAATTTTCCAAATTAATCAAGAGGATTATTTATATAAATCTTACCAAGAAGCGATTGCATATAAAGAAATTATTCAAATGGTCGAAGAAATTTTTTTGACGGAATCAAATATAAGAAAGCATATTATGCTTCCTGTTAACATCGAAAGAAAGCATTTTGAAGTTTACGGTGCTCCGATCATTGGAAAAAGCGAAGTATGGAAAGGCGTCGTTCTTGTTTTTCACGATATTACCGAATTGAAAAAGCTTGAACAAATACGAAAAGATTTTGTAGCAAATGTATCTCATGAATTAAAAACACCGATCACCTCCATCAAAGGGTTTTCTGAAACATTGCTGGATGGCGCCATGAAAGATGAACAAACATTGCATTTTTTTTTATCCATCATTTTAAAAGAAAGCGAACGAATGCAATCTTTAATTCAAGATTTATTAGATTTATCAAAAATCGAGCAGCAGGGCTTTCAGCTGGAGCTTAGAAAATGCAATGTAAACGAGTTTTTAAAAGAAATTCATCATTTGCTAGATAGAAAAGCGAAAGAAAAAAATATTGATTTTATATTGGATGTTCCAGACGAGCCTGTTTTTATTGAAGGCGATCCTCATCGGCTGAAGCAAATTTTTATAAACTTAGCCAGCAACGGAATTATGTATACGCCAGCTGGCGGAAAAGTGACCCTTTCTGTTAAGGCTGGACATGATGAAGTAGCCATTTCTGTTCAAGACACCGGAATTGGAATTAGAGAAGAGGAAATTCCTAGAATTTTTGAGCGTTTTTATAGAGTTGATAAAGCTAGAAGCAGAAACTCAGGTGGAACTGGTTTAGGGCTTGCGATCGTAAAACATTTAGTAGAAGCCCACCAAGCAAATTTGACAGTCAAAAGCACCGTTGGTGTTGGAACGACTTTTACTGTGACTTTTCAAAGATACAATGAATAGTTTAACATAAGATTTACATCCAATTTATGCTAAGTTAACATTTGATTGTTAAAATGGCATTCGAAAACCCCTTCATCCAAGGAGCCCATTTGCAGATGGAAACAATTACGTTTCCGTCTTTTTTTTTTGGCTGCGTTTTTTAAATGAAACAAAATCGTACTTTTTTCGTATGAAATAATAAATAGAGAGAGATGGGGGGATATAATGGTAAGCATAAGAAGATTATTAACAATTATTGGATTTATTTTTCTGATCAGCATTCTCGGTCTTGCTGCGATTACTTCCTGGTTTACTGTAGACGAGTCGGAACAAGCGGTTATTACTACATTTGGAAAAGTGGAAGAGGGTATAACTGAGCCTGGGCTTCATTTTAAATGGCCATGGCCGATTCAATCGGTAAAAAAACTATCCAAAGAAACATTCAGTTTACAATTTGGATATAAAGAAAAAGATGGAAAAGTTGAGTCTTTTCCAAAGGAAACAAAAATGATTACAGGCGATGAAAACATTGTGTTAGCAGATATGGTCGTTCAATGGAAAATAACGAATCCGGCAAAATATTTGTTCAATGCTGAAAATCCAAAGGAAATTTTGCGGGATGCAACATCTGCTTCGTTAAGAAGCATTATTGGAAGTTCAAAAATTGACAATGCTTTAACGAGCGGAAAAGTGGAAATTGAAGCTCAAGTGCAAGAATTATTAAGCTCGTTGATGAAAAAGTATGATATTGGCATTTCAATCATTGCGGTCAAATTGCAGGATGTTGATTTGCCGAACGAAGAAGTTCGAAAGGCGTTTACAAACGTTACGGATGCAAGAGAAATGATGAATACGAAAATAAACGAAGCCAATAAATATAGGAATAAACGAACAAAAGAGGCAGAAGGAGAGCGCGATGCAATCATCTCCAAAGCTGAAGGTGACAGAGCGTCCAGAATTGAACAAGCGAAAGGGGAAGTCGCACTATTTAATTCTTTATACAATGAATACAAAAATTCAAAAGAAATCACAGAAAAACGTCTAATTTTAGAAACGATAGACAGCGTGCTGCCAAATGCGCAAATTTACATTATGAAGGATGATGGAAATACAATGAAGTATTTTCCTGTTCAGCCTATGCAGCAAGTGCTGCCTAATGATCAGCAAAGTCAGCAAAAAGCTGATCAATCGAGCGAGAACACGCAAAAAAGAGGTGAAAACAATGGACAAGAATGAAAAGAAAATTAATTTTGAATGGAAGAAATACATACGCCTAGGGTCTGTTATAGCCGGTTTATTTGCGTGTTTGCTATTTTTATTCAGCAACGTTTTTGTTGTGAAAGAAAATGAATATAAAGTCGTTCGCCAATTTGGCGAAGTTGTAAAAATTATAGAGAAGCCTGGCCTCCATTTAAAAATTCCTTTCATACAAACAGTTGAAAGTCTTCCAAAGCATCAATTAACGTATGATGTGGAGGAAGCGGAAATCAATACAAAGGATAAAAAACGAATACTAATTGACAACTATGCGGTTTGGAGAATCGAAGATCCGAAAGAAATGATCGCCAATGCAAGAACAGTTGTCAATGCAGAGGCAAAAATGTCGGAATTTATCTTTTCCACTGTGAGATCGGAGCTTGGAAAACTGAATTATGATGAAATTATTAATGATGAAAAGTCTTCCCGCGGGAGCCTTAATGACAAAATTACAAATATTGTTAATAACCTGCTTGAACAAAATCATTTCGGCATTAAGGTGGTTGATGTAAGAATTAAACGGACGGATTTGCCGGAAGCAAATGAAAAATCGGTATTTACTAGGATGATATCAGAGCGGGAATCAAAAGCCCAAGAATATTTATCGATGGGGGATGCAGAGAAAAATCGAATTGTTGCTGAAACGGACAGACAAGTAAAAGAAATGCTGGCAAAAGCTGAAGCTCAAGCTGAAACCATCCGCGGTCATGGAGAGGCGGAGGCGGCGAAGCTCTATAACCAGGCTTATTCAAAAGATCCTAAATTTTATGAATTATATAGAACACTTCAATCCTACAAGAAAACAATCGACGGTGAAACAGTCATCGTTCTCCCGTTCGATTCTCCATACGCCAAAATATTAATGGGAGAAACAGAATAAAATCGATAAGCCATGTTTTTTCTTCTGCTGAAAGTAATGGTAGAATAGAAGGAAGGCATGGCTTTTTTAGTTGAAGGGGGCTAGTAGTAGTGACAAAGAAGCTAGTTTTAATTGATGGAAACAGTATTGCTTACAGAGCGTTTTTCGCTTTGCCGCTTTTAAATAATGATAAGGGGATTTATACGAATGCAATTTACGGCTTTACAAATATGCTGTTAAAAGTACTGGAGGAAGAAAAACCGACACATATCCTTGTTGCATTTGATGCAGGGAAAACAACGTTCCGGCATAAAACTTTTAAAGAATATAAAGGAACTCGGCAAAAAACCCCGCCTGAATTGTCGGAGCAGCTACCATTTATACGGGATTTGCTTGATGCCTACAAAATTACAACATATGAGCTCGAAAATTATGAGGCTGATGATATTATTGGAACAGTTGCGAGACAAGCTGAGAAGCAAGATTTTGAAGTGAAAATTATTTCCGGAGATAAGGATTTAACACAGCTGGCAACTGAAAAAACGACCGTTTCCATCACGAAAAAAGGAATTACGGATGTTGAACCGCACACGCCTGAATCGATTCAAGAGAAGTATGGGCTAAGCCCGGCACAAATTATTGATTTGAAAGGATTGATGGGCGATCAATCAGATAATATCCCAGGTGTGCCCGGCGTTGGAGAGAAAACCGCGATTAAATTGCTGAAACAGTTTGAGACAGTCGAAAATATTTTAAATTCGATTGAAGAAGTAAATGGAAAAAAATTAAAGGAAAACTTACAAAACTATAAAGAGCAAGCATTAATGAGCAAACAGCTTGCGACAATTAATTGTGAAGCTCCTGTCGAAATAAAAATTCAAGACCTTGAGTATAAAGGCTATGACAAAGAAAAAGTAGTGAAAATTTTTAAGGAACTAGGCTTCCAATCGCTCCTAGACAAAATGGGAGAGCATGAGAATGAAGAAGCGGATGAAATGCCGACGATTAAGTTCGAAAAAGTTGAAAAGCTGTCAGACAAGGTTTTATCAGAGAAGGCAGCTCTTTTAGTGGAAATCATTGATGAAAATTATCATACTGGAGAAATCATCGGGTTTTCTATCGCAAACGAAAATGGATGTTTTTATATTCCAGCCGAAATTGCGCTACATTCAAAAGAGTTCATAGAATGGGTGAAGGATGAAACAAAGCGGAAAGTGGTGTATGATGCGAAAAAATCAATTGTGGCGCTGCGTTGGCGAAACATTGATTTAGCAGGTATTGAGTTTGATGTTCTCATTGCCTCATACATTTTAAACCCGTCTGAATCGATTGACGACATAGCCGAGCTTGCCAAGACAAAAAATAAACATTTAGTTCAAAAGGATGAAGTGATTTACGGAAAAGGCGCTAAACGTCATATCCCTGATGAAGACATTTTAGGCGAACATCTTGCCAGAAAAGCGTTAGCCATTTATGAGCTGGAAGAATTATTAATACAAGAATTAGAAGAAAATGAACAATTTCATTTATTCAGCGAATTGGAGCTTCCGCTGTCAGCCATTTTATCTGACATGGAAACAACAGGAGTAAAGATAGACGTCAACCGTCTGAAAGAAATGGGAAAAGAGCTTGATGAACAGCTGAAGCAATTAGAAAAGGATATTCATCGTCTAGCTGGAGTGTCATTTAACATTAATTCTCCGAAGCAGCTTGGGCCGATTTTATTTGAAAAGCTCAATCTACCGGTTTTGAAAAAGACCAAAACGGGGTATTCGACCTCTGCGGACGTTTTAGAAAAATTGAGAGGACAGCACGAAATTGTGGAGAAAATTTTGCATTACCGGCAGCTCGGAAAGCTTCAATCGACGTATATTGAAGGGTTGCTGAAGGTTGTCCATCGTGATACGCATAAAATCCACACCCGATTTAATCAAGCATTAACGCAAACCGGAAGATTAAGCTCCACAGACCCGAATTTGCAAAACATTCCGATTCGCCTTGAGGAAGGCCGCAAAATTCGTCAAGCATTTATCCCTTCTGAAAAAGATTGGGTCATTTTTGCTGCGGACTATTCCCAGATTGAACTGCGAGTGCTTGCGCATATATCTGGAGATGAAAAATTGATTGAAGCGTTTCAACAAGATCTTGATATTCATACAAAAACGGCGATCGATGTGTTCCATGTCGAAGAAGATAAAGTGACCTCCAACATGAGAAGACAGGCAAAAGCAGTTAATTTCGGGATTGTTTACGGAATCAGCGATTACGGATTGTCGCAAAACTTAGGAATTACCCGAAAAGAAGCTGGTGAATTTATTAAAAAATATTTTGAAATTTATAAAGGTGTTAAAGAATATATGGATGGCATAGTCCAAGAGGCGAAGCAAAAAGGCTATGTAACGACACTAATGCAGCGTCGGAGATATATTCCGGAAATTACGAGCAGAAATTTCAATATCAGAAGCTTTGCCGAGCGAACAGCCATGAATACTCCGATTCAAGGAAGTGCAGCGGATATTATCAAAAAAGCGATGATCGATATGGCGCAAGAAATTGAAAAACGAAATTTGCAAACGAGGCTGCTGCTTCAAGTTCATGACGAATTGGTGTTTGAAGCGCCAAAGGATGAAATTGAAATTTTAGAAAAGCTTGTTCCGGAAGTAATGGAAAATGCCATTCAGCTAAAAGTGCCGTTAAAGGTTGATTATTCTTACGGTTCTACGTGGTATGAAGCGAAATAATTTGAAAAGGCGGAAAGGGAAGCTCCCCCGCCTTTTTCGAGTGGAGATAAGGGGTGAACATAATGCCTGAGCTTCCTGAAGTAGAAACGATTCGAAAAACATTAAGGGAGCTTGTCATAGGAAAAGTCATCGATGAAGTTATCGTATCATGGCCGAAAATCATCAAACGTCCCGAAGACGCAGAGCAGTTTTGCCGCGTTTTGAAAGGGGAAACAATCAATGAAATCGGAAGAAGAGGGAAATTTTTGAAATTTTATTTAGATCGATATGTTCTTGTATCACATTTACGAATGGAAGGAAGATATGGACTGTATCCAAAAATAAAGCCCATTGAACCTCACACACATGTCATTTTTCGCTTTCAAGATGAAACGGAATTAAGATATCGGGATGTTCGCAAATTTGGCACTATGCATCTGTATCAAAAGGGCGAGGAGGAGAAGCATCCTCCTTTGTCCCAGTTAGGGATGGAGCCTTTTTCGGAACAATTTACTGCTGAAAGACTTATGAGCAAGCTTCAGTCTACCTCTAGAAACATCAAGACGGTTTTGCTTGACCAAAAAATAGTGGCGGGATTAGGAAACATTTACGTTGATGAAGTATTGTTTCGATCAGGCATTCATCCGGAGCGGCTGGCAAAAGATTTGACAGCGGAAAAAGTGAAAATATTGCATCGGGAAATTATTCAAACGCTGAAGGAAGCAGTTGAAAAAGGAGGAAGTACTGTCCGATCCTACGTCAATTCACAAGGGCAAATCGGGATGTTTCAACTGGACTTATTTGTCTATGCAAGAGAAAAAGAACAATGTAAAATTTGCGGAAGCCCTATCCAAAAAATAAAAATTGGGGGAAGAGGCACACATTTTTGTTCATCTTGCCAAGTGTAGAAAGATTTATGCCACCTTCTGAAGCGAACACATTTTAGGCGGTTTTCATATTACTATGTTAGCAATAAAAGGAAAGAAGGGGCATTTGATAAAATGACGGAAATCGGATCGGTTTTAATATTGGCGTTGGCAGTCAGTCTTGATAGTTTTTCTGTTGGCTTAGCGTTCGGTTTGCGTAAAGTAAAAATTCCAATTAAATCGATTATCACTATTTCATGCTGTTCGGCGATTGTGTTGCTCGCTGCGATGATGGCCGGACAAATAGCTCAAAGTGTTCTTCCTCCCTATTTTACGGATAGGCTTGGCGGAGCTATTTTCATTTTGCTTGGCATGTTTGTGTTATATTCCTTTTTCCGCAACAATGAATCAGAGGATGAGAAAGATGAGGAAAAGAGTGAAAAAACGATTTTAAATATGGAATTAAAATCGTTAGGCATTGTCATTCATATATTGAAAAAGCCTGCTGCAGTTGATATGGATCGATCTGGCGAGATTACAGGCGTGGAAGCTTTGCTGCTTGGGATCGCTCTTTCGCTCGATTCATTCGGAGCAGGAATCGGTGCGGCTTTAGCAGGGTATGAACCTTTTTTAACAGCTATTTTCGTCACTTGTATGAGCACGATGTTTGTTTATATTGGAATGAAATCCGGCCGATTTGCTTCATCCTATTCGTTTTTTGAAAAGTTTTCATTTATCCCGGGTTTATTATTAATAATGATCGGTGTTTGGGCCATGTAAGGATAAAGGAGAATGATGATATGACAATGATTATTGGATTAACTGGAGGCATAGCAAGTGGAAAAAGCACTGTGTCTGAAATGCTTAAAAAAAGAGGCATTCCAGTTATTGACGCAGATCTAATTGCAAGAGAAGTGGTAGAAGTCGGCAAAAAAGCATATACAGAGATCGTAAATGCTTTCGGAAAGGAAATATTAAACGAAGACTTAACGATCAACCGAGCTCGATTAGGCTCCATTGTATTTCAAAACGAAGATAAGCGGGAGAAGCTAAACAGTATTGTACATCCTGAGGTCAGGCTGGAAATGAAAAGGCGACAGGAACAATTGATCTCAGAAGGTGCGAAAGCAGTAGTTCTTGATATTCCCCTTCTATTTGAAAGCAATTTGAAGCATTTAGTGGATAAAGTGATTGTTGTTTATACGGGAGAAAAAAATCAACTGGAACGATTAATGAAAAGGAATAATTTTTCGAAGAAAGAAGCTTTATCACGCATCAATGCACAAATGCCTTTGAAAGAAAAAGTAAAATTTGCCGATGCAGTGATCAACAATGATGGAACATTAGAAGAAACGGAACAGCAATTGGAAAACATTCTCATGAATTGGGGAATTGGTTAATCCGCTCGCAAATAGAGCGGTTTTTTTTATTTTTAGTATATATTTTTTTGAGAAACGATTAAAATAATTGTTTCGTTATTTTATAAATATGATATACTAATTAACAGAATAGGAGATAAAAAGTGTAACATAATGCCGGAAGGGGATATTCACATGAGTGCTAAGGTTGCCATTAACGGTTTCGGCCGAATTGGCCGAATGGTATTCAGAAAAGCAATTTTAGAAGGAGATTTGAATATCGTAGCAATCAATGCAAGCTATCCAGCAGAAACATTGGCTCATTTAATTAAATACGATACAAACCATGGGAAATTTGAAGGAGAAGTCATTCCAAAAGAAGATCATTTAATTGTAAATGGCCATAAAGTGCTTCTTTTGAACAATCGAAATCCTATTGAACTTCCCTGGAAAGATCTAGATGTGGACATAGTGATTGAAGCGACAGGAAAATTTAACTCCCGTGAAAAAGCGATGATGCATGTTGAGGCAGGGGCGAAGAAAGTTATTTTAACAGCACCTGGAAAAAATGAAGATGTAACGATTGTTATCGGTGTAAACGAAGAACAATATGATCCTGACAACCATGTCATTATTTCGAATGCTTCTTGCACAACAAACTGTCTAGCGCCTGTTGCAAAAGTTCTTGATGAACAGTTTGGCATTGAATATGGTTTAATGACTACTGTCCACGCATATACGAACGATCAAAGAAATATTGATAATCCGCATAAAGATTTAAGAAGAGCGCGAGCGTGCGCCCAATCAATCATTCCGACAACTACCGGTGCAGCAAAAGCGATCGGTTTAGTTTTACCGCAATTAAAAGGAAAATTGCACGGTCTTGCATTAAGAGTGCCTACACCAAACGTCTCCCTCGTAGACTTTGTTGTAGATCTAAAACGCGATGTGACCGTTGAAGAGGTAAATGAAGCGTTTATCCAAGCTTCTCAAGGAAAGCTGAAGGGGATATTAGATTTTTCTTCAGAACCGCTCGTATCAGTTGACTACAACACAAACCCGCACTCTGCTATTGTCGACGGTTTAACGACAATGGTTATGGGAACAAGAAAGGTAAAAGTGCTTGCATGGTATGATAATGAATGGGGCTACTCTTGCCGCGTTGTGGATTTAGCAAAACTTGTAGCAAGCAAATTGAATAAATTGGCCGCAGCTGTATAAAATGATGGGAGGGTTGATCTTTACAAAGATTGACCCTCTTCTTCTTTTTGTTTGGATACTTTTTTCAGCGCAAAATTTTTGACAAAGTATGTTGCAAAAACAAATCAAACCATATATACTATTTTTCGTGAACTTCTTAAACGCAAGGTAATGTGGCTACTTAAAGGGTTAGGACCTCTTTGGACTAACTTTCCCCCGTGGTAGTTAAACATACCAGAGTGCGAAGAATTCATAAAAATTTATAAAGGGGGATCCATGGCTATGGAAACAATGGGACGTCACGTTATCTCTGAGCTGTGGGGATGCGACTTTGATAAGTTGAATGACTTGGAATTTATTGAAAAAACGTTTGTAAATGCAGCATTAAAATCAGGTGCTGAAATCCGGGAGGTTGCGTTTCATAAGTTTGCGCCTCAGGGTGTAAGCGGAGTTGTGATCATTTCAGAGTCACACCTAACAATTCATAGTTTTCCAGAGCATGGATATGCTAGCATTGATGTGTACACTTGCGGTGATTTAAATCCAAATATTGCAGCGGATTACATTTCTGAAGCTTTAGGTGCTCAAACGCGCGAAAATATTGAAATTCCTCGCGGTATGGGTCCTGTTCAAATCAAACAGGGTCAAGCAAAAGCACTTTAAAGTGAAAACAGAATAAAATTTGAATGGAAATGCAAAGAGGTGTCAGCTTTTTACTGCACCTCTTTTTATATTATAATAAAGAATAATATTTCATATTGAATGGTATTTAGAGGCATCTTATTTGTGGCCTCAAAGGACCGAGTTATTCTACCCCCTTCAAAGCCGTTATGAAAAAGAGGCTTTGATGTTTTTAAAATCATTCATTGTAGTGATGCAAAAATAAAAAATCTTTTATTGGCATGGCTGCCATCACTGTTTGGCGGTTCGAACATCATTTGATTGGACCGGACTGACAGAAATCCATTTCATTCAGTCGAATTATCTATAACAAAAATACAAGAACTTGAAAGTTTCTTGTCTGATCCAATGCTATTTAATAAGATGTAGGTAGAGCTTTTTTGATTTAGTTAAAAAGATTGGAGCTGGTGATATGAAATGCCCTTCCTGCCACCATTTTGGAACACGTGTTTTAGATTCGCGTCCAGTCGATGAAGGGAGATCAATTCGGAGGCGAAGGGAATGTGAGGAATGTCAATATCGGTTCACAACGTTTGAAAAAGTGGAAGAAATTCCGCTCATCGTTGTGAAAAAGGAAGGAACACGAGAAGAGTTCAGCAGGGAAAAAGTTTTGCGCGGGATGATTAAAGCTTGTGAGAAAAGACCGGTTTCTTTAAAAAAATTGGAAGATGCTGCGCATGATATTGAAAAAGAACTAAGAAATCTAGGTACATCGGAAATATCAAGCGAAACGATCGGCGAAATGGTGATGGACAGACTAGCCGAAATTGATGAAGTCGCATACGTTCGATTTGCTTCTGTTTACAGGCAATTTAAAGATATAAATGTCTTTATTGAGGAATTGAAAGAACTGATCAAAAAAGAACGTTCATAAAGAGCTGCGAGATTATGACATGCTATTTGGGAAGGTTTTGAAAAAATGATTGGACATCATCACTGGAAAGAGCTGCTGCCTGTTGATCGCTACGTTGTGAAATGTACGAGCAGTTTGATTCATGAATTTGACCGAAAAGTTCTTACATTACTGTACCAGCCCTTAATCGGGCCAAGAACGTTAAACTTATACATGACGCTTTGGAGCGAGCTTGAACAAAACCGTCTTTGGGGGACGGAATCGACCCACCATTTTTTAATGGCTGTTACTCAATCCCCATTAAATGAAATTTATCATGACCGTTTGAAATTAGAAGGAATAGGTCTTTTAAAAACATACCTTGTCGATGAAAGCGAACCGAAAAAATATATTTATGAACTTCAACGACCTCTTTCCCCCAAACAATTTTTTTATGATGGAATGTTGAACATATATTTATATAACAGAGTTGGAAAAACGGTGTACCAAAGATTGAAAAGCTATTTTTCCGATAAATCGGTTGATAGCAACGCCAAAGATGTGACAAGATCATTTCATGAAGTATACCAATCGATCCACCCATCTGAGCTTTCAGCCAATATTGCAATGGAACCTGAGGAAAACGATCAGGAGCTTTTTGATCATGCGCCTGGGAAACCGATTTCGATTCAAAACCAGTCCTTTGATTTTCAATTGTTTTATGCCGGTTTATCAGAGCATATTGTGCCCAAAAAAGCGATCACGCCTGCGGTTAAGGAAGCTGTTGAGAAATTAGCATATGTTTATGGAATTGATCCAATTGAAATGAAAAATCTGGTCATCCGTTCTTTGGATCATGATGAGCAAATTAATTTAGACGAGCTGCGAAAATGGGCGAGGGATTGGTATAAGCTGAATCACGGTAACCGTCTTCCAGAGCTTGTTGATAGGCTTCAGCCTTTGAATCAGCGGGTGAAAGACGAAGAAATTGAACAGTCAAAAGATAAGGAATTAATTCGACAGCTTGAATCCATCTCTCCAAGACAGTTTCTAAAAGATATTTCAGGCGGGATTGAACCGTCCGCAGCGGATTTGAAAATTATTGAAGATGTCATGTTTCAGCAAAAGCTGCTTCCCGGAGTTGTCAATGTTTTAATTTATTATGTCCTGCTAAAAACAAATATGAGATTGTCAAGAGCGTATGTTGAGAAAATTGCCAGCCACTGGGCTCGATTAGGAATTAAAACTGTGAAGGATGCAGTGGATGTGGCGAAAAAAGAACATAAGAAATATTTAACCTGGGCGGAAACAAAGGATAAGAAGACTGTCAGCAAAAAAATCGTTCGAAAAGAAAAACTCCCTTCATGGCTTTTGGAAAACGAAAATCAACAGGTAGAAAACATCGATCCGGAAGCGTTTGAAAAAGAAAAACAAAAGCTGCAGGAGCGGATTAAAAAATATAAAAATAAACAGAAGGACTAGGTGAAAGGAGGGAGGAAGATGGAATCCCTGCAAAATCATTTAAAACAATTCATGAACAGCAAAGGGTTTCGGGAAACGTATTTGAACTTGAAACAGCAAATAAAATCGGACAAAGATGTCAGGTTATTTTTAGAAAAGCATAAAAATCAAATCGATGAACATATGATTGACCGCAGCTTAGGCAAACTATATGAATTTGTAACGCAGAGCAAGTTTTGCCGTGAATGCCGAAATTTAGATGAGTGCAAAAATATTTTAAAAGGATATCACCCTACATTAATTATTGAAAGAAAAACAATCGACCTGAAATATGATAAATGCCCGAGAAAAGAAGCATATGATGCTCGAAAAAAACAAGAATCGCTCATTAAATGCATGTATGTACCAAAGGAAATCCTCAATGCACACCTTGAGGATATTGATTTAAACGAACCGAACCGTCTGAAGGCAGTGTCTCTCGTGCAAGATTTTGTTGAGCAATACGGTCAAAATGATCGGTTAAAAGGATTGTATTTATACGGTTCCTTCGGCGTGGGAAAGACATTTATTCTTGGAGCGATCGCGAATGAGCTGGCGGAAAAAGGCGTTCCTTCCATGCTTGTATATGTTCCGGAGTTTGTCAGGGAGTTAAAAAGCGCTCTTCAAGATCATTCACTGAATGAAAAGATTGATGCGGTTAAAAAAATTCCGGTATTAATGCTTGATGATATTGGTGCTGAATCGATGTCAAGCTGGATGAGAGACGACATTTTAGGCTCGATTCTCCAATTCCGCATGCTTGAAAATTTACCGACCTTTTTTACATCCAACTTTAATTTTAGCGAATTGGAACACCACCTGACTTATTCACAAAAAGGCGAAATAGAACAGCTAAAGGCAAAAAGAATTATGGAAAGGATTCGTTTTTTGGCCATTCCCGTGGAATTGAAAGGAAAAAATCGCAGACAAGAATAACCGCTGGACAGCAAACACTTCTAAATAATGCCATCCCCCCATATATATAGAAACAGGACTTGCTATATAAAGGGGGGGATCTTTTTTTGCTGGAAATAACTTTTCAAACGGAAAAAGAAGCTTCTTATCTGCATCAATTGCTTAATACAGAGAAGGAAAACTTTGATTTCCAAGCAGCCTTGCTGAACGGCACAGTATTAACATGTGAAACAGATGATTGGGAAACATTTATATCTGATGTGCTCGTACCATCATTTGTTGACTTTTTTCTAAATGTGAAAGAGCCCCGTCTCCTTCTTTTTATAATTGAAAAACAATTTTATTTTGAGGATGAAGATGAAAAACAGCAAATTTTACATATTGCTCAATCGATCTTGGAAGGAGAGCGGGCGGAAATTCCAATGATCAAACATTTTGAGCCGAGAGAAAACTTAATTATTTCTGCTTTAACGAATTTCCTTCGGCCAAACCAATCTTTTTCTATAGAATCATTTATTCAATTCCGCTTGTCTGATTATTTATCAAGACTTTCGGAATATGTCGGTCTCTCCATTGAAGAGTATAAAATGGAGCAGGAATACCAAAATTTTATTCAAAGCTTGCGGGAATATGTTCTCAATAAAAAACCGAAATTATCAACGATTCATATTTTGCATGATACTTCCTTTCAAGTGTTTAATGAAAAGTTCATCGAAATAAAAGAGCTGGAATTGAAAAAGTGGATTGATCGGGAATTTATTTATCGCCACCCGATGTATATTGATTCCCATTTGCTGGCCCCGCTTGTATCCATTGCTCCTTTAGAAATTTATATATACTCCGATCAACAGGAGGAAGCAATGATTCAAACGATCCAAAACATCTTTCAGGAACGGGTTCGATTTTTTTCAAGGGCTAGCTTTCAAAAACGATAAGTTTCTTTCAGTACTCCTTGATTTTTGGTGGCGAATCAGTCTATAATACGGTTGAAATCATTCATCACGAAAAGGTTATGATGAGGACACGGGAGTATTATCACAGTTCAAAGAGAGGGAAGGCACAGGCTGAAACCTTCCTAACTCGTGTAATGCTCTTACCACCTCTAAACTTCAGCTGTGAACGGCTTTTGCCAAGTAATAGCTGGCGGATTGTTCCGTTATCAAAATGAGCCGCGCAAAGTTTTGAGCGGGAACTAGGGTGGAACCACGGGTTTTACATACAACACTCGTCCCTTCTTTTAGGGACGGGTGTTTATTTTTGCAAGAAAAAACAAAGGAGGAAAGAAGATGAAAGAAGCCATTAAAATTACTTTTCCAGACGGTTCTGTAAAAGAATTTCCGTACGGAACAACAACGGAAGAAATCGCTGCATCCATCAGCCCTGGATTAAAGAAAAAAGCCATTGCAGGTAAAATAAATGGAAAGCTTATTGACTTAAAAACCCCGATTGAACAAGACGGCCAGATTGAAATTTTGACGCCTGATACAAAAGAAGCGTTAGAAATTTTACGACATAGTACAGCACATTTAATGGCGCAAGCGATTAAACGGCTTTACCCAAATGTAAAATTGGGAGTTGGGCCCGTCATTGAAAACGGTTTTTATTATGATATCGATATGGATGAAACGATCTCACACGAAGATTTGCCTAAAATCGAAAAAGAAATGAAAAAAATTGTCGGCGAAAATTTGCCGGTTATTCGTAAAGAAGTAAGCCGCGATGAAGCAAAAAAAATGTATGAGGAAATCGGCGACCATTTAAAGCTTGAGCTTATCGATGATATTCCGGAAGGCGAAATCATTTCCATATATGAGCAAGGAGAATTTTTCGATCTATGCCGAGGAGTCCACGTTCCTTCTACCGGAAAAATAAAGGAATTTAAATTGCTCAGCGTAGCCGGCGCCTACTGGCGTGGAGACAGCAAAAACAAAATGCTTCAACGCATATACGGTACAGCATTTTTTACAAAAGAAGAGCTTAAAGAACATCTCCGCATGCTTGAAGAAGCGAAAGAGCGGGATCATCGCAAGCTTGGAAAAGAATTAAACCTGTTTACCACTTCTCAAAAGGTTGGACAAGGCTTGCCGCTTTGGCTGCCAAAAGGTGCAACTATCCGCCGGATTATCGAACGCTATATTGTTGATAAAGAAATTAAACTTGGATACCAGCATGTATACACACCTGTTCTCGGCAGTGTCGATCTTTATAAAGCTTCCGGCCATTGGGACCATTATCAAGATGATATGTTTCCGCCAATGAAGATGGATAACGAAGAGCTTGTATTGCGTCCGATGAACTGCCCGCATCATATGATGATTTACAAAAATGAAATTCACAGCTATCGGGAATTGCCGATCCGCATTGCAGAACTTGGAACAATGCACAGATACGAAATGTCAGGGGCATTGACAGGGCTGCAGCGTGTTCGCGGGATGACGTTGAACGATGCGCATATTTTCGTGCGGCCGGATCAAATTAAAGACGAATTCATCCGAGTTGTCCGCCTTATTGAAGAGGTATACGAGGATTTTGGTATAAAAGATTATTCGTTCCGATTATCTTACCGCGATCCTGAGGATAAAGAAAAATATTATGATGATGATGAAATGTGGGAAAAGGCCCAGTCGATGCTGAAAGCCGCAATGGACGAACTCGGGCTGGATTATTATGAAGCGGAAGGTGAAGCGGCATTTTACGGACCGAAATTGGATGTACAAGTGCGGACGGCTTTAGGAAAAGATGAAACATTATCGACTGTTCAGCTAGATTTTCTCCTTCCGGAACGGCTTGATTTAACATATGTTGGCGAAGACGGCAAACATCATCGGCCAGTTGTTATTCACCGCGGAGTTGTTTCAACGATGGAACGGTTTGTTGCCTTCTTAATTGAGGAATATAAAGGCGCCTTCCCAACTTGGCTTGCACCTGTGCAAGTGAAAGTCATCCCTGTTTCGCCGGAAGTGCATCTTGATTATGCCAAAACAGTAGAACAGCGTCTTCAGCAAGAAGGCTTGCGCGTTGAAGTCGATATTCGGGATGAAAAAATCGGCTATAAAATTCGTGAGGCACAAATGCAAAAAATCCCGTACATGGTCGTTGTCGGTGATCAAGAAGCAGAAAATGAGACGGTCAATGTCAGAAAGTATGGAGAACAAAAATCAGAATCCATGCCGCTGGAGACATTTGCTGTATCTGTTGGAAAAGAAGGGAGAAAATAAGGAAATCGGCGTTTGCTGATTTCCTTTTTTTGAAACATAAGCGAGGGGTGTACGGATGGAAATAGTAGGAATTGATGCAGGGGGAAGTTTATTAAAAATTGCTTATGTTGAACATGGGCGATATCGGTATAAATGGTTTCCAATTGATGAAATGGATCAAGCTCTTTCTTGGATGAAGAGATTGAAGCCGGCTGCCCGCTATAGAATAACAGGAGGCAGAGCTGCAAAAGTAAAAGAAAAATTGACCGGAGCTGATGTGACCTTTATTCCAGAATTTGATTCAGTTTGTATAGGAACAAGAGAGCTTTTAGTAAAAGAAGGAAAGGAGCCAAAGAGCGATTTTTTAATCGTCAGCATCGGAACGGGAACATCTTTTTTCCTTATGAAGGGCGAGCGTTATGAGCGTCTGCTTGGTAGCGGTATCGGCGGCGGTGTTATTTCCGGTTTAAGCCGGCTCATTTTGCAGGAGAGCAATTTTTATCAAATCGTTGATTTGGCGAAAAAAGGTGATCGAAGCCATGTTGATTTGTTGGTAAAAGATTTGTATGGAGAAGAGGCTCCTCCAATTTTAGGAGATTTAACCGCTGCTAATTTTGGCAATCCGGATTTATCGAGAGCACGGAAAAAAGATGCTGCTGCAGCGTTATTTCAATTGATTGGTGAAACGATCGTTCTTTTGGCAAAGCAATGTGCCGAGCTTCATCAAGTGGACACGTGTGTCTATGTTGGAGCTGCAATTTCGCAAAACCCTCCATTACAACAAATCATCCAAAGCTTTGATTCCATGACAGGTCTGCAAAGCATATTTTTATCAAACGGTTCTTTTACCGGAGCATTGGGAGCTATTTTATATCAATAAAGTTTAAAACAATGGAGGAATTATTTTTCTTCAAGCTCAGAAATATTTACAACCGTACGTTCTTTAAACGGACCTCTTACATGAACGGTTGCTGTTTTTCCATCTTCATTTAGCTGATCAATCCAAACGGAAGCTCCGTTATAGAGAACTTCAATATCAGCCGGCGAGGATAAAATTTGTTTTACGCGGTTTGCATCCATTTCGATCACTCCAATAGTTATATGATATATTGATTATCATGTCCACTCCATTCCGATTTATGTATGTTCATTCAAATAGTCTCTTGCATTTTCTGTTTGAATAGTTTAAAATGGTATCGTTTTTGAAGAAATGTTGTTTTGACAAAGCTGCTTTGCCATGATAGAATATTATAGTCAAGGAGAACAAGCAGAAGCACCCGCTTCTCACCTGATTGACGCACATCGTTGCTGTTGACAGGTTTATACATTGGACAAAAAGTTCGTGTATTCAACGTGTGGGTGCAGTGTGCGTCTACGCGTTTTTTATTTGCATAAACGAATGTATAAGCTCTGTCAAGGCGAACGTGCACTTTGTTTATAAAATCTTGGAGGTGGCTCATTATTAGCAAAGACATGTTAGTAAACGAGGGCATCCGCGCTCGTGAAGTTCGACTGGTCGATCAAAACGGTAATCAATTAGGCATTAAATCACGGCAAGAAGCGCTTGATATTGCCGCAAATGCCAATTTGGATCTCGTTCTTGTTGCTCCGAATGCAAAACCGCCGGTTGCTCGCATCATGGATTACGGAAAATACCGCTTCGAGCAGCAAAAGAAAGAAAAAGAGGCGCGTAAAAAGCAGAAAGTTATTAATGTGAAGGAAGTCCGCCTAAGCCCAACAATTGAAGAGCATGACTTTAATACAAAGCTTCGCAATGCTCGGAAATTTTTGGAGAAGGGTGACAAGGTGAAAGCATCGATCCGCTTTAAAGGAAGAGCGATTACCCATAAAGAAATCGGCCAACGAGTTCTAGAAAGATTTTCTGAAGCATGCGCTGACATCAGTTCTGTTGAAACGAAGCCGAAAATGGATGGGCGCAGCATGTTTCTAGTGCTAGCACCGAAAAACGAAAAGAAATAGAAGGAGGATCCTTTTATGCCTAAAATGAAAACTCATCGCGGCTCTGCGAAAAGATTTAAAAAAACTGGGAACGGAAATTTGAAACGGTCTCATGCATTTACTAGTCATTTATTCGCTAACAAAACTCAAAAGCAAAAACGCAAACTTCGCAAACCAGCATTAGTAAGCAAAGGTGACTTTAAACGTATTCATCAAATGCTTGACAATATAAAATAATTTTTAACTTCGATTTTTTAGGAGGGAATGCATTATGGCACGTGTTAAAGGCGGTACAGTGACACGCAGACGCCGCAAAAAAATTATTAAGCTTGCAAAAGGTTATTACGGTTCGAAGCATCGTTTATATAAAGTTGCTAACCAGCAAGTAATGAAATCTTTAATGTATGCATACCGTGACCGTCGCCAAAGAAAACGCGATTTCCGTAAGCTTTGGATTACGAGAATCAATGCTGCTGCGCGCATTCACGGTCTTTCCTACAACCGGTTCATGCACGGTTTAAAGCTTGCTGGCATTGAAGTAAACAGAAAAATGCTTGCTGACTTAGCAGTAAATGATGAAAAAGGATTTGCACAACTCGCCGAAACAGCTAAAGCTGAATTAAATAAGTAATCGAAAAAGCAAGCCACCTATAAACGTACATTGCCCTTTGGGCTGGACATAATTGAACAGCACATTATTGATCCCCTTTAAGTAGACGTGTAAAAAATCTGCGCAATGACTCGCGGATGCTGCACTTCTATTTGGAGGGGATTTTTATATGGCTGAAAAGGTAAACGATTATGGCTTTACGTTTCTCAACAGTGAAAAAAGTCAAAAGTTCAAGGGTTTTTTAGGCCGATGCAAAAAATTTAGGTTCTATACTAAATGTTGGGATCAAGAATATCATCAAAATGAAAAAAGCATTTACGAAGCACTCTGTTTTATAATGAAAGTGACCAAACCCAATTAAAAAGGAGACTTCGAAAAATTATAATCAATTACCGAGCTGTTTTACAAAATTTCATAGAGGAAGAGAAAAGGTAATGGGATAAAAATAGAAATGGAAGCTAACAGCAGCTCCCGCAATGGGAACTGCCTTCAGAATGCTTATTTTCTTTTTAAATCAGAAATGTTGCATAGATTGATCAAAAAAGCGACACCATGATCGTCCAGTCATGAACCGCATAGTCTTTTAACGCTGTCAATTTTGAACGGGAATGTCAAGCTGCTCTTTCTTTTTTGCCGTCTTAAGATAGTGTCGGGAATTCCGATTCGTTCCGATTCAAAAACTCTTTAATTGGACTTTTCCAGTCGATTTTGGCGTAAGGATATGCTTCTTTTATTTTCGATTCTATAAATTGAAAATCTTCTTTTGTAAACCCCCTTAACTTATTTGGAGTAGATGTCCAAATAAAAACGGAGATAACTTCAAAAGAAGTTTCAGTCGTGCCTAAATATTTTTCCCCTTCAAATAAAACTCCTTTATGCGTTAACAAAAAATTTTTGTGGACATTTTCTTTATCATCAAGAAAGAAAAATTTTTTTTGCTCATGAGCCAATTCTAACTTTCGCTTCGGGTTCAATAAATATTTAATGAATGAATAAATTAGGAAAATAATCGCAGCAATTATAAAAAGACGAAGAAGGATGACAATCATTTACTTTAAACCTCCCCGAAGGTCATATTCATACATATACATTACGAAAAAGGAATTGAAGGGGTTTCATTAATGATCACATTTGCTATAATTTTTTTAGATATATTTTAGGGGTTGAGAAAATGGATTTTGAACAGTTATATAAAATGCAAAAAGAATTGGATGAAAAAATTGAAAAGAAACACGGTTTGGAGGAAGAAAGGCTGATCGAGAGAAAAGTTTTAGCCTTGCTTGTCGAAATTGGCGAATTGGCTAATGAAACGCGCTGCTTTAAATTTTGGAGCGTTAAGCCGCCTTCCGACAGAGAGGTTATTTTGGAAGAGTATGTAGACGGCCTTCATTTTTTATTGTCGATCGGCCATGAATTGTATATTGAAAAACTGCCGGAAATGAAAGCAAGAAAAATCGATAAAAGCCTGACCGATCTTTTTTTAAACGTTTATCAAAAAACGGCAAAATTCAGTGAATATTTGTCTGTCCAAGCGTATATCGATTTATTTAACGACTATGTTACACTCGGCTCTGCGCTGGGCTTTTCAGAGGAAGATATTATTTCAGCATACATGGCGAAAAATGAAGTCAATCATGCTAGACAAAATCAAGGATATTAACAATTCCGTTTGGAAAAAATGAAGAATATAAATTAAAGGAGGTTTCAGTGTGGAGAAATGGGATGAAACATTGAAAATGTTAAAAGATTTAACAGACGCGAAAGGCATCGCCGGCAATGAACGGGAAGTCAGAGAAGTAATGAGAGGGTACATAAAAGATTATGCGGATGATATCCAAACGGATGGACTCGGCAGTTTAATTGCCAAAAAAGAAGGAGAATCAGGCGGACCCAAAATTATGATCGCGGGCCATCTTGATGAGGTCGGCTTTATGGTTACGCAAATTGATGATAAAGGGTTCATTCGCTTTCAGCCTGTTGGTGGCTGGTGGAATCAAGTTATGCTCGCACAAAGAGTGACGATTGTCACCCAAAAAGGAGATGTGACCGGCATCATCGGTTCCAAGCCGCCGCATATTTTGCCGGCAGAAGCACGAAAAAAGCCTGTAGAGATCAAAGACATGTTTATTGATATTGGCGCCAGCAGCCGAGAAGAAGCGATGGAATTTGGTGTTCGTCCCGGCGACCAAATTGTGCCTTATTTTGAGTTCACCGTTATGAAAAATGATAAAATCCTTTTGGCGAAAGCTTGGGATAACCGCATCGGTTGTGCAATAGCGATCGAAGTTTTGAAAAAGCTGAAAGGGGTAAACCATCCGAACGTCGTTTACGGTGTAGGAACCGTTCAGGAGGAAGTAGGATTAAGAGGAGCCCGCACATCAGCCCATTATATTGAGCCTGATATTGCTTTCGGCGTAGACGTCGGAATAGCCGGCGACACTCCAGGCATTTCCGAAAAAGAAGCGATGGGAAAAATGGGGAAAGGTCCGCAAATTATTTTATATGATGCTTCTATGGTCTCCCATAAAGGGCTTCGCGATTTTGTCGTAGGGGTCGCTGAAGAATGCGGCATTCCATATCAGTATGATGCTATGCCGGGTGGCGGTACAGACTCCGGATCGATTCATTTAACAGGAAATGGTGTTCCAACGCTTTCCATTACGATTGCAACGCGCTACATTCATACACACGCTGCGATGATTCATCGCGAAGACTTTGAACATACGGTTCAATTATTGACAGAAGTCATTAAACGCCTCGACAAAAAAACGGTTGAAAACATTACGTACAACTAAAAAGCAGGAGCTGGTTATTTCCCAGCTCCAGTCTCTTTTAATCCTTGTTCAAGTGTTTCAACCATTTCCTGCTGATCACGCTGACTTGAATGGTTCCAGATAATTTCAAATAACACGCCTAACCCTGGAAGCATTTTTTCTTCCTTGCTATTGATGGCATCAACGATCGTTTCTCTCAGCTCGTCTTTTGAATTTTGCGATATGTTGGCAATGACTGCATTGCGCAAATCAAAATTCATATCCTTCACCTCGTTTTTCTTCATTCTTCTTTATTTTTTCTTTTGTTTTCTATAATATGTATATGAAATGAACTATCAGTTGAAGGAGACACCATCATTGAAACGGATTGCGTCAACTAAAAATGAAAGAGTAAAAGAATGGAAAAAGCTGCAATCAAGAAAAAAACGGGAAGAGCGCGGGCTGTTTTTAATTGAAGGCTTGCATTTAATCGAGGAAGCTCTCAAATACAAATCAATTGTTCAAGAGTTAATTGTTTTAGACGGAGCGAAGCTGCCAAATCATTTTTTCGAAGGTACTATTCCGACAACGATTGTTTCCAAAGAGGTGTTTTCGCTTCTGTCTGAAACGGATTCCCCGCAAGGTGTCATGGCTGTTTGTAAGCAGCTTAGGTGGGAAATCGATTTGAACGCCAAAAAATGGCTGTTAATAGATGCGGTTCAAGACCCAGGAAATCTCGGTACGATCATTCGTACTGCAGATGCGGCTGGAATGGATGTTGTGATTTTAGGTGACGGGACGGTTGATTTGTACAATAGTAAAACGATCCGGGCGACACAAGGATCAATTTTTCATTTGCCTGTGGTCAATTCGTCATTAAAACAGATTATAAACAAATTGAAGGAAGAGAAAATTCCTGTATTTGGAACTTCAACAAAAAATGCTGTTTTCTATAAAGAGATCCCTCCATCTGAAACATTTGCCCTCCTTGTAGGAAATGAGGGAAATGGGGTCTCAAAAGAGCTGCTGGATATGACGGATCAAAATTTACACATTCCGATTTATGGAAAAGCGGAGTCATTAAATGTTGCCGTTGCTTCAGCTATTTTCATGTACCATCTTCGCAAATAGTGTTGCGCCTTTAATTTCTTTTTTTTATAATTAAAAGCAATTGAATAAAGGAATAACGATGACGGAGAAGAGTAGTTTGCAGGTCGCCATTTAGGGAGAAAATGCCGTAGACTGGAAGCATTTTTATGGTAGAGGCAAACGAATTCACCTCCAGAGTTGACGCCAGGACCATGCGGAAGCATGTAAAGGCGCTCCGGCTGTGCCGTTATGATAATGAAGTGAACAAAGATTCTTTCTTTGTTAATAAGGGTGGTACCGCGAAATTCAACTCGTCCCTTTTTTGGGATGGGTTTTTTTATTTATTTTAAAAAAGGAGGAATTTACATGCAGGAAGAATTAACAAAGCTTCGCGATGAAGCGTTGCAAAAGGTACGGGAAGCAACGGATTTAAAACAATTGCAAAATATTCGCGTTCAATATCTTGGAAAAAAAGGACCGATTACCGAAGTTCTTCGCGGAATGGGAAAGCTTTCGAAAGAAGAACGGCCGAAAATAGGTGCGTTAGCAAATGAAATTCGGGAAGTGATTGCCGGGGAAATAACAAGTAAGCAAGAACAACTCGAAAAAGCAGAAATCGAGAAAAAATTACAGCAAGAAACGATTGACGTTACCCTTCCAGGCAGACCGGTTCGAACAGGAAACCATCATCCTCTCCAAGCGGTCATTGAAGAAATTGAAGATTTGTTTATCGGCATGGGATACACAGTAGAGGAAGGTCCAGAAGTTGAAACAGATTATTACAATTTTGAAGCGCTCAATTTGCCGAAAGGCCATCCGGCAAGGGATATGCAAGATTCCTTTTACATAACTGATGAAATTTTGCTGCGCACACACACATCTCCAGTTCAGGCGAGAACGCTAGAAAAATATAAAGGGAAAGGTCCTGTAAAAATCATTTGTCCAGGGAAAGTATACAGACGTGATACAGATGATGCAACGCACTCCCATCAATTTACGCAAATTGAAGGGCTCGTTGTGGATGAAAACATTCGCATGAGCGATTTAAAAGGAACGCTCGAAGTGTTTGCGAAAAAACTGTTCGGTGAAGACAGGCAAATTCGTCTGCGTCCGAGCTTTTTCCCGTTTACTGAACCGTCGGTGGAAGTCGATGTATCCTGTTTTAAATGCTCCATGAAAGGCTGTCATGTATGCAAAGGAACAGGCTGGATTGAAATTTTAGGAGCAGGGATGGTTCATCCAAACGTTTTGGAAATGGCGGGATTCGATTCGAAAAAATACCGTGGTTTTGCATTTGGAATGGGACCGGAACGGATTGCCATGTTGAAATATGGAATTGATGATATTCGTCATTTTTATACAAACGATGTGCGTTTTTTGAAACAGTTTAAACAAGCTTAAAAGGAGGTTTTCTCATGTTCGTTTCATACAAATGGCTCTCTGAATATGTTGATCTAGACATTTCCCCTGAGGAGCTGGCTGAAAAAATAACGAAGAGCGGCATTGAAGTTGAAAATGTTCAAGCTGTTAATGAAGGAATAAAAGATGTTGTAGTTGGACAGGTGCTTGAAAAAGAACAGCATCCAAATGCAGAAAAATTAAGCAAATGTTTAGTTGACATCGGTGAAGGAGAACCAGTGCAAATTATATGCGGCGCCCAAAACGTTGAAAAAGGTCAAAAAGTGCCGGTAGCCAAAGTTGGTGCGGTTTTGCCGGGCAATTTCAAAATTAAACGGGCAAAGCTGCGCGGTGAAGAATCTAACGGTATGATTTGTTCTTTGCAAGAGCTGGGCATTGAAGGAAAGCTTGTCCCAAAAGAGTTTTCTGACGGCATTTTTGTTTTCCCTAGTGATGCTGAAGTTGGAAAAAATGCGATTGAACAGCTGTTTATGGACGATTATGTACTTGAATTAGGTCTTACACCAAACCGTTCTGACTGTTTAAGCATGATCGGTGTTGCCTATGAAGTTGCAGCAATTTTAAAGAAAGAGGTTCGAAAGCCGGAAGTTCATTATGAGGCTGCCGAAGAAAAAGCAACTGATTATATTACTGTGAATGTTGAAGCAAAAGAAGATAATCCATTCTATGTAGCTAAAATTATTAAAAATGTCAAAATTGCCCCTTCCCCTTTATGGATGCAAATGCGCTTAATAAAAGCCGGAATCAGACCGCATAACAACGTCGTCGATATTACAAACTATTGTTTATTAGAATACGGCCAGCCGCTTCATGCGTTTGACTATGACCGGTTCGGATCAAAGGAAATACTCGTTCGCCGCGCACATGACGGAGAGACGATCGTGACCCTTGATGATCAAGAACGAAAGCTTACAAGCGATCACCTTGTGATCACAAATGGCAAAGTACCTGTTGCATTAGCTGGTGTAATGGGAGGGGCCGATTCTGAAGTAAGAGACGATACGACGACCGTTTTGCTTGAGGCCGCCTATTTTAAAGGCAGTGTTGTCCGAAAAGCGTCGAAGGATTTCGGACTTAGAAGTGAAGCGAGCTTGAGATTTGAAAAGGGAGTTGACCCGAACAGGGTAAAAGCTGCAGCAGAGCGGGCAGCACAATTGATCGCAAAATACGCCTCCGGAACTGTTTTAGAAGGTGAAGCAGAATTTCATGATTTTTCAATCGAGAAAAAAGTGATCACCATTTCCGCTGAGAAAATTAACAACGTTTTAGGGACAAACATTGCAGTAGATGAAATAAAAGAAATTTTTGACCGCTTGCAATTTGAAACCGTTGAAGAAAACGGTCTTTTTACAGTAACCGTTCCGACAAGAAGAGGCGATATTGCGATTGAAGAAGATTTAATTGAAGAAGTAGCCCGCCTTTACGGATATGACTATATTCCGTCAACATTGCCTGAAGGATCTTCAACATCCGGAGCATTAACAGACTATCAATTGAAAAGAAGAAAAGTGCGAAAATTTTTGGAAGGCGCCGGGCTTTATCAAGCGATCACATATTCGTTAACGAGCAAAGAAAAGGCGGGACAATTTACGCTGGAGACGTCAAGCTTTACTCAATTAGCATTGCCGATGAGTGAAGAGCGGAGTGTTTTGCGTTTAAGCCTGCTTCCTCATTTGCTTGAGTCCGTAAAATATAATAAAGCGCGGCAAATCGATGATATTCATCTTTATGAAATTGGTTCTGTTTTCATTTCGGACGATGCTTTAGAAAAGCCTTTGGAAAAAGAACGTTTATCAGGCGTCATGACGGGTCACTACGTTTATCACCCATGGCAAGGGGAAAAAACAAAAGTTGATTTTTATGTTGTGAAAGGAATTTTAGACGGTTTATTTGATCTGCTTGGACTGTTGGATGAAATTGAGTATAAACAGGCAAAACGTGAAGGGCTGCATCCCGGCAGAACGGCAGATATTTATTTAAACGGATCATTCATCGGATTTGTCGGCGAATTAAATCCGGAAGTTGAAAAAGAGTATGATTTAGATGAAACATATGTTTTTGAGCTGAAGCTAGCCGATCTCATTCAATATGAAGCTAAGCCAGTCATATATACGCCGATTCCAAGGTTCCCATCCATTACAAGGGATATCGCCTTAGTCGTTGATCAGCATGTGCATGCTGGCGAGCTTCAAGAAACGATCCGGGAAGCGGGCGGAAAACTGTTAAAAGAGATTTCCATTTTCGATGTGTATGAAGGAGAACGTTTGGGAGAAGGGAAAAAATCGATCGCATTTTCAATCCGCTACTACGATCCTGAACGAACATTGACGGATGAGGAAGCAGCAAAAGCTCATGAAAAAGTAATTAAGGCGGTAGAGGAAAAATTTTCAGCAGTTCTTCGCAGCTAACGCAGGACGATAAATCCCTAAAATAATTCCAGCTAACAAATGAAGGTGCAGATAGCACCTTCATTTTTATTGAAATCATAAATTGGTCCTGCTAACCTCCGAAAATAAGATTTCCGGATTCGTCATTTCAATTCAATAGATTCAAAGCTTTTTCGGTGTTGGCAAAATGAAGCTTTGCCATTTTGCCAAGTGTGTTTTTCCCTTTTTCCTTTATTAATTTGGCAGCAGCTTCATCAACAGTATGGCTGGCTCCTTTTGGCAAATAAAATCCGGCTGCGTTGGATAAGCTGTTTAATTCTTTTAAAAAAGCATATCTTGCGATAATGGATGCTGCAGAGACAGATATGTGTATATGCTCCGCCTTCGGTTTAAAGATGGTTATGTCTTTAAACGGAACATCCCGGTCTTTAAGATATTGAAAGTAAACATTCGGCTCTGCAAACTGATCGATCAACACAGCTTCTGGTTTATCAGGAGAAATTTTCTTGAGTAAATGATGAATCGCTTGATTATGAAGGATAGCTTTCAATTTCCCTTGGTTCATTCCAGATTTTTGCAATTGATTGTATTTTTCATTGCGCAAAATTAAGAGGCTGTACGGAACTGTCTCTATTAAAGTGTTGGCGATTGAAAAAACTTGTTTGTCTGTCAAAGCCTTTGAATCTTTTACTCCAAGCTGCTGAACCAGTTTTCTTTTTTCTTTAGGGACAAATACTGCAGCAACCGTGATCGGTCCAAAATAATCCCCCGTTCCTGCTTCATCAGAGCCGATGACTGACATCTGTTGAAGCTGTTGAAGCTCATCCTCTGTTTGAGAAGGGGCTGTTTTTGCTGTTTTTTCCCATCTGTTTGCTTCCTGCTGAGCGGCAGATCCTTGAAAAAGCACTTTTCCCGACTTGTAAGCAGTGATCGTACAGTTTGTCAATTTGGCAGAAAAGACGGCACCTGGAGGGGTTCTGTCTATAATGAAAGGATTATAAAAATCTTTCAAAGTTTGAATTCCCCCATGATCAACTTTTATGACGATATTGGACAATAAAAAACGCCTCGCTTTCCTAAAATGGATGCTATATTATTGTACCCTTTCTTTTGTTCTTCTTTCCATCTTTTCGACAAACATGTTATGATTATGATTAGGATTTTGAATCATTTTGCGATATTTTTTCATAGAGGATGGAGGATTCGCTTTGTCTGATCAACCTAAAAATAAAGCGACTGTTTATATATATGGACAGCAGTATTCGATTGTTGGAAATGAGAGCGTAAATCATATGAAGCTTGTCGCTTCAATTGTTGACGAAAAAATGCGGGAAATCAGTCAAAAAAACCCATCTCTAGATTTAAACAAGCTGGCAGTACTAACTGCGGTTAATGTTGTTCATGATTATCTCAAATTAAAGGAGAAATTTGAAGAACTAGAAAAGCAACTTCAAGAAAAGGATTGAAATTTAAAATGCTTGACTTGATCATTTTATTTTTCTTAGTATTCGGATTGCTCACTGGCCTTAAAAGGGGATTTATTCTCCAAGTAGTTTATTTATCAAGTGTTATAGTGTCTTTCATAATTGCCAGAACATATTTTGACGATCTTGCTCCTAAACTGGAATTATGGGTACCGTATCCAAATATAGGAGATTCAAATGCTGCTCTATCTATATTGACAGGGGGCCATTTGGAGGAAGCTTACTATCGCGGAGTTGCATTCGTGCTTTTGTTTATCGGATCAAAAATAGCGCTTCACATCATCGGATCTATGTTTGATTTTGTTGCGATGCTTCCAATACTTAAGCAAATCAACCGCTTGCTGGGTGCGGTTTTAGGTTTTGCGGAAACTTACCTCATTTTATTCATTCTGCTTTTTTTGGCAGCGCTCATTCCAGCCGAGCAAATTCAAAATCTTATCGATAAATCGCTGCTGGCTGATTTAATTGTCAATCATACCCCTGTCTTATCTGATAAAATTCACGATCTTTGGATCGGCTATTTCGGTAAAGGAAGTTAGACGTAAAGGGACGATGGAAACATCTTTATTTAGACCCCCATCGTCCTTCTCTGTTTCTATTAAATAGTTCAATAGCAGGTGATTTTTATATTGTTTAAGATTCAAGAGGTGACGTAAAACATGACGGTTCACAAAAAGGATGTTGTCAGCCTGTTAAAGAAAATTGCGGTATATATGGAGTTAAAAGGCGAAAACCCTTTTAAAATCTCCGCGTTTTATAAAGCTGCCAATGCCCTTGAAAGGGATGCGAGAAGCCTATCAGACATCCACGATTTTACTTTAATCAGTGGGATTGGGAAAGGAACGAGTGCAGTCATCGAAGAATTCATAAAAACCGGCGAGTCAAAAACGCTGCAAACCTTGCAAAAGGAAGTTCCTGAAGGGTTAATCCCTCTTCTTCAATTGCCAGGGCTGGGCGGAAAGAAGATTGCAAAATTGTACAAGGATTTAGGTGTTGTGGACATCGATTCTTTAAAAAAAGCCTGTGAAGAACATAAAGTGCAAAGTTTACAAGGTTTTGGAAAAGTAACGGAAGAAAAAATATTGGCTGCGATCGATGAAATGAATAAAAAACCGGGCCGACTGCCTCTTGCTTATATGCTGCCGATTGCAGAAAAAATAGAGAAATTTTTAGAAAAAGGACAAGGAAACGGAATAGTTCGCTTTTCTCGCGCAGGAAGCTTAAGAAGAATGAAAGAAACGATAAAAGACCTTGACTTTATTATTGCGGCGGAAAATAAAGAAGCTGTGCGAGATTACATTTTAACAATGGCGAATATTACTGAAATCATTGCGAAAGGCGATACGAAAATATCGATTGAACTCAAGTTTGATGTCAAGGTTCAGGTCGATTTTCGCATCGTGCACCCAAAGGAATTCATTTCGGCTTTGCACCATTTTACAGGCTCAAAAGAGCATAATGTAAAAATGCGCCAGCTAGCGAAGGAAAGAGGAGAAAAAATAAGCGAATACGGCGTAGAAATAATAGAAACCGGAGAAGTGCTCACATTTGAGTCAGAAAAAGAGCTGTATGCACACTTTCAGCTTCCCTACATTCCGCCAGAGGTTCGGGAAGATGGGGAGGAAGTGGAAAAATACAAAGGAAATCTTATTTCGCTCGAGGAAATAAAGGGAGATCTCCATATGCATTCAACATGGAGCGACGGCGCTCATTCAATCAAGGAAATGGCTGAGGCTGCTAAAAGAAAAGGCTACAAGTACATCGCGATTACAGATCACTCGCAATTTTTAAAAGTAGCCAACGGCTTGACTCCTGAGCAGCTGAAAGAACAAAAAGAAGAAATTGACATGTTGAATGAACAATATTCTGATTTTACGATTTTCAGAGGAATCGAGATGGATATTTTGCCGGACGGTACACTTGATTATGACGACGATTGTCTAAAAGAGCTAGATATAGTTATTGCATCGATCCATTCGAACTTTTCCCAGCCGCAGAGTGTAATTATGAAAAGGCTGAAAGCAGCCCTATATAATTACCATGTTGATATTATCGCTCATCCGACTGGAAGGTTAATTGGGCGAAGAGAAGGATACGATGTTGATATAGAAATGCTTTTAGAACTTGCAAAGGAAACAGATACTATTTTAGAATTGAACGCAAATCCGAACAGGCTTGACTTATGTGTAGAACATTTGAAGAAAGCGAAGGAATACGGTGTAAAGGTTGTGATTAATACAGATGCCCACAGCATAAACATGCTAGAACATATGGAGATAGGGGTTGCGTATGCGCGAAAAGCTTTCATTCAGCCGGGTGACGTTGTGAATACGTGGGATGTTGAACAATTAAAGCAATTTTTAAAAAGGAAAGACTGACCATTCAACTGTCAGGAGGTTTTGAGAAGTTGCAGGAACGAGTGTTACATGTTTTGGAATTTAATAAAATAAGGGAACAGCTGAAAGAGCATGCTTCTTCTTCTTTAGGAAAAGAGAAAGCGTTAAAGCTTATGCCGTCAGGAGACATCAACGAAGTACTGAAGAGGCAGGAGCAGACAGATGAAGCACTAACAGTGCTCCGATTGAAAGGCTCTGCCCCTTTCGGAGGATTAAGCGACATACGGCCGAGTGTAAAGCGTGCGCAAATAGGCGGAACTTTAGGTCCGCAAGAGCTTGTGGCTGTTTCTGCCGTGTTATATGCTTCAAGACAAATGAAGCAATTTATTGAAAAGTTGACTCAAGAAGAGGAGGTTTCACTTCCTCATTTAGAACAATTGGTCAGCGAAATCGGAATTTATTTAAAAGAAGAAAAAGAAATTCAACGTTGCATACGCGATGACGGGGAAATTGTTGATGATGCGAGCGATAAATTAAAAGCGATAAGAGGTCAAATCCGTACACTGGAGGCTCGTATTCGCGAAAAGCTGGAATCGATCATTCGCTCCCCATCTGCACAAAAAAATCTTTCGGATGCCATTATTACGATTCGAAATGACCGCTATTGCATTCCTGTCAAACAAGAATATAGAGGAGTTTACGGAGGAATCGTCCATGATCAATCTTCCTCAGGAGCAACTCTGTTTATTGAGCCGCAGGCTATCGTAGAAGCGAACAACTCTTTAAATGAAGCGCGGATTAAGGAAAGGCGCGAAATTGAACGGATCTTAACGGAATTGTCGAAAATGGTTGCTGACATAAGCAAGGGAATCATTCATAATATCACTGTAATGGGTGAAATCGATTTTATGTTTGCCAAGGCATTGTATGCTAAAAAATTAAAGGCTACAAAGCCAAATATAAATGATCGTGGCATTATGAAGCTGTATAAAGCCCGCCATCCTCTTATTGACCCTGAAACCGTTGTGCCAAATACAATTGAACTTGGGGAAGATTTTCAATCGATTGTCATTACCGGTCCAAACACCGGCGGTAAGACGGTGACGCTGAAGACAATTGGACTGCTCGCACTAATGGCGCAATCAGGTCTGCAAATCCCTGCTGAAGAAGGATCTACAATGCCGGTATTTGAGGCAGTTTACGCAGATATTGGGGATGAACAGTCAATTGAACAAAATTTGAGTACATTTTCTTCTCATATGGTGAACATCGTCAAAATTTTACAGGAACTTAATGATCGCTCACTCGTACTATTTGATGAACTTGGGGCAGGTACAGATCCTGGGGAAGGTGCCGCTCTAGCCATTGCAATTTTGGATGAAGCTTTAAACAGAGGAGCGCAAGTTGTTGCAACCACCCACTATCCCGAATTGAAAGCATACGGATTTAACCGTAAGGGCGTGATCAATGCAAGCGTTGAGTTTGATGTCGACACATTATCGCCGACGTATAAATTGTTGATCGGTGTACCTGGCCGAAGCAATGCGTTTGAAATATCAAAAAGGCTTGGATTGAGCAAAGAAATTATTGAGCGCGCCAAATCGTTCATGAGCGCTGACAGATCCAAAACGGATGCAATGATTGCCTCCCTTGAGGAAAGCAAAAAACGTGCTGAAGAGGATTGGATGGAAGCTGAAAAAACGCTGAAAGAAGCAGAAAAACTTCATAAAGAACTACAAGAACAAATCATTGAATTTAATAAGCAGAAAGACCGCCTATATCAAGAAGCTGAGGAAATGGTGAAAAAAAGGCTGGAAGAAGCGCAAAAAGAAGCAGATCAGATTATTCAAAAATTGAAAAACATGCAAAAAGAGCACAGTTCAGCTATTAAAGAGCATGAATTAATAGAAGCCAAAAAGCGGCTTGAATATGCAGCGCCTGAATTTATAAATACTGAACAAAAATCTGAAAAACAAAAAAGCAAAAAGCAGCTGCGCCCCGGCGATGAGGTAAAAGTGATCAACTTAAATCAAAAAGGACATCTGCTTGAAAAAGCAAATGAAAGTGAATGGCTTGTACAAATTGGAATATTGAAAATGAAAGTAAAAGAAGAAGATCTTGAATATATTGGCAGCCCGAAACAAGAGGGAGAAAAAACGCTCGCAACAGTAAAAGGGAAGGATTTTCATGTTTCATTAGAACTTGATTTGCGGGGAGAGCGATATGAAGATGCGCTCATCCGTCTTGAAAAATATATTGACGATTGTCTTCTCGCAGGATATCCGCGGGCGCACATTATTCATGGCAAAGGGACGGGCGCTTTAAGAAAAGGGGTGCGGGAATTTTTGCAAAACCACCGCGCTGTTAAAAACGTCCGTTTCGGTGAAGCAAATGAAGGCGGAACAGGTGTTACGATTGTGGAGTTCAAATAAACTTTTCTTTAAGGAGAGTAAACATGAATCTGTTTTGGGAAAACGTATATGTTCAAACTGCTGCTAATTATAGTGTTGTCATATTGTGCGGGGTTTTATTTTTAGTCATTTTTGAATTGGTGACGAAATATAAAAACTGGGAAGAAATCCAAAAAGGCAATGTGGCTGTTGCAATGGCAACAGGCGGCAAAATTTTCGGGATTTCAAACGTTTTCCGCTTCTCAATTGAACAGCATGACGGTCTTTTTGAAATGATTGGCTGGGGCTTTTACGGATTTGCCTTGCTCTTAATCGGATATTTTATTTTTGAATTTCTGACTCCTAAATTTAATATTGATGATGAAATTCAAAAGGATAACCGTGCAGTTGGCTTTATCTCAATGGTCATATCCATAGGCTTGTCCTTTGTAATCGGAGCAGGAATTACAAATTAGGAGAGGGGAACATGGAAACGCTGGCTAAAATTTTATTTGGTTTGTGCGGTCTGTTTATTGCGATCGGTATTATTTATATGGTGTTTTTTGCTTGAAAAAGCGGAGAAAAGAAAAGGTCTCCGCTTTTTCCTGTTTAAAATTCTAAAAATAATTATATTTCTGAATTTTATTTTGATATAATGAAATAAAATCATCATTATTTTTCAAAGGAGAGGAGATAAATGGAATGTCAAAAACCTTGGCTCAATTTTTATCCCTCGGAAATTCCGCATAATATCTCTTGGGAGAATAAGCCGCTTTCCAAATATTTTCAAGATACGGCTAATCAGTTTCCGAATCATACAGCCGTTTCATTTCTTGGAAAGAACATTACGTACCGCAAGCTATACGAACAGATGCTTCAATTGGCTAATTATTTGGAGCAAACAGGGTTTGAAAAAGGGGATCGGGCAGCGATTATGCTTCCAAACTGTCCACAGGCAGTTATTGCTTATTATGCAGTTCTGGAGGCAGGCGGAATAGTCGTTCAATTGAACCCTCTTTATACAGAATCAGAGCTGGAGTACCAGTTGAATGACAGCAGTGCTACACATCTCATTACATTAGATCTTTTCTATCCAAAAGCCTCGAAATTGAAATCTCTCACAAATATCAAACATATCATAATAACAAAGATCCAAGAGTATTTGCCTTTCCCAAAAAATCTTCTATACCCGCTCATTCAAAAGAAGGAGCAAAATCTTTTAATAAAGGTAAACGCAGCAAATGGTGTTCATGTATGGACAGAGATCTTAAAAACATCGCCTGCTAAAGAATTGACAGTAAATATTGATCCGAAAGAAGATATTGCCCTTTTGCAATATACAGGAGGGACGACAGGGACGCCTAAAGGGGTGATGTTGACGCATGAAAACTTAATTTCCAATACGAAAATGTGTGCTGCCTGGATGTATAAATGCAGGAAAGGAGAAGAGTCCATACTAGGAGTTTTGCCTTTTTTTCACGTATATGGCATGACGACTGTAATGAATTTATCGATCATGGAAGGTTTTAAAATGATTTTAATCCCCAAATTTGATTCAACCGAAATTTTGAAAGCGATTGAAAAAGAAAAGCCAACGCTTTTTCCAGGAGTGCCAACGATTTATGTCGCTCTTTTAAATCATAAAGATTTGCGAAAATACGACTTGTCCTCGGTTAAATATTGTATCAGCGGTTCGGCTCCTCTTCCGGTAGAAATTCAGGAGCGCTTTGAAAAAGAAACAGGCGGGAAGCTTGTTGAAGGATATGGACTCTCGGAAGCTTCTCCCGTTACGCATGCAAACTTATTTTATTCAGATGTCAAGAAAAAAGGAAGCATTGGCATCCCTTGGCCCAATACGCATGCAGCCATTTATTCGGCTGAAAAAGAAGGATTTGCAGATGTAAACGAATTCGGCGAGCTTATTGTAAAAGGACCGCAGGTGATGAAAGGCTACTGGAACAACCGAGAGGAAACGGAAGCGGTTTTCAAAGACGGATGGCTTTTTACAGGAGATATCGGCTATATGGATGAAGACGGATTCTTTTATATTGTCGATCGTAAAAAAGATATGATTATTGCTGGCGGGTACAATATTTATCCCCGCGAGATAGAAGAAGTGTTGTATGCTAATGAAAAGGTTAAAGAGGTTGTCGTTGCAGGTGTTCCGGATCCTTACAGAGGCGAGACCGTGAAAGCTTATGTTGTACCAAAGGGAGGAGCACAGCTTACGGAGCAAGAGCTTGACCAATTCGCCCGAAAACATCTTGCCCCGTATAAAGTGCCGAAAAAATACGAATTTCGCGACGAGCTTCCGAAAACAGCAGTAGGAAAAATTTTAAGAAGAAAACTAGTAGAGGAAGAAAGAAAAATATAAAACGGACATCTATCGGTTTTGAACGAGAATAAAAACTTCCCTCAATGCTTGACAAAAAGGCTTAATCTAAATATCATATAAATGAATGACCATTCATTCATTTTGAAGGGAAGATACACGTTGAAAGAAAAAAAGGCAAAATATAAACAAATCATTGATGCAGCTATTGTCGTCATTGCGGAGAACGGCTATCATTCCGCTCAGGTTTCGAAAATTGCCAAACAGGCGGGCGTAGCAGATGGAACGATTTATTTGTATTTTAAAAACAAGGAGGATATTTTAATCTCCCTTTTTCGAGAAAGATTGATGAATCATATCGCTGAAGTGAAAAAAAGCATTGATGCAAAGCAGACTGCTGCAGAAAAATTGTTTGCGCTGATCGAAAAGCATTTTCAAATGCTAGTTCATGATCGGAATTTGGCAGTGGTTCTTCAATTGGAATTGCGGCAAGTAAATAAAGAATTGCGCCGGCGCATAAATGAAATTTTTAAAGAATATTTGAAAGTAATAGACGAAGTGATCGAATTCGGAAAAAAAACGGGAGAGTTTCGACAAGATTTGGATTTAAGGCTGGCAAGACAAATGATTTTTGGGACGATGGACGAAACGGCGACAACGTGGGTAATGAAAGATCAAAAATACGATCTCCTCGCAATTGCAGAAAAAATTCCTGAGCTGTTAATCAACGGATTTAAAAGCAATCATTCATAAAAAGAGAATGATCAATTTTTAAAAAGGGGATGGGAAAGGTGAATATTTTTGTCCTTATGAAAAGAACTTTTGACACAGAAGAAAAAATTTTAATTGAAAACGGATCAATCTCCGAGGATGATGCAGAATTCATCATAAACCCTTATGATGAATATGCCATTGAAGAAGCGCTGCAGCTTAAGGAGGCTCATGGCGGAGAAGTAACTGTTGTTACAGTAGGATCAGAAGAAAGCGAAAAAGAGCTGAGAACGGCTCTTGCGATGGGATGCGATAAAGCTGTCTTAATAAATATTGAGGAAGATTTGGAAGATGGAGATCAATTTACAACAGCAAAAATTCTATATGAATTTTTGAAGGATAAAGAAGCGGACATTATATTAGCTGGAAACGTTGCCATTGACGGAGGATCTGGCCAAGTAGGCCCCCGTTTGGCGGAGCTTCTTGACATTCCGTATGTCACAACGATCACAAATATTGAAATAGATGGAAAAAACGTGAAAATTGTGAGAGATGTTGAAGGGGATTCGGAAATCATTGAAACAACACTCCCTCTTTTAGTAACTGCCCAACAAGGTTTAAACGAACCGAGATACCCGTCTTTGCCGGGAATTATGAAGGCAAAGAAAAAACCGCTTGAAGAGTTGGAGCTTGATGATTTAGATCTTGAAGAAGAAGATGTCATGCCGAAAACAAAAACGTTAGAAATTTATTTGCCGCCTAAAAAAGAAGCAGGAAAAATATTGCAAGGGGAACTGCAGGATCAAGTGAAGGAACTTGTTTCTTTATTGAGATCAGAAGCAAAAGTTATTTAGTGGAGACGAATATAGCAGGGGGATGAAAAAATGGCTCGAAAAGTGTTCGTATTGGGAGAAATAAGGGATCAATTTTTAAGGAACGTATCATTTGAAGCGCTTGCAGCCGGCAAGATAATATCCGAAGGCGGAGAGGTGGTCGCCGGATTAATTGGAGAGAACGTTAGAACGCTTGCAAATGACATGATTTATTATGGAGCGGATAGGGTTGTCATCGTGGAAGATGAAAAATTGAAATATTATAGTCCGGACGGGTATTCACAAGCTGTCATGGCGATCATTGACAGTGAAAAGCCTGACGCTATTATTTTCGGACATACGGCATTAGGCAAAGATTTATCTCCAAAAATAGCGGCTAAATTAAACGCAGGTCTTATTTCTGATGCTACCGCTGTAGAAATAGTGGGCGGTAACGTTGTTTTCACAAGACCGATCTATTCAGGAAAAGCTTTTGAGAAAAAAATCATTACGGATGGGATTATTTTTGCGACCGTTCGTCCGAACAATATTCCACCTCTCGAAAAAAATGAATCAAGGAGCGGAGAAGTTGCTTCCATATCGGTAGAAATAAAAGATCTGCGCACGATCGTGCGTGAGGTTGTCCAAAATGCAGCGGAAGGCGTTGACTTATCTGAAGCAAAGGTGATCGTTGCCGGAGGGAGAGGGGTAAAAAGTGCAGAAGGGTTTGAACCGCTAAAAGAATTGGCATCTGTGCTCGGAGGAGCAGTAGGGGCGTCACGCGGTGCCTGTGATGCAAACTATTGTGACTACTCGCTGCAAATCGGACAAACGGGAAAAGTCGTTACACCGGATTTATATATTGCCTGCGGAATTTCTGGAGCCATTCAGCATTTAGCGGGAATGTCGAATTCTAAAGTAATTGTTGCAATCAATAAAGATCCGGAAGCGAACATTTTCAACGTCGCAGACTACGGTATTGTCGGAGATTTATTTGAAGTTGTGCCAATGCTTACGGAAGAATTTAAAAAATTAAAAATCCATTCCTCTTAACGTGTCCTGAATGGACTCGTATTTTTTTGAACAAATCCATTCCTCCTAGTATAAGTGGAGACGGGTCACGACGTACATAAAATACAAAAAATATGAAAAAATAGTTGCAGATCAAAACATTCGCTTCAAGCGAAAGAACATGGTATACTTCACATAGAAAAAGTGAATTAGGAGGAATTAAGATGGCAATTGTAAACGTTACTGACCAGAATTTTTCCCAAGAAACTAGCGAGGGTGTAGTATTGGCAGATTTCTGGGCGCCTTGGTGCGGTCCATGTAAAATGATTGCCCCAGTCCTTGAAGAATTGGATCAAGAACTTGGTGACAAAGTAAAAATTGTTAAGCTTAACGTGGATGAAAATCAAGAAACTGCCGGTCAATACGGAGTCATGAGCATTCCGACGTTAATCGTCTTTAAAAATGGTGAAGCAGTGGATAAAGCGATCGGTTACCAGCCGAAAGAAGCTTTAGCGCAATTGCTTAACAAACATTTGTAATATAAAATATAAAAAGAGGCGCTCTCGAAAGTTACCTTTTGGAGCGCCTTCTTGCTTTTAAATGAAAACGGCTGAATAAATCCAGCACAGATTAGAATAAGTTGGAGTGTTTTACCGATGTATGAGCATTTAAAAGAAAAACTTTCGCTTCTTCCGAATAAGCCTGGCTGTTATTTAATGAAGGACAAAAACGGAACCGTCATTTATGTTGGAAAGGCAAAAGTATTGAAAAACCGGGTTCGTTCCTACTTTACTGGATCACATGACGGAAAAACGTTAAGACTCGTTCAAGAAATTGCCGATTTTGAATATATCGTAACATCCTCAAATATTGAGGCGCTTCTATTAGAAATGAATTTAATTAAAAAACATGAACCGAAATACAATGTCAATCTAAAAGATGATAAAAGCTATCCGTATATTAAAATTACTTCCGAGCGCCATCCGCGGCTGATCGTCACACGAAAAGTAAAAAAAGATAAGGGAAAATACTTTGGACCGTATGCAAACGTCCAAGCTGCGAGAGAGACAAAAAAGCTGCTTGACCGCATGTATCCTTTGAGAAAATGCAATTCGCTTCCAGACCGGGTTTGCATCTATTATCATATGGGCCAGTGTCTTGCGCCTTGTGTTCACGAAGTTTCCGAAGAAACGAACAAACAAATGGTGGAAAGCATCATCCGTTTTTTAAATGGCGGATATAAGGAGATCAAAAAAGAATTAACAGAAAAAATGCTGAAATGTGCAGAAAATCTTGAATTTGAAAGGGCAAAAGAATATCGGGACCAAATCGCGCATATCGAAACAACAATGGAAAAGCAAAAAATGGTTCTCAATGATTTTATTGATCGCGATGTATTTGCTTATTATTACGATAAAGGATGGATGTGCGTCCAAGTATTTTTTATCAGGCAAGGAAAACTGATAGAACGGGATGTGTCCATTTTCCCTCTGTACCAAGAGCCAGAGGAGGAATTTTTAACATTTATTGGTCAATTTTACGCAAAGAACGACCATTTTCTTCCGAAAGAAATAGTCATTCCGGAAGATGTCAATGAGGAAATGGTTCGAGCTTTAGTACAAGTACAGGTCAGCAAACCAAAGAAAGGAAAAAAGAAAGATCTCGTACAGCTAGCTTATCAAAATGCAAAAATTTCGTTAAAAGAGAAGTTTTCACTCATTGAACGAGATGAAGAAAGGACGATCAAAGCAATTGAAAATTTAGGAAAGCAGTTGAATATTCCTACACCACATCGGATTGAAGCTTTTGACAATTCCAATATTCAAGGCGCGGACGCTGTTTCGGCTATGGTTGTTTTCATAGATGGAAAACCTGCGAGAAAAGAGTATCGAAAGTTTAAAATAAAAACAGTCAGCGGGCCTGATGATTATGAATCGATGAGGGAAGTAATTCGCAGGCGATATACTAGAGTGCTGAAGGAGGAGCTGCCGTTGCCGGACCTTATTATTGTTGATGGAGGAAAAGGACAGGTACAAGCAGCTATGGATGTATTAGAAAACGAACTGGGACTTGACGTTCCTGTTGCCGGGCTTGTGAAAGATGACAAGCACAAAACGAGCGATTTGCTTCTCGGCAACCGGGAAGCTGCTGTTCAATTGTCAAGAAGCAGCCAAGAATTTTATTTGCTTCAGCGCATTCAAGATGAAGTGCACCGCTTTGCCATTACGTTTCATCGACAAGTCCGCCAAAAGAATACGTTTAAGTCTGTATTAGATGAAATCCCCGGCATAGGACCTAAGCGTAAAAAACAACTGTTAAAATCGTTCGGTTCCGTTGAAAATATTAAAAAGGCATCGCTTGAAGAGCTAAAACAGGCAGGAATGCCTGAAAAAACAGCACAAAACATTTTACAATATTTCAGCGAATAGCGATGTAATAAAACAAATAGGAGGAAGCTTTTAAATCCTCCTACTGCCCTTTCATTCTGTTAAATTTTATCTTTTTCATCCCATTTTACAATGAAAATAACTTTGTTTAAGCGTTTGTTTATCTGTTCATACGCTTCTGTGACGACACCGTTCATACATTCGATTTGCTGCGCGATAAATCCTGCTTCTAGTTGGAAGGATAAATCTTTGAAAAGCTTCATCCTTTTTTCGATCAATTGGCCTGTTAATTCAAATTCCATTTCGTTTTTTTTCTGGCGAATAATATGAAGATCGCCCCATCCGGCTGATGAAAAAAAAGATATAAGTTCTTCTAACGTAGATAATTGAATTTTTCGAGCTAGCTGTTTGCCTGCCCAATACAAAATGGAATGATGCTCTTTTCCTAGAAGTTCAGGAAGTAAATAGTCGCGAAGCAGCAAAACGCTAAAAGGATGTAAGGTTATTTCTTCTAATTCTTTTAATTGATCGTGATATGACAGCTCTTTCAATCGTTTCCCCTCTTTCTAGCGAACAATTATATTATATCAGCTTTCACATAAGATGAAAGAGTTTATAAAATCAATTTCGGATACGGGAAATATTCTATTTTCCGATCAGAAAAAATGATATTACTGAATAATACTTTGTAGACGTTTTCTTGACGGTACTACTTTATGGGAGTACAATGAATTTGTCCTATTATTTTAAGATTTCGTCATATTTTGTCGGCGGATTTTTACATGCCAAGCAGGGGGAGCAGGAGATTTTAAGAAATCTTTCAATTTATTAAGATTAGGGGGTAAACGCATATGTCTGGAAACAGAGAATTTGCAAACCGCAGACTACATTCTCTTTTAGGTGTTGTACCGATTGGCGTATTTTTAATTCAACACCTGACTGTCAACCATTTCGCCACAAGGGGCGAAGAAGCATTTAACAACGCAGCGCATTTTATGGAAAATTTACCATTCCGCTATTTTCTGGAAATTTTCGTTATTTTCCTTCCTCTGTTATACCACGCCATTTATGGGATTTATATTGCTTTCACAGCAAAAAACAATGTGGGCCGCTTTGGCTATTTCCGCAATTGGATGTTCCTGCTTCAACGTGTAACTGGTATTATTACCCTTGTTTTTATTGCATGGCATGTATGGGAAACTCGTATTGCCGCGATGTTTGGGGCTGAAGTTAATTTTGATATGATGGAATCCATTTTAAGCAATCCTGTTAGTTTAGTGTTTTACATAGTAGGCGTTCTTTCAGCGATTTTCCATTTTTCCAACGGTCTATGGTCTTTTGCAGTCAGCTGGGGAATTACGGTTACTCCAAAATCTCAGCTAGTCTCAACTTATGTGACAATAGGTATTTTTGTGTTGCTTTCAATCGTAGGTCTTCGTGCCATTTTTGCGTTTGTCTAATCTAACTAAATTGCGTTCAAGGGAGTGGGCGAAAAAATGAGTAAAGGAAAATTAATTGTTGTCGGCGGCGGCTTGGCTGGCTTAATGGCAACTATAAAGGCTGCGGAAGCCGGGGTGTCTGTTGACTTATTCTCGTTAGTACCTGTAAAACGTTCCCATTCAGTATGTGCTCAAGGAGGGATCAACGGGGCGGTAAATACGAAAGGAGAAGGAGACTCTCCGTGGATCCATTTTGATGATACGATTTATGGCGGAGACTTTTTGGCTAACCAGCCACCGGTTAAAGCGATGTGTGAAGCAGCACCGGGAATTATTAACCTTTTAGATCGCATGGGTGTTATGTTTAACCGTACACCAGAAGGATTGTTGGATTTCCGTCGTTTTGGAGGAACACAGCATCACCGGACAGCGTTTGCCGGAGCAACAACTGGACAACAGCTTTTATATGCATTGGACGAGCAAGTTCGACGTCACGAAGTAGCAGGTCTTGTGACGAAATATGAAGGCTGGGAGTTTTTAGGAATCATACAAGATGATGAAGGACGCTGCCGTGGCATCGTTGCTCAAGATTTAAAATCAATGGAGATTCAAGCTTTCCGTTCGAATGCCGTAATAATGGCGACAGGAGGACCTGGAATTATCTTTGGTAAATCAACAAACTCTGTGATTAATACGGGATCGGCTGCTTCTATCGTTTATCAGCAAGGAGCTTATTATGCAAACGGGGAATTTATACAAATTCATCCGACAGCCATCCCTGGAGATGACAAGCTTCGATTAATGAGCGAGTCTGCACGCGGCGAAGGCGGAAGAATTTGGACATATAAAGACGGAAAACCATGGTATTTCCTTGAAGAAAAATATCCGGCATATGGAAACCTTGTTCCTCGTGATATTGCAACGAGAGAAATATTCCATGTATGTGTAGACTTGAAATTAGGCATTAATGGCGAAAACATGGTATATCTTGATCTTTCTCATAAAGATCCAAAAGAGCTTGATATTAAACTAGGCGGTATTATCGAAATTTATGAAAAATTCATGGGTGAAGATCCAAGAAAAGTGCCGATGAAAATTTTCCCTGCCGTCCATTATTCTATGGGAGGTCTATGGATCGATTACGATCAAATGACAAACATCCCTGGTTTGTTTGCAGCTGGTGAATGCGATTACTCTCAGCATGGTGCGAACCGGCTTGGAGCAAACTCATTGCTTTCTGCAATTTACGGTGGTATGGTTGCAGGACCAAAAGCTGTTGAATATATGAATGGATTGGAAAAATCAGCTGATGATTTACCATCCACATTATATGATGCACGCGTAAAAGAAGAACAAAGCAAATGGGACGAAATCCTGAAAATGGATGGAAACGAAAATGCTTACGTTCTTCATAAAGAGCTTGGTGAATGGATGACGGATAATGTTACAGTCGTGCGCTACAATGATAAACTTCTAAAAACAGATGAAAAAATTCAAGAGCTTATGGAACGTTGGGAAAGAATTAATATTAACGATACTGCGAAATGGAGCAACCAAGGCGCAAGCTTTACTCGCCAGTTGAGAAACATGCTTGTGTTGGCTCGGGTTATTACGCTTGGGGCTTATAACCGTAATGAAAGCCGAGGTGCTCACTATAAACCAGAATTTCCGGAACGAAATGATGAAGAGTGGCTCAAAACAACTATGGCAACGTTTGCCGGCTTGAAGGAAGCTCCTAAATTCCACTACGAAGATGTTGATGTATCACTCATTAAGCCTCGTGTGCGTGACTATACGAAGAAACATTAAAAAAGCTGGGAGAAAAGGGGGAGTAAACAATGAGTGAAAAAAAAGTGCGGTTTATTATCACTAGACAGGATCGACCAGACACGGAACCATATCAAGAAGAATTTGAAGTGCCATATCGTCCGAATATGAACGTTATTTCGGCCTTAATGGAAATTCGCCGTAACCCTGTTAATGCCAAAGGCGAAAAAACAACGCCTGTAACATGGGATATGAACTGTTTAGAGGAAGTATGCGGTGCTTGTTCAATGGTCATTAACGGGAAGCCCCGCCAATCATGTACAGCGCTTATTGATCAGCTGGAACAGCCTATTCGTCTCGAGCCGATGCGCACATTCCCGGTTATTCGCGATCTTCAAGTAGACCGCAGCCGCATGTTTGACTCTTTGAAAAAAGTAAAAGCATGGATACCAATTGACGGTACGTATGACTTAGGACCAGGACCAAGAATGCCTGAGAAAAAACGCCAATGGGCATATGAGCTTTCAAAATGTATGACGTGCGGCGTATGCCTTGAAGCTTGTCCAAACGTAAACAGCAAATCGAACTTCATCGGCCCAGCGCCATTATCACAAGTTCGTTTGTTTAACGCTCATCCGACAGGCGCGATGCATAAATCAGAACGCTTGGAAGCTATTATGGGCGACGGCGGACTCGCGAACTGCGGAAATTCCCAAAACTGCGTTCAATCCTGTCCAAAAGGAATTCCGCTTACAACATCGATTGCAGCATTAAATAGAGAAACAACTGTTCACGCATTTCGTAAAATGTTCGGAAGCGACTATATTGACAGCTGATGTATATTGTGAAAAAGGAACACCTTGCAATGTCAAGGTGTTCCTAATTTTAGAAACGGTTGAATCTTTCTCGAACATTTCCTCCTTCAAACGAGTCCCTTTAACGTAAAGAAGCTTCTTTTCGCCTAAAATGCACCTTTCTTTTATGAATCTTGTCACGGTCATCTTTTTGCGATCATACTATATGGTGACAATTTTTAAATCCATCCTGTCGACTGGCTCTCATCTGCAAGGAGGGTTACAATACTTGAATGAGAAGGATTTTCAGCCAAAGCCGCTGCTAACAAAGAGAGAGAGAGAAGTATTTGAGTTATTAGTGCAAGATAAGACTACAAGAGAAATAGCCAGTGAACTTTTCATAAGCGAAAAGACGGTGCGGAACCATATTTCAAATGCTATGCAAAAATTAGGTGTGAAAGGGCGCTCACAAGCAGTCGTAGAACTTCTTCGTATGGGAGAACTAAAGCTTTAAACAGAAGAGGCAGCCTTAGTGGAACTTCGCCGTCGGCTGCCTTTTTTAGATTGATAAGGAAAGAGTTTGTTTTACTCTTTTTCTATGAATCATTGGCTTCTTAAAAAGGCTTGTGACTTTTTGAAAAAATTCGTCTTTCCACATTTTGAAAATACGGCTATGCTTGAAATTTTACATAAAAAAATGGAAAATAGATTTGATCTTATCTGTTAATCTTGAAAGAAAGGGTTCCCCGTTATGACGTACGTTTTCAATACTGTTGAAGAAATAGAAAAATCCCTCCGCTGCATAGCTGCGATCTTAAAAAAGAAGGGCCGTGATATTTTAAGCAACTACTCGATTACTCCTCCGCAATTTGACGCGCTTCTGTTATTGAATGAATCAGGAAACATGACAATTGGAGAACTTTCAAATAAAATGTATCTTGCATGCAGCACGATCACGGATTTAATTGATCGAATGGAAAAAAACAACCTTGTTAAAAGGGTGAAAGACGAAAAGGATCGTCGATTAGTCAGGATTCAATTGCTTGAAAATGGACAACGCGTTATCGAGGCTGCATTAGCGAAGCGGCAAGAATATTTAAGAGAAGTTTTGAAAAACTTCTCGGATCAAGAAATTGTTCAATTGGAAAAGCTATTAGCAAAATTGCAACAAGAAATGAAAGAATAGAGGCGATTTTTTGAATAGACCAATTGGAGTTATTGATTCAGGTGTTGGTGGATTAACTGTTGTTAAAGAGTTGATGAGGCAGCTTCCAAAAGAAGAATTAATTTATTTGGGTGATACCGCCCGATGTCCGTACGGCCCGAGGCCGAAAACGGAAATTCGACAATTTACATGGGAGCTGACCAACTATTTAATTTTAAACTTTCATATCAAAATGCTTGTCATTGCTTGTAATACTGCAACAGCAGTTGTATTAAAAGAAATTCAAGAACAACTTGATATCCCTGTGATTGGTGTAATTCAACCAGGGGCAAGAGCTGCCATAAATGCTACACGCTCAGGCCATATTGGTGTAATCGGAACAAAAGGAACTATATCGAGCGGCGCGTACGTTCGTGCGCTCAAAACGATTAATAGTTCCGTCATTGTGGAGAGTCTCGCTTGCCCTGAGTTTGTGCCGTTAGTAGAAAGCGGCGAATTTGAAGGTGAACGGGCGGAATATATTGTTGCAGAATCTTTACTTCCTTTTAAAGGAAAGAGAATTGATACGCTTATTTTAGGATGCACACATTATCCTCTATTACGGCCTTTAATTCAAAAATATATCGGGAAAGACGTAAAAATAATCACCTCGGGAGATGAAACAGCCCGGGAAGTGAGCGCTATTTTATCCTTTCATCATTGTTTAAACCAAGAGGATGGCAATAAAAACCACAAATTTTTAACTACTGGGTCGAAACAAATGTTTCAAAAGATTGCTTCAAAATGGTTCGGTCATCACATTGATCATGTAAAAAGTATAACTTTAACGAAAACAGTTTGCTCTAAATGAGCAAGCTGTTTTTTTGTCCATTGAATTTTTGGTTGGAGCTGGTCTATTTTTTTTCAATGCTCGTATACATAGTAGTACAAACTGCCTTAGGAGGGATTGTTATGCCAAAAAACAGATGGGTGAATGTGACAGCAGCAGTTTTGGCTACTTTTGTTTTGCTTTCAGGGTGTTCTTCATTTGGAAGCAAGAGTTCAAAACAAGAAATAGATCCGCCGCAGGATATTACCTATTTGGAGGACGGGGATCAGCTTGATCAGCAATTAGACTCAGAGAAATCAACGTCCGACAAAGAGGAATCCTCAAAGGAAACGGTGAAAAGAGTTCTGTATTTAATTGACAAAAACGGAATGGTCGTTCCACAAACATTGGAGCTGCCTAACACGAAGGAAGTAGCCAAACAAGCCGTTGAATATTTAGTGGCTGGAGGGCCCGTTTCAAACATTCTCCCGAACGGGTTCCGTGCGGTATTGCCGGAAGATACAGTTGTTAAAGGAGTAGATATTAAAGACGGAACGGCTATTGTAGATTTCTCAAATGAATTTACTAACTACAAGCCGGAAGATGAAGAAAAAATTTTGCAGGCAATTACATGGACATTAACCCAATTTAAAAATATTAATAAAGTAAAGCTCTGGGTGAACGGCCATGAACTGAAAGAAATGCCAGTAAACGGAACCCCAATCGGCGAAGGAACGACTAGAAAAGACGGCATCAATATTGATACGAGCGATGCTGTTGATATTACGGATACTCATCCTCTAACCGTGTATTATATTGGGGAAGAAGGGGATAACGTATATTATGTTCCCGTGACAAAGAGGATCAGCAATGAAGAAAAAGACGAAGTCGTAGCTGCTGTTAACGCATTAGTTGAAGGTCCAGACCGTTCAAGCGGATTATTAAGCGAGTTTCAGTCTGAAGTGAAGCTGATTGAAAAGCCAAAATATGAAGACGGTCAAGTCACTTTAAACTTCAACGAAGCGATTTATGGAAGCTATGATGAGGAGAAAAAGATCGTTTCCAATCATGTTATAAACTCCCTTGTGCTTACATTGACGGAGCAGGAAGGAATAGAAAAAGTAGCACTAAAAGTGAACGGCAAGCAAGACCTTGTGAATGAAGATGGAAAAAGTTTGTCAGAGCCAGTGTCAAGACCTGAAAATGTAAACACAGGTAGTTTTTAAACATCTATTTTTGATATACTATAAGAATGAGACTTTAGAGGCGAGCATGATAGCTGCCTCTTCTTTCATGTTTTCGTACATTGCAGTTGGTAGGAGGGAAAACAATGCGCCTTGATGGCAGAAATCAAGATGAGTTAAGAGAAGTCACAATAGTAACGGATTATTTGAAGCATCCGGAAGGGTCTGTTTTAATAACGGTTGGAGATACAAAAGTGATATGCAGCGCAAGTGTAGAAGACCGTGTCCCTCCTTTTATGAGAGGTGAAGGGAAAGGATGGATTACCGCAGAATACTCCATGCTTCCGCGTGCAACGGCTCAAAGAACGGTCCGGGAGGCATCAAAAGGAAAAATCTCCGGAAGGACAATGGAAATTCAACGGCTGATTGGAAGAAGCTTGCGTGCAGTAGTTGATTTGGAGAAACTGGGTGAAAGAACATTATGGATTGATTGCGATGTAATTCAAGCGGACGGGGGAACGAGAACGGCTTCCATAACAGGTTCTTATGTTGCAATAAATCTCGCTCTCGGTAAATTATTCAATGACGGTGTACTAGATACATATCCAGTAACAGATTTTTTAGCAGCTACGTCTGTAGGGATCGTTCCTGAACACGGAGTCATTTTAGATTTGAATTATGAAGAGGACTCAGCGGCAAAAGTTGATATGAATGTTGTTATGACATCAAGCCGCCATTTTGTTGAATTGCAGGGAACTGGGGAAGAATCCACGTTTTCAAAAGAAGAGCTGAACTTACTGTTGGAATATGCTGAAAAAGGAATTTTGGAACTAATCGAAAAACAAAAAGCGGCATTAGGGGAATGGACTGCAAAAATTATCAATAACAGGGATCAGCGGGAAGAGGGATGCTCATGAAAGAATTGGTGATCGCCACCAAAAACAAAGGGAAAATCGAAGAATTTCGCGCGATGTTAGAAAAAAAAGGAATACAGGTCAAGTCACTGTTGGATTATCCGAATTTGCCAGATGTTGAAGAAACCGGCCAAACTTTTTATGAAAATGCTGTTCTAAAAGCGGAGACAATCAGCCAATTGCTTAATAAACCCGTTGTTGCAGATGATTCCGGGCTTTCGATTGATGCTTTAAATGGCGAACCGGGGGTTTATTCGGCCCGATATGCAGGAAATGAAAAAGATGATCAAAAAAATATTCAAAAGGTTTTAAAAAAAATGGAAGGCGTTGAAAATCGAAAAGCAAGGTTCATATGTGTTTTGGCGTTTGCTGCTCCAGACCTTGAAACGATGACGGTGGAAGGTGTGTGTGAAGGACAAATTACAACTGAACCTCGCGGTGACAATGGCTTTGGATATGATCCTATTTTTCTTGTGGACGGCAAAGAAAAAACGATGGCTCAACTAGAGCAGTTCGAAAAAAACGAAATCAGCCATCGTGCAAAAGCTTTGAAGAAACTAGAAAAATTAATAGGCGATTGGGGAGAGGCTAATCGTGAAAGTTTTAATTATAAGTGATAGTCACGGTCTTACGGATGAGCTTGTGGAAATTAAGAAAAGGCATATAAACGAAGTAGAAGCAATCATCCATTGCGGTGATTCAGAGCTGAATGATGGAGCGGAACAAATTCAAGATATGTTGATCGTGAAAGGAAATTGCGATTTCCTTGGAAGCTTCCCGAATGAAATCATTGAAACAATCGGAACCTATCGCTTTTTTATCACCCATGGCCATTTATATTCTGTCAAAACGACTTTAATGAAATTAAAATATCGTGCAGAGGAAGCGCAAGCGAACATTGTTTGTTTCGGCCATTCGCATATAGCCGGAGCCGAGCTTGTAGACGGGAAATTGTTTATTAATCCAGGAAGTATTTTCCTTCCGAGGATGAGAAATGAAAAAACTTATGCTATACTAGAATTGATGAATGGCCAAGCAATTGTAGATTTTTACAATCTTCATGGAGAGAAAATTTCAAACTTGTCCACTAAATTCCAATTTGCTTAACCACTCTTCCTTGAGGGAGAATTTTTCTCCCTCAAAAAATTTTTTTAAAAAAGTAGTTGACATACTTTTAGCATGAAATTATAATAAACATTGTCTTTCGAAAAAATAATAAAAAATTATCCAATGTCCCAGTAGCTCAGCTGGATAGAGCAGCGGCCTTCTAAGCCGTCGGTCGGGAGTTCGAATCTCTCCTGGGACGCCATTTATGTTAATTTTGAATAGGATGAATTTATTACATAATGCTCATAAATATTGATATGTCAATATTTATGAGCTTTTAATTTTTGCTTTTCTGATAAAGAGTTTGAACATTTTATCGGGTTTGATATTGTAGATCTTAATAAATACAATGAACATGCTTTAGAACAATTAGTAATTTAAAAAAATAATTAATACAGTTTATTAGACAGAGTAAGGATTTAGCTTGCTCTGCTTTTTATCATTTCAATGTTTAAAAATTTATTGCTGCAGGCCTATGGTTTCTATGCATTAAAAGACTAGCATGTGTATAAGCGAAATCCGTGGATGCAAATCCAATTCTAAGCTCCATTTAAAAAGATTTGAGGCTTTTCACTGAGGAGGAGTTCACATCTAATAAGTGACGCCCAAAACAGCAATGTCATTATTTCCTAAGTTATTGCAGTTTTATTTGCTTTTGTATTTTCTTCGGCAATTTTTGAAAAACAAGTTCGTAGGAACGAAAAATCAGGTTTTCCAAAATTTCCTCCGGGATGTTCGTGTTAAAATATATTGAGATCCAATGATTTTTGTTCATATAGTAGCCTGGAATGACGCCATCGTAATTTTCTCTTAATTGTTCAGAATGATGCGGATCACATTTTAACGTGATGATTGGCTTTCCTTCAGAATCACATCCTATAATCGCAAATATTTTGTCTCCCACTTTATATCGGTCTGCTTCCCAATCAATTTGGTAATCATGAACAGAACCGGGAAGTTTGAGACAGAAAGATTCAAGCTTTTGTTTATTCATCATATAATCTCCTCCACCATATATTGTTCCAAATATTTTTTATACAACATACTTTGTCTTTTTTCCTTCTTCCGAAATTGCTCGTTTCAAGTGAAGGGCTTTTATTTAAAATCGAATAACGTTCAAGGTTTTAGAACATACATATGCTGCATTACTGTTTAAAACAGATTACAGCCCTCTTTCTGAAGTGTTCGGGTTGCCGAGCCTTTAAGAAAAACTGGTGTAATTTCGAATAAAATGGATGTTTTTTCTTTTGCCGCATTTGTTGAAAACGTTGGCTATTCAAATTAATTTAAATAAAATATTACGCACATTTTGCCTAATGGTTTGGAATCGATATTTATTTCAATTTAGAGCATAAAAAATTTTCATTGTATTATAAAATGTTGAAATAATAAGTTTGTAAACGTTGCCAAAAAACTGTTTCATAAAAATAATCAAATAATTCATAAAAATGGTGTTGACACTTTTGAAAAATCAGCGTATTATAAGGCTCAAACATAAATTTTCGTATAAGGATTGAATGTAAAAATTTATAGATGAAAACGATGAAGAGGATTAGTAATCTTTGGTTAAGATAACTCCAGAGAGCCGGGGGAGCTGAAAACCGGCGTTATCACCAAGGATGAACTCGCCTCCGAGTGCCTTTTCGAAAGCGGACAGCGAGTAGGATTGGCCGGGTGCATCCCAATGCACTCGTTAGGAAAAGAACGGATATTCCGTTCATGAGGTGATCGATTTGATCACGAAGAAGGGTGGTACCGCGGGAATTCAACCTTCTCGCCCCTTTGGCCTGCTATAAGTGGGTTTCATAGGGGCGGGAAGGTTTTTCATTATCTAAAAATTCTATCACATCTGTTTAAAAGGAGGATATATTCATGACTGCGAATGTACAGTTGGATGAGTTGAAAACCAAATGTACAACAACAACCATGACGGGGTCGGAAATGCTCATCGAAGCCTTAAAAAGGGAAAATGTAGAAGTCATTTTCGGCTATCCCGGTGGAGCCGTTTTGCCAATATATGATAAGCTATATAATTCTGGAGTCTTTCACGTCTTAACAAGACACGAGCAAGGAGGAATCCATGCTGCTGAAGGATATGCACGTATATCCGGAAAACCGGGTGTCGTCATTGCCACTTCAGGACCTGGTGCAACCAACTTAGTGACAGGGCTTGCGGATGCATTAATTGATTCTTTGCCGCTCGTCGTCTTTACAGGGCAAGTAGCAACAACTGTGATCGGTTCTGATGCTTTCCAAGAAGCAGATGTGATCGGAATTACCATGCCCGTTACAAAACATAATTATCAAGTTCGGGATATAAATGATTTACCGAGAATTGTTAAAGAAGCGTTTCATATCGCAACAACTGGAAGACCAGGACCTGTATTGATCGATATTCCAAAAGATATTTCACAGGCGGAAGGCAATTTCGAATATGATATGGAATTGTCATTGCCTGGCTACCAGCCGAAATTAGAGCCGAATTACTTGCAAATCCGCAGGCTGGTGGAATCGGTCAGCAGTGCAAAAAAACCGGTGATTTTAGCTGGTGCCGGCGTTCTCCATGCCAATGCTGCGAATGAACTGAGAGAATATGTTGAACAGCAGCAAATTCCGATCACAAACACTCTACTTGGATTAGGAAGTTTCCCAGCGGATCATCCTCTATTTTTAGGAATGGCAGGAATGCATGGAACATACGCGGCTAACATGGCTCTTTATGAATGCGACTTATTGATTAGCATCGGAGCCCGCTTTGATGACAGAGTAACAGGAAATCTTAAACATTTTGCGCCTAATGCAACTGTAGCACATATTGACATTGATCCTGCCGAAATTGGTAAAAATGTTCCCACACAAATTCCGATTGTCGGCGATGCGAAACAAGTATTGAAGCTTTTGATCGAGCAGGAAGGAAATAAAGGCGATCATCAAGAGTGGATTCAGCATCTTGCTGAATATAAAAAAGAATATCCATTATGGTATGAAAAATCTGAAAATGAAATCAAACCTCAAGAAGTGATCGAAGAAATTTATAAACAAACGAAAGGAGAAGCAATTGTTACAACAGATGTAGGCCAGCATCAAATGTGGGCTGCGCAATATTATCGCTTTAATTCGCCAAACAGATGGGTGACATCGGGCGGACTTGGAACGATGGGCTTTGGACTCCCTTCAGCTATCGGCGCGCAATTTGCTGACCGCAACAGAACGGTTGTCGCGATATTGGGAGATGGAGGGTTCCAAATGACCTTCCAAGAGCTTGCGGTAATCAAAGAGCACAATTTGCCAATCAAAGTAATCGTTTTGAACAACAATTCGCTCGGTATGGTTCGCCAATGGCAAGAGCTCTTTTATGAAAAACGTTATTCTCATTCCGTCTTTCAAACGCAGCCTGATTTTATTAAATTGGCAGAAGCGTTTGGAATAAAAGGAGTAAGAATCCAAAATCATCAAAATCTTAAGACAGTGTTGGAAAAAAGCTTTGCAAACAGAGAGCCGGAGCTGATAGAAATCGTCGTAGCACCGGAAGAAAACGTATATCCTATGATTGCTCCTGGCAAAGGACTGAATGAAATGGTGGGGATAAAGAAATGAAGCGAATCATTACGCTGACTGTCATGAATAGATCAGGAGTTTTAAACCGAATTACTGGCCTGTTTACGAAAAGACACTATAATATCGAAAGCATTTCTGTCGGCCATTCGGAAATAGAAGGCGTTTCGCGAATTACATTTGTTGTAAATGTTAAAGAAGAAAAAGAAGTTGAACAAATTACAAAGCAATTAAATAAGCAAATTGATGTGTTGAAAGTGATGGATATCACAAATCAATCAATTGTTGCAAGAGAACTAGCATTAATTAAAGTTGTTGCAAATCCATCGACAAGAATGGAAATATACGGTGTGATCGAACCGTTTCGCGCATCGATCATTGATGTTAGCAGAGACAGCGTTGTCGTACAGGTAACAGGTGAGCCGAACAAAATTGAAGCGCTGATTGACTTATTGAAACCGTACGGCATCAAGGAAATAGCCAGAACAGGACTGACAGCTTTTCCTCGCGGTACACAAAAGCTGCAGCAGTCCGAAAAAACTTTTTCAATCGTCTAATACATTTTTAAATATAGTAAAACATTTAAGAAAGGGAGATGTACAAATGACAAAAGTATACTATAACGGAGATATTAACGGAGCTGTATTAGAAGGGAAGAAAGTAGCGATTTTAGGATATGGTTCTCAAGGTCACGCGCATGCTTTAAATTTAAAAGAAAGCGGCGTAGATGTAGTAGTTGGCGTTAGAAAAGGTAAATCATTTGAAAAAGCTCAAGAGGATGGATTGGAAGTTAAAACAGTTCGTGAAGCTGTTGAAGAAGCAGACATTATCATGGTGCTTGTTCCGGATGAAAAGCAAAGAGAGCTTTATGAAAATGAAGTGAAGCCGGGACTAAAAGCAGGAAATGCTCTCGTATTTGCCCATGGATTTAACGTTCATTTCAATCAAATTGTTCCGCCAAGCGATGTGGATGTATTTTTAGTTGCACCTAAAGGCCCAGGTCATCTTGTGCGAAGAACTTACACTGAAGGAGCTGGGGTTCCGGCATTGATTGCTGTTGAACAAAATGTAACAGGTCAAGCGAAAGAATTGGCTTTAGCATATGCAAAAGCAATCGGATCCGCACGTGCCGGCGTTCTTGAAACAACGTTTAAAGAAGAAACAGAAACGGATCTTTTCGGTGAGCAAGCAGTTCTTTGCGGCGGGTTAACATCCCTTGTAAAAGCTGGATTTGAAACGCTTGTTGAAGCAGGTTACAAGCCTGAAGTTGCATATTTTGAATGTTTGCATGAACTAAAATTAATTGTGGATTTACTGTATGAAGGCGGGCTTTCCAACATGAGATACTCCATTTCCGATACAGCTCAATGGGGTGATTTTGTATCTGGACCGCGCGTAATCGATGCGCATGTAAAAGAAAACATGAAAGCTGTATTGAATGATATTCAAACTGGAAAATTTGCGAAAGAATGGATTTTGGAAAACCAAGTAGGAAGACCGCAGTTTAACGCGATCAACAATCGTGAAAATGAGCATCAAATTGAACAGGTCGGAAGAGTGTTAAGAGACATGATGCCGTTTGTAAAGCCTAAAAATAAGGAAGCGGTGGTAACTGGTGCGAAAAATTAACTTTTTTGACACAACCTTAAGAGATGGCGAGCAATCCGCTGGAGTAAACCTAAACTTAAAAGAAAAATTAGAAATCGCAAAACAGCTGGAACGAGTTGGAATGGACATTATTGAGGCAGGCTTTCCTGCCTCCTCTCCAGGCGATTTTCGCTCAGTACAGGAAATTGCCAGAACAATCAAAAATTCTTCTGTTACAGGATTGGCGAGATCTGTTAAAGGAGATATCGATGCGGCGTGGGAAGCATTGAAAGACGGGGCGGAGCCAAGACTTCATACGTTTATTGCAACATCGCCTGTTCATCGGGAATATAAATTGAAAATGACGAAGGAGCAAGTGATCGAGCGTGCAGTAGAATCCGTCAAATATGCAGCGAAATTTTTCCCTATTATACAATGGTCTGCAGAGGATGCCTGCCGCACTGAACTCGATTTTTTGGCGGAAATTGTTGAAAAAGTGATTGAAGCCGGCGCGAAAGTCATCAATATTCCTGATACTGTAGGCTATATCACTCCGATTGAATATGGCAAAATATTTGAATATTTAAAACAAAATGTGAAAAACATTGATCAAGTCATTTTGTCCGCTCATTGCCACGACGATTTAGGAATGGCAGTAGCGAACGCTCTCAGCGCTGTAGAACATGGAGCAGGGCAAATTGAAGGTACGATTAACGGAATTGGAGAGCGTGCGGGCAATTCAGCTTTAGAGGAAGTGGCTGTCGCTCTGTACATTCGAAAAGACTATTACAAAGTTGAAACAAACATCCGCTTAAATGAAATTAAGAGAACAAGTGATTTAGTGAGCAAATTGACAGGAATGATAGTTCCGCCAAACAAAGCGATCGTCGGGAAAAACGCTTTTGCCCATGAATCTGGCATACATCAAGACGGTGTGCTGAAAGAAAAAACAACATATGAGATCATATCTCCTGAACTTGTTGGGGTACAGTCCAACAGTTTAGTATTAGGGAAACATTCTGGTCGTCACGCATTTCGGGTAAAGCTCAAGGAATTAGGCTTTACAATGGATGAAGAAGCGACAAATCGTTTATTCACTGCTTTTAAGGAACTTTCTGAAAAGAAAAAAGAATTGACGGAAGATGATCTTGTAGCTCTTGTATTAGAAGAACAATTAACAGGTGAAGAAGGAACATATGAACTTGCGGCGCTGCAGGTAACATATGGTACGACTGGAGTCCCGTCTGCCACTGTGACGCTGAAAACGAAAGAAAACGAGGAAATTCAAGAGGCTGCGACAGGAAATGGAAGCGTAGAAGCTATTTACAATACGTTAGAACGCTGTTTGAAGCAGTCCGTCACTTTGCTGGACTACCGAATCCAATCTAATTCAGGAGGACGCGATGCGTTAGCGCAAGTATATGTAAAAGTTAACGTGGACGGAATTGAAATGGGAGGACGCGGCATTGCCCAGGATGTGCTTGAAGCATCTGCCAAAGCCTATCTAAATGCTGTCAACAGGGCGATATTACTCAAACATACAGCGAAGGAAAAACATCAGGCGACTGTATAAAATCATGAAAGGGGTGGAACGTGATGAAGAAAAAAATCGCTGTTTTGCCGGGAGACGGCATTGGAAAAGAAGTAGCGTACGGAGCTATTGAGGTTTTAAAGGCTATTGGACAATATTACAAACATGATTTTGAATTTGAATTCGGCTTAATTGGCGGAGAAGCGATAGATAAGTGCGGGACACCTCTTCCTGAAGAAACGATTGAATTATGTCGTTCAAGCGATGCGGTTTTATTAGGAGCTGTAGGCGGTCCGAAATGGGATAAAAATCTTCCTGAACTCCGTCCGGAAAAAGGGTTGCTAGGCATTCGAAAAGAGTTGGACTTATTTGCAAATATCCGCCCTGTTCAAACTTATAAAGCCCTTCAAGAAATATCTCCGTTAAAGGGAGAAAAAATAGAAGATGTTGACTTGGTGATTGTACGCGAATTGACAAGCGGACTTTATTTCGGGAAACCGAGTGAAAGAATCGTTTCAGACGGAGAAGAAGCAGCGGTTGACACGCTTTTTTATAAACGGAAAGAAATTGAACGCATTTTGGAAACAGCTTTTCAAATGGCGCAAAAACGCCGAGGAAAAGTAACGTCTGTTGATAAGGCAAACGTGCTTACAACTAGCAAGCTTTGGCGTGAAATTGCTGAAGAATTGGCTTCTAAATACCCTGATGTCACATTGGAGCATATGCTTGTTGATAATGCGGCCATGCAATTGATCCGCATGCCAAGCCAGTTTGATGTGATTGTGACGGAAAATATGTTCGGTGACATTTTAAGCGATGAAGCATCCATGATCACTGGATCGTTGGGCATGCTTCCTTCAGCAAGCTTATCAAACAGTGGATTGCACTTATATGAACCAGTGCATGGATCGGCTCCTGACATTGCCGGCCAAAACCTGGCAAACCCTGTCGGAATGATTTTATCTGGTGCGCTCATGCTCCGCTATTCCTTTGATCTTCATGAAGAAGCTAGAGCCATTGAAAAAGCGGTTAAACACGTGTTGGATTCCGGAAAGTGCACGAGAGATTTAACAAATAATGAAGGTGCATTTATTCATACAACTGAAATGGTGGAAGAAATCAAAGAAGTGCTTGCGAACGATTATGCACTATTAAATATTATCGATTCCTACGAATAAAATGGGGGGGTGTGGGCTTTTCCGGGAGGAGAAGCTCACCGTTTTCTTAATAGATACAAAACAGGAAATAGGGGGAAAAAGAAAATGAAGCCTCGAAACATAATAGAAAAAATCTGGGATGATCACGTGGTCGTAAGGGAAGAGGGAAAACCGGATCTGCTTTATATTGACCTTCATCTCATACATGAAGTTACATCACCGCAAGCTTTTGAAGGATTGAGACAAAACGGACGGAAAGTGAGACGTCCTGATCTAACCTTTGCCACAATGGATCATAATATCCCAACCGTGAACCGCTTTGTCATTGAAGATGATGTAGCTAAAAACCAAATAAGTGCTTTAGAAAGAAACTGCCAAGAATTTGGAATTACTCTGGCAGGATTAGACAGCGATGATCAAGGAATTGTCCATGTTATCGGTCCGGAATTAGGGCTTACTCTTCCAGGAAAGACTATTGTATGCGGAGACAGCCATACATCGACACACGGCGCTTTTGGGGCGCTGGCATTTGGAATCGGAACAAGTGAAGTAGAACACGTTTTGGCCACTCAAACATTATGGCAGCACCGTCCGAAAACTTTGCAAGTGAAAGTGACAGGATCTTTGTCAGAAGGAGTCACGGCCAAAGACGTCATCCTTTACATTATTGGAAAATTTGGTGTTGATTTCGGTACAGGCTATGTTATTGAATATTCGGGTGAAGTGATTGAAAACTTATCAATGGATGAACGGATGACCATTTGCAATATGTCAATCGAAGCAGGTGCCCGCGCCGGTTTAATAGCTCCGGATGAAACAACCTTTAATTATATAAAAGGAAGAAAATATGCTCCGAAAGGGGAAGAGTTCGAAAAAGCAGTTGCTTACTGGAAATCTTTAAGATCTGATCCAGGAGCTACATTTGATAAAACGATTGAAATCCGCGGGGAAGACATCGCACCGATGGTTACCTGGGGTACAAATCCAAGCATGGTGCTGCCTGTTGACCATTCGATTCCGACACTTGAGGATGCACGCAATGAAAATGAAGCAGCTTCCTTCAAACGGGCGTATGAGTACATGGGACTTGAACCGGGAACGAACATTCAAGACATTGAAATCGATTATGTATTCATTGGATCATGTACAAACTCAAGACTAACTGATTTGCGTGCAGCGGCGAATGTAATTAAAGGACGAAAGGTTGCTCCAAATGTGAAAGCTATCGTAGTTCCAGGCTCCCAAAAAGTAAAACAAGCAGCAGAACAAGAAGGATTGCATGAAATTTTCATCAATGCTGGTTTTGAATGGAGAGATTCTGGATGCAGCATGTGTTTAAGCATGAATAACGATGTCGTGCCTCCTGGAAAACGATGTGCGTCTACTTCCAACCGCAACTTTGAAGGACGTCAAGGGAAAGGGGCAAGAACTCACTTAGTGAGTCCTGCAATGGCAGCAGTGGCAGCAATTTATGGTAAGTTTGTTGATATTCGGACAGAGAAGCTTGAAGCAGTAAAATGAGGAGGGAAGAAGCAGCATGCAGCCTTTTACAACATTAACTAGCCATATTGCAGTATTAAATAGAACAAATGTGGATACGGACCAAATCATTCCGAAACAATTTTTAAAACGAATTGAACGGACAGGTTATGGAAGATTTGCTTTTTTTGATTGGAGATATTTAGATAATGGTGAGGAAAATCCACAATTCGAGTTAAATCAGCCAGTCTACAAAGGCGCACAAATTTTGCTGGCTGGCGAAAATTTCGGTTGCGGTTCATCAAGAGAGCATGCTCCATGGGCTTTAGCAGACTTTGGTTTCCGCGCAATTATCGCGCCTAGCTTCGCAGATATTTTTTATCAAAACTGTTTAAAAAACGGAATCCTGCCGATACGGGTCAATGAAGAAGTGTTTGAAACATTGCTCAAAAAAGCGGAAGGAAATGTGTACGAATGTACGATTGATTTAGAACAGCAAAAAGTATTTGATCAAGAAGGATTTGAGTTTCATTTTGACATTAATGAGCATTGGAAGGAAATGCTTTTAAATGGACGCGACGAAATAGGATTTACATTATTATATGAAGAGCAGATCAGCCAATTTGAACAAAAGGCAAAAGCGTGGGGATGATGATATTGCATCCTCCGCTTTTTCTTTTGATTCTTGTTTTCTCGTTGCCCAGCTGGTAAACTTGTAGCAAAATCATAAAGAGGTTTTCTACAATGAAAAAAGCGAATGGAAAAATCATTCCCTTTCCCCGACTTAAAGAACGATTGATTGAAAAAGGAATGAATGCGTTACATAATAAACAATTTGAACAAGCGCTCGACCTTTTTTTAGAGGCGAGATCTTGGAATTCAAATCACCCTGATATTGAAATAGGAATTGCTTTATGCTTAATGGAGCTTGGAGAATATCAGGAAGCAAAACAAATTTGTAAAAAAATGCTTCACGAAGCAAAAGGAAATTATTTTGAAATATTGCAGATGTATTTAACGATTTTAGTACAGCTTGGACAATATGATGAGGTAAAAACGACGATTGAAGCGGTTTTGGAAGAAAATAAACTTCCGGCAGCACATGCAGAACAGTTTTACAAGCTGCTTCATTTTAGCCGGAGGATGAGCGAAGAGCAAATCAGTCCAGAACCGAATGACGATGATCTTTTCAGCAGGCTGGACAAGCAAATTTCCTACATACATTCGATCAAAAATAATAATAATGTTAAAAAAAATTTACATACGATTGAAGAGATGCTTCAGTCAAAAACGGTCCATCCGGTTGTGAAAACAATGCTGCTGCAAATATTGCGAGATCATGAAATAGCACGAATAATGACCGTTGAGAAATTCGGGGAAACTACCGCTGTAAATCCTATCCATCTTCAAGATTTATTAGAAATGACGTTTGCCAAAAAAGTGCTCAATCTTTTGGACGATTTTTTAGGAAATGAAAATCCAACCCTTTTCGAAGCTGTAAAAGATATATGGATTCGTCATTTATATGTCATGTATCCTTTTCATCCTAAACCGGAAAATGCAAATATTTGGGCAGCAGCGCTTCATTACGTTGGCTACGAAATTTTTGGGATCGTCATCAAGCTGACGGAAGTTGAGCGGATTTACAACATAAAAAGTGCTGAGTTTATTTCAGTTTGCGATAAAATTAGACAAATTGAAGAAATTTCAAACATTAGATGGTAGAGTCCTATTGAAAGGATTGTATCCTATGGTATAATAAAATGGTTGTAAAATGTATATTTTTTGTATGCACCTTTCTTGCTATTGGTGCGGTTATCCTTTTTTGACATATTTATTTTATGGCTTGTTTCTTTACGGACAAGGCATATAAAAAATTTTTATCGTGTACTCACGAATAATATTTATAGATTGTTGGAGGGAAACAAATGTCAGTTAAATGGGAAAAATTAGAGAAAAACGAAGGAGTCTTAACCGTTGAAGTAGATGCACAAACATTTAAAGAAGCGCTGGATCGAGCATTTAAAAAAGTTGTAAAAAATGTAGCCGTTCCAGGATTCCGCAAAGGAAGAGTGCCGCGCCCTATTTTTGAAAAGAGATTCGGTGTTGAGGCGCTATATCAAGATGCGCTTGATATTTTGCTTCCAGAAGTTTATCCAAAAGCGGTTGAAGAAGCTGGAATTGAACCGGTAGACCGTCCTGAAATTGATATTGAACAAATTGAAAAAGATAAACCGCTTATTTTTACGGCTAAAGTAACGGTCAAACCAGAAGTGAAACTTGGCGAATATAAAGGTTTGGATGTCCAAAAAGAAGATACAACCGTTACGGATGAAGATGTGGAAAACGAATTAAAACAGCTTCAAGAACGGCATGCTGAATTGGTTGTGAAAGAAGAAGGAAAAGTGGAAGAGGGAGATACAGTCGTCCTCGACTTCGAAGGTTTTGTTGACGGCGAAGCGTTTGAAGGCGGAAAAGCTGAGAATTATTCTTTGGAAGTCGGCTCCGGCACATTTATCCCTGGTTTTGAAGATCAGTTGATCGGGCTTGAAGCAGGCGAAGAAAAGGATGTAGAAGTAACGTTCCCTGAAGAATATCATGAGGAAAAGCTTGCTGGAAAACCGGCTGTCTTTAAAGTGAAAATTCATGAAATCAAAACGAAAGAACTCCCTGCATTGGATGATGAATTTGCAAAAGATGTAAACGATGAGGTTGAAACACTTGAAGAATTAAAGGCGAATATTAGAGAGCGTTTAGAAGAGCAAAAGAACACACAAGCTGAAAATAAACTTCGTGATGAACTTGTTGAAAAAGCTGCAGAAAATGTTGAAGTGGACATTCCGCAAGTGATGATTGACAATGAACTTGAAAGAATGATGAATGAATTTCAACAACGCTTGCAATTGCAAGGCTTGAACTTAGAACTGTATTACCAATTCTCTGGCCAAAGCGAAGAAGAATTGCGTGAACAAATGAGAAAAGACGCTGAAAAGCGCGTGAAATATAACTTAACATTAGAAGCAATTGCGAAAGCTGAAAACATTGATGTGACAGAAGAAGAAGTAAATGAAGAGCTGCAAAAAATGGCTGACATGTACAATATGCCAGTTGAAAGCGTTAAGAGAGCACTCGGTTCAACAGAAGGAATAAAAGAAGATTTAAAAATTAAAAAAGCGGTCGATTTTCTTGTAGAAAATAGAAAAGATGTTGCATAATATAGTTACAGGAACATCATGATCTTTGATAAAGTTGATAACAAGGCGCGATTTGATCGTGCCTTGTTTTATAAAATGAAAAGCGTTAAATCGTTCGAAACTGTACATAATAATTGTCACATAACTATACATACTTTTCATTACCGCTTTTCTTTTGTTTTATGATAAAATGCGATACATACTTTTCTTTTGTTTGAAAAGCATTGTTCCCCGATTCATGCGTGCGGTTTATATATGGGTGGGGAGGCAATGAAGGAAATTAAGGGGTGATATCATGTTTAAGTTTAACGATGAAAAGGGACAGTTAAAATGTTCGTTTTGCGGAAAAACTCAAGATCAAGTGAGAAAGCTGGTTGCTGGTCCTGGCGTCTATATATGCGATGAATGTATTGAACTTTGCACAGAAATTGTAGAAGAGGAGCTTGGCACGGAAGAAGAGGCTGAATTTAAGGATGTTCCGAAACCGAAAGAAATTCTCAGCATCTTAGATGAATATGTAATCGGGCAGGAGCAGGCAAAAAAATCTTTGGCGGTTGCAGTTTACAACCATTATAAGCGGATTAATTCAAACAATAAAATTGATGATGTTGAGCTGTCCAAAAGTAATATTGTGTTAATCGGGCCGACAGGAAGCGGAAAAACGCTGCTTGCACAAACGCTTGCACGCATTTTGAATGTTCCATTTGCAATTGCTGACGCAACGTCGTTAACGGAAGCTGGATACGTTGGGGAAGATGTTGAAAATATTTTGCTGAAGCTAATCCAAGCTGCTGATTACGATGTGGAAAAAGCGGAAAAAGGAATTATTTACATCGATGAGATTGACAAAATTGCTAGAAAATCAGAAAATCCATCCATTACAAGAGATGTGTCTGGTGAAGGCGTCCAACAAGCACTTCTGAAAATTTTGGAAGGAACTGTAGCAAGTGTTCCTCCACAAGGCGGAAGAAAACATCCGCATCAAGAATTTATCCAAATCGATACGACTAATATATTATTTATTTGCGGCGGAGCATTTGACGGCATAGAGCAAATCGTCAAGCGCAGATTAGGGCAAAAGGTCATTGGATTTGGAGCAGATAGCCGAAACAAAGAGCTTGATCAAAAGCAGCTGCTTTCAAAGGTGCTACCTGAGGATTTATTAAAATTCGGGTTAATTCCGGAATTTATCGGGCGTTTGCCTGTCATTGCCAGCCTTGAACCGCTTGATGAAGCAGCACTTGTCGAAATATTAACAAAACCGAAAAACGCGCTTGTTAAACAATATCAAAAAATGCTCGAGCTAGATGGCGTTGAGCTGGAATTTGAAGAAGAAGCATTATCAGAAATTGCGAAAAAAGCAATTGAACGAAAAACAGGTGCGCGCGGCCTTCGTTCTATCATTGAAGGCATTATGCTTGATGTGATGTTTGAATTGCCGTCTCGTGATGATATTACAAAATGTGTCATCACGGCAAACACTGTAAGAGAAAAAATTCCTCCGAAGCTGATTGCAAATGATGGAACCATTATAAATGAAGATACGAAAACTTCCGCATAAGACACGTTTTGACGGGCTTTTTAGTCTGAATTTGCAGCAGTTTGGTTTTGTAAAAGGATAGTTGTTCTCATAAAAATAAGAAGGATCGAGTTCATACAACTCGATCCTTCTTTTCATGAAAATCCGTCCTCAACATATGTTTAATCCGTATATGCAAAGGAGATAATAGGGGATAAACATTTGTTGAGGAGGAAACTCAGGATGAACTGGACAGGGATTGCCCTTTTCATACAATTAATTTTCGGAGTCATTGTCGGTCTTTATTTTTGGAATTTATTGCGGAATCAGCGGACGCAAAAAATTTCCATTGACCGCGAGTCGAAAAAAGAAATGGAACAATTGAGAAAAATGAGAGCTATCCAATTATCAAAGCCGCTTTCAGAACGAATTCGACCAAAAAGCTTTTCTGACATCGTCGGACAGGAAGATGGCATCAAAGCATTAAAAGCAGCTTTATGCGGGCCGAATCCCCAGCATGTTATTATTTACGGACCTCCTGGTGTAGGAAAAACGGCTGCTGCAAGGCTCGTTCTTGAAGAAGCGAAAAGAAATAAAAAGTCTCCTTTTCAACATAATGCTGTTTTTGTTGAATTGGATGCAACAACAGCGAGATTTGATGAACGGGGAATAGCTGATCCTTTAATAGGTTCTGTTCATGATCCCATTTATCAAGGTGCTGGGGCGATGGGACAAGCCGGAATTCCACAGCCGAAACAAGGAGCAGTGACTCATGCACACGGCGGCGTGTTGTTTATTGATGAAATTGGCGAACTCCATCCCATTCAAATGAATAAACTGTTAAAAGTACTTGAAGACCGAAAAGTTTTTTTAGAAAGCGCCTATTATAGTGAAGAAAATTCTCAAATTCCAAGTCATATTCATGATATTTTCCAAAACGGTCTCCCGGCTGATTTTCGCTTGATCGGGGCAACTACAAGAACACCATCTGAAATACCGCCCGCCATTCGCTCGCGCTGCCTTGAAGTATTTTTTAGAGATTTAACGGCCGATGAACTCGCGGTCGTTGCTCGGAAAGCGGCTGAAAAAGTAAATGTAAAAATTTCAGAAAAAGGAATATCCATTTTAACTTCTTATGCCCGCAATGGAAGAGAAATTGCCAATATGATGCAAATTGCTGCTGGAATTGCCATCACCGAGGACCGAAATGAAGTGAAAGTCGAAGATATTGAATGGATTGTCCATTCCAGCCAGCTTACACCAAAATATGAAAAGAAAATTGGAAATGAACCTAAAGTTGGACTGGTGAACGGTCTTGCTGTTTACGGACCAAACAGCGGCTCTTTATTAGAGGTGGAAGTGACGGTTATTCCGGCAAAAGAAAAAGGAACGATCAACATTACAGGTATTGTAGAAGAAGAAAACATTGGCGACCGCGGAAAATCCATCAAAAGAAAAAGCATGGCCAAAGGCTCCGTTGAAAATGTCATAACAGTGTTACGATCAATGGGAGTTAATGCCCATGATTATGATATTCATGTAAACTTTCCCGGCGGGGTACCTGTTGATGGACCGAGTGCAGGAATAGCGATGGCAACCGGCATTTTTTCTGCCATCCACAAAATTCCTGTTGATAATACCGTTGCGATGACTGGAGAGATCAGCATTCATGGGAATGTAAAACCGATTGGCGGAATTATTCCAAAAATAAAAGCTGCCAAGATGGCAGGTGCAAAAAAAGTGATCATACCAGAGGAGAATATGCAGTCAATTTTAAAAACGATTGAAGACATTGAAATTATTCCTGTTCGAAGCTTTCAGGAAGTGTTAGATTGTGCGCTCATCAATCCTCCAACGGAGCAAATTTATCCAGAGACAATCATAGAGAAAAAATCGGTTTAAAGCAGCGTCTTCATTCCAAATGCCTAACAGGGTTCAGGCCGTGGCACTGAACCTTTATTTTTGTTGAGGCAGTTATTTATTCCTTTCAATAAAGATAAGTTTGAAAATAGACAGTGCAGAAAGAATAGGATAGAATTGAACAAGGACGCTGTATAATCTATTTTTCACATGATGGAGGTGTAAAAATATGGCGAAAAAAGAGAATAGAATCGTCCCCCTCCTACCGCTTCGAGGTTTGTTAGTTTATCCATCGATGGTGCTACATTTAGATGTAGGACGCGATAAATCTGTACAGGCGCTTGAGAAGGCGATGATGGATGATCATATGATATTTTTAACAACACAAAAGGAAGTTTCAATAGATGATCCAAAAGAGGATGATTTATACCATATTGGAACGCTGACGAAAATTAAGCAAATGCTCAAACTGCCGAACGGCACCATTCGCGTGCTTGTCGAGGGACAAAAAAGAGGCGAAATCAAAAGTTTTGAAAGCAAGGAACCATATATTTCTGTACAAGTTGATATTTATGAAGAACCGCTTCAAAAAGATGTTGAAGAAGAAGCTTTGATGCGAACTGCGCTTGAATATTTTGAGCAATACATAAAAATGTCTAAAAAAATTTCAAGTGAGACGTTTGCAACCGTTTTGGATATAGATGAACCAGGAAGATTGGCCGATATTATTGCTTCCCACTTGCCGATCAAGCTGAAAGATAAGCAAGAAATATTAGAAACATTTGATGTGAAAGAAAGATTAAATAAAATTATTCAAATGCTTCATAATGAGAAGGAAGTTCTGCAGCTTGAAAAGAAAATAGGCCAGCGGGTCCGTCAATCAATGGAACGGACGCAAAAAGAATATTATTTGCGCGAACAAATGAAGGCCATTCAAAAAGAGCTCGGAGAAAAGGAAGGGAAAACGGGCGAAATAGAAGATTTGACTGAAAAAATCGAAAAATCGGGAATGCCGGAACATGTTTATAAAACGGCTATGAAAGAGCTCAGCCGATATGAAAAAATCCCTTCAACATCCGCTGAAAGTGCGGTGATCCGCAATTATTTAGACTGGCTCATTTCCTTGCCGTGGAACAAGGCAACAGAGGACAGACTGGATATAAAGCTGGCGGAAGTGATCTTAAATGAAGAGCATTACGGACTAGATAAAGTAAAGGAACGGGTGCTTGAATATTTAGCAGTGCAAAAATTAACAAATTCGCTTAAAGGCCCTATTTTATGTTTAGTGGGACCGCCTGGCGTTGGGAAAACATCTCTTGCCCGTTCTGTTGCAAAATCATTAAATAGAAAGTTCGTTCGAATTTCTCTTGGCGGCGTTCGGGATGAATCGGAAATAAGAGGCCATAGAAGAACATATGTCGGTGCGATGCCGGGTCGGATCATTCAAGGGATGAAAAAAGCGGGAACGATTAATCCGGTATTTTTGCTGGATGAAATTGATAAAATGTCCAGCGATTTTCGCGGTGATCCTTCAGCTGCTCTTCTTGAAGTGCTGGATCCGGAGCAAAACCATAATTTCAGCGATCATTATATTGAAGAGCCGTATGATTTATCAAAAGTCATGTTTATTGCGACAGCTAATAATTTAGCAACTATTCCAGGTCCGCTGCGCGACAGAATGGAAATTATCACAATTGCCGGTTATACCGAATTAGAAAAAGTTCATATCGCCAAAGATCATCTTCTTCCAAAACAATTAAAAGAGCATGGACTGAAAAAAGGTCACTTGCAAATAAGAGAAGAAGCAATTTTAAATATAATTCGTTATTATACGCGCGAAGCAGGGGTAAGAGGGTTAGAACGCCAAATCGCAGCAATATGTCGAAAAGCAGCGAAAACGATTGTAACAGGTGAAAGAAAAAGAATTGTTGTAACCGCTAAAACTCTTGAAGACTTTTTGGGCAAAAAATTGTTTCGATACGGTCAGGCAGAATTGCAGGATCAAATCGGTGTGGCGACCGGTCTCGCATATACGACGGTCGGCGGCGATACGCTGTCCATTGAAGTGTCCATCTCTCCGGGTAAAGGCAAGTTGATTTTAACCGGAAAGCTCGGAGATGTCATGAAGGAATCGGCTCAAGCCGCTTTCAGCTATATTCGATCTAGAACAAAAGAACTAAAGATAGATCCAGATTTCCACGAACAATATGATATCCATATTCATGTGCCTGAAGGAGCTGTTCCAAAAGATGGACCGTCTGCAGGCATTACGATGGCAACGGCGCTTATTTCAGCATTAACTGGAAGACCGGTTCGAAAAGAAGTCGGAATGACAGGTGAAATTACTTTAAGAGGCCGCGTTCTGCCGATAGGCGGTTTAAAAGAAAAAACATTAAGCGCCCATCGTGCCGGTTTAAAGAAAATTATTTTGCCGAAGGAAAATGAAAAGGATTTAGATGATATACCAGAAAGCGTGAGAAAAGAATTGACTTTTGTTCTTGTCTCACATATGGATGAAGTATTAAAACATGCATTGGCAGGAGAAAAAGAATGAAGGTAACAAAAGCAGAAATTGTCATAAGTGCGGTTAAATCTGATCAATATCCATCAACCGATTTTCCAGAAATCGCTCTGGCAGGAAGGTCTAACGTCGGGAAATCTTCGTTTATTAATAAAATGATCAATAGAAAAAATTTGGCGAGAACCTCTTCAAAGCCTGGGAAAACGCAAACGTTAAACTTTTATTTAATTAACGATCAATTTTATTTCGTTGATGTTCCCGGATATGGATTTGCCAAAGTGTCGAAAAGGGAGCGGGAAAAATGGGGGAAAATGATCGAAGCGTATTTGCTCAAAAGAGAACAGCTTAAAGCATGTATTCTTATCATAGACATCCGCCATGCACCTACATCTGATGATGTCATGATGTACGAATTTTTAAAATATCATGGAATTCCTGCTGTAATTGTCGCCACAAAGGCGGATAAAATTCCTAAAGGAAAATGGCAAAAACACTTAAAAGTAGTGAAAGAAACGCTAAAAATGGAAAAAAATGATCCGCTTATTCTTTTTTCAGCAGAAACTGGTTACGGAAAAGAGGATGCATGGTCAGCCATTTATCCATTCCTATCATAAAATGAAATTGCTTTAGGCTGGATACAGAAGGAAAAGCTCGAGAAGCTTAACCGCTTCGAGCTGTTTCCTTTTATTTTTTTCTGAAAAACAATAAATACAAACCTGCAATAACAAAAAGAATCGGCCAAAAGGCTTGCCAATTGGAAACGCTCTTTTGAATAAAAGATGTCAAAGCGGAAGGAAAATAGTAAAGGAAACTTCCGATCAAAAGAAGGATAAATCCTTGTGCAAACCCGCTTTTTGCTTGAGCAGACCGAATAATGAAAGCAAGGGCAATGATCCAGATCATTGCGGTTAAATCATCAGGCCAGAACGGGAATGATTTTCCCCATAAAAAATGGATGCCAAGGCCAAGCAGCAGAACGGCAGGAACGATTGCTTGGTCATCCTTTTCCGCTTTTGCCTGAACCATAAAGGCGATGCCAAACATGATAAAAAAGAAAGGCAAAGTGTTCATGTTCATATTGAAAAAGAGATCGAAATTTTTCAACAAGAAATAAAGCCCGATCTCCAGCATAATCATAGCAACAAACGTCCAACGCACTTAACGATCACCTCTGTTTTGATGACTTGATTCCGGCTCTCTTTTTTGATAATATTTTTAATGTAATAATTAATATAATTTATATCTGTTTCTTACTTTATCATCATATCATACAGTTTCATATACTGTTCACATTTTTTTGTCGATATTTTGTTATAATAAAGTCAGTATGTATTTGCTTTTGGGGGGTCGGAGATGCATATTTTAGCTGTTGGGTTAAATTATAAAACAGCCCCTGTTGAAATTCGCGAAAGGTTGAGTTTTAGCAGCAATGATTTAGCTTCTGCAATGAAACGGTTGAAGAATGAAAAAAGCATTTTGGAAAACGTGATCGTTTCCACCTGCAACCGGACAGAAATCTATGCAGTTGTTGATCAGCTTCATACAGGGCGTTATTATATAAAAGCATTTTTAGCTGAATGGTTCAATATGGACATTGAGGAGTTCGATTCGTATCTAAAATACTTTGAAAATGAACAGGCTGTTCAGCACTTGTTTCGGGTGGCATGCGGCCTGGATTCTATGATTTTAGGCGAAACGCAAATTTTAGGACAAGTCCGTTCAAGCTTTTTATTAGCTCAAGAACATAACACGATCGGAACGATTTTTAATCAACTGTTTAAACAGGCAGTAACATTGGCTAAAGAAGCCCATTCGGAAACGGAAATCGGTTCAAACGCTGTTTCCGTCAGCTATGCTGCCGTAGAATTGGCAAAAAAAATTTTCGGCGACCTATCCAGCAAGCATGTGCTTATTTTAGGCGCAGGAAAAATGGGAGAGCTTGCCGTACAAAATTTACATGGCAGCGGAGTCAAACAAATTACGGTTATGAACCGTACATTTGAAAAGGCGAGTGAATTGGCGAAGCGTTTTTCCGGACAAGCAAAAATGATGTCTGAGCTTCAGTGTGCGCTTATTGAGGCAGATATTTTAATTAGTTCAACAGGTGCAAAGAGTTTTGTGATTTCGAAAGACATGATGTTAGATGTTGAAAAGTTAAGAAAAGGCCGCCCGTTTCTGATGGTGGATATTGCGGTTCCACGCGATTTAGATCCTGCATTGAGTGAAATAGACAGCATTTTTTTATATGATATTGATGATTTGGAAGGAATTGTCGAAGCGAATTTGCAGGAAAGAAAAGAAGCGGCTGAACAAATTGAAATCATGATCGAGCGAGAGGTCTTGGAGTTTTCGAAATGGCTGAATACATTAGGGGTTGTTCCGGTTATTGCTGCATTGAGGGAAAAAGCTCTTCTTATCCAATCGGAAACAATGAAAAGTATTGAACGGAAGCTGCCGAATTTGACAGAACGCGAAAGAAAAATATTAAATAAACATACGAAAAGCATTGTCAATCAAATGTTGAGAGATCCGATTTTAAAAGTGAAAGAGCTGGCTGCTCTTCCAAATGGCGAACAATCTTTGGAATTATTTAAAGAGATTTTTAATTTAGATTTAGATGAAGAATTAATAGAACAAACTCCTTCCGTTCAATTAAAAACGCATTCAAAAAATGTTTCACTTGAAATGTAAGTGAAAGGAAAAACTACTATATGTTTGATTGGAATATCATTAGATTAAACGAATTGATGATTGTTTTATATGCATTGAGCGTTTTCTTATATTTTATAGATTTTTTGCATCATAACCGGAAGGCAAACAAAATAGCCTTCTGGTTACTTTCTATTGTCTGGGTTTTACAATCCTTTTTTTTATTTTCGCAAATGGCGCAAACGGGCAGATTTCCGGTTTTAAACATAGCGGAAGGTCTTTATTTTTATGCATGGGTATTGGTCACTCTTTCCCTTGTGATCAACCGGCTGCTTCGAGTCGATTTTATTGTCTTCTTTACGAATGTCATTGGTTTTATCATTATGGCCATCCGGACGTTTGCTCCTTCAGAGGCAGTATCGACTGAAGTATCCAGCAGGTTAATTTCAGAACTGTTATTGATCCATATCACGATGGCGATACTATCATACGGAGCGTTTTCGCTTTCATTTGTTTTTTCCATTCTTTATTTGATACAGCACAACTTATTAAAAAAGAAAAAATGGGGGAAAAGGCTTCATCGCATTCAAGATTTGGCAAAACTGGATTATATGACATATGTTTTAAATATGATCGGTGTACCTATATTGCTATTAGCTCTCATTTTAGGAATGATATGGGCTTATTTAAAGGTGCCAAATTTGAACTGGTATGATGCAAAAGTGATCGGCTCATTTTCTGTTTTAGGCATATACAGTTTTTATTTGTATGCCAGAGTAGTAAAAGAGTGGCAATGGAAAAGAATTGCCTTTTTAAACGTTGCCTCATTTTTAGTGCTGTTAGTTAATTTCTTTTTATTTGGAAGCTTATCGAATTTCCATTAATGCATGTGCTCAGGAGGATGTTTATGCGAAAAATTATTGTCGGGTCAAGGCGAAGTCGGTTAGCAATCGCCCAAACAAATTGGGTGATCGAGAGATTAAAAGAGCTTGGAGCCCCATTTGAATTCGAAATAAAAGAAATTGTCACAAAAGGTGATAAAATAGTTGATGTCACTCTTTCAAAAGTAGGCGGGAAAGGCCTTTTTGTAAAAGAAATTGAGCAGGCTATGCTAAACGGTGATATTGATATGGCCGTGCACAGCATGAAGGATGTGCCGTCTGTCTTGCCGAATGGCTTGACGATCGGCTGCATTCCTAAACGAGAAGATTACCGCGATGTTTTGATTTCGAAGGATTGCCAAACTTTAAGAGATTTGAAAGCTGGCGCTGTTGTTGGAACGAGCAGCTTAAGAAGGAGCGCCCAAATTTTAGCCGTCCGCCCCGATGTAACCGTCCGTTGGATTCGCGGAAATATTGATACGCGTCTAAAGAAGCTGCGGGAAGGCAACGATTATGATGCAATCATTTTAGCAGCAGCAGGTCTTAAACGAATGGGCTGGAAAGACGAATTGGAAAAAGCGTACTTTTTACCGCCTGATATGTGCGTTCCGGCAGTCGGTCAGGGAGCTTTGGCGATAGAATGCCGAGAAGATGATCATGAACTGCTTGCAGCTTTAAGAAAACTAAATGACGAACGGACGGAGAAAGCCGTTTTGACAGAGCGGGCTTTTTTGCATGATATGGAAGGAAGCTGTCAAGTGCCTATTGCCGGTTTAGCTCAAGTTGATGAAAATGAAGAAATTGTGTTGACAGCACTTGTTGCATCTCCGAATGGAAAAACGGTATATAAAGAGACGAAAACTGGAAAAGATCCGAATTTACTTGGAAAGGATATGGCAGCACTTCTATCGTCTCAAGGCGCCAAAGAGCTGGTCGAACAAGTGAGAAAGGAGCTAAACCATGAATGAGTGCTGAAAAACCATTGAATGGTTTTAATGTGTTAGTGACGAGAGCGAACAGCCAGGCTGCCGAATTCTCAAAGAAAATTCAAGCGGCGGGAGGCTGTCCTATAGAAGTTCCGTTAATTGCAACGAGGAAAACAGAAATGGATTTCAATGCCCTCCCCGTTTTAAAACAGTTAACATCTAAAGACTGGATTGTTTTTACTAGTGCAAACGGCGTTCAATATTTTTCCGAACATGTAAAAGACTTGTCATTGGAATTAGAAGATCTGAAAAACGTCAACGTTGCTTGTGTCGGTATAAAGACAAAAAAAGCTGCGGAGAAAATAGGATGGAAGGTTTCTTTATGTCCTGAAGAGTTTCGTGCCGAAAGCTTAGCGGAAGAATTAATCGATCATGTTCGGCAAGACAGCAAAATAGTAATTGCCCGCGGGAATTTGGCACGCACTTATTTACGTGAAGTATTAACAGAAAAAAAGATTTTTTTCTTTGATTTTGTTGTTTATGAAACAATACAATTGTTGGAAAATGAAAAAGAAGTGTTGCATTTGCTTGAAAATAAAACGATTGATTTTATTACGCTGACGAGTTCTTCCACAGCTTCTGCATTTATGCAAATTGTCAAAAGAAACGGGTTGGAAAACAGGGTTCGGGATATTGTGTTTGTTTGCATCGGACCGATAACAAGAGATAAATTGCTGTCTTATAAAATAAAGTGTACTTGCATTATGCCGGAAAAATATACAATTGATGGAATGCTGGAAAAAATGTGTACATACGCAGAAAAAAGGGAGGAATAGATCATGCTGAATTTTGCACGGCACAGACGATTGCGGCATACAGCTAATCTGCGGGCTATGGTCAGGGAAACCCGCCTTCATAAAGAAGATTTAATATATCCGATTTTTGTTGTCGAAGGAGAAAATCAAAAAAATCCAGTGCAATCGATGCCGGGAGTTTTTCAAGTTTCATTGGACCTGTTAAATGAAGAAATTGAAGAAGTTGTCAAGCTGGGAATTAAATCAGTTATTTTATTCGGCATTCCTCATGAAAAGGATGAAGTCGGTTCAGGAGCATACCATGATCACGGCATCGTGCAGCGGGCTATCGCTCAAATTAAACAGCAGCATTCTGATCTTGTCGTTATCGCAGATACTTGTCTATGCGAATATACTGATCACGGTCATTGCGGAGTTGTGGAAAACGGGCAAATTGTAAATGATGCTTCGTTAAAATTATTAGCCAAAACAGCTGTCAGCCAGGCAAAAGCCGGGGCGGATATAATTGCTCCATCCAATATGATGGACGGATTTGTCGCAGCCATTCGGGAAGCGCTTGATGAAGAAGGATTTGTTCATATTCCAATTATGTCATATGCGGTCAAATATGCCAGTGCTTTTTACGGACCGTTCCGGGAAGCAGCTGAAAGCACGCCGAAATTCGGTGATCGGAAGACGTACCAGATGGATCCGGCTAACAGACTGGAGGCATTAAGGGAAGCAGAAGCAGATGTTGAACAAGGATGCGATTTTTTAATTGTGAAACCGGCGCTTTCTTATTTAGACATTGTCCGTGATGTTAAAAATCATTTTAACCTTCCTGTCGTTGCTTATAATGTAAGCGGCGAGTACTCAATGATTAAAGCGGCAGCTGAAAATGGATGGATTGATGAAAAAGGCACTGTCCTTGAAATGCTTACAAGCATGAAAAGAGCCGGCGCGGATTTAATTATTACGTACCATGCAAAAGATGTTGCCCGTTGGTTAGATGAACAGTCTGATTATTGAAAAGGGGGCTCATTTCATGAAATATGAACGTTCGAAAAAAGCATTTGAAAAAGCGAAGACGTTGATGCCCGGCGGGGTCAACAGCCCTGTGCGCGCGTTTAAATCCGTTCAAATGAATCCGATCTTTATTGAGCGCGGAAAAGGTTCTAAAGTGTATGACATTGATGGCAACGAATATATTGATTATGTTCTTTCATGGGGACCGTTAATTTTAGGACATGCCAATGAAAGAGTTGTTGAAGCATTAAAGAAAATAGCGGAACAAGGAACGAGTTTTGGGGCGCCGACCTTGATTGAAAATAAGCTGGCGGAGCTCGTTGTGGAGAGGGTTCCTTCCGTTGAAATTGTGCGGATGGTGAACTCTGGTACGGAAGCGACAATGAGCGCATTGCGCCTTGCCCGCGGATATACGGGAAGAAATAAAATTTTAAAATTTGAAGGATGTTATCATGGCCATGGAGATTCGCTGCTCATTAAGGCTGGATCAGGAGTTGCCACATTAGGGCTTCCGGATAGTCCAGGGGTGCCGGAAGGAATTGCCCAGCATACGATTACTGTTCCATATAATGATTTAGAGAGCGTCCGCTTTGCTTTTGAAAAATTTGGCGAAGACATAGCTGCCGTGATCGTCGAGCCAGTAGCCGGAAATATGGGTGTTGTACCGCCTAAAGAAGGCTTTTTAGAAGGCTTGCGCGAGATCACCAAACAATACGAATCGCTTCTGATTTTTGACGAAGTGATGACCGGTTTTCGCGTTGACTATCATTGCGCCCAAGGATACTTTGGAGTGACTCCGGATTTGACATGTTTAGGAAAAGTCATTGGAGGAGGACTTCCAGTCGGAGCCTATGGCGGACGGGCGGACATCATGGAAAAAATCGCTCCTGTCGGTCCTATTTATCAAGCGGGGACACTTTCAGGAAATCCGCTTGCGATGACAGCCGGATATGAAACACTCATTCAGCTTACACCAGACACATATAAAGAATTTAAAAGAAAAGCGGATAAATTAGAGGAAGGATTGCGCAAAGCTGCTCAAAAATATGAAATCCCTCATACAATTAATAGAGCGGGATCAATGATCGGATTTTTCTTTACAAATGAAGATGTTGTCAATTACGAAAAAGCAAAAACATCAAACCTTGATTTTTTTGCAAAGTATTATCGTGTTATGGCGGATGAAGGCATTTACTTGCCTCCTTCCCAATTTGAAGGAATGTTTCTGTCAACAGAGCATTCGGATGAAGATATTGAAAAAACAATAGAAGCATGTGAAAAAGCTTTTTCGGTTTTGAGATAACGAGCTAAAAGGACTAGCTTCTGATTGAAGCTGGTCCTTTTATTTTTGTTTCCCGTGCATATTTTGCCATCCTCCTTCATACATCTTTAATGGCACGATAAATTAGATTGATTGGAGAAAGGAGGAAGTCCGCATGTCCATTGAAGAAACGTCCGTTTTACGATTTTCGGTAGAGGAATCGGTCTTGTTTCGCCATCATTTTCAACCTTCTGAACTATTGTCCATTTCACTGGAACCTGACATCTCAATTGAAGAACATGATGGATATGTAACGATAAAAGGTGCTCTAGAGCTTTCCGGAGAATACAAATTCGATGGAGAGGAGCAACAGAATGATAAACTTCTTCAAACCTCCTCCATCGCCCGTTATATACAAAATGTAGAAGCGAGAAATGACGGTGTAATGGAATTTAGACACGAGCTTCCGGTCGATATTACAATACCGAAAAAAAGAATTGCCAATTTAGAAGAGGTGTTTGTGGCGATTGAATCATTTGATTATGATTTTCCGGAAGCAAATGGTTTAAAGCTTATAGCTGATCTATCCATTTACGGAATTCGAGAAGAGCAGGCGGAAGAAACTGCTGCAAATGAAGTGGACGAGATCATAGATGCTGAAGCGGAAATCTCATCCGTTCGACAGTCTGATGAAAGGGAAGAAGATGAAACCGAATCAACGATCAAAGAAAATCGTTTCAACGATGAACCAATCAACAAAGCGGAAAATATTGAAAAAGACAATGAACAGAAAAGTCTTAATGAATATTTCGAATTCGATACAGCCGAACGCGATCAAAATGAGCAAATCGAACATGATCGTGATGCTGTTCAAAAGGATGACAATGAAGAGACGGCAGACATTGTTTTTATGATGCCATTAAAGAGAGAAGAAGAAACGGAAACGGATTACGATACATTCACTGTTGAAGCGAAGAAAAATCAAGTCAGTTTGGAAGAGAAAGGCCGCATAGAAGAAGAAAAGCCAGTGATCAATAAAATTTCCAATTATGTCGAAAAAGACGATGAAGAAAAAGAATCTGTAAGGAAAAATGATAACACCTTATATTTAACAAAATTGTTTACGAAAAATGAAGAAGAAGAATTTTCTAAATTAAGAATGTACATTGTCCAGCAGGGAGACTCGCTCGAAAATATTTGCGAACGCTACAACATTACGCTCCAGCAGCTCAATCGAGTAAATCAATTTCACCATGATAAAGAGATTAGTGAAGGAGACATTTTATATATCCCGGTTCTTGAAACACAACAAACGTAATTTTTGCAAGCGGCTTGAGAGGGATCCAACCACCTCAAGCTTTTCTTTATTTTCTTTAAAGGCGTGTGGGAAGATGAGCGATGATCTGAAAACGGCCATGAGGATTTTGCAGCATTATCCAATCAAACCGATTTATTTAGAGAAAAAAACAAAAAATGTCTTGAAAATTCATTGTGAAAAAAGAACATATGCTTTAAAACGAACAACGATTAAAAAGCAAAGAAACATTCTAAAATTATATTCAATTTTTCACGACTTTCCATCTTTAGGAATCGTGCCGATTTATAGGACAACGAACGGAAATGTGTTTGTTAATGACTCAACGCAATCGTTTTATTTAATGCCTTGGATGGAAGGTTCAATCGTTGATGAAAAAAATGCCTCAATCCTTTTTTACCACTTAGCGAAACTCCATAAAAAAACAAAACAGGAAATCAACATACCTCTAGTTCAGCTCGAAAATGTGTATCAACAGATTCAGAACAAGTGGAAGAGAAATTTCAACCTGCTGGAAGCATTTATGGAACAAATCGAAAAAAAATGGTATATGTCGCCTTTTGAATTGGCGGTCTTCAGTTATTATTTTGAAACGAGGCAAGCCATCTTATTTGCTGAAGCAAAGCTTGATGAGTGGTATAACGAAATAAAGCAATCCTCTCACATGCGAATTGCACTGAACAAAGTAAATGTCTCCTTATCTCATTTTCTGTTAGATCCAAAAGGGAAAATTTATTTTATTAATATGGAAGATGCAGCATTTGCTACTCCAATTTACGACCTTTTCTTAATGTTTATGAACCTCTCCGAAGCGGAACCAACCGTTAGTGATCAAAATGTGCAATATATATCAGATTACGAAAAAGTGCTTCCTTTAACAAAAACTGAGAGATTGCTGTTGGTAAGCTATTTATCCTATCCAGCTAAATTATTAAAGCTTGTCCGGCAATATCAAAAAAAGAAAAGCGAAAAGGGAGAATTAGAATATTGCAAACAGCTGTTAAGAGCATACTGGCAAATGAAAAATACCGGGTACATTGCTTTAAAATGGAATGAAAAACTAGAAAACGATTCATTGGCATCAGAATGAATGGGGGATCTGTCAGCTTTAACCCCGTTCCATATACAACGCGGCTGCTAGAAATAGTAAAATGGCTAATAAAATAATATCAAACATAGTTGGTAAAAGGATTGTTCGAATTCCCTGAAAAATCGTTAAAGGAACGATGAACTGTTCAAGAGTAGATCGGAATTGTTTAATAAACGATTGAATATAGTATGGTTTTATTTTTTTTCTCATGTTGATCACCTTCAACTTTGTTAATTTATATTATGAAATAAAGAACATTTTGTGATTTTTGTTTAAAGGTTAAGGAAGATGGGGAAAATATTGACGAAAAAAACAATTTTTTAGTACTATTAAATATAGAAATTTATATAGTTTGTGAAAATGTGTTGAAGGGGAGTAGTACAACGAACGACTCCTTCCAGAGAGGGAAATCGCAGGCTGGAAGATTTCCTAGGAGATCCCGTTGGAAAGTCGCCCTGGAGCAGCTTCCTTGAAAGCTTTTAGTAAAGGGAGCCGGCATTAGCCGTTACCTGAAAGAAGTGCACAGATGTATCTGTGAAAAAAGGTGGTACCGCGAAAACATCTCCTTTCGTCCTTTTAGGATGGAAGGAGTTTTTATATTTTAGAATGAAAATAAGGAGGTTTTCATAAATATGTCGAATTCAGAAATCACTCTTTCCCCAAAATACGATCCGAAAACGGTTGAAGAGGATCGGTATGCATTTTGGCTCGAGGGAAAATTTTTTGAAGCAAAAGATGATGAGGGGAAAACTCCTTTCACGATCGTTATTCCTCCGCCAAACGTCACCGGTAAGCTTCACCTTGGACATGCATGGGATACAACTCTTCAAGATATTATTACCCGAATGAAGCGAATGCAAGGGTACGATGTTTTGTGGCTGCCAGGGATGGATCATGCGGGAATCGCCACACAAGCCAAGGTGGAAGCAAAGCTGCGCGAAGAAGGGAAAAGTCGGTATGATCTCGGGCGGGAAAAATTTGTAGAAGAAACATGGAAATGGAAGGAAGAATATGCAGACCATATTCGCAAACAATGGGCAAAATTAGGCCTAGGTCTTGACTACACAAGAGAGAGGTTCACCCTTGATGAAGGTCTTTCAAAAGCTGTAAGAGAGGTTTTTGTATCGCTTTATAAAAAAGGTCTTATTTACCGAGGAGAGTACATTATTAACTGGGATCCGGTGACAAAAACAGCCCTTTCCGATATCGAAGTCATTTATAAAGAAGTGAAAGGGGCTCTTTATCATTTAAAATATCCGCTGGCTGATGGATCCGGATATATTGAAGTCGCGACCACTCGCCCGGAAACGATGCTTGGGGATACAGCAGTGGCTGTTCATCCTGATGATGATAGGTATAAGCATTTAATCGGAAAAACAGTGAAGCTGCCAATAACAGGACGGGAAATTCCGATCGTCGCAGATGAATATGTCGATATGGAATTCGGTTCAGGAGCAGTAAAAATAACTCCTGCACACGATCCGAACGACTTTGAAATCGGAAACCGCCACAATTTAGAAAGAATATTAGTCATGAATGAAGACGGGACAATGAATGAAAAAGCTGGAAAATATGAAGGAATGGATCGCTTTGAATGCCGGAAGCAGTTGGTGAAAGACCTGCAGGAGGAAGGAATTTTATTTAAAATTGAAGAGCATATCCATTCCGTAGGCCATAGTGAACGAAGCGGAGCAGTTATCGAGCCGTATTTATCAACTCAATGGTTTGTGAAAATGAAGCCTTTGGCCGAAGCTGCTTTGAACCTTCAGAAAACAGAAGGGAAAGTTCATTTTATTCCTGAACGATTTGAAAAAACGTATTTGCATTGGCTGGAAAACATTCGCGACTGGTGTATTTCCCGTCAGTTATGGTGGGGACATCGCATTCCAGCTTGGTATCATAAGGAAACAGGCGAAGTTTATGTTGATCATGAGCCGCCTAAAGATATTGAAAATTGGGAGCAGGATCCAGATGTGTTAGATACATGGTTCAGCTCTGCTTTATGGCCGTTTTCAACAATGGGCTGGCCTGATAAAGAGGCAAAAGATTATAAACGCTATTATCCGACAGATGTCCTTGTTACCGGGTATGACATTATTTTCTTTTGGGTATCGCGGATGATTTTCCAAGGATTGGAGTTTACTGGGAAAAGACCGTTTAAAGATGTTTTGATTCATGGACTTGTGCGCGATTCAGAAGGAAGAAAAATGAGCAAATCATTAGGCAATGGCGTCGATCCGATGGATGTTATTGACAAATACGGTGCGGACTCTTTGCGCTACTTTTTAGCTACCGGCTCAAGCCCAGGACAGGATTTAAGATTCAGCTTTGAAAAAGTAGAAGCCGTGTGGAATTTTGCCAATAAAATATGGAACGCCTCCCGCTTTGTACTGATGAATTTGAACGGTTTAACATATGAAGAAATTGATTTAAACGGAAAAAAATCAGTGGTAGATAAATGGATTCTCACACGGTTAAATGAAACGATTGAGCTTGTCACAAGACTTGCGGAAAAATATGAATTTGGCGAAGCCGGTCGGGTGCTGTACAATTTTATTTGGGATGATTTTTGCGACTGGTATATTGAAATGGCAAAAATTCCGCTGTACGGAAATGATGAGGAAGCGAAAAAGACAACTCGTTCCATTTTGGCATATGTGTTAGATCAAACATTGCGACTCCTTCATCCTTTTATGCCGTTTATAACAGAAGAAATTTGGCAGCACCTTCCTCATCAGGGAGAATCGATTACAATTGCTTCATGGCCGGTTGTACGTCAGGAGCTTTCTGATGAAAAAGCTGCAAACGAAATGAAGCTTCTAGTTGATGTGATTCGCTCAGTCCGTAATATTCGCGCTGAAGTGAACACGCCGATGAAGAAGCAGGTGGATATGATCATTCATGCTCATAGTGAAGAAGTTAAAAACCAGTTGGAGAAAAACCGCAGCTATTTAGAGAGATTTTGCAATCCTAGCTCATTAACAATTGATACAAACATTGAAGCTCCTGACAAGGCTATGACAGCTGTTGTGAGCGGGGCAGAAGTATTTCTTCCTCTTGAAGGACTAATTAATGTGGAAGAAGAAATCAAACGGCTTGAAAAAGAATTAGAGAAATGGAATAAAGAAGTCGAGCGCGTTCAGAAAAAGCTTGCCAATGAAGGATTTATTAAAAAAGCACCGAAAGAAGTCGTAGAAGAAGAGCGGGCAAAAGAAAAGGACTATTTAGAAAAACAGCAGGCGGTGTTAAAACGACTTCAGGAGCTGAAAGGCTAAAACAAATCCGGGTATGCCCCGGATTTTCTTCCATCAAAACGTTTATGATACATCCGGCCATTCAAATTCATTGAAAATGTTCGAGAGTTCAAGGAGGGGAATTTATATGTTTCAAACATATGAAGAAGCACTCAAGTGGATACATTCCCGCCTAACCTTTGGAATAAAGCCTGGTCTCCAGCGAATGGAATGGATGATGGAAAAGCTTGATCATCCGGAAAGAAGATGCCGCTTCATTCATGTAGCCGGAACAAACGGGAAAGGATCAACGATTGCTTTTATGCAAGAGGTGTTAAAAGCCGCTGAATATAAAGTAGGTGCTTTCACCTCGCCTTATTTGGAATCATTCAATGAACGAATTACGATAGATGGCAATCCCATTTCTGAAGAGGAAATATTGCAGCTATCCAATGTGATCAAACCGGTTGTTGACGAGCTTGAGAAAACGGAGCTTGGAGCACCGACAGAGTTTGAAGTCATTACTGCGATGATGTTTTATTATTTTGGTAAAATCAACGTGCCGGATGTTGTTTTATTAGAAACAGGACTCGGGGGAAAATGGGATTCTACGAATATTGCGAATCCTATTCTTTCAGTGATTACAATGATTGGACATGATCATTTAAACATCCTTGGCTCAACGATAGAAGAGATTGCAGAGCAAAAGGCAGGCATTATTAAAAACGGAGTTCCTGTCATTACAGCTGTGGAACAAAAGGAAGCCCTTGATGTCATTGAGCGTGTTGCAAAAGAAAAAAAAGCAAAGCATTATTGGCTCACTAGGGATTTTCACGCAGGAGATTTTGATGAATTTTTTGTACAAACCCCCTTTAAACGATATAACAGCCTTTCATTACAGATGAAAGGAAACCATCAAGCGATCAATGCTGCACTGAGTGTCATGACGCTTGATTATTTAAGAGTCTATTATTCGTTTATCATAGAGGAGGAGCATATACAGGAAGGATTGAAGCGCACTTTTTGGAAAGGGCGGTTTGAAGAAGTAAAGGAAAAACCGAGAGTCATTTTGGACGGAGCACATAATCCGGAAGGAATGGCAGCGTTGAAAGAAACTGTACAAAAGTTTTACCCTGATAAGAAAATCATCATGTTATTTTCTTGTGTGAAGGACAAGCAATATAAAGAAATGATCGAGCAGGCTGCACAAACGGCAAATCGAATCATTTTTACAACCTTTCATTTCCCGAAAGCAGCTGATGCGAAAGAATTATACGAGGCTTGCGACATGAAGGATAAAGAGTATGAAGACAATTGGGAGCTTGCCTATGAAAAGATTATCAACACAATGGATGACGAAACGGTTCTCATTATTACAGGTTCCCTTTATTTTATCGGTGAAGTGAGAAAACATATAAAACATAGCTCATGAGTACGAGGATGTCGAAAAATAACGACAACAATTATGAACGAGGCGACAAATGTCTCGTTCTTTTTTATTTTACATATGTTAGCATAAAAAAAAGTTTGTCCAGCATAAAAAGGGCGGTGATCATTTTGGACAAGCCATCATCGAAAATAACCATTAAAATCAACGGTCAGGAAAACAATTTTTCCAACGACACGGATGTTTCTGCTGAACCAAGTGAAACTGGCAAACAATTAAAAGTATCCAGCTGGGAGGAAAAGGTGAAGGCTGAAAAAGAAATGGCAGCATCAGAGGATAAGAACGAAGAGGAGACATCTTTTCCTTGGATTTTGCCGGATGATGAGGAGGATAAGAAAGAAAACCCGAAAATAGCCTTCTCAAAGAACAATAGCAGAACGCTGCCTCCTAAAATAAAAAATTATGTGATATCGATCATATTTGCTGTTATTCTTGGACTGAGTTTTGGTGTTTTAGCCCTGCAATTTATTTCAAACGATTCAATGCCTGTATCATCTGAATTGAGGGATGTGTCAAAGTCTCCTCAAAGACAGAATGTTAGCAATGCTTCAGCGCCAAGCGGTGCGGAAAACATCGTTTTTGAAGTTTATATGGTACAAGCCGGAAAATTCACAAAAAAAGAAGGGGCGGAAACCGTCAGCGGGCAGATAAAGGCTAAAGGATTGCCTTCTGTTATCGTTCCACAAGGCGGCGATCATTACGTATTCGTTGGGGCAGCGTTGGATAAAAAGACAGCAGAAGAGTTGAAAAACATGGCTGAATCACATCAAATTGAAACGTTTGTGAAAAAGATGAAATGGGAAGGAAAGGTGGAAAACGAAAAAACAAAAACGGTCGTTGAGGAGATGCTGAAGCTGTCTTCGTCTTTTGTGAATGGAACCGCCCCGGAACAAGAGAAAGTAGAGTCATTATTAAATGAGGCTGGTCAAATAAAAGACGATTCAATTTTGGCAGCAGTAAAAAAACTGCAAACAGAAAAATCGGCAAATGAACAGCTATGGAGCCTGCAGCAGTCGCTGCTAGATTTTTTTGAAAAACTTTCTTGATAACGGGAAAGCGTTTGCTCGAGCATACGTTTTCTTTTTTTATTTTCACAAGCAGTTTTCCTTAGATAATGTAGTTTTTTCTGTAAATTGAATAAATGTTTTTATTAATGGCGATTAGATAATTCTTTTTTGAAAAATTGTTTGCAAAAGCCTTTTTTGATAACATACGGATAGTATTGGTTGAAAGGATGAAATAAAAATGGAACGCCTCATACTTGCATCAAGCTCTCCGCGAAGAAAAGAACTCCTCAAGCTGTTAGGAATACCATTTGCTGTGATTGAAAGCAATTTGGAAGAGAGGCTGGACGAAGAAGCTGAACCCGAAAAAGCCATTCAAAAACTTGCCTTTCAAAAAGCCTTTCATGTAGCCGAAAGGTATAAAGATGCATATGTCATCGGAGCAGATACGGCGGTGATCCTCGAAAATCGAATACTAGGAAAGCCGAAAGACCGCCGTGACGCCTATTACATGTTAAAATCACTTTCTGGGAAAACACATACTGTTTTAACAGCAGTTTCGATTATTCATGGTGAAAAGCATACGACATTTTCTGAATCAACAAAAGTTACTTTTTGGCCGCTTTCAGACGATGAAATCCTGGAATACATTGAGACAAACGAACCGATGGACAAGGCGGGTGCTTATGGAATTCAACATTTCGGCTCATTGCTAGTGAAAAAAATTGATGGCGATTATTTTACAGTTGTCGGTCTTCCTGTTTCAAGACTGTACAGAGAATTAAAAAATTTTGGATTTCACTGGTAACAAACAAGGGGGAAAGATATGCTCGCTATTCGAGATTTTCCAGAAGAAGAAAGACCAAGGGAACGATTGATACACAACGGACCAAAAGGCCTTTCCAACCATGAGCTGCTGGCAATTTTATTGAGAACAGGGACAAAGGGAGAATCAGTGCTTGAACTGGCGAATAAGCTTTTAAAAACTTTCGGGGGTCTTAGAATGTTAAAAGAGGCGTCAGTTCAGGAAATTATGGGCATACCCGGCATTGGAAAAGCAAAAGCGGTGCAAATTATAGCAGCATTAGAATTGGGAAAAAGAATTCATCAGCTCGCATACGAAGATCGGTATGTCATTCGTTCTCCACAAGATGCCTCCAATTATGTCATGGAAGAAATGCGCTTTTTAAAACAAGAGCATTTCGTAGGTTTATATTTAAACACAAAAAACCAAGTGCTGCATAAGCAAACGATTTTCATTGGCAGTTTAAATACATCAATTGTTCACCCAAGAGAAGTCTTCAAGGAGGCATTGAAATGTTCAGCTGCATCTTTTATTTGTATCCATAATCATCCATCAGGAGATCCCTCCCCAAGCAAAGAGGATATCGAAGTCACGAGGCGCTTGTCCGAATGCGGAAAGCTGATCGGGATTGAACTTTTAGATCATATCATAATCGGAGAGCGTAAATACGTCAGTTTAAAAGAAAAGGGATATTTATAACGTTTTTTTAAAAGGTTCTATGTCAATTGTTGGGGTGCACTGGATATGAAGTGCATCTCTTTTTATGATGTGTGAAGATTAGATCTATGAAATTATTGATAAATGACTTCCAATTTTTTAAGCTTAAAAATGACATTCGCAGTTTTATGAATTTTTATCTTTGAATATCTATTGCTGATGGAGAATGGCTTGATATATAATCAATAGCATCCCTTTACTTTATTGGAAAACTTCCATATATAAGGTTCTATTTTATATTACTCATATGATGCTCCTGTCTTTTATAATGAATTGTAAGGAAGCATGTTTTCATTTAAGATTACAGACTTCTGAAGTTAAGATCCTCGTCGCACTGCTGCCTAAGTGATTGTGCACTTGAATTTGTATTGATGTTCTTTTTTTGGCAACCACATCAGACCAGCTAACTTATTATTGAAAAATCACAATTCATTTTACTCTAGTCATTCTACCTCAGTTCCAGCAACAAAGTTTTATGAAAACCACTTATATGTATAATCATTACATTTCACCCAAAATTTTGTCATTGCGAAAAAGGAGTTATTTTTACACACTTTATATGGTTAAAAAACTTATTTTCCCGAGTTATAAATGGGTGAAAAAGTATGCCTTCATTTAAAATCAATCCTAACACGTATTACAGTTAATAGCTTTGGATTCTGAACTGCTAGCGCTTTTACGGACAGATTTTTGCGCTTCTAGACACGTAATGCGAACAACCACCGTTTTGCTGAATTTGCAGGGGGACTGATGGGAGACAGCACAACGGTATATAACATACTGACCAGCCTCGCAAAGACACGATAAAAAGCTGCTTGAAGCAGGGCAGTAACGTTATTACAACGCGTAAGTGCATGATAGAAGGAATTTCAAAAAACATTTGCACGGCCTCGCGAGCTCCAAATGATGTCCGCATTTACAAAGGGTTTGCGACATAAGAAGAGCCAAAGTTGGGGAAAAATCTCATATTTTAGTGATTTTCAATAATAGATGAACTTGAAACTTCGGCAGAATTGTTATGTAATACTTTATTGGAGTCATTTGAATTGAAACACAATCAACTGAAAAAACCATTATTTTTTATGACATTCTAAACCATTGCTAATAAAGAGTGCAAAGGGGGGATTTGTAAACATAAAATAATATTTTTTGTATGGACTTGTAATATTTTTAAGTTATTATTCTCAATGGATAAATTAAATCAAGGCTTTCATACGGGCGGTATTTGCTGTGACATCTATTTTTCATCCTCTATTCTCCACTAGGAAAATTTTTTAGTAAAAATTTTTGAGGCGTCCAACACAATGATCAGCTTTTCATCAAGTTTCATGAAAAATACCTCGCAAATTTTTATTTTTCGCAGGGTATTGATAGCACTTTTTTTTTTGAAAAATTACGTTATAATATAATTTATGGGTTTTTTCAATAATGATTAGACATTTACATGAATATAAAAACGTATTTATTTTGGAAGAAAGGGAGATACAACAGCTATGTTTGGAATTGGTACGAGAGACCTTGGAATAGATTTAGGGACAGCCAATACGTTAGTGTTTGTGAAAGGAAAAGGTATTGTAGTGCGTGAACCATCTGTTGTTGCTTTGCAAACTGATACAAAGCAAATTGTTGCAGTTGGTAATGATGCAAAAAATATGATCGGGCGTACGCCTGGAAATGTTGTAGCACTTCGACCAATGAAAGACGGAGTGATTGCTGATTATGAAACGACTGCTACGATGATGAAATACTACATAAAACAGGCAACAAAAAATGCAGGTATTTTTTCGCGAAAACCTTATGTGATGGTTTGTGTTCCTTCGGGAATAACTGCGGTTGAAGAACGTGCGGTCATTGATGCAACGAGACAAGCAGGCGCTAGAGATGCGTATACGATCGAAGAACCATTTGCGGCTGCTATTGGAGCCAACCTTCCAGTTTGGGAACCGACCGGAAGCATGGTTGTAGACATCGGCGGGGGAACAACGGAAGTTGCCATCATTTCTCTCGGCGGAATTGTGACAAGCCAATCTATCCGTGTTGCTGGTGATGAAATGGATGAAGCCATCATTAACTATATCCGTAAAACCTACAACTTAATGATTGGTGATCGGACAGCGGAAGCGGTGAAGCTTGAAATCGGTTCTGCAAGCGCTCCGGAAGGTGTTGAAAACATGGAAATTCGCGGAAGAGATTTGTTAACAGGCCTTCCGAAAACGATTGAAATTACTGCGACAGAAATTTCAGAGGCATTACGCGATACTGTCTATGCGATCGTAGATGCTGTAAAAATTACTTTGGAAAAAACTCCGCCTGAACTTGCGGCGGATATTATGGATCGAGGAATTGTTTTAACTGGTGGGGGCGCCCTTCTTCGCAATTTAGACAAAGTTATAAGCGACGAAACGAAAATGCCTGTAATCATTGCGGAAAATCCTCTTGATTGTGTAGCGGTCGGAACAGGAAAAGCTCTTGAACATATCCACCTATTCAAAAATCGTACAAAAGACCACAGATAAGTTAGAGGTGTAAATCATGCCACAATTTTTTCTAAATAAACGATTAATTGTGCTCCTTGTCGGGATCATTATTTTGGTGGCATTGATTGGTTTTTCCCTAAAGGAAGACCGCAATCTTTCGTGGCAGGAGAAGTTTATTCAAGATTCGGTTGGACTAGTCCAGAAGGTATTTCATCAGCCCGCACAATATATTGCGGGCTTCTTTGAGAATTTGAATCATTTAAAAAATACATACGAAGAAAACGAGCTGCTTCGCAAACAACTGAATAATTATATTCAATTGGAGGAAAAGCTGCAGGAATTAGAACAGGAAAACAAACAATTAAAAGAAGAATTAAAATTATCTGCTGATAACGATATAAGAAAATATAAGTCGATCCAAGGGACAGTCATCGCAAGAAATCCTGATCGTTGGCATGATTATATCAAAATTGATAAAGGCGAACAGCACGGAATCAAAAAAGACATGGCGGTTATAACGGCAAAAGGATTGATCGGGAAAGTGAAAAATACTTCTGAATTTACGTCCACCGTTCAGCTTTTAAGTGCTTCCGACAGAAAAAACCGGATTTCAGCAATGGTTCATACGAATAACGGAAAGGTATTCGGCCTCATTGTCGGCTACAGTGAGCAGGAAAATGCTCTTGAAATGAACATCATTGAATCAAATGCTCAAATCAAAGAAAATCAAATTGTAGCGACTTCTGGCCTTGGCGGAGTGTTTCCTGAAGGTTTGGTGATCGGAAAAGTAAAAAAAGTCGAACTTGATTCGTACGGATTAACAAAGATAGCTTATATAACCCCATCAGCTGACTTTTATGATATAGATCGTGTCATGATCATCGAGCGGGTTCTTCCAACAGTTGATATCAATCAATTGGAAGAGGAGGAAGACTCTTGAGAACGTTTTTCCTCCCCGTAATGGTTATGTTTATTTTCGTATTGGAAAGCATCATCGTTGATCTTGTTCCGATCCCTTTTCTTTCAGATCATCAAGTGGCAGTTCCCCATCTTTTACTATTGATGATTGTCATCTTGGCGGCGTACGGCTCTCGGAAAATTGCCGTCATTTATGGAATTGTTTTCGGTTTATTGTTCGATGTTGTTTACACGCAAGTTATCGGCATATATGCTTTCGCATTTCCGACCTTGGCATATTTAGTGATGCAAGCTTTGCGGGTGCTCAATCCCAATATTTTTGTTTTAATTTTTTTAACTGAGCTTTCCGTTGCATTGCTTGAATTTTTCACATACGGTATTTATTTACTAATCGGGATGACAGCTGTTCCTCTGCAATTGTTTACAATTGATCGCCTGCTACCGACACTTGCTCTGAATTTTGTATTAGCTTGTGTGTTAATCTATCCTTTAAAGAAATTCGTTTTGGGCTTGAAAATAGGTGAACACAACGATTAAGTTTTAAAGTTTGATAGAGGAGTTTTTGTTATTGCTGTCGAAATAGATTTTTGTTGGGGTGAACTTCGTGAAAGCTCAAAGACCATATTATGTAACGATTAAAGGCACAAAGGATGGATTGACATTATATTTAGATGATTCCTGTTCGTTTCATGATATTGTGAATGAACTGGATTCGATGCTCTCCAAAAGGCAGTATGTTCAGGAAAATGAACCGATGATCAGGGTGACGATAAAGGCTGGAAATCGTTTTTTGACGGAGGAACAAGAGGAGAAAATAAAAGACGTAATAAGAAAAAAAAGAAATTTAATTGTCGATGCAATTGATTCAAATGTCATCTCAAAGGAAGAGGCGTTGAAGTGGAAAGAGGAAGCAGATGTTATCTCAGTTGCTAAAGTCGTCCGTTCTGGGCAAGTGTTGAAAATTAGAGGGGATTTGTTGCTGATAGGAGATGTCAATCCTGGCGGGACAGTCATGGCAACGGGCAATATTTTTGTCATGGGGGCTTTAAAAGGCATAGCTCATGCTGGTTTTGAAGGGAATCGAAATGCAGTGATTGCCGCCTCCTTGATGAAGCCGACACAGCTGAGGATCTCCGATATTTTAAGTAGGCCACCCGATCAGAAGGAGCCATCATTTCGAAATGATATGGAATGCGCATATATTGATGAAAATGGGACAATCATTATTGAACGGATTCAACAATTAGCTCATCTGAGACCCAATTTAACTAGGCTTGAAGGGGGAATAATGAATGGGTGAGGCAATTGTGGTCACTTCTGGCAAGGGCGGGGTCGGCAAAACAACAACTTCTGCAAATGTTGGTACAGCCCTTGCCATTATGGGAAAGAAAGTTTGTCTAGTTGATACAGATATCGGCTTGCGGAACCTCGATGTTGTCATGGGATTGGAAAACAGGATTATTTATGATTTAGTTGATGTTGTCCAAGAACGATGCAAAATTCATCAAGCTCTCGTAAAAGATAAACGCTTTAATGATTTTCTTTATTTGCTGCCTGCAGCGCAAACTAGCGATAAAACTGCCGTAACACCTGAGCAGATGAAAAAATTAATTGATCAGCTAAAACAAGATTTTGATTATATTATTATCGACTGTCCTGCCGGGATTGAACAAGGATATAAAAATGCCGTATCCGGTGCGGATCAAGCGATTGTCGTGACAACACCAGAAGTTTCCGCTGTGAGAGATGCGGATCGAATTATCGGTTTGCTGGAGAAGGAAGATATTGAGCCGCCACGATTAATTATTAATCGGATCCGAAATCATTTAATGAAAAACGGTGATATGCTGGATGTCGATGAAATTGTCAGCCATCTTTCTATTGATTTGTTGGGGATTGTAATTGATGATGATGAGGTAATAAAAGCGTCTAATAATGGTGAACCGATTGTAATGAACCCTGACAATCGTGCTTCCATTGCCTACCGCAATATTGCGAGAAGAATTTTAGGTGAAGCGGTTCCGCTTCAATCATTAGATGAGCCTGAAAAAGGTGTTATCGCAAAAATCAAAAAATTTTTTGGAGTACGTGCTTAATCCTAATCAATTTAAAAATCACACTTCCTTGAATAAAGCATTAGCTTTTTTCTTTGCACACATTAGAATCACTGCCATCACACTGATATATCTCCCACCTGCTGATCGTTTTTTTCTTCTATCTCTTGAGGTGGGAGATTTTTTGAAGGCTGTACAAAATATTTCCTCTTGAATCTTTTCCCTTTCAATATGATTCAATAATCGTCAATTTTTCTTCTGCGTTTGTCCGCTGTTTTGGTTCTGGGATTGAGGCAGGATAGCCAATATGTAGAAGGCCGACAATTTTTTCTCCTGGTTCTACTCCAACTTTTTGTCGGAAAGATGGTGAATAAATATAAGCACCTGTTTTCCATATAACGCCAATACCTTTTTCCCATGCAGCTAGTTGAAAATTTTGGATTAATGCACTTGTCGCTTTTAAATCCTCCTCCCACTGCTTTTGACGCGGATCCTCTTTCATGATTACCAATAAATGTGCTGGAATCGGCAGCAGCTTTTCTCGTAATCGATCGATATTTTTTCCATTGTTCGTTTCTTGTGCAATAGCAGCAACTAATTTTTCTTTTCCTTCATTCATAAACAGCACGAACCGCCATGGCTCTCTTAATCCATGATTAGGAGCCCAAACAGCCGTATTTAATAATTCACATATTACTTCTTTAGGGATTGGATCTTTCTTAAATTCTTTAATCGATCGACGCTCTTTAATTATATTGGCTACTTTGTATGTTTCCATTGGTATTTCTGATGCCTCCTTAATAATAATGATTTTCAATTAGAATTATTTCAAAATTGAAGTGATATGTAAATGTTTATTTCTACAGTCGTAATCGTTTACAAAGGGAAGGAGACAGGTGCGAGAAATCATTTCAAACAGCTGATACAAGAGCAATGAAAACGATCGACTTAAAAATACAGAATATTCAATTAATAAAATATGAATTCTTTACATAAGAACTATAAATGAGAAAGTTTCGCATGGATGAACAATTGCTAAAACTAGATATAACAGCATGATGCGAAAATATGTTCATCCAGCAATTGATTCATGCACATTTATATTCCCTAGTGAGAAAGATCATTCATAAGAAATGTTAGATGACTCATTTCTACGTTCAAATCTCAGATGGAAGGTGACAGTGATGGAACATGGCAAATCAACAAAAAAAAAAATGGCCGGCCGTTGGTCCGGGGTTAATTGTCGCAGCAACGGGCGTCGGAGCCGGTGATCTAGTTGCTGCCTTAGTTGCCGGTACAAATTTTGGGCTTGTCTTTTTATGGGCAATCATTATCGGGGCTATTTTAAAATTTGCCTTAAATGAGGGTGTTGGCCGATATCATTTGCTGACTGGAAAAACTATTTTAGAAGGCTGGCATTCTATGGGATTATGGGCAACAAGCTATTTTGGCGTTTATTCGGTTATTTGGGGATTTGTTTATGGAGCGGCTGCGACTTCATCTTGTGCATTGGCTCTGTCTGCATTATTTCCTGTCTTGCCTTTATGGGTATGGGCGGTTATAAGCGGTTTGTTAGGTTTTTTATTAACATGGATGGGGCAATATAAGCTATTTGAAAAAGTTATGAATCTTTTAATTCTACTTATGTTTATTTCGGTTGTCGGCTCAGCTGTTATTGTTCTGCCGGAACTTTCTGATATCATGGACACTGCTGTTCCGGCGTTGCCGAAAGGGTCACTGCTTTACGCACTCGGATTAATTGGGGGAGTTGGCGGATCCATTACCATGGCGTCTTATGGCTATTGGCTGCAGGAAAACAATTGGAAGGATCGATCCTATCTCCGCTACGTTAGATTTGACTCCATGATTGCCTATATTACTACAGCAGTTTTTACAATTTCTTTATTAATTTTAGGGGCTGCATTACTATATGGAACGAATACAAACATTAACGGTGAGCAAGGTCTCGTATCATTTGCTACCATTTTAGGAAACGAGCTGTCCCCAACTGTACGCATCTTATTTCTCATCGGTTTTTGGTCAGCTTCCTTTACATCAGTATTAGGTGTTTGGAATGGCGTCTCTTATTTATTTGCTGATTTTGTCTATACTGTTAAAAAACATGATGTGAATAAAGAACAATTAAGTAAGACAAAAGCTTATAAATTTTTTGTTTTTTGGTTAACATTCCCGCCAATGCTCTTGCATTTTATAGGAAAACCTGTGAGCCTCATTATTTTGTATGGTGCCCTTGGTGCGCTATTTATGCCCTTTCTGGCGCTGACCCTTATCTATTTGCTTAATAGTAAAAAGCATCTTCCTCATAAGGAAGATCGAAATAAATGGTTTTTCAACGTACTTTTGAGTTTAAATATTGTTTTATTTTTCATTTTATCGATCAATGAACTAGTCAACCTATTTCGTTAAGCGGCTTCAAATAAGAGGCAGTCTAGCTTTTGTGTTAATTCACCATATACTACTATTTCAAAAAGAAGACGACAAAAGCATTTTGTGGTCTTCTTTTTGATTTCAAAATTTTGCTTTTCAGTGGATAGCGCCATATTTTATTTTGCTTCATCCAGTATTCCTTTGAATCAGAAAAGAGTGAAGAACCTGCTTACTAGGAGAATTTTGGCTTGTAGGTAAAAGTTCTTTATCAAGGTCAAAGATAAACATTTGCCTAGATATCGCTTTAAGAAATGCAAAATGGCTTTATTGTCATAAACGGTAAGGACAGGGCATAAACTTGTACAAAATTGCAAAAGGATGATGGATGATGAATCGTCGAGCAAAAGAAATAAAAAAACGAATAGCAAAGCGTAAACGAAAAAGAATGAACAGCATGCTTTCGAGCAGTTCAAGCAGCAGTGATGATACATCTGTTCCATTTATCAATCAAATCACACAAGAAAACGTGCAAGTTGACGCGGACTCCCCGTTTTATGTAGAGGCAGAAGGAAGTAAAAATTTTCATCCATTGTTTCGTTCGGACGTTTTTATAACAAAATTGCTAATCTCTGCCTGCATCGTCCTGATGATCGGTATTATTTTTAAAAATGACCGGGCAGAATTTCTGAAAGCTAGAGATTTCGTCAGCCATGTGATGGAAAAGGAGTTTAACTTTGCATATGTTTCCAAATGGTACGAAGAGCAATTTGGGAATCCATTAGCGTTTTTGAAAAAACAATCGAAAGAGGAAAGTGGATCTAAAGAAAGTCAATATGCGGTTCCGGCATCAGGAAAGGTGCTTCAGAGCTTTAAAGATACAGGGCAAGGCGTGATGATCGAAACAAATAATAAAACGGTAGAGGCCATGAATGAAGGAATTGTTATTGAAGCTGGAAAGAAGGAGGATACTGGTCTGACTGTGGTGATTCAACATGCTGATGGAATAGAAACCTGGTATGGGAACCTGGAAGAGCTAAATGTAGCGCTGTATGACTTTGTCGAAACGGGAAAACCTGTAGGCAAAGTAAAGCAAAGCCAAAACCAGCACGGAACATACTATTTTGCCATAAAAAAGGGCGACACATTTATTGACCCGAGTCAGGTGATCTCATTTGAATAAATATTTTTCCTTATTGTCGAAAATACATATTCATCCTATCTTTTGGGTGTTGATTGCAATCGGAGCAATGACAGCGCAATTTAAAGCTCTTTGCATCCTTTTCTCAATAGTTTTTATTCATGAAATGGGGCATGCTGTTTGCGCCAGTTTTTTTTCATGGAGGATCAAGTCCATTCAGCTTCTTCCTTTTGGCGGTGCAGTGGAAATGGAGGAGCATGGAAATCGTCCCTTGAAAGAAGATCTGTTTGTTGTTATATCTGGACCGATTCAGCATTTATGGATGCAAATAGCTGCATGGATTTTTTGGGAAGCAAATTTCATAAACGACTCTACATATGAAATGTTTATTTTTTTTAATATGTCTATTTTCCTTTTTAATCTTCTTCCCATTTGGCCCCTTGATGGAGGAAAGCTTCTTTTTATTTTGCTGAGCAAACAAAAACCTTTTTCAGTTGCTCATAAGGAAATGCTTCGCATATCTGCAGTTGTTTTTTCATGTTTGTTCCTTTTTTTGCTTTTTTTCAACCCTACTCTTTTAAGCGGGTGGATTATCGCAGCCTTTATCGTCCACTCCATTTATACGGAATATAAACAAAGACAATTTGTATATATTCGCTTCTTGATGGAAAGGTATTATGGAAATCATAAAGCGTTCACGGTGTTAAAGCCGATCATTGTTGATCGCGATGATTTGATTTACCACGTGCTGCTGAAATTTCAGCGGGGTTGCAAGCACCCTATTATAGTGGAGGACGATGGAAAAAAACTTTTTCAGCTTGATGAAAATGAGCTGCTGCACAGTTTTTTTTCGGAAAAAAAGACGGACGGAAAAATGGGCGATTTACAGTACGTTTATTGACGCCTGCAGGAAAACATGGTATTGAAATAGGAAACAATACATGAAAAGAGGTTGTTGGGTTGCGGCAATTAATTATAAATAAAAAAACGGATGATGAACGCATTGCATTATTGGAAAACGGACGACTGGCGGAAGTATGGATAAAAGAAAAAAACACGATTGTCGGCAACATTTATAAAGGAAAAGTAACAAAAGTCCTTCCTGGTATGGAGGCTGTTTTTGTTGATTTAGGTCAGGGAAGAAACGGCTATCTTCACCGGAATGACATTATGTCATATTTTGAGACGTCCCGAACGAATGAGGCATTAAAAAATAAAAATGTCCGGCATTTTATTTCTCAAGGTGAAGAGGTAATCGTTCAAGTTGTAAAAGAATCAGGAGAATTTAAAGGCCCTAAAGTCACAATGAATATTGAATTGCGATCCCCTTTTTTTGTATATCAGCCCTTTGGCCGCACGGTGGCAATTTCCAAAAAAATTATTTCCCAGGAAGAAAGAAAAAGATTGCAGCTTCTCGGGGAAACGTTATGCTCAAACAAAGGGGGCATCGTTTTCCGAACTGCTGCGGAAAGAGCGGATGACCAAACAATAAAAAAATGGTTTGATGACATGCTGAGCAGTTTTGAACAACAGCTGAAAAGCAAAAAAGTGCCGAGCTTATTATTCGGTTCAGAAAGTTTTGTAGAGCAAATTATCGCTGAAATTTCACCGCATGTATTGGATGAAATTGTCATTGATGACATAAGCACTGTAAAAGAATTGGAAAAAAATTACGGAGATTTGTTCCCATTTTCCATTAATTTTTATTCCGAAAACGAAAATATTTTTTCTTATTATGCAATCGAACATGAAATCGAAAAGGCGCTGAAAAAAATTGTTTGGTTAAAAAACGGCGCGTTTATCGTAATTGAAGAAACGGAAGCAATGATTGTCATTGATGTTAATACAGGGAAATTTTCGGGGAAAAATACGTACCGAGATACGGTTTTAAAAACCAATGAGGAGGCGGCAAAAGAAATTGCCCGGCAGTTAAGATTAAGAAATTTGAGCGGCATCATTTTGATCGATTTTATTGATATGGAGAAAAAAGATAGAAGCCGGATTTTGAGATTGTTTCAAAAAGAATTGGAAAAGGACCGCATTTTCACAAAAGTCATCGGTTTTACCGAATTAAATATATTGCAATTAACAAGGAAAAAAACTCGAAAATCTCTTTCCGAGCTTTTGCTCGAACCATGTCCAGCATGCGGCGGAACAGGAAGAAAAAGGACGGTTGAAAGCATTGCTTTTGAACTTGAAAGAACCCTTCTTGAACATGCTGGATCAGATGACGAAGCCGTCCTTGTAGAAGCGGCCCCAGAAGTTTGCGATTTTTTTACATGTGAATATGAGAAACATTTAAAAAAGCTTGAAGAACTAATAGGCATGAAGATTTTCTTCAGTCCTTCCGATCATGTAAAAGGATTCGAAATTCGCCAATGGGGAACAGAAGAGGAAGTGGCTTTACGGATCTCCAAAATGTATTGACATATACATTCATATTTTGTTAAGATCAATTTGTTATTGTTTTTTGTAGCACCCGTGCTACAACCGCTCAGTTTGGGTTTGAAGCTCGGTTATCCGACACCCTAATCTGGCGAGTCTTAGTTAAATAGGAGGTGCAGAATATGTACGCAATCATTGAAACTGGCGGGAAACAAGTGAAAGTTGAAGAGGGTCAAGCCATTTATGTGGAAAAATTAGACGCTCAAGAAGGTGAAACAGTTACTTTTGACAAGGTGCTTTTCGTTGGAGGAGACAACGTAAAGGTAGGTAACCCGCTGGTAGAAGGAGCTACGGTTACGGCAAAAGTTGAAAAGCATGGCCGAGGTAAGAAAATTATCGTTTTTAAATATAAACCGAAAAAAAATTACCGTAGAAAACAAGGTCATCGCCAACCGTACACAAAAGTTGTCATTGAAAAAATTAATGCATAATAAAGGCTGTTTCATATGATACATGTGACCATCCATCGTTCGAAAGAAGGATTCATCCGGTCGTTTACAATGAAAGGGCATGCGGACTTCGCAGAGCACGGGAAGGACATCGTATGTGCAGGCGCTTCAGCTGTTTCTTTTGGAGCAGTAAATGCGATCAAAGCTTTAGCCAATGTCGATATGAATGTTGAACAATCGGAAGAAGGCGGATTTTTGCACGTACAGGTTCCTGATCAAGTTGACACGGATTCATTTGAAAAAATCCAATTATTGCTTGAAGGAATGCTTGTTTCATTACAAACGATCGAGCGAGGGTATGGAAAGTTTATTCGAATCGTTACAAAAAAAGATTAGGAGGTGGCACTCATGCTAAAATTGGATCTTCAATTTTTCGCATCGAAAAAAGGAGTTGGGTCCACGAAAAACGGACGTGATTCCATCGCAAAACGATTAGGTGCAAAACGTGCGGACGGTCAATTTGTTACAGGCGGCTCCATTCTTTATCGTCAAAGAGGTACAAAAGTTTATCCTGGTTTGAATGTTGGCCGCGGCGGGGATGATACGCTTTATGCGAAAGTAGACGGCATCGTCCGTTTTGAACGATATGGACGCGACAAGAAAAAAGTCAGCGTGTATCCGATAGCAAAAGAAGCATAAGCAAACACTTGAAAAACTCTAGCCTTTTTGGTTAGAGTTTTCTTTTTCGGTGTTTTTTTAATGGAAAGTTGATATAATTTTTGTACATGTTTAAAAAGATAGCTTGATGGGAGTGGAACCATGGCTGATCAAAGAGAGAGATGGAGTATTGTTGACGCATTAAGCCACTCCAGACATGATTGGATGAATAAATTGCAATTAATTAAAGGCCATTTATCATTAAAAAAATACGATCGGGTGAAGGAAATTATTGATGAAATTGTCGTGGAAGCAAAGCAAGAATCAAAACTTTGCAATTTAAACATGCCCAGTTTTGCAGAGCTGCTTTTAACATATAACTGGAAAGGACACCTTCTCATTTTGGATTATGAAGTGTTAGGGGAAGCGATGGATTGTTCTGGTCTAGATGAGGAAATGTTCCATTTTACAACAGATCTTTTTCAAATCCTTAATCAAAATATTGATAAAAAACAAGAAAATCATATAACCGTAACATTAGAACTCTTTAAAACAGAAAACAATGTCCGGTTCTTTTATGATTTTAATGGTATACTAACGGATGATAAGACTCTTTTAACATTTTTAGAGCAGTACCAATCAGATGCAATCACCATTCAACAAATACATTTTGATACATATGAATTTACATTGATGGTCAGTAAGTCGTGATGAAACAATGAAAGGAGGCTGAAGTTCAATGTTTGTCGATCAAGTGAAGGTATATGTGAAGGGCGGAGATGGCGGGAACGGCATGGTTGCTTTCCGCCGTGAAAAATATGTTCCGAAAGGAGGCCCTGCAGGGGGAGACGGCGGAAAGGGCGGAGATGTGATTTTTGAAGTGGATGAAGGTCTCCGGACGTTAATGGATTTTCGCTATAAAAAACATTTTAAAGCTCCAAAAGGCGAAAACGGGATGTCTAAAAATCAGCACGGGAAAAATGCCGAACCCCTTGTTGTGAAAGTTCCTCCCGGTACTGTTGTAATAGATGATGATACAAAAGAAGTGATCGCAGATTTAACCGAGCACGGGCAAAGAAGCGTGATTGCCAAAGGAGGACGGGGCGGCAGAGGAAACACCCGATTTGCCTCGCCAACGAATCCGGCGCCTGAAATATGCGAAAAAGGGGAGCCGGGCGAAGAACGATATGTAACATTGGAATTAAAGCTTTTGGCTGATGTCGGGCTTGTCGGATTTCCGAGCGTTGGGAAGTCCACTCTTTTATCAGTTGTATCAAGTGCTAAACCAAAAATCGCTGCCTACCATTTTACGACGATTGTGCCGAATTTAGGTGTTGTTGAGACCGAAGACGGACGCAGTTTTGTGATGGCAGATTTACCGGGTCTTATTGAAGGCGCTCATCAAGGAGTAGGTCTTGGACATCAATTTTTGCGTCATATTGAAAGAACAAGAGTCATCGTTCATGTCATTGATATGTCCGCAATGGAAGGCCGTGATCCGTATGAGGATTACCTGACGATCAATGAAGAATTAAAACAATATAATTTAAGGCTGACGGAGCGGCCGCAAATTGTTGTCGCCAACAAAATGGATATGCCAAATGCTGCTGAAAATCTTTCACAATTTAAAAGAAAGCTGCAAGACAAAAATGTCAGCATTTTTCCAATATCAGCCGTTACACGCCAAGGAATTCGCGAGCTGTTATTTGCTATTGCCGATTTACTGGAAAAAACACCGGAATTCCCTCTTTACTTTGACGAAACGGAAACATCTGCTCCGAATCGCGTCGTGTATACATTAAAGGATGAAAAGCCGAGCTTTACCATCAGCCGTGACAGCGATGGAGCGTTTATTTTATCAGGTGAAAAAGTTGAAAAGCTGTTTAAAATGACCGATTTTTCAAGAGACGAATCCGTTCGCCGTTTTGCAAGACAGCTTCGCAAAATGGGGGTAGACGACGCATTAAGAGAGCGCGGTGCAAAAGACGGGGATACAGTCAGGCTGCTGGAATTTGAATTTGAATTCATTGAATAAAACATTTTGCACATAAAATCTGTGTCCTTCATGCTTCATCGCATATGGGTGGGAAAGGAGACGGTAGATGAAAGACGAAATTTTTTATTTGGTAAGGGAAGATGTGCTGCCGGAAGCAATGAAAAAAACGCTCGAAGTGAAAAAGCTTCTTGAACGAGGCAAAGTCTCGTCCGTTCAAGAAGCTGTGCAGCTCGTTGACTTGAGCCGAAGTGCGTTTTATAAATACAGAGACGCGGTTTTTCCTTTTCATACTGTTGTCAAAGAAAAAATCATTACGTTGTTTTTCCATTTAGAAGATCGTTCCGGAACGCTGTCGCATTTGCTTAAAGTTGTGGCTGAAGCAGGCTGCAATGTGCTGACAATTCACCAAACCATTCCGATTCAAGGAAGAGCCAATGTGACTTTATCATTAAATACGAACGGAATGAAAGAGGATATGAACGTTTTATTATTAAAATTGCGGAAGCTAGAATTTGTAGAAAAGGTCGAACTATTAAGTTCAGGTGCATAGAATTAGGAAGGAAGATATACAGATGAAAATCAGCTATTTGGGACCGAAAGCAACATTTACTCATTTGGCCGTCTCAAAATTTTTTGAAAACGATGTAAAACTAGTCCCTTACCGAACGATTCCACATGTCATGGATGCAGTCGTCAAGCAAGAAACAAACATTGCTGTTGTTCCGCTTGAAAACGCGCTTGAGGGGTCGGTCAATCTTACAATTGATTATTTAATTCATGAAAATACACTGCATATTGTCGGTGAAATTGTTGTTCCAATCAAGCAGCATTTAATGGTTCATCCTTGCAGGAAGGATGATTGGAAAAAAATCGAAAAAGTATTTTCTCATTCACATGCTATTGCACAATGCCATAAATTTTTACATGAGCATATGCCGGATGTTTCGATCGAATATGCCACATCGACAGGAGCCGCTGCAGAATATATTCATCAACATCCGGAAGAAAATATGGCTGTCATTGCCAATGAGTTGGCGGCAAAAGAGTATGATTTAGCTATTGTGAAATATAATATTCACGATTATGATTACAACCATACACGATTTGTTATTTTACATCCGGATCAAGATTTTCAAATAGAAAATAACCACCATAATAAAGTCGGTGAAAAGACGACATTAGTTGTAACGTTGCCGACAGACCATGTAGGCGCCCTGCATCAAGTATTGTCTGCATTTGCATGGAGAAAACTGAATTTATCAAAAATTGAATCTCGTCCAATGAAAACGGGATTAGGAGATTACTTGTTTATTATAGATATAGAATCAAAAATGGATGATGTTTTAATACCCGGGGCAATCCAAGAACTGGAGGCTTTAGGCTGCGGCGTCAAGATTCTCGGAAGCTTTCCGGCTTATAAACTATAAAAAAAGCCGAGCATCCATTGCAGGATGCCTGGCTTGATTAATCAATGATCGTCACGAATTAAAAATCCTGCTTGATCAAGAGCTGCACAAACATCATTTAAAGTTTTTTCATTGTCGGCAAGAATGGTGTGCAAATGAATGCCGTTCGTTAATTCCGACAAATAAGAGGCGTTTGTTGTTTCGATTTTTTTTATGAACTCATCTACTTCTTTTCGATTGCTTACCATAATCGATGCGGTCAAGTCCCCGTACACTGGATGTTCAACGATCACATCTTTTACAGTCGCTCCGTAATCAACAATAATGTTCAATTCCTCCTTTGTTTTTTCCGGAGCGTGCTTGCAGGCAATAAGACGTTTCGCTTTTTTTGTCTCATTCGTTCTTTCTTTTAAATACATATATCCCTGACTTGTGGCTAAAATCGGTTCTCCGAGTGCTTTTAAAAGAGAAATATCTTGAACGATGACTTGACGGCTGACATTCGTCCGTGAGGCCAATTCCCCTCCCGTGATCGGCCGATTTTCATTTTTCAACCATTCGAGAATCACTTCCCTCCGCTTGTCCCCTAATATTTTTTCCATAAACACCAGCCTTTCAAAACTCTTATCGAACGATGGATAGAATCGCATTGATAAGCTCATCGACTTCCGAGATTGTATTTGTAATTCCAAAAGAAATACGAATAAATTGATGAGCGGAATCTTTGTCAAAGCCGATTGAAAGAAGGGTTTTAGAAGGATGACTATTTCCAGCTTGACAGGCGCTTCCAGTTGAGACCGCAAATCCTTTTCGGTTCAATTCGAGCATTACAAATTGACCTTCTAAACTGTTTGTGACAACACCAACAATATTTGGGAGAACCTCTTTTTTCGTTTCATTGACAATCGTTATCGTGGGCAGCTGTTTCTTTAATTGGCTGATCAAATGCTGCTTGAGCTTGATGAATTGGTTAAAATGCTTCTCTCTTTGATTATAAAACTCATTTGCGGCAGTGACAAAGGAAAAAATGCCTGGAACGTTGACAGTGCCTGGACGAAATCCGTCCTCATGTGTTGTTCCGGGAATCACTGGCGACCAGCTTGCTGCTGGATGAATATACACTGCTCCTACGCCCTTTGGACCGTAAATTTTATGTGAAGAAAATGTATAGGCATCAGCATTCATCTCATCGACGGGAATCAACAGTTTTCCAAACGTTTGCACACAATCAGTATGAAAGTATATTTTCCTCTTTTTTAAAAACAAGCCAATTTCCTTTATATTTTGAATTGTTCCGATTTCGGAATTGCCGTGCTGGATGGTGACAAGGGCCGTATCTTCACGGATTTCTTCTTCAAGATGCTCCATTAAAATATTTCCATTTTGATCATGCTTTAAAAATGTAATGTCATATCCTTTCGCACGCAATAAAGACAAATAATGGTCAATGGATGCATGTTCAAGTGAAGAAGCAATAATATGCTTTTTGTTTGGCGTGCTATTTAATAATGATTGGATGGCCAGTATGTTGCCTTCAGAACCGCCGCTAGTAAAATAAACACCGTTTGGATCTCCTCCTAATAACGCTGCAAATGCTTTCCTTGACGCTGTCAATAGTTCATACGCTTTGCCGCCGATATCATGCAGACTGCTTGAGTTTCCGTAAGCAAATTTTGCCGCTTCGGTGTATGAAGCAATCGCTTTTTCACTCATGGGGGTCGTTGCTGCAAAATCAAAGTATATCAATTGTTTTCGCCCCTCTCTATTCAAGCCTTAAAAATTTTGTGAAAAATTCCTCTTGTCAATATTGTATTTTTGTGTAAATATATGTGTCAAGACATGTGTAAATTTATAAGGGGGGGTGTTGATGACCCATTATGATGTCATCATCGTCGGAAGCGGTATTGCCGCATTAACGGTTGCAAGCGAATTATGTGAAAAAATGAACATATTAATGATTACAAAAACGATGAAAACTAGTTCTAATTCTCATTTGGCTCAAGGTGGAATTGCATGTGCCATACATGAAAATGATCATAGCTGCCTTCATTATGAAGATACATTATATGCTGGGCGCTACCACAATAAAAAGGAAGCAGTTGAGCTGCTCGTACAAGAAGGAAAGGAAATTATTTCATCCCTTATGGATGAGGGCTTTCCATTTGACAAGGACGAGCAAGGAAATGTGGATTTAGGAAATGAAGGGGCGCACTCCTTTCGCCGCATTCTCCATGCAGGAGGAGATGCGACGGGAAGGAAAATGGTAGAGCATTTTTTGAAAAAAATAACAAACCGGATAACAATCAATGAATATCAGTTTGTTTGTGATGTCGTTGTAAAGGACGGAAGGGCAGTTGGCATTATTACCAAAACAGCAGATGAAAATATACATGTCTATACAGCCTCCCATATTATTTTGGCAACCGGCGGCTGCGGTCAAGCTTATGAATGGACATCCAATCATCCGAACGCAACGGGAGACGGACTTGCCATTGCTTTTCGGGCTGGATGCAGGCTGATCGATATGGAGTTTACACAGTTTCATCCAACAATGCTTTATATAAACGGGACATGCAGAGGATTGATTTCTGAAGCGGTCAGGGGTGAAGGCGCTGTATTGATCGATGAAACGGGGCAAAGATTTATGAGCGAAATTCACCCATTAGGTGATTTGGCTCCTCGAGATGTTGTTGCCCGCGCAATTTATCGTAAATATCGGGATGGACATCAAGTGTATTTGGATATTTCAGAAATTCAATTTTTTTCCGAACGTTTTCCGACGATTGCTGAGATGTGTCGGCAAAATCGGGTAAATTTGAGCGAGAAGAAAATTCCTGTAGTGCCTGGCATGCATTTTTTAATGGGTGGAATTGAAACCGATTTAGTCGGCAGAACGAATATCGATCGGCTTTATGCTGTAGGCGAATTGGCGTGTACCGGTGTCCACGGGGCAAATCGTCTAGCATCAAATTCTCTTTTAGAAGGTCTTGTATTCGGAAAAAGGATTGCAAAATTTATACTGGCTCAGCGGCTGTCTTCACAGGAGAGTTTTGGGGATTTCCATTGGAACGAACATGAAAAAACAGAGGTTCCAGAAAAAGGAGAAATACGCAAAATATTGACAAAATGGGTTGGAATCGAACGGACGCATGGAGAACTGGCATGGGCTGTTTCATGGCTGAAGCGATATGTCAAATATTTTCCATTAAATGCTATAAGTTATTCAATTGAAGAAATCGAACGGATTAACATGATCACAGCCGGATATTTAATAGCAAAAGGAGCTCTTTTACGAAAGGAAAGCCGCGGCGGCCATTTCAGGATCGATTATCCAGGGGAAAAACCTGAATGGCTGGAAAAACGAATTGTACAAACAAACGAGCAAAGGATAGGGGCGGTTGAAACATGAATCAAATAAAACTCGAGCAGGCATTGAAGCAATTTTTTATGGAGGACATAGGAGACAATGATTTGTCCAGCGATGCGATTTTCTCAGAAAACGACCGAGGATCGGGCGTCATAAAAGCAAAACAAAGCGGAGTTTTTTGTGGAGAAAACGTGGTGAAAACCGCTTTTTCGATGTTAAACCCCAACCTTGAAGTTCACATGTTTGTAAAAGATGGACATGAGCTGACAGCGGGGGAAGAGATTGCTGTCATAAAAGGTTCTATTCGTTCCATCTTACAAGGAGAGAGAGTAGTGTTAAATCTGCTGCAGCGAATGAGCGGGATCGCAACTTTGACAAAACAAGCGGTGCTGACGTTAAATTCAACGCATACAAAAATTTGTGATACAAGAAAAACAACACCTGGGCTTAGAATGTTTGAAAAGTATGCTGTCCGCATAGGGGGAGGATATAATCACAGATTTGGTTTATATGACGGGGTGATGATTAAAGACAACCATATTGCCTTTTGCGGTTCGATTACAAAAGCAGTTGAAAGGGCAAGAAATCGGGTCGGTCACATGGTAAAAATTGAGGTGGAGGTTGAAACGGAAGAGCAATTGAAAGAAGCAATTTCAGTACATCCCGATATTATCATGTTTGACAATTGCCCGCCTGAACAAGTGAAAAAATTTGTTGATATGACTCCGCCTGATATTATTACAGAAGCTTCAGGCGGAATTACGTTAAAAAATTTAGCAGATTACAAAGATACAAATGTTGATTTTATATCGCTTGGGTTTATTACCCATTCAGCACCTTCAATAGACATTAGTTTATCTTTTTCGGGGAGGAATGAGCTATGAATCTTTTTGAATTGTTGGATGCTTCAAAAACAGAAATGATGCCTGAAGATTATAAACATCGATCTGTGGAAGAATTGGAAAACCGTGTGATAGAAATTAAAAAGAAATTCGGAACAAGACTGATGATCCCAGGTCATCATTATCAAAAAGACGAAGTGATCCAATTTGCAGATGTAACAGGAGATTCGTTAAAGCTGGCACAAATAGCGCAAGAAACAAAAGATGCCGAATATATTGTCTTTTGTGGTGTTCATTTTATGGCAGAAACAGCAGACATGCTGACATCGCCTTATCAAAAGGTGATTCTTCCGGATATGAGAGCTGGCTGTTCGATGGCGGATATGGCAAATATCAAACAAACAGAAGCCGCTTGGAGCAAGCTGCAAGAGCTTTTTGACGACACGATTTTGCCATTAACATATGTCAATTCATCAGCAGAGATTAAAGCTTTTGTCGGTAAAAATGGCGGAGCAACGGTAACCTCCTCAAATGCTGAAACGATGCTGGCTTGGGCGCTGAAGCAAAAAAAGAGAATTTTGTTTTTACCTGATCAGCACTTAGGGAGAAATACTGCCTTTAAACTGGGTATTCCCCTTAATAAGATGGCTGTCTGGGATCCGATTGAACAAAAGCTGCATTATGATGGAACAAGGGAAGATGTCGCCATCATCTTATGGAAAGGCCATTGCTCAGTGCATGAGAAATTTACAGTAAAAAATATTGAACATATTCGCAGCAAATATCCCGATATGAAAATTATCGTTCATCCTGAATGTACATTTGAGGTTGTTCAGATGGCCGATTATTCGGGATCCACGAAATATATTATTGATACGATTCAAAACTCCCCGAAAGGAAGCAAGTGGGCAATCGGAACAGAAATGAATCTAGTGAATCGGTTAATACAAAATAATCCCGACAAAGAGATTCTTTCTTTAAATCCATATATGTGTCCGTGTTTAACAATGAATCGAATTGATCTGCCCCACTTAGTTTGGGCGCTGGAATCAATCGATAAAGGAAAAATAATTAATCAAATCATTGTGGATGAATCAATTAAAGAGTATGCAGTTCTTGCATTAAATCGCATGCTGGATCATAGCTCATAAAAAGGAAAAATATTGCAATTGCCCATATGCATACGGGATAGCAAAAGTACGAAGAACAATTTGAATGCCTGGGGTCCCTCCCCGGGTATTTTTATTTTTGTATTTTTGCAGCATAAATCAGCAGCTGTGTACTGATATCGATATCAATTGGCTTTTAAAAAAGAGGATCGTTTTTCTTAGCCTTCATTTTTAAATCATAATCCCACTAAAATTTGCATAAGTTGTGATGAAGAAGATTTATGAATGTTTTGATTCGAAAGTTGTATAGGCAGTACGTTTTCACAGGAGGGGGAAACAGTGAAAATCCACATTGTTCAAAAAGGCGATACACTATGGAAAATTGCTCAAAAATATGGAGTCGATTTCCAAGAGTTAAAAAAGTTGAATTCCCAATTGAGCAATCCTGATCTTATTATGCCAGGAATGAAAATAAAAATTCCAACTGGCGATGTGCCAATTAAAAAGGAAGTGAAACATGAATTAAAGAAAGAAGTGCCAAAAGTAGCTTTTAAAAAGGAAGCAAAGGAACATCCTTTTGCAGAGGAAAAACCTGTTGCTCCTATTGAGACGGAGGAACCGGAAGCAAAGGAAAAGCCGTCTAAGCCATATGTGCCTCCCGTTCCAAAAGTTTATCAGCCTTACTATCCGAAAAAAACTGATGTAAGCAATTATTTTATGCTCAATATGCCGATGATGAATATCCATGAAGAAGCGGAAAAGGCTCCAACGCATCCCTATGCTTCAAAAGATTCCAAACCGCAGCTTCCGAAAAAGCCTGAAAATGTGTTTCATGAAGTTTTGGGTAAAGGAGAAGAAAATAAAGAGGAGGACAACAAAGATATGACGAATTCGCAATTTTCGAATGTCAATCCATATTATGGAGCCCAATGGCAGCCTTATTACGCGCCTGTCTGGCCAAATATTCCGAACCCTGCCCCGAATCAATTTGTAAGCCCACAACAATATGACGAAGATTTTGATGATGATGATGAATATGATGAAGCGTATGGTTACGAAAACGTTGCACCTAATATTCCGCCCAATATTCCGCCTAATGTTGCACCTAACATTCCGCCAAACGTTTCACCAATACAATACAGTCCGCAACCCGTAGTTCCATATGTACCATATCCTGTTCTTTGTCCACCGTTTCCATTCTTAGGATGCCATCCGGTATCTCCTGTATATCCAGGATCAGGATTGGCGCCGACACCTTATGCTGCACCTTATGGAATACCGCACGGTCAATGGGTAAGCCCGGAGGCGGCGGAAAATCAAGAATTTGCAGAGAATATACCTCATACTGGAGCTTTTCCGAGTCATCAGGATGACTGCGGCTGCGGAGGTCCTGTACCTTATGGATATCGAGCGGCTCCATTTGTACCATATGGAATACCGCATTACCCTTATGCTGTGCCTTACTATGATTATAACCAGTTCGTTGCACCGCAAGATGAAGAAGATGAAGATTAATTTTATTGGAGACGATGATAAAAATCGTCTCTTTTTTCTTTGAAAATTTCATGACATGATTTATTTTTCGTAAAACACAATATGATACAATGGATAATAAAAAGAAATGATGCTAAGGAAGGTGCATGACATAATGCAGGAAAAAATTGCAAAACTAATCGAATGGCTTCAAAATCAAGTAAAAAACGCAGGATTAAACGGTGCAATTGTTGGAATAAGCGGGGGAATTGATTCCGCCGTAGTTGCTCATCTCATTAAGCGAGCGTTTCCTGAGCATTCGCTTGGCCTAATCATGCCATGTAAAAGCAATCCGAAAGATCAAGAAGATGCTTTAAAAGTAGTGAAAAGCTGCAACATTGATTATATGGTGATCGACTTGACCGAAACTCATGAAACGCTTTTTCACGCCATTCAAAAAAATATTCAAGCTAAAAACGATTGGAATGAAGAAGCAGCAAGATTAGGCGACGCGAATACGCGCGCGCGGCTCAGAATGACAACATTATACGCTGTGGCAAACAATTATCGTTACATGGTTGTTGGCACAGATAATGCAGCTGAATGGTATACGGGCTATTTTACGAAATACGGAGACGGCGGTGTAGACCTTGTTCCTCTTGTACATTTTACAAAAGGCGAAGTAAGGGAAATGGCAAAAATTTTAGGAGTTCCGGATGAAATTATTAATAAAGCTCCAAGCGCCGGTTTGTGGGAAGGACAAACGGATGAAAACGAAATGGGAACAACATATGATATGATTGACAAATTTTTAAAGGGAGAGGAAATTCCTGAGAAAGATAAAGAAATCATTGAAGCGCTGCATAGACGTTCTGAGCATAAACGAAATTTAGCGGCAGCACCGCCAAAATTTTAATTAATTGCCGGGAACTAACAGCAATAAACCTCCCCTGATAGAACAAGCTATTGATGAGCTATTATGCTCAAATTGTTTTTCAGGGGGTTTTTTCATTGAGAAAATCAGTTTCCGCAGCTATAGCCCTTTCTTTTATGACAATTGGTCTTGCGGCGTGCAACAACAATAATGGTGCATTGGATGACCGTGATCGAAATGGTGCAGCACCAATTGGCTACTATTCAGCTGATCGGGATCGTAATTTTGATTACGTTGATAATGATGGACCGATCACTGAAATGTTTGACGGCGGAATGGATGACAATGACATGCTCCGCGATGCAAATGACCGCAATAGAGACCGCTCGCTGACAGTGAACGATAGAAGAAACAACGGCTTCCAAAGAAGCGATGTCAATTATCATAATCATTTACGGGATGTGGGCTCGAATAATGCTCAATTAGCCGAACGAATTTCTGATCAGGTAAGCCGGCTGAAAAACGTGCAGGATGTTGATACGCTCGTAACAAATGACAGGGTTGTAGTAGCGATCAATACAACTGATCGAAACGAACAGAACGTAAAAAATCGAGCCAAACGAGTTGTATCAAGACTGGCTGGAAATAAAAGCATCCATATTGTAACAGACGAGGAAACTTTTACTCGTGTGCGAAACATTAATAATAACTTGAATAACGGTACGGATGTAGGGGAAGATATCCAACGTCTATTCAATGATATTGGAGAAGCAGTAACAGAGCCTTTTGACGGAAATAACCGCTAACGAGACAGGGAGAACTCCTCCCTGTTTCTTTTGTGAAGAACAATTTTTCCCGCTAAATAAAATATGTTATATTAAAAATCGAGATTTGTTTATGAGAGGGGATTTTTAGAATGGCAGGACATTCTAAATGGAAAAATATTCAAAGAAGAAAAAATGCCCAAGATGCGAAGCGGGGCAAAATTTTTATGAAATTGGCAAAAGAAATTTATGTTGCGGCTAAACAAGGCGGAGGAGATCCTGACGCGAATCCGAGCCTCAGACTTGCCATTGACAAGGCTAAAGCTGCCAACATGCCGAACGATAATATAGAACGAGCAATTAAAAAAGCGACCGGCAGCCAAGATGGAGCCAACTATGAAGAAATTACATATGAAGGATATGGCCCCGGTGGTGTCGCTGTAATGGTAAAATGTCTGACGGACAATAAAAACCGTACAGCAACAAGTGTTCGCACTGCCTTTAATAAAAACGGAGGAAACTTAGGAGAAACTGGTTGTGTATCCTATATGTTCGAACGAAAGGGATATATTGTTATTGAAGGTAACGGAATTGAAGAGGATGACTTGTTTCTTGAAGCAATTGACGCTGGAGCAGAAGAATTAGAAGCGTCAGGCGAGGCGTTTGAAATTTATACCGCTCCTGAAAATTTGAATAATGTAAAAACCGCTTTAGAAGAAAAAGGATATAAACTGGAAACAGCGGAAATCACATGGATTCCTCAAACGTACACGCAACTAGATGAAACAACAGCTGAAAAAATGTACAAATTAATCGATGTCCTTGAAGATGACGACGATGTCCAAGAAGTCTTCCATAATATGCAGGAAGATGAGTGATTGAAAATTTATTGATATTAACGATTAAAAAATCTAACAGCCGAAAAAAATGAAATTGTTAAGTTATCCATTTTACTTTTTCTAATTGAAACGTATTAATATACAAGCATGTCATGATATACAAGGTAGTTACCATAATATGTAATAAGATGAAGAATCAGGACTAAGGGTTAAAACTTCTCATGATGGCTACACTAAATAAAAACAAATGTGTTATAAGTTCAGGAGTGGTGGCATGTGAAAAAGGTATTTTGCCTCTTTTGTTATACTTTGATGATCTTAGCTTTTTGTCATTTCCATCCTGAAGCATCTTTCGCAAATGCGAATCATCATTCCTCGACAGTTGAAGTCATCTTGAGAAGAGTTTATCTTGATGGCGAAGTGAGCGAAGAGGTCAAAACAGAACATCATCATTCTATCGCAGATGTAATTGCGAAATATCAAGATTGGCAGGTTGTTCGTCAGGATGGCGACGAAATTGTCTTTCAAAAGCAAATTGATGACCTCTCTCCTTTATTAAAAACAAATGGTTTTTTCGGTATTATGGAAGACGGGACTTTGTCGATTTTTAACGGGAAGCCTCACGCAGACAATGAAGTCATTCAGTCTTTTTTCCAGATCGATATAAAAAAACTGGAAAGCTATCGCCACCTGCAACTAAAAAGAGGAATTCCCGTAAAAAATAAAGAGAATTATTTAAATGTCATCAATACCTTTAAAGCTTATTCTGCTGATGAATTCAAATAAAAGGACCGATGCTTTTGGCATCGGTTTATTTTTGCAGTTCTTTCCCTGACGGAGCGAGTTCTTTATGTTAAAATAGGTTAAGTGATGAGAGGTGAACGCAGTGATTGAGTTTATCCGCGGAGTTGTAGATCATATATCAATAGATTCAATTGTGATCGATCGGAACGGAATCGGCTTTCAAATTTTCACTCCCAATCCTTTCAGCTATCAAAAACATATCAAAAAAGAAGTGACGGTTTATACATATCAATATGTAAGGGAGGATCTCCTCGCTCTGTACGGATTTTCAAGCCGTGAAGAAAAGACTCTCTTTTCCAAGCTTTTAAACGTAACAGGAATCGGTCCGAAGGGTGCTCTGGCGATCCTGGCTTATGGCGATGCAAAGCAAGTAGTGGAGGCCATTGAAAATGAAGATGAAGCATTTTTAGTAAAATTTCCTGGTGTCGGAAAGAAAACAGCGAGGCAAATCATCTTAGATTTAAAAGGGAAGCTCGTCGAATTCGTTTCAGAACCGTCTTCCAACATGTTAGCTAATCAGGTACAAACAAACCAAAAACATAGCAATCATTCGCTTATGGAAGCGATCGATGCACTGAAAGTTTTAGGATACAGTGAGAAAGAGATAGCAAAAATCAAGCCGTCATTGGAAGGTGAATCGCTCTCAACTGATCAATATGTGAAAAAAGCATTGAAACTGCTTTTGAAATAAGGTGATAGCAATGGAGGAAAGAATTGTTGCAGGCGAAGCTGAAGCGGGAGAAAAAGATTTTGAATTCAGCCTTCGTCCTCAATCTTTCGATCAATATATCGGTCAATCAAAGATTAAGGAAAACTTAAAAATATTTATTGAAGCGGCAAAGCTTAGAGAAGAAACGTTGGATCATGTTCTTTTATATGGACCTCCAGGGCTCGGGAAAACAACACTTGCAACGATTATCGCAAATGAGATGGGGACGAATATCCGCCATACTTCAGGGCCCGCGATTGAACGGCCGGGAGAATTAGCGGCTATTCTCACTTCTTTAGAACCGGGGGATGTTTTATTTATTGATGAAATTCACCGGCTTAATCGTTCTATCGAAGAAGTCTTGTACCCAGCGATGGAAGATTTTTGTATAGATATCGTCATTGGAAAAGGATCAAGCGCCCGCACGATCAGGTTGGATCTGCCACCGTTTACACTTGTTGGTGCAACAACTAGAGTCGGCTTATTAACTGCTCCTTTAAGGGATCGATTTGGTGTGTTAAGCCGCTTGGAATACTATCAAGAGCACGAGCTCTCAAAGATAGTCAAACGAACGGCCAACCTGTTAAATATCGAGATTGAAGAGCAGGCAGCCGTTGAAATAGCCAGAAGATCGCGGGGAACGCCAAGAATTGCGAACAGGCTTCTTAAAAGGGTCAGGGATTTTGCGCAAGTGCTCGGATTTGAAAAAATCAGCGCCCATCTTGCCGAAGACGCCTTGGAGCGTTTGCAAGTGGATAAACTTGGATTGGATCATATCGATCATAAACTTCTTTTAGGGATCATTGAAAAATTCCAAGGAGGTCCCGTTGGAATTGAGACCATTTCAGCGACAATCGGTGAAGAAGCGCACACAATTGAAGATGTTTATGAACCGTATTTATTGCAAATCGGTTTTATTCGGCGAACACCGAGGGGAAGAATAGTAACAGATCTTGTGTATAAACATTTTCAAATGGAGGTGCCGAAAAGATGACGGAATTTCCAAAGCTATTGATGGTGCTTGGCGGTATTTTGCTTTTTATCGGCTTATTTATGCAAGTTGTCGGAAGACTGCCAGGAGATATCGTAGTAAAAAAAGGAAATTTCACCTTCTTCTTTCCGATTGTCACATGCATTGTCATTAGTTTGCTTTTAACGTTCATTTTTTCTTTTTTAGGACGGTTTAAATAATGGACAGAAGCTAGGTGAACAGGATGAATATCGAATTATTTGACTTCGAATTGCCAGAGGAACTGATTGCCCAAACTCCGTTGAAGGAGAGGGACGCTTCAAGATTAATGATTGTTGATAAAAAAAGCGGAGATATTACGCACAGCAGATTTAAAAGCTTAATTGAGTATGTATCTCCGGGTGATTGCCTTGTTTTAAATGATACGCGGGTCATGCCGGCCAGATTGTACGGGGTGAAAGAAGAAACCGGGGCTAAAGTGGAAGTTTTATTGCTAAAAGAAAAAGAAGGGAATGTTTGGGAAACCCTTGTAAAACCTTCAAAGCGCGTCAAAGTAGGGACAACATTAAATTTCGGAAACGGCCTTTTAAAAGGAACATGTGTAGGAACTCTTGAACACGGCGGTAGAATCATTGAATTTCAATACGAAGGCATTTTTTTGGAAATTTTGGATCAGCTTGGGGAAATGCCATTGCCCCCATACATTAAAGAGCAGCTTGATAATAAAGAACGATATCAAACCGTTTATTCCCGAGAAATTGGTTCAGCAGCTGCACCGACTGCAGGTTTGCATTTCACAGATGAAATACTCGAAAATATAAAAAATAAAGGGATTCATATCGCTTTTATAACGCTGCATGTCGGGCTTGGGACATTTCGTCCAGTCAGCAGCACAAACATTACAGAACATAAAATGCATGCGGAATTTTATCAAATGACAGAGGGAACGGCTCGCTTATTAAATGAAGTAAGAGAAAAGGGAGGACGTATTATCGCAGTCGGTACGACTTCAACAAGAACGCTGGAAACAATTGCTGGAAAACATGGAGGCAAATTTGTCGAAGAAAGCGGTTGGACAGACATTTTTATTTATCCGGGCTACAATTTTAAAGGAATAGACGGACTCGTTACAAATTTTCATCTTCCTAAGTCTTCTCTGATCATGCTTGTCAGTGCGCTGGCTGGAAGAGAAACAATTCTTCGCGCGTATGAGGAGGCTATAAAGGAAAAATACCGTTTTTTCAGCTTTGGAGATGCCATGCTGATTATTTGAAACAGAATAGAGGTACACTGAATAAAGGAGGGGCTTTCATTGAATAAGCCACCTATTCGATATGAATTGATCAAAACATGCAAACAAACAGGCGCCCGCCTTGGAATCGTACATACACCTCACGGTTCGTTTGAAACTCCGGTGTTTATGCCTGTGGGAACATTGGCGACCGTCAAAACTATGTCACCGGAGGAATTAAAAGAAATTGGCGCAAAAATCATTTTGAGCAATACATACCATTTATGGCTCAGACCAGGGGAAGATATCGTTAAGGAGGCAGGAGGTCTCCATTCTTTTATGAATTGGGATGGAGCGATTTTAACTGACTCCGGCGGATTTCAAGTGTTCAGCTTAAGCGAATTCCGGCGAATTGAAGAAGAGGGAGTATATTTTCGCAATCATTTAAACGGGGACAAGCTGTTTTTATCTCCAGAAAAAGCAACTGAAATCCAAAATGCTCTCGGATCAGATATTATAATGGCATTTGACGAATGCCCGCCTTACCCGGCATCATTTGATTATATGAAACAATCTGTAGAACGAACCTCCAGATGGGCTGAACGCTGTCTAGCAGCTCACAAAAGAGAAAATGAACAAGGGATGTTTGGAATTGTACAAGGCGGCGAATATGAAAACTTGCGGAAGCAAAGCGCACGCGATCTTGTCTCGCTTGATTTTTCGGGATATGCGGTTGGCGGTCTTTCTGTCGGCGAACCGAAAGAAGTGATGAATCGTGTGCTAGAATTTACCGTGCCTTTATTGCCAAGCGACAAACCTCGTTATTTGATGGGGGTCGGTTCTCCAGATTCACTGATAGATGGAGCGATTCGGGGCATTGATATGTTTGATTGCGTGCTTCCTACTAGAATTGCGCGCAACGGCACCTTAATGACATCAACAGGTCGGCTTGTCGTAAAAAATGCGAAATATGCGCGCGATTTCGGTCCATTGGATGAATCTTGTGATTGCTACGTTTGCCGAAATTATTCACGTGCTTATATCAGACATTTAATTAAAAGCAATGAAACATTTGGGATTCGATTAACATCTTACCATAATCTCTATTTTTTGATAAAATTAATGGAGCAGATTAGGGAATCAATCCGTGAAGACCGTTTAGGAGATTTCCGAGAAGAATTTTTTGAACGGTACGGATTCAATAAACCAAATGCGAAAAACTTTTAATGCTTAGAAAGGGGTGAAGAAATGTCGGAGAATTTTGTAGCAACAGTGCTGCCTTTTGTGCTGATGATTGCTATTTTTTACTTTTTGTTGATCAGACCTCAGCAAAAAAGGCAAAAGCAAATCCGTGACATGCAGGCAAACTTGAAGAAGGGTGATAAAATCGTAACGATTGGCGGTTTGCATGGGACGGTTGATTCATTGGATGAAGATAAAATCGTCATCCGTACGGGAGACGGCTCCCGCTTAACTTTTGACCGAAATGCTGTGAGAGAAGTCGTAGAACAATCATAGTTCTACAAAAAACAGGGCTGACTTAAATGTCAGCCTTTTTCTTTTTAAGCCTGCCGTTTTGGCGACGAAATATTGACTCCCAGCATTCCTCCAACTATTGAAGTGATCAAAAATCCACCGTGATATAATAGCGATTCTAGCGAAAGCGTTTTTCCGTAACCTAAAAATTGAAACAACAACACAATTCCCGTGTAAGCAACCGCTGTCGCACCGCCTAAAAGCCACCCTTTTTCTTTACCTTTTCCGCCAGCTATAAAACCTCCGATAAAAACGGCTAAAAAACTTATAGATGTGATGACCCAAAAGAGCGAATCTTCTGTTAAACTAGTAAATCGTAATAAAATAGATAAAAGAAAACTGGAAATCAAAGCAATGATCAAAATGGTAAAAACACCGTAAAATACAGCTTTCCCCCACCGCTTTGCTTCAATCATCCATTCATCTCCTCCCATGTTCACCCGTACAAGGGTAATCACTTTTATACAAGCATATTCATAAAAAAAAGATTTAGAATTAAAATTGCCAGATCAGGGTGAAAGGAATGAAACGGATAGATTTTAACGATTTTTCTGCATCGGAATAAAGATTGCTATATACGGACCGATTAGGGGAATTCGCTTTACTTCTTCCTTTTCGACTAGTCGAAAGATGATGAGAAACAGACTGTAAATAACTGTTGTGATCATGCATGCATACATTAACTTTGGCAGCAAATGCAGTTGTTCCAATAAGATATCGTAAATATGATAGGAGATCCAACCTGTTAAGAATATGGCTGCAAAAGATAGAACATAGTCTCTTAAATAAATTGTGAACTTAAACACTTTCAGCACCGTTGCATAATGAAGAAGAGTAACGATCATAAACCCGCTTATAATGGCAAGAGCTGCGCCGATAATGCCGAGCTGCGGCCTAGTTGCGAAAACAAAAATGAGCGCTGTTTTTAAAATGGAACCAATTAAACTGTTGGTCATCGCTGCTTTTGCTAAATTTAATGCTTGCAATGCTGCTTGCAGTGGACCTTGGAAATAATAAAAGATGAAAAAAGGAGCCATAACTTTCACATAGATGGCAGATTGAGCATTTCCATACATAAAGATCATGATCGGTTCAGCGTACACGTATAAAATAACAACTGCTAGTCCGCCTGTAACAAGCGAGAGCCTTAAAGCTTGCCTCAGCCGATATTCTGCTAATCGAATCCTTTTTTGGGCAATCGCTTCGCTTAATGCGGGCACTAATGATGTTGACAGCGAAAAAGTGATGAAAGAGGGAAGCATTAATAAAGGAAGCGCATACCCCGTCAATTCCCCATATTGTTTTGTAGCTAAAGATGAATGAACTCCGGCGATCAGTAAACTGTGTGAAACAACGATCGGTTCGAGAAACCATGAAATGTTGCCGATAAATCGGCTGCCGGTTGTCGGCAGGGCAATTTTCATGAGCTGACTGAATGTTTCTTTTCCCTTTTTTAACGAACGGAAAAACGATTTTCTCACTCGAATTTGCTTTTTGAAACGGAACGCTATTAGTAAGTAAAGTAAGGAAGCAAGTTCTCCAATTGCTGCCGCAACAAAGGCGCCAGCGGCTGCATATTCGATTCCGTAAGGCAGCATAGCTTTTGTACAAACGGCGATAAAGGCGATTCTGACCGCTTGCTCAAGCACCTGGGAGAATGCCGCAGGCGTCATGTTTTGTTTTCCTTGAAAGTATCCTCTCAAAACAGAGGATACAGCAATAATAGGAATTACAGGAGTGATGGAAATCAAAGGAAAGAATGTTCTTGGGTCTGTAAGCAATGTTTCAGAAATATATGAGGCGGAAAACAACACAAGCGGTGCGATGATAATGCTTAAACTGCACGTAATTGTTAAAGATACAACCAGTATTTTTTTTACCTTTTTGCTGTCTCCTTTTGCATCCGCTTCCGCGACCAGCTTGGAGATGGCAACCGGCAAACCGAGCTGTGTAGCTGCTGCGACAAGGCCAAACGTAGGCATCGCCATCATGTAGAGGCCAACCCCTTCTTCTCCAATCATTCTGGCTATGACAATTCGATTAATAAAACCGAGAATTCTTGTGATGAGGCCTGCCGTCATTAAAATGAGCATTCCTTTTAAAAAGGTTTGCTTCGGCATTTTTCTCCCTGCCTTCTCAAAAAACTTGATATCATATACAATTACTATATGCAGACTCGAAGTACAGGCATGACAACCTTTTAAGAAAGGAGCATAAAAGTGGAGAACTATTCGGTAGATGCCTATCGCAAGTATTTAAGGCCGTTTTTGAAAAGCAAGCTCGAAGAATTCCGGCTGTATGGATACGATAAAATGACAGAGGATGAATTGTGGGCTTTTTTGAAAAGAAAAAAATGGAAAAAAATTGAGGGTGTCAGAGTACATCGGTTAGTAGAAGGGATTATGTCAGTGAAAGTGTCCGATTTCATGAATTATACGACCATTGAGTTTATGAAAGATGCAAAATGGTTAGATAGTAAAGAAGGACAAGAAATATTAAAAGAATTAACCTAAAGATGATAAGGCGATGTTTCGCATATAAGCTTGAGGAGGATCAACATGGCAAAAAAAGGCCGAATTATATCATTTTTTATCATTGTTTTCGCCCTTTTAGGTTTGACTGGCGCAACGACAAAACCAATCGTAGAAGGCATTACGCTTGGTCTTGATTTAAAAGGCGGCTTTGAAGTTTTATATGAAGTGAAGCCGGTAAATAAAGGAGATAAAATTGACCGTCAAGCCCTATTAAGTGCAGTTGAAGCGCTGGACAAAAGGGCGAATGCACTTGGAGTGAGCGAACCAAATATCCAAATAGAAGGGAATGACCGAATTCGCGTTCAGCTTGCAGGCGTGACGGATCAGACTGAAGCTCGGAAAATTTTGTCGACGCAGGCAGAACTGACCTTTCGTGATGTCAATGACAAAGAATTACTAAACGGTTCAGACTTAGTGCAAGGCGGTGCCAAGCAATCATTTGACCAAAACGGTAAACCGAACGTTGTCGTTGAGCTAAAGGATGCGAAAAAATTTAAAGAAGTGACAGAGAAAATAGTAAAAATGGCGCCTGAAAATAAGCTGATCATATGGCTTGATTGGGAAGAAGGCGACTCGTATAAAAAAGAAGCAGCAAAAGCGAATCCGAAATTTTTGTCCGATCCGTACGTAAATGAAGTGTTTGATACGACTACGGTCACGATTGAAGGACAATTTACGGTAGAAGAAGCGCAGCAATTAGCAAGTTTGCTGAATGCTGGTGCATTGCCAGTGAAGCTGCACGAAATTTATTCAACTTCTGTCGGGGCAAAATATGGGGAACAAGCGATGCAATCAACCATTTATGCGGGTTACGTCGGCGTAGGCCTCATTATGCTGTTCATGATCTTTTACTATCGCTTGCCGGGATTGATCGCATCTATCACGCTTGTTTCATACATATACCTCATTTTAGTTGTGTACAATTGGATGCATGCGGTGCTTACATTGCCGGGGATCGCCGCCCTTATTTTAGGGGTTGGGATGGCAGTTGACGCGAACATTATTACAGACGAACGAATTAAGGATGAATTAAAGCTTGGAAAAAGTGTCCGATCTGCTTTTAAAGCAGGAAACAAAAGATCGCTTTTAACCATTTTTGATGCCAATATTACGACAATACTCGCAGCTGTTGTTTTGTTTATTTTTGGAACAAGCTCTGTAAAAGGATTTGCGACAATGCTCATTGTCAGCATTATTATATCCTTCCTTACGGCGATTTATTTAAGCAGATTGCTGCTCGGATTGCTCGTGGAGAGCCGGGCATTTGACAAAAAGCCGCATTGGTTTGGCGTGAGGAAAAGCGATATTTTGGATATTACGAAAACGAATAAAGATACCGATGTCCCAACTCGCTTTGATCATATTGATTTTGTTAAACATCGGAAAAAGTTTTTCGTTTTATCAAGTGTATTAATTGTCGCAGGCATTATCATCCTCTTTGTTGCTAAATTGAATCTAAGCATCGATTTTACGAGCGGAACGCGGGTCGAGCTAGCGACAAATGAGCCGCTATCGGCTGATACAATCGAAAAAGAATTCAAATCAATCGGGCTTAAGCCGGATGAAATTGTATTATCTGGTAATGATAAAAGCACAGCAGTTGTACGATTTGTAGGCGCATTTGATAAAGAAACGATTTCAAATGTAAAAGAACATTTCACAGAGCTGTATGGGATAGAGCCAAATATAAGCACGGTTTCGCCAACAGTCGGAAAAGAGCTGGCGCGAAATGCTCTCATCGGTGTTGCAATTGCTTCCATTGGGATTATCATATATGTATCCATCCGCTTTGAATTTTATATGGCGCTTGCAGCTGTGCTTGCCCTATTGCACGATGCCTTTTTTATCGTTTCCTTTTTCAGCATTACCCGTCTTGAAGTAGACATTACATTTATCGCGGCCGTGTTGACGATTATTGGTTACTCGATCAACGATACGATTGTTACGTTTGACCGTATAAAAGAAAACATGGGAAAAGCGAAAAAAATAAAAACATTTGAGCAGCTTGCGGAAATTGTCAACAAAAGCTTGCGGCAAACCTTTACAAGATCGATTAACACCGTTTTAACCGTGATCTTTGCTGTTGTCGCTCTCATTTTATTCGGAAGCTCGTCCATTTTAAATTTCTCGATTGCTTTGTTGGTTGGATTGATCGCAGGCGTTTATTCCTCTTTGTTTATCGCCAGCCAGCTTTGGCTCGTTTGGAAATGGAAGCAAATTGAAAAACGTTCTGTAAAAGAAAACTAGTGAACAGCCGCTGTAAAAGTTCGAAGGGGCTGTCCAAAAAGTCAGGGTTAACTGACTTTTTGGGGCTCCTTCATTTTAGGGATTTATCGGACAGACTATTTTTCCTATCTTGTGTTTAGGGGCTGTCTTTGAAAGTCAAATCGCCATTGAAAACAAAAAATCATAAACACCGATATATCAACGTTTCTAAAACATTCATGGGGGCGTCAATAAGCCGTAAAAACGACTTATTAGACATCCCCCTTTTCTTATGCTCTCTTTCTTCATTACGTTCTCCAAAAGTTTTATGACGGACATTCAGTGCATACAATTTATTCCAGTTGGACTTCATTGCTTCTATGAAGGACATTTACAAATTTTATTCGATTATTTTTGTCCTTCACAATGTATTTCTCCAAACTCCTTCATTTTAGGAACTCATCGGACAGCCCCTCTCTTTCTTATGAAGAAACATAACCTTAAAAATAGTGTTTGAAAACATTTCATTTCGTTCTGTATAATAGGAGAAGTTGAGGGGTGAAATCATGCTGAGATCTAAATTTCGTTGGAATCGTTTATATAGGGATGAGTCCAACGAAGAGGCTGTTCGAGCATTAATCGACTCTTTGAATATTACATATTTGACTGCTCGATTACTTGTGAATCGCGGCATTCAAAATGTTGAAGAAGCAAAAGAGTTTTTACATATAAAGGAACCTTCATTTCATGATCCTTTTTTGTTGGATGGGATGGAGCGGGCATGTGAGCGTATTTTTGCAGCAATCCGCGCTGGTGAAAAGATTGTCGTATACGGTGATTATGATGCGGACGGCGTTTCCAGCACTGCCGTCCTGTTGACGGCATTAAAGGAATTGGGGGCAAACGTCGATTTTTACATACCGAATCGATTTTCAGAAGGATACGGGCCAAACGAACATGCTTTCCGAATGATTCATGAAAAAGGATGCAGGCTGATTATAACAGTTGATACCGGCATCGCGGCAATCAATGAAGCGGATTTAGCCAAAAGGCTTGGAATCGACCTCATTATCACAGACCATCATGAACCGGGGCCTGTTTTGCCTGATGCGTATGCGATCATTCATCCGAAATTGCCAAATTCAACATATCCTTTTAAGGAGCTGGCAGGTGTAGGCGTTGCTTTTAAAATGGCCCATGCCCTTTATGGCAAGGTTCCAGAATCTCTGATAGAGATCGCAGCCATTGGAACAATTGCTGATTTAGTACCTCTATACGGAGAAAATCGGCTTCTTGCGAAAAAAGGGATTGAAAAATTAAAAACGACGACAAGACCTGGCATAAATTCGCTTCTTTCCATTGCTGGAGTGGACAAATCTTCCGTAAATGAGGAAACGATAGGATTTGTTTTAGGACCGAGAATCAATGCGGCAGGGAGGCTGAAAGAAGCCGATCCTGCCGTTGAATTGTTGTTGACAGATGATGAAGAAAAAGCTGATATGCTTGCTAAGGAAATCGATCAATTAAATAAACAAAGGCAGAAGCTTGTACAAGAGATAACGGACGAAGCGATTAAGGAAATTGAAAAAAATTTTCCAATCGAAGACAATCCTGTTTTAGTCGTTGCAAAAGAAAACTGGAATTCTGGAGTGATCGGAATCGTTGCTTCCAGATTGGTCGAAAAATTTTACCGTCCTGCCATCGTGTTGAGCATTGATCGTGAGACAGGTCTTGCCAAAGGGTCTGCGCGAAGCATTCAAGGGTTTGATCTATTTAAAAACTTATCGGAATGCAGGGAGCTTCTCCCTCATTTTGGAGGCCATACGATGGCTGCTGGCATGACGCTGAAAGCAGAGCATATTGACGAGCTGCGCCAAAAAATGATCGATCTTGCAAATAGTCAGCTTTCAGATGAAGATTTTATTCCTGTAAAAAACATTGAATGTGCCTGTTCATTGGAGCATGTCACAATAAAAGCAGTCGAAGAGCTGGAGAAGCTTGCCCCTTTCGGAGTCGATAATCCGAAGCCGCTCTTTTTACTAGAAAATGTCAATGCGGCAGATGTTAGAAAAATTGGGGTAAACGGAAATCATTTGAAAATGAAGATTGAGGAGAAGGAATTTGAATTAGATGTCGTCGGCTTTGGACAGGGAGAATTGGCAGAAGAAATATCTCCTTTCGCAAACGTTTCTATTGTCGGTGAGCTTGCGATCAACGAATGGAATTATGTAAAAAAGCCGCAGCTATTGCTTCAAGACCTTGCCGTGCCAGCGTGGCAGCTTTTTGATTGGCGAGGTTCAAGAGGAACGGAGGCTTTGCTCTCTAAACTTCCTGCTGAAAAACGATTGCTGATCGCCTTTCATGAAGAATCTATAAAATTATATAAAGATCAACCGTACATTCATGAAATTCATATAATATCAGAAATAAAGGATTACAAAAATATAGATGTTTCCAATAAGTATGTTGTATTTCTCGATATGCCCCCGGCAATCGAATTTCTTGTTTCAGCATTTGAGCAAGGAATGCCTGAAAGAATTTATGCTATTTTTTATCAGCATGCAGACCACTTTTTTCAAACAATGCCGACAAGAGAGCATTTTAAATGGTATTACGCATTCTTAACGAAAAAAAATTCTTTCGATTACAAAAAATATGGGGAAGATTTAGCCAAATACCGTGGCTGGACAAAAGAAACGATCTTTTTTATGACAAAGGTGTTTTTTGAACTTGAATTTGTTACAATAAACAATGGTGTGATTACATTAAACAAAAAGGTGAAAAAACGGGATTTATCAGAATCCGGAACATATCAGCAGAAGCTGGATCAAATGAAACTGGAACAGCAGCTTCTCTATTCTTCTTATCAAGAACTGAAGGAATGGTTTGAAAAGGCAGTCTTGAAACGAGATGCCGATAAATTTTTACAAGTTCATGAATGGTAAACAACCGAGGAGGACGAGTGATGGATTTAAAAAAATACGTGACAATTGTTGAAGATTTTCCAAAACCGGGCATTTCTTTTAAAGATATCACAACATTAATGGACAACGGGGAAGCATTTAAATATGCAACAGACCAAATTGTTCAATATGCGCGTGAAAAGAAGATTGATATTGTTGTCGGTCCAGAAGCAAGAGGGTTTATCATCGGCTGTCCAGTTGCTTACTCTCTCGGAGTTGGTTTTGCACCTGTTCGAAAAGAAGGCAAGCTTCCGCGCGAAACGATCAAGGTGGAATACGGGCTTGAGTACGGAAAAGATGCATTAACCATTCATAAAGATGCGATTAAGCCTGGCCAGCGAGTGTTAATAACCGATGATTTGCTGGCGACTGGAGGGACGATTGAAGCTACCATTAAATTAGTGGAACAGCTTGGCGGAGAGGTTGCCGGCATTGCCTTTTTAATTGAATTGTCTTATCTTGAGGGCAGAAAAAGGCTTGAAGGCTATGATATATTAGCATTGATTAAATATTAATCGGCGCAAATCTATAAATGAAGCACTCTTAATGGGTGCTTTTTTTTAAAACAATAAAATGAAAAACTTTAGAAGTTGTAATATTTTCCATCCACTCGCAAAATAGCTGCAGCAGCTCTATTTTTTTTTCCCCCTTTTCAAAAGGATCGTATTCTTCTCTTTACATGTTTGTTAATTTTATTTAATAATAAAAACAATAACGTATATACAATTAAAGGTGATCCCATGGCAAACGAACAAATGTTGACAGCTGAACAGATCTTCGAAAAAGCGGAGAAGTATCTTCCGCCTGACGATATAGAGTTTATAAAAAAAGCATACGAGTTTGCAAAAAACGCCCATCATGGGCAATATCGCAAATCAGGCGAACCATATATTATGCATCCGGTGCAGGTTGCCGGGATTCTAGTAGATTTGGAGCTGGATCCTACAACGATTGCAGGCGGCTTTTTACATGATGTTGTGGAAGATACGGATGTGACATTAGACGAGCTTCGACAAGAATTTAACGATGAAGTCGCTATGCTTGTGGATGGAGTAACAAAGCTGGGAAAAATTAAATATAAATCAAAAGAAGAGCAGCAGGCGGAGAATCACCGGAAAATGTTTGTCGCTATGGCGAAGGACATTCGGGTCATTTTAATTAAACTGGCAGACCGTCTTCACAATATGCGTACGTTAAAACATTTGCCGCAGGAAAAGCAGCGAAGAATCGCCAATGAAACGTTGGAAATATTTGCTCCTCTCGCCCATCGCCTCGGAATCTCAAAAATCAAATGGGAACTTGAAGATACAGCCTTGCGGTATTTAAATCCGCAGCAATACTACCGAATTGTCAATTTGATGAAAAAGAAACGTGCAGAACGGGAAAAGTATGTTGAAGAGGTAATTGAAGATTTAAAGAAGCGAATTGAAGAAGTAAAGATAAAGGCAGAGCTGTACGGCCGGCCGAAGCATATTTATTCCATTTATCGAAAAATGGTTCTCCAAAATAAACAATTTAACGAAATATATGATTTGCTGGCTGTGCGAATTATTGTGAACAGCATAAAAGACTGCTACGCAGTGCTTGGCATCATTCACACATGCTGGAAGCCGATGCCTGGCAGATTTAAAGATTATATTGCAATGCCAAAAACAAACATGTATCAATCCATTCACACGACTGTCATCGGTCCGAAGGGGGATCCCCTTGAGGTTCAAATTCGCACATACGAAATGCATGCGATCGCTGAATACGGGATTGCTGCCCATTGGGCTTATAAAGAAGGAAAAAGCATTACATCTTTTGATAAAAAACTGAGCTGGTTTAGAGAAATATTGGAGTTTCAAAACGATTCTTCCAACGCCGAAGAATTTATGGAGGCATTGAAAGTTGATCTGTTCTCTGACATGGTGTTTGTATTTACTCCAAAAGGAGATGTCATTGAGCTTCCCGCCGGGTCGATTCCGATTGATTTCGCCTACAGAATTCATTCTGAAATAGGCAATAAGACGATCGGAGCAAAAGTAAACGGAAAAATAGTGCCTCTTGATTATAAATTAAAAACCGGAGATATAGTGGAAATATTGACGTCGAAGCATTCTTACGGTCCGAGCCAAGATTGGCTTAAATTGACGCAGACCTCTCAAGCGAAAAATAAAATTCGCCAATTTTTCAAAAAGCAGCGCCGCGAGGAGAATGTTGAAAAAGGAAAAGAATTAATTGAAAAAGAAATTAAAGCGATGGATTTTGATGTGAAAGAAGTCCTTACTCAGGAAAATATAAAACGTGTAGCGGAAAAATTTAATTTTTCAAACGAGGACGATATGTATGCGGCAGTTGGCTTCAACGGCATTACTGCTTTACAGGTTGCAAACCGCCTAGTCGAAAAAATTCGCAAACAGCGGGATATAGAAGAGCAGGAAAAATTGATGGAAAAGGTAGTTCAACAAGGTGCAAGGCGGCCGAAGCGCCGTGATGCAGGAGTGTCTGTAAAGGGTATTGATAATTTGTTAATCAGGCTTTCCCGCTGCTGCAACCCAGTCCCTGGCGATGATATTGTCGGATTTATTACAAAAGGAAGAGGGGTATCTGTTCACCGGTCTGATTGTCCAAATGTCAATAAAGAGGATGCAAAAGACAGGTTAATTGAAGTGGAATGGGAAAATCAGCTGGACGGCCGGAAGGAATACAATGTGGAAATTGAGATTTTAGGTTTTGACCGGCGCGGCTTATTAAATGAAGTGCTCCAGTCTGTAACAGAGACGAAGACAAACATTACGACAATTTCGGGAAGAACGGACCGTAACAAAGTAGCGAACATCCATTTAGGAATTTCGATTCAAAATGTCAGCCATCTTCAAAAAGTTGTGGATCGGATCAAGCAAATACCGGATGTATATTCAGTGCGGAGAATTATGAATTAAGAAAGGAAATACATGATGAAAGTTGTAGTACAACGAGCAAGGAATGCAAATGTCAAAGTAGATGGACAAGTTGTTGGTTCGATTGAGTTCGGTTTAATGGTGCTAGTCGGTGTTACACACGAGGATACGGAAAAGGATGCAGAGTTTTTAGCGGATAAAGTGGCCAATTTGCGCATATTTGATGATGAAGAAGGGAAAATGAATTTATCTCTTTTAGATGTTGGGGGCGAAGTTTTATCCGTCTCCCAATTTACGCTGTACGGCGATTGCCGGAAAGGAAGAAGGCCAAATTTTATGCAAGCAGCCAAACCGGATATTGCTGAAAAACTATATGAATCTTTCAACGACAAACTGAGAGAAAAAGGCGTACGTGTTGAAACGGGTTCTTTCGGAGCGATGATGGCTGTTGAATTTACAAATGTTGGCCCAGTAACATTGATTATCGAAAGCAAATAAAAAATCGTGAGCGAGCTGCTCACGATTTTTTTATGAGTTTACATATTTGACGACCGCTTTATAAATCGCTTGTGAGATTTTCTCTTGGTAAGCGTTTGTGCTGACTGTCCACTCTTCCATAGGATTGCTCAAAAAACCTAGTTCAAGCAAAGCAGCAGGACGTTTATTTTCACGCAGCACAAAATAATTTCCAAATTGAACACCGCGGTTTCTTAAATTGACATGCCTCACCATCTCTTTGTGAATTACATTTGCTAATGCTTTATCCTTTGCAGAATTGTAATAAAAAGTTGTGATTCCATTTGCGCTTGGAATGATTGAGCTATTATAATGGATGCTCACAAAGGCGTTTGCGTTGTTTTTTACAGAAATTCCTACACGGGATTGCAGGCTGATATATGTATCGTCGCTTCTAGTTAAAACTGCATTTACACCTGCTCTTTTTAATTTGTTGTACACAAGTTTAGCTGTTTTTAAGGTTAAATGTTTTTCCAGCGTCCCTCTGACACCGATCGTCCCGCTGTCATAGCCTCCGTGGCCCGGATCGATAATGACTTTTTTACCTTTTGACGGTATGCTTGTCCCTTTATTGGAAATGTTTTCGCTTGTTGTTGTGACGACCCAGCTTGCTACATAAGCTGTTTGACCGTTTCGGAGCTGAATTTTATACCAATTATTATAAATCCCTACAATTGGAAAAGTCTGCCCTTTGTTTCCTCTTTGAACAATTTTTGCAGAAGTGGAAGGTGCACTGCGCAAATTTGTTCCGTCGTATAAAAGGACAACTGATTGAGCGCCGTTTGTTTTCTTTGAGCCAGCTTCGATATATCTTTTGGATGCCCAGCCTGTTTTGTTTTTCGCATATCTAATTTGATACCAATCTCCGTTTGCACCTATGATTTCTACCTCTGTTCCTTTTTTAATGGTACCGACAATTTTTGAGTGTAAAGACGGACCGCTTCTAACATTTAACGAACTGGCTGTAATCCTTCCTTTTTGCGGGGAAGTGCTGCTGCTTTTATCTGCTGCTTTGGTAATATATTGCTTCGACACCCACCCCGTCACATTGTTGTAGCGAATGTTATACCAATTGCCTTGTTCCGAAATGATTTCAACTTTCATGTTTTTTGTCAGCTTGCCGGTAATTGATGATTGTGCATTTGGTTTTGAACGAACATTTAATATAGTGGCTGTAACCGTACCGAGGCTATGCTTCTGATTCGAAGGGGTTTTGCTGGCTGCTGGAGCTACATATGCCGAAGAGACCCATCCTTGCCGGCCATTATAGGAAATTTTCACCCATTTCCCCTGTTTCATCAACACATGCGCTTTTTCCCCTTTAGGAAACTGTCCAACAACTTTATAGTTTGTCCCGGGGCCAGAACGGATTCTTAACCCGGTAGTCGTAGAAACGACATAATCCTTTTTTTGAAGCTCGGTTTCTACTGAAAGAAGCCAATCGGCTACCCACCCGGAAGAGCCCTGTTTTAATTGAATTTTCACCCAATCTCCTTTCCTTGCAACAATCGGGTATTTTTCACCGTACCGAACGCTTTTCATTACGGGATAGCTTAAACCGGGACCTGTCCGGACATTTACTTTATCTTGCTTAATGACTGCATATTGCGTATCCGCTTGGGCTGAATGAAAAACTGGAGCGGTAGAAGTAAAAAGCAGTGAAAGCAACAGAACGATTAAAAAGCATTTTTTTCGCAATGGCCATGCTCCTTTCACATTCATGCAAAAAACTATTTCTATTTTTATTTCGGCATTTCCTTTTTTACATTGAGTATTTTTTCATTTTTTTGCGGGAAGACTAAGACGCAAATTCTGATGAAAAAGAAAGGGGAAAAATATGCGGTCCAGTGAAAAACATTCTTTCTCCGCATCAATTTTTCATGACCAGTTTGGTATTTCTTTCAGTGATCGTACGATGCAGGATATTTTAATAGAGGTTTCGTTTGAGCATGGTTTAAATCAAGAGGAGGCGAAAAAGCTCCGTGATCGGCTCAGCCGTTCTTGACATGACACAGTATTGTTCGTATGATAATATAAAATTCTAGATTTAAAAATAACGTACATAAACAACCGATGACGGAGACAAGTAGCTGGGATGCACATGGACAGAGAGGAAAGGCCTTAGGCTGAAAGCCTTTCCCCATGATCGCTTAGTGAAGAACACTCCGGAGGTTTTCCTCTGAAAGGTGTAAAAGTAGGAGGAAACGTAAATAGGCGTTAACTTTTAAGTGGAAGCATTGCTTCAATTAGGGTGGCACCACGGGAGACTCTCCCGTCCCTACGGGAATCGTCAGGGGACGGGTTTTTTTATGGAATTTATTTTATAAGTGGAGGAGAATCGACAATGGCTTTTCAAATCCCGCGAGGTACACAGGATATTTTGCCGTCGGAGGCTTCAAGATGGCAATATGTTGAGAAAAAAGCTAGGGAAATATGCCGTCTTTATCGCTTTCAAGAAATTCGAACCCCCATTTTTGAACATACGGAATTATTTCAAAGGGGTGTAGGCGAATCAACCGATATTGTCCAAAAAGAAATGTACACTTTTTCCGACAGGAAAGGAAGAAGTTTAACATTAAGACCGGAAGGAACGGCAGCAGTCGTCCGCGCTTTTGTTGAAAAGAAAATGTACGCAGATCCGAACCAGCCTGTAAAGCTTTTTTACATCGGTCCGATGTTTCGGTATGAAAGACCGCAATCAGGGCGTTTTCGGCAATTTGTTCAATTCGGTGTGGAGGCTCTCGGCTCGGACGACCCTGCGCTGGATGCTGAAGTTATTTCTTTGGCGATGGCGTTTTATCAATCGCTCGGCTTAAAAAAATTGAAGCTTGCCATTAACAGTTTGGGAGATCAAGAGAGCAGAGCTGCACATCGTGCTGCTTTAGTCAACCATTTTAAGCCGAGAATTGGAGAATTTTGCTCTGATTGCCAAAAGCGGCTTGAGCAAAATCCGTTAAGAATACTTGATTGTAAACAAGACCGCGAGCATGAATTGATGAAAAGCGCCCCTTCCATCATTGACTTTTTAAACGATGAATCAAAGCAATATTTTGATCAGGTGTTAAAATATTTAACGGAGCTTGGCATTGAGTATGAAATCGATCCAAATCTCGTTCGCGGATTGGATTATTATAACCATACAGCATTTGAAATCATGAGCAATGCGGAAGGGTTTGGGGCGATTACGACTTTATGCGGCGGCGGAAGATATAACGGCTTGGTCGAAGAAGCCGGAGGGCCAAGCACGCCGGGGATCGGCTTTGCTTTAAGCATTGAACGCCTGTTAGCAGCAATTGATGCTGAAAACATCGCTCTTCCGATTGAAAAAGGTCTAGATTGTTATATTGTGGCACTGGGAGATCGGGCGAAGGAACGGTCGGTATCTCTATTGCAGGAAATGCGGAAAGCCGGCATTTCTGCAGACAAAGATTATGAAAATAAGAAAATGAAAGCACAACTGAAGCAAGCGGACAGGCTTCAAGCCAAATTTGTCATCATCATAGGTGATGAGGAATTAGAAAAAGGCGTGGCGAACGTAAAAAACATGGCAACAGGCGAACAAGATGCGGTGGCATTTGAACGACTTGCAGAGTATATAAAAGAGAGAAAGTAAAGGAGAGTATGTAGGATGTTTGGACGTTCGTATTATTGTGGAGAAATTTCCGAAAAAGCAATCGGCGAAAAGGTCGTTTTAAAAGGATGGGTGCAAAGACGCCGCGATTTAGGAGGACTTATTTTTATCGACTTGCGCGACCGGACAGGAGTTGTCCAAATTGTTTTTAATCCTGAAGTTTCAAAGGAAGCGTTAGAAATAGCTGAAAAAATCCGCAGCGAGTATGTATTGGACATTGAAGGCGAAGTGGTGAAAAGATCGGAAGAGACGATTAATCCGAACATTCGAACAGGAAAAGTGGAAGTGGTTGTTCAATCGGTAACCATTTTAAACAGCGCCAAAACTCCTCCTTTTTCACTTGCGGATCAAAAAGCGGACATTTCCGAAGAGGTTCGTTTAAAATACCGTTATTTAGATTTGCGCCGTCCAGTCATGTTTGAAACGTTAAAAATGCGGCATCAAATTACGAGAGCGATTCGCAACTTTTTGGATGAAAATGGATTTATTGATGTGGAAACCCCCATTTTAACAAAAAGCACACCGGAAGGAGCACGGGACTATCTTGTCCCTTCTCGCGTCCATGAGGGGGAATTTTATGCGCTCCCGCAATCGCCGCAAATATTCAAACAGCTTCTAATGGTTTCAGGATTTGATAAATATTATCAAATTGCAAGATGCTTCCGAGATGAGGATTTGCGCGCAGACAGACAGCCGGAATTTACCCAAATAGATATAGAAACTTCTTTTATGAGCCAAGAAGATATTATGAATCTAACCGAAAAGATGATGGCTCATGTGTTAAAAGAAGTGAAAGGAATCGAGCTTACTCTTCCATTCCAACGCATGCCATATGATGAGGCGATGGCGCGCTTTGGGTCGGACAAGCCGGACGTTCGATTCGGCCTGGAGCTTGTTGATGTATCTGAAATTGTGAAAAGCTCCGCTTTCAAAGTTTTCAGTCAAGCAGTTGCAGGTGGAGGGCAAGTAAAGCTAATCAATGTAAAAGGAAAAAAAGACGAATTTTCACGCAAAGATCTAGATGCTCTCCAAGAGTATGTTCACAATTATGGAGCGAAAGGTTTGGCTTGGCTTAAAGTAGAAGAAAATGAAGTAAAAGGCCCAATTGCAAAATTTCTATCAGAAAATGAACAAAATAGTATTTTGCAAGCAGCTGAAGGACAGAATGGAGACTTGCTTCTGTTTGTTGCCGACAAGCCGAATGTTGTTGCTGATTCGTTGGGGGCTCTCAGACTAAAACTAGGAAAAGATTTAGGGCTGATCGAAGAAGATAAACTTGAATTTTTATGGATTACGGATTGGCCGCTCGTTGAATATAATGAAGAAGACGGCCGCTATTACGCATTGCATCATCCGTTTACTATGCCGTTTCGTGAGGACTTGGAGTACTTTGAGAAAGACCCTCTCAAAATGCGGGCTCAAGCATATGACTTAGTGTTAAATGGATATGAACTCGGCGGAGGGTCGATTCGGATTTTTGAAAAAGACGTTCAAGAAAAGATGTTCAAACTTCTTGGTTTTACAGAGGAACAAGCAAGAGAACAGTTCGGATTTTTGCTGGAAGCCTTCGAATACGGTACGCCGCCGCATGGTGGAATTGCACTAGGATTGGATCGGATTGTAATGCTTTTGGCAGGAAGAACAAATTTACGGGATACGATTGCCTTTCCGAAAACAGCAAGTGCGAGCTGTTTGTTAACGGAGGCACCAAGCCAAGTAAGCAAAGAGCAATTGGATGAACTACATCTTGAAGTGAAACATAGCTCAAGGTAATAATTTCCATTATTTGTTTTTTATCTTGAAATCTCATGCTAATTATGATATTCTTTATTCAAAATTTAAGTCCTGATGTGTGCGTCGTACACCTAGTTTTGACCGAACAACGATTTAAATGGGAGCCCGGAGTTTCTAAAGTGAGTAAATGCCTCTTATGCATATGGCACGAGGACTTACAAAGCTTTAGAACAGGGCACCCACCTGCTGAGAGCGGGTTCAAAACGAAGGAAACGGCGACGGCACAATTGGGACTTTTTTAGTTTGTACACTGAATTTTGACAAATTGGAGTGATTTTTTTTGCTTCATCAGTTTTCCCGAAATGAACTAGCGATTGGAAAAGAAGGTTTACATAAATTGAAAAACAGCTCCGTAGCCGTTTTAGGGGTTGGCGGAGTTGGATCTTTTGCCGTCGAAGCTCTTTCACGATCAGGCATCGGGCGATTGATTTTGATCGATAAAGATGATGTCGATATTACGAATATTAACCGGCAAATCCATGCGCTTTTGTCGACGGTTGGAAAACCGAAAGTGGATTTAATGAAAGCAAGAATTGCTGACATTAATCCGGATTGTGAAGTAATTGCATTAAAAATGTTTTACACGGAAGAGACGTATGAAGACTTTTTTAAGCTAAACCCTGACTATGTGATTGACGCCAGCGATACGATCAGCTATAAAATTCATTTAATGAAGGAATGCCTGAAACGGAATATTCCTATTATTTCAAGCATGGGGGCAGCCAACAAAACGGATCCAACCCGTTTCCGAGTAGCAGATATTTCAAAAACACATACAGATCCGATTGCCAAAGTGATTCGAACGAAACTGCGAAAAGAAGGGATCCGAAAGGGAATTCAAGTCGTATTTTCTGATGAACGCCCTGTTGTTATTAGAGAAGATGTCAGAAAAGAAGTCGGCAATAACGAATCAACGATCCGCAAAGCAAAAATGCCCCCGTCATCAAATGCCTTTGTGCCATCCGTAGCCGGATTGATTATGGCTGGTCATGTGATTAATGAATTGCTGAAGGATATAAAAATTTATCGTGTCGGCGACGACGATTAAAAAATGGGGGTGTCAAATAAGCCGTTTTTCGGCTTATTGACGCCCCCTTTTATTTACGTTTTCCATGGGGTTTTGACATTTTGGACAATCCTATTTATATTTTCAAGATGACGCGGACATGACCGAAGCTTCCTATTCGTCCTTTTCTTTTTTCTTTTTCTCGATATTTTCATATATTTGCGCTAAAGCCTGCTCGAATTTGCCCGTTCTTTTTGGCTTGTAATATTTTTTATGCTTGATGGGGTCAGGCAAATATTGCTGGTTTACCCAGCCTGATTCATAATCGTGCGGATATAAATAGTTCACGCCTCTGCCAAGCTGCTTTGCTCCTTTATAATGAGCATCCCGCAAGTGGGAAGGGACCTCGCCTGTCACTCCTGAGCGAATGTCGGCTAAAGCTGCATCAATCGCTTTATAAGCAGAGTTTGATTTAGGAGATAAACATAGTTCAATCACCGCATTGGCCAAAGGGATGCGTGCTTCGGGAAAACCGATGCGCTCAGCTGCTTCTATAGCCGAAAGAGTTCTAGGTCCCGCTTGCGGATTTGCAAGACCAATATCTTCATAGGCGATGACCGTTAAACGCCTTGCAATCGAAGAAAGATCCCCTGCCTCAATTAATCTGGCCAAATAGTGAAGCGCTGCGTTTACATCGGACCCGCGAATAGACTTTTGAAAAGCAGATAAAACATCGTAATGATGATCTCCGTCTTTATCGTGGGAAAAGCTCTTTTTTTGCATGCACTCTTCAGCAATTTCAACCGTAATGCAAATGTTCCCATTCTCATCTTCCTTTGTTGATAAAACGGCGAGTTCCAATCCATTTAACGCCGCACGCACATCTCCGCCGGAGCTTTCGGCAAAATGTCTTAGAGCTTCGTCGCTGATTTGAACAGGAAAGTCGCTCAGTCCTCTTGGGTCTGTAAGAGCTCTTTTCAGGGCAATCATAATGTCATCTGGAGAAAGAGGGTGCAATTCGAAAATTTGACAGCGGCTCCGAATCGCCGGGTTAATGGCATGATACGGATTGCTTGTCGTTGCACCGATTAAAATAATCATGCCGTTTTCTAAATATGGAAGCAAAAAATCTTGTTTCCCTTTATCAAGTCTGTGCACTTCATCTAAAATGAGAATGATTTGCCCTGACATTTTTGCTTCTTCTACAACAATTTCCATATCTTTTTTATTGTGGACAACCGCATTCAGCTTTCGAAAAGGCGTGTTAGTGCTGCCTGCTATTGCTGTTGCAATAGATGTTTTTCCGATTCCAGGAGGTCCGTATAAAATCATCGAGCTTAAATATTTAGCTCGCACCATTCGTTCAATAATCTTTCCTTTTCCAACTAAATGTTCTTGTCCAATAATATCTTCTATTTTGGTTGGACGCATTCTATACGCTAAAGGTTCCATTTTATCGCTCCCAAATAAAAATCATATCATCTCATTTACCCACTAATAAAATAATATGCTATAATGTCTAAAGTTTAAAGTAGAACCAAGATGGTGAAAATCTTGAAAAAAACTAAAAAATAGGAGTGTAGAAACGTGAGAATTTCAACGAAAGGACGCTATGGTTTAACGATTATGATTGAATTGGCGCGAAAGTACGGAGAAGGACCGACATCTTTGAAAAGTATTGCACAATCTCATGATTTATCAGAGCATTATTTGGAACAATTAATTGCTCCTCTCCGCAATGCTGGACTTGTCAAAAGCATTCGCGGAGCTTATGGCGGATATATTTTAGCGAACGATCCGTCCAAAATAACGGCTGGTGACGTTATCCGTGTGTTGGAAGGACCGATCACCCCTGTTGAAGGAATTGAAGATGAACCGCCTGCTCAAAGGCATCTATGGTTAAAAATCCGCGATGCGGTGAAGGACGTTCTTGACAACACGACACTTGATGATTTAGCAAGCCATACAGGAGATAATGAGCAGGACGCTTACATGTTTTACATTTAAAGTCGGGAGGAATTAACTTTGGAACGGATATATTTGGATCATGCGGCAACATCGCCAGTCCATCCCGCAGTTTTGGATAAAATGACAACCTTTATGAAGGATTATTTCGGCAATCCGTCTAGCATCCATTCTTTTGGCAGAGAAAGTAGACGAGAAGTGGATGAGGCTCGAGAGCTCCTTGCCAAAAGTATTCATGCCGACCCAAAAGAAATCATATTTACTAGCGGAGGAACAGAAGCAGATAATTTAGCGGTGATTGGAACAGCGCTTGCTAATAAAGAAAAAGGAAACCATATTATCACAACAGAAATTGAGCATCCGGCTGTCCTCCAATCTTGCCGCTATCTAGAAAAAAACGGATTTCACGTTACGTATTTGCCTGTTAATCAATCGGGAGTTATTTCTGTCGAGGATCTTAAAAAAGCTTTAAAAGATGAAACGATTCTTGTCACAGTCATGTATGGAAATAATGAAGTAGGTGCCTTACAGCCTATTTCAGAAATAGGAAGCTTATTACAAAACCATCAAGCGTATTTTCATACCGATGCAGTTCAAGCATACGGACTCGTTCCAATTGATGTTCGCGAGCTGAATGTCGATCTGCTGTCGGTTTCCGGTCATAAAATAAATGGGCCGAAAGGGATCGGTTTTTTATATGCAAAAGCTGGGGTGAAATTCACTCCGCGCATGCATGGCGGTGAGCAAGAATTAAAGAGAAGAGCCGGAACGGAAAATGTTCCAGCGATTATCGGGTTTGCGGAAAGCGCAAAAATTGCAGAACAAACAAGAAAGGAAAAAACAGAGCAATATGTGCATTTTAAACAAATCATGATCGATGTATTTGAACAAGAGGGCATTTCCTTCGCTGTGAACGGCTCGATTGACAACAGCTTGCCTCATATATTAAACGTTTTCTTTCCGGGAACAAATGTTGAATCGCTTCTTGTCAACCTCGATTTGGCGGGAATTGCGGCATCAAGCGGATCAGCTTGTACAGCAGGATCAGTTGAACCGTCGCATGTGCTCGTTTCAATGTTTGGCAAAAATTCAAAAGAAATAACTTCATCGGTTCGATTCAGCTTCGGCTTAGGAAATACGGAGGCACAAATTGAATCGGCTGCCAAAAAAACAGCCGAGATTGTTAAAAGGTTAACGTCAAAATAGAAAGAGGTGAGAGAGATGGAAAAGGCGCCGCATGAAACAAGAGTCGTAGTCGGGATGTCTGGCGGAGTAGATTCATCTGTAACTGCTTTGCTCCTAAAAGAACAAGGGTACGAAGTCATCGGGGTCTTTATGAAAAATTGGGATGATACGGATGAAAACGGCGTATGTACGGCAACGCAAGATTATGATGATGTAATCCGTGTATGCAATCAGCTTGGGATTCCTTATTATGCAGTGAATTTCGAAAAAGAGTATTGGGATAAAGTGTTCACTTACTTTTTAGAGGAATATAAAGCTGGAAGAACGCCAAATCCCGATGTCATGTGCAATAAAGAAATTAAATTTAAAGCATTTTTGGAGCATGCAGCTGACTTAGGCGCGGACTATATCGCAACAGGCCATTATGCACGGGTAAAATACCGCGATGGTGTGTACAAATTGCTCAGAGGAAAGGATCCAAACAAAGATCAAACGTATTTTTTGAATCAGCTGAATCAGAAGCAGCTGTCAAAGGTCATGTTCCCCATCGGGCATCTTGAAAAAAAAGAAGTTAGAGAAATTGCGGAAAAAGCAAACTTGGCAACAGCAAAGAAAAAAGATTCAACAGGCATCTGCTTTATTGGCGAGCGGAACTTTAAAGAATTTTTAAGCCAGTATTTACCTGCTCAACCCGGCAAAATGGAGACGTTGTCTGGTGAGGTAAAAGGGAAGCATGACGGGCTTATGTATTATACGATCGGTCAACGCCATGGACTCGGAATAGGAGGAAATGGCGATCCTTGGTTTGTTGTTGGAAAAAATTTGAAAAATAATATTTTATATGTTGAACAAGGATTTCATAATGAACATTTATATTCAGACTCCATTATCGCAACAAATGTAAACTGGATAACCGGTGTAAAACCAACAGATGAGCTTGTTTGCACCGCAAAATTTCGCTACCGCCAGCCTGATCAGCCGGTAAAAGTGAAAATGATCGGTGATCAAACTGCACAAATTTCGTTTGAACAGCCGGTCCGTGCCGTTACACCAGGACAAGCTGTCGTTTTTTATAATGGAGAGGAATGTCTGGGAGGCGGCATTATCGATAAAGTATTTCGCAACGGCGAAAAACTGTGGTATGTCGGTTAAAGAGATAAGCTGTACCGATCGGAATGAGATTTGTTAACTTGGCGCAGCCTCTTTGTCTTTGGATGTGAAAGGATGAAATGGATGCATAAAAATCAACTGGCTTTAGAAGCAATAAAAGAAGGGAAATGGGAAGAAGCAGCGAAATATTTTGCAGAAGCATTGGAAGAAAATCCAAACGACCCTGTGTTATACGTAAATTTTGGGAATTTGCTTGCCTCTTCAGGTGATGCAGAAAGAGCATTGAAATTTTATGAAAAGGCGATTGAGATTGATAAAGGGACGGCTACTGCGTATTACGGCATTGGAACCGTTCATTATAATGCGGGAGATTATCATAAAGCGAAAACATTTTTTGATCAGGCGGAAAAGTATGGGCTTGCTCATAAAGATGTCTATTTTATGCTTGGAATGTCTCTTTACCAGCTTGAACAGCCCCGTCTTGCACTTCCATATTTTTTGCGGGCGGTTGAGCTGGATGAACAAGACGCCAGCGCTCACTTTCAATATGGTTTATGTTTAGCACAAGCAGGCCACATTCAAGAAGCAAAAAAAGAGTTTGAAAAAACGATCGACCTCGATCAACATCACGCAGATGCTTATTATAATTTAGGTGTTGCGTACGCATTTGAAGAAAATAGAGAAGAAGCTTTAAAAATGTTTGATATGGCGCTTTCCATTCAACCGGATCATTTGCTTGCGGGCAACGGGAAAAGGCTGTTAGAAGAGATGATTTAAACGAAATTAGGAGGAAAGAGGATGGGCGGTCAACAGGAGAGTTTGTTTCATGAGGAAAGTACTCCTTTTGTTCGCGGAGTCATTAAACATATTGTGTTCCAGAATGAGCAAAATTTTTATACTGTTATTAAAGTGAAAATTGAAGAGACGAATGAACAGTTTGAGCAAGATCAAGTGACCGTGACGGGTTTTTTTCCTCTTCTCCAATTACATGACAGCTATACGTTTTTTGGCGCAAAAAAATACCATCCAAAATTCGGCGTACAATTTCAAGCTGAGCGTTTTCAAAAGGAGCTTCCAACTACGAAAGAAGGAGTTATTCAATATTTATCAAGCGGGCTTTTTAAAGGAATCGGCAAAAAAACAGCGGAAGCGATCGTGAATGAACTGGGGGAACATGCGATTTCGATTATTTTGGAGGATCCCGATTCATTAAAAAGAGTGAAGAAGCTTTCAAAGGAAAAAGCCAAAATACTGGCTGAAACACTGAAGGAACATCAAGGTTTAGAAGGGGTTTTAATCGGATTAAATCAGCTTGGCATTGGGCCTGCACTTGGGATGAAAATTTATCAGCTATATCGGGAGGATACGCTTAAAATCATTCAAAAAAACCCATATCAATTGGTGGAAGATATTGAAGGGATCGGCTTTATTCGAGCGGATGAAATTGGGAGAGAGCTTGGGATCTCCGGCAATCATCCCGACCGGCTGAAGGCGGCTTGTTTGTTCACTATTGAACAAGATGCTGTAAAAGAAGGACATGTATATGTTACAAAAGTTCAGCTGATGGAAAAAGCGAAAAAATTGCTCACCCAAAATGGAGAAGACATATCTGATCAGGATATTGAAAGAATCATTCTTGAATTGGAAGAAGATCGAAAAATTATCGTCGAGGAAGATCGAATTTATTTACCCTCTCTTTACTATGCTGAAGTGGGACTTGCCAATAACATTGAAGAAATTTTAACCCAAAACCAATTTCAAGATATGTTTCCTGAATCAGAATTTTTGCTGGAGTTAGGAAAACTGGAAGAAAAAATGAATGTTCAGTATGCCCCCTCTCAAAAAGAAGCCATTCAGCGGGCTATTCATTCGCCGATTCTTTTGCTGACCGGCGGGCCTGGAACGGGAAAAACAACCGTTATCAAAGGCATCGTTGAAATTTATGCGAACCTCCATGGCCTTTCATTGAACCCAAAAGAATATCAAAAGAAGGAAGAGCCGTTTCCCATTGTACTGGTGGCACCTACCGGACGAGCTGCAAAAAGAATGGCAGAAGCAACCGGTCTTCCTGCCGTCACAATCCACCGCCTTTTAGGATGGAATGGTTCAGAAGGATTTGAACACAATGAGGATCATCCGATTTCTGGAAAGCTTCTGATTGTTGATGAAGTATCAATGGTTGATATTTGGCTCATGCATCAATTGTTTAAATCGCTTCCTTCGGACATACAAATTGTTCTTGTCGGAGACGAACACCAGCTTCCGTCCGTTGGACCCGGCCAAGTGCTTCGCGATTTGATTCAATCCGGACGAATCCCAGTTGTTACGCTGACAGATATTTATAGACAAGCAGAAGGATCTACAATTATTGATTTGGCCCATTCAATCCGCCAAGGAACTCTTCCAACGAACCTTTTGCAAACGACACAAGACAGATCGTTTATTCCTTGTACAACATCACAAATAAAAGAAGTTATAACGAGAGTAATTGAGAACGCTTTGAAAAAAGGATATTCTGCGAAGGATATACAGGTGTTGGCACCGATGTACAGAGGGATTGCCGGCATTGATCAGTTGAATGAAATGCTTCAGGAAATGTTAAACCCCCCTTCAAAAGAAAAAAGAGAGATCAAGCATGGCAACGTTATTTACCGAATCGGGGACAAAGTGCTGCAGCTCGTCAATCAGCCTGATCAAAACGTGTTTAATGGCGATATTGGGGAGATTGTTTCTATTTTTTACGCAAAAGAAAATGTCGAAAAAGAAGATATGGTGGTCATTTCTTACGACGGTATCGAAGTAACCTATACGAAGCAAGATTTTAATCAGTTTACTCATGCTTACTGCTGCTCCATCCATAAAGCGCAGGGAAGCGAATTTCCGATTGTCATTTTGCCGGTAGTAAAAGGCTACTTTCGGATGTTGAGAAGAAATTTGATTTATACAGCTGTTACAAGGAGCAAGCAATTTTTAATTATGTGCGGAGAATGGGAAGCGTTAAAAATGGGAGTATACAACAATCAGGAGTCAATGAGGCAGACAACCTTAAAAGAGAGGCTGAAAACGTCTGAACTTGCCGAGCTGAAAGAGGAGCTTCCTTTTCCACTAGAAGATGCCAACATTGGGATGGAGAACATCACTCCATATGATTTTATGGAAGAGGGCGAAGGATAATAAATTTGTTCCTTTCCATAAGATCGATAACGATTGACAGATGATGCTACAAACAGGGGACAAATTGTTTAAGCATAAAAAAGCATGCTTTATAGAGACGTATAATTTTTTTGAAAATGGTAACAAATAGTAGTGTGCATAGCGAGAACATACCGGATTAATAAATAATTAAATAAATGAATAAAGAAGGTGTCCCTGTTTGTTTACATGTCCGAATTGTAAAAGCAAAGATATTGGAAAAATCGGAGTCAATCAGTATTATTGTTGGCATTGTTTTATTGAGCTTACCGTTACAAAAGGCATTATTCACACACATCAAGTAGAAGAAGACGGAACACTAAGTTCTTTAGATGACTTGTTTCCTGAAGAAGATCGTGCGATTTGAGGCGCCTAAAATGGGCGCCTTCATGCATATTTTCGTGAGCATTCCTCAAAATAATAAGAGGAGGGATGCGGGATGAATGAGCGAGAGCGGAAATGGCTTTTCCGAATCATTTTTTTTCTCATTTTATCATTGTTTGTATATATGGTTCTTCAGCTAAAAGTCATTTGGTTTCCTATTTTCAAAATGTTAAAAGCTGTTTTAATTCCTTTTATGCTTTCCGGCTTCATTACCTACTTGCTTCATCCCGTAGTGGAAAAACTTTACCGTTCAGGTGTTCCAAGAACATGTTCGATTCTCATCATCTATTTTATTTTTTTCGGAGGAGTCGGTTTTAGCTTTTATAAAGGTGTCCCAATTTTTGTTGAACAAATGAAAGACCTTTCCGAAAATATCCCTATGTTTACAAAATATTACCAAAGCTGGACGGATAAAATTCATGACGGAACAACCAATTTACCTGGAGAAATTCATCATCGAATTGAATCTTTTATTGCTGGAATGGAAACATCCGTCGCTGCCTTTCTTGAACGGATGCTTTCAAGCATGAAGTCAATTATTGATTATGCTGTTATTATTGGTGCCATTCCCTTTCTCGTTTTTTATATGTTGAAAGATTATGAGAAAATGAAAAAGGCCATTTGGTACTTCACCCCGAAGAAATGGAGACGTGAAGGGAGACGTTTTTTAGAAAACGTCGATGAGTCGCTCGGAAGTTATTTGCGGGGGCAACTATTTGTTTGTTTTCTGATAGGGCTGGCGGCTTCGATTTTGTTTTGGCTGTTTAAAATTAAATATCCGTTAATTTTAGGGACGATTATCGGAATGACCAATATTATTCCTTATTTCGGTCCATTTATCGGTGCGGTTCCTGCTTTGATGGTCGCTACAACGCTCTCCATTAACAAAATAATTGTAGTGCTTTTCATCATTTTTGGGCTGCAATTTATTGAAAGTAATATTCTTGGCCCTTTCATCGTTGGGAAAAGCCTGCATATGCATCCGATGGTGATTATTATGGCGCTCTTGGCGGGCGGAGAAATCGGCGGAGTGATCGGTTTAATTTTAGCTGTGCCTTTTATCACTGTTCTGAAAGAGATATTGCTGCATATCATCCGTCTAAGGAAAGCGCATTGACAAGCGATTTTTCCTTGTCTATAATTCGTGATAGACATGGAATAAGTGCATGAAAGCGATGACGAATCGAGTATGTTGCAGTCCATCTTAAAAGAGAGGGGCTTCCGAGGCTGAAAGAAGCTCTAGATGAAGGGCAACAGAACGCTAATTCTGAGTGCAGGCAAAACCTGACGAAAATGCCACGTTACGGCAAATGAAGGTGATGAGCAATTGGCTCATAATCAGGGTGGTACCGCGAGTAACTCTCGTCCCTGTGTAAATCAGAGCATTTACATAGGCGAGAGTTTTTATTTTGCGAGAAAAATGAAGACATTTTAGGAGGAATGCCATGAAAAAGCTCACTTCAGCACAAGTTCGTCAAATGTTTTTAGATTTTTTTAAGGAAAAAGGACATTCGGTTGAACCGAGCGCTTCTTTAATTCCGGTTGATGATCCGTCACTATTGTGGATCAACAGCGGTGTCGCAACATTGAAAAAATATTTTGACGGAAGGGTTGTTCCTGAAAATCCGAGAATTACTAACGCACAAAAATCAATCCGAACAAACGATATTGAAAATGTCGGAAAAACAGCGCGCCATCATACATTTTTCGAAATGCTCGGAAATTTCTCAATCGGCGACTATTTTAAAGAAGAAGCGATTGAATGGGCATGGGAATTTTTAACAAGCGAAAAATGGATTGGCTTCGACCCAAATAGATTATCAGTTACTATTCATCCGGAAGATGAAGAGGCGTATGACATTTGGAAAAATAAAATCGGGTTGCCGGAAGAACGAATTATCCGTTTGGAAGGAAATTTTTGGGATATTGGTGAAGGGCCAAGCGGACCAAATACTGAAATATTTTATGATCGTGGAGAAGAATTTGGAAACGATCCAAATGATCCGGAACTTTATCCCGGCGGTGAAAACGAACGCTATTTGGAAGTTTGGAATCTTGTTTTTTCTCAATTTAATCATAATCCTGATGGAACTTACACTCCGCTTCCAAAAAAGAATATTGATACAGGCATGGGCTTAGAGCGAATGGTTTCTGTCATTCAAAATGCGCCGACCAACTTTGACACAGATCTCTTTTTACCGATCATTCAAGCTACCGAAAAGATTTCGGGGGAAGCTTATCGAACCGACAAAGAGAAAGATGTCGCTTTTAAAGTGATTGCCGACCATATCCGCACGGTTACATTTGCTGTTGCAGACGGCGCGCTACCTTCTAATGAAGGCAGAGGGTATGTACTTCGCCGTCTTATCCGCAGAGCGGTTAGGTATGCAAAAACGATCAACATAGACCGCCCGTTTATGTATGAATTAGTTCCGGTTGTAGCGGAAATTATGAACGATTACTATCCGGAAGTAAAAGAAAAAGCATCCTTTGTTCAAAAGGTAATTAAAAATGAGGAAGAGCGTTTCCATGAGACTCTCCATGAAGGGCTTGCCATTTTAGCGGATGTAATCAAAAAGCAGAAAGAACAGGGTAGCCGAATAATTCCAGGCGAAGATGTGTTTCGGCTTTACGACACATATGGTTTTCCAGTGGAATTGACGGAGGAATACGCACAAGATGAAGGCATGGAGCTGGATTATGAAGGCTTTGAACGAGAAATGGAGCATCAAAAAGAACGTGCAAGAAAAGCCAGACAGGATGTCGACTCGATGCAAGTGCAAAGCGGAATTCTTGTGGAATTAAAAGAGGAAAGCAAATTTGTCGGCTACAATACCCTAGAAGCAAATGCACGGGTGCTTGTGATCATAAAAGATGGGGAATTAGTCGATCAAGCCGAGAGCGGGGAAGAGGTCCAAATTATATTGGACGAGACGCCTTTTTATGCTGAAAGCGGAGGTCAAATTGCAGACAAAGGAATCATCAAAAATGATGATGTGGTCTTAAACGTAAAAGATGTGCAAAAAGCGCCGAACGGCCAACACTTGCACCGGGCTGTCATCGAAAAAGGCGTTTTGACAAAAGGAGCAGCAGTTTACGCTTCCGTTTGTGCAGAGTCTAGAAAATCAATCGTGAAAAATCATACAGCGACACATTTGCTGCACCAAGCGCTGAAGGACGTGCTGGGCGTACATGTCAACCAAGCTGGATCGCTTGTTGCTTCCGACCGTCTCCGTTTTGACTTTTCACATTTTGGACAAGTTTTAACAGAAGAGCTGGAAGAAATTGAACGAATTGTAAATGAAAAAATTTGGGAAAGCATTCCAGTCTCTATCGAGCACATGCCTCTTGACGAAGCGAAAGCGATGGGCGCGATGGCTTTATTTGGAGAAAAATACGGGAAAATTGTTCGCGTTGTTCAAGTAGGCGATTATTCGCTTGAGCTTTGCGGCGGATGCCATGTAACAAATACAGCGGAAATCGGACTGTTTAAGATTGTTTCCGAAACTGGAATTGGTGCAGGAACCCGCCGAATTGAAGCGGTGACAGGAAAAGAAGCGTACCGGTTTATGAATGAACAATATTTATTGTTAAAGGAAATTGGGGCAAAACTGAAAGCGAATGTAAAAAATCTGCCGGAGAGAATTGACAGTCTGCAGCAAGAAATAAAAGAACTACAGCGGGAAAATGAATCTCTTACGATGAAGCTTAGCAATCTGGAAGCGGAGAACATCGCTGAAAAAGCGGTAACGATCAACGGTGTAACAGTTCTTGCGGAAAAAGTTCAAGTGAAAGATATGAACAGATTGCGCGGCATGGTCGATGAACTGAAGCAAAAGCTCGGCTCGGCAATTGTTGTGCTAGCAACGGTATCAGACGGAAAAGTAAATTTAGCAGCCGGCATCACAAAAGACTTAGTTGACAAAGGGTTCCATGCTGGAAAATTAATTAAGGAAATTGCAAGCCGCTGTGGAGGAGGAGGCGGCGGAAGACCTGACATGGCTCAAGCGGGAGGAAAAAATCCTGAACGGTTAGCTGAAGCTCTTCGTTTTGTCGAAGACTGGGTGAAATCCGTTTCATAAATTCCAGTCATAGTGTAAAATGGATGTAGACAAGCAGATTCGCTTTTTAGTCTAGGAAAGAGGTGCAAAAATTGAGTTCCTTCGATAAAACGATGAAGTTTAATTTTTCAGAAGAACCTGTTGAGACAAATGTCAAGGAAGTTCTAAGTGCCGTATACAATGCACTGGAAGAAAAAGGTTATAATCCGATCAATCAAATCGTCGGCTATTTGTTGTCCGGAGATCCTGCTTACATTCCTAGACATAACGGCGCACGCAATCTGATTAGAAAAATTGAACGAGATGAATTAATTGAAGAGCTTGTAAAATTTTATTTGAAAAACAACCGTGAGGAATAAAATGCGAATCATTGGGTTAGACTTAGGTTCAAAAACATTAGGAGTTGCGGTAAGCGATGAGCTGGGATGGACTGCTCAAGGTGTGGAAACGATCAGCATAAATGAAGATGAAGGCGAGTTCGGGATTCAAAGACTCGCTGAACTGATAAAGAAATACGAGGTAGAAAAAATAGTAGTCGGGTATCCGAAAAATATGAACGGCACCGTTGGACCAAGGGGAGAAGCAAGCGAGCGCTTTGCCGCGCTTTTGAAGGAGCAGTTTCAGCTTCCGGTCATTTTATGGGATGAGCGCCTTTCGACGATGGAAGCCGAAAGATTTCTCATTGAGGCGGATGTAAGCCGGCGAAAAAGACGGCAAGTCATTGATAAAATGGCTGCGGTGATTATTTTGCAAAGTTATTTGGACAGTCAACAATAAATTGAGGTGAAATAAGTGGAAGGTGAAAAACATATTACCGTTATTGATGAAAACGGTAATGAACAACTATACGAAATTTTGTTTACGTTTAATTCGGACGAATTTGACAAATCTTACGTTCTTTATTATCCGATCGGCATCGATGATGAGGAAGACGAAGATGGAATAGAAATTCATGCAGCAAGCTACATTCCCAATGAAGACGGTGAAGGCGGAAAGCTGGAGCCTGTGGAAACCGATGAAGAATGGGAAATGATCGAGGCCGTTTTAAATACATTTTTAGAAGAGGAATAAGCACCGTTTTGCGGTGCTTTTTTTGTTGAGGTGATTTACATCCAAATGAAAAAAACAATTTCTTCCTATAAAAAAATGGAGATTTTTGACGAATAAATGCGTGTATGTAGTATAATAATCGGGACGGAAGGAGGATGAATTGATGGCGGATTCGGATTCGAATAAGGAATTTTTGGATAAGAAACTCCAAGAAAAACTGTATATAGCGAAAATTGTTCGAAAAACTGTGTTAACTGTCCTGATTGCCTTTGTTGTTCTATTTGCTGGAGTGATTGGCGGCGGGTATTTATATGTGCGATCTGCATTAAAGCCTGTTGATCCGGATAATAAGGAACCTGTAAAGGTACAAATTCCGATTGGATCTTCCGTATCGCAAATTGCTTCTATTTTAGAAAAAAATGACATCATTAAAAGTGCGATCGTGTTTAAATATTACGTGAAATTTAAAAATGAATCAGGGTTTCAAGCAGGAAATTATCAATTTAATCAATCGATGACGATTCAAGAAATCGTTGAACGCTTAAAAAAAGGCGAATTAATGGGAGAAGCAGCTATTAAATTGACGATCCCGGAAGGATTGCAACTATCAGAAATTGCTGACATCATCGCCAAACATACTCCCTATTCAAAAAAAGAAATTATGAACCAATTAACAAACCAACAGTTTATCAAACAAATGCAAAAAAAGTATCCTAATACAATAACAGATGACATTTTCAACGGACGTATAAAATATGCATTGGAAGGATATTTGTATCCGGCTACTTATTCGTTTTATGAGGAATCTCCTCCGTTGTCGGAAATCATTGAAACAATGATTAAAAAGACAGATGAAATGCTTGTTCCTTATAGAAACAAAATGAAAGAGCTGAGTCTTTCCACTCATCAATTTTTAACATTAGCGTCTTTAGTGGAGGAGGAAGCGACGGAAAAAGCCGACAGGGAAAAAATAGCCAGCGTTTTTTACAATCGTTTAGAAAAGAACATGCCTCTCCAGACAGATCCAACCGTTTTATATTCATTAGGAAAGCATAAGGAGCGCGTATACTATAAAGATTTAGAAGTCAATTCTCCCTATAACACATATAAAAATAAAGGACTTCCGCCGGGGCCGATTGCCAATGCTGGCAAGCAGTCACTAGATGCTGTAGCAAATCCTGCCGATACAAACTATTTTTATTTTCTCGCAACGAAAGAAGGGGAAGTTATATTTACGAAGACGCTGGATGAGCATAACAAAGAAAAAGCTAAGCATATTACGGAAAAGGATTAAAGGTTTGCGATTCGCATTCCTTTTTCTTTTATGTTAAAATATATCGAGCTAAAAAAACAAACTTGAAGAGTTCGAACAGAACTCTTCTTTGATTAAGGGAGTTTTTTAGGAGTGTCCATTTTGTCAAACAAAAAAATCGAGGAATATTTAGCAAATTTTTCTACTAACAAAGATGAAAAATTAGTTCAATTAGAAGCATATGCAAAAGAGCAGAAGGTGCCGATTATGGAAGAGCGGGCGCTGTCTGTCATGCTTCATATTTTAAAGCTCCATCAGCCGAACAAAATATTGGAAATTGGGGCGGCGATCGGCTATTCGGCGATTCGGATGGCAAAAGCGCTGCCGAACACAAAAATTGTAACGATTGAAATAGATCCTCATCGATTTGAACTAGCGGAACAAAATATTCGAGCTTGCGGTCTTGAAAATCAAATTACCATTTATCACGGTGATGCTCTAGAAATCGTACAGGAAGTCAAGCTTGACGGCCCGTTTGATGCGCTCTTTATCGATGCGAGCAAAGGGCAATATAAACGTTTTTTTCAAGCATATGAACCTTTGCTGTCAAAAAGAGCGGTCGTTTTTTCGGATAATGTTCTTTTTAAAGGACTAGTCGCTGAAGAAATGATAGAATCAAAAAGGTTAAAATCTTTAGCGAAGAAAATTAAAGAATATAATGAATGGCTAATGAATCAGTCCGAATGGGATACCGTTATTATTCCGATAGGCGACGGATTAGCCTTCAGTATAAAAAGGGGTGAAGGGGAATGAAAAAACCCGAACTGCTCGTCACACCTGTAAATGTCAAAAATATTGAGAGCCTTTGCAAAGCTGGCGCAGATGCTTTTATCATCGGCGAACAGCGTTATGGCTTAAGGCTTGCAGGGGAATTTCATCGAAAAGATGTATTAGATGCGATTGACCTTGCCCATCAATATGGAAAAAAAGTATACGTTGCAATGAATGCAATTTTTCATAATGATAAAGTAGACGAGCTTGCAGATTATGTAAAATTTGTTCATAATGCGAAGGCAGATGCGATTGTATTCGGTGATCCAGCTGTGTTAATGACTGTTAGGGAAGTTGCTCCGGAGATGAAGCTCCATTGGAATACGGAAACAACCGCGACCAACTGGTATGCATGCAACTATTGGGGAAGGAAAGGCGCCAAGCGTGCAGTACTAGCTCGGGAGTTAAGCATGGAAGCTGTCATTGAAACGAAAGAGCATGCAGAAGTGGAAATAGAAGTCCAAGTCCACGGAATGACGTGCATGTTTCAGTCCAAAAGATCTCTTATCGGCAATTATTTTGAATATCGTGGGAAAGCGATGGAAATTCACAATTATAAATACGGCAAAAATATGTTTTTGCATGATAAAGAGAGAAATAACAAATATCCAATTTTTGAGGATGAAAATGGAACCCATATTATGAGTCCGAATGATATTTGCATCATTGACGAGTTGGAGGAACTGGTTGATGCAGGAATTGATTCTTTTAAAATAGATGGCGTGCTGAAAACTCCGGAATATATTGTAGAAGTGACGAAAAAGTATCGAAAGGCGATCGATTTATGCGCTGAGGATCGAGAGCAATATGAAAATGTTAAAGACAAGCTGTACGCTGAAATTGAGGAAATACAGCCGCCAAACCGCCCGTTGGATACAGGATTTTTCTTTAAAGAGACCGTTTATTAAAAAAACGTTAAAGGAGGAGTTCGCATGCCGGTTGTGAAAGATAAAATTTCAACAATTATCAAAGGCAAAAGGGTCATAACGAAAAAACCTGAACTTCTTGCACCTGCCGGAAATTTGGAGAAATTAAAAATCGCCGTCATGTACGGTGCTGACGCCGTCTTCATTGGCGGACAAGAGTACGGCTTGCGTTCCAATGCCGATAATTTCTCTATTGAGGAAATTAAAGAAGGAGTTCAATTTGCTAATCAGTACGGGGCAAAAATATATGTGACGACAAACATTTATGCACATAATGAAAACATTCCTGGACTCGATCAATATTTAAAAGCGCTCGAAGATGCAGGAGTGTCAGGGGTCATTGTCGCAGATCCCCTCATTATTGAAACGTGCAGAAAGGTAGCTCCAAAATTGGAAGTCCACTTAAGCACTCAGCAATCCCTTTCGAATTGGAAAGCTGTCCAATTTTGGAAGGAGGAAGGTTTGGAGCGGGTCGTTCTAGCACGGGAAACGAGCGCTGAAGAAATTAGAGAAATAAAAGAAAAAGTAGATATTGAAATCGAAACGTTTATTCACGGCGCGATGTGTATTGCCTATTCAGGCCGCTGCACATTAAGCAATCATATGACAGCGCGAGATTCAAACAGAGGAGGATGCTGTCAGTCCTGCCGGTGGGATTATGATTTATATGAATATTATAAAGGCAAAGAAGTGCCTATGTTTGATGAGCAAGACTCGCCATTTGCAATGAGCGCTAAAGACTTAAAATTGGTTGAGTCGATTCCGAAAATGATTGAAATGGGGATCGACAGCTTGAAAATTGAAGGCCGCATGAAATCCATTCACTATGTTGCAACTGTTGTCAGTGTATATCGCAAAGTCATTGATGCATACTGCGCCGATCCCGATCATTTTGTCATGAAACAGGAATGGCTGGAAGAATTGGATAAATGCGCGAACAGAGAAACGGCTCCTGCCTTTTTTGAAGGAGTGCCTGGTTATCAAGAGCAATTATTTGGCACTCACAGCAAAAAAACAGCATACGACTTTGTCGGGCTTGTGCTTGACTGGAATCCAGAAACGAAAATGGTGACATTGCAGCAAAGAAACCATTTCAGACCCGGTGACGAAGTAGAATTTTTCGGTCCGCAAATTGACAATTTTCGCATTGTCATCGATAAAATTTGGGATGAAGATGGAAATGAATTGGATGCAGCAAGACATCCTTTGCAAATAATCCGCTTCAAGTGCGAGCATCCGCTATATCCGTATAATATGATGAGAAAAGAGACAAGATAGGGGAAGAATCTGGATTTTTTTATAAAAAAGCAAAACGTTTCTTGAACTGCCGATTATTTTGTAATAACATATCATAGATAAATATTTCCTTCTATAACTATGTTATAAAAGATTCTTTTCTGTCGAAAGAACGGCAGAAAAGTTCTTTCATTTTTTAGGAACCATTAGGGGGATATAAAGAAAAGGAGGACTATTATGGCGGAAGAAAAGGTATTTCCTATGACGAAAGCTGGGAAAGAAAAACTTGAACAAGAACTTGAGTATTTAAAAACGGTAAAGCGAAAAGAAGTTGTAGAACGAATAAAAGTGGCAAGATCATTTGGCGACCTATCAGAAAACTCTGAATATGATTCAGCAAAAGAAGAGCAAGCTTTTGTAGAAGGACGCATTACAACGCTCGAAAATATGATTCGCAATGCGAAAATTATTGAAGAAGACACAGAAAATAAAACAACTGTTTCACTTGGAAAATCTGTTACGTTTATTGAATTGCCTGATGGAGAAGAAGAAACTTATACAATTGTCGGAAGTGCAGAAGCAGATCCTTTCGAAGGGAAAATTTCCAATGATTCTCCGATGGCTAAAAGCCTGCTCGGCCGTCAAGTAGGGGAAGAAGTTGTAGTTCAGACGCCTGGCGGCGATATGACAGTCAAAATTGTACGTGTTGATTAATGTTGATAGCCTTTTAATATAGTTTAAGATGTGCGCACCTCGTCGAAAATATAAGACGAGGTGTTTTTTTATGAATAAGCGAATAAAATATATAGGCGTCTTCATCATTTTGTTAATGGGTGTTCTCATATATAGACTTGCGCAAATTCAACTGCTTGAAACCGAGTCATTTTCAGAACAAGATGTCAATTTGATGAAAGAAAGCGTCAAACAGAGGACACAAGAAGTAATTATAGATGATGGGCGGGGGCGATTTATTGATCGTGAAAATAAACCTTTGAACGAAACATATTTGCCTACGCTCGTTTTATTTCCATTTCTGAAAAATTATCAATGGCCGATCGATCAATTGGCGGCAGCCATTTCTGTTCGCAAGGATGAAATCGAACAATTATTGAAAGGAACGAAAAATGAACCTATTTTGTTGAATAAAGAAAAAGGATTTCAACTTGATGAACAGGATATAAAAGCCATCAATAAGTTAAAAATTCCGGGAGTATTCGGCATCTTTATGAAAACAGAGCAATCAGACAATATTGCTTCCCATCTTATTGGGATGACAAGCGAAAATGAAACAGAATGGAAAAAAAGATACCCTGACAAAGAGATCACGTCATTAAGTCCTGAAGTAGGCGTGACTGGACTGGAGGAGGCGTTTGATGAATTTTTGCAGCCGGAAGATGCGTCAAGACTTTTATATCATGTTGATGGTCTCGGCAGGCCTCTTTTCGGCGTCAATGTAAAATATATTGCCGATTCCAATCCATTTTACCCAATTGCCGTTCAAACAACGATTGACAAACATTTGCAAGAAAAAGCTGAACAAATTTTAACAAAACATCAAATAAATGAAGGCGGCCTCGTTCTGTTAGACATTGAAAACAGCGAAGTAGTTGCAATGGCCTCCAAACCGGATCTGGACCGGAATGATCCAAAAACATATGAAAATAAAATGCTTTCGGCAATGTTTCCTGGTTCTGTTTTTAAAACCGTTATCGCTGCAGCAGCGATCGACACAAACATGATCAAACCGGAAAGAACATTTAATTGTGACCGGAATGTCTACGGCCAAACAGAAAAAGAGGAAGAAAAGCGGGCTGGAACGCTTACGTTTGAAGAAAGCTTTGCGAAAAGCTGCAATTATGCGTTTGCTACGATCGGTCAGGAATTAATACAAAAAAAGAGCAATATAATTGAGGAATACGCAGAAAAGCTTGGCCTTCTCAGCTTCTCAGGCTGGTCGGGAAAAGTATACCATTACGATCAATTTAAACAATTTCCAAGGGAGCAAAGAGGAACGATTTGGGGAGATGACAGCGACAAAAGGTCAGCAAAGGCCATCGCACAAACCTCCATCGGACAAAAAAATGTAAAGGTTACTCCTCTAGCTGTCGCGAATATGATGGCTACAATTGCTCGCGGAGGAGAAAAAAGAGAAGTGAAAGTCGTGGATAAAATTTTATATAAAAACGGAGAAACGATGTATACATTCAAGAACCATTTGATGAAAGGAGAAAAAATTTCCCCTGCAACATCATCAAAATTAACGGATCTCCTGCTTCAAGTAGTCGCTCATCCTGATGGAACCGGCAGAGCGTTTCAAAGCTTGCCTGTTAAAGTAGCCGGCAAATCAGGCACTGCCGAAACGGGAACATTGAACGACAATGGAAAAAAATTATATCATAAATGGTTTGCCGGTTTTTTTCCTGCGGAACATCCGAAATATGCCTTAGTTGTTGTTGATATGAACAAGACGAGCGGTAGAGCAAAGACAAATGATGTTTTTTACGAAATGGTTGAACAGATTTATAATGTTAATGAAGAATAAAGTATGTTAAAATAATAACTCAAAGATTGGAGAAACAAAGGAGTTGACGGGGAATGGCGGGTTCTCGTTATGAAATTCGGGATAAAAAACGAAAAACGAATTTGATTTTAAATATTTTAATTGGAATTGTCGCCTTACTCATCCTCGTTATTGCTTCTCAGCTTTTTTTGGGAGGCGGTACTGAACAAGCGAATTCCAACAGTGAACAACAAAAAGAGCAATCAAGCTCATCTAAAAATATCGAAGAAGAGACAGCTGAACAATCTAACGATCAGCGGGAAGAAGAAAAAGCAGCTGAACAGAATGAAAGTAATGAAATTAAGGAGGAAGAGGACGAAAATACACAATCAGCAAATGAAGAAAAGGAATCGAGCGATGATCCTTTTGAAGGTGCAACAGTAACTGAAGGAGAAGCGGGTTCCGATGTTGAACAAATCATTGAAAATCCAAATTGGAAACCGATCGGAACAGTCCAGACAGGTGAGCACGTTACGACTTATAAAAAGTCATCTGTAGATTGGAAGGAAATGGAGAAAGCATTAAGCTATGCAACAGGTGTTTCTCTTGAAAATATGCAGACCCTTTGGATCGGCAATAACGGAAGCCCGAATGATGCGAAAGGAACGATTCAAAACAAAGCAGACGGAAAAAAATATAGAGTATCCATTACATGGATAGACGGAGAGGGCTGGAAACCGACTAGAGTTGAAGTATTAAAATAGACTGAAAAACAAAAAAGACCCTCATGTGTAAAAAGCTGACTGTCAAACACTTGAGGGATCTTTTTTTTATGATTTTTATAGCTATTCATGATAGAAAGGAATGTTGGAATATGAAAATTGCAATCATTGGTGCAATGGAAGAAGAAGTTCGCATCCTGCGCGAGAAATTGGATTGTACAAAAGAAGAGGAGATTGCAGGCTGCAGTTTTATGATTGGAAAATACAATCAAACTGATACGATTTTATTAAAATCAGGAATTGGAAAAGTGAATGCAGCCGTAAGCACAACTTTGCTGCTGGAGCGATATCAGCCGGATTATGTGATCAATACCGGCTCCGCCGGAGGATTTCATGAGTCTTTAAACGTAGGGGATGTTGTCATATCCACAGAGGTTCGCCATCATGATGTAGATGTGACGGCTTTTGGATATGAATATGGTCAAGTTCCCGGGCTTCCTCCATCCTTTAAGGCCGATGAAAAACTGATTGAAATCGCTGAAAGAAAAGCAAAAGACATTTCAGGAATTCAGACGGTAAAAGGGGCGATCGCAACGGGGGATTCTTTTATGAACGACCCCGATAAAGTAGCTTTTGTCCGGTCTAAATTCAGCCATTTGTACGCTGTTGAGATGGAAGCTGCTGCTGTCGCGCAAGTGTGCTACAAATTTCAAACGCCTTTTGTCATCATCCGGGCGCTCTCAGATATCGCCGGAAAAGAGTCGAACATTTCCTTTGAACAATTTTTAGACAAAGCGGCTTTCAATTCATCGGAATTGGTTCTGAAAATGATTGAAGAACTAAGTTGAATGTAAATGGAAACTATTACAAGCCTATCAGCCCGAATCGATATGTTATTCTTTTATAATATAGAATAACTAATTCGATTAGGTGATATCATGGAGGAGAAAAAATTAAAAGAATTAATAGAAGACTATAAGCATTTTGCTCTCGTTCTGCTAGCTGTCGGAACCTTTTTATACATCGGAATATGGATTCCTAATCATTCACCTCGGACAAATATACAAGAAATAATGCTAATCGGAACTTCAACGATGATGTTAGCCAGTTCTATTCTATTTTTTAAATTGTCATCGAAATATCAAAAAAAGCTTGATAAATTGCAATCTTAATCATTTCTTGAAAAAGGGCTCAAAAAAGTCAGTATAGCTGACTCTTTTGAGCCCCTCTTTTTTGATAAAACATTAGGTGAATGAAGGCGGCATTGTTCTGTTTCATATGAAAACAGCAACTAGCGCTGCAATAAAGGCTGCCTTTTTACAGATTGAAAGCAGTTGTAATGGGCTCTCAACCGTAACGTTCGCATCCTGTCAAATAATGTTACCACCATTTTACGTCAAACAGCGGATTCGCTTTCTGCGATTTTTATTAATCGGTCAATTTTGAGATTCGTTTTTATATCTCGATTTGCGCCAATGCGCTGGAAAACCTGTAGCAAGGTTAATTTTGAGTTTTTATGGGATGTCACATATCGGAAAGCCACTTTAAAATGAATTTTGCAGATATACGCGAGTAAATCATTCAGGAACTCTCGCAAATTTCGCACAAAATCTCGTTGAAAATGCTTTTCCTTTTATTCTTTTGACATCTTTTTTTCTTTTTCATTTCGGTAAAACTCATGAAACATTTTCATAAGTGCCCTTTTTTCGATTCTGGAAACATAACTCCTCGAAATGCCGAGCTCTTTCGCAATTTCACGCTGCGTTTTTTCCTGCTGCGTATTCAATCCAAACCGACCGATAATGACTTCTTTTTCTCTTTCGTCTAGAATCGATAAATATTTCTTAATTTTTTCCAGCTCCATATTCAATTGAATCGTGTCGATAATATCTTCATTTTCTGATTTTAGCACATCTATTAAACTGATTTCGTTTCCTTCTTTATCTTGGCCAATAGGATCGTGTAGGGAAACATCTTTTTTTGTTTTTTTTAAGGAACGGAGATGCATTAAAATTTCATTTTCAATGCATCTTGCGGCATATGTAGCAAGCTTTGTCCCTTTGTTTTCGGAATAGCTTTCAATCGCTTTAATTAAACCAATTGTGCCGATGGATATGAGATCTTCCGAGTCTTCACCTGTATTTTCAAATTTTTTGACAATATGAGCGACAAGGCGCAAATTATGTTCAATTAATATATTTCTTGCTTCGTCATTTCCTTCGGCCATCAGGCGGAGATATTTTTTTTCTTCATTTGGGGAAAGCGGTTGAGGGAAAGCATTGTTTTTTACATATGAAACGAGAAAAACCAATTCTTTTATAAAATAGCTTAGTGCAGTCAAAATTCCAGACATGTTTTTCACCCCCGCATTACGTATTATTAAATTGTATGTGATTGCGGCTTTGTCCTTGTATGTCCTTCATGAAAAAGGGGAAAGAGTATGGAAAACAGCTGAGTTTTAGTTATAATGAGACAGTGAAGAAAAATGGATTGGTATCGGAGATCATCAGTTGAAAGGTATTAAGTCATTGTGGATTGACATCAACGATTATCTGTTAAAGGAGTTTAGCGGCTGTGGAACATGCAGCCATGCGCCGGGGGTAGGTTTTTAAGCAAAAAAAAAAGACACCGCTAAGATGATGCTTTTAATAAGTGAGAGAGCGAGCGGCGCTTTATTTCCAATTCTATTAATTCGATGAATTCTTTGCTAAGCCTCATTTCGGTTGCTTTATAGTAAGATTCAATTAAAAATTCGTCCGATAAATTTTTCATAGAAGCGATCATGTTATGGAGAAAGCACCTCCTTTATTTATTACCATAAATTTACCATGTTTTTTAATAGAGAACAACCGTTCTGTTATCCACAGCCTTCGGTGGAAAAGCTGTGGGTAGTTTGTTTATATACTTTACTAAAGATTGATATGAATAGGTGGATATTGTGTATAAAATTATCCACAGCTGTTGAATATGTTAAAAAATTGTCGAATTTTTTTGTGAAAACAATATTGTTTTGAAAGTAAACTCGAAATTCGGTATGATGAAAAATAGTTTAACAGTAGTCTATTTATTGAATTAAGAGGTGTTCAATTTGCTGAAAAGGTTTTTGCCCGGAGAATATGCGAAAAGCGTTTTTCATATTTATCCTCATTTTTTAAAGGAAAAAGGTATAAAAGGTATTATTACCGATTTAGATAATACTTTAGTAGAATGGGACAGGCCGAACGCAACTCCGAAATTGAAAAATTGGTTTGAAATGATGGAACAGAACGGGATTAAAGTGACAATTGTTTCAAATAATAACGAAAAACGCGTCCGTTCGTTTTCTGAACCGCTGAATATTCCGTTCATTTCGAAAGCGGGAAAACCCCGTGCAAAAGCGTTTAAAAAAGCGGCTGAGCAGATGGGGCTGAAAAAAGAAGAAGTTGTTGTGATCGGCGACCAGCTGCTGACAGATGTTCTCGGAGGGAATCTCTGCGGTTTTCATACGATTTTAGTTGTGCCTGTATCGTCTACTGACGGCTTTTGGACCCGGATCAACAGGAAAATTGAAAGGAAAATTTTAAAATTGTTAAAACAGAAAGGCATGCTGCATTGGGAGGAGTGATGAGTTTGGATGAGAAGGTTTGCGTCGGGTGCGGAGTAAAAATTCAAACGGAAGATCCATCTGAAATTGGATATGCTCCAAAAGCTGCTCTTGAGAAAGAACAGCCGATCTGCCAAAGGTGTTTTCGGCTGAAACATTATAACGAAATTCAAGATGTCTCGTTAACAAATGAGGACTTTTTAAAAATTTTGCACGGCATTGGCAATACGAAAGCTCTTGTTGTGAAGGTTGTCGACATTTTTGACTTTAACGGAAGCTGGATCAACGGCATACAGCGTTTTATCGGCTACAATCCAGTCATTTTAATCGGCAATAAAGCAGATCTCCTTCCAAAATCGGTGAAAAAAGAAAAGGTTATTCGTTGGATGAAGAGAGAAGCAAAAGAGTATGGATTAACGCCATTGGATGTGCTTTTAATCAGCTCAGAAAAAGGACATGGCATTAAAGAAGCGGCAGAGCAAATAGATCATTATCGCAACGGAGAAAACGTGTATGTTGTTGGATGTACAAATGTTGGGAAATCAACTTTTATTAATCGAATCTTGAAGGAGGTTACAGGAGAAGGGGATATCATTACAACTTCCCATTATCCCGGCACAACGCTCAATCTAATTGAAATTCCGTTAGATGACGGCGCAGTTTTATACGATACACCAGGCATTATCAATGATCATCAGATGGCGCACTTTATTGATAAGCGCGACCTAAAGCTTCTATCGCCGAAAAAAGAAATTAAGCCTAGAGTGTTCCAGTTAAATGAAAGGCAAACTTTATATTTCGGCGGATTGGCAAGACTGGATTATATAAAGGGAGGACGTTCCTCCATTGTGTGCTATATTCCGAACAGCATTGACATTCATCGAACAAAACTGGAGAAGGCGGATCATTTATATGCAGCACATTTAGGGGAGCTTTTAACCCCTCCTAGAAAAGAAGCAGTCGAATCCTTTCCAGAACTTGTCCCGCACGAATTCACTATAAATGGAAAAAAGAAAGATATCGTGTTTTCAGGTCTTGGATGGGTAACGATCCACGATGGACCGAAAAGAGTCGTTGCTTATGCACCTAAAGATGTACATGTGGGCGTCCGTCATTCATTAATATAAAAACAAAAAGGTGGAGAGGATTTCAAATGGAGCAAGTTTACGGAGTAATAGGCGACCCGATCGGTCATTCGCTTTCCCCTCTCATTCATAACGATGCTTTCGATTACTTAAATATGAATGCCCGCTATCACGCATTTCAAGTAAAAGGGGAAGAGCTTGAACAAGCGGTAAAAGGGATGAAGGCTCTTGGCATAAAGGGGTTTAATGTAACGGTTCCGCATAAAGTGTCAATCATTCCTTTTCTTGATGAGTTGGATGAATCGGCTCAATTGCTTCATGCGGTAAATACAGTAAAAAACGAAGACGGGAGATTAATCGGTTTTAACACAGACGGATACGGATTTTACCTGTCATTGAAAGAGCATATTGACAATACCAATCCTCGAGATTTAAAAGTGCTGCTGATCGGGGCGGGCGGAGCCGCTCGGGCGATCTATACAACGCTGGCGAAAGAAGGCTTTGCGTTCATTGATATTGTAAACAGAACAGCAGAGCGGGCTCATTTGTTAAAGGAAAACTGCAGCTATGAGACAAAAGGAAACGTTTATTCATTCCAACAACTCGATCAAACGTCCAATGAATATGATGTCATCATTCAAACGACATCCATCGGGATGAAGCCGAATATCGAAGAAAAGCCGATTGAATTAACTGGACGCGTTCACGGCGGAACTGTCGTTGCTGATATCATTTATAATCCGTTGAAAACGATGTTATTAAAAGAGGCTGAAAAGCTGGGCCTTAAAACTGTTGACGGAGTAGGAATGTTTGTTTATCAAGGGGCATGTGCGTTTCAAATATGGACGAATGCGGAACCTGATGTCAGTCGAATGAAAAAGCTCGTATATGAAAAATTAGGAGGAAAATCATGACTTTAACTGGAAAACAAAAACGTTTTTTACGCTCTCTTGCACATCATCTGAACCCGATTTTCCAAATTGGAAAGGGCGGAGTAAATTCAAATTTGCTTCAGCAGGTGAACGATTGTTTAGAAGCAAGAGAGCTCATAAAGGTGAACGTGCTGAAAAATTGTGATGAAGATAAAGCAGCAGTTGCTCAAGCACTTGTTGATGGGACAAATGCCCATCTCGTCCAAATCATCGGAAATGTCATTGTTTTATATAAAGAATCAAAAGAAAAAAAACAAATCATTTTGCCTGAATAAACGAACGGATGGTGCGGAAAAATTGGGTAAAATCGGAATTTTTGGGGGGACATTTGACCCGCCCCATAACGGACATTTATTAATGGCCAATGAGGTTCTTCATTCTCTTAATCTGGACAAAATATGGTTTATGCCGAACAATATTCCACCCCATAAACAAAAGGAGCCGGTGACAGAAACACACCACCGGGTAAATATGCTGAAAAGAGCAATTGAAGGAAATCCATTTTTTCAAGTCCAATTAATTGAACTTGAAAGAGAGGGTCCGTCTTTTACGTATGACACAGTGAAAATATTGAAAGAAAGATATCCAAACGAAGAATTTTATTTTATTATTGGCTCAGATATGATTGAAAATTTGCCTCATTGGCATCGAGTAGAGGAATTGATGGATATGGTGCAATTTGTCGGCGTGAAACGTAACGGATACTCGAATGAGAGCACATTTTTCGTAAAAGAGGTGGAAGTTCCTCAGTTTGATGTTTCCTCTACAATGATCAGAGAGCGATTGAAAAACGGACAAGCGGTGGACTATCTTCTGCCCAAAAAAGTTATTCAATATATAGGGGAGAATCGATTATATGGAACGTGAAAAAGCGTTAGCAGTTGTGGAAAAGGCGATAACGAAACAGCGTTATCAACATACTTTAGGCGTAATGGAGACAGCCATCAGTTTGGCAAAGCGGTACGGCGCCGATGTGAAAAAGGCAGAATTAGCAGCTATTTTTCATGATTATGCCAAATTTCGGCCAAAAGATGAAATGAGAAAAATTATTATTGAACAAAATATGCCGAAGGACTTGCTGGAATATAATACAGAACTTTGGCATGCACCTGTTGGCGCCTATTTAGTCGAGAAGGAAGTCGGCATTTCTGATAAAGAAATTTTAGATGCGATCCGCTACCATACATCCGGAAGAGAAAACATGACTCTTCTTGAAAAAGTGATTTATTTAGCTGATTATATTGAACCGGGTAGAAGCTTCCCCGGAGTCGATGAAGTCAGGGAATTGGCACAAAAAGATTTAAATGAAGCGCTCGTTCAGTCGATATCCAATACGATTGCATTTTTAATGAAGAAAAAGCAGCCGATTTACCCTGAAACGTTTAAAACTTATAATGCGCTCGTAATGAAAAATTGAAGGAGTGAAGTGGATGAATTCGCGTGATATTCTAGCTTTAACTGTTAAAGCAGGCAGCGATAAAAAAGCAGAAGATATCGTAGTATTAAACATGCAAGGAATCTCTCTAATAGCTGATTATTTTATGATATGCCATGCGAATAACGAAAAAAATGTGCAAGCAATTGCCAGAGAAATGAAAGAGAAAGCAGAGGAAAACGGAATTCCCGTCAAGCGTCTCGAAGGGTTTGACGAGGCAAAATGGGTTCTCATTGATTTAGGAGATGTCGTCGCTCATGTTTTCCATAGGGATGAAAGAAGCTATTATAATTTAGAAAAATTATGGGGAGATGCTCCGCGCGAAGAAGTGAGCGAGTGGTTAGCTTGATTTATAAGCATTTTGCATCTGTGTACGACCGATTAATGAAAGATGTTCCTTATGATGAATGGGCGCAATTTTTGCATCAAGCGATTCAACGATATGGAAACGGCGGGAACCGGGTGCTAGATTTAGCTTGTGGAACAGGAGAAATATCGTATAGGATGGCAGAGCTTGGGTATGAGCTAACAGGTGTCGATCTCTCCGGAGAAATGCTCGCCGTTGCCCAGGAAAAGATGATGAAAAAAGGGTTTGATGCGCTCTTTATTGAACAAGATATGAGGGAGCTTAAAGGCTACAAGCCTTTTGATGCGGTGTTATTAAATTGCGATTCCATCAACTACTTGTTGAAGGAAGAGGATGTGGTCAAAACGTTTCAAGCCGTATACGACCACTTGAACCGAAACGGCTTATTTCTGTTTGATGCCCATTCTGTTCATAAAATGGAGAAAATATTTAAACATGCTGTATTCGCTGATAATGATGAGGATGTCAGCTATATTTGGAAATGCTTTGACGGTGAATATCCAAACAGTGTCATTCATGAATTAACCTTCTTTGTGAACAATGGAACGGATTATGTACGGTTGGATGAAGACCATTATCAAAGAACTTTTTCAATTTCTGAGTACCGACATATGTTGGAAAAGTGCGGCTTTACGATCGTTGACATAACGGATGGAATTTTTCAAAGCCCGGACATCGAGCAGGCGGAACGAATATTTTATATTGCGAAAAAAAGTTGAAACCATCGAATGTAATTTTTTTTCGATGGTTTTTTTCATTTTAGCAGGAATTTTCATGAGCCCTGCAGAATATTATTCATTGTCAAATTGATGTCTCACTTTTTGTAAATCTTCATCAAATTTTGCATGGGTGCTTTGAAATAAATGATGAAACATGTCGCCTAGTTCATTTTCAAGCACTTTAATCCCCTCTCCGGTAACTCCCCCTTTTACGTGCACTTTTTCCTGCAATGTCGGAAGCGTGTAATACCCGCTTTCAAGCAGCTTGCCTATGCCGATCATCATCTCGTTTGCTAATTGAACCGCATCCTCTTTCGAAATGTCTGTTTCCGCCTCAGCAGCTTCAATAAATTTTTGCAGCAAAAAGCTGAAAAAAGCCGGTCCGCAGCTGACGATATCAGATGCAACACGGGTAATGTTATTTTCTATTAAGATTGGCTTTGATATTTTTTCAAACATGGAAAGAATGATATTTCTTGTATGTTCGCTGCATCTATTTCCAAATGTCAGCAAAGCAGCTCCCGCTTTAGCCCTGTTTGTTATGCTTGGTATGACTCGGGCTACTTGGCATGGAACAGCCGATTCGATTTGCTCGACTGAAATCGGGCTCGTAATGGAAATTAAACATTGATGTCCTTGTAAACCAGTTTTCAGTTCCTTTAAAAGGGGGTGTATATCTAAAGGCTTAACGCATAGAAATATGAAATCGCTTTGATGAACGACCTCTATACTTGATGTACAAACATGTATTTCAGGATATTTCCGTTTGATGGCATATGCCTTTTGAATCGTTCTATTCGTTATAAACAACGATGAGGGTGTTGATACTTTTGCCTCGCAAAAAGCTTCAATGAGAATACGCCCCATATTGCCGGTTCCTATAAACCCTATTTTCACTTTTCACCCCTCCTTTTTTAACATTGTTCTCCTACACGATATGTTCTGCTGCCTTATTTTATGAATGAATATTTAGAAAGGGGAATTCATGTGCATGAACCATTTCCTTTTTATAAAAAAGTATGGGGTTTTTTTGTTAATCATTTTCGCTGCCATTTTGTTTTTTATCATCAACAACTGGCGTGATTCAAACGAGATCGAAGTTTCCGATGAACCATTGCTGGAAACGGATGAACGAACGCCGATGCAAAAAAGCAGAGAAGGTGATGACGAAGAAGAGAATGAGCGCCGTAACGAACAGACGACGATGATTTTTATTGATGTAAAGGGGGCTGTTCGTAAGCCTGGCGTTTATGAATTGCCGTCATCCAGCAGGGTGTTTGAAGCAATCGAAAAAGCTGGAGGAATGAATGACCAGGCAGACGGAAATCGTGTGAATCTTGCCAGAAAGCTAACAGACGGTATGGTTGTTTATGTGCCAAAGCTAGGCGAAAAAATTGACGAAAATGCTCTTATGGATGAAAGCGGCGCAAATGCTGATGCTTCACAAAGACCGCAAGAGAAAGAAAAAATCAATATTAATACGGCGACAAAGGAAGAGCTGCAAAAATTAACGGGAATCGGCCCAGCAAAAGCGGAAGCAATTATCGCACACCGTGAAGAAAACGGGCCGTTTCAAAAAGAAGAGGATTTATTGGAGGTTACCGGTATAGGAGAAAAAACGTTTGAAAAGATCAAAAATGAGATTAGCGTTGACGAACATAAAGACTTGTCGATAAACTGAAAAAGAATGTTTACAAAATTCGGAGGGGTAAAAGTGGATCGAATTTCTTGGAATCATTATTTCATGGCGCAAAGCCATTTGCTTGCGCTGAGAAGCACATGTACAAGGCTTGCTGTCGGTGCTACGATTGTCCGCGATAAACGGATTATTGCGGGGGGATATAACGGCTCGATCGCAGGAGGAGTTCACTGTATTGATGAAGGCTGCTATGTGATTGATAACCATTGTGTTCGAACGATCCATGCGGAGATGAATGCGATATTGCAATGCGCCAAATTTGGAGTGGCAACAGCAGGAGCGGAAATTTACGTCACGCATTTTCCATGCTTAGCTTGCACAAAAGCGATTATTCAAGCGGGTATTCAAAGTGTATATTATGCAAAAGATTACAAAAATCATCCATATGCAATGGAATTATTTGAACAAGCAGGTGTTCATATAGAAAAAGTCGCATTCGATGAAACGACTTTGGATTTAAAAAATGAAGAAAAGCGCGAATATGTTGAGCAGCTTTTAAATGCTTTAAAACATCTCGGCGTATCAGAAACGGACTTGAAAAAATGGAATGAACAAGCCCGTCAACTTTTCGGCTGATCTAATCGAAAAGGAGGTTATTTTTTTGAGAGGCCAGTGGGCATATGTCGCGATTTCCGCATTGTTGGCGATTGTTTCCGCTACCTCTTTTCCTTCCCTTCTTCCTTTTTTCATTTTTGCTGCACTTCTTTTTTTCTTATGGCTTCAACATAAAAGGAAATTAGCTTTCATCGTTGCTTGCTCGTTTTTGTTCATGCTTCCATATTTTCATTGGTATGATCAACAAAATAAAACAAATTATCACGAAGGCATGTTATCAGCAAAAGGAAAGGTAATCTCCTCTCCTGAAATCGACGGGGATCTGATGACATTTGCGGTCGAGACGAATCAGGGAGAAAAGCTGACGGCCCATTATACATTGAAAACAAAACAAGAGATGAAAAGTACAAATAATATACGGCCAGGTGATATATGCAATTTTTCAGGAAAGCTTGAAAAACCGAAAAATAACACAAATGAAAATGCGTTTAATTATAAGCGCTATTTGTATTTTCAGCAAATCCACTGGCTGTATAAGCTCGACAAAATCGGGCATTGTACATATAAGCCGTCATGGAAAGATCATTTGGAAAATTACCGGCAAAAAATGATTGAATGGATTCATCATAAATTTCCAGAAAAAACAGCCGGCTTCGTCCTTGCTTTGACGGTAGGCTATCAGAACAATATTCCAGAAGAAGATCTTGCCGCTTATCGAAAGCTAGGGATTGTTCATATTCTTTCGATTTCAGGTCTTCACGTAAGCATATTAATCGCCTCACTTTACTTCTTCCTTTTGCGGCTGGGCATTTCAAAAGAACAAACCATTATGATTTTGATTTGCTTCCTCCCCTTTTATGCATTGTTAACAGGAGGAGCTCCGCCTGTCGTCCGCGCCTCTCTTATGGCAGCACTGATCATGGGAGGAACACTTTTTAAACAAAATATGCCCCTTTCTGATTCAATCTCATTCAGCTTTCTTCTCATGACATTTCTTGACCCGTATGAAGTTTTTCATCTTGGATTTCAGCTTTCTTACGCAGTCACATTTTCACTAATTTTATCAAGACAAATCTTTCAAAAATGCAGGAATTCATTGCAATTGTTGGCAGCAGTTTCATTTGTTGCCCAAACTGCTTCACTGCCGATTATATGCTACTATTTTTATCAATTTTCTCTATTGAGCTTTATCATGAATATTATGTTTGTGCCGCTATACACGTTCTTTTTGCTGCCGCTTACCATGATCACCCTCATTTTAACCGTAATTTCTTCTTCCATCGGTTCAATATTTGTTTCCCTTCTTCACACTTCTTTTACTTTGTCGTCCAAAACAGCATTATTTTTCAGTAATTTGCCTTTTTTCATGATAACAACTGGAAAACCGACTGTTTATTTATTTTTGCTGCAATGCGTCATTTTTATTTCTGTTTTCTTTCAAATGGAGCATAAGCCGATGAAAAAATGGGGAAAACCGATATTGTGCAGCAGCTTGCTCACTGCATTGCTTTTGATAGCAGGGAAAATGACCATGCCGGGAGAAGTAACAGTTCTTGATGTCGGACAAGGAGACAGCATTTTTATTAGAGAGCCCGGCTTAGGTAACAGTTATTTAATTGATACAGGAGGAATGGCTGTATTTGAAAAAGAAAGCTGGCAGATGCGAAAAAAACCGTTTTCCATCGCATTGGACGTCCTGATCCCTTATTTACAGTCGAAAGGGGTAGAGGAAATTGAAATTTTGTTTTTAACTCATGGAGACTATGACCATATCGGCGAGTCATTAACCTTAATCAAACAATTTCGAGTAAACAAATTGGTTATTCCAAAATATTTTTCCAGAGAAGAGCTTGAAAAGCAAATAGTAAAAGAAGCGAAAAATCGAGGAATTGAAATATTTGAATTAGAAGCAGGAGATCGGATCACAGGCAGAACAGCTTTCCACGTTCTCTCTCCTTTCACAAAATCGGATTCTAAAAATAATGATTCTCTCGTCCTAATGGCAAAAATAGGCGGGTTGCGCTGGCTGTTTACCGGTGATCTTGAAGAAAGCGGAGAGCGGCACATGATTAAACAATATCCAAAAATGACTGCGGATGTGGTCAAAATCGGGCATCATGGAAGCAGAACTTCGACTAGCGATATATTTTTACAAACAATTGATCCGAAGATCGGGGTCATTTCAGCAGGAAGAAACAATCGTTTCGGACATCCTCATCAAGAAGTATTGAATCGATTAAAAAAACAAAACGTATCCATTTTTCGTACAGATCAACTGGGTGCTGTCCAATACAAATATCGAAAGTCTCAAGGAACCTTTTTATTCTACCCGCCATACGATACATTAACAAAATAGGGCAGTTTTGACAGCTTGAAAATGGAGAGATGATTGGACGGCTGGGTCCGGATTGTACAAGGAGCAAAAAGAAAGAGACTGCCGTTTGCAGCCTCTCTCTTTACGAGCCGATCAATTTAATCGCTGTTGCAATGATAAACAATGTGGCAAAAAAGCCAAAAGAAACAATAAAACCGACGGCAGAATCAACAGCATCATTACGTTTGCTTACATTTTGTTCAAATTCGTTCATCTATACCCCTCCTCATCGTCATAAGTAGTATAAGCGATTTCAGCAAAAAAATCTACATTCTTAAAAATGATTCATGTTAACGATTAACAACTATATTCTTTTTCGAAAGGGAGAATATATGAATGGGTAATCGTTTTTTTGTAAGTGTCCCGGGGCTTACAAAAAACGTTCATATAAATCGGAGGATTGGCTTCGCTGCCAATTCTCCATTATGTTGAAGTGTTGCGAAAAAATTTTTTTCCATATATGATGAATGAAGCACACTTCATTTTTTAGGGGAATCTTAAGATGATTGTCGATTTATGGAATTCATTTAAAAAGAAACAATTTCAGTCTCTTTATTTATTTTATGGAAAAGAATCATTTTTATTAAATGAAACAATTCGCAAATTGTTAACCGAGGCAATTAATGAAGACGAACGGGAATTTAATTATTCCGTCTATGATATGGAAGAAACAAATATAGAAACGGCTGTTGAAGATGGGGAAACGATGCCGTTTTTAGGTGAACGCAGGATGGTTGTTGTGAAAAATCCTTATTTTTTGACGAGCGAAAAGAAAAAAGAAAAAGTGGAGCATAATCTTAAAAAACTTGAACAATATGTAGAAAATCCTGCCCCGTTTACTGTTTTTGTCTTTTTGCTTCCACATGAAAAAATTGATGAAAGAAAAAAGCTGACAAAACAAATAAAGAAAGCGGCAACAGTAGTTGAAATGAATTCCTTTTCAGAAGAGGAAACTGTCAAATGGATAAAGGAAAAAGCGGAAGCAGAAAATGTGGCGATGGAAAAAGAAGCGATCGATGAGCTTATGGAAAAAACATCTGGCAACTTAATGATCATAGATAAAGAGATGGAAAAATTATGTGCATATGTTGGAAGCGGAAATAAGTTGACTGCAGAAATGGTCAAGCAGCTCGTCGCACGCTCGCTTGAACAAAATGTTTTTGATTTAATTGATGCCGTCGTCAAAAAGAAAACAGAAGAAGCCTTTAAAATTTTTTATGATTTGTTAAAAATAAACGAAGAACCGATTAAAATTTTAAGCCTCCTTACACAACAATTCCGTCTATTATATCAAGTGAAGCAGCTTTCGAAATCCGGTTACGGACAGGATCGGATGGCGTCATCCTTAAAGGTTCATCCGTTTCGCATTAAGCTGGCTTTAAAACAGGAGAAGCAGTTTTCTGCCAGTGAATTGCAGAGCATCATAAAAGCTCTTGCGGAGACAGATTTTGAAATAAAAACAGGAAAAAAAGATAGACAATTAGCGTTAGAGTTTTTGCTGCTGAAGCTGTTTCAGCAAGAAAAAAAGCAATCAACAAGCGGGATAAAAGCTTGATGATTGCTTTTATTTTTATGCTGATAAGCTGTTTAATTTTTTAGCTAAGCGTGATTTGAAACGAGCGGCTGCATTTTTATGAATGATTCCTTTGGAAGCAGCTTTATCAATTTTTTTCGCAGCTACTTTAAACGCTTCTTTTGCTTGTTCAACATCTTTATTTACAACGTACGCTTCAAACTTTTTAATTGCTGTACGCATAGCCGATTTCATTGATGTATTGCGGGCACGGCGTGTTTCATTTGTTTTCATTCGTTTAATAGCGGATTTAATGTTAGCCATTGTTTCACCTCCTACTGACTATATAAAATCAAAGCTGCCGCATTCTTTTTTGGATATAGAACAAAAGTTATTCTATCAAACGGTTTTTTCTTTTGCAATACTAATGTAAATGAAATCCCCCTTTGAAGCTAAGAAATGGGATGAAATGAAATGACTTTGGAAAAAATAGATAAAAATGAACTTGGGGTGACAATGATGAACAATGCGCTTGATTTAAGCAAATATTCAATCAGAACGGATTTGGCGCTTGAAGCGAGAGATTTGGCCCTTGAAAAAAAGAAAGAAATGGAAGGGGTCATCGTTCAAGAAGAAGAGGAAGACGGTATGAAAATTGTCCATATGGACATTACGGATAAAGGTGCTGAGACAATCGGCAAAAAGAAAGGCAAATATTTAACGCTGGAAGTGCAGGGAATCCGCAATAAAGATACCGAACTGCAGGAAAAAGTAATCAAAATGTTTGCAAAGCATTTCAGTTCTTTTTTGGAACAGCTGAAAATTTCTAAAGATGCAAGCTGCTTAGTGGTCGGTCTTGGCAATTGGAATGTCACTCCAGATGCTTTAGGCCCTTTAACATGTGAAAATTTATTGGTCACAAGACATTTGTTTCAGCTTGAACCAGAAAACGTCAAAGAAGGCTATCGACCTGTCAGCGCCCTTGCACCAGGAGTGATGGGGCTAACGGGAATTGAAACATCTGATATTATAACGGGAGTTGTAAAACAATCAAAACCTGACTTCATTATTGCCGTTGATGCATTAGCTGCAAGATCAATAGAGCGTGTAAACAGCACAATACAAATTGCCGATTCCGGCATCCATCCTGGATCCGGCGTAGGAAACAAAAGAAAAGAATTGAGTGTGGACACGATAGGCGTTCCGGTTATATCAATCGGAATTCCGACAGTAGTTGATGCTGTAACGATAACTAGTGATACGATTGATTTTATATTAAAGCATCTCGGCAGAGAAATGCGGGAAGGAAATCGCCCAAAAAATGCGTTGGCTCCGTCTTGGTTTAGCTTTGCTGAAAAAAAGAAGCTGACGGATGAAGATTTGCCTGAGGAAAAAGAGAGAAAGCAGTTTTTAGGGATAATCGGTACCCTGGAAGAAAATGAAAAGAGAATGCTGATTCATGAAGTGCTGAGTCCACTTGGACATAATTTAATGGTAACACCAAAAGAAGTAGATATGTTTATTGAAGATATGGCGAATGTGCTTGCGAGCGGTTTAAACATGGCTCTCCATTCCGCGGTGAATGAGGAAAATACCGGGGCTTACACACATTAAAAACAAAGTAAAAGTTCTATTCCTCCCAGTGCTGTCATACATATTTTGTAGACAAGCCTTGGAGGAGGATTTTCATGAAGCATCGCAGAATGGTCGTAACAGTTGATAGGACAAGCTTAAAAAAAATCATCTTAGCGGGATTTTTTTTAATCATTTTTATGTTTTTCATTACAGGGCTTTTGACGTCGATTAAGATTGAATATCGTCCCGCCTCTAGTTCTATTCATGAAATCACGGGAAATATAAACGGCAGAATGTTTCTTCATTTATTAAACTTTGAAAACCATTATTTTTCTCAAGGATTAGAAGAAAGTAAACCGGATTTTTCAGTTTCTTCCGTCCTTTTTCAATTAACGACAAGCATAAATCCTGATGATCCGCGCAGCTTGCTCGGACGGGAGCTTCCAGGGTTTACTTTGTTCGATGGCGACATCATTGTGGCTGGAGAAGGGACGAATTATACGAACATGCCGATTGAATCCGCTCCCCCGACAGAAGTGCTTTTAGAGGAAAGGGAAGCTTCGATTGACAAGCTTGAAGATGTGGAAGGCGAGGAAAAGCCAAAACAGTCTCCTAACTTAACAACAAATGGAAAAAAAGTCGTATTTATTTATCATACTCACACGACCGAATCTTATTATCCTTTATTAAATGGGGCAAAATCTCCTTTTCATTCAAAGGCGAATGTCACATTAGTCGGAGAAAAGTTTGGACAAGAGCTTGAAGAAAGAGGAATAGGAGCGGTTGTGGACAAAACGAATTTTCAAACTGTATTAAATGAGAAAAAATGGAAATATTACAAATCATATGATGCATCAAGACCTGTTGTTCAAGAAGCATTGGCATCGAATCGAGATCTTCAATACATTTTCGACATCCACCGTGATTCACAAAAAAGGGATAAAACAACCATTACGATTAATGGAAAGAGTTATGCCAAAATTGCATTTGTAATTGGCGGGAATAATCCAAATGCTGATAAAAATAAAAAAATTGCACAAAATTTGCACAAATTGTTTGAAAAGAAATATCCGGGCTTAAGCCGTGGTGTGTTTTCCAAAAAAGGCGAAGGAGTTAACGGCGTTTACAATCAAGACTTATCAGAGAATTCGCTGCTGATTGAATTCGGGGGAGTTGATAATAACATGGAAGAACTCAGCAGAACTGTCGAAGCTGTTGCAAACATATTTAGCGAATATTATTGGCAGGCAGAAAAGGTGAGCGGGAGCGTTCAGAACGAGTGACGGCTTGAAAGGAGGAATGTTTGATGGCGAAGTTTATGGCCAAAAGTCTGCTTCTAACCTTCATTATGTTTTTAGGAGTAATAATTGGCATACAGCAAGCGAGCCATGGCATTCAACAAATGAGAGGCTATGAGACGGAAGAGACAGTCGAAGCCGTTCAACTAAAGCAAAAGGACGACGGAAAACTGGAAGCCACGATTTTGGGAAATCAAGTGACAAGCCACGATTTACAAAAAAAGCAGGAGCAGCTTGAAAAAATAGAGGCATTCAATTTCTTCTCTCAAATTGGAAAATCGCTTGCGAATCTAGTGCAAAAAGGAACATCAGCGATCATTGAAGGAATATTGGAGCTGATTGAAGCATACACCTAAACAAATTTAAAAGAAAGACTTGAAGCAATCCGCAGGTCTAGTCTATTTCAAAACAGGGTTCAGACAGTCATTCTGATCCCTGTTTTGCGTATTCAATCACAGAATAAATTTTCATTGAATCTCCAATTTTCTACTGATATAATCAAAGCTAGTGTAGTTGGCTAGTAGGAGTGGTGACAAAAATATGAAAAGGGAAGAAAAATTAGAACGCCAGAAGAGAATTCGCAATTTTTCCATCATTGCTCATATAGATCACGGGAAATCAACACTAGCTGACCGGATTCTGGAAAAAACAGCTGCTGTTACCCAAAGGGAAATGAAAGAGCAGCTGCTCGATTCGATGGATCTTGAACGCGAAAGAGGTATAACAATTAAACTGAATGCGGTTCAGTTATCATATAAAGCGAAAGACGGGAATGAATATATTTTTCATTTAATTGATACCCCTGGACATGTTGATTTTACGTATGAGGTTTCGAGAAGCTTGGCTGCCTGTGAAGGCGCCATTTTAGTTGTGGATGCGGCGCAAGGGATCGAAGCGCAAACGCTGGCGAACGTCTATTTAGCGATTGACAACGACTTAGAAATTTTGCCTGTTATTAATAAGATTGACTTGCCGAGCGCTGAGCCTGAACGAGTGCGACAAGAAATTGAAGACGTGATTGGGCTTGATGCTTCTGAGGCTGTGTTGGCATCAGCAAAAGCAGGAATCGGCATCGAAGAAATTTTAGAACAAATTGTTCAAAAAGTCCCAGCTCCGCAAGGTGACCCAGACGCACCGCTCAAAGCGCTTATATTTGATTCTCTGTATGATGCATACCGTGGAGTTGTTGCTTATATACGCGTTTTTGATGGTACGGTAAAAGTCGGAGACCGTATAAAAATGATGGCGACGGGGAAAGAATTTGAAGTAACGGAAGTCGGTGTATTCAAGCCAAAAGCGCATCCTGTACAGGAGCTCACGGTTGGCGACGTCGGTTATTTAACGGCTTCCATTAAAAATGTCAGTGACACACGAGTTGGTGATACGATCACTAGCGCTGTCAATCCGGCTGCCGAGCCACTGCCGGGGTACCGAAAATTAAATCCGATGGTCTTTTGCGGGATGTATCCAATAGATACGGCAAAATACAACGATTTACGTGATGCTCTTGAAAAATTGCAGCTGAATGACTCCGCATTGCAATTTGAACCTGAAACATCGCAAGCGCTGGGCTTTGGATTTCGCTGCGGCTTTTTAGGTCTGCTGCATATGGAAATCATCCAAGAGAGAATTGAAAGGGAATTTCATATTGATTTAATTACGACGGCGCCTAGCGTTATTTATCATGTTTATTTAACAGACGGCAGCATGGTTCAAGTTGATAACCCTTCGAACATGCCGGATCCGCAAAAAATTGACCGAATAGAAGAGCCTTATGTGAAAGCCGGGATTATGGCTCCAAACGACTATGTTGGTGCGGTGATGGAGCTTTGCCAAGGAAAACGCGGCCAATTCATAGATATGCAATATTTGGATGAAACGAGAGTCAATATTGTTTATGAAATCCCCCTTTCGGAAATCGTTTATGATTTTTTTGATCAGTTGAAATCAAGCACAAAAGGGTATGCTTCGTTTGACTACGAACTCATTGGCTACAAACCTTCAAAACTTGTGAAAATGGATATTCTTTTAAACGGGGAGAAAATCGATGCTTTATCCTTCATTGTTCATCGTGACAGCGCCTATGAACGCGGCAAAGCTATCGTTGAAAAATTAAAAGAGCTTATTCCAAGGCAGCAATTTGAAGTTCCTGTTCAGGCTGCAATTGGAAACAAGGTCATCGCACGTTCAACGATTAAAGCTTTACGTAAAAATGTGTTGTCAAAATGTTACGGTGGAGATGTGTCGCGTAAACGGAAGCTTCTTGAAAAACAAAAAGAAGGAAAAAAACGAATGAAACAAGTCGGCTCTGTCGAAGTGCCGCAAGAAGCCTTCATGGCTGTGCTGAAAATGGATGAAAACCAAAAATGATGTTGACGAGTGCCGCAGCCATTGCTGCGGCATTAGCGCTTTGGAAAGGCAGGAGAATGAAAAATGGCTGAAGCCGCGTATATTCATATCCCGTTTTGCGAACAAATATGCCACTACTGTGATTTCAATAAATTTTTTTTACAAAACCAGCCTGTTGATGACTATTTGCAAGCACTGCGTTTGGAAATGATAAAGGCAATGGAGGATCAATTATTAAATGAAGAATTAAAAACGATATTTATCGGCGGCGGTACGCCTACTTCCCTGTCAGCCAAACAGCTCGATCATTTAATGGAGAGCATACATCAAACTTTGCCGATGCAATCCGTAGTTGAATTTACAGTTGAATGCAATCCAGATCAATTAACGATGGAAAAGCTGTCTGTATTGAAAAACGCCGGAGTCAATCGCCTATCCATCGGAGTGCAAGCCTTTCAAGATTCATTACTGAAAAAAATTGGAAGGACTCATAATAAAGAAACAGTATTTCAAGCAGTTGAACGGGCAAGATCGCTAGGCTTTGAAAATATTAGCATAGATCTTATGTACGGTCTTCCCGGCCAAATGATAGAAGAATGGAAAGAAACTCTTTCCGTTGCATTTTCATTAGAGGTCCAGCATATGTCTGCTTATTCGCTAATCGTAGAACCGAAAACGGTGTTTTATAATTTAATGCGAAAAGGAAAGCTTTTGCTTCCTTCTCAAGAGGAAGAGGCGTTTATGTATGAGACCGTTATGAATGAAATGGAACGGCACGGATACCATCAGTATGAATTAAGTAATTTCGCACGCAAAGGCTTTGAAAGCAAACATAATTTAACGTATTGGTATAATAACCATTACTATGGATTTGGAGCTGGAGCACACAGCTATTTGGACGGGATCCGGCGGGAAAACGCTCGACCGCTGAAAAAATATATTGAAATGATTTATAAAAATAATGGAACGGCTTTTGTTTCGGAGAATATGCTGACAAAAGAAGAAATGATGGAGGAAGAAATGTTTCTCGGATTGCGGACGATTAGAGGGGTTTCCAAAAAACGGTTCCGAGATAAATACGGATTAGATGTTGGGGAAGTATTTGGCCCGCAAATTGAAGAACAATTAAGAAAAGGTCTTTTATCTGAAAGTGCATCACATCTTTTTTTAACAAGAAAAGGAATGCTTTTAGGCAATGAAGTATTTCAAGCATTTCTCGCAGTTAGTTAATTGACAATTCTTCTTTCATTTGATAACTTTATCATAGAATTAGCACTCGAGTAATATGAGTGCTAACAGAGGTGATGTTCCTTGCTGACAGATCGTCAATTATTAATTTTGCAAATTATAATTGATGATTTTATTCAATATGCTCAGCCGGTTGGCTCCCGTTCTTTATCGAAAAAGGAATCGATTACGTTCAGCTCGGCTACAATCCGAAATGAAATGGCGGACTTGGAAGAATTAGGATTGATTGAAAAGACCCATACGTCATCAGGCAGAGTGCCGTCCGAAAAAGGGTATAGATACTATGTCGACCATTTATTGTCACCAAAAAAATTAACGAAAAAAGAAATTATGGCGATAAGATCCATTTTCGCCGAGAAAATATATGAATTAGAAACGCTTGTTCAAAAATCAGCTCAAATTTTATCTGAGCTTACAAGCTATACAGCGATTGTTTTAGGTCCGAAAGTTTCGGAGAACCGACTCAAACGTTTGCAAATCGTTCCAATTAACGAAGATAAGGCGGTTGCCATATTTGTAACTAACACAGGCCATGTTGAGAATAAAATGATTACTTTTCCAGAAAAAATAGACATGAGTGAACTGGAAAAAATCGTAAATATTTTAAATGAAAAGCTTGCCGGCGTGCCTCTAAGCGAATTAAAGGATAAAATATACAAGGAAATTGCAAACATTTTACGGAAGCATATTAGAAATTATGATATTTTATTAAAATTGATTACTGGCACGCTGAATGTAGGTCACGAAAAAATATATTTCGGAGGAAAAACGAATATTTTGAGCCAGCCGGAGTTCCGCGATGTCTCTCAAATTCAAACATTTTTAGATTTCATAGAACAAGAAGATGAACTGTATGATTTGCTAAAGACAAACCCGTCAGGCATTACGGTGAAAATTGGCACGGAAAATAAAATATCTGCTATGGAAAACTGCAGCTTAATTACTGCCACCTATTCAATTGGCGAGAAGCAAATCGGCACAGTCGCGGTGCTCGGCCCGAAACGAATGGATTATTCAAGGGTCATCAGCCTTTTAAAATTTTTCTCGAAAGATTTATCACAAGTTTTAACAAAGCTATATCAAGGATAGGATGGGGGAATTCTCCATCCCTTTTCCTTTGCACTTTAAGGGAGGTGAAATGATGGCAAACGATCAGACTGAAAAAGAACAAACAATCCAAGAAGAAGTTGAATACAATAACGAGAAAGCCGAAAACGAGAAAGAAGAAATGCCTGATCAAGAAGAATTGCGCCAAGAGGGCAGCCAAGAGGAAAAAGGTGAAGAACAATCTTCTTCAAATGCTGAAGAGGAATTGGTGAAAGCGAATGAAAAGATCGCTGAGCTTGAGGCAAAGCTGGAGGAAATGGAAAATCGCATGCTCAGAGCTCAAGCCGATTTTGAAAATTTTCGCCGGCGCAGCAGGCTTGATATGGAAGCACAGCAAAAATATCGTGCGCAAAGTTTAATATCAGATCTTTTGCCTGCAATTGATAATTTTGAACGGGCGTTGAGAATTGAGGCAGAGGATGAAAAAACAAAATCCGTTTTGCAGGGCATGGAAATGGTTTACCGTCAGATCCTTCAAGCACTTGAAAATGAAGGAGTTGAAGTGATCGAAGCGGTTGGGAAACCGTTTGATCCGCACCTTCATCAAGCGGTAATGCAAGTGAAAGACGAAAATTTCGAATCCAATGTTGTTGTGGAAGAGCTGCAAAAAGGCTACAAACTGAAAGACCGGGTTATTCGACCATCTATGGTAAAGGTTAATGAGTAATTACATATGATAATTAGCAGGAGGTTGTGATATATGGGTAAAATCATCGGTATTGACTTAGGAACAACGAACTCTTGTGTAGCGGTTCTGGAGGGCGGCGAACCGAAAGTGATTCCAAACCCAGAAGGAAACCGGACGACACCGTCGGTTGTTGCATTTAAAAACGGCGAGCGTCAAGTAGGTGAAATTGCAAAACGCCAAGCGATCACGAATCCAAATACAATTATTTCTATTAAACGCCACATGGGAACTGACTACAAAGTGGAGATTGACGGAAAAAAATATACGCCGCAGGAAATTTCTGCTATTATTTTGCAGCATTTAAAATCGTATGCAGAAGATTATTTAGGGGAAAAAGTAGAAAAAGCTGTCATTACTGTTCCTGCCTATTTTAACGATGCTCAGCGCCAAGCAACAAAAGATGCAGGAAGAATAGCCGGTCTTGAAGTTGAACGGATTATCAATGAGCCGACTGCAGCTGCTTTAGCTTACGGTCTTGACAAAATGGATGAAGATCAAACCATTTTAGTTTATGACTTGGGCGGCGGTACATTTGATGTGTCCATTCTTGAACTTGGGGACGGTGTTTTTGAAGTAAGAGCAACAGCGGGCGACAACCATCTCGGCGGTGATGACTTTGACCAAGTCATTATTGACTATTTAGTAGATCAATTTAAAAAAGAAAATGGCATTGATCTTTCCAAAGACAAAATGGCTCTGCAAAGATTGAAGGATGCTGCGGAAAAGGCGAAAAAAGACTTATCAGGCGTAACATCAACACAAATTTCTTTGCCGTTTATTACTGCAGGTGAACAAGGACCGCTTCATCTGGAAGTGACATTAACGCGGGCAAAATTTGAAGAATTGTCTGCGCATCTTGTAGAAAAAACTATGGGTCCTGTTCGCCAAGCATTGAGCGACGCTGGTTTAACGAAAAACGATATCGATAAAGTAATTTTAGTCGGAGGCTCCACTCGGATTCCTGCTGTTCAAGAAGCGATTAAAAAGGAAATTGGCAAAGAGCCTCATAAAGGCGTTAACCCGGACGAAGTCGTTGCGTTAGGTGCTGCAATTCAAGGCGGTGTCATCACAGGTGATGTGAAGGACGTTGTGCTCCTAGACGTTACTCCATTATCGCTTGGAATTGAAACGATGGGCGGAGTGTTTACAAAACTGATTGAACGGAACACTACGATCCCAACGAGCAAGTCGCAAATCTTTTCAACTGCTGCTGACAACCAAACTGCGGTCGATATTCACGTTCTGCAAGGGGAACGTCCGATGGCTGCTGACAATAAAACATTAGGACGCTTCCAATTAACAGATATCCCGCCTGCGCCGCGAGGAGTGCCGCAAATCGAGGTAACGTTTGATATCGACAAAAACGGAATTGTGAACGTAAGTGCTAAGGATTTAGGAACTGGAAAAGAACAAAAAATTACAATTAAATCATCCACGGGATTATCCGAAGAAGAAATTGAGCGCATGATTAAGGAAGCGGAAGAAAACGCTGAAGCTGACAAAAAACGAAAAGAACAGGCAGAATTGAGAAATGAAGCTGACCAGCTTGTCTTTACGACAGAAAAAACATTAAAAGAGCTGCAAGGAAAAGTTGACGAAGCAGAAGTGAAAAAAGCAAACGAAATAAAAGACGCATTAAAAGAAGCGATTGATAAAAATGATTTCGATCAAATAAAAGCGAAAAAAGAAGAACTTCAAGAAATCGTTCAGAACCTTTCTGTAAAACTTTATGAGGAAGCGGCTAAACAAGCACAGACAAATAATCAACAAAATAATTCTGAAAACAAAAATAAAAATGACGATGATGTGATTGACGCTGAATATAAAGAAGTAGATGACAAATAAAATGTTTTAATCTGAAAATGGATAAGTCAAAGTCAGGCATGTCTTGACTTTGACTTTTTTCAGTAAAGGCGGTTAACAGTTGCTTTCTTCCGTTTGTCAATGTTAAAATTTACTCTATGTGAGAAATCGGGAGTGTGAATATATGGCGAAGCGTGATTACTATGAGGTGCTTGGAGTTAGTAAGAACGCAACAAAAGAGGAGATTAAAAAAGCCTATCGCAAGCTGTCCAAAAAATATCATCCGGATATTAACAAAGACCCAGACGCGCCCGAAAAATTCAAAGAAGTAAAAGAAGCGTATGAAGTGTTAAGCGACGACACAAAAAGAGCCCAATATGACCGCTACGGTCATGCAGGTGCTACTCAAGGCTTCGGCGGCTTTAACGGTGAAGAATTTGAAGCGGATTTCGGGGGATTTGGATTTGATGACTTATTCAGTTCGATCTTTGGCGGAGGAAGAAGAAGAGATCCGAATGCTCCTCGAGCAGGTGCAGATATTCAATATACGATGACGATTTCATTTGAAGAAGCTGCGTTCGGAAAGGAAACGACAATTGAAATTCCTAGCGAAGAAACATGTGATACTTGCCACGGTTCAGGAGCGAAACCTGGTACTACTCCGGAAACTTGTCCGCATTGCGGAGGTTCGGGTCAAATCAGCTCAGAGCAGCGAACAGCTTTTGGTGTTTTTGTGAATCGGCGCGTTTGTTATCAATGTAACGGAACAGGTAAATTTATCAGACATCGCTGTACAACTTGTGGCGGCAGCGGAAAAGTGAAGAAACGCAGAAAAATCCAAGTAAAAATTCCAGCTGGTGTAGATGACGGTCAGCAGCTCCGCATACAAGGGAAAGGAGAGCCGGGAATTAACGGCGGTCCATCAGGTGATTTATATATTGTTTTCCACGTACAGGAACACGAATTTTTCGTCCGCGATGGTGATGACATCTATTGTGAAATGCCACTGACATTCGCACAAGCTGCGCTTGGAGATGAGATTGAAGTTCCTACTTTATACGGTAAAGTGAAATTAAAAATACCTGCAGGCACGCAGACAGGCCGAAAATTCAGACTGTCTGGAAAAGGGATCAAAAATGTTCACGGCCATGGCATAGGAGATCAATATGTAACTGTTCGCGTCGTTACACCAACTAACCTTACGGAAAAACAAAAAGAATTGCTGCGGGAATTTGCGGCTATCAGCGGGAATCAACCTGATGTACAGGAAGAAAGTTTTTTTGATAAAGTGAAGCGGGCGTTTAAAGGAGATTAAAGGATTGGGGTTACTAAAATGAAGTGGTCAGAGATTAGCATCCATACAACGGAAGAAGCGGTTGAACCTATCTCTAATATTTTACATGAAGCGGGTGCTGGTGGAGTAGTTATTGAAGATCCGTATGATCTTATAAAAGAAAGAGAAGATCAATATGGAGAAATATATCAGCTTGATCCTGAAGACTATCCTGATGAAGGTGTCATCATTAAAGCGTACCTTCCTGTGAATAGCTTTTTAGGCGAGACGGTGGAAGGGATAAAAGAACGGATAAATAACCTGCTGTTGTATGATATTGATTTGGGGCGGAACCATATTACAATTAGTGAAGTTAATGAGGAAGAATGGGCTACCGCTTGGAAGAAATATTACCGTCCTGTGAAGGTTTCAAAAAAATTTACGATTGTCCCCACATGGGAGCTGTATGAACCTGCTCACACCGATGAACTGATCATTGAATTGGATCCTGGTATGGCGTTTGGAACTGGAACCCATCCAACAACAGTTCTCTGCATACAAGCACTTGAAAAAAAGGTGCAAAAGGGAAATATTGTAATTGATGTCGGTACAGGGTCAGGCGTATTGAGCATCGCGAGTGCTTTGCTGGGGGCCGATAAAGTCATCGCACTTGATTTGGATCCAGTTGCAGTGGACAGCGCGCGATTAAATGTTAAATTGAATAAAGTGCAGCATCTTGTTCAAGTCAAGCAAAACAATTTGTTGGACGATATCGATGTTAAAGCAAACGTAATTGTTGCAAACATATTAGCTGAAGTCATATTGCGATTTGTTCGTGATGCGCATGAGCGTTTAGAAAACGGCGGTTATTTTATTACTTCCGGAATTATTCAAAACAAAAAACACGAAGTGGAGCAAGCTTTAATCGAAGCTGGTTTTACGATTGAAGAGACGATGACGATGGAAGATTGGGTCGCCTTTATCGCAAAAAAATAGAGGGATTGAAGATGCAGCGTTATTTTATTCATTATGCAAAAAAAGAATTAACTGATATTATTGACATCACCGGGGAAGATGTCCACCACATTTCCCGGGTGATGCGGATGAAACAGAATGATCAAATTATATGTGTAACAAAGGATGGATATTCAGCCCTTTGCCAAATTGTTCAAATATCTGCCGATAAAGTATGCTGTTCCATTTTAGAGTGGATCGAGAACAATTCAGAGCTTCCGGTAAAAGTGATATTAGCGAATGGGCTGCCTAAAGGGGATAAATTGGAGCTCGTCATTCAAAAAGGGACGGAGCTTGGTGCTTCCAAGTTTATCCCTTTTAATGCTGCTCGTTCAATTGTAAAATTAAATGAAGGTAAAATAAATAAAAAATTAGAGCGGTGGAATAAAATTGCGAAAGAAGCTGCGGAACAGTCACATCGGACCATAATTCCTGAGGTGACGAAGCCAGCTTCATTAAAGGATGTCATTTCTTATGCTGCATCAGCCGATGTAAAAATTGTCGCTTATGAAGAGCATGCAAAAAAAGGTGAAACGAGCAATTTATTTCGTGCTTTAAATTCTTTGCAGCGGGGAGGATCATTATTCGCTGTTTTTGGACCAGAAGGAGGTTTTACAGCCGAGGAGATTAAGCAGTTATCCGATAACGGCTTTCTTTTATGCGGGCTAGGTCCGAGAATATTGCGGGCGGAAACGGCTCCTCTTTATTTATTATCTGCAGTATCCTATCATTTTGAACTGTCGAGGTGAAAAACATGCCGACTGTTGCTTTTCATACATTAGGATGTAAGGTAAATCATTATGAAACAGAAGCTATTTGGCAGCTATTTAAAGAAGCGGGATATGAGCGCCGGGATTTTGAAGCGATTGCGGATGTATATGTCATTAACACTTGTACGGTGACGAATACAGGTGATAAAAAAAGCCGCCAAGTAATACGGAGAGCGATCCGCAAAAACCCTGACAGTGTTATTTGCGTTACAGGTTGTTATGCGCAAACGGCACCCGCAGAAGTCATGGCTATTCCTGGGGTTGATATCGTTGTCGGTACACAAGATCGAAAAAAAATGCTCGATTATATTGAGCAGTTTAAGAAGGAGCGCCAGCCGATCAACGGTGTGACAAACATTATGAAAGCTCGGGTATTCGAGGAGATGGACGTACCTTCCTTTACAGATCGGACGCGGGCGTCTTTAAAAATACAAGAAGGCTGCAATAATTTTTGCACGTTTTGTATTATTCCTTGGGCACGCGGTCTCATGCGGAGCCGGGATCCAAAAGAAGTGATTAAACAGGCTCAAAAGCTGGTGGATGCTGGATATAAAGAAATTGTTTTAACCGGCATCCATACAGGAGGATATGGGGAAGATTTAAAAGATTATAATTTTGCGCAGCTTCTTCGCGATATTGATGCTGAAGTGAAAGGATTAAAGCGGCTTAGAATTTCTTCAATTGAAGCGAGCCAAATAACTGATGAAGTAATTGAAGTGCTGAAAACGTCCGATAAAATTGTCCGCCATTTGCATATACCGCTTCAATCAGGATCAAACAGCGTCTTAAAGCGGATGCGCCGTAAATATACGACGGAATTTTATGCTGAGCGTCTGAAACGGCTGCGGGAAGCTTTGCCTGGGCTTGCGGTAACTTCTGATGTGATTGTAGGTTTCCCGGGTGAAACGGAAGAAGAATTTATGGAAACATACAACTTTGTTAAAGAACACCGTTATTCTGAGCTTCATGTTTTCCCTTATTCGAAGCGGACAGGAACACCAGCTGCCCGAATGGAAAATCAAGTTGACGAAGACATAAAAAACGAACGCGTACACCGGCTGATCGCATTAAGCGATCAACTAGCAAAAGAATATGCCTCAAAATTTGAGGGACAAGTACTGGAGGTTATTCCAGAAGAACCTTATAAAGAAGCTCCAGACAGCGGCAAATATGAAGGATATACGGACAATTATTTAAAAGTTGTTTTTCCGGCGACGAAAGAGATGGTTGGGAAAATTGTGAAGGTGAAATTAACTAAGGCTGGCTATCCATATAATGAAGGACAAGTAGTCCGTATAGTCGATGAAGACTATTTACAGAAGTCTTCTTAATCTAGCTTTTTCTTGTGTAAAACAGACTTTGATGTAAGCTGTACCACTTTTTATGAAGGGAGCCTTCTCATGAAAAGGGATATTGCGAAGTATATTGACCATACTGTTTTAAAGCCGGATGTCACGCAGGCAGATATTGAAAAGCTTTGTTTTGAGGCGAAGGAGTACGGATTTGCATCTGTCTGTGTTAACCCCGTATGGGTGGAAACAGCAGCTAATTTGCTGCAAAAATCAGATGTGAAAGTTTGCTCAGTGATTGGTTTTCCACTTGGAGCAACAACTACTGAAGTAAAGGCATATGAAACGACAGAGTTGGTTCAAAAAGGTGCAGCGGAATTAGATATGGTGATAAACATCAGCGCATTAAAGGATCAGCGTTATCATGCAGTTGAAGAAGATATTCGTGCTGTCGTTGAAGCGGCAAACGGAAAAGCTTTGATAAAGGTGATTATTGAAACATGTCTATTAAATGTTGATGAGAAAAGAAAAGCGTGTGAGCTAGCTGTAAAAGCCGGAGCAGATTTTGTCAAAACATCGACAGGATTTTCTACCGGTGGTGCAACAGTTGACGATGTGAAGCTTATGCGTGCAGTAGTAGGTCCGAAATTCGGCGTGAAAGCATCTGGCGGAATCCGCGATTATAAAACTGCGATCATGATGATAGAAGCCGGTGCGACAAGAATTGGTACTAGTTCTGGAGTGGCGATTATAAAAGGAAGTGAACGTTAATCTATTATAATCACAGAATTGCTGGATTTTTTACATTTAGTTTAAAAAAGTTTTCCCGCAGTTTGTTGCGGGATTATTTTTTTATCCATGCTGAAATAGTTTTTGTCCACCATAATACAAAATTTGCATATTGATTCGCAAACGGGAGAATGATTAAAGAAGTTATCAGGTTAAAAATCAGACTAAAGTGAGCGATTTGGAAATCTGGTTCATTTGTTAACAATTTTAAATTATTTGCGAAAAAAGGAATAAGCGGAACGAACAGGATCACTCCAAACACATTCAGCCAAAGATGGGCAAAAGCAGTATATTTCGCTTCTTGTTTAGAGCCGATCGAGGCCAATAAAGCTGTAATGCAGGTGCCGATATTTGCGCCGAGAACAAAAGCTAATCCTGTTTCTAATGGCAGCAGCTGTTCGTTCATAAAGCTCATGACAATTCCGATTAATGCAGTTGATGATTGAATAATTCCGGTGAAGACCGCGCTTATTCCGACAGAAAAAAGCAAATGGTCACTCGATTTGGAAAGTAGATCAGACATAACCTGCAGGTCAGACAAAAGAAAAGCAGCTTTTTCAAACCCGTTCAAAGCTAAAAAAATACACGATATGCCGAAGCATGAACAGCCTAATGAAAATAAAATTCTGTTTTTAAAAAGCATGAGAAGAAGAGAAATTGCAAACATCATCCCTAAATAGTCATCTATTTCAACGGCTAGAAATTCGGTCGTAAAGGTCGTCCCGACATTGGAACCTAAAATAATTCCAATTGCATCTTTAAACTTTAACAAACCAGCGGAAACAAAACTAACTGTAATCACCATCACTAGAGAACTGCTATGAACAAGAGCTGTTGCAATCATGCCGGTTAGAAAGGATTTGATTGGGGCATTCGTGCAGTTGTACAGCCATTTCTCCAGCTGCCTATGGGACATTTGCTGAAATCCGTATTTCATCATTGCCATTCCGCAAAAAAATAAAAGGAAACAAGAAAAAAATAATAACAGCAATTGCATTCCCATGAAAACCACCTCATCAACAGTCTATGGACAAGGTGTCACAATAAGACCTTATGAACGAGTAATTTTTTTCAATCGAACTAGTTATATTTTTTCAGACAGCTGTTTAGCGGCTTTCAAACGATCTTGAATCATTTCCTTATATACATGATGAATTTGGAAATTCTTCCATACAAAAGCTGATATAAAACAGTCTTGTAAACCTGTCCGGTAAAAAAAAGTCATAAGGAATAGGAAAGATGTTTTGAACATTGACCAAATAAATCGATTATATTATACTAACTTAGTAAATGTTCTTTTTGATAAGGAACATGAACTGGCTTTGTTCGGAGGGAGGGAAAAAGGATGTCTAAAACGATCGTACGTAAAAACGAATCGCTTGAGGATGCTCTTCGCCGCTTCAGACGCCAAGTATCAAAAACTGGTACTTTGCAGGAATATAGAAAGCGCGAATTTTATGAGAAGCCTAGCGTAAGACGCAAGAAAAAATCTGAAGCTGCAAGAAAGCGTAAATATTAAAAGAGGGTGTATATTAATTATGGGTCTTCTTGAGCGTTTAAATCAAGATATGAAGCAAGCGATGAAAAATAAAGAGAAAGATCGCCTTTCAGTCATTCGCATGGTAAAAGCATCCTTGCAAAATGAAGCGATTAAACTCGGAAAAAGTGAGTTGACTGAAGAAGAGGAATTAACGGTACTTTCTCGAGAATTAAAGCAACGTAAAGACTCCCTCCAAGAATTTGAAAATGCAGGTCGTTCAGATTTAGTTGAAAAAGTGAAAGCTGAAATTGCAGTAATAACTGAATATATGCCTGAGCAATTATCTGAAGAGGAATTAATACAAATTATTAAAACAACAATTTCGGAAGTGAACGCAACGTCCAAATCCGATATGGGGAAAGTAATGGGAGCCGTTATGCCAAAAGTAAAAGGAAAAGCAGATGGCTCGCTTGTCAATAAATTGGTTCAGGATTTGCTTTCATAATTCGAGTAAAAAGCTTGCCGCTTTCTATGTGCGGCAAGCTTTTAAGTTTTTGCAGCGGATTCATCCTATGGACTGCGGCAGTCGATTAATGAATGTAGCTGCCTTGCAATTCATCAATAGTGGTTCAGTTGTTGATAGCAAGCTTGTCGGCGAAAGAATATAACTGCTATGCAAATGTCCGCAAAAAATTGAGCAGAGGGCAACAATGAAGGAAAACATTCGGAAAGATCGCTGATCTCAATGAAGATTATCGGGAAAATACGGCGGCAATAAAGGAAAACCTCTCGAAAAGAAAAGCACACGTCTATCTGGCTGTGAGAACAGGGAAAAACGACAGCACTATTTGCTCTGAAAGGGAAAGGATTTATTTCGGAGTTAACCCAAATATTTTCATTGAAACCTCAACGGGATCAACATGACGGAGCGTATAAGCGGCGCCTGAGCTGTTCATACGCTCTTTTTTGATGAAGCGAAAACCGTTCTATCCATATAGTTTGAGCAGTTTTTCTTTTGACATCATTAAATATTTCGGCGGCCGCTTCAAGCTATCGAAACGATATTGAATGATTAAATACATAGGGGTAAATGTCAAAAGCTTATACCATTTATAAAATGGATTTTGAATGGAAAACGTTTCAAAGCCCAGCCGTTCAGAGCCTTTATTTAAAATAGTTATTCCAATAATCCCTTTCACATTATGAAATTGTGAATGATTCCGCAAGTATTGAACGATATTTGGCAGCCCTTTTTCTGTTTTAGAGTAAATGTATCTTCCTTTTTGAATTTCGCTCTTAAAACGATTCAGTTCCTTCATTAAATAGACGTTATGAAGATGTATTTTTAACAGAAGATCATTTTTTTTAATTTTTGTTCCGTCTGAAAGAATTATTTCCCTTCCTTTATATTTTGTCAATCGAACCCGGAAAATGTCACGATTATTCTCCTTGTCCCTCACATACTCAAGCCGCGAACAAAGGAAATAAATGGGATCCAATAGGCACCAAAACTTAAAAAAACAATATCTCAACCTTCCCATTTGCAACACCTTTCACTTTTTTTCTTACAGTTTATTTTTTAGCATACGAATTGTTTTTATTTATAAAAAATTTTTTTCGAATAGGCATGCGAAATTAAGAAAAAACTTTTAAAGAACTCCATCAATAACAATGGTGAGCGATATGAAAAAAATTTTATATCTTCCTTTTTTGACCATACCTTCAGGCCATCATCAAACAGCTGATGCCCTAATGGAAGGGTTGTTACGGCTTGATCCTGACATTCATTGCGAAAAAATGGACCTTTTGTCATCGAAATTTGGAAAAATAGAAAGGCTGATATCTTCCTTTTATTTGCAATGGATTGGCCGTTTTCCTAAATCATACAGCCATATGTACCACAGGTCAGTGCTTGCGGAACAAAAGAGCGGCAAAAGGTTTTTCCATTATGAGGCACTTTTTCTCCGCCATTTAAAAAAGATCATTGATGAATTGAATCCGAAAATGATTGTTTGTACCCATGCTCTTCCTTCCTACTTGCTTGCCAGGCTGAAAGCCTCTTCTCAAATCAACATCCCTGTTATCAATGTATACACAGATTTTTTTATTCATCATCTTTGGGGAAAAAGAGAAATTGACTATCATTTTGTCGGTCACTCATATATGAAAGATTATTTGCTCGAAAAAGGTATAAAAAAAGAACAGATTTTTGTTACAGGGATTCCTATTCACCCAAATTTTACAAAAAGGAAAGATGAACATGTACATAGCATGCGTTTTTATCGAGGATTAATTTCGGGAGGAAGTTCAGGCGTCGGTTCAATAGAGAAGATAACGGAAAAAATCAGCCGCGATGATGATATCCATTATATGGTGTTATGCGGAAAAAACAGAAAGCTTTATGATCGATTAATAAAACAAAACCATCCACGAATTACTCCTTTACCTTACATCTCTTCAAGAGAACAAATGAACGATCTGTACAATCGCGTCGATTTTATCATGACAAAGCCCGGGGGTGTGACAATCAGCGAATGTTTATACAAAAAAATTCCTATATTTGTATACCACACTCTTCCAGGACAGGAAGAAATAAATTTGGAGAAATTAACAAAATTCGGGATGGTGTTTGATTTTCGAAATTGGCAAGAGGAAACAAATATTTCGGCCTCCATTATTCGAGCGCTGCAATCTAAGCAGCTATCAAAATTTTTATCGAAAGTGGATGAATATCATAAAAGTTTAGCTCCGATTGAACCAGCGGGATTGATCAAACGTTTAATGAATGAATAGCTCCTGGAAGCCATTAAAGCTTCTAGGAGCATTAGTTTGAAAATTATTTATCGATAAAGGGATGACCCGCCCTCTATAAATTCTTTTGCTTTTTGCCTCAAACCTTCCTGAACGAAATCAGAATCACTTGAACCGGCCATTTTTCTTAAATTGTGGGAAATTTTCATCGAGCAAAATTTTGGACCGCACATAGAACAAAAATGGGCAATTTTCGCTCCTTCTGCCGGCAAAGTTTCGTCATGATATTCGCGTGCCCGTTCAGGATCGAGAGAAAGATTAAATTGGTCGTTCCAGCGAAATTCAAAACGGGCTTTTGATAAAGCATCATCCCTTATTTGGGCGCCTGGATGCCCTTTTGCCAAATCTGCGGCATGGGCTGCAATTTTATAAGCAACAACACCTTGGCGCACATCCTCTTTATTGGGAAGGCCTAAATGCTCTTTCGGAGTTACATAACATAGCATGGCCGTTCCGTACCAGCCGATCATGGCTGCTCCAATGGCTGACGTAATATGATCATAGCCGGGAGCAATATCGGTTGTTAATGGACCGAGGGTATAAAAAGGAGCCCCCTTGCAAATTTCATTTTCTAAATCAACATTTTCTTTAATTTTATGCATCGGAATGTGCCCAGGGCCTTCGATCATGACTTGGACATCATGTTTCCAGGCGATTTCCGTCAATTCACCGAGCGTTTTCAATTCGGCAAATTGCGCTTCATCATTGGCATCTCGAATAGATCCGGGACGCAAGCCGTCACCTAATGAAACGGCAATATCATATGTTTTTAAAATTTCGCAAATCTCTTCAAAATGAGTGTATAAAAAGTTTTCTTGATGATGCGCCATACACCACTGCGCCATGATCGAACCGCCGCGGGATACGATTCCGGTCGTCCGGTTGACGGTCAAAGGGATATAGCGAAGCAGCACGCCGGCATGTATAGTAAAATAATCGACCCCTTGTTCTGCTTGCTCAATTAATGTATCACGGTAAATTTCCCATGTTAACTCTTCAGCAACGCCATTTACTTTTTCGAGCGCTTGGTAAATCGGGACGGTTCCAACCGGCACGGGCGAGTTGCGGATGATAAATTCTCTTGTTGCATGAATATTTTTTCCTGTTGACAGGTCCATAATTGTGTCAGCGCCCCAGCGGATGGCCCAAAGCATCTTCTCAACTTCTTCTTCGATTGACGATGTTACAGCTGAATTGCCAATGTTGGCATTAATTTTTACATGAAAGTTCCGGCCGATGATCATCGGTTCACTTTCCGGGTGATTAATGTTGGACGGAATAATGGCCCTGCCGGCAGCGACTTCTTGACGAACGAATTCAGGATCCATGTTTTCACGAATCGCCACAAACTCCATCTCTGGGGTGATGATCCCCTTTTTTGCATAGTGCATTTGTGTAACGACAGCACCTTTTTTTGCTTTGAAAGGCTTTCGATGAAAAGGTGTGGCAATATTGTGATCTTCCCAATTGCGAAATCCATTATCTTCAGGCTTTACCTGGCGCCCGTCATATTCTACAACATCATGACGGTCTAAAATCCACTGTTTGCGTACAGCCGGCAAACCTTTATGAATATCTGCCTGAAAATCAGGATCTGTATAGGGACCGCTCGTGTCATAAACCTTTACAGGTTCATTTTCAAACGTTCCCGCTTCCGTTTTCGTGGGAGTTAATTGAATTTCCCTCATCGGAACCCGAATATCGGGTCTTGACCCAGTCACATAAATTTTTTTGCTTGCTGGAAACTGCATGTTTTCGAAATAATGTTTCATTTTTCTCCTCCTCCATTTTTTTATCTGAAGATGTGCATAGAAAAATAGGAGGGGAGATGGGATGTGAAAAATAAAAACGGGTTCGCTTTAGCACGAACCCGATCAATTCAATATAGAAAAAGAAGGCAATACAAATACTCCCGCTACCTACTTCCCTACGCTGGCATCATCCAGATCAGGTTCAAAGGGTTGAAGAACTTCAGGCGCGTTCTTCTCTCAGTCCAGCTAATTGGACACCCCTAGTAGATGGTTATATATTTTTTTTAATAGTAACATAATATGAAAAATAATGAAAATATTTTTTCGTTTCATGATGTTTGTAGAATTGTTGATTTTTGAAACTTTCTGCGCAATTGTCCGTAATAATATTAGGCAAAAAATAAGGGGGGAGAGGCCTGAAATCAAACAATAAGTTTTTCGCTATTTGCGCTCTGCTGCTCATCTTGTCGATTATTTGTGCGTCTTTTGATGCCAAATCAGCTGAAGGGAAAACCGTTTATTTTATTCCGATTGAAAATACAATTGAAAAAGGATTGGTGCATTTTATTAAACGATCCATTCAGGAGGCGGAAAAAGAGAAGGCGGATGTCATTGTTTTTGAATTGAACACTCCTGGCGGTGCTTTAGAGGCAGCGATAGAAATAGGCAAAATGATTATGGATACAGATATCAAAACAATCGCTTATGTAAATAAACATGCGATTTCTGCAGGGGCTTATATAGCATTAAGGGCTGATCAAATATATTACCATCCTGGCGGTACCATTGGGTCAGCGGCTGTCATTGACTCCAATGGCAATGCTGCAGAAGTAAAAGTGCAATCGTTTTGGAAAGCAGAGATGAGAAATGCTGCTGAGGTTCATGGCAGAGACCCTATGTTCGCTGAGGCGATGGTAGACAGCAGCTTGGATATGCCCGAATATGGTGCAGAAAAAGGAGAATTACTAACATTAACAGCAAAACAAGCGATGGAAGTCGGGTATGGTGAAGGCATCGCCAAAAGCCGGGCAGAGCTTTTGAAATCGATCGGAATGGAAGGTGCAAAAGTCCAGGAGACTGAGGAGACGTTTGCTGAAAAAATAGCCCGTTTTGTAACAAACATGTATACCATTCCGATATTATTAACGATTAGCGGTTTAGGGTTTGTGTTAGAATTGTACACTCCTGGGTTTGGCATTCCTGGTTTTATTGGACTATTGGCACTGTTTTTGTTTTTCTTCGGTCATTTTATTGCAGGGCTTGCGGGATTGGAAACGGTTGTTTTGTTCGTGCTTGGGGTTCTGCTTATAATTGCAGAGTTGTTTGTTCCAGGAGGAATTATTGGAGCAATCGGTTTTCTTTCAGTCCTTTTAAGTTTATTTTTAGCAGCTGATCATATAGGACATATGGCGGTTTCTCTTTTTATTGCCGGTTCCATTTCGATATTCACAATATTCATCATGTCAAAGGTGATTGGTAAGCGTATGAAATGGTTTAAAAAAATTATTTTAAATGATTCAATCAGCACGGAGAAAGGTTATGTATCCAATCAAAATCGTACAGATTTAATTGGGAAAACGGGTGTAACTGTGACTGCTTTACGACCGGCAGGAACAGTAATGACCGATGGAGAGGAAAGATTGGATGTTGTGACAGAAGGAACGTATATTGAGAAAGGAAAAAAAGTGAAAATTGTTAAAGTAGAAGGCTCACGAATTGTTGTAAGAGCTATTAATGAAAATGAATAGGAGGTAGGTATATCACATGGATGTATCATTTTTTCTTTTACTAGGTCTTATTGTATTAGGTCTTATTTTGCTTGGCATCTTGTTCTCTTTTGTGCCGATTATGCTCTGGATTTCCGCTCTGGCAGCTGGCGTTCGCATCAGTATTTTGACTCTTATTGGAATGAGGCTGCGCAGAGTCATTCCAAGTCGAGTGATCAATCCGTTAATTAAAGCGCATAAAGCCGGCCTTGATGTCACAACAAATCAATTGGAAAGCCATTATTTGGCAGGAGGAAATGTCGATCGAGTTGTCAACGCATTAATTGCAGCTGAAAGAGCTAATATTGAATTGAGCTTTGAACGTTGTGCTGCGATTGATTTAGCGGGAAGAGACGTGCTTGAAGCCGTTCAAATGAGCGTAAATCCGAAAGTAATCGAAACCCCGTTTATTGCAGGGGTTGCCATGGACGGAATTGAAGTGAAAGCAAAAGCCCGCATCACGGTGCGAGCCAATATCGACCGGCTTGTTGGCGGTGCCGGGGAAGAAACGATTATCGCACGTGTAGGTGAAGGAATTGTCAGCACCATTGGTTCTTCTGATGATCATAAAAAAGTGCTGGAAAACCCTGATATGATTTCGCAAACAGTTTTAAACAAAGGACTCGATTCAGGAACAGCCTTTGAAATTTTATCCATCGACATCGCGGACGTTGACATCGGCAAAAACATCGGTGCGATCCTGCAGACAGATCAAGCGGAAGCAGACAAAAACATCGCGCAAGCTAAAGCGGAGGAACGCAGGGCGATGGCGGTGGCAAGAGAGCAGGAAATGCGCGCTAAAGTTGAAGAAATGCGGGCAAAAGTTGTTGAGGCGGAAGCGCAAGTTCCGCTTGCAATGGCGGAAGCTTTAAAATCAGGAAATATTGGAGTTATGGATTATATGAACATCAAAAACATTACCGCTGATACAAATATGCGTGATTCTATCGGAAAAATGACAAAAAATTCTGCTGGTGATGAAGAAGAATGATCTTTCTGTCCATCAAAGGAGGTGTCATATGGAAATATTTGAAAATCCGCTGTTCATTGTTATTTTAATCGGGATTATTTCTTCTTTGTTTGGCAGAAATAAAAAAGATCAAGAGCAGCAGAAAAAAAGGAAACAAGCAGCAAAACAAACAAAACAAAGGGTTAAAAATATTTCGACAAGCCCTCCAAATGAATGGAATCAAATTCAAAATGTACACACAGGCCTATCCAGCCAAATAAAAAAAGCTGAAAAAGACAAATCGAATATGAAATCTTTTCATAATAAAAATAAAAAACAGAAACCATCAGCTTTACACATGCATTCAGCTGCAAAAGGAGTCATTTGGAGCGTCATTTTAGATGAACCCCGATCCAAAAAGCCCCATCGGTCGAATTTCATAAAATAAATGAATTAATGGTGTTAATCCCCTTTTGTCTCTCATAAATATGAGGATGAAGGGGGTTCTTTTATGGGCAAAAAATGGCATCAGCGAATAAAAAGCATATTGACAGAAGGATTGCAAATACCAGCTGACGTCATGATGGATCTTCCCCGTGTTACGATGATCGGTACATTGCATATATATATAGAAAATCATAAAGGACTGCTTTCCTTTACAGATAAAGAGATTCGAGTTTTGCTGCAGCAAGGCCAGATGCTCATTAAAGGAAGCGATTTTGTGATGAAAGCGATATTGCCAGAAGAGCTCCTTGTAGAAGGGAAAATTGAACAAGTATTATATATTGATCAGTAGGGGGATCGGGATGCGGAACAATTGGTTGTTATATTTTACAGGCTTCGTTCAGGTAATAGCGGAAGGAACCGGCTCAGAAAGAATGTTGAACGATTGCACGCGGCTTGGCATTGTCACAATAAATGTAAAGCGGCTGGAAAACGGTGCAATTTCTTTTTTTATACGCCTTAAAGATGTACAGGCTTTACGAAAAGTAGTTCGTAAACATGAATGTAAGTGCACCTTTCACCAAAGGATAGGATTTCCATTTTTATTAAAAAAATCATGGAGAAATTTTGGTTTTGTTATTGGAATTGTTCTGTTCATTGCCATTACATTTCTTTTATCCAACATGATTTGGCATATTGAAATAAAAGGGGCTAGTCCGAAAACAGAGCATTTAATACAAAAAGAATTGGACAAAATAGGAATTAAAAGAGGGACGTTTCAGTTTTTGACATCGAGCAATCAAACAGTTCAAAATCGTTTGATGAGCCAAATAGATGATATAACATGGATCGGTGTCAAATTAAAAGGAACGACATATTCTCTGGAAGTAGCCGAAAAGAAAAAAGAGCAAAAAAGCAAAGTGGAGGGGCCGAGGCATTTAGTGGCCGCGAAGGAAGCTGTTATAGCAAAAATGTATGTTGAAAAAGGACAACCTTTAGTAGACGTTCATGATTTTGTTAGAAAAGGACAAATATTAGTTTCCGGTGTAGTTGGAGAAGGTGATAAAATACGAAAAGTGGCAGCAGACGGAGAAATATTAGGCGAAACTTGGTATATTTCAACAGTGGAGGTGCCGCTTCAAACAACTTTCCAGTTATTTTCAGGAAAGTCAGTCACGAAGCATTTTCTCTCCTTTCGTTCTTTTTCCCTTCCTATTTGGGGGATGTTTCGCAATGATGAATCGGAATATCCGCAATATGCGGTGGAGCGAGACGAGCGTCCATTAAAATTTTTAAAATGGGATCTTCCAGTTAACTATAAGAAAGAAACGATTCGTGAGACGGAAACCTTTCACAGAAAATATTCTGTGGATGAAGCGAAACGGCAAGCGATTGCTGCCGGGAAAAATGACTTGTTTCGAAAACTTGGAAAAGATGTCAAAATTGTTGGCGAAAAAGTTTTGCACGAAGACGTCGAGAATGGTAAAGTAAGATTGAAAATACACTTCCAAGTTATTGAAAACATTGTAAAAATAAAACGGGTTCAGGGAGATTAGAGAATGACAGAAGATTTAGTCACAATCAGCCAGAGTTTAGAAAATCCGAATGAAGCCATTAATTTATTTGGGATTCATGATGTTCATTTAAAAAGAATTGAAGAAGAGTTAAACGTATCGATCATTTCGCGCGGTGAAGCGGTATATGTTTCAGGAGATAAAGAAAAAGCTGAACTGGTTGAAGACATCTTGAAATCCCTTCTTTCGGTTATTCGAAAAGGAATTTCGATTAACGAACAAGACGTACTTTATGCAACAAAAATGGCGAAAAGTGGGAAGATCGATGAATTTGAATCCCTATACGATGAAGAAGTTGCGAAAAATGCAAAAGGAAAAACCATTCGTGTAAAAACGCTAGGTCAACGAAAGTATTTTCAAGCAATTAAAACGCATGATTTAGTATTTGGAATCGGTCCAGCAGGAACAGGAAAAACGTTTCTCGCTGTTGTCATGGCCGTCCATTGCTTGAAAAATGGGCTTGTAAATAAAATCATATTAACGCGGCCGGCCGTTGAAGCTGGTGAAAATTTAGGTTTTTTGCCCGGCGATTTAAAAGAAAAGGTAGATCCTTATTTAAGACCTTTATATGATGCTTTACACGATATTTTAGGCGTGGACCATACGGAGCGCTTGTTAGAAAGAGGAGTTATTGAAATTGCTCCATTGGCGTATATGCGCGGAAGAACACTTGAGGATGCGTTCGTTATTTTAGATGAAGCGCAAAATACAACAACTCAGCAAATGAAAATGTTTCTAACCCGTTTAGGCTTTGGATCCAAAATGGTCATTACAGGCGACCTGACACAAGTGGATTTGCCCAAAGGAGTAAAATCAGGACTGCTTGAAGCGAATGAAAAATTATCAGGCATTCGAGGCATTTCATTCGTATATTTAAAGGAAACTGATGTCGTGCGGCACCCGCTCGTTTCAAAAATTATTGAGACTTATGAAAAAGATGATCAGTAAGACCCGCTCATCATGACCGGGTCATTTTTTGCATAGAATTGATCGGAGGTGCTGTGACAAATGAAAAGAAAAATGGATCGCAAAGACAGGAAACAGCCGATATTCCATTTTTTGAAAAAAATGCAATCCCTTCATCTTTTCTTATATCCCGTTATTGGAGTAATTTTGTTTACCGTTTTATACAGCAATGTAGAACCGGACACGTTTGATGCCAAATTATTTTCAGTATCCGACCAAACGATTTACGCACCTGTTACCGTTGTCGATAAGGAAATGACGGAAAAGAGAAGAGAAGAAGCTGCTGAAAGCGTGGAAGATCAATATGTGCTAAAAAAAGAATATGCGGACAACAGTGTGGATTTGGTCGAATCTTTATTTGATGCCATCATGGAGGCTTCTTCTAATGCCGAAATGAGCAGCAAAGAGAAGCTTGACAGGCTTAAAAGCAGTTTAGGAGATATGTATGATAAATATCCTGAAAGCGTATATACATCGTTGTTAAGTGCAAATGAAGGACAGCTTACGCTGGCGAAAGATGCGGTTGTTACGGCTGTCAATGAAACGATGAGCGAGCCGATTCCGGCTGAAAAATTAGAAGAAGCGAGAAACAAAGTGAAAGAACGGCTTCAAAACGTGAATTTGCCGGATAAGATACGCTCAGCAGCTGAAGAGATTGGACGCAGCGCAATTATTTCCAATTATGTATTTGACCCTAAATCAACAGATGAAAAGCGGGAAGAAGCAAAAGAAAAAGTGCAGGAGGTTCAAATTAAGCAAGGTCAAATTATAGTCGAAGAGGGCCAATTAATTGACAGGGAAGTATATAGAAAGCTGGAATTGTTGGGCCTTTTAGATAATAAGTACACATTTCAGCCGATCATTGGTCTTTTCATTTTAGTCTTATTAGTGATGATCTATCTTGCATATTTTTTTGAAAAAGAAAAGAACTCGTTCTTTACGAGTAAAAACCAGTCATTGCTTCTCTTTACCATCATCCTAGCGATAACGTTAACGGTCATGAAGATTATCAGCTTATTTCAAAAAATGGACTATTCTCATATCGGCTTTATTGTCCCGGTGCTGATGGGAGTTATGTTGACAAAGCTTTTGATTAATGACCGCCTTGCGTTCGTGACAAGCATTATATATGCTTTTTGCGGAAGCTTGATTTTTAATGATGGAGTCACTGGCACATTTAATTTTACAATTGGTCTTTACTACTTATGCGGGTGCATCGCAGCCATTCTGTTTCTAGGGGAACATAACGTCCGTTCGAAAATTTTACAAGCTGGTCTTTTCGTTTCGGCTGTTAATATTGTTGTGATCACCGCTATTTTATTCATTCAAAATGGAATTTATTCGAATCTAGAGATCGGTTCTTATTTTCTTATGGCGATTGTATCAGGTGTTATCTCTTCCGTCTTGACAATCGGTTTAATGCCTTTTTTTGAATCAGGTTTTGGCATTTTATCGACGATGAAGCTGATTGAACTGTCGAATCCGAATCATCCTTTATTAAGGAAAATATTAACGGAGGCGCCTGGTACTTATCATCACAGTGTAATGGTGGCCAATCTAGCCGAGGCTGCTTGCGAAGCGATCGGTGCGAATGGGTTGTTGGCAAGAGTTGGAAGCTACTATCACGATATCGGCAAGACGAAACGGCCGCGCTATTTTATTGAAAACCAAATGAACATGGAAAATCCGCATGATAAATTGTCCCCTCAGCTAAGCAAAAACATTATTATTGCTCATGCTGAAGAGGGAGCAGAAATGTTAAGGAAGCATAAAATGCCGAAAGAATTTATCGATATTGCTCTGCAGCATCATGGAACATCGCTTTTAAAATTTTTCTACCATAAAGCCCAAGAAAATAGTGATCAGCCTATTTTGGAAAGTGAGTTTAGATATCCGGGTCCGAAGCCGCAAACGCGGGAGATTGCCGTTATTTGTATCGCTGACAGTGTAGAAGCAGCTGTTCGTTCAATGAAAAATCCGATGCCCGAAAAAATTGAAAAGCTTGTTCGTTCCATCATAAAAGATAAACTTCAAGACGGGCAATTCGACGAATGTGATATAACGTTTAAAGAGCTTGAAACGGTGGCAAAAATATTGTGTGAAACATTGAAGGGGATTTTTCATTCAAGAATTGAATATCCGGAATTTCATGAAAAGAAGGTGAAGAAAACATGACATTATCCATTGACATTTTCGACCAGACGGAAACACTCTCTTCTGAGGAAATAGAAACGATCGAAAATTTGCTGCAATTTGCTGCTTTAGAAGAACGTGTTCCCAAAGATTCGGAAGTATCTATAACCTTTGTTACTAATAAAGACATTCAAGAGATCAATCGGGATTACCGGGGAAAAGATCAGCCGACAGATGTGATTTCATTTGCGCTTGAAGAAACAGGAGAAGATGAAGTGGAGATCCAAGGTGCTGATCTCCCCCCTCATTTAGGGGATATCATTATCTCAATAGAAAAAGCGAAAGAGCAAGCAGAAGAATACGGCCACTCATTTATGAGAGAGCTCGGATTTTTATCTGTTCACGGCTTTTTGCATTTATTAGGTTATGATCATATGACAAAAGAAGAAGAAGAAAAAATGTTTTCAAGGCAAAAGGAAATTTTGGAGAAATTTGGATTGAAAAGAACAGGATAAACATGAAGACTTTGTTGAAAAGCTTTTATTTTGCCGTACAAGGAATAGCTGCAGCCTTCCAATCCGAGCGGAACTTTAGAATTCATGTGACAGCTGCGATCATCGTGATCGCAGCCGGATTATTTTTCAACATTAGCTTAATTGAATGGATTGTCATTCTCCTATTAATTGGCGGAATGTTAGCTTTAGAGCTGGTCAATACTGCCATTGAACGAATCGCTGATGCTGTGTCGAAAGAATTTCATCCTCTGCTTAAAACTGCAAAAGATGCAGCTGCAGGAGCAGTATTGGTTTATGCAGCCGTTTCGGTTGTTATCGGATTCATCATTTTTGCCCCCAAAATAATTGAAGTTTTTTCGTGAAAAATGTAGAATTTTCTGAAAAAATAAACGTGAAATTAAATGAAAAATGATGTAAAATAATGAGTATAAGCTGCAACGTAAACGAAAGGAAGGAAGCTATGGACTCCCATCAACTGATTGAAGAAGCAAAAAGAGCAAGAGAATTTGCTTATGCACCTTACTCTCGATTTAAAGTAGGTGCAGCACTTCTGACAAAGGATGGAAAAGTATACAAAGGATGCAATATTGAAAACGCAGCTTATTCCATGTGCAATTGTGCCGAGCGCACTGCTATATATAAAGCGGTTTCAGAAGGTGAAAATGAATTCGCAGCTATTGCCATAGTTGCGGATACAAAGCGCCCTGTATCGCCATGCGGCGCTTGCAGGCAAGTCATAGCAGAGCTCTGTCCTAAAAATATGAAGGTGATTTTGGCGAATCTTAACGGAGACTATAACGAGCTAACAGTTGAACAACTATTACCAGAAGCATTTACATCGGAGGATTTACATGAATAAGACAGAATTTAAATCAGGATTTGTATCAATCATCGGCCGTCCGAATGTCGGCAAATCGACTTTTATTAACCGTGTAATCGGTCAAAAAATTGCGATTATGAGCGATAAACCTCAAACAACGAGAAACAAAATACAAGGGGTTTATACGACGGAAAACTCACAAATTATTTTTATCGACACTCCCGGTATTCATAAACCAAAGCATAAATTGGGCGATTTTATGATGAAAGTCGCTCAAAATACGCTCAAAGAAGTGGATCTAATTCTGTTTATGATTAATGCTGAAGAAGGATTAGGCCGCGGTGATGAATATATCATGGAACGATTGAAGGAAACCGATACTCCTGTATTTTTAGTTGTCAATAAAATCGATCGGGTTCATCCTGATGATTTATTGCCGCTTATTGACCAATACAGGGAAAAGTTCGAGTTTCAGGAAATTGTTCCAATTTCTGCCCTGCAAGGAAACAACATTGAAACGTTGCTAGGGCAAATTGAAGCGTATTTGCCGGAAGGTCCGCAATATTATCCTAGTGATCAGGTGACAGATCACCCGGAACGTTTTATCATTTCTGAACTAGTTCGCGAAAAAGTATTGCATTTGACAAGAGAAGAGATCCCGCATTCTGTCGCAGTTGTTGTTGATTCTATTGAAAAAAGAGAAAACCATGCAGTATATATAGCTGCAACAATTGTTGTGGAACGCAACTCTCAAAAAGGTATTATCATTGGGAAGCAAGGAAGAATGTTGAAAGAAATTGGGAAAAGGGCAAGGGTTGACATTGAAAACTTGCTCGGATCAAAAGTCTTTTTAGAGCTGTGGGTCAAAGTGCAAAAAGATTGGAGAAATCGCCTGTCGCAATTGCGAGATTTTGGATTTAGGGAAGACGAATATTAATTGACTTGAAGGAAGTTAGAAATATTTTCAAAACATGAAAATGAGTCAAAAAGGCTATGATAACAATGAATTGGATATAGCTTAGGAACAACGACAGAAAGGTGGGGACAATATGTTAGATTTTACCTGGAAAGTATTCACGTTTACAGGTAATATTGACACATATCTCCTTTTTAAAGAGCTTGAAAAGGAGCGGACGAAAGATTGTCAAATGAAGGAAGAAGAGCGGACTGAGGTTGATCTCCCTGTTTAGTAGTGCTGTATCCAATAGGATGGTGGAGAAATGCTTGTAAAGACGGAAGGAATTGTCATTCGTACAACGGAATATGGTGAGACCAATAAAGTTGTTACAATATATACAAGGGAGTTTGGGAAAGTTGGTGTAATGGCACGGGGCGCAAATAAACCGAACAGCCGCCTCGCAGCTGTTACCCAACTTTTTACGTATGGAAATTTTTTGTATCATCAATCTTCTGGATTGGGCAATTTAAGCCAAGGAGAAATCATTTCCGCTTTTAGAGAGATTAAGGAAAATATTTTTTTGACTGCATATGCTTCATATATTGTAGAGCTCCTTGATAAAGGAACAGATGAAAAAGACAGAAACCCTTTTTTGTTTGAGCTCTTATTTCAAACACTTCATCTGCTGAATGAAGAAAAGGATGCGGAAATTTTGACCAATATATTTGAAATAAAGATGCTCAACGTTCTCGGTTTATATCCCGAATTAAACAAATGTGCAGTAAGCGGCGAAACAAACGGACCGTTTCATTTTTCATTAAAAGAAAACGGATTGATTTGCAGCCGCTGTTTTGAAAAAGATCCTTACAGGCTCAATATTTCTCAGAAGACAGTGAAGCTGTTGCGGCTGTTTTATTCTATTGACTTAAACCGCATTGGTCAAATATCCGTCTCCGCTGAGACAAAAAAAGAACTGAGATTTGTTCTTGATCAATATTATCAGGAATATGCAGGTTTATCGCTGAAATCGAAAAAATTTTTAAATCAGCTTGACAGTTTAAAAGAAATGTTGTAAACCATATACATGGATGTGAAACCTTTCAAATGAAGGATTTATCCCCCCTCACGCTGTTAGAAAAAGCGATTTAATGTCATGTAATGAGCGGAAATGTACGTGTCAAATTGAATAATAAAATGCGATGAAGGAAAAGAGTACCTGCAATCTTCATAGAAAGCGACCTTAGGATGGTGCGAGCTAAGGTATGAGGATGCAGGGAACGGCGTTCCAGAGCAATAACGGTTTACGAGAGGCTGAAACGTTTTTCAGCAAATAGGGTGGAACCGCGGGTCATCCCGTCCCTATGCAACTTTGTTGCATAGGGACGGTTTTTATTTTGTTCGAACATAACTTAATTGTGGAGGTGCATGATGAATGAACATTCAAGAAATGATTTTGACGCTGCAAAAGCATTGGGCCGATCATGGATGTATTTTGATGCAGGCATATGATGTAGAAAAAGGTGCCGGAACCATGAGCCCATACACATTTCTTCGCTCCATCGGGCCAGAACCGTGGAATGTTGCTTACGTGGAGCCGTCAAGAAGACCTGCTGACGGAAGGTATGGGGAAAATCCGAACCGCCTTTATCAACACCATCAATTCCAAGTCATTATGAAGCCGTCTCCGAAAAACATACAAGAAATTTATTTAGATTCATTAAAGGCTCTTGGAATTGATCCGCTTGAACATGACATCCGCTTTGTGGAAGATAACTGGGAAAATCCTTCTCTCGGCTGTGCAGGGCTTGGCTGGGAAGTTTGGCTTGACGGAATGGAAATTACTCAATTCACGTATTTTCAGCAGGTCGGAGGACTGGAATGTAAACCGATTTCTGTTGAAATTACTTATGGAATAGAGCGTTTGGCGTCTTATATTCAAGAAAAAGAAAATGTATTTGACCTTGAATGGACAAACGGATTTACATACCGGGACATTTTTTATCAGCCTGAATATGAGCATTCCAAGTATACGTTCGAAACATCCGATACAAACATGCTATTTGAACTGTTTAATACGTATGAAAAAGAAGCGCACAGACAGATGGAATTAGGTCTCGTTCATCCAGCGTACGACTACGTTTTAAAATGCTCGCACACATTTAATTTGCTTGACGCAAAAGGAGCTATTTCTGTTACAGAACGAACCGGATATATTGGCAGAGTGAGAAAGCTGGCAAGAAAAGTTGCCAAAACGTTTTATGAAGAACGGGAAAAACTCGGTTTTCCAATGCTGAAAAACAAGGGGGCCGAAAATCATGAATAAACGGGATTTACTTATCGAAATCGGGCTTGAAGAAATGCCTGCCGGCGTCATCCTGTCTTCGATTGATCAGCTGGCTGACAAAGTAGGAGCTTGGCTGGATGAACATCGCATTTCTTACGCCAAAATAAAAAAATATTCAACTCCTAGACGTCTTGCCGTCCTTGTAGAGGATGTAAATGAAAAACAGGAAGATTTGCTTGGCGAAGCAAAAGGACCGGCAAAAAAGATTGCGGTTGATGAGAATGGAAATTGGACAAAAGCAGCGTTAGGCTTTGCACGGAGCCAAGGAGCTTCCACAAACGACATATCCTTTAAAGAAGTAAACGGTGTTGAGTACGCTTTTGTTCAAACATTTCAAAAAGGGAAAGAAACGAAAGAACTGCTCCCAGGGTTAGAAGAGATTATTCAAACCATCCATTTTCCGAAAAATATGCGTTGGGGAAATTGGAATCTTCGCTATATCCGTCCGATCCAATGGTTAGTTGTCTTATTTGGACAAGACATCATTCCGTTTTCCATTACCGATGTTCCGACAGGAAATGTTACGTATGGCCATCGCTTTTTAGGGACGAAAGCGGAAATTTCCACTCCACGCGATTATGAAAATACTTTGTTGAACCAGTTTGTTGTCGCCGATTATGAAAAACGAAAACAAATGATCATTCAACAGCTGGAGGAACTGGAAAGAAAGGAAAACTGGATCATCCCTGTTGATGAAGATTTGCTCGAGGAAGTTACAAACTTGGTGGAATATCCGACCGCCCTGTACGGTTCATTCGAAGACCAGTTTTTAACATTGCCTGAAGAAGTGTTAGTGACGACGATGAAGGAGCATCAGCGATATTTTCCTGTCAAAAATAAAGATGGAAAGCTGCTTCCGTTTTTTGTTACCGTAAAAAACGGGAATGATCAAAACATTGAAACGATTGCCAAGGGGAATGAAAAGGTCCTTCGGGCAAGACTTTCCGATGCAAATTTCTTTTACGAAGAAGACAAAAAGCTTGCCATCGATACCGCACTGGAGAAGCTTGAAAAAATTGTTTTTCATGAAGAATTGGGCTCCATCGGTGACAAGGTTCGCCGAATTGTAAAATTATCAGAAAAGCTTAGCGAAAAGCTTGAATGCTCCAATGAGGAGAAAGCTTATATTAAACGGACTGCTTCCATTTGCAAATTTGACATTGTTACGCAAATGGTTTATGAATTTCCTGAGCTTCAAGGAATTATGGGAGAAAAATACGCTCTTTTAAAGGGTGAACAGGAAGAGGTTGCAAAAGGAATAAATGAGCATTATATGCCGCGGCATGCTTCCGACAAGACGCCTGAAACGTTGAGCGGAGCCATTGTAGGGCTTGCGGACAAGCTGGATACAATTGCAGGATTTTTTTCGATCGGTTTGATTCCAACTGGCTCACAAGATCCGTATGCATTAAGAAGACAAGCAAGCGGCATTGTTCAAATTCTTCGAGCAAAACAATGGCGGCTTGAATTGGAGGAATTGTTCGACCTTGCTATAAATGTATATGGTTTAGAAAATAAAGACAATTTGAGAAAAGAATTGCTGTCGTTCTTCCAAATGAGAGTCAAATTTGCGCTTCATGAAGAAAATGTCCGCCATGATATAATTGAATCGGTATTACAATCCAATTACCATGAAGTTAATGCATATTTTGAGCGGGCTGCCGTTCTGTCAGAAGAAAGCCAAAAGGGTGACTTTAAAGAAGTAATTGAATCGCTGTCTCGTGTTGTCAACATCTCGTCTAAGGGCCAAGAGGGCAATATTAAAGAAGAGCTGTTCGAGAAGGAAGAAGAAAAAACATTGTATCAAGCGTATTTACGGCTTGAAGAAAATTTTGTAAAATTGCAAAAAGAGGGTAATTTTAAAGAAGCATTTTTGGAAATGAAAGCTTTAAAGCCGGTGATTGATCGTTATTTTGATAATATTATGGTAATGGCAGAGGATGAATCGGTTAAACAAAACAGGCTGTCCCAAATGGTACAATTAACAAAGATAATCACATCTTTTGCCAAAGTGAATGAAATTATCGTAAAATAAATGCAAATGGACGATTATCCCGAGGATAATCGTCTTTCCTTTCGCCGTAATGAGCAATAGAAAACCTTTTCAAAATATTGAAATCATATATAATATTTTTATAATGCAGCCTCTTTTTCAAGGTGGTGAGGACAATAGAGCTTAATAAACGGCAAGAACAAATATTGCAAATCGTTAAGGAGCATGGGCCAATTACAGGTGAGCATATTGCAGATCGTTTAAACTTGACAAGAGCTACGCTAAGACCTGATTTAGCAATTTTAACAATGGCTGGATACCTTGACGCAAGGCCGCGAGTCGGCTATTTTTATACAGGGAAATCAGGCGCCAATTTGCTTGCAGAGAAATTAAAAAAGCTCCAAGTAAAAGATTTTCAGTCGATCCCAGTCGTTGTCAACGATAATGTTTCTGTTTATGATGCAATTTGTACAATGTTTTTGGAAGATGTCGGGACATTATTTGTGGTAGATAATCAATCGTTGCTAGTGGGAGTGCTGTCGAGAAAAGATCTCCTCCGGGCAAGCATCGGCAAACAGGAATTAACCCAAATCCCCGTCAATATTATTATGACTAGAATGCCAAATATAACCGTATGCAAAAAGGAAGATCTTATTATTGATGTAGCAAGGATTTTAATTGAAAAGCAAATCGATGCACTGCCCGTTGTAAAAGAAGTGGACGGCGGTTTTGAAGTGATAGGAAGAATTACGAAAACAAACATTACAAAAATATTGGTAAGATTAGTTGATGACGATATTATGTAAGAATGGGGGATCCGAATGAATAATCGTACGATCTATATTGTTTCAGACTCAGTCGGGGAAACGGCAGATCTCGTTGTAAAAGCAGCTATCAGTCAATTTAACGGCTCTCAATATGAAACGAATGTGAAAAGGGTGCCTTATGTGGAGGATGCAAATACAATCAAAGAAGTTGTCGCATTGGCGAAAATGGATAATGCGATCATTTGCTTCACAATCGTTGTCCCCGAACTTAGGAATCTTCTTATTCAAGAAGCGGAAAAAGAAGGTGTGATCTACCACGATATCATTGGTCCTTTAATTGATAAAATGGAAACGTCATATGGAATAAAAGCGAAGTATGAGCCCGGAAGAGTTCGGAAGCTTGATGAAGACTATTTCAAAAAAGTAGAAGCAATTGAGTTTGCTGTTAAATATGATGACGGCCGCGATCCGAGAGGAATTTTGAAAGCCGATATTGTTTTGATCGGTGTATCGCGGACTTCCAAAACGCCTTTGTCGCAATATTTGGCGCTAAAACGATTAAAAGTAGCTAATGTTCCTATTGTTCCAGAAGTAGAACCCCCTGAAGAACTTTTTAAAGTTTCCAAAGAGAAATGCGTCGGTCTAAAAATCAGTCCGGAAAAGCTGAATTATATCCGAAAGGAAAGATTAAAGCAGCTCGGGCTTAATGATCAGGCTATATATGCCAATATAGACAGAATTAAAGAAGAATTAGCTTATTTTGAAAAAATTGTTCAAAAAATCGGCTGTCCAGTTATAGATGTATCGAACAAAGCAGTTGAAGAAACAGCCAATCATATCCAAAATTTATTCTTAAAAAAATAACATGTGATAAAACCTGCTTATTCCGATCTTAAGAATATAGTAGGTTTTTTTCATGGTGAAAGATAAAATGATGGAATAATGCAGTGTATTGTATTATAATAAAAAATTGTGATAAAATTATGCTTTTTAGGTTTAGACTAAAAAAAATACGAATAAACTATTTACAGGAAGATGTCAAGGGGGTTGGAGAAAGAAAATTCGACAAATCACTTTTTGTAAAAAGTTTAAATTGCAGGCAGGATTCTTTGAGGTGATGAAGAATAGAGAAATATGATGGGAAAAATATCACTATTTTTGTCGATGCTGATGCATGCCCCGTCAAAGAAGAAATTGCATCAGTCGCAAAAAAATATAAAGTCCCGGTTTGTTTCATTGCATCATATGCTCATGTAGGTAAAAAGGATGACGGGAATAGCTGGGTATTTGTCGATCAAGAAAAGGAATCTGTCGACTTATACATTTTTAACAACTCAAAAAAACATGACATCATCATTACACAAGATATCGGACTAGCCGGTATGCTGCTTAAAAAATGCACACATGTTCTCTCTCCAAGAGGAATGCTGTTTACAGAAGATACAATCGACTCTGTTCTCCATCTCCGGTATATTTCGGCAAGGGAAAGAAGAAACGGCAATTATATCAAAGGGCCAAAAAAATTCCAAGATAAAGATCGTCATCATTTTATCACAGCATTTGAAAAAATATTGTCGAATTATGCAGGAAATTTTAAAATTCATATTGAATAAATTTTAAGGCACGGAGTTGTTCATATGGGGAAAATGCTTCCCGAGGAATTTATAGAAAAAGTACAACATGCTGTAGATATAGTAGATGTTGTGAGTGAATATGTTCAATTAAAGAAGCAGGGTCGAAACTTTTTTGGACTATGTCCTTTTCACGGCGAAAATACACCTTCATTTTCTGTTTCACCTGAAAAACAAATTTTCCACTGCTTTGGCTGCGGTTCTGGCGGAAATGTTTTTACCTTTCTCATGCAAATTGAAGGATGCAGCTTTACAGAAGCTGTACAAATGACAGCAAAAAAAGCTGGTTTGGACATTCCAGGGGGCTCGGCGCTTTCTCAAGAATCGACATACCCAAACAACAGCGAAGCAGAGAAAATGATAAAAGTGCATGAACTGCTGAAAAAAATGTACCATCATTTATTACTAAATACAAAAGAAGGGCAAAACGCGTTAAATTATTTGCTTCATCGGGGTTTTACGAAAGAATTAATCGATCAATTTGAGATTGGCTACGCTTTAGATTCTTGGGACTTTTCTTTAAAATATTTGCTGAAAAAAGGTTTTGAACTTCCGTTATTAGAAAAAACAGGATTAATTATCCGAAGCGAATCTAACGGTTCTTTTTTTGATCGGTTTCGCAATCGGATCATGTTTCCAGTTAAAGATGCACAAGGCCGTACAGTCGCTTTTTCCGGAAGGTCGCTAGGAAACAAACAGCCAAAATATTTAAACAGCCCTGAGACAAAAATATTTAACAAAGGACGGATTCTTTATAATTTCCACCAAGCAAGACCTTTCATTAGACGAAAACAGGAAGTGGTGTTGTTTGAAGGGTTTGCGGATGTTATATCGTCCGTTCATGCAGGAATCGAGCATAGTGTAGCAACAATGGGAACAGCGCTGACGGAAGAACAGGTCAAGCTCTTAGCCAGAAGCGGAGGAACAGTTGTCATTTGCTACGATTCCGATTCCGCTGGAATTGAAGCTGCCTTCAGAGCTTCTAAATTGCTTGTTGAAGCAGGATGTAATGTAAGGATTGCTAAAATGCCTGAAGGGTTAGACCCTGATGACTACATTCGGACATACGGAAAGGAAAAATTCAAAAACGATGTAATAGGGGCAAGTCTCTCATTAATGGCATTTAAGATGGAATATTTTCGAAAGGGGAAAAATCTCCAGGATGAAGGGGACCGAGCGAGATACATTCAAGAAGTGCTTAACGAATTAAGCGGCCTTCCGAGTGGGATCGAACAAGAGCTGTATATCACGCAGCTTTCTGAAGAATTTTCCGTATTAAAAGAAACGTTAATGGCAGAGCTTCGGAATATAAATAAGCGGAAAAGAAGAAGACCAGAAAAAACGAGCCTCAAGACTGATGCATTACAACGGAATGCACTGATGCCTGCTTATCAAAAGGCAGAACGCCTTCTAATTGCTCATATGTTGAAAAGCAGGGAAGTGGCAGAAAAGGTTCTTCATGCGATTGGTGGAAATTTTAACGTGGAGGAGCATCGGGCTATTTCATCCTATTTATACGCTTATTATGAGGAAGGGAACGATCCGGACATAAGCCACTTTTTGACGAAGCTCAAAGATCCTTCATTAAGCCGAATTGTATCGGAAATTGCCATGATGACAATTGGCGAACAATTGACTGAGCAAGAGCTTCAAGACTATGTAAAACATATCTTGAACCATCAAAAAATGCTCATCCTAAAGGAAAAGGAAGCTGAGAAGAAAGAGGCTGAAAAACGAAAAGATTATGTAAAAGCTGCCGAAATTGCAATGGAAGTAATTCAGCTGAAAAAAGGATTAATGTGAAAGCTTGTATAACTCTGGAAGGAGGGGATCCAATGGCTGAAAAACAAGCCCATTCAAAAGATTTAGAAGCTGATGGAACTGTTGAGGAAGTGAAAAATCAGCTTATTCAATTAGGAAAGAAACGCGGAGTATTAACATATGAAGAAATTGCTGAGAAAATGGCAAATTTCGATATTGATTCAGATCAAATGGATGAGTTTTATGAATACGTTAATGAACAAGGAATCGAATTAATTAGCGAAAACGAAGATGTTGATTCCAATTTGCCGGATTTAGACAAAGAAGATGAAGAAGAATTTGATCTAAATGATCTTAGTGTACCGCCGGGTGTGAAAATAAATGATCCGGTTCGAATGTATTTAAAAGAAATCGGCCGGGTTGATCTCTTATCGGCTGATGAAGAAATCGAACTTGCCAAGCGTATTGAACAAGGGGACGAAGAAGCGAAAAGAAGGCTTGCAGAAGCCAACCTGCGCCTAGTCGTCAGCATTGCAAAACGCTACGTCGGCCGCGGAATGCTCTTCCTCGATCTCATACAGGAAGGCAACATGGGGCTGATGAAAGCTGTTGAAAAATTTGATTATCGAAAAGGATACAAATTCAGCACATATGCAACATGGTGGATTCGCCAGGCAATTACACGGGCAATTGCAGATCAGGCGAGAACGATCCGCATCCCTGTCCATATGGTTGAGACAATCAATAAGTTAATTCGAGTCCAACGCCAATTGCTTCAAGATTTGGGTCGTGAACCGACACCAGAAGAGATCGCTGAAGATATGGATTTGACTCCAGAAAAAGTTAGAGAAATCTTAAAAATTGCCCAAGAACCTGTATCATTAGAAACACCGATTGGCGAAGAAGACGATTCGCACTTAGGTGATTTTATTGAAGACCAAGAGGCTACTTCTCCATCAGAGCATGCTGCATATGAATTATTAAAGGAGCAGCTTGAAGATGTTCTCGATACCCTTACAGACAGGGAAGAAAACGTTCTGCGCCTTCGTTTTGGACTGGACGATGGAAGAACTCGGACTCTGGAAGAAGTAGGAAAAGTTTTCGGTGTCACTCGAGAACGCATTCGGCAAATTGAAGCGAAGGCTCTGCGAAAATTGCGCCATCCAAGCCGAAGCAAGCGGCTGAAAGACTTTTTGGAATAAAAATGTTTTTTTCTTTCCTTGGGCAGACTTATTCGTCTGCCTTCCCTTCAATATATGTAAACGCTAACAACAATAACTATTTGTACTATATTTTACTGAATCTTCTTTCATTTTGCAAATGACATTTGTTAAAAAACATAAGATCTTTTTAAATTGTTTTTTTGTCTAATTCGTGAACATCACAAGGAACTTATATAGAAAGACTTTTCCTTCAAAGAAAATTAAAGTACAATAGAGATTGTTTAGGTTAGTTTCAGCTCGTCCATGTTGAGCGAAAAAAGCAAATGTACGGTTATACATAAGGGAGGTTACAAAATGAATCGTAATCCGCTTATTCCATTTGCATTAATCATTGTGTTTGGAATTGGACTAATGGTTGCATTTTCTTTCATCGGACTGGATAATATGAAAGAGATGGCTGAAGAAAAAGAGGGGGGCGGACAAAAAACGGAAGACGTCGCTAATGCAAAGCCGGAGGATATATTCAAGCAAAGCTGTGCAAGCTGCCACGGTCAAAACTTTGAAGGCGGAGCAGGTCCTTCATTAAAAGGTGTTGGCGACAAATTGTCTGTTGATGAAATTAAAGAAACAATTAAAAACGGCCGCGGTGCGATGCCTGGCGGGCTAGTACCTGAAGAAAAGCTTGATGAAATGGCCGAATGGGTTTCTAAAATTAAATAATAAAAAACATATTGGTTGAAAAGTCTTCCTTTTGGGGGACTTTTTTCGTATTTTCATGTTTACCAAATTGGAATAAAGGGTGAAATAAATTGAACAGTGTCCAACTTTCAAAAAGACTGTCGGCTGTGGCAGAATTTGTCCCGAATAATCAGGTGACAGCAGATATTGGATCAGATCATGCATATTTGCCATGTTATTTAGTGCTTGCCAAAAAAACAGTGAAAGCGATTGCCGGTGAAATCAATGAAGGCCCTTTTCAAGCGGCAAAAAAGCAAGTGGAAAAAAACGGGCTCCAGCATGTAATTTCCGTTCGGAAAGGGGACGGATTGTCCGTATTACAAAAGGATGAGGCAACATGCATCACGATAGCTGGCATGGGCGGCTCGCTTATTAAAACGATTTTGGAGGAAGGAAAAGAGAAGCTCGGGAAGGTTGAACGGCTTGTACTTCAGCCGAATATTCATGCAATTGAAGTTCGAAAATGGCTGATTGACAATGGTTGGGAGCTCGAAGGAGAAACAATTCTAGAAGAGAGCGGAAAAATATATGAGGTGCTGTCCGCTAAGCGTGGAAATGCAATGAAACCGTACGAAGCTTTGCCATTTGAAGCAGCTTTGTTAATGGGTCCATTTTTGTTAAAAGAAAAGAACAACGTTTTTTTTAAAAAATGGAAACACGAGCTTTCTCATCGGAAGGACATTCTACGGCAGCTGGAGCAATCCAACGGAAATGAACAGCTTATGCAAAAAAAAGAAGAAATAAAAAAGGTGATCGAGATCATTGAGGAGGTCATAAAATAAATGAAGAAAATCGCTAACGGCCAACATATTATTCAATTATTTGAACGGTTTTCTCCAAAGCATTATGCATTGGAAGGAGACAAGATCGGGCTGCAAATCGGCACATTAAACAAGCCTGTCCGAAAAATTATGGTCGCTCTGGATGTTTTGGAGGAAGTCGTTGATGAAGCAATCAATCAAAAGGTGGATTTAATTATCGCTCATCATCCTCCCATTTTTCATCCTTTAAAGCATATTAGAACAGATGATCCGGCAGGGCGTATTATAGAAAAATGCATCAAGCATGAAATTGCCGTTTATGCGGCCCATACAAATTTGGATGTGGCTCCAGGCGGAGTGAATGATCTTTTGGCCGACCGCTTACAATTGGTGAATCAAAAAATACTTGTCCCAACTTATCAAGACCCATTAAAAAAGCTTGCTGTATTTGTACCAAAAGACTATGAGGAGGACGTTCGGGAGGCGCTTGGCAAAGCGGGTGCTGGATTTATCGGCAACTACAGTTATTGCACTTTTTCCTCGGCAGGAACAGGAACATTTTTACCTTTGGAAAATGCAAATCCCTTTATCGGAGATACTGGAAAGCTTGAAATGGTTGAAGAAGTCAAAATTGAAACGATCTTCCCGCAGTCAATCCAAAAGAAAGTCATTCAAGCGATGTTGAAGGCGCATCCTTATGAAGAAGTTGCTTATGACATCTATCCATTAGAAAACGAAGGGAAACAGCTTGGATTAGGGAAAATTGGAGAGCTTGAAAAAGAAATGACATTGAAGGAATTTTCAGAGCATGTTAAGAAAGCTTTAGAAGTGGAAAAAGTAAGAGTAGTAGGGGATTTACAGGCAACTATAAAAAAAGTAGCCGTTTTAGGCGGAGACGGAAATAAATACATTTATCAGGCAAAAATGAGAGGCGCAGATGTTTATGTAACTGGTGATGTATATTACCACACAGCTCACGATGCTATGATGCTCGGCTTACATGTAGTTGATCCAGGTCACAACATTGAAAAGGTGATGAAAGAGGGAGTGGCGGAAAAACTAACAAAGCTGTGTGCTGAAGAAAATCTGGAAGTAGAAATTATTCCTTCCCGCGTCCATACAGATCCGTTCAAGTTTCTATAATTAAATGGGGGATCAGTCCTTTTTAGCGGACCGATCCCCTTTAAGCATTAAAAAGGTTTTGTCTATGATTTTTTGACTTTTACCTTTGGCAATATTTTTTCAAGAGGGACATTTGAAGTTAAATCCCATGTTTCTGGATTTTCTGGATCATAATTCTCCAAAAATCGAATGACCTCTTTGACAATCGGCGTTGGGGTTGATGCACCGGCTGTAACGGCAACTTTTTTAACGTCTTTAAGCCATTCCAGTTTGATTTCACTTACATTTGCCACGCGATAAGCTTTCGTACCCGCAATCTCTTCAGATACTTGCGCAAGCCGGTTTGAATTGTTGCTGCGCGGATCGCCGACGACAATGGTTAAATCAGCTTCTTTTGCCTGTTCGGCCACAGCTTCCTGGCGAACTTGTGTTGCGAGGCAAATTTCTTTATGAAACTCGACATGCGGATATTTTTCCTTCACTTTTTCCATTATATCAGCTACGTCCCATTGGCTCATTGTTGTTTGGTTCGTAACAATGATTTTGTCGTTGGAAATATCGAGCTCTTCAACATCGTTGACAGTCTCGACTAAATGAACGATATTCGGCGCTACACCTACTGCTCCTTCCGGTTCTGGATGCCCTTTTTTTCCAATATAAATGACGTCATACCCTTCTTCTTTTTTTTGTTTAATAAGTTCATGAGTTTTTGTGACGTCAGGGCATGTAGCATCGATCGTGACAAGCCCTTTTTCCTTCGCTATTTTGCGCACTTCTGGCGAAACGCCGTGAGCAGTGAAAATAACGGTTCCTTTATCGACTTTTTTCAAAATCTCAAGTCGATTTTTTCCGTCTAACGTAATAATCCCTTCTTTTTCAAAGGCATCTGTTACATGTTTATTATGAACGATCATTCCTAAAATATAGATCGGTCTAGGCAGTGATTTATCCATTGCTGCATTTTTGGCTATCACCATTGCATCAACAACACCATAGCAGTATCCTCGAGGGGAAATTTTAATAACCTCCATGTTTTTTCCTCCTGATATTTAGTAAAGGAAAATAAAAAAGCCGTCAAGCGGCTTGACTATCTAACATCATTATACCTAACATGGAGGAAGAAAACAAAACACAATTAAATATAAAGCTTAGGTTTTGATTCGCCCGACGTATTTTCATCTGAAGGGCTGTCATCGGCTGTCTGTTCCTTCAATCTTTTAGAAGATGAATTTTCTTTTATATCATCTTCTTCGCTACTGTCTGTATCAGCATTTTTTAATTCTCTATAAATTTTGAACATTGCCGGGAGATTACGGATCAGAGGACCGTATTGCTGAACCATCGGTGTGACTTGCTGAGCGACACCGAGAACTTTTTGTACATTCGTCAACATGTTTGAAAGATTGGCAGGGTTTGTTAAACTTTGAACAGCACCGCTTGACGGTATACTTCCTGCATGCATTGTGCTCGATGGAAGAAAACGCGAAAAAAGCGATTGTAATCCTCCCCTAGGCGGAATCGGCCATTGCTGAACAGGTGGCTGCCCCCAAAAAGGATGGTAGCCTCCGCCAAAAAAAGGGCGGATCAATGGCTGCTGCCGGAAGGGAGGAAAAGCTCGATAAGGATGCATAAACTTTTCCCCTTTCTTTTCCTGTTTTACCTACATTAAACTATGCGGCGTTTTAGGAAAATGTTTTATTAAAATTGGAGTTTTTCCATTATATTGTTTATAATCAAAAAATGGGTTGATTGATTATGAAGGAGTTGTTTTGCAATGGCAGCTGATTTTAAAGATTTTCCATTTCAAGATTTTATTATAGATGCCGTTCAGTCGTTAGGTTTTAAAGAACCGACTGAAATTCAAGCACAAATGATCCCAATCATATTAAGAGGAGCAAGTGCCATCGGCCAATCACAAACAGGTACAGGCAAAACACATGCTTATTTGCTACCGTTAATCAACAGTATTTGTGGAGAGGAAAAGCGTGTTCAAGTTGTTGTTTTAGCACCTACGAGAGAGCTTGCGACTCAAATTTACGAAGAAGCGTTAAAAATCATAAAATTTGCCCCGCCAGAAAAAGAATTACATGCAAAACTTTTTATTGGCGGTACAGATAAAATGCGGGCGATCGAAAAGCTAAAAACTCAGCCCCATCTTGTGATCGGAACACCTGGCAGAATTCTTGATCTTGTCAAGGAAGGGGCGCTAGATTTATATTCGACAAAAAGCATAGTTGTGGATGAAGCCGATTTAATGCTTGATTTAGGCTTTATTTATGAGGTCGACCAAATAGCTAGCCGCATGAAAAAAGAACTGCAAATGCTTGTGTTTTCTGCCACCATTCCTGAAAAATTAAAGCCTTTTTTAAAAAAATATATGGAAAATCCTGAGTATGTTCATGTATCTCCAAAACAAGTACATGCCAAAAACATCACGCATGTCCTTGTTCCGCTGAGGCATCGAAACAAAATAGATCTTTTATACAATATGGTAGTTTCCTTAAACCCTTATTTAGCGTTAATTTTTGTGAATACAAAAGCGAATGCCCAAGATGTGGCATACGGTCTTGCCGAAAAGGGATTAAAGGTTGGGCAAATCCACGGCGGTCTTACCCCGCGTGAACGGAAAAAAGAAATGCGTCAAATAAAGGATCTTGCCTATCAAGTTGTAGTAGCAACTGATTTAGCTGCAAGAGGAATTGATATTGAAGGTGTTTCCCATGTAATCAATGCCGAGCTGCCGACTGATTTAGATTTTTATATTCACCGAACCGGAAGAACGGCTCGGGCTGGCTTTTCAGGATTTGCCTATACAATCTATGAAGACGATGATGAACAAATGCTGCAAAAGCTTGAAAAAATGGGGATAATCTTTGAAAATCGAGATATTGAAAACGGAATATGGAAAACGCTCGATGACCGAAATCGCAGACAAAAAAGAAAAAAACAACCAATGGAAACAAACGCGTTTATCGGAATCATCAAAAAGCCAAAATCGGTAAAACCAGGATACAAAAAAAAGATGAAAGAACAAATCGAAAAGCTAAAGAAAAAGCAAGCAAGAAAAAATAAATAAAAGGTTGTAAGGAGAGGAAAAACATGTTAAAAATTGGCTCGCATGTATCGATGAGCGGCAAGAAAATGTTGCTTGCGGCAAGTGAAGAGGCAGTTTCATACGGCGCTAATACGTTTATGATTTATACAGGAGCCCCGCAAAACACGAGAAGAAAAAAAATTGAAGATTTAAATATCGAAGCAGGTTTGGCGCATATGAGAGAGCATGGCATCGAAGAAATTGTCGTTCACGCACCATATATTATTAACATTGGCAATACAACAAATTTAGCGACCTTCCAGCTTGGTGTTGATTTTTTAAAATCGGAAATTGAACGCACGGAAGCAATCGGTGCAAAACAAATCGTGCTCCATCCGGGAGCTCACGTTGGAGCCGGTGCAGAAGCCGGAATTAAAAAAATTATTGAAGGTTTAAATGAAGTGCTGGAGAGGGGGCAAAAAGTGCAAATCGCCCTAGAAACGATGGCCGGCAAAGGTTCAGAATGCGGAAGAACGTTTGAGGAGCTTGCGATGATCATTGATGGTGTTACCTACAATGAACATTTGTCCGTTTGTTTCGACACTTGCCATACTCATGATGCCGGTTATGATATTGTCAATGATTTTGATGGGGTTTTAAATCAATTTGATAAAATCATCGGTATCGACCGTTTGAAAGTTGTTCATATAAACGACAGCAAAAATCCGCGTGGGGCACAAAAAGACCGTCATGAAAATATCGGATTCGGCCACATAGGATTTAAAGCAATCAATTATATCGTCCACCATCCGCAATTAAAAGACTTGCCAAAAATTTTAGAAACTCCGTATGTCGGTGACGACAAAAAAAATAAAAAGCCGCCTTATAAATTTGAAATTGACATGCTGAAGAACAAGACGTTTGATGAAAATGTTTTGGAAAAAATAGCAAATCAATAAAAAAGGACAAGCTCCCTTTTTTAGGGAACTTGCCTTTTTTATTTCCAATTGCCATTGAAGAATTGCAAAAATAATTGATTTGCTTTTTTGGCTGTTTCCGGCGAAGTGATTTTGGCAATTTGTTTTAACAAAGCAATTCTTTCTTCTTCATGAAACACGTTGATTTTTTTTCCCTGTACGAGTTGAAGCAGCTGTTTTGCTTCGTTAATCGAAATGGATATATCATATTGCTTTGCATATGACACAAGTTCTTCAGGTTTTAAACTGTTAATTTTTTGTTGAATAATTTTTTCAAATAAAATCAAAGATCTCGCCTCCCCTCTTATTCGTATGAACAGAGGGGGAGATAGTTGCCTTTTTTTAAAAAAAATGGGTGGAGAAAATGACATAAATATCGTCTCAGCAAAATTTTTATAATACAATATGATTAAAAAAAAACTAGGAGGACGAGATGAGTAAAAAACATCATAAAAAAGAAAGCTTAAGACACATCATTTATCGATTGTTAATGATTGTGATCGGAGCTGTTCTGGCAGCCGTAAGCATCGAGCTGTTTTTAGTCCCAAATCATATGATTGATGGCGGTATCATCGGTATTTCGCTTATTTTAGACCACATATTTTCGAATCATATTAAAATCATTAATTTCGCAACATTAGTTATTGTGTTAAACCTTCCTTTTATGTATTCCGGTTATAAGCAGATTGGGAAGACATTTATGTTTTCGTCCATATTTGGCATCATTTGTTTGGCCATTGCGGAAAGGCTGGCCCATGATTTTGAGGTCTTTACTACAGAGCCTTTGCTAGCCACTGTATTTGGTGGTTTTTTGCTCGGTGCAGGAGTGGGACTTGTCATCCGACACGGAGGATCTCTGGACGGGACAGAAATTTTAGGAATTCTTTTAACGAAAAAAATTCCCTTTTCCGTTGGTGAAATCGTGATGTTTTTGAATATTTTCATTTTTGGAAGCGCAGCGTTTGTCTTCGGGATTGAGCAAGCCATGTATTCCATCTTTACATATTATATTGCCTTTAAAACAATTGATGCGGTTGTTCAAGGTCTTGATGAAACAAAGGCCGCCATCATTATATCTGATCATTACGATGAAGTGTCTGATGCCATATTGTCACGCTTAGGACGCGGAACGACAAAATTAAAGGGAAAAGGCGGATACACGGATACGGAAAAAGACGTCATTTATGCAGTTGTTACAAGGCTTGAAGTGGCAAAATTAAAATCGATTGTACATGAGATTGACCCGAACGCGTTTATTACCATTATGAATACACAAGAAACGAAGGGCGGAAAATTTAAATCTGCCATCCATTAATCAACACATTGAAGTAGAGGGAGAACACATTTTTCTTTACAAATGTGCTCTTCTCCTGTATACTTTAATGACAAAAATAAATCGTAATGATTCCTAATAAAATAGGTGAGAAGCATGGGGGAAAAAATAGTAGAAGTAAAAAACCTTTTTTTTCAATATGAGAGAAAATATGTGCTCGAAAATATCAATATTTCCATTGAAAAAGGAGCATTTTTAGGTTTAGTTGGGCCGAACGGCTCCGGAAAATCGACATTATTGAAATGTCTGCTTGGGCTTTTAAAGCCTCAGAAAGGGACGATTCATTTATTTGGTGAAGATATTCATCAATTTAACGATTGGCATAAAATTGGCTACGTTTCTCAAAAGGCAAACAGCTTTAACTCTTCGTTCCCAGCTACTGTTTTTGAAGTAGTAGCGAGCGGCTTGACTCCCAAACTCGGTTTGTTTAAAAAAATGAAAAAAGCTGATCGGGAAAAGGTAATGGAAGCGATCCGGGCAGTGGGAATGGAAAAGGCAGTTCACCAAAATATTGGTGAGCTTTCAGGAGGACAGCAGCAACGGGTATTTATTGCTCGCGCACTTGTCAGTGAACCTAAATTATTGATTTTAGATGAACCAACTGTAGGTGTAGATAGTCAGACAGTCAATCATTTTTATCAGCTTTTGCATCATTTGAATAAAGAATTGGAAATCACACTAATACTTGTTACCCATGATATTGGAGCTATTACAGATAAAGTTACGCATGTTGCTTGCTTGAACAAACAACTTTATTTCCATGGAAATAAAGACGAATTTGAACGCCTGAAAGAAACGGAATTGACCTCATTGTACGGGCATCCAGTTCAGTTAATAACACATGATCATGAGTAGATGGAGGAAATGAAGATGTTTAGCAGTATTTTACAATTTGAGTTTTTGCAAAATGCATTTCTTTCAGGTATTTTAATCGGTTTTATCGCACCTCTTTTAGGTGTTTTTGTGGTGGTCAGACGATTATCACTAATTGCAGATGCACTGAGTCATGTGACCTTGGCTGGAATTGCGGGCGGTCTTTTTTTATCTTCAAAAATATCCTTCTTTTCTTCATTGAATCCAATTTATGTCGGAATGGGTTTTTCTGTTTTAGGCTCACTTGTGATTGAAAAGCTGCGAGCTTTTTATAAATTTTATGCGGAATTGGCCATTCCGATAATTATGTCGGCTGGAATCGGTTTTAGCGTTGTATTTATCTCTTTGGCAGACGGGTTTAATACAGATCTTTTTAATTACTTATTTGGAAGTGTTAGTGCGGTTTCCAGGACGGATTTATATATTATTACTGGTGTTGCAGCGTTGGTTATTTTATTGATCGTATTGTTTTATAAGGAATTGTTTTTACTGTCGTTTGATGAAGAATATGCATCTGCATTAGGGCTGCCGGCAAAAGGCTTGCATCTTTTGTTTATTTTAACAGTTGCCCTAGTGATAAGCGTTTCCATGAGAGTTGTTGGAATTTTGTTAGTTTCCTCGCTTATGACCCTTCCTGTTGCTGCAAGCATTAGAATAGCAACCGGTTTTAAAAAGACAATTTTTCTTTCCGTTATAATAGGAGAAGCTTCCGTTTTAATCGGTTTAGTATTATCTTATTATTTAGATATTGCTCCGGGAGGAACAATTGTCATTTTAGAGGTATTGGCTTTGATTTTTTCCATTATTTTGTCAAAAGCTAGGAGGGGCAAAATATGAATGTCGAACAAGCTTTACAATATTTAAAAGAAAAGGGATATAAATATACATCCAAAAGGAAAGAAATGCTTCAACTAATTGCCGATTCTGATAAATATTTGACAGCTAAAGATGTTTTGGAAAAAATGAATAAGCGCTATCCCGGTTTAAGTTTTGATACGATTTACCGGAATTTATCATTGTTTGCAGAGTTGGGTATATTGGAAACGACAGAGCTTTCAGGTGAAAAGCACTTTCGCTTTCATTGTGACTTAGGACATCATCACCACCATTTTATTTGTATGGAATGCGGAAAAACGAAAGAGATCGAATCATGCCCAATGAATACGATAGAGGAGTATTTGGACGGATATAAAATTAATGGACATAAATTTGAAATTTATGGGTTATGCCCGAATTGCCATGAACAAACCTTGTGAAATTTGATCACAAGGTTTGTTTTTTTATGGGAATTCGTGATAAGAAGGGATGAACTCGAGTTTTGTCATTTCTTAAAAAAAGAATAAAATTTCACAAATAGTAAAAAAATAAAGGATCAACATATTGCTTCCCGTCCTCTGATCCAACATTAGATCCTATTTGAAAACATTTCCATAATAATGGGAATTGATTTGCTTATACTATAAATGCTCCTATCTTTTGAAAGCGAGGGATATGGCAATGGCAAACAAAAATTTCCCACATGCCGGCAAATCAACTGAAATAAATGCCATTCAGGAAAACCGAAATTTTGAAAACCGGAATAATGAAAACCGAGATTATCTAGAAGAAACCGCAGCAGAAGCTGGAGCAGTTGAATCTAGAAATACAAATGAAACATATAATTATAATAATGACGCCGATGAAGCTGGCGGCCGCAATTTAGGATGGCTGGCGCTGGCACTATCGATTATTTCTTTATTTGTTTTGCCCGTTTTATTAGGAGCATCGGGTATCATTATAGGGTTTATCGCCCGTCGGCGCGGTGCGGAAAATCTGGGAGCATGGGCGATCGGAATAGGTATCGTTTCCTTGCTGCTTGGAATTTTCGTATTACCGTTTTTTTAACAAAAACAAAAAGCTTGGGGCATCTGCTCCAAGCTTTAAACTTTTTCCTTTTCTTGTTTTTTGAAATATTCTTCAGCGATTAAATCCACTTCTTTTTTTAATTCTTCGACCATTGTTTCTTCCGGAACTTTCCGAACAATTTTTCCTTTTCTAAAAAGCAATCCTTCGCCTCGTGCACCAGCAATTCCAATATCGGCTTCTCTCGCTTCGCCTGGACCGTTTACTGCGCATCCTAAAACAGCTACTTTGATTGGCGCACGAATTTTTGAAATATATTCTTCGACTTCATTCGCGATTTTAATGAGATCTATTTCAATTCTTCCGCATGTAGGGCATGAAATAAGTGTTGCTGCATTGGCAGCCAGGCCGAATGATTTCAGCAATTCCCGGGCAACCTTCACCTCTTCGACGGGATCAGCGCTTAATGATATACGCAAAGTATTGCCGATGCCTTTGCTTAAAATGGCTCCAAGGCCGGCAGCGCTTTTGATTGTTCCCGCAAACAAAGTGCCAGATTCGGTAATCCCTAAATGGAGCGGATAATCAAACGCTTTTGCAGCTTTTTCATATGCTTCGATTGAAAGCCGTACATCAGACGCTTTTAAAGAAACGATAATATCGTGAAAATCAAGATCCTCTAAAATTTTTATGTGATGCAATGCACTTTCAACCATTCCGTCAGCAGTAGGATAGCCGTACTTTTCTAAAATCCTTTTTTCAAGTGAACCGGCGTTTACTCCAATTCTGATTGGAATGTTTCTTTCTTTCGCAGCCTTCACAACGGCTTCTACTTTTTCCCTTCGCCCGATGTTCCCCGGGTTAATCCGTATTTTATCTGCTCCGCCTTCAATCGCTTTTAAAGCGAGCCGGTAATCAAAATGTATATCGACAACTAGAGGAATGTTAATGCGTTTTTTGATTTCTGGAATTGCATTTGCAGCCCGTTCATCAGGACAAGCAACACGAACGATTTGACAACCTGCTTCTTCCAGTCTGTGAATTTCTTTTACTGTGGCTTCAACATCATGCGTTTTCGTTGTGGTCATGCTTTGAATGACTACTTCATTATTTCCGCCAATTTGAATGTTGCCTACTTTGACTGGACGTGTTTTCGTACGATGTGTGATTTCGCCCACGTTTATCGCTCCTTAAATATAAATACGTTTGATGGAACATTTGCCATCCTATGATATTGTACCAATCATAGCCAAGCAATGACAAGAATTAAAAACTTTAACTAATTGTTATATAAGGGGAATTTGTATGTTTTTCCTGCTTGTATACTGTACACATCTTCATTTGAATTTAATTCCCCAAAATCTTTAATAATCTCTTCAATGCTTGCTGGAACAGGCTTATCGTGTATTTTTTCAACAATGGAAAGAACCGTATCTCCTTCCTTCACTTTTACCTCCATAAATTGTTCTTCAGCATGCTGTTCATTTTGTATGGAAGATACAGGTAATGTACCGTTTTTTAAATCATAATAAATAACAAAACTGAAAAAGATAACTAGTAAAGCAGAAAATAAACGTTTCATCTCTATGTTCCCCCGTTTTGTTCTTTATTAACATATATGTTTTTTATGTACAAACATACCAATTATGTCTTTGCTGGCATACACAAGTGAAAAGTTAGCAAGTTCGGAGGACCTGGGGAGAAATCAACATCTCTTTTCTCGCTTGAGACAAGCTGCTGAAGCTGTTGCAAAGCGAGTTCGACGCTTTTTTCGATCTTTCTGCCTTCTCGAATGGAAAATTTATATAGATTGAAGTTTTCAGGCAATGAGGGCTCAAATTTATGAATTCAGATCCTTTCCAGCTATTCTTTCCGAAAATATTGTTCAAGCTGAAGCCAGTGCCTGAATTAATGCGAGAGGGAAGCTCAGTTAAACCTAAAGGATAGAAGAGGTTGCTTTACGATCGAAGACCATTTTGAAAACGTCCAAGATATTCTTCGGTTTAACGCATTCCCTGCTGTCAAACAATGAATTCATGCATCAATTCGAAATTCGAGTAAACGAAGGGAGATAAATATGAGAGAGCATATCATCATTATGTTATTAGGGATGCTTCCGTTTATGATGGTGCTAGGCAATTCGATGCTGATCCCGATATTGCCGGAGTTTGGACAAGCGCTTGAAATTACAGCTGCACAGACGAGCTTTATTTTAAGCATATTTAATATACCTGCAGCGATCATCATCCCAATCGTAGGTTTCCTTTCCGACCGTTACGGCCGAAAAACATTTATTTTATGGTCGCTTTTATTGCTGATCATAGGGGGGGGCTATCTGTTTTTTCAGCGGTTTTGTCAACAAATCTATTGCTTTTTGGACATTGTTAGCTGGACGTTTGGTGCAAGGGCTTGGCACAGGAGGAATATCGTCTCTAGCCATGTCATTAGCAGGAGACATGTTTACGGCCGAAAAACGGGATCGAGCTCTTGCCGTTTTAGAAGTGTTCAACGGAACTGCAAAAGTAGCCGCTCCCATTTTAGGGGCTTTGTTAGCCCTTGTAGCATGGTATTTTCCATTCATTCTTTTCCCTATTATTGGAACTCTCTTGCTTTTTTTCATTCTTTTTTTTATAAAGGCTTCTCCATCAGGCGAGGAAAAAATATCGCTTCACGAATATGTGCAAAGAATAGCTGATGTGTTAAAGGTGCAAAAAGTGCGATTGTTATCTCTTTACCTGTATGGCGGTACAAGTATGTTTTTGCTTTTTGGGCTGCTGTATTACTTAGCCTATTTAATTGAAGAGTTATATCATATCGATGGATTCTTTAAAGGATTTGTATACTCTTTTCCGTTAGGCGCATTATCTATATCGTCTTATTGGACAGGAAAGCGATTGGACTATGTAAAAAACCGTTTTCTTTTTTTATTGGTAGGGATGTTCATGACGTTTTTATCATTTTTCAGTTTTTTGATTTTTCAACAGTTTTCGCTATTTTTGTTTTTTATCACTATTTCATTTGGCGGCTTAGGTTTTGTGCTGCCGGTTATTAATTCGTTGATTATATCAAGTGTTGATGATGCAGAAAGAGGGATTGTAGTTAGCTTATACGGGATGGCGCGTTTTTTAGGGGTTGCGCTCGGACCGGTTGTTTTTAGCTTGTGGATTGGCAATGAACAGTTGTTGTTTAAGCTTTTATTTTTTATGTTGTCGCTCGTTCAATGTTTACTCCTATACGTATTTAAAAATGATTGGAAAATAGTATGTAGCAAAATGTGGAGGAATTTACAATAAAAATAAAAAAACTTTAAATTCCCTTAATAATCTTTTGTCATAATGCTGTTAAGCTTATAAAGGGGGAAATCATAATAGTGAAAAAGAAGAGAAAGAACATGTCGATAGGAGAGCGAATACCTCTATCTGTAAGATTGATTTTGTTTGCGCTCATGCTTCTTATTAGTTCGATAACTGTTGTCGGTTATACTGCTTACCAAAAAGCAAGTGAAACAACTTTTAATTTGATAGAGGATCGATTAAAAAGGGAAGTATATATGACAGAGATTGCTGCCAGCAATCTTCTGTATGCTTATGTAAATAGCTCTGATGATTTTTTCGAAAGATTTGATAAAGAAGTCGTTCAAAGGCAATCCTCCCAGCTGATTCAGGACGGTTTAAATGCTGACTTTTTTTTCGTTCGAAATGAAAAGGCCACACCATTTTCGGTTAGCGTTAAAACAAAAACTCAAATCCCAGCTGCAATTGTAAAGGAAATAACGAAAAAAAATAGTGGAATTATTCATAAATCTTTCAATGGACAAGATTATACGTTGGCCTTTAAAGAAATGCAGGAATTGAAAGGAATTTTTTTGCTTGCCGTTCCGACAGAAAGCTATATTAAGCCTGTGCATGAACTAGCTTACAATACAATCTGGATTGGAATAATCAGCGTCCTTTTTATGATGGGAATTTTGTTTTTAGCTGTCAGAAGTATGACAAAACCGTTGACGATTTTGAGGGAAAAAATGAGAAAAATGCGTGAAGGAGATATTCAGCTTGATTTAAACATAAATACAAATCTTCCAGAAATCCTTTCGCTCATTAAAAGCTTTAAGCAATTGGCAGGCTATTTGGGGATGATGATTCAAAGGATTAATACCACGACAGAAAATTTGTTTTCGACAGGCCGGAAGCTTAAACACTCTTCTGATGACGTATTAACATTACATACGAATCTTGTTGAAGCGATTGAAATGGTGAAAAACGGTGCGCAGCAAACAGCTTCAAGCTCTGAAGAAAGCGCAAAAGTATTTCATTCCATGAAAAATACAGTTCAAACTGTGCTGGAGAGAATAGAGCGCCTTTTCTCAAGCGTACAGGGCATGAACCGATCAGCCAACACGGGAGAACAAAATATGAGACAGATGATCGAATCGTTAAATCGCTTTGAAAAAGAATGCAAAACTATGTCTAAAACGATCCAAAGTGTTCGAGATCATTCGACGGCGATTGAAAAGGTTGTGGAAATGATATATGCAATATCTGAGAAAACAAAGCTATTGTCATTAAATGCAACAATTGAAGCAGCAAGAGCTGGAGAAGAAGGCAAAGGATTTGCTATCGTTGCTGAGGAAGTCCGAAAATTGGCTGAACAGTCATCCAAAGCGACGGAAGACATAGCACAGTCTGTAAAAATGATGGATGATATTTCTCAGAGCGCTTATCAGCAGTTTAAGCTAATTTTGGAGCTTGTGCAAAACCATTTAGAAGTTGCAGGTAAATCGCGGCTTTCATTTGATCAACTAGTAGATGAGATTGGAAAAGTGAATGAAATATTGTCTGAAACAAGACACAGCTTACATACTTTAGATGATTGGCTCCCTAAAATGGAGCAATCTGCTGAAAATTTTTTATCAGTCTCTCAAGAAACGTTTGCCAGTGCAGAGCAAATGCAGTCTGTCGCAAAAGTACAGATGGAACAAATTCGCGAAACCCATGCTATTGGACTAACTTTAATGGAACTGTCCGAATCTCTAAAGTCCACTACAAACAAATTTCAGTTTAAATCATAGTGTTAATAACCCCCTTAAGGCAGAGTTGGAAATTCTGCCTTAAGGGGTTTTTCTATGCAGCTTTTACTGGCTGTTTCGGGCTCGGGATTTCTTTTAATACAAGATATAAAACAGTTATATGTACAAACCAGTTTATATAAAGAGCAAAGGATATATCGATGAAAAAAAAGTTCATAATGGCAAAAAATACGGTTGCAAGCGTGACGCTGTAGGCTGAAATAGTCCAAAGCTGTTTAAAATTTAATCTTTTTCCCATCCTTTTTTTAAACAACAGCCCGACAATAGCTAAAAACGTAATTTCCACAAATTTAGAAGTGGCTGACATCGCAAATAATGTGACAGATATCACGGGAATGATAATCGGAGCAACTTCAGACAGCTGTTTGATGGCAGCTGTCAAATCCTCTTTTGTTATCTCTGTTTCCTGAAAAAAGTTATACTCGAGCTGCTGCATTGTGCCATTGGAAACGAAAACAAATTCATTCGATAAGATGCCGATGACGTTTTCCTGCCATTTCAAGTCATCCCTTGTGAAAGTTCCTTTTGGGTCAAAAATAATTGTATATTGATCATGCTTTGCTTTCACAACCGCATTTTCCTCGGATTTTAAAGTTCCGTTATGAATGGTGAATTCAGGGATTTTTTCATTTATCGTTTGGTCAAGCCCGTTTATAGCATTTACAATAGCTAAGTTTAAATATATGCAATTGGGCAGGGCGGCAAGAAAGGCCAATAAAAATCCATAAAGAATGGGTTTGCCGATTTTTTGAAATCTAGTAAGAGCGATTGTTTTTGGAGAGTATATGCTTTTAAAAAGGAGGACAAATAAATTCATTGATCGAAACACTTCCTTTTATAACATTTCTATTTGATTGTACCAATGAAACAAAAATAATGAAAATAAGTTATATAGGCGATTCGGCAATAAGAATAACAATTGTGAACAAAATGTAAAATTTTTTTGTTAAATTTAAAATATAAAAGTAACATGTGTGGGAGGAACATGTTAAAAATTAATTTTATTTGCGGGGCATATCGGTTTCGTCCATTATTATAGACAGAAGCTGCAGGAGCCTGCACCGATTGCAAAATAAAAAAATTGGATTTTAAGGAATTTGGTAATGGGAAATGTAAACGTTTCTTTTTCAAAAATGATTTAACCGTTAATATATTTGGAAAAATAAGGAGGTGAAACGAGTGGATGTAGATGTTCAAAAAATATTATTTGAATTTCTTGGCGGGATTGGAATTTTTTTATTTGCGATTAAAAGTATGGGAGAAGGTATGCAAAAATTCTCCGGAGATAAATTACGAGATATTTTGGATAAGTTTACGACAAACCCTATTATGGGTATTTTTGCTGGGATGTTTGTGACAATGTTAATTCAATCAAGCAGCGGTACAACTGTTTTAACGGTTGGTCTCGTTTCTGCCGGCTTCATGAGCTTAAAGCAAGCAATAGGCGTGATCATGGGAGCAAATATCGGAACGACTGTTACGGCATTTATTATCGGATTCGATATCGAAGCTTATGCCTTGCCAATTTTATTTATAGGTTCTGTTCTTTTATTTTTTTCTAAAAACAAAAAAATAAACAGCATCGGGCAGGTGATCTTTGGATTTGGCGCTTTGTTTTTTGGGCTTGAATTGATGGGAGACGGCATGAAGCCGTTAAGATCATTAGAAATTTTTCATGACTTGACTGTCAGCATAAGTGCAAATCCGCTGCTTGGCGTTGTAATTGGAACCGTTTTTACAATCATCGTTCAAAGTTCAAGTGCGACGATTGGGATTTTGCAAATGATGTTTTCACAAGGGTTAATTGATCTCAACGCTGCGCTGCCTTTATTATTCGGTGATAATATCGGAACAACCATCACAGCAGTTTTGGCATCAATTGGAGCATCGATTGCTGCTAAACGGGCTGCTTTGACGCATGTAATGTTTAATTTAATCGGAACGGCAATTTTTCTAATTATTTTACCAATTTTCAAATATTTTATCGAATCATTGCAAGCCCATTTGTATTTAAATCCTGAAATGACCATTGCCTTTGCTCATGGAATATTTAATGTTGTCAATACGATCGTTCAAGCGCCGTTCATCGGTGCACTTGCACTGCTTGTCACAAAAGTTATACCTGGTGAAGATTTAGCGATAGAGTATAAAGCGAAGCATTTGGATCCAATTTTTATTGAACAGTCACCAACCATTGCTTTAGGGCAAGCGAAGGAAGAAGTGATTCGGATGGGTCAATATGCATCATTAGGGTTAGAGGAAACGAGACAATTTTTGAAGACAAATCAGCAGAAGCACGCACAAATGGCGATGCAGCTTGAAGAGGCGATCAATAATTTAGATAGGAAAATAACAGATTATCTCGTATTGATTTCTGGAAAAGATATGTCGCAAAATGATTCACGCCGACATTCCATTTTAATGGATACTGTTCGAGATATTGAACGAATCGGCGACCATTTTGAAAATATAGTGGAGCTTATTGATTATAAAAATAATAATAAAGTCACCATTACTGAGCAGGCATTGGAAGATTTATTGGAAATGTTTGAAATTACCTTGCAAAATGTGAAGGATGCGATCGACGCTTTAGATGATAACGATGTTGTATTAGCAAAAAAAGTATTGAAATCTGAAGAAAAAATCGATAGAATGGAACGCACTTTACGCAAAAAACATATTATCCGCATTAATGAAGGGATTTGTACCGGACAAGGCGGAATAGTATATGTAGATATTATCAGCAACTTAGAACGAATTGGCGACCACTCGGTGAATATTGCGGAAGCTGTTTTAGGATACCGTCAATAATCGTTTCAAGTGAATTAAATTGTTCATTGATTTCTAATTTCTAGGAGGATAAGCAAATGGATGTAATCATTTGGATTTTGATCATTGCTCTTTTTATCTTATCTTTTGTCGGGCTGCTTTTCCCCATTTTACCATCAGCGTTATTGATTGTAGCAGCCTTTTTTATCTATGGGATTTGTTTTAGCTTCAGCCAGTTAACCATTTCATTTTGGGTTGTTGAAAGTATGTTCATCATTCTTTTATTCCTATCGGATTATTTGGCAAATATGGTAGGAGTTAAACGGTTTGGTGGAAGTAAAGCAGCCGGATGGGGAAGTACGATTGGTTTAATTGCCGGACCATTTATCATCCCGTTTGTTGGCATTATTTTAGGACCTTTTTTAGGGGCTGTTGCGGCAGAGCTTCTCGTACACCGCAAAACATTTAGCGAGGCTGTAAAGGTTGGAGTCGGTTCTTTATTGGGGTTGTTGGCGAGCACAGTAGCAAAAGGGCTGATTCAGCTGTTGATGATCATTCATTTTCTTTATACAATATTCTAAATTAGCCATTGACTTCAACCGCTATTTAGTGATAATTTACTTATGTGTTTGAAAAAGGACCCTTAGCTCAGCTGGTTAGAGCAGACGGCTCATAACCGTCCGGTCGCAGGTTCGAATCCTGCAGGGTCCATAAAATTAGTCGAATAATGTAACCGCTTTTTTAATTGCACATTAATTGCATCATTTTAATAAGTTTGGTAATCTGAATATGAAAGCTTCAAGGCAGAAAGCATTTGGTACATATTAATCATTAAGGAGGAGATTCATTATGGCTTATGAATTACCTAAATTGCCATACGACTATGATGCATTGGAACCTCATATTGACAAAGAAACAATGACGATTCACCACACAAAACATCATAACACATATGTGACGAACTTGAACGCTGCTTTGGAAGGTCAAACTGAACTTTTATCTAAAAGTGTAGAAGACTTAATCTCTAATTTAGACGCTGTTCCTGAATCTGTTCGTACAGCTGTTCGAAATAATGGTGGAGGACATGCAAATCACAGCTTGTTCTGGACCATCCTCTCACCGAATGGAGGCGGCGAGCCAACTGGAGAATTAGCAGAAGCAATTAACAAAAAATTTGGAAGTTTTGAAGCTTTTAAAGAAGAATTTGCTAAAGCTGCTGCTGGTCGTTTTGGCTCCGGCTGGGCATGGTTGGTTGTAAACAACGGCGAGCTTGAAATTACAAGCACTCCAAACCAAGACAATCCTCTTATGGAAGGGAAAACTCCAATTTTAGGTCTTGATGTTTGGGAGCATGCTTATTACTTAAAATACCAAAACCGTCGTCCTGAATATATTGCAGCGTTTTGGAATGTTGTGAATTGGGACGAAGTGGCAAAACGCTACAGCGCTGCAAAATAAACTGTTACAAGAGGCTGAGATATTCGAATCTCAGCCTTTTTTTATTTGGCGCGCCCAGCTAAGCTGTTATCTGCTAGTTGGTGCAAGTCCAACTCGAGTAAATGCCAGGATGCTCGGTAGCTGACAGGCAACTGGTGGAGAAACTAGACCTTGAAATCAACACAGAAAAATCCAAACTGGTCAGCCTATGGGACGACACAAACGGATTTGACTTTCTGGACAGCCCCTTGAAATCAGTTTTCTACTCTACTATTTTTTGGAAATGACTGACATAATTTGCGTTTCAGCGGTTTCTGTGCATTTTTTTGAGGTTGATCACTGAAAGGTAACGAAAACACCTTTCTTTATACATAACTCCCCTTTAGCTAGGAAAAATAGTAGTAGCAAGTAAAGGGGAGTTTTATATGATAAACGTCAAAAAATGGATTGGATCAAGAAAAACAGACCATGATTTAATGCTGCTGTTGATGATCGGCGGTTTTTATTCATTAAGCATTGCACTTTCGAATACGTTCGTAAATGTTTATTTATGGAAACAGTCAGGGGAATTGATTGATTTAGGATTATACAATTTATTTATTGTCATTTTTCAGCCGCTTGCTTTCATTATTGCTGGGAAAGTATCCAAAAAAATTGATCGAGTCGTTGTACTTCGCCTAGGAGTGTCCTTTTTAGCCGCATTTTTTCTAACCGTTTTAGTTTTAAAAGATCAAGCTGTCAACTACATGTATTTGTTAGGTGCAATCATTGGCATCGGCTACGGTTTTTATTGGCTAGCCTTTAATGTGTTGACATTTGAAATTACTGAACCGGAAACACGGGACTTTTTTAATGGCTTTCTTGGGATATTAACTTCCCTTTCAGGGATGATTGGACCGATGTTAGCCGGTCTGATTATTTCAAGACTTACAAATACTATTGGGTATAAAGTGATTTTTGCAGTTTCGTTAATGTTATTTACTGTTGCTGTCATGTTGAGCTTCTTTTTTACGTCTAGAAAAGCTCACGGAGATTACATTTTATTGAAAATCATTCAAGAAAGAAAAAGAAACAAAAATTGGAGATTAATTACAAACGCTCATGTGTTTCAAGGATTGCGTGAAGGAACATTTACATTTTTCATTAATGTGTTTGTATACATCGTGACCAAAAGTGAGATGGCTTTAGGTACATTTAGTTTTCTAAATTCTTTCGTAGCCTTTTTCACTTATATTGTGGCTTCTCGGTGGATTACGAAAAAAATGAGGAAAAAAGCTATTCTAGCCGGCGGGCTTATGCTATACTTTTCCTTGTTTCTCATTTTATTTCAAATTTCCTATGAAAGATTGTTAATATATGCTATTGCAATCGGAATTGCCTATCCAATTTTGCTAGTTCCGTACTCTTCGATCACGTATGATGTGATTGGAAAAGGGTGGAATATTGCGCAAGCAAGGATCGAATATATTGTTGTTCGAGAAATTTTTTTAAATGCAGGAAGAATCCTATCGATCCTCTTTTTTATTTTTACAGTTGCTTTGACAAATGAAACAAAAACCATTCCTTTTTTATTGCTCTTAATAGGTTCAGGCCATGCGTTCATATATTTGTTTGTTAAACAAATTAGGCTGAAAGAAAGCAACCGCCCGTTAAAGCAAGAAAAGCGCATACACAGGCCAAATCTAGCGGATGGAGAGAAGGGATAAAATAAATGGGGATTGCCGTTTACGCAGCATCAGCTGTTTTTTATACACACAAAAAACAAGCTTTACAAAAGCTTTACATTCTATTAAAACTTGTTTAATACTTGAAAGTTAATCTTATATACGTAAGATGAGATCACGAAATAATAGGGGGAAGTAACCGAATGAAAAATTTTAAATTTTTGGCGTCATCCATTATGATCAGTTCTGTATTAGCTTTTACAGCAGCCTGCGGTAATTCGGATGATGCAAACACAAATGGTTCAAACTCTGAACAGCAATCATCTTCAGAAAGCGGATCAAGCGAGCAAAAATTAGAAGGTGAAATCGCTATTGATGGATCATCAACTGTTGGTCCGATAATGGAAGCTGTTTCTGAAGAATTTGCTGCAGAACATCCTGATGTAAAAGCTCCAATTGGAATTTCAGGAACAGGCGGAGGCTTTGAAAAATTTACAGCTGGTGAAACTGATATTTCTAACGCATCTCGCCCAATTAAAGACGAAGAGAAAAAAGTTGCTGAAGAAAATGGTATTGAATATACAGAATTCAAAATTGCTTTTGACGGTTTATCCGTTGTTGTAAACAAAGAAAATGACTGGGTCGATAAACTTACGATCGAAGATTTAGCAAAAATTTGGAAAGGCGAGCCGAAAAAATGGTCTGACATCAACCCTGAGTGGCCGGATGAAAAAATTAAATACTTCTCGCCTGGTACAGATTCCGGTACGTATGATTATTTTGATGAAGTTGTTTTAGGCGGTGAGCCGATTGTAAAAGATGCGACATTGTCCGAAGACGATAACGTACTTGTAAAAGGAGTCGCTAACGATAAAAATGCAATAGGTTATTTCGGCTATGCATACTATTTAGAAAATAAAGACCAGTTGAAAGTTGTACCGATTGTAAACTCTAAAGGGGAAGCAGTCGAGCCGACAAATGAAACGATTGAAAAAGGAACTTATGAACCGCTTTCCCGTCCGCTATTCTTTTATGTGAACAACAAATCATTAAAAGAAAAGCCGCAAGTGTATGAATACGTGAAGTTTGCCTTGGAAAACGCTGGGCAATTGGCAGAGGAAGTTGGCTATGTAAAACTTCCGCAAGAGCAATATGATGAACAGTTAAAAACGCTTGAAGGTTTAAAATAAAAATAAATAGACTGGTTGGATGAGAAGCATCCTTGCTTCTCATCTTCCTATGGGCATGAAAGGGGTTTTCATGATGGCTTTATCTGCAGGAAAATCGGTTCGGGAAATGATCAAAGAGAAAAAAACAAAAAAATCCACGCGCGATTTTATGGAAAAAATGGTCCCAGCCGTTTTATTTGTTGCAGCAGCTATTTCCATCTTAACAACTATCGGAATCATTGCTACTCTTGCTACAGAAACAATCATGTTTTTTTCACGAGTTTCTTTTTTTGAATTTATCACTGAAAAAGAATGGTATCCGTTTTTAAAAGATGATGCCTCATATGGAATCATGGCTCTTGTTTCTGGCACGCTTTTAGTAACGGTTATTGCCATGATTGTTGCGCTTCCAGTCGGTCTTGCATCTGCTATTTTTTTGAGTGAGTATGCGTCAGATCGGACAAGAAGGATTATCAAACCGATTTTAGAGGTTTTGGCAGGAATTCCAACTATTGTATATGGTTTTTTTGCTCTGACGTTTGTTACTCCTCTCTTGCAAAAATTGATCCCTGATATTGGCTTTTTCAATGCATTAAGCCCGGGCATTGTTGTTGGAATTATGATTATTCCGATGATTGCTTCCCTTTCAGAAGATGCGATGAGCTCTGTTCCGAATTCCATTCGAGAAGGCGCACTTGCTTTAGGTGCGACAAAATTTGAGGTGGCTTTAAAAGTAGTACTTCCTGCTGCCACATCGGGAGTCGTTGCCTCGTTCGTACTAGGAATTTCCCGTGCGATTGGCGAAACAATGATTGTCACATTGGCTGGAGGAGCCACTCCAAAATTAACGTTTGATCCAACTGAATCTATTCAAACGATGACGGCTTATATCGTTCAAGTCAGCACGGGCGATGCGGGATACGGAACAACAATCTATTACAGCATTTATGCTGTCGGTGCCACGCTTTTTGTCTTTACAATGCTGATGAATTTATTAGCTCAATTTATCTCGCGCCGATTCAGGGAGGAATATTAACATGAAGTACATTGATCAAACGGTTGTTCGAAAAATGATGGGCAAAAGGACTATGAAAAATCGTTTTTTTCAAACACTGTTTTTTGTATCTACCATCTTCGCTTTAGTAGTCCTTGCTATTCTGTTATACCGGATATTCACTCAAGGAATTAGTTATGTAACACCGGAGTTTTTCCAAAATTTTGCCTCTAGGAGAGCTTCTGCATCAGGAATAAAAGCAGCCCTGGTCGGCTCAATTTGGGTTATGGGAGTGGTCATTCCAATTTCCCTCCTGCTTGGTGTAGGAACAGCTATCTATTTAGAGGAATATGCGAAAAAAAATAAACTTACAAATTTTATTCAGGCGAATATTTCGAATTTGGCGGGTGTCCCATCTATTGTTTTTGGTTTGTTGGGGCTTACAGTATTTGTTCGGGGAATGGATTTAGGCAGAAGCATTTTGGCAGGCGGTTTAACGATGAGTTTATTAATATTGCCAGTTATTGTCGTGGCGGCACAAGAAGCGATCCGTTCGGTTCCGAAAGAGTTACGTGAAGCTTCTTATGGAATGGGAGCAACGAAATGGCAAACAATTTATCGAATTGTTCTTCCAGCTGCAATTCCTGGAATTCTTACCGGAAGCATTTTAGCTTTTTCACGAGCTATTGGAGAAACAGCCCCTCTTCTTGTGGCGGGTGCATTTGTATTTGTTAACTATTTACCAGAGAATTTATTAAGCTCCTATACGGTTATGCCGATTCAAATTTACAATTGGGCTTCGCGACCTCAAGCAGAATTTCAAAATGTAGCAGCTGCCGGAATCATTGTGTTGTTTATTTTCTTAATAGTAATGAATTCGATTGCGGTGTTGATTCGAAACAAATTTCAAAAGCGTTATTAAATGGGTTTTCCTAAAAGGATGAAGGAGGTTTTTATTTTGGCAATTACTGAATTGAAAAAAACTGATCTGAAAAAAGAACAAGAAATTGTTTATGAACAAAATAGCGAAGACAAGAATGAAAAGAAAATCGTCTATAAAACGAACGGCTTAAATTTATGGTACGGTGATGATCAAGCTCTAAAAAACATTGATTTAGACATTTATGAAAATGAAGTAACTGCAATCATCGGTCCTTCTGGGTGCGGAAAGTCGACTTATATCAAAACATTGAATCGAATGGTCGAGCTGATTCCATCCGTTCGAATCAACGGTGAAATATTATATCGCGGAAAAAATATATTTGATAAATCTTATCGTGTTGAAGAACTGCGCACTCAAGTCGGCATGGTTTTCCAAAAGCCGAACCCGTTTCCGAAATCTATTTATGACAATATTGCGTATGGACCGAGAATACACGGCATCCGTGATAAAAAAATATTGGATGAAATCGTCGAAAAAAGTTTAAGAGGCGCGGCTATATGGGATGAAGTAAAAGATCGGTTGAAGGAAAACGCGTATGGCCTGTCAGGAGGACAACAGCAGCGTTTATGTATTGCGCGTTGTTTAGCAATTGAACCTGATGTGATTTTGATGGACGAACCAACGTCAGCGCTTGATCCGATTTCTACGTTGAAAATTGAGGAATTGGTTCAAGAATTAAAGAAAGATTACAGCATTATTATTGTAACGCATAACATGCAGCAAGCTGCACGTATATCTGATAAAACTGCCTTTTTCTTAAACGGAGAAGTTATCGAATTTGGCGAAACCGACCAAATCTTTTCTAATCCGTCAGATAAGCGGACGGAAGATTATATTACAGGACGCTTCGGATAATAATTGTTTTGAATAACACGGTTCATGTTGGAGGAAAAAAAATGAGAGAAAAATTCGAACTTGACTTGAACACGTTACACACCAAGTTAATTGAAATCGGCAGTTTGACGGAAGTTGCATTAGGCAAATCAATCCGCGCATTAGAAAAGCAGGATATCGATTTGGCTATTGAAGTATTAGAGCAAGATGTGAATGTCGATCAGCTCGAAGAGGAAATTAATGACTTTGCAATTCTTTTAATTGCAAAGCAGCAGCCCGTTGCGATTGATCTAAGAAGAATCATTGTTTCCATTAAAATAGCTGCTGATATCGAACGAATGGCAGATAACGCAGTCAACATCGCAAAATCAGCAATTCGAATTGGAAATGAACCGCTTATAAAACCGCTTGAACAAATCACAAAAATGCACAAGCTGGCATCGGAAATGCTGTCTTTATCGCTGAAAGCTTACCATGAGGAAGATGTTGCATTAGCAAGAAAAATAGCCGAAATAGACGATGAAGTAGATGATTTATATGGTGAAGCAATTAAGGAGCTTTTGCAAATTATTCCTGAGAACTTAGAGTATATGAATCAAATTACCCAGCTCTCTCTTGTAGCAAGATTTATTGAACGTACTGCTGACCATGCGACGAATATCGCGGAAAATGTTTTATATTTAGTTAAAGGCCGCCATTATGCTTTAAATGATTAAAGGTTTGCCGTGTTTTCAGGCAAACCTTTTTTATATAAATAAAATCGCTATGTTATTCGTAAATGGTTCCGCGATACTAAAAAGCCCCTCCTAGTGCTAAAATAAATTTTGGTTCGCCGCCCAAATTTATCTAAATAGGAAGGGAACTTTTTATGTCTTTCGATTTAAATAGTTTATCGCATATAAAATGGAATTGTAAGTTTTATATCGTGTCTATGTCTGAAATATAAGAGACAAGTGTTATGGAAAAATTTCGGGCAGACCATAAGGCAATTTTGTGAAAGAAAAGGCATGGAATTTTGGTGGGCTTTTATAAGTACTCTTGATTAAAAAAAGACAATTTAAAAGCCGAGAAAAGCACAAAATTGAGGCTGGGACAATGATCTTGGAATGACAATAATCAACACGGTCGGGAATGGGAGAAAAATGATAAGGGCAATCTTTTTGTGGTTCTGAACTTCACCATTTTGAGTTTTGAAAAACTTCCTTTTTTTACAAACGGCTGGTTTCAAACCTTATTTATAAAAAAACGGATCGCAGCCCCTTTTATCTTGTAAGGGCTTCTGCGATCTCGTAGTAGCTCATCCCTTTTTTTACTTCAAAAGTTCCAATTTGTACACGCTTATGATAATCGTGTTTAATTAAGTATTGATTAAATTTGGAGGCGGAATCAATAATACCCGATTGTTCAAGTATTTTTGATACGTCGCTTGTCGTCATGCCTTCTTTAATATTTACTTTTACAGGTTTTACCTCAGTTTGTTGGTTATTGTTCTTTTGTTCTTGGTTTTGATTTTGTGCATTTTGGTTTTGTGCATTTTGATTTTGCTGCTTCTGCTGCTGTTCATTTTGTTGAGGTGTTTTATTCAGATTTTTTACTTTTGTATCTTTGTAAGAAAGAAATTCTTCATATTCTTTATTGGATACAGCAATTTTATTATTTTGAGCTAAATACTCGTTAACTGATTTGTCCGTCAACTCTTTTTCAGCCACAACCTTTTGATCATAGTTCCCTAAATAAAAAGTGAGGGTCAAAATTGAGGTGGAAACGATCATCCCTGCTGAGAATGCTTGTAAAATTCGTTTATTCATGATAGTTCCCTCTTATTTTGTTCGATTATTAGCTTTACTTCATCGGTTGTGGCATTTTCCGATTTTGCAATTTCAGCAATTGACATGCCTTGCTGATATTTTGATAAAATTTTGTTTTTCGTGTAATAATCAAAGTGTATAACGGACTGTGTGTCTTGCGAAACAGGCTTTGTGTTTGTTCCTTGCAGCAATTCTTCTTCCAATACCCTCATTTTCTTTTTCATTTTGTATATTTCTTGCATCGCAGAAACGGATAAATGCTCAACTTCTTGTTCCAACTCTTTTATATCGTCACGCTGAGTATAAGCAATTCCTAATAAAGCAATGCTGACAAGGAAAAGAATAATAATCACAATTTCCATGCATCTCACCTTCCATTAGTTGTCCCTTTATTGTTATATCATATATTTTAATAGAACAAAACGGCTTTTAACGAAATTTCATGTTAACTTAAAAAAAATGTAATTTGAAACGACTTGAAACTTTGTGTTCAAAAATAAACATAATGTAGATTTTACAATGCAAAAATGATATTATATAAAAGTCTGAATTTGAACATGAAATAGTTTGGAGGGAAAGATATGCGCGTAAATATTACTCTTGCTTGCACAGAATGCGGCGATAGAAATTATATCTCTACAAAAAATAAACGTACAAACACAGAACGCATCGAATTGAAAAAATATTGTCCAAGATGCAAAAGTCATGCTTTGCATCGTGAAACGAAGTAAAAGCAGTGGGAAGATATTTCCTGCTGTTTTTTTATTATAAAAAAGGTAAATGGGAGGAATTTTTAAGTTGGAAAAAAAATTTGAAATCAGAAATGAAGTGAAACGGATGTTAAAAAACATGGGGCATGAATTGCATGCGGAATGGTCAAACAAAATTGCTGAAACTCTTTTTGAAACAGACTATTGGCAGGAGGCGAATACCATTGGCCTTACAGTATCCAAAGGCTTCGAGGTCGATACAAAAAGTTTATTTTTTCGCTGCTGGCAGGAAAAGAAAAAAACAGCTGTGCCTAAATGCGACCCAAATATAAAAGAAATGGAGTTCAGGGAAATAAAATCGTTTGATCAATTAGAGAATGTTTATTTAGATTTACAGGAGCCGATCTTTGAGCAAACAACACTCATAACGCCAAAAGAAATCGACTTGCTCATCGTCCCTGGCATCTGCTTCGACCGGCGTGGGCACAGGATCGGATATGGCGGGGGTTATTTTGATCGTTATTTACATAAATACGCAAATGTAACTATTGCGCTTGCTTTTTCCTTTCAAATAGTTGAGGAAGTGCCGATTGAATCCCATGATATTCCGGTTGATATCATCATTACTGAAAAAGAATTGGTGGAGTGCAGGAAATGATCATTCCTTTATTGTTCACTATTTTTATTGCGACTATCGCTTATATTTCCTATAAGTCAAAAGCTTTGTCGATTTCTGGAGCAATAAGCTCCGTATTTGTCGGCGCTAGCATCTATTTTAGTTTTGGTTTTCCAGGGCTGGTCCCCCTTGGATTATTTTTTGCGTCATCAAGCATGATCAGTAAATGGAAGAAGGAACGAAAAGCGCAAATGGCATCAATTCTTGAAAAAGGGGAAAGACGCGACTATGTTCAAGTGCTGGCAAATGGCGGGATTCCAGTATTGATCAGCATTTTCAATATAGTGGATCATGATGACCGCAATTTTTGGTTCATTCTTTTAACCATTTCATTCGCTTGCGCCAACGCGGACACATGGGCTTCCGAAATTGGCAGCTTAAGCCGAATAAAACCGATTCTTTTATTTCCTCCAAAATTTGTCGAAAAAGGAACATCAGGTGCTGTTACCGTTCTCGGAACTTTTGCTTCCATCCTCGGTTCTTCGTTTGTTGCGCTGGGGAGTTCTTTTTTTATAAAAAATGATGCTCAAATTTTGCCTTTCATTATATTATTTGGATTTATTGGAGCTTTGATTGACACGCTGTTCGGATGCTTTTTTCAACGAAAAAATAAATGTCTCGTCTGCCATGCTGAAACGGAAAAAAGAATACATTGCGGGGAATATACGGTAAAGACGAAAGGTTTTGTCTGGATGAATAATGACGCAGTCAATTTTTTATCAATTTTCATTGCAACAGTAATTGCGTATTTTATTTTGGATAAAAATTGAGCAAAAAGTTTATTTTAATTAATGGAGGGATTAAATTATGAAGCGATTAAAAAGAATTCTTCTAGTATTCGGCATTTTCTTCATATATTCAAATCGATACAAAATTATGAACGTATGCCTAAAAAGCAAATGGATGCGTGAGAAATTTATTCAACTGACAATGCAGATACCGCTAATTGGCAGGAAATTTCTCCAAGGTGCTTTTAAATAGGTGGAAATGGAAAGCTGAATCGTTTTTGATTCAGCTTTTTTCTTCAAACTGCCCTTCCACATTGGTATAATAAAGGAAAAACATGCGGAGAGATTTTAAATGGGGACTCAGCTAGATTTTATTTTTTGGAAAATTTTGCGAAGTCTTGTGGTGGAGCATAATTACAGGCTAATCAATATATCCGGCGATCATTCGGAGGTTTGGCTTGAGCCGTTTCGCAACAAATATTTTCAGCTTGTACGATTTGTCAGGAAAGATATTGACTGGGGAAATTGGATCTCTCAAGACATTGAACATACGGCGCATATTTTTGAAACGATCCGAAAACAATCTATGAGAAGGGACTTAAATATTCTTAACATTTATGTGACCACATTTCCTCCTGTTGATGATTGGGAATTTCGGATTAAAGAACCTTTTGCGCATGGGAAAACAGTCGTCAAAACAATGCTGCTGGATCAAGAGCATATAATGGAAAAAACAGGTGATTTGGAAGATGCTCTTTCGGCTTCGTTGAAAAAACTTGATTATGCAGCAGAAGAATCAAATTTTGAATCAGTTGAACGAATAAAAGAAGAAATATTTTCTTATATAAAAAGGCAGGAAAGGCTGGAACGCTCCTTTTTTGAAAATGGCAGGCCTTTCTTTACATATGTTTTTTTAACAGCACAAATTGTGATGTTTTTTCTTCTTGAATGGTACGGGGGAAGCACAAATTCTGATACTCTTATAAAATTTGGAGCGAAATACAATCCTGCCATTTACGATGGCGAATGGTGGAGATTTTTTTCACCAATTTTATTGCATATCGGTTTTTTGCATTTGATTATGAACTCTTTAGCCCTTTATTATATTGGAATGACTGTTGAAAAAATGTATGGTTCGATTCGATTTTTGCTTATATACTTGTTTGCCGGATTTACTGGTTCGCTTGCAAGCTTTGCTTTCAGCCCCTTTTTGTCCGCAGGTGCATCAGGTGCGATATTCGGCTTGTTCGGTGCGCTCTTGTTTTTAGGAGTGTTAAACCCTAAATTGTTTTTCCGTACAATAGGACCCAACATCTTGATTGTAGTTTTAATTAACTTAATGCTTGGCTGGGCGATTCCGAATGTGGACAACGCTGGTCATATAGGCGGTTTAATTGGCGGATTTCTGGCAGCTTTTGTTCTTCAGATTCCAAGGATGTCAAAATTTTTCACGAGAGCAGTGGGGCTTATTTTATCGATCATCTTCGTTTTCGGTCTTGGGTATTATGGATATGAAATAGCCCCTAAGCGCAATTCGGAAATGGCTTTAGCAAGGGCGCAGGCACTAATTGAGAACAAGGAGTTCCAAAAGGCTTCCGAAGTGCTTTCGGAAGCGAAGGAGCTTGATGATGCAAAAGTTGAAATCATCTATTTACTTGCTTATACGGAATATCGTTTGAACAATGTGGCAAGCTCAATTGAATATTTAAACAATGTATTGGAAAAAGATCCGACATTTCATCAAGCTTATTATGTACTTAGCCTAATATATGCGGAACAGAATGATGTTGTGAAAGCACAAGAAGCGATTGATAAGGCATTGAAGCTTGATCCGGGAAAAGCGGAATATCAGCAGCTAAAACAACAGCTTGACAATCTATAGCTCGATGACTTGTTCGGAAGTTTTCAAAAAAAGAACTTTAGCAATATGTGCAGCTTATCCGCATTTTTATTTAGAAGGTGATGTTTTTGAAAACGATTTACGACATACAACAGCTTTTAAAACGTTTCGGTACTATCATATACATCGGAGATCGTGTGGCTGATCTTGAATTAATGGAGGAGGAGGTCAAGCAGCTGTTTGAGTCGCAGCTGATTGACGCAAAAGAATTTGAAATGGCCATGCTATTGTTAAGACGAGAAATAATGATAGAAAAAGATAAGAGAAAAAGAGTAAAGGATGAAAAATATGATCGATAATTGGCTAGTTGGTGTGGACTTAGGGGGAACTACGATAAAAATTGCATTTATCAATATAAATGGAGATATTATTGAAAAATGGGAAATCCCTACCGATAAATCAGGAAAAAATATTGTTAGTGATATTTCTCAATCTATATACGAAAAGTTGAAAGAACTTGGTGAATCGAAGCAAAAGCTGATTGGAATCGGCATGGGGGCGCCTGGCCCTGTCGATTTAACAGAGGGAATCATTTCTAGAACTGTCAATATTGGATGGGAAAATAATTATCCGCTTAAGAAAAATCTTGAAAAAGAAACTGGTTTGCAAGTAATCGTTGATAATGATGCCAACCTTGCAGCTCTTGGTGAAATGTGGAAAGGAGCGGGGAATGGAGAAAGGGATTTAATATGCGTCACACTCGGAACGGGAGTCGGCGGAGGAATCATTGCAAATGGAGAAATAATCCATGGGAAAAATAGCGCAGGCGGAGAAATCGGCCATATAACTTCCGTTTTGCATGGAGGTTTTCCGTGCAACTGCGGAAAAACGGGCTGCCTGGAAACGGTCGCCTCTGCAACTGGAATAGTTCGAATGGCTATAGCCAAAATGGAAGAGTTTAATGGGAGATCAACGCTGAATCGAGAATTGGAAAGAAAAGGATCGATCACTGCAAAAGATGTGTTTGATGCTGCGAAAAACGGCGATGAGATGGCATTGCAGGTTGTCGACGACATGACGATGCATCTTGGTCTTGCTCTTGCCAACTTGGCTACTGCTTTAAATCCTTCCAAAATTATCATTGGCGGTGGAGTATCAAAGGCTGGGGAATTTTTAATAAAAAGAGTTAAAAATGTTTTTCAACAGTTCGTTTTTCATGAAGCTTCCGCAGCAGATATTGCTCTTGCAACGCTTGGCAATGATGCAGGTGTAATTGGCGGCGCATGGCTGGTTAAAACGTACATACTTGAAAATTGAGAAAGACTAAAAAGGAATTGTCCGATAAGTCCCTAAAATGAAGTAAGTGGAGAAAAACAATGTGTTTCTCTCCACTTGCTTTTATATTTGTTCGATTTTCATCTGAAAGTAGCTGGCGGATGCCGGCTACTTTCAGTATGTGTGCGCTAAAGCCACAATCCCAAACTCGACATGTACCTTGTCGAGGTCCAGCAAAGAAAATCTGATAGCGCTTTTAAAAAAGGCGCTATTTTTTTGGCAGCCAAATTTGGATTATAACAAATTCTGTTTATATGAAACTTTTTTAATTTTTGTCCGTCTAAACATAATAGGTACTGAGATAAAATAATATATAAAAAGCTAGCATCTTATTGTAAATATATTGTAAAAAAACATTGATTTTTTTTGGAAGAAGTATTAAGATAATCTTTAGTTATTCACTAAGATGCCTAAAAAATGGAAAAAAACACTTAAGTGTAGAAATGCGCAGGTCCACCGTTTGAGGAGGTAAAAAAATGCGTAAAAGCACATTTTCAAAAATTTCTTTTTTGTTATTAGCGACATTTTTTATGTGGATTAAAACGTACATTGTCTACAAAACTAGCTTTGATATAAAAATAGAAAATTTCAAGCAAGAGATTATTTTATTCATCAATCCGCTGAGCTTTTTGCTGTTTGTTTTTGGTATTGGATTATTTATGAAAGACAAAAACCGGAATCGCTGGGTGATCGGTGCCAGCATTGTGATGACCTTTCTCTTATTAGCTAATGTTGTTTTTTATCGGTTTTATAACGACTTTTTGACTATTCCCGTGCTCTTCCAAGCTAGCAATATGGGAGATTTGGGAAGCAGCATAACCGAGCTGATTCAACCTGTCGATATATTAATGTTTGTTGATATAGCCATTTTAATTTGGCTTTCACGGAGACCTGTTTTCCGCAAACAGGAAAAATTAATGCGCAAAGAAAAAACAGCATATTATTTAATGGTTGCAGCTGTGTTTTTCTTTAATCTTGGATTGGCTGAAACAGAGCGTCCGCAGCTTTTAACAAGAACGTTTGACAGGGAGATGCTCGTCAAAAATATCGGTGTATACAATTTTCATATTTACGATTCTTTGCTGCAGTCCAAAACGTCTGCACAACGTGCGTTAGCTGACAGCAATAACTTGGTCGAAATTCAAAATTATTTAAATGCGAACAAAAAAGAACCTAGTAAAGAAATGAATGGAATTGCAAAAGGTAGAAATGTCATTATCGTCTCTATGGAGTCGTTCCAAAACTTTGTTATCAATCAGAAATTGAACGGACAAGAAATTACCCCGTTTTTAAATGATTTTATTAAACAAAGCTACTATTTTGATAATTTTTACCATCAAACAGGACAAGGCAAAACGTCAGATTCAGAATTTTTATTGGAAAATTCTTTGTATCCGTTGGGAAGAGGCTCAGTCTTCTTTACAAATGCGAACAATGAGTACAATGCAACTCCGGAAATTTTAAAGGATTACGGTTATTACACAGCTGTATTTCATGCAAATAACCGCACATTCTGGAATCGCGATGTGATGTATAATTCTCTCGGATACGACCGTTTCTTTGATGTCAGAGATTATAATGTGACGGAAGAAAATTCGGTAGGATGGGGATTGAAGGATATTGACTTCTTTAAGCAGTCGGTACAATTATTGAAAAATGTTCCTCAGCCTTTTTATACGAAATATATTACATTAACGAACCATTTTCCGTTTGAGTTGGGTGAAGAAGATAAATTGATTGATGAATTTGATTCTGAAGATGGAGTCGTGAATCGCTATTTTACGACGGTTCGTTATACAGATGAAGCCTTGAAAGTGTTCATCGAAGATCTAAAAAAAGCTGGACTATATGAAAATTCAATTATTATATTGTACGGCGACCATTACGGTATTTCCGAAAACCATAACAAAGCGATGGCACAATTTTTAGGAAAAGAGGAAATTACGCCGCTTGATACGATTCAGCTGCAAAAAGTTCCGTTAATTATCCATATTCCAGGGGTTACCGATAAAAATCCGAAAGTGTTCCATCAAGTCGCCGGGCAAATTGACTTGAAGCCAACTATTTTAAACCTGCTAGGCATTGATACGAAAAACGATATCGAATTTGGTACAGATATTTTTTCAAAAGACCGTATTCCGTTTGCTGTGTTAAGGGACGGCAGCTTTATTACGGATCAATATGTGTATACAAGAGGAATATGCTATGACAAATCAACAGGTGAAGCTGTTGAGGATAAAAATGCATGTGAACCATATATGGAAAAAGCGAAAAATGAGCTTGATTATTCGGATGAAATTATTTATGGTGACCTGCTGCGGTTTTTTGACAAAGAGGATGAATCATCTCCGAATTCAACCGAGCAGCAAGCTGCAAAAAAACAGTAAAAGGCTCTGGCCATTAGGTCAGAGCTTTTTTATACGTTTTATTAATGAAACATGATGTCGTTCATATAATATGTTATGTACTGAATAAAAAGGGGAGAGGGGTTTTTTTATGGAAATCTGTATGAATGAAACAGCGGATTTGGAGCACTTGGGAAAAAAATATCAACTTTCGAAACGATTGTTGTTGGATTCAAATCCCTTCTTCGAAAACGAAAAAATCTTTAAGGGGGAAAAAATCGTCATTCCCGGATGGGGTTTCGTACAAAATAATCCGTTTCATCCTTCACCAAGCTTGACTAAAAATACATACAATGCTGTCCCAATTTCATGGCCTGTAATTGATCCAAAACGGCCCTATCATTTTTTTGCTTTGACAAGCGATATTGCGGTGTTAAAAAAAAATTACCCATTTATTAAAGAGAGGATTATCGGCCGCAGTGTTCTAGGGAATCCTTTAGTTGAACTTCTTATCGGTTCCGGAACGAAAAAAGTTCATATGAACGGTTCGTTTCATGCAAATGAGTGGATTACGACAGCCATTATGATGAAATGGCTCAATGAGTATGTTCGGAAGCTTATTTTAAACGAATCGATTAATGGAATTTCTGTAAGACAGCTTTATGAGCAGATTACTTTATCGTTTGTTCCGATGGTGAATCCGGATGGAGTGAATCTTGTTTTAGCAGCTGAATCGTTCGATCCTCAAGTGAAAGAACAGGCCGTCAAGTTAAATAATAACTGTGAAGATTTTTCCGATTGGAAAGCAAATATTCGCGGCGTTGATCTGAACAATCAATTTCCTGCCTTTTGGGAAATTGAAAAAGAAAGAAAAAGCCCTAAATCCCCGGCTCCTCGTGATTATCCAGGTGATTATCCTCTCTCAGAGCCGGAAGCAATTGCTATGAGTGAACTAGTCAAGCAGTCTCAATTTGAACTCATCGTAGCCTTCCACACACAAGGAGAAGAAATATATTGGGGGTATTTAAACTATGAACCAGAGAAGTCGGAAGAAATCGTAAAAGAGTATGAGTTGTTAAGCGGATATAAAGGAATCCGAATGATTGATAGTCATGCCGGTTTTCGCGATTGGTTTATTAAAGAATACAGAAAGCCGGGATTTACCGTTGAATTAGGCAGAGGAAGGAACCCTTTGCCGCTTGACCAATTTGATGAAATTTATCGGAAAGCAAAGGGAATATTTTGGGCGTCGCTTTATTTGCTGTGCAAATAAATTTTTTGAAACATTTTTTTGAAAAATTCGTAAATTATAAGTGAAAATTGGATGAGAAGGATGAGGGTGATGAGGGCAGCCTTTTTTTTCGTCATGTGCTTTCCGATTCTCCTTTTGTCGTCTTGTGAATTTCATCAGCTTACGAATGAAAAGAAACAAGTGACAAAAGAGAAAAAAATGGAAAATGAGTTTGAAAACTTTAAAGTAGAACAGAATCTTTTAGAGAACATTCAACCGATTGAAGCAGAGGAAAATACCTTTCAAAATATTACTGGATGGTTTCATGAAACGGCTGTGCTTTACATTAAAAATCTTGAAGACCGTTCGGAAGTTATTTGTCACGATCTTCAAAGCGGAAAAGATGAACTATTTTTTCAGACAAAGCATCCGATTATTCAAACAGTGCCCAATGATCGCCGAACAATTTTTCTCATTCATTCAAGCCCTGAAACCAATCAAGCCATCCTGACATTTGTAAACACCGAAGGAGAGGAATTATTTCATTGGGAAATCAATGCGTTTGAACTTCAATATACATGGAATCCCTATAATGAAAACGAGCTGATGGTTACAGCATTTGCTGAAGATTGGTCATATAAGACTTATTTGCTTGATTTGAAAGAGAAAAAAGTTGTGGATAGTCCCTATCAAATACCTTTTTTTCAATGGACAGATGAAGATCGCATTACATATGTAAAATGGAATAACGATGAGCCTGAGTTAAGCGCTCCGCTTTATGAAGCGAACTTAATGAAACATCACGAAAAAAAAATCGCTGATCATGTCATCGGAAATGGAAATTTTTCATCGATTGTCATGTATTTGCAGGAAAATCAACAGGAAAAAGGATTCGGTCAATATGTTTTTATAAATTCTTCATCAAAAAAAGTGTTGTCTACATTTCGTGTCCCTTTGGCTTCCGATTACTCTCAATGGATTTTTCCCTACTATGACTTCAATGCTCAAAATCAGCAGTTTTATACATTTGTGCCCGTTGCCAAATCCCAGGACGGTTCCTTTGAACTGCAGAGATTTAACCTTATCACTAAGAAAAAAGAAACCATCTTCAAAAACGTGACAAACGATCCTATCCTCATTTCGCCATCCGGTCATTATGCTTTGTATGGGCCGAGATTGGAAAAAATCATGGACTTAAGGAAGGAAAAGATTCAGGAGATTGTAAAATAAACAGGAGTGAAAGCATCTTTTTTGGCAATATGAAGCGGAGGTTAAAAGACGGGTGTGTGACAACTGAATGTTTATTTATTCATAAAAAAAAGAATGGCCCCGCCATTCTTTCTTTTTTAGTGTGGCACTGGTATACCGTGGTGAACAATCGTTTTATAGGTAAACCATCCAAAAACAGCGACTGTTCCAAGCGCAAACAAAATTCCCAATATGTTTTTTTGTTTTAAAGAACGGAAAATAGCATAGATACCAAGCAAAGTTACTAAAGTAAAGATAATGACAGTACCCATTGTATAGCCCCCAATCTTTTATACGTTGAAGTGCGGCAAATATCTTCCCCTTCATATTTTAATCTCTTTTACTAGATTTGTCGAGGTAGGAACGGTACGTTTGCATAAAATGACTATGTCAATTTTATGAACGGTATGTCCTGCACATTTTAGGTTTGGCCAAAAATTTTCTAACTATTCCTTTTGCGCCAAAAAAGAATGTTTTGTATGATGGAAATGAAAAGAAAATGACCTGAGGTGAGAGCATGAAATGGATGAGAATCCCGCTCGGATTGCTGCAAACAAATGCGTATATTTTAACAAATGACAAAAATGAGTGTATTTTATTTGATCCAGGCGATGAAGGAGAAAAGCTAATTGAAGTATTGCGCAAACATCAGTTGACTCCCCTTGCCATTTTGTTGACACATGCACATTTTGATCACATCGGAGCGATTGATGATGTTCGAAAAGTTTGGAATATTCCAGTATATGTCCACGAAAAAGAACAAAAATGGCTTGGCGATCCTTCTTTAAATGGATCTGGTCATTTTATGAATGGAAAAAATGTAACGGTAGAGGAAGCGGACGAAATCATTCGGGAAGAAGGAAGCTTGACAATTGGTTCTTTCCAGTTCTCTTTATTTGAAACACCGGGGCATTCTCCTGGAAGTATCTCCTACTATTTAGAAGAAGCAAATGCTGTTTTTTCAGGCGACGTATTATTTAAAGGAAGCATTGGCCGTACGGATTTGCTTGGAGGGAATCATGAAGAACTGCTGAAAAGCATTCATGAAAAACTGCTAGTGCTGCCGGAAGAAACCATTGTGTTGCCTGGCCACGGTTCAGAAACAACCATTATAGAAGAAATGGAAACAAATCCTTTTTTAAATGGATTTTCGCTTTCGTAAAAATTGAAGAAGGTCAAAAAACAGGCAATTCCATTGCGGAATTGCCTGTTTTTATTAATGGCCGCCTTGTCCAGGGACCATCATAAACGTCGTCCAATATGTAAACCCGACGAAGAAAATGGTCAAATATGCTCCGAAAATATAAATATACATACGTTCAGTTAATTTTAAATAAGATAGTAAAACAAAAAATCCAGTTTGACCAAAGAAAAGTAAAGACGTCGTCTTCATATCGCCTAAATAAAACATAATAGCAAAAATACCTGTCCAAAAACCGAGTACACGGAACATGCGATCCATTGTGTTTCCCTCCTTTTCCCTCAATCGGTCGCTTTTTATATTATAATGTACAGCTTGATACATTGTAAATATACCGTTTCCAATTGTTATTGTATCCACTTTGTTTTCAAACATGTTGTAAAAAAATGTTCAAAAATTATGAGTTTATAGCAAAAAATTGTTTTCTAAACAGTCTTTGCAAACAATTGTTATTTTTCGGTTATGTTCAATTAAATTTTGCAAAAGGAAAGGGAAAAGAAAAATCCATTATCTACGTTCGCATTTTTCTCTTCAATTCGTTAAGATGAATCCTAAGAAAAGAAAGGGGGGATATGGAATGATTGAAATTGAAAAGCTTAGCGAAAAACTGATTGAACTGGCGTGTTCATTTAGTGCCTCAGACATCCATATTGTTCCGAAAAAGAAAAAAGCAGTTATTCAATTTCGAATTGACGATGACATCAAAGAAATATTTCATCTGCCAAAAGCTATTTGTGAACGCTTAATTTCTCATTTTAAATTTATGGCCCAAATGGATATTGGCGAAAAAAGGCGTCCGCAAAACGGTGCTTACTCCTTCCATACGATTTACGGAGAGGTGCATCTTCGTTTATCGACATTGCCTACAGTATTCGATGAAAGTCTAGTCATCCGAATATTGCTAGAGCAATCGATTCAAACGCCTGAAAAACTTTCATTGTTCCCGTCAGAATCCAAAAAAATGCTTTCATTTTTAAAGCATTCTCACGGTCTCCTGATCCTTACCGGTCCGACCGGTTCGGGAAAAACGACCACTCTTTATTCGCTTCTCCATTATGCAAAAAAACATTTTAAAAGAAACATCATCACACTTGAAGATCCTGTGGAAACGAAAAGCGATGAAATGCTTCAAGTGCAGATCAATGAAAAAGCTGGAATTACGTATGCAAATGGGTTAAAAGCAATATTAAGACATGATCCAGATATGATTATGGTCGGTGAAATTCGGGATCATGAGACAGCAAGGATTGCGGTCCGGGCTGGGCTTAGCGGACATTTAGTACTGACCACCATGCATACGCGGGATGCAAAGGGGGCTATTTACCGATTATTAGAATTTGGTGTAACCTTTTCCGAAATTGAGCAAACTTTGATCGCTGTTGCTGCGCAGCGTCTCGTTCATTTAATATGCCCGTTTTGCAAAGGGAATTGCCCGCCTTATTGCAAAAAATTAAAGGAAATTAGGAGAATTGGAGTCTATGAACTTCTTTACGGCAAAAATTTAACCGCCGCTATTCGGGAAGCAAAAGGAGAGGAGCAGAGTGAGTTAGATTATATGAAGTTAAAAGATGTAATTAAAAAAGGAATCGCTCTTGGGTATTTATATCCGGACATATATGATCGTTGGGTGTTTGAATATGAATAAGCATCGATGGAACAAAAAGATGCAGGCACAATTTTTGAAGAAAGTGAGTGAGCTGCTTTCAGAAGGGTATGCATTAAATGAAGCTATTCGCTTTATGAGTTTTCATGTAAAAGAAAAATACCGACAAGATATTGAGACTTGTATACAGATGTTGACAAAAGGAAATTCACTATACACGGCTTTTGAGAAGCTTGGATTTCATCGAGATGTACTAAGCTATCTTTTCTTTGCTGAAAAGCATGGTGATATACATTTTGCTTTAAAAGAAAGCTCAGTAATGCTGGAAAAACAACTCCTTCATTTGGAAAAATTTATTCAAGTTCTCCGCTATCCGCTCTTTTTAATTGCTCTTCTTTTAATTATTTTATTTGTCATCCAAGCAGTTGTTACCCCGCAATTTTCGTATATGTATGAAGCAGTTGATTTGAACGCCTCCTTCTTTCTGACATTTGTCATGTTTACCATTCAAGGCATCAAAACGTTTTTTTTCATTTTGTTTAGTTTCTTATTGCTCCTTTTTTTCTATTATTGGGTCTCTTTCAAAAAAAAGCCTCCGCTTGAAAAACAGAAGCTGCTTATGAAAATTCCGATCGTGTCAAAAGGTTTGCGGTTATTTCACAGCTACTATTTTTCTTTGCAAATGAGCAATTTGTTGAAGGGAGGATTGTCCGTTTTTGAATGCTTTACTCTGTTTCAAGAACAACATTTTCTCCATTTTTATAGGGAAGAGGCCAATCTGTTTATCGAGAAATTAAAGAAAGGAGAATCGCTAGAGATAATATTTGCTGAAAGTCCATTTTTTGAACAGGAACTTTCCTCTGTTGTTCAACATGGACAAGCCGTCGGTCAATTGTCTAAAGAGTTGTATATGTACAGCCGGTTCGTATTGGAGCGGATGGAACAAAAAATAATGAGAATCATTAGTTATATTCAGCCGGTCGTTTTTCTGATGATCGGGGTCTTCGTATTGATCATTTATTTATCGATTTTGCTTCCAATGTACCAAATGATGGGTCAAGTATAGGAGGATGAAAATAGTGAAAAATGAACATGGATTTACATTGGTGGAAATGCTGGTTGTACTGTTAGTGATCTCGATTTTGCTTATTATAACGATTCCGAATGTTATGGCTCATAATAAAAATATTCAAAATAAAGGGTGCGAAGGTTTAATTGATATGGTGCAGGGTCAAGTCGTCGCATATGAAATGGAGTTTCATCAAACACCAACAATTAATGATTTAATCACTAAAGGGTACTTGCCGAATAATTCTGGAAAATGTCCAAATGGTGATGAGATTGAAATTGATGCAAATGGAAACGTCATTAAGAGCAACTAGGCAAAGTGGTTTTACTGTTCTGGAGATGCTTCTTGTTCTTTCGATCTTTTTATTGATCAGCTCTTTTATATGGATTGGAGCAGTAAATATTTACAGAGAAAAAGTCATCGATCAATTTTTCGTTCAACTGGAAAAAGATTTGCTATATGTACAACAGCACGCATTCGTTAATAAAGAAAAAATTTATTTGTTTTGGTATCCTGACAAACATTACTACGAAGCTGAACGATCCGGCTTTAAAGGGGAACTGTTTGAAAGAGCATACGATCAAAACATAAAAGTCGAATCAGGAAACATAAAATTTCCAATCGAGTACTCTCCTTCCGGCTATTTTTATCAAGCTGGAACAATCTTCATTTCGTATGATAAAAAAACGTACAAAATCATTTTTAATTTAGGGAGAGGAAGGTTCCGTGTGGAAAAATTATAGCGGATATACGATCACAGAAATATTAATAGCATTTTCCATATGGTGTTTGCTTTCGCTGACGCTGGTCCCTGTGTCAACAGCCTTATTGAAACAGCAAAAAGAAGCAGCAGCATCTGTGCTGGCTTATCAACTGCTCAAAGAAGAACTTGAACGTTTTGTATTTGAAAAGAAAAAAACAAATGGCCAAGTTGAGCGGCAAGGGATGATGTTCGAACTGGTGTGGGGAAAGGAGGGGCAATTTGCTGAATTATGTGTTCTTTCGGATGAAAATGCAGAACAAAAGGTTTGCGGCTACATTTATGAACAATAAAGGATATACGGCAGCAAACATGCTGATAGCCTTTCTAGCGACAACCATCATCATCTCTTCCTTTGCACCCATGCTCTCATTTTTTCTCAAATTGAATACGAGACAGCAAGATTTACATCCAAGCGAGTGGAATTTATTTCTAATTGAGCTTCATCGTGAAATCAAAACGTCTCAACAAATAATGGTGAAGCAAAATGTTTTACAATATAAAAATCAAAAAGGAGAAGTAGTCACACTCAGCCAATATAATGATTTGCTGCGCTATCAGGTTGACGGAAAAGGACATGTTATTGTGCTGCGCGGTGTTCAAGCCTCTCATTTTATTCCAATAACACATGGTGTGAAAATTGAAATCACAAGCTTAGAAGGTAAGCGGTTTGAAGGAACCATTCGCGATGTGAAAGGAGTGATTCCTGATTGAAAAATGAAGATGGTCATATTTTTCCAATGACGATCGGCATATTTCTGCTTTGCATAATGATTCTTACCGCATATGCTTCCTCATATATTCAAGAGCAAAGATTTCGGCATGATGCGAAAGAGTTTTATTTGCAGGAAACGTTAATGCTTGCCGGTGTTCAATATTCGCTGAAAAAAGCTGACTATTCTGATACCCAGGAAATACTTGAACTCCCAAATGGAACCATTTCGTATAAACGAACGAAAAAAGAAAAAGGAATCGTCAATATTTCCATTACATGCAAGACGATAAAAGGAACGGAGTATACGGCAAACTTTCATTATGATTTGAACAATCAACAGATTATGAGCTGGAATGAATATTCATAGCTTTCATCGTTCAGCGCCTTATCAAAGCTTCAACCAATCGTTTATTTGCCAGAATGTCTGTTTAAATGAACAGAGTTTAGGAAATAATATAAAAAAATTTTATTTCGAGGTGCCCGCTTATGTCTGGTAATGATTATGTGAAATATGTAACCGAACAGTTTGTAAAGTTTATCGACACCCCAAAAGAAACAAGGAAACAAAGGCGTGAGGAACGGAAAAAAGATCGTCTTCCATTATCAATGAGATGGTTTGGATTTTTGCCGATGGCGTTTTTAATTTTGATCAAGAAAAAGAAATAAAGGAAAAGGAGCCGTTCACCAGCTCCTTTTTTATTGAAAAGTGATGAGATCATTCAATTTCGAGCGTATTTTCTGCGTCTTGATTTTATTTTAATGAATTATAGAATCCGATGATAAATAAAAAATTCCTCCATTGTGGACTTCTATTTCAATGCGCGGTTCATACAGCTCTTGAATCGCCTTCTTTTCTGTCCAATAAACAGAAGGTTTTTCATCTAGATCTTCATAAAAATGCTCCAACAATGCTAAATCGGCATTCATTCGTTCTCTCGCTTCTTCCGCCCACCGATGGTCATCTTCTTCAATTTTTTTTATCACGTAATGCTTCAATCGAGTTAATCCGCTTTTTGGTGTAATTAATGGCGTAATGGTAAAACAAAAATCAGGAATTTTCGGTGTCAAATGAATTTTTTCTAGCTGCTCCTGAAAATTTTCAACAATCCTTCCGTTGATTAAATGCAGTCCTAATGAATAAGTTTGATCCTTCTTTTTGTCACAAATATACGAAATCGTTACATTCATCCCAATCCAAGGGTGCAGCGGCACGTTTGCTTTGGAAGCTGCTGTCTGTTCATATAACCGAATATAAGAAGACATTTTCTTCGTTGCCGCAAAAATTTGGTGCAGTCTCGGCGATCCGAAATGAATCCATTCACCTTTTACATCTTCCGGAGCCTCCTTTGAATCCGTGATGAAAGTAAGTTTCATCGGATTTGGAGTTCCGCCGGTTTTTTCTAAATAATGCCAGTAAAAAGGTCGGTTCATTAATTCTTTATCCATTTCAACAGTTAATTGAACGGTAAAATATCCGTTTTTTTCTTCAATAATTGGACAATTGGTCGCCTGAAAAAAGCGTTTTAAAAATGTGGAAATTTGAGCCTGCTGCATCATTCCGCCTCCTATTTAAAAATTTTGCAAGCAGCTATGAAAATAAAGAAATCAGTTATTCTCGGCCTGTTGTAATTGTTCACCAAAGTTAAGAATAGCCGCTAAATTTTCCATTTTAATTTTCATTTCTCCTTCCGAACTCGACTGAATCATAATATCTTCTATATGTTCATGAATATTGCGGAGGTCAAGTTTTGCTAAAATACTGTCCAATTCCCCAATAACACGTTCAAACAGATTTATTTTTTCATATAATAGCTTTAAGATATGCTCCTCTACTGTATTTTTTGTCGCCATGTTATAAATGAACACATCTCGTTCTTGTCCGAGACGGTGGATGCGCCCGATTCGCTGCTCCAAACGCATCGGGTTCCAAGGCAGATCATAATTAATAATATGATTGCAAAACTGCAAATTTATCCCTTCCCCTCCTGCCTCTGTCGCGATCAGTACTTGCGCTCTATTTTTAAATAAATCCTTCATCCAATCCTTTTTGCCGCGTTTAAATCCGCCGCGGAACGGAACAGATGTTATGCCGTGCTGTTTTAAAAACCATTGTAAATATAATTGTGTTGCCCGGTATTCGGTAAAAATAATCACTTTATCGTTAATGTTTTGAATGAGTTCGACCGTTTTTTCTGCTTTCGAATTTTTTGTTACTTGATCGATATAGCCCATTAGATTGCGAATGATCTTTTCAGGCAATTGTGGAGCTTCATCCTTTTTATCAAGCATTTTTTTTAATGTTATGTACACTGCTTCTCTGCTCGAACATGCTTCACGCTGAAGCGTTAAAATGGAGAAACTGCTTGTCGGAATAGAGAATGACGACCGAATTTGGCTGATGGCATCATATAAAGCCTGTTCAGCTTCCGAAAATTGAATCCAAATCGTTTCCACATGTCTTTTTGACCATTCAATTCCTGTATCAATGCGGCGGTTTCGTATCATAACTTTATTGACAAGTTCTCGTAAATGCTCATCGTCACGAATATTCCGTCCTTTTTTCTTAAACATATCGTGAAAGAGCTGTTCATTGCCGAGATGACCAGGTTTTAAAAGAGAAACAAGGTTGAAAATTTCTTCAATGCGATTTTGAATAGGCGTTGCCGTCAATAATAAACAAAATTTTTTCTTTAAATTTTGAACAAACTCATAGTTTTTTGTTTTGTTATTTTTTAATTTATGCGCTTCATCAATGATGACCATGTCATAATCCAATCCGTGAATAATTTCTTTATGGGGGCTTCTTTTTGCTGTATCAAGGGAAGATACGACAACATCGCATTGCTCCCAAACATAGCTTTTCTTTTGCTCAACGGCAGGAATGTAAAATTTTTCATTTAATTCCCTCACCCATTGGGAGACGAGTGAAGCTGGAACTAAGATGAGCACTTTTTTGACAAGTCCGCGAATCATATATTCTTTTAATATTAATCCGGCTTCAATTGTTTTGCCGAGACCGACTTCATCAGCTAATATTGCTTTTCCGTTTAATTTTTCTACTACTGTTTGTGCGACCTCCAATTGGTGGGGAAGAGGGGTTACATGATCAAGATGCAAAGGAGCTACTAAACCTTCAAATGATGGAATGGACAAATAATTCGTAACTTCATAAGCTAATTTGTATAATTCCCAGTTTGCCCACGGACCGTCTTCCTTTAATCTTTGCAAAAATTCTTCTTCCCATGTTGTTTTATAGCGGATGTTTATATTCATTGCCCACACCCTATCCTTTATTTTTATATTCAAAGTGAAATGTTCATTTTTTTTATCGCTAATTCAAAAACCGTCCCGTTTTTTGATTATAAATTTTTATAAACACGAACAATTAACAATGATTTTTTAAAATTATTTGGGAAAGGTATTGCTGAAACCGTTTAAAGATGATACCATTAAAATACGTTTGAAGTCTTTTTCTTTTGTTTTCTACTCATCTTTTTCCTTTTTGTCGAATATGTCATTTGTTATTTTTTCACAATTTACAAGAAAATATGTGCGGATGAGAGCAAGGGGAGAGACCTCCTTTGTGAGGCGCCGAAGGAGCAAGCATATGTGAATCTCTCAGGCAAAAAGACTCTTGTTTGACGCAGCTCTGGAGAGTGTTTGCATATTGTGCAAACCACCAAAGGGGAAAGCCTTTTTAAGGTAAACTTTCAGGTGCAAGGACAGAGACGGTGTAGCAAAATCTTGTCGATTGGAATAGACAAGACGATACTAGGCCGTTTTCTGTCCTTTTTTCTGCTTTTTAAGCTGAAAAATTTTGAGAGAAATTAGATGCAAAAAATAGATCAGGAGGGGAAATGATGAATGAATTAAAACGCACTCCTCTTTTTGAAGTGTATAAACAATATCGAGCAAAGACGATCAATTTTGGAGGATGGGAATTACCTGTGCAATTTACTTCCATTAAAGAGGAGCATTACGCTGTCCGCACCAATGCAGGTCTATTTGATGTTTCTCATATGGGAGAAATCATTGTAAAAGGGAAAGACAGTCTTCAGTTTTTGCAAAAGGTATTAACTAATGATGTTTCAAAGCTTCGGGATGGAAAGGCTCAATACACAATTATGTGTTATGAAGATGGAGGCTGTGTAGACGATTTAATCGTTTATCGGCTAAACGAGGAAAAATATCTTTTAGTAGTCAATGCAGCGAATATTCAAAAAGATTTTCAATGGCTCATGTCTCAAAAACACGGAGATGTTGAATTGCAAAATATTTCTGAAAGCTGTGCTCTCCTTGCATTGCAAGGCCAGAAAGCGGAAAAGGTGCTGCAAACTTTAACAGACGTACACTTATCTGAGTTGAAATTTTTTGAATTTATTGAAAGTGCTGAGATCGCAGGTAAAAAAGCGCTCATTGCCCGAACTGGTTATACCGGGGAAGACGGCTTTGAAATCTATTGCCAAAGTGAGGACGCCGTTTATTTATGGGAGAAGATTTTGCAAGCAGGAGATAAAGAAAAAGTTGTTCCATGCGGATTGGGCGCTCGTGATACTTTGCGGCTGGAAGCAGCTTTGCCGTTGTACGGTCAAGATCTTTCGGAAGACATTACTCCGATAGAAGCAGGAGTCGGATTTGCAGTGAAGCTTACGAAAAAAGAGAATTTTATCGGAAAAGATGTATTGCAAATACAAAAAGAACAAGGGGTATCGAGGCTGGCGGTCGGCTTGGAAATGATTGAAAAAGGCATTCCCCGTTCAGGCTATAAATTGTTTTCTGGAAATCAACAAATTGGAGTTGTTACATCAGGGACGCACTCTCCTACTTTGAATAAAAGCATCGGGATCGCTCTCGTCAAGAAAGAATTTTCGGAGATCGGGAATGAAATCGAGGTGGAAGTTCGGACAAAACGATTAAAAGCAAGAGTAGTACCAACTCCATTTTATAAACGACCAACAAAAAATGGAAAATAAAGAAAGGAGAAGCTTTCGATGAAGCATCGCTATTTACCGATGACAGAAACTGATCGAAAAGAGATGTTGGAGGCGATCGGAGTCGAATCGATCGATGACCTGTTTGCCGACATTCCAGAAAGTGTACGGTATAAAGGAAAATACAACATAAAGGCTGCGAAACCGGAAACCGAGCTGTTTCGCGAGCTATCTCAACTTGCTGCCAAAAATAAAGATGTAAAAACAAACGTTTCCTTTTTGGGAGCTGGAGTGTATGACCATTATATTCCGGCAATTGTCGATCATGTCATTTCCCGATCAGAGTTTTATACGGCTTATACGCCATACCAGCCAGAAATTTCTCAAGGCGAGCTCCAAGCAATATTCGAATTTCAAACAATGATTTGTGAATTGACAGGAATGGATGTCGCCAACTCGTCGATGTACGACGGAGGGACAGCTTTAGCAGAAGCTGCATTATTAGCTGCAGGTCAAACAAAAAAGAAAAAGGTGCTCGTTTCGCAAACGGTGCATCCTGAAACGAGAGATGTGCTAAAAACTTATGCAAAAGGACAAAACGTTGAGGTAGTGGAAATCCCTTACCGAAACGGAGTGACCGATGTAGAGGCATTAAAAGAAATGATGAATGCCGAAGTAGCATCAGTCATTGTACAGCATCCAAATTTTTTCGGCCAACTTGAACCGCTTCACCAAATCGAAGAGATCTCCCATTCCGAGAAAAGCTTATTGATCGTTTCAAGCAATCCTCTTGCTTTAGGTGTGCTTTCACCGCCTGGTTCATTTGGTGCGGATATCGTAGTAGGCGATGTTCAACCGTTTGGAATTCCAATGTCTTTTGGCGGTCCAACTTGTGGATATTTCGCCGTAAAAAAAGAGCTGATGAGAAAAATTCCTGGGCGACTCGTCGGTCAAACAGTAGATGAAGAGGGGAAACGAGGCTTTGTTCTCACTCTGCAGGCAAGGGAGCAGCATATCAGAAGGGATAAAGCTACATCAAACATTTGCTCCAACCAAGCGTTAAATGCTCTTGCCGCTTCTGTTGCCATGACTGCTCTTGGAAAAACAGGTGTAAAAGAAATGGCTTATCAAAATATCCAAAAAGCAAACTATGCGAAAAAGATGTTTGAGAAGAAAGGTTTTTCCATTCCGTTTCAAGGTCCAATGTTTAATGAGTTTGTCGTGAAGCTGTCCAAACCAGTTTCTTTGGCCAATAAAAAGCTGCTCGAAAAGGGAATCATCGGCGGCTACGACCTTGGCAGAACGTATCCGGAACTTGAAAAACATATGCTTGTAGCGGTAACAGAGCTTCGTTCGAAAGAAGAAATCGATTTATTTGTGAACGAGTTGGAGGGATGGCAATGAAGGATCAACCGTTAATTTTTGAAATATCAAAACCGGGACGGATCGGATACAGCCTGCCTGATTTAGACGTACCGGAGGAAAATATTGATCAGCTGATTCCTAGTGACTATTTGCGGACAGAAGATGCCGAGCTGCCGGAAGTATCAGAACTTGACATTATGCGCCATTATACTGCTTTGTCGAAGCGGAACCACGGTGTGGATTCCGGTTTTTATCCGCTTGGTTCCTGTACAATGAAATATAATCCGAAAATAAATGAAAATGTGGCAAGATTAACTGGCTTTTCTTATATTCATCCATTACAGGATGAAGCGACGGTTCAAGGAGCAATGGAATTAATGTATGATTTATCAGAACATTTAAAAGAAATTACAGGTATGGATGCTGTTACATTGCAGCCGTCTGCAGGGGCGCACGGAGAGTGGACGGGGCTCATGATGATTCGCGCCTACCATGAGGCAAATGGAGAAAAACATCGAACACAAGTGATTGTACCTGATTCAGCCCATGGAACAAATCCTGCTTCAGCGACCGTTGCCGGTTTTGAAACTGTCACGGTGCGATCTGATCAAAACGGACTTGTCGACTTAGACGACTTAAAGAGAGTGGTAGGAGAAAATACAGCTGCTCTTATGTTAACAAACCCAAATACGCTCGGTTTGTTTGAAGAGCATATTGTAGAGATGGCGGAGATTGTTCATTCAGTTGGAGGAAAATTGTATTATGACGGAGCGAATTTAAATGCAATTTTAGGCAAAGCGAGACCAGGGGATATGGGCTTTGATGTCGTTCATTTAAATCTTCATAAAACGTTTACAGGTCCCCACGGGGGAGGGGGTCCCGGTTCAGGACCTGTCGGTGTGAAAAAAGAGTTAATTCCTTTTTTGCCGAAGCCTGTGCTCGTCAAGGATGAAAATGGATTTCGTTTCGACGAAGACAGGCCGCAATCGATCGGACGAGTAAAATCATTTTATGGAAATTTTGGAATCAATGTGCGGGCATACACATACATCCGCTCCATGGGTCCGGACGGTTTAAAGGCGGTTTCTGAAAATGCGGTATTAAATGCGAATTATATGCTGAAAAAATTAGCGCCTTATTACGAAATGCCGTATGACCGCATTTGTAAACACGAATTTGTCTTATCTGCGAAACGGCAAAAGAAGCTCGGTGTCCGTGCGCTTGATATTGCAAAAAGGCTTCTCGATTTCGGGTATCATCCGCCGACAATTTATTTTCCGCTCAATGTTGAAGAATGCATGATGATTGAACCGACTGAAACGGAATCGAAGGAAACATTGGATGCCTTTATCGAAGCGATGATTCAAATTGCTAAAGAAGCGGAGGAAGAACCGGAAATCGTTCAAGAAGCTCCTCATACAACAGTCGTCAAAAGGCTCGATGAAACACTCGCAGCAAGAAATCCGATATTAAAATATGAAAAAAAGTAAGGATTCGCGTTTTGCGAATCCTTATCTTTTATACTTGATTTTATTTCCCCTTTTTAATTTTTCCAGTCCACTTTTTAAAGCCGCCCTTTAAATAATAGAGCTCCTGATAGCCTTTTTTCTTCAGCATTTGTGCGGCTCGCCCGCTTCTTGCACTTGACTGGCAATATAAATAAACCGGTTTGTCTGGGCGGATTTCTTTATAGCGCTGTCTCAATTGGGAAAGGGGAATATTTCTTGCTCCTAAAATGTGGCCACCTTCAAATTCATTCGGCTCCCGCACATCGATGAGCTGCGCTTTCCGATAGCCGGCTTTAAATTCTTCCTCCGTTAATCCTTTCATAATCTTTTTTTGATATAAAAATGTGGCCAAAAAATAAATGATAATAGCTGCAAGAATGAGCAATGACCATTCCACGCTTGTTCGACTCCTTTTTATTTGTTTGAATTTATTTGTTTGAAGTTCATGTGAACATACATACGAATGTTGGACAACATTTATTATATAAAACAAGAATGGAAATGTCATTTCTTTTCGGGCGTTTTATTTAACAATATCCTCTTCATTTGATAGACTAAAAAAGCAAATATAAAATAAAGAGGGTTGCGATATGGGAAAAGAAATATGGAATTATATTGATTCTGGCTTTTCATCCCCTTTTTACAATATGGCTCTTGATGAAGCTTTATTGGACTGGCACAGTGAAGGAAAAATCGCTCCGACGATTCGTTTTTACGGATGGAATCCGCCGACATTATCCATCGGCTATTTTCAAAAGGTTGAAAAAGAAATTGATATGGATGCTGTAAGACGACACGGCCTTGGCTTTGTACGAAGACCAACAGGCGGAAGGGGCGTGCTGCATGACAAGGAGCTTACATATAGCGTCATCGTATCCGAAGATCATCCGCGAATGCCCAAAACCGTGACAGAGGCTTATCGTGTAATTTCGGAAGGAATTTTGCATGGATTTCGCTTGTTAGGCTTAGACGCTCATTTTGCAATTCCAAGAACGGATGAAGAAAAACAGCATTTGAAAAATCCACGGTCATCTGTATGCTTTGATGCACCGTCTTGGTATGAGCTGGTAGTTGAAGGAAGAAAAGTTGCCGGGAGTGCCCAAACTCGCCAGAAAGGCGTTATCCTGCAGCATGGCTCGATATTGCTAGATTTAGATGAAAAGCTGCTGTTCGACTTGTTTAAATATCCTAATGAGCGAGTCAGGGAAAGATTAGAGAAAAACTTTAAAAATAAAGCGGTGGCGATCAACGACCTTAGAGAAACTCCCGTCACAATGGAAGAGGCATGGAGCGCTTTTAAAAAAGGGTTTGAATACGGGCTTGATATTGAGCTGAGACCGTATCAATTGTCTAGCGAACAAGAAGAGTATGTGAAAAAACTGGCTAAAGAGAAATATGAAACAGAAGAATGGAATTTTAGAAGATGAAGCGGCGAACATGCCGTTTTTTGTATGATCAAAATGAAATGGATCGTTGCTTGTAAATCAAGGTGCCGATGTGTTTTCAAAAACTGCAACTGACAAATTTCTTCAAATACCGCCGGAATGATTCTAAGATCATTAAATTTCTTTTCCTTGCTTCTTTTTTTGGTTAGTTTTACATTTGACATTTTCATAATGTAGCGTATATCATACAATATATAGAGCAAACAAATGTTCTTTAGCACAATATATTGTTATTTTTTCGTTGATAATATCATCTAAATGTGGTAACGTATATCAAGTACGATATTTTTAAGGGAGTTGTGAATATGACAGTGGCGCTGAATGAGAAAATGAAAATTGATGTGGAGAAGCTGAATAAAGATATCAGCCTTTTCCCGCAGGTGCATCCGATTACGGAAGATATGAAAATCACGCACAAAGGTGTTTCGCGCCTTGTAATGCTGGACAGGTATTCATTTAAAGACACTGAAAAAATTACGCTATCTGAAGGCGATTTTGTAGTGCTGACGATCAAGGAAGATCCAAAATTTCCTGCAAGAGGGCTAGGCTACATTAAAGAAATTGATTGGGAAAATAAAAAGGCAAAGGTTCAGGTCGAAGAAGAGTTTCGTCATACTCTTGAAAAGCCTGAAGAACGGGAGACGGGAATCATCGTTCGCTCTTTAGATGTCATCGAAAAACCGCTTGAAATTTTTTATGAACAAATTGCCAAAAGAAATGCAACAGGTCTTGCTGCTGTTGAAAAAACAGAAGAAAAAAGAAAAGAATGGTTTGAAAAATTTTATCAAGAGCTCGTCAATCTGCATTTTATTCCGGCTGGCCGGGTTCTTTACGGCGCAGGAGCAGGAACCGAAGTGACGTATTTTAACTGCTATGTCATGCCCTTTGTAAAAGATTCCCGTGAAGGGATCTCTGAACACCGCAAACAAGTAATGGAAATTATGAGCCGCGGAGGCGGTGTCGGCACGAACGGTTCAACATTGAGACCAAGAAACACATTAGCCCGAGGTGTAAACGGCAAATCATCAGGATCTGTGTCGTGGCTGGATGACATTGCAAAATTAACCCATCTTGTTGAACAAGGTGGCTCACGGCGAGGAGCCCAAATGATTATGCTGGCCGACTGGCATCCTGACATCATTGAATTTATCGTTTCCAAAATGCAAAACCCGCGCATTTTGCGCTACTTAATTGAAAATACAAATGATGAAGGAATTAAGAAGGCGGCTGAAGACAAGCTCAAATTTGTTCCTCTTACACAGCAAGAGCGCGACATGTATCAAGGAATTGTCAACTTTAAAAATGTTCCGGGCAAAGGAGGCTTTTCAGACGCTGTTATTAGAGAGGCGGAATTAAAGCTTCGAGTCGGAGGAACATATACTGTTCATAATCCGGAATTTTTAACAGGCGCTAACATTTCTGTCTGCTTGACGAAAGAGTTTATGGAAGCAGTGGAAGAAGATCGGGAGTATGAGCTTCGCTTCCCAGATGTGGAAAGCTACAATGATGAAGAAATGAAGATTTACAATGAAGAATGGCATAAAGTTGGCGATGTGCGCGAGTGGGAGAAAATGGGGCATCGCGTGCGCGTGTACCGCAAAATTCGCGCAAGAGAGCTTTGGAAGCTGATTAACATTTGTGCAACCTATTCAGCGGAGCCAGGTATTTTCTTCATTGACAATGCCAATGATATGACGAACGCAAGAGCATACGGTCAAAAGGTTGTTGCAACAAATCCGTGCGGTGAACAGCCTCTTGCACCATATTCCGTCTGCAACTTAGCAGCAGTAAACTTGGCGAAGATGGTCGACAAGGAAAAGAAAGCTGTTGACTATGAAAAGCTCAAACGAACTGTGGAAATCGGCGTCAGAATGCAAGATAATGTCATTGATGCTACGCCTTATTTTCTCGAAGAAAACAAAAAGCAAGCGCTGGGTGAACGGCGCATCGGCTTAGGCGTTATGGGTTTGGCGGACTTGCTTATCTACTGCGAAAAAGAATATGGAGCAGAGGACGGCAACAAGCTTGTTGATGAAGTGTTTAAGGTAATTGCAACGACCGCATACCGGGCATCAATAGAACTGGCAAAAGAAAAAGGCAGCTTCCCGTTCCTAGTCGGCGAAACGGAGGAAGAGACGCAAAAATTAAGACAAGCCTTCATTAATACAGGATATATGAAAAAAATGCCGGAAGATATTCGCGAAAACATTTTAAAATATGGTATTCGCAACTCGCATTTGCTGACGGTAGCACCGACAGGATCAACTGGCACTATGGTTGGCGTTTCTACAGGTCTTGAGCCATATTTCTCCTTCTCGTACTACCGAAGCGGGCGTCTTGGCAAATTTATTGAAGTAAAAGCGGATATCGTTCAAGAATATTTAAACGAACATCCGGAAGCTGATCCGAATCATTTACCGCATTGGTTTGTGTCAGCGATGGACTTGTCGCCTGAAGCTCATGCCGATGTGCAATGCATCATTCAACGATGGGTCGATTCAAGCCTTTCCAAAACAGTAAATGCGCCGAAAGGCTATACAGTTGATCAAGTGCAAAAAGTATATGAGCGCCTATGGAAGGGCGGAGCAAAAGGCGGAACTGTTTATGTAGACGGAAGCCGTGATACCCAAGTCCTGACATTAAAAGCGGAAGAAAATGTATTGAATGACGACATTCCGGAATCGACGAAAGAAAATGAAGGTAAAGTTGTGTTAATGAACACTGTTCAAGATTTGCGCTCAACTGATGTCACATATGGCAACGAAGTCGGCAATACATGTCCTGTTTGCCGGGAAGGAAAGGTTCAAGAAATCGGCGGCTGCAATACTTGTACAAAATGCGGTGCCCAATTGAAATGTGGATTATAATAAAGCGGCAGACTTGTTCTGCTGCTTTATTCTTTTATTGAAAACAAACTTCTAAACATCGTTTTCCCTTCTTAAAATGTAGTAACGGAATAGTAAGGAGGGAATGCTTTGAAAATTGACGGTGTTTTTTCTGGTGGAGGGATCAAAGGCTTCGCTTTTATTGGAGCATACAAGGCCTTGGAGGAAAAAGGATTTGAATTCGCCAGGGTTGCTGGCACGAGCGCCGGTTCGATCATTGCCGCTCTCATTGCAGCCGGCTACAAAAGTGATGAAATCCTTTCTTTGATGGACAGCTTAGAGCTGCGAAAGTTTTTAGATAAAAGAAAAGGAATTATGTCATTTATGCTCATGAAATGGATCAGTGTTTATTGGCGGATGGGACTATATAAAGGACAATTTTTAGAAGAATGGATGGAAGAAAAATTAAAAGCAAAAGGAGTTTCAACATTTGCAGATTTGCCGAAAGGAAAGCTTCGTGTGATTGCCTCCGACCTTACGAACGGAAAAATTGTTGTATTGCCGGACGATTTAAGCAAATATGGAATCAATCCTAATAGATTTTCTGTTGCAAAGGCAGTCAGAATGAGCTCATGCCTCCCGTATTTTTTTGAACCTGTCAAACTATGGACAAAGGATGGCGTCAGTATTGTTGTCGATGGAGGAGTGCTCAGCAATTTCCCGATTTGGCTTTTTGATGGAAAAATAAAAAAAAGACCGATCCTCGGTTTTCAGCTTAGCGCGCATATAGAGGAAAGGCCAAGAAATGAAATAAAAAACGCTTTATCAATGTTTCATGCGTTATTTGAAACGATGAAAGAAGCGCACGATGCAAGGCATATTGCTACAAGGCATGAACGCAGCATCGTTTTTATTCCGGTTGAAAATATTTTAACGACGGAATTTAAAATTACGAATGAGAAGAAACAGGAATTAATTCAGCTCGGCAAAGAAAAAACGGAAACCTTTTTAAAAAAGTGGTCCTATTAGAAAAGAGCTCTATTTTTCTTTTTTCCTTTTTTACCTTCGATGACTGTCAAATGATTGTTTTCTCTCCGCCTTTTAGCAGAGATAGCCGTTTTGTTTTTTTTGTGGAGTACGTGCTTTTGAGCATAATGTATCTTTTTGTCTTTAAATCTTTTTTTCGATCTTTTCGCAGCTTTTAAAAACTGTGAATACTCATTATTTGTACGTTTTTTCATCACTAAGCGATAAATGAGGATGATGATCCCGATGACAACCGCCCAAATAAACAATTTGAAAAAAGTCTTTGGATTGAAAAAGAGCATATAAATAAGCCCTAAACCTCCTAAAGTAGCGATAACGGCGAATACGGGATGGACGGGAAAACGATTCATCTAAAGGCCACCTCCATCAGTCATTTTCAAGAAAAAGAAAAGCTCTCGTTTATCAAATCAACCAATACGCTCCATTTTTTCCGTCTCTTCTTCCAATAAAAGCAGCTTTTGAAAGCTTGCAATCGCTACTTCCACTTGATCGTCTGTAGGTTCTTTTGTCGTCAGCAGCTGAAGCCATAGTCCTGGATAACCAAGATATTTTAAAACAGGCTTATGCCGCAGCTTATTTGTAAACTGCAATACTTCAAATGAAATGCCGAGAACAACCGGTATAAGAGCGATTCGGTCAACAACGCGAAGCCAAAGCGGGTCTGTCGGAACGAGCAGATACACAAATACTCCAACAATAACCGTAAACAAAATGAAACTGGAACCGCATCGATAATGAAGTCTTGATTGTTTTTGTACATTTTCAACAGTTAAAGCGAGCCCGTTTTCATAGGCGTTAATCACTTTATGCTCAGCCCCATGGTATTGAAAAACACGCTTTACTAAAGGAGTCATCGAGATGAAATAAATATAAGCAAGCAACAGCAAAAGCTTAAAAAAGCCTTCGAGCAAAATTTGCCCCACATCCGATGAGATGATCGGCCTGAACCATTCTGCGATAAACACTGGAATTAAAGTAAAGATAAATTTGCCAAGCAAAAATGACAGCACTCCGACAGCAGCAGCTCCTAAAATGAGTGAAAGCTTCGACTCTTTTTTTTCTTCTGACAATAATTTTTCATCATCGGCTGGATCAACATCGTATCGATCTGAAGAATAGCTTAAATGCTTGGAGCCGTTTGCGCTTGCTTCAATAATGGCGGCAATTCCGCGAATAAAAGGAATTTTTTTGAAGCGGGATAATATAGGATGTTTTTTTCGCGGCAATTGAAAAAAATCAATTGAATTGTCTTTTCTCCTGATCGCTGTGACGAAATGATGCTTCCCTCCAAACATAACTCCTTCAATTACCGCTTGCCCGCCATACATAGTCTTTTCGTTTTTCATGACGCACCAACCTGCCTATCTATATAATAAAAAAGCTATTGAAAAGTTTTATTTATTACTATTCTACAAAAAATTAGATGAAACCTCTAGGTTGGATGTGTCTTTTTTCCAATAGGGCGGCGTGAAAAACTTTATCATTATTTAGTATGAATGAAATAAATTTTTTTATACAAAAAATAAACTTTTCATGAAAAATTCATCAAGAAAAGAAAAGTGGACATATTAAAAAAGGGAGGTGGACGGATGCTTAACAGCGAAAAAAAGAATTCTACTGGTAAGGAAAAGAAAAAAGAACCATTCCGATCCTTTTTTCTGAAAATTGTTGTCATTGGTTTTACTGGCGGAGTATTATGGAGTTTGATAGGATATTTAGCGTATGTGTTGAACTTTACGAAAATCGGGCCAAATCGAGCTCTCATGTTATTTGCCTTTGATAATTGGAAGAACGGAGTCGCTGGGCATTTTGCGGGAGCTGCCTTCATAGGCATCATTTCTATACTTACTGCATTTTTATATTATGTTCTGTTCAAAAAAGTTCGGTCAATATGGGGAGGCATTGTTTTCGGAGTCGCGCTGTGGGCCGTTGTTTTTTGCTGGCTGGGACCGGCATTTCTAAAAATCGATCCGCTCGGTCGGCTTGGTACAAATACCATTGTCACCTCCATCTGCTTGTATGTGCTGTTTGGCGTTTTTGTCGGGTATTCCATTTCCTACGAATATGGGGAGCGTCAATCATAAACTAAATGATGAGAGATCAAGAATCTTATGGTAGAATGTTCATAATACTGGACATTCTTTTTTAATACATGATAGAAAGGTGTAATCGATGGAGAGAATACTTGTGATCAATGGCCCGAATTTAAATTATTTAGGCGTGAGGGAGCCGCATATTTACGGAAAAAAAACATTGGCAGATTTGGAAAATGAATTGAAATCTCTCGGTGAAAAAAAACAAGTTCAATTTTCTTTTTTTCAATCGAATCATGAAGGAGAGATTATCGATAAGCTTTATGAAGCCGATCAACAATTTGATGGAGTGATTTTAAATCCAGGAGCTTTTACTCATTACAGCTATGCGATACGGGATGCAATTGCCAGCATTTCAAAACCGGTAATTGAAGTCCATATCTCCAATACAAATCAACGGGAACCGTTCCGGCATCATTCTGTCACAGCACCGGTGACACAAGGGCAAATAATTGGCTTAGGGTTTTACGGCTATCAATTGGCAGCTTTATCTTTACTACATTTGATCAGGGAGGAAACACATGAAGCTTGAAAAAGTTCGTTCACAAATGGAACAGTTAAATATTGACGGCATGCTCATTACAAACGAATATAACCGCCGCTATTTGACGGGATTTACAGGTACGGCCGGGGTCGCACTGGTGGCAAAAGAGGATGCATGCTTTATTACCGATTTCCGGTATGTAGAACAGTCAAAAAAACAAGTAAAGCATTTTAGAATCGTGCAGCATTCAGGATCGATTTTTGAAGAAGTCGCTGCGCAGGCGAAGAAAATGGGGATCAAAACGCTCGGGTTTGAGCAGGATCATCTTTCTTATTCAACATACACATCGTACAAGGATGTTTTAAAAGGGATTGAATTCGTTCCTGTCTCAAATATTGTGGAAAAGTTGCGCTTGATAAAGACTGATGAAGAGATTAAGATATTAAAGGAAGCCGCTGAAATCGTTGATGCTGCCTTTACACACATTTTACATATGATCCGTCCAGGTGTGAGAGAGATTGAACTAGCGAATGAGCTCGAATTTTTTATGCGAAAGAAAGGAGCAGCTTCCTCATCTTTCGATACGATTGTCGCGTCAGGCTATCGGTCAGCCCTTCCCCATGGTGTAGCAAGTGAAAAACCAATTGAAAAGGGAGAGCTTGTAACGTTTGACTTTGGCGCCTATTATAAAGGATACTGTTCAGATATGACGCGGACAATTGCTGTTGGAGATCCTGGAGATGAAATGAAAGAAATTTATAACATCGTGCTTGAAGCACAAAAGAAAGGCGTGCGCGAAATCAAGTCTGGAATGACTGGAAGGGAAGCGGATGCTGTCACACGTACCTACATTGAGGATAAAGGGTACGGGGAATATTTCGGTCATTCAACTGGACATGGAATCGGACTTGAAATCCATGAAGGACCGACACTATCAGCTCGCTCTGATACCGTTCTTCAGCCAGGCATGGTGGTCACGGTTGAACCTGGTATATACCTTCCAGGAAAAGGCGGGGTAAGAATTGAGGATGATATTTTGATCACTGAGCACGGAAATGAAGTGTTGACTCATTCGAAGAAAGAGCTCATCATTCTCTAGCGAGTGCCCCAATCAATGTTGTTAAAGAAAATGTAATAGGAGGACCAAATATGATTTCTGTAAATGATTTTCGTACAGGTTTAACGATTGAAGTCGATGGGGGGATTTGGCGCGTTCTTGAATTCCAGCATGTAAAGCCTGGTAAAGGGGCGGCGTTCGTTCGTTCAAAATTGCGCAACCTTCGGACAGGTGCCATCCAAGAAAAAACGTTTCGGGCTGGCGAAAAAGTAGCACGTGCTCAAATTGACACCCGGAAAATGCAATATTTGTATGCAAATGGCGATCAGCACGTTTTCATGGACACAGAATCGTATGAACAAATTGAGCTTACTTCAAAACAAATTGAATATGAGTTGAAGTTTTTGAAAGAAAATATGGAAGTATACATCATGATGTATCAAGGCGAAACAATCGGAATTGAGCTTCCGAACACGGTTGAATTAACTGTTACGGAAACAGAACCTGGCATTAAAGGGGACACTGCATCAGGCGGCTCTAAACCGGCTACGCTTGAAACAGGGCTTGTCGTGCAAGTGCCGTTTTTCGTTAATGAAGGGGACGTTATTATCGTCAATACTTCTGACGGTTCTTATGTTTCCCGTGCGTAATTATTCTTAAAAAAATAATGAAAAAAGTCAAAGAAAACGAAAAGACCCGCAGAATTCATAACTGATTTCTGTGGGTTATTTTTTTGAAAAGAAAGATTTTATAGCTATTTTCGCAATCGTTTATAAAAGATCAGAATACACAAGCTTTCCAACCTGGCCTTTTTTTGAACAGGATTCAATTACAGCTTGTCCACCTTTAATGATCCATCCACGCTTTTTTCTTTTTCCTCAATTCACTGAAAACGGCAAAAGGTATAACAATATAAATAAAAGCCGCAAGAAGCCATACAAGTCCATCATAAATTTGAACCAACATTCAATCACCACCCCCTAACTCCATTATAACTGTTAAAATCAGAAAATTCTATCAAATTCTATTGAAATGATAAATGCAAAAAAAGGAATAAGAGAAACGGTAGTCATAAAGTGGCCAAGCTTGCATACATTGAAAATAAATAAGGTATTAAAGGGGGAAGGAAGATTGAAAGAAATCATCTCAATTTTTCCCGAAACAATTGCAAATGAATTAAAGCAGCTTCCTTCTTCTTTTTTTGAACAGATGGAAGAAATTCGCATACGTTTGTACAAGCCGATTGAAATCATCGCTTTCGGCAAACCGCACTTTCTTCACTACGAGGCGACAAAAGAAGACGGGATGATGATTTTAAACAAGATCAGCCAATATTCGATTTACACACTGGAGGAAGAATTAAAGAGAGGTTTTATTACGATTGGAGGAGGGCACCGGATCGGCCTTGCTGGAAAAGTGATTACAGAAAACGGCAATGTCAAAGCCATACGGCACGTTACATCTTTTAATATCCGGATAGCAAGGGAGAAAATAGGCCTGGCTGAGCAATATATTCCTTATGTATATGAAAAAAAATGGTTAAATACGCTTATTTTTGGACCTCCCCAATCAGGAAAAACGACTCTGCTGCGCGATTTTGCCCGGATCATAAGTACTGGGGTTAAAACGATCCCGCCTCAAAAGGTCGGCATTGTGGATGAAAGATCAGAAATAGCCGGCAGTGTAAAAGGAATTCCGCAATTTACTTTTGGTCTTCGCATTGATGTATTGGACGGATGCCCGAAAGCAGAAGGGATGATGATGTTGATCCGTTCGATGAGCCCTGACATCATTATTGCTGATGAAATAGGGCGTAAGGAAGATACCGATGCATTAATGGAAGCTGTGAACAGCGGTGTTCAGCTGTTTGTGAGCGCTCATGGCGAATGCTTTGAAGATTTGCTGCACCGTCCGACCTTAAGAGAACTTATTCAATTAGGCATTTTTGACCGATACATGGAATTGGAGAAAAAAGGTACTCCAGGGACGGTTTCCCGTATATTTGGAAAAAAAGAAAAAGAGATTGTGTATAAAGCAGGTGTGAAATAGCGATGAAATTGCTAGGGTCTTTATTCATCTTATTAGCAACAACATGGATTGGGTTTGATTCGGCTAAACGATTGACAGAGCGGACAAGACAATTGCGGCAATTAAAGGTTTCTTTGCAAAGCTTGGAAGCTGAGATCATGTACGGCCACACACCATTGCAGGATGCATCGCTTCATATTGCCAAACAGGCAGCCCCTCCGCTTTCTAATCTATTTACATTATTTTCTGAGAAATTATCGCAAGGCGACATTGATGTGAAAAGCGCATGGGAAAGCAGTCTGCTTGAAATATGGCCTTATACATCGCTGAAGGAAGGGGAATTGGAAGTTTTAAAGCAATTTGGAGAAACATTGGGGCAGCATGATTTAATCAGCCAGCAAAAGCATATTAAATTGACAATGGCTCATTTGGAAAAAGAAGAAAAAGAAGCGCTGTTTAATCAAGAGCATTACGGAAAAATGACGAAAAGCTTAGGATTTTTAGCGGGATTGCTCATTATCATTCTTTTGATGTAGCGATATAAGCTGGGAGGAGAAAGGGACATGGGTGTTGACGTCAACACAATTTTCCAAATCGCTGGAATCGGAATTATCGTTGCGTTTCTTCATACCATTTTAGATCAAATGGGGAAGAAAGAGTACGCCCAATGGGTTACATTGTTGGGGTTTATTTACATACTTTTTATGGTTGCTTCCATTGTCAACGATTTGTTCCAAAAAATTAAAGCGGTTTTTCTTTTTCAAGGATAGGAGGTTTTGGAGATTGAAATTTTTCAAATTGTCGGGCTAGGATTGATTGCAACTTTGCTCGCTCTTGTCATAAAAGAACAAAAGCCGACCTTTGCCTTTCTATTAATCGTCTTTACCGGTGTCTCCATTTTTCTTTTTTTAGTGGATCAAATTTATGAATTGATTCGAATGGTCGAAAGAATTGCGAATGAAGCAAGCATTGATTTGATTTATGTCGAAACCATTTTAAAAATCATCGGAATTGCCTATATTGCTGAATTTGGTGCGCAAATTACGAAAGATGCCGGACAAGGCTCCATTGCATCCAAAATTGAATTGGCAGGGAAAATTTTAATCTTATCTATGGCAATTCCGATCATGACGGTGATTATACAAACGATGATTAAGCTTCTCCCAAATATATAAGTTTAAGGGGGTGATGGGGATTCAGTCATCATTTTTTCGCGGCATCCTTTTTTTGGCGTTTTTTGCTTTCGCTGTGCCAAACATGGTACAAGCCTCTCAAGAACAAAATTCATCGGCAGATCCTCCAAAAGAAGAAGCGATTCAACAAGAATATATGGCAGAACAAATGGACGAGCTTGGGATTGAGGAAATTAAAAATTTTTGGAATGACATTATGACGACATACGGAGGACTTCTTCCGGAAAGCCAGAAGGGAAGCTTGATGGATTTTATTAAAGGTGAAAAACAATTTTCTATAAAAGAGTGGGCCGTTGGCATTTTGAAATTTCTTTTACATGAAATCTTGGCAAACGGAAAGCTTCTTGGAACCATTATCATTTTAACGATATTTAGCGTTCTTCTCCAGCATTTACAAAACGCCTTTGAAGAAAAAAATGTGAGCAAAGTTGCTTACTCCATTGTTTATATGGTGCTTGTCATTTTAGCTTTAAACAGTTTTCACGTAGCCATTTCCTATGCAACGAATGCGATTAACGGGATGACAAGCTTTCTTCTAGCCTTAATTCCGATGTTAATAGCTTTAATGGCGTCATCTGGAGGAGTTGCTTCGGCTGCATTTTTTCACCCCATTACCATTTTCTTGATGAACGGAAGCGGTTTGTTGATTGAAAAAATTGTTCTCCCTCTGCTGTTTTTGTCTTCTTTGTTATTTTTAATCAGCACGATGACGGATCAATATAAAGTTACTCAGCTTGCTCAGCTGTTCAGAAGCATTAGCATCTGGCTTTTAGGCATTTTCTTAACCATTTTTTTAGGAGTGATTTCTGTCCAGGGGGCGACGGCAGCTGTGACAGACGGGATCGCCTTGCGGACGACAAAGTTTATAACGGGAAACTTTATACCTGTGCTTGGAAAAATGTTTACGGAAGCGGCTGATACGCTCTTCAGCGCATCGATGCTGTTAAAAAACACAATTGGCGTCATTGGTGTTGCCATTCTCTTTTTGATCACCATTTTTCCGGCAATGAAAGTACTGGCGATTGCCTTCATCTATAAATTTGCTGCTGCCGTTTTGCAGCCTTTAGGGCCGGGAGAGATTATCTCCTGTTTAGACATCATCTCCAAGAGCATCATCTATATACTAGCGGCACTGATCCTTGTATCGTTCATGTTTTTTTTAAGCATTACAGTTATTATCGCAGCGAGCAATGTCACCATGATGGTTCGATAGGAGTGGTGGTATATGTCATTCATCACCGAATGGGTCACTAATATCATATTATTTATTTTTATTGCCATTATTTTAGATATGCTGCTGCCGAGATCCGCAATGCAAAAATATGTAAAAGTCGTTGTTAGTTTATTATTAGTGTCTGTCATTCTTACGCCGATTTTAAAAATATTTTCCTATGATTTTCCGAACTTGTTATCCGAGGAGCTGCTGAACTCGGAAGCAAAAGAAGATTCAATAAAAAAATCAATAGAATTTAAGAAAAATGAAATACAAGCTAACAACCGTGCATATATTTTAGAACAAATGGCTGTCCAAATGAAAAATTTAGCGGAAGAGGAGCTGGTAGAAAACTATGGTTTAAAGGTTCAAAAAATTCATCTTTCGGTTGATGAAACAAAAGAGAAGATTGAATCAGAAAACGATTTAAAGCAAGTTACAGTTTTCGTGGAAGAAAAAGATCTTCCCCACACGGTTGAAACGGTTAAACCGGTTGAAATCAACATGAACGAAGAAGACAAAAAAATGCTCGCAAATGAAAACGAAATAATTGCCCAGCTTGCTGAAACATGGGGAGTATCGAAAGAAAAAATTTCGATTGAAATGGAAGGAGGCGGCCTAAGTGAATGATAGGAAAAATTTTTTGCAGCGACTAGCCTCTCTTCTTCCCGGACGAAATATGCTCAAAAAATCAGCCACCTATCCATTCATGCTTATACTTTTGACGCTTGGAATCGCTTTTATGCTGATCGGCAGTTTTTTATCCGGCGAAAGCAAAACAGTAGAAACGATAAACACCGCTGCAGAAGGAGAGGATGTTGAGCCCGCATTTAAACAAACAACAAGTGAAAAAGGAACAATTGAACGTTATGAACAGCAGTATGCAAATGAGCTAAAAGGAGCGCTTCAGTCCATTTCAGGCGTAGGTGAGGTAGAAGTTATTGTCAATGTTGACTCTTCATCTGAAAGTGTGTTGGAAAAAAATCGCTCGATTCAAAACCAAACGACAGATGAGACGGACCGTGAAGGTGGAAAGCGGCAGGTGGAAGATAAATCTGTTGACGAACAAGTGGTAATCATTCGAAAAGGGGATCAAGAATCGCCCATCGTTGTAAAAACCGAAAAGCCAAAAATACGCGGGGTGTTAGTAGTAGCAAAAGGTGCTGAAAACGTTCAAATAAAAAAAATGATCACCGATGCAGTTACAAGGGTGCTTGATGTCGATAGTCATAGAGTAGCCGTATTGCCAAAAAAGTAAAGGAGGATGCTTGACATGTTAAAAAAACAAACTGTTTGGTTATTAACCATGTTAAGTTTAGTTGTTGTGCTGTCCGTTTATTACATTACATCTCCTGAAGGAGGATCTTCCCCTGATGTGGTGTTGACGGATACAGAGACGAATTCGAATGAAAAAGAAAGCGGAAATGACAATAATAAAGAACAAACAGAGCAACAAAAAACTGATGCGAAGCAGCAAGAAAAAGAACAATCGAGCAAGCAGTCCAGCGCAGAAGATGGATCGGTAGTCTCCACAATAACGGACGATGATTTATTTACTGCGCTGAGAATGGAAGTGGAAGATGAAAGAAGTGAACGCAAGCAGGAGCTGGAGACAATTATTGGGTCCAATGATGTCTCATCTGAGGAAAAAAACAATGCATATGAGGAGATGCGCGAATTATCCAAGCTGTCAGAGAAAGAGAAGGTATTAGAAACACTTATCAAAACAAAAGGCTACGAGGATGCATTAGTTCGCGCTGATGGAGACAAGGTGAGAATTACCGTAAAAGCGAAAGAACACTCCCCGCAGCAAGCAAACGAACTGATTCAATTGGTGAAGGATGAAATCCAGTCCATGCAGGATGTTGCCGTAACATTTGAAATAGCAAAGTAACATGACTCCCCGAAAAAAATCGGGGATTTTTTCATGTGAAGAAAAAGCTGCTTTGAATTGTTTGCTCATATTTTTAATAGTTATTGAATTTTAGCAAAAAGTTATCGTATCATAAATGATAGTTACTTTTAATACTTGATGATAATATCTAGCAAATTGGAATTCATTTTAAGGAGTGTTTTTTCATGTTAAATTTTAAGGAAATAAAGGAAATCATCAAATTGATCGATGATTCATCCATTGATGAATTTACATATGAAAGCGAAGGGGCAAAGGTCCAATTAAAAAAAACTGCGGCTCGCGCTAATCAGCATGTTGTCTATAACAATGCATCTGAAATTCAAGCTTTGCCAAAGCAGCCAGCTGCTGAATCTTTAGAACAGCCGAAAAAAGAGGTGCATTTGCCGAAAGAAGAAAGCGAGCAGAAAACAGAAAATTTACATAAAATTACTTCGCCGATGGTCGGCACATTTTATGCTGCTCCAAACCCAGATGCAGATCCTTATGTTACAATAGGATCAAAAGTAAAAGAGAATACCGTTGTTTGCATTGTAGAGGCAATGAAATTATTTAATGAGATTGAAGCGGAAGTAAAAGGCGAAATTGTCGACATTTTAGTTGAGAACGGTCAGCTTGTTGAATACGGACAACCATTATTCCTTGTAAAACCAGAGTGAGGGAAAGAAAATGTTTAAAAAATTGCTGATAGCAAACAGAGGAGAAATTGCAGTAAGAATCATACGCGCCTGCAAGGAATTAGGGATCGAAACAGTCGCCATATATTCTGAGGCGGATAAAGACTCCTTGCATGTTCAGCTTGCAGATGAAGCGTATTGCATAGGACCGACTGCATCTAAAGACAGCTATTTAAACTTTACGAACATCGTGAGTGTAGCGACGTTGACTGGATCAGAAGCCATTCATCCAGGCTACGGATTTTTGGCAGAAAACGCTGATTTCGCCGAGCTTTGCAATGATTGCAACATTGTTTTTGTAGGCCCTAGTCCAGAAGCAATTACAAAAATGGGAAAAAAAGATGTTGCTAGGGAAACAATGCGGCAGGCGGGTGTTCCGATTGTGCCTGGGTCAAAAGGGATCATTAAAAGCGAAGAGGAAGCAGTTGAGATCGCAAATCAAATCGGTTATCCAGTCATTATTAAAGCAGCCGCCGGAGGCGGAGGAAAAGGAATACGCGTTGCGAATGACGAAGAAAGCTTGCGGAAAGGGATCCAAATTACTCAGCAGGAAGCGCAAACAGCATTTGGAAACCCAGGTGTTTACATTGAAAAATGTATTGAAGATTTCCGCCATGTTGAAATCCAAATTCTTGCCGATCACCATGGAAACGTCGTTCATTTAGGTGAAAGGGACTGCAGCATTCAAAGGCGCTTACAAAAGCTGGTGGAAGAAACTCCTTCTCCTGCACTATCTGATAAAATGCGACATAAAATGGGGGAAGCGGCTGTAAAAGCAGCCAAAGCGGTGCGTTATTCCGGTGCAGGTACAGTGGAATTCATTTTTGATTATAAAAATGAGCAATTTTATTTCATGGAAATGAATACCCGCATTCAAGTTGAGCATCCTGTTACTGAAATGGTCACAGGCATTGATCTGATCAAAGAGCAGATCAAGATTGCAGCAAACGAACCACTAAGCTTTGAACAGAAAGACATTACATTTAACGGCTGGGCGATCGAATGTAGAATTAACGCAGAAAACCCGGAAAAGAATTTTATGCCTTCAGCTGGTAAAATCGAAATGTACCTGCCTCCGGGCGGACCGGGTGTCCGCATTGATTCTGCCTGCTACCCTGGCTATTCCATTCCGCCATATTATGATTCAATGGTCGCAAAGCTGATTACACACGGAGCGACAAGGGAAGAAGCGATAGCCAAAATGAAAAGAGCTTTAAGTGAATTTGTTATAGAAGGAGTGCATACAACCATACCTTTCCACCTGAAATTAATGGATCATGAAAAATTTATCAGCGGGGAGTTCAACACTAGATTTCTTGAAAATTATAAAATCATGTCATAATTTTGGAGGTGTACTATTTGAAAGATACAGGATTGGAAATGAATCATGAAGCAAGCTTTGGAAAAGTGGAAATCGCTCCGGAAGTCATTGAAGTCATCGCCGGAATTGCCGCATCTGAAATAGAAGGGGTAGCCCAAATGCGCGGCAATTTCGCTTCAGGAGTCGCTGAACGCTTTGGCAAAAAAAATCATGGTAAAGGCGTAAAAGTAGACTTAGGTGAAGAAGGCATTGTCATTGATGTATATTGTGTCATGAATTTCGGGGTTTCCATTCCGGCTGTTGCACAGAAAGTACAAGAAAACATTCGTCAAACGCTTTTAACGATGACGGCGCTTGAAATCAACGAAATCAACATTCATGTAGTGGGCATTCAGTTTGAAACGAAGACGGAAGAGCCTGAAATTCAAGAGGAAATGTAAAGGCGGAGGATATCCTCCCCTTTTTTGTTTAAAATAAAGAATAATAAGAAAGATTCTGAAATTTCTTTTCGGATAAACTTTCATATGTGATACAAGAGGCAGTTATGATATGATTCATATATGACATTTCGACATAGTTTGAAAAAAGGAGCAAAAAGATGAAACGGAGAACAGCTAGGAAAAAGGCATTGCAGGCACTGTTTCAAATTGACTTGGCTGAAGCGCTTCCTGAGGAAGCCATCAATCATGTTTTGGACGGTAATGAACATGATCCATTTTTAAATAAGCTTGTACTCGGAACGGTTGAACATCAAAACGAAATTGACGAATTGATAAAAAGGAATTTAACCAATTGGAAATTGGAAAGATTGGCTAACATTGACCGTGCCATTTTGCGTTTAGCTGTATATGAGATGAAATATGAACCGGATATTCCGTTCAATGTAACAATTGATGAAGCGATTGAACTTGCTAAAATGTTCGGAGATGTTCAGTCGAGCAAATTTGTAAATGGTGTCCTCTCAAGTATAAAAGAAGAGTTAGAAAAAAAAGCTTAGGAGGAAAAAGATGGTGGCGACGATTATTGACGGAAAAGAATTGGCAAAAGAAATGCGAAGCGAGTTAAAAAAAGAAGTGGAACAATTAAAGGAAAAAGGGGTAACACCCGGCCTTGCCATTATTTTAGTTGGAAATAATCCTGCTTCCCTTTCTTACATTAAGGGGAAGCAAAAAGCTTCGGAGGAAATCGGCGTTTCTTTTAAGCTGGAACATTTGGAGGAGTCGATTTCACAAGAAGAACTGCTTGAAGTGATAGAAAAATATAATCAGGACGATCGTTATGACGGAATTCTTGTTCAGCTTCCGTTACCTGACCATATTGATGAAACAGCAGTCATTGAAAAAATTTCTCCAGAAAAAGATGTGGATGGCTTTCATCCGATTAATGTTGGACGCATGATGACGGGACAGGATGCGTTTTTGCCGTGCACACCGGCCGGAATTGTTGAAATGATCAAATCTGCAAATATCGAAATTCCCGGAAAGCATGTTGTCGTTGTTGGCAGAAGCAATATTGTCGGAAAACCGGTCGGACAATTGCTTCTAAACGAAAATGCAACGGTTACATATTGCCATTCGAAAACGAAAAATTTACGGGAGCATACGATCCAAGGAGATATTTTAATCGTTGCTGTCGGGCGTCCTCATTTCATAGGTGCTGATCATATTAAAGAAGGTGCAGTCGTAATAGATGTTGGCGTCAATAGACTTGAGAACGGAAAACTTGTAGGCGATGTAAAATTTGATGAGGCAAAAGAAAAAGCAAGCGCCATTACTCCTGTTCCCGGCGGAGTAGGTCCAATGACGATTACGATGCTGGTTTATAATACGGTTAAATCCGCTAAGAAGCGGGTACGTCCATAAACTTGCTTTAAAGGAGTTGTTCATGAGTAACAAAAAATTTGTAACCGTTTCGGCGTTAACAAAATACCTTAAGCGAAAATTTGATGTTGATCCACATTTGCGCGATATTTGGGTAAAAGGCGAATTATCAAACGTAAAAATTCATGACAGCGGACATATTTATTTTACGTTAAAGGACGAGCATGCCAGAATACAGGCGGTTATGTTTTCAAGTTTTAACCGTTCTCTTCCATTTCGGCCAGAGGACGGGATAAACGTATTGGTACGCGGTGAAATTACCATTTACCAGCCCGGAGGAATATACCAAATTTATGCAAAGGAAATGGAGCCTGATGGAGTAGGAGGGCTTTATCTTGCATTCGAGCAGCTGAAAAAAAAATTGGAGCAAGAAGGGCTGTTCGATGTCAAGCATAAAAAAACGATTCCTGCCTTTCCAAAGACGATCGGTGTGATCACATCGCCGACAGGTGCAGCCGTCAGGGATATCATCACAACGATCAAACGAAGATACCCTGTGGCAAAAGTGGTGGTTATTCCCGCAATTGTTCAAGGTGTACAAGCGGGAAAATCGATTGTGAATAAAATACAGCTTGCCAACTCCCTCGGTTATTTCGATGTCCTCATTGTTGGAAGAGGAGGCGGATCGATTGAAGAGTTGTGGGCTTTCAATGAAGAGATGGTGGCAAGGGAAATTTTTAAATCAAAAATACCCGTTATATCTGCTGTAGGCCATGAAACAGATTATACAATCGCAGATTTTGTCGCCGATCTTCGGGCGCCGACTCCAACCGGAGCAGCAGAGCTGGCTGTTCCTAATATAACGGATTTAATCGAAAAGATCCGGGAACGGAACATTAGAATGACGAACGCTTTAAAGGAACGGATCAAAAAGGAAAAGCTCAAGCTTTTCCGCTTAACCAACTCATATGCATTCAAATATCCGAAAAAGCTTTATATGCAAAAAGAACAGGAGCTGGACATTTTATTCGAACGGTTTAAAAAAGCAGGAAAACGTTACTTAAACGATCAAACGAACCGATACTTGTTATTGACGAATCGTCTTAAAAACGAACTTCCATATGACCAAATTGAGCGGGCGAAGACAAGAATGAAGGATCTGGACAAAAAAATGCTGCGCGAGATGACAGCTTTATATCAACAGAAGCTGAATCGCTTTCAAGCATTGGCTTCTAAACTTGATGCGCTCAGCCCATTAAAGATTATGGAACGTGGATACAGCCTTGTGTATAAACAAGATAAGCTGGTAAAGAGCGTAAAACAAACGACTGAAGGGGATTTTATTCAAATTAAATTGCAGGACGGGACCATCCATTGTGAAGTATCTGAAATTGAGGAGAGAAGATCATGAATGATCAAAAAGAATTAACGTTTGAAGAAGCGATGAAAGAGCTGGAAGCAATTGTTTTAAAATTAGAAGACGGAGATGTTCCATTAGAACAGGCGATCCAATATTTTCAAGAAGGAATGAAGCTTTCAAAGCTTTGCCATGAAAAATTAACGCAAGCTGAAAAGCAATTGGATTTTATTCTTGATGAAGATGGAACGATCAAACCTTTCCAAGCACAGGAGGAAGAACAAAAGTGATGTCTTTTCCGGAATACTTAAAAACGCGCAAAGCTGCCATTGATTCCGTTCTTCCCACATATATTGAAAGATTAAATGCCCCGAAAATTATTAAAGAATCGATGCTTTATTCCTTAAATGCCGGCGGGAAACGTCTGCGCCCTATGCTCTTGCTTGCCGTTCTCCATTCGTATGGAAAAGAAGAGAAAATTGGCTACCCGGTCGCATGTGCGGTGGAATTGATTCATACGTATTCGCTCATTCATGATGACCTTCCATGCATGGACAATGATGATTTTAGAAGAGGAAAGCCGACCAATCATAAAGTATATGGAGAAGCCATAGCCGTGCTGGCAGGTGACGGATTACTGACTGAAAGCTTTCGGCTGATTGCTGATGCTGAAGAGCTTTCAGATCGCGTAAAATTGACGCTCATTTCAGAGCTTTCAAAGGCGGCTGGTGCAGAAGGAATGGTTGGCGGACAAGTTGCCGACATGGAAGGAGAAAACAAACAATTAACTTTAAAACAGCTTGAATATATTCATGAGCATAAAACAGCAAAGCTTCTGGCTTTCAGTATTATTGCAGGTGCCATCATTGCTGAGGCGTCGATTGAAGAAATAAATAAATTAAAGGAGTTCGCATACCATATAGGCATTGCCTTTCAAATTAAAGATGACATATTAGATGTTGAAGGAGACGAAGAAAAGATCGGAAAGCCTGTTGGTTCCGATGAAGAGAATAAAAAAACAACGTATTTGTCCGTACTGTCTTTGGAAGGTGCAAAGAAAAAATTGTCGGAGTATATTGAAACATCAAAGGCTATTTTGCAAACATGTTCCATAAACAATGAGCTTCTATTATCGTTTTGTGATTTAATTGGGGAGCGCGAACATTAAACGATGAAAATTCGGTGCACCTCCAACGGGTCGACAAAATGTGAGGAACGGGATTCGCATTTGAATGTGTGCATTCTCCAACAAGTTGAGGAAAACACTCCTATATGATATAATTCTGTCAGAAAACATGATGGAGTGGTGCAGTATTCTAGTCAGCCCTCCGGTTCTGAAGGCGGGCCTAAAAATCCGCTAAAGGGCACATCGATGAAGTTCCTGGTGTTGGCTTGAGGCGCCCAGCCTTGGGTTGATGCTGGGGGTTAAGGTTAGAGGGCGATCCACAATGGCATGTGGGCGTTGACCCTCTTTCCGCGGAGGCCCATTTTATGTGCAAAATGGGTATGAACCTGTCTACGCGCTTCATAGTGCAATGAGGCGCGGACAGCGTAGCCTGCCTTGAGTGGAGGCCGAGGGGATTATGGAAACAAGGAACTTTTTCATATGGCCAATGAAAGAGTTTCTTATGTGACATATGAAATCGGCTCTGCAAAAGAGGCTAGGAACCGGCTAAAGGCTGTTTGAGGAAAACTCCTAGACTGTTCACATGACATATATAGAGGATTGTAGTACGGACTAAGTGGCAATCCAGTCTAGCGTTTGGCGACAGCGCTAAGTCAGGTTTAAAGGGAAACCGCCGGGGCGGCAACGCCTGGTACTTGACTGGGAAAACCTACTGGACCTAAGCCGTAATGTTTACTCTATATATGACCACTCCATTTCGTTATATATAGTTTTTACATAGAAATCAGGTGTTATGCATTTCATGATGAAAGAGCTAATTCGATATTCAATACGATGGAGTTTAGGAATTGCCGTTATCACATTCGTGTTAGCGGCTCTTTTTTCAATTGTATCAACTGTTCTTCTGGAAGGCGTCGGATGGGCTGCCGGTATGATGATCGTTTTTGTGATCGTTTTAATCGGCATTTTTTTTGATATGCTCGGCATTGCTGCCACATCAGCAGATGAGGTTCCGTTTCATGCGATGGCGTCAAAGCGTGTGAGCGGTGCCAAGCATGCCATTCAAATTATCCGAAATGCCGATCGCTTTTCGAACTTTTGCAACGATGTTATTGGCGATATTTCCGGCATAATCAGCGGAACAGCCTCGGCTGTTGTCGTAGTGCAGCTGGCGGTGACGTTTGCCGACCGTCAAACTTCGGCGCTTGAGTTTACGATTTCAATCGTATTCACAAGCATTGTAGCCGCTCTTACTGTCGGAGGAAAAGCGTTTGGAAAGGCGTTTGCAATCCGTTTTTCAACTCCGATTATTTTTTATGTCGGAAAGATATTTTATTTTTTTGAAAAAAGATTTAATATTGTTTTGATGAAAGAGAAAAAAGGAAAGAATCATAAAAAAGCAAGCATATCTAAAAAGCGAAAGTGAGTGATCCGTTTTGGATCTATTGTCCATCGAAAATCCAAAATTTCTGAAAAAGTTTTCAATAAAAGAACTGGAGCAATTGAGCGCGGAAATTCGCCAATTTTTAATTGAAAAGCTGTCAGTGACCGGCGGACATATTGGACCAAATTTAGGAGTAGTTGAGCTGACAATATCTTTACATAAAATGTTTGACAGCCCGAAAGATAAATTTATTTGGGATGTAGGTCACCAGGCGTACGTTCATAAAATTTTGACAGGCAGGGCGAAAGAGTTTGATACGTTGAGGCAGTATAAAGGATTGTCCGGTTTTCCGAAGCGTTCAGAAAGCGAGCACGATGTTTGGGAAACGGGGCACAGTTCAACTTCACTTTCTGCGGCAATGGGAATGGTTATTGCCCGCGATTTAAAAGGAACGGATGAATATATTGTGCCGATTATCGGCGACGGTGCTTTAACCGGAGGCATGGCGCTTGAAGCATTGAATCACATCGGCCATGAACAAAAGGATATTATTGTTGTGTTAAACGATAATGAAATGTCTATTGCTCCAAACGTCGGTGCTCTTCATCATATACTTGGAAGATTAAGAACAACAGGCAAATATCACTGGGTAAAAGAAGAGTTGGAATACTTGTTAAAAAAAATTCCAGCTGTCGGAGGAAAGCTTGCCTCAACAGCAGAACGGCTTAAAGACAGTCTGAAATATTTATTCGTTTCGGGCATGTTTTTTGAGGAGCTTGGCTTTACCTATTTTGGACCGATTGACGGACATGATTTTCAGGCATTGATGGAAAACATTAGTTATGCCAAAAAAACAAAAGGCCCTGTTTTGCTGCATGTTATCACGAAAAAAGGAAAGGGCTATTTGCCTGCCGAAAAAGACAAGGTTGGAACATGGCATGGAACAGGCCCGTATAAAATTGAAACAGGCGATTTTGTTAAACCGAAAATATCGGCTCCGTCTTGGAGTGAATTAGTAAGTGAAACAGTTCGAAAATTAGCGAGAAACGATGAAAGAATTGTTGCAATTACACCAGCCATGCCGGTTGGTTCGAAACTTGAAAAATTCCGAGAAGAATTTCCGGACAGAATGTTTGATGTCGGTATTGCCGAGCAGCATGCGGTGACGCTTGCAGGAGGACTTGCTGCTGCCAATATGAAGCCGTTTTTGGCAATCTATTCAACCTTTTTGCAGCGCGGTTATGACCAAATGGTTCATGACATTTGCCGACAAAACTTAAATGTGTTTTTCGGAATTGACCGCGCAGGACTCGTCGGAGCTGACGGAGAAACCCATCAGGGAGTATTTGACATCGCTTTTTTGCGCCATATACCAAACATTGTATTAATGATGGCGAAAGACGAAAATGAAGGACAGCATATGGTTTATACGGCTCTGAAGTACGATGAAGGGCCGATCGCTCTTCGCTATCCGAGAGGAACAGGATTGGGTGTGCCTCTTGATCCTGAGCTGAAAGAAATTCCGATCGGTACGTGGGAAGTTCTTTTACAAGGTAAAGATGCTGTCATTTTAACATTTGGAACGACGATTAAAATGGCATTGGATGCAGCGAAAGCACTTGCCAAAAATAATGTTTCCGTTCGAGTCGTCAATGCCCGCTTTTTAAAGCCGCTTGATGAGAAAATGCTTCTTGAGATTTTCAACGAAGGAATACCGATTTTAACAGTAGAGGAAGCAGTTCTTGAAGGCGGTTTTGGCAGCTCGGTATTAGAATTTGCTGAAAAGCATGGCTTTACAAATCTTACAATGAAAAGAATGGGAATTCCAGATCGCTTTATCGAGCATGGAAGCGTGGAAAAACTGTTAGAAGAGATTGGATTAACAAAAGAAGGAATAATAAAAAATGTGCTCGAAGTAATACCAAAAAAAGAAAAAGGAATCAAATATGGGTAAAAAGGAACGTTTAGATGTATTGCTTGTAGAAAGAGGACTTGCAGAAACGAGAGAAAAAGCAAAAAGAGCCGTTATGGCCGGGCTTGTTTATTCAAATGAAAAACGATTGGATAAGCCTGGCGAAAAAATTGATCGCGACATCCCGTTAACTGTAAAGGGAGATGCGATCCCTTATGTTTCAAGAGGCGGTTTAAAGCTGGAAAAGGCATTGAAACAATTTGAAATCAGTGTGGCAGGAAAAATTATGGTAGATGTCGGCTCTTCTACGGGAGGATTTACCGACTGCGCCTTGAAGAACGGCGCAAAATTATGTTATGCGGTGGATGTCGGGTATAATCAATTGGATTGGAAGCTGCGTCAAGATGAACGTGTCATCGTGATGGAACGGACAAACTTCCGTTATGTAAAGCCGGAGGATTTTCAAAAGGGGCTTCCGGAATTTGCTACCATTGATGTATCGTTTATCTCTTTAAAATTGATCCTCCCTGTTTTAAAAACCATTTTGGTGCCCACTGGTGAATGCGTCGCGCTAATTAAGCCGCAATTTGAAGCAGGAAAAGAAAAAGTCGGGAAAAAAGGAATTGTGAAGGATGCTCGGGTTCATGAGGAAGTTTTGCATGACATAACGGCCTTTGCAATCAATGAAGGATTTGATTGCTTACATTTATCGTACTCTCCGATCACTGGCAGCAACGGGAATATAGAGTTTTTGCTCCATTTGTATTGGGGAGGGGCAAAAGAAAAAGGTGACATAAAATTTACGGAAACAATTGAAGAAATTGTGAAAAACGCTCATTCCACGTTAAAAATAAAGAGACAGGGATAACGAATACAAGTTATTCCTGTTTTTCTATGAGATATCATAACAGGAAAGAGAATAGGGGTGGTCGCTAATGACAAAAGGACAGCGTCTTATTAAAATTAGAGAGCTTGTCACAAATTACGAAATCGAAACGCAGGATGAACTAGTTGAAATGCTGAAAAATTTAGGTTTTAATGTCACCCAAGCAACCGTATCCCGCGACATCAAAGAGCTCCATTTAGTGAAGGTTCCGACATCTGATGGACGTTATAAATACAGCCTGCCCGCAGATCAGCGCTTCAATCCCCATCAAAAGCTGAAAAGAGCATTGATGGATGCGTTTGTTAAAATCGATTCTGCCGGACATTTGCTTGTGATGAAAACAATGCCGGGAAATGCTCATGCAATTGGTGCATTAATTGATAATTTGGACTGGGAAGAAATATTAGGGACAATTTGCGGCGATGACACGATTTTAATTATATGCAGGAAGAATGAAGACACCAAAACGTTGACGGAAAAATTTTTGGACATGCTTTAACAAGTTTGGGGTGAAAATGCGATGTTAGCGGAATTGTCGATTAAAAATTTTGCCATTATTGAATCCCTATCTCTTTCTTTTGAAAAAGGGCTGACAGTGCTGACGGGAGAAACGGGTGCTGGGAAATCGATCATTATTGATGCTATATCTCTTCTTGTAGGAGGACGCGGTTCTTCTGAATTTGTCCGAGCCGGTGAAAAGCGCGCTGAATTGGAAGGGTTGTTTATATTGGAAGAAGAGGACCATCCGTGCTTGAAAAAGTGCCATGAATTAGGAATAGATGCTAGTGAAGGCATGATTGTTTTAAACCGGAATATCTCCGCTAACGGAAAAAGCATTTGCAGAATTAATGGAAAGCTTGTCACAATCGGAATTCTCCGGGATATTGGGAGCACATTAGTCGATATACACGGACAGCACGATCATCAAGAGCTGATGGACGAGCAAAAGCATCTTCATCTTCTCGACGAATATGGCGGCGAAGAAGTGAAAAAAGCAAAGGATGCATACGTAAAGCTTTATAAAAAATACGCGGACTTAACAAAGCGGTTAAAAGCCCTTTCAGAAAATGAGCAGCAGATGGCGCATCGATTGGATTTATTGAAGTTTCAATTAAAGGAAATTGACGATGCCGATTTAAAAATGGATGAAGATATAAAGCTTCAGGAAGAACGGCAGGAAATGTTAAATTTTGAAAAAATTTATGAAGCCTTGAAAAATAGCTATGAATCGCTGCAGGGAGAGCAGCGCGGGCTTGATTTTTTACGACTTGCCATGAATCATTTAGAAGAAGCAGCAGAATTTAATAAACAGTTAAAAGAAATGTCCGAAACGCTGTCGAACAGTTTTTACGTTGTAGAGGATTTAACGTTTCAGCTTAGAAATGAATTAGAACGCATGGAATTTAATCCTGATCGGTTAAATATGATAGAGGACCGCCTCCATGTCATTCATCGGTTAAAACGAAAGTACGGGCAAACAATCAAAGACATTTTGCAATATAGAGATGAAATTGAAAAAGAGATCGATACGATTGAAAACCGTGATAGCCATATTCAAACGCTTAGAAATGAGCTTAAATCTGTCGTCGAAGAACTGCTGACAAAATCCCAACATTTAACGGCAATAAGAAAAAAATATGCAAACAAGCTAACTGCTCAAATCACATCTGAATTAAAACAGCTGTACATGGATAAAACTACATTTAAGGTTCAATTTTCGCAGAAAGAGGCCCAAGATTCCGCTTTGATCGATGGAATTCCAACGAAATTTGGAAGTGACGGCATGGATTTTGTGGAATTTTACATTTCCACCAATCCAGGCGAACCTCTTAAGCCTCTTGCGAAAATTGCTTCCGGCGGGGAATTATCAAGAATCATGCTTGCCTTAAAAACGATTTTTTCCAAGCATCAAGGAATTACTTCCATCATATTTGACGAGGTGGATACTGGTGTAAGCGGCCGTGTCGCCCAAGCGATCGGAGAAAAAATTTATCAGGTGTCGATTAACTCTCAAGTGCTATGCATCACGCATCTTCCTCAAGTTGCAGCGATGGCTGACAACCATCTATTAATTGCTAAGGAAGTAAGCAAAGAGGGAAGAACGAAAACAAAGGTTATTCCGCTTTCTGAAAAAGAAAAAATTGCAGAAATCGGCCGGATGATTGCTGGAGCGGAAGTGACGGAATTGTCGAAGCAGCATGCAAAAGAGCTGTTGGATCTGGCTATATCGGTGAAATCCTCCTAGCGGAAATAATTTCTTTAAGAAAAAGTTATAAATGACCTCGCTCAAGGAAAAATTATTAGATGTAGCCATGTGAAATAGTCATATGGTGTGGGTTAGGAGCGAGGAGAGTGAAGAAATGACTTTAGAATACATCAGAAAAATAATTGGTACGATTCTCCTTGTTTCTTTAATCAGTTTAGGCTTTTCAAAAGAGGTGCGACAATATTTACACATTCCGAAAACAATCACCATTTTTGAAAATGACGTTTATACAATAGAAAAAAATGTTATTCCAGCTCAAGCTCAAGTTCAGGATGTTCAAAACGCTTTCAAAGTGTCGGAAAGCGGGGACGAATTGCAGCTAAAAGGCACGAAATCTGGAGATGGACAAATTCTCTATGAAATAAAAGGCATGCCGGTTAAAAACGTGAATGTCAAAGTTCTCCCGGAATTAAAGGTAATTCCTGGAGGCCAATCGATCGGTGTTAAGTTAAATACACTTGGTGTTTTAGTAGTCGGCTTTCACCAAATTGAAACTGAAGCCGGAAAAAAATCACCGGGTGAATCGGCAGGTGTAGAAGTCGGCGATATGATAACAAAAATTAATGGGACAAAAATAGAAAAAATGAGTGATATTATTCCATTTATACAAGAAGCAGGAAGAACAGGCCGCCCTTTAGCGATCGAAGTAAAACGCAACAACAAAGTTCTCAACACGAAATTGACACCAGTCAAAGACAAAAGCGACAAAACGTATCGTATCGGTCTCTATATACGGGATTCTGCAGCAGGCATTGGAACGATGACGTTTTATGATCCGAAATCAAAAAAATACGGTGCTCTTGGGCACGTTATATCAGATATGGATACAAAAAAACCGATTGTGGTTGAAAACGGAAAAATTGTCCGGTCTACGGTAACGTCGATTGAAAAAGGAAGAGGCGGAAGTCCAGGTGAAAAATTAGCAAGATTTTCAGAAAAACATGAAGTGATCGGCTCTATTTCAAAAAACAGTCCATTCGGCATATTTGGCAGGCTGAATCAAGAAGTGAAAAACGGAATTATGGACAAACCGATACCAGTTGCTTTTTCACATCAAGTGAAAGAAGGTCCTGCACAAATTTTAACAGTGGTAGATCAAAATAAAGTGGAAGCATTTGATGTAGAAATTGTCAGTACCGTTAATCAAAAGTTTCCTGCAACAAAAGGTATGGTCATAAAAGTGACAGATAAGGAGTTGCTTAAGAAAACAGGAGGCATTGTTCAAGGAATGAGCGGCAGTCCAATCATTCAAGATGGAAAGCTGGTTGGCGCTGTGACTCATGTATTTGTCAATGATCCGACATCTGGTTACGGTGTTCACATTGAATGGATGCTGCAAGACGCAGGGATTAGTATGGACGAAAAGCAGCAAAAAGCGAGTTAACGCACTCGCTTTTTCTTATTACATGATGCAGCGTTCTTAAATAAATCCTTTTGCGAAAAACGTCACGTTCACATAAAGGAGTTTTGTGAAGTGGGCTGTTTGCTTTAAAAGCAAGGGAAGTGTACTGGCTCAATCAAGCGAAAATTTATGTATAAACTTATTTAATTCGACATACATATTTATTACAAAAACGCTGTTTATGTTTGTTAGAGGAGAATTTTGCTTGAAATCGAAAACTTTATTCATAATAAGAAGAACTTTGAAAAAACACATAATTTTTCACTTTTTTTAAAAAAGGAAAAGGATTCTCTGTAAAGTTGTCGAAAATATCTTGTAGATCAAACAATGTATAATTTTGTAAAGAGGATTGGGAGGAGTGCGTGTGGAAAAAATTAAAGTATGTATCGTTGATGATAATCGAGAGCTTGTTGCCCTTTTGGATGAATATTTATCCAGCCAGGAGGATATGGAAGTAATCGGCGTTGCTTACAATGGTCAGGAATGTTTAAATATTTTGAATGAAAAAAGCCCGGACGTCCTTGTTTTGGATATCATTATGCCCCATTTAGATGGATTAGCAGTACTGCAAAAGCTCAAGGAGCTAAACAAAGCGAAAAAGCCGAACGTAATCATGTTAACTGCTTTTGGCCAGGAGGATGTAACGAAAAAAGCGGTCGACCTAGGGGCTGCTTATTTTATTTTAAAACCGTTCGATATGGAACAGCTGGCTGGAAATATTCGTCAAGTGAGTGGAAAGCCTTCGCCTCTAATGAAAAATATATCTTTACATAAATCTGGCTCTGCTGTTTCTGAAAATAAAAATGACAATCTAGACGCTAGTATTACAAGCATTATTCATGAAATCGGGGTTCCTGCGCACATCAAAGGATATTTATATTTAAGAGAAGCGATTTCCATGGTTTATAATGATATCGAGCTGTTAGGATCGATTACAAAAGTGCTTTATCCAGATATTGCGAAAAAATTTAACACAACGGCAAGCCGTGTGGAACGTGCTATCCGCCATGCTATTGAAGTAGCATGGAGCCGCGGCAATATTGAATCTATCTCATCGCTGTTTGGCTACACAGTCAGCATGTCAAAAGCCAAACCGACGAACTCGGAATTTATTGCAATGGTGGCAGATAAATTGAGATTGGAGCATAAGGCCTCCTGAAAAAAAAGTAACCGCTGAGCCTAACGGCGGTTACTTTTTTTCTGAAAACGCGGCTGAACTCGATTGCGTTTTCTATCTCTATGCAAAATAAATCCTCCTATAAAGAACAATCCTGCTAGGAAAAATAATAAACCCATTAAAAATTGCAGCCATAAGTAAGGAAACGGGGGCTGTAAAATGCCAAAAAGCATGTCTCTCATTAATTTAATTCCGTAAACCGCCAGGATCCCTGGAATCACCATAATCAACAATGCAATAAGCCTTATCATTTGACTTTATATCCCTTTCTGTTAAAATAGAGCGAATCAATTTCATTTTTACGATCATATTACAATTTGTCAATACAAATAAACATGTTATGATGAAGATATGCCATTTTATTAACGATGAATGGACAAGGAGCATACGTCTTTTCTATATAAATATTTTTAAAAATCGGATTTTTAGCATACATAGAAGAGATGAAGGAAGGAGAGTTTCATGGCCAAAGAATATGATGTAGTGATTTTAGGAGGAGGAACGGCAGGATATGTTACAGCGATCCGGGCATCCCAGCTCGGAATGAAAACAGCTATTGTTGAAAAATCAAAGCTTGGAGGGACCTGTTTGCATTCGGGCTGCATCCCGAGCAAAGTTTTATTGCGAAGCGCTGAAATATTTGCTCAATCAAAAAAAAGCAGCGACTTTGGAATCGAGCTGTCCAATGTTCAAGTCAATTTTGATAAAGTGCAGGAGCGGAAGGAAAAGATAGTTTCTCAACTTTATCAAGGGGTCAGGCAATTAGTCAAAAAGGGAAAGATCGATGTGTTTCATGGCATCGGACGAATTTTAGGTGCGTCCATCTTTTCTCCACAGCCGGGAACAGTTTCTGTAGAGATGGAAAACGGGGAGGAAAACCAAATTTTACTTCCGAAATACGTTATTATTGCAACTGGATCGCGCCCTCGTGAATTGCCTGGATTAACGATTGACGGCGAGACTATTTTGACGTCAGATGAAGCATTGCAATTACAACGCCTTCCTTCATCTATGATCATTGTGGGCGGCGGAGTGATTGGAATGGAATGGGCATCTATGCTCTCTGATTTCGGAGTTGAAGTCACGATCCTTGAAATGGCGGATCGAATTTTGCCGTCAGAAGATATTGAAATAAGTAAAGAAATGGAACGGCTAATGAGGAAAAAAGGAGTCCGCATTTTTACGAATATATCGATTTTGCCTGAAAAAACAGAAATACAAAACGGAATCACAGTGTTCATCGAACAGGATGGACAAGAAATCAGTTTGCACAGTGAAAAACTGCTGTTGTCAATAGGGAGAAAAGGGAATACAGAAGGAATTGGATTGGAAAATACCGAAATTGAAATCCATAATGGCTATATTGTGACAAACGAGTTTTATCAAACAAAGGAATCAAACATCTATGCAGTCGGTGATGTCATCGGCGGTCTTCAGCTTGCCCATGTCGCATCGCAAGAAGGAATACGCGCCGTAGAACATATTGCAGGAGAGAATGTTTTGCCAATTGACTACAAAAAAGTCCCTAAATGTATTTATTCGAATCCTGCAGCTGCAAGTATCGGTTTAACAGAACAAGAAGCGAGGGAAAAAGGCTATACCGTCAAAATCGGAAAATTTCCTTTTCAAGGAGTTGGAAAAGCGCTCATTTATGGAGAACCGCAAGGGTTTGTCAAAATTGTCGCAGATGAAAAGACCGATGATCTTTTAGGAATTCATATTATCGGACCAAATGCAACAGAGCTGATTTCTGAAGGAAGTTTAGCAAGCTTTCTCGATGCAAGCTCTTGGGAACTCTCCCGTACGATTCATGCCCATCCAACATTGTCAGAAGGGATAATGGAAGCGGCTCTTGCGGTAAATGGCAAAGCAATACATATATAAGCTAGGGAGGTCTTGTCATGCCCAAAAATCGTCACCAGTCTTTAGGTTTAACGGATCAGGACGTATTAAACATGTATGAAACGATGCTTCTTGCAAGAAAAGTGGACGAACGGATGTGGCTTTTAAACCGAGCAGGAAAAATCCCATTTGTCATCTCATGTCAAGGGCATGAAGGCGCTCAAGTTGGTGCAGCCTTTGCCTTGGATAAAACAAAGGATTATATTTTGCCTTACTACCGTGATGTAGGCGTTGTCCTGCACTTTGGAATGACCGTGAAAGAATTAATGCTGTCAGCATTTGCAAAAGCGGAAGACCCGAATTCCGGGGGCAGGCAAATGCCGGGACATTTCGGCCAAAAGAAAAATCGGATTGTAACTGGTTCATCCCCTGTTACAACTCAAGTTCCTCATGCAGCTGGAATCGCCTTAGCAGGAAAAATCGATAAAAAGGATTTTGTCACATTTGTTTCCTTTGGGGAAGGATCTTCGAACCAAGGAGATTTTCATGAAGGGGCGAATTTTGCTGGAGTACATAAATTACCTGTCATTTTGATGTGTGAAAATAACCAATACGCCATCAGCGTTCCGATTCAAAAGCAATTAGCTTGCGAAAAAGTGTCAGACAGAGCAGCAGGGTACGGCATGCACGGGGTGACTGTAGATGGAAACGATCCTCTTGAAGTGTATAAAGTTGTGAAAGAAGCGAGAGAAAGAGCTGTCCGAGGAGAGGGACCGACATTGGTTGAAACGCTTGTGCACCGCCTTACACCCCATTCGAGCGATGATGATGATCGGAGCTACCGGACAAAAGAAGAAATCGAAGAAGCTAAGAAAAAAGATCCGATTTATACGTTTGCATCCTATTTAAAAGAAATTGGATTGTTAACAGAGGAATTGGAACAAAATATGCAGACGAAAATTGCAAGCGTAATCGATGAAGCAACTGATTATGCAGAAAATGCGCCTTATGCGGCTCCGGAACATGCACTGAAACATGTGTATGGAAACTGAAGGAGGAAAAAAGATGCCAATTATGTCATATATCGAAGCAGTTACAGCTGCACTTCGTGAGGAAATGGAGCGAGATGAAAAAGTATTTCTACTAGGAGAAGATGTCGGGAAAAAAGGAGGAGTTTTTAAAGCGACTCAAGGGTTATATGAACAGTTTGGAGAAGAGAGGGTAATCGATGCTCCCCTTGCTGAATCTGCTATCGCTGGCGTCGGAATAGGAGCGGCCATGTACGGAATGCGCCCTGTTTGTGAAATACAATTTGCTGATTTTATTATGCCGGCTGTCAATCAAATTATTTCAGAAGCAGCGAAAATACGGTATCGCTCCAACAATGACTGGAACTGTCCGATTACGATTCGGGCGCCGTTTGGCGGAGGAGTGCACGGTGCTTTATACCATTCTCAGTCTGTTGAAGCGGTATTTGCCAACCAGCCTGGTTTGAAAATTGTCATACCTTCTACGCCGTATGACGTAAAAGGATTATTAAAAGCAGCGATACGCGATGATGATCCTGTCTTATTTTTTGAACATAAGCGGGCATACAGGCTCATTAAAGGGGAAGTTCCGGCAGATGATTATGTTTTGCCGATTGGAAAGGCGGATGTCAAGCTGGAAGGGGATGACATTACCGTTATTACATATGGATTGTGCGTTCATTTTGCTCTGCAGGCAGCTGAACGATTAGAAAAAGATGGAATTTCTGTCCACCTTTTAGATTTAAGAACGGTATATCCGCTTGATCAGGAGGCTATTATTGAGGCCGCTTCAAAAACCGGCAAGGTGCTTCTCGTGACTGAGGATAATAAAGAAGGCAGTGTAATGAGCGAGGTATCCGCCATTATTGCAGAGCATTGTTTGTTTGATCTTGATGCACCAATTAAACGGCTTGCAGGCCCGGATGTACCTGCGATGCCATTTGCACCGACAATGGAAAAATTTTTTATGATGAATGCAGAAAAAATTGAAAAAGCGATGAGAGAATTGGCAGAGTTTTAAAGTTGACCCTAATCTCAAGGAGGAATCAACGTGCTAATCGAAGAAATGAAAATGCCTCAATTAGGAGAAAGCGTGACAGAAGGAACAATCAGCAAGTGGCTCGTCTCCATCGGCGATAAGGTCAACAAATATGATCCCATTGCAGAAGTTATGACGGATAAAGTGAATGCAGAAGTTCCTTCATCATATACAGGTGTAATTAAAGAGCTTTTAGCTGAGGAGGGAGATACTCTCCAAGTTGGCGAAGTTATTTGCAGAATTGAAGTGGAGGCTGTGGCGGTTGAACAAGAAAAAAACATTCAGCCAAAAGACAGTCTTTATGCTAATGACCATCAGCCGGCTGAAAAAGAAGAAACGGAAAAGAAGACTATGAAAAACAGGTATTCTCCGGCAGTGCTCCGGCTAGCTCAAGAACATGATATTGATTTAGAAAAAGTCAACGGAACGGGAGCTTTCGGAAGAATTACCCGAAAAGATGTGTTGAAACTGATTGAAGCAGGTAATATACCGAAAAAGGGCTCCTTGATCCAAGAAACGAAATCCTATAAATCACCTAAAACAGCCGGTGATACTGAAATTCCTGTTTCTGGGGTGCGCAAAGCCATTGCTCAAAATATGGCGCGAAGCAAAACAGAAATTCCCCATGCTTGGATGATGATTGAGGTCGATGTAACTGGGTTAGTTGAATTAAGAAATTCGATCAAGGAAGAATTTAAAGCAAAAGAAGGTTTTCCTTTAACATTTTTCCCGTTTTTTGTGAAAAGCGTTGCAGAAGCGTTGAAAGAATATCCGCAAATGAATTCGACTTGGGCGGGGGATAAAATTATTCAAAAGAAAGACATTAATATTTCGATCGCTGTTGCAACAGATGATGCGCTTTATGTACCAGTTATTAAACATGCTGATGAAAAATCCATTAAAGGAATTGCTCGAGAAATTAACGAGCTTGCTTTAAAGGTTAGAACGGGAACGATTGAAGCGAAGGAAATGGAAGGCGGTACATTTACCGTTAACAACACAGGTTCATTCGGCTCTATTCAATCAATGGGAATTATTAACTATCCACAAGCGGCTTTGCTGCAAGTAGAAACGATTGTGAAAAGATTAGTTGTCATGAAAAACGGAATGATCGCCGTGCGCGATATGGTGAATCTCTGCCTTTCTCTCGATCATAGAGTATTAGATGGGGTTGTATGCGGAAGATTTTTGCAAAGAGTAAAACAAATATTAGAAGGTATTTCGAAAGAAACGACATCCGTATATTAGTCCTTTGAGTTATTAGAAATAATGCTTAAGCAGAATTGGTTAACATTTGCTTCAAAGATTGCTGTTATTGTAAGATAACAATATAATGGTGAAAAAAAGGGAAAGGGGTGCGAATGAATGAGCATCGATTTTAATTTCTTCATGAACGACATAGTTCGCCAAGCGCGTGAGGAAATCGTTGCCGCTGGCTATACGGAATTGAAAACACCGGAAGAAGTGGATGAAGCTTTAACGAAAAAAGGAACCACTTTAGTAATGGTTAATTCTGTTTGCGGCTGTGCAGGCGGAATCGCAAGACCGGCTGCATATCATGCGCTTCATTATGATAAACGTCCTGATCAATTAGTGACTGTATTTGCAGGTCAAGATAAAGAAGCTACGGAACGAGCTAGATCTTATTTTACCGGTTATCCGCCGTCTTCTCCATCTTTTGCGCTGCTCAAGGATGGAAAGCTCGTTACCATGATTGAACGCCATGAAATCGAAGGACATGAGCCGATGTCTGTTGTCCAAAAATTGCAAGAGGCATTCGAGCAATATTGTGACGAAGTATAAAAAGAAAAGGCTGCCATTTTTAGATGTGGCGCCTTTTTTATTTCGAAAAGAGAATAGGCAAATGATGGTGATGAGTAATGAGAAAATTTAAAATCGGTTATCGTACGTTAAAAACAGCGATAGGTGCTCCTCTATCGATATTTTTAGCACAGCTGATGGATTTAAACCATTTTGTTTCCACCGGCATCATCGCGATTCTTTGTATTCAAGTAACAAAAAAGAAATCATTGAAAAGCGCTTGGTCCAGGTTTTTTGCTTGTATAACGGGAATGATGTTTTCTTTTCTTTTTTTTGAAATTTTTGGTTACCATCCAATTGTCATTGGATTTCTGTTGCTTTTTTTCATACCGACAATGGTGCTTTTTAAAACGACAGAAGGCATTGTAACGAGCGCTGTTATTATTTTGCACTTATATGAAGCAGGTCAAATAACGCTGGATATTGTTCAAAACGAACTTTTGATTATTGTGACAGGGATCGGAGTAGCGCTCTTAATGAATCTGTATATGCCGAGCCTAGAAAATGACCTTAATGTTTATCGAAAAGAAGTAGAAAAAAACTTTGCGGTTATTTTTGAAAAAATTGTAGCTTTTTTAAGAGAAGGCGACTATACGTGGGATGGAAAAGAAATTCCTGAGACAGCCGATATCATTGAAAAAGGGAAAGGATTGGCGCTCCGAAATGTAGAAAATCGTTTGCTAAGACATGAAGACCAATATTATGCATATTTTAAAATGAGAGAAAAACAATTTGAAATCATTGAACGAGTGCTGCCGACGTTCACGATGATCACCGCAAACGTAGAACAAGCGCACCTTATTGCACAGTTTATTGAAGAGTTAAAAGACAACATTCATTCCGGAAATACAGCAAAGAAATTTTTAAAAAAGCTAGATGACATCAAAAAAGAGATGGGAAGGGCACCGCTTCCGAAAACAAGAAAGGAATTTGAAACGAGAGCGAGGCTTTATCATTTTTTATATGAAATGGAGCAATATTTAATTATTAAAAGCCAGTTTAAAGGTCTTGCCGACGCCAAAAAAGGAAAAGGATGAAGCGCTTGTCATTGAGCACAATAAAACGAGAGATCGTGTCAATGCTTTTTTCGTACATATGTTTAGAAGAAACGCCTTTACGAGCTGCACTTTTCAAAATACAAACAGAAGAATGGACCGTGTATGCTGAAAAAAATCGGCTAAGAATGTTCACCATATCGGTTCGCATGATCTGAAAATATTCGTGAACAGCTATGGAATAAATCAGCGTGATCTGTAAAAAAATTCGCGGCAACGATGCCAAAAGTCCGCAGCGGACGAGATTGATTTTGCGAAAATGAATGTGCGGAATTCATGGACTTTATCGGAAAATATGTAACAAAAGGTAGTATGAGGACGAGCAATCGAGAGGAGGAAGCACCGATTTGAAAGAAATTGTTTTTCACCAAACAGCCTATGTGGTGTAAAAAGTGCATGTTGAATTTTTAAAGCCACATAGTGATGCCTGTTAAAATTGAGGTGATCAGCAATGAACCTAACATAATATAAACAACCCACTTTTGCATTTTTTTGCTTGTCATCATGATTCCCTCCATATACATGATTTATAAAACATTGTACAACGATTTTTTAGAGGGGACAACCTTCATCGACAGCTTCTTTTTGATTTCACAAGCGGAATCAAAATCGGTTACACTAAACATGAATACATAATTAGGAGGAAAGACAAAATGGTTCAGGAAAACCGGCTAGTGAATGAATTTTTAGAACTCGTGAAAATTGATTCAGAAACAAAATTTGAACGGGAAATAGCAAATGTATTAAAGCAAAAATTTACCGAGCTTGGACTACAAGTAATAGAAGACGAATCAATTGAAAAAACAGGACATGGAGCAGGAAATTTAATTTGTACGCTAGAGGCGACGAAAGAAGGCGTTGATACGATTTATTTTACCTCTCATATGGATACGGTCGTACCTGGAAAAGGGGTAAAACCTTCTATACAAAACGGATATATTGTGACGGACGGAACAACGATTTTAGGCGCTGATGATAAAGCGGGCCTTGCCGCAATGCTGGAAGCGGTGCGTGTATTAAAAGAAAATAACATTCCTCACGGGAAAATCGAGTTTGTCATTACGGTTGGAGAAGAATCAGGTTTAATTGGGGCAAAAGCGCTCGATTCAAAACTGATTACCGCGCAATACGGGTATGCATTGGACAGTGACGGAAAAGTTGGAGACATTATTGTTTCGGCGCCGACACATGCAAAAATTAAAGCGACGATTCACGGAAAAACCGCTCATGCCGGGGTAGCGCCAGAAAAAGGAATTTCCGCTATTACGGTTGCAGCAAAAGCAGTTGCCAATATGCCTTTAGGCCGAATCGATGAAGAAACAACGGCAAATATCGGCCGTTTTGAAGGGGGAACGCAAACAAATATCGTATGCGACCGCGTTGATATTTTAGCTGAAGCGCGTTCACTTGTACCTGAAAAATTGGAGCAGCAAGTACAAAAAATGAAGGAAGCTTTTGAAACAGCTGCTGCCGAAATGGGAGCAAAAGCAGAAGTGGATATTAACGTAATGTATCCCGGATTTACGTTTACCGATGAAGATAAGGTCGTTCAAATTGCTAAAAAAGCTATCAAAACAATCGGCAGAGAGAGCAGATTGTTAAAAAGCGGGGGCGGAAGCGATGCGAATATTATCGCTGGCTTCGGTATTCCGACTGTTAATCTTGCTGTTGGTTATGAGGAAATTCATACAACAAATGAAAAAATGCCGATTGAGGAGCTTGTCAAAACAGCAGAATTAGTTGTCGCCATTATAAAAGAGGTAGCAAACCAATAGAGCTTTGAAAATTTGAAGCCGGAAGCTCGTCACTCAGCAAACGATCCGATGTGCCAGGCCTTAGGCTTCATAATAAGAATTGACAGCTCCAAAACATCTGCAAGACCTCTGATAGTTTTTACAACCTCCGGCTTCTATAATATTGACAGCCGTTCCGCTCTTCCAGCGTCGTGTTGGAAGAGCATCTTTTTTATTGATATTTTTCTAGTACTGAGAAAAACTCTTTAGCAAATTGATAAAACACTTTAACGGACGGGGCCAGCTCGTAATTTTTCGATATAATAATGCCGACATTTCTGCTTACACGAGGCATTTCAATCGGAATTTTTACTGTAAAACGAGGCATTGTTTCATAAAAAGTGCTTTCAGGCAGCAATGTTACGCCAATTTCTGCCGATACGAGCCCTTTGATGGCATCTAAATCTTCCCCTTCCGATGAAATAATTGGGGAAAATCCAGCCTGTTGACACGCTTCATGCACGATTTTATGCAGAATATAACCTTCTGGAAACGTCACAAACGGTTCATTACGCAATTCAGTCAGCACTAAGCTTTTTTTGTGCGCAAGCGGATGATTGTGCGGCAAAAGGGCTGCAAAGGATTCCGTAAATAAAATATCCCCTTTCACATCGTTGTCATCCGTCGGAATAGGACCGAGAAAAGCTAAATCGATTTCTCTTTTTTTGACGGCTTCAATTAAATATTTATAAGAACCTTGTCGCAAATGAAAGGAAACGTTCGGGTGTTTTGCTTTAAAAGCGGAAATAACAGTCGGCATTGTATGGCTTGCCAAGCTCGTCGGAAAGCCGATTTTAACTGTTCCTCTTTCCGGATCCAAAAATTCTTCAATTTGCTGTTTGGCGTGTTCGATCGCTTTTAAAGCCGTCTCGACATGGGGCAAAAAATGACGTCCAATTGGAGTAAGCTTAACATTCCTTCCTTCCCTTTCAAAAAGCTCCACTCCGAGCTCCGCCTCTAAATTTGCTATTTGCCTGCTGATAGCCGACTGTGCGACATGAAGGGCTTCAGCAGCTTCTGAAACATGCTCCCGCTTTGCAACCTCCCAAAAATATATAAGCTGTCTCAGTTCCATTTGACTCACCCCCAAGCAATTTATATCAAAATGAGATTATTATTATCTAAATTATATATTGTTAATATTATTTTTGAAAACTACAATTATACATACAGACTTATCGGCATGAGAATGGGGGAGAAGAGATGAAACAGATAGGATTACCAAAGGCACAAGGTCTCTATCGTCCTGAATTTGAACATGATGCATGCGGGATCGGTTTATATGCTCATCTGAAGGGGAGACCTTCTCATGATATTGTCAAAAAAGGCCTTCACATGCTTTGTCAATTGGAGCACCGCGGCGGACAAGGAAGCGATCCGAAAACTGGAGACGGTGCAGGCATTATGGTTCAAATTCCGCACAATTATTTTAAAGTTGCTTGCGGACGAATGAACCTTCCAGAAAAAGGACGATATGGAGTCGGAATGGTCTTTTTGCCGAGTCGTGAACATGATCGGATACATTATGAAACAGAAATCAATAAAATCATTGAAAAAGAAGGACAAATATTATTAGGTTGGAGAACTGTGCCGGTAAATTCTGAAAAGATCGGTTGGCTTGCAAAAGAGAGCAAACCTTTCATCAGACAAGTATTTATTGGGGCGAGCGATGATATTCAAGACGAGCTTACTTTTGAGAGAAAGCTGTATGTTATTCGGAAACAAGCAGAACGTCTTGTTCAAAATAATGAATTTTATTTTGCAAGTTTATCAAGCCGGACAATTGTTTATAAAGGTCTCTTGACGCCTGAACAATTAGATGAATTTTATGTAGACTTGCAGGACGAGAGATTTCAATCAGCTTTTGCTCTAGTCCACTCCCGATTCAGCACCAATACGTTCCCAAGCTGGGAAAGAGCGCATCCAAACAGATATTTAATCCATAATGGCGAGATCAACACATTGCGCGGCAATGTGAATTGGATGGCTGCAAGGGAGAAGCTGTTTGTTTCAGACGTTTTCGGGGATGATTTGACAAAAATCACACCTATTTTAGATATGAACGGAAGCGATTCATCCATTTTAGACAACGCTTTTGAATTTTTTGTGCTGGCAGGGAAAAAGCTGGCGCACGCGGCGATGATGCTTATTCCTGAACCGTGGTTTTGGGATGATGAAATGGATGATGATAAGAAAGCATTTTATGAGTTTCACAGCTGTTTTATGGAGCCGTGGGACGGTCCAACGGCCATCTCGTTTACAGACGGAAAGCAGATCGGAGCTATTTTGGACCGCAATGGACTTAGACCAGCCCGCTACTATGTGACGAAAGATGATTACATTATTTTCTCATCAGAAGTCGGTGTGATTGATGTTGAACCGGAAAATGTGCTTTATAAAGACCGGCTGAGTCCAGGAAAAATGCTGTTGATTGACTTGGAAGAAGGAAGAATCATTTCTGATCAGGAAATCAAAGAAGAAATCGCCAAAGAAAAACCATATCGCCAGTGGATCAATGATCAGATGATTTCTATTTTCGACATCAATGTCCCTGAAGATGTTGAAAAGGTTGACGATCTAACCAAACTCCAAAAAGCGTTTGGTTATACGTATGAAGATGTTGAAAAAACAATTGCAGCAATGGTGATCGATGGAAAAGATCCGATCGGCGCAATGGGAAATGATACTCCTCTTGCAGTGCTGTCAGATCGCCCGCAAAGCTTGTTTAATTATTTTAAACAATTGTTTGCCCAAGTAACGAATCCTCCGATTGATGCGATTCGTGAATCGATCGTCACTTCTACGATGACACTGTTAGGAAAAGAAGGAAATATTCTCGATCCTGATCCATCAGCAGCACGACGCATTCGCTTAGAATCTCCAATTCTTTCGAATGAAGAACTCGCTGCTTTGAAAAATAATCCGTATCCTGAATTTAAATGCGTCACTTTGCCGGCTTTGTTTAAAGATGATTTGAAAAATGCATTAGATCAGCTCTTTCAAGCTGCTGATGAAGCGGTGGAAAACGGCGCTACACTTCTAGTTTTATCAGATCGCGGAGTAAATGAAGAATATGCAGCAATTCCAGCACTGCTTGCCGGAAGCGCTCTGCATCAATATATGGTGAAAAAAGGAACCCGCACGAAAGCAAGCATTATTGTTGAATGCGGAGAAGCGAGAGAAGTGCACCATTTTGCGGCTCTAATAGGATATGGTGTAGATGCGGTCAATCCTTATTTAGCTTTAGAAACAGTGCGAAATGCTGTTCAAAAGGGAACGATTCCATATTCATATAAAGAAGCAGTAAAAAGATTTAAAAAAGCGGTGACAGACGGGGTCGTCAAAGTCATGTCAAAAATGGGAATTTCTACGATTCAAAGCTACCGCGGAGCCCAAATTTTTGAAGCGGTCGGCATTGGAGAAGAAGTTATCGAGGAATACTTCACTGGAACAGCCTCGCAAATTGGAGGAATCGGATTAAAAGAAATTGAAAAAGAAGCGAAAATGCGTCATGCTCAAGGATTTAAAACAACTTATCGAGATGAAACGCTCGATCCAGGCAGCGAATTTCAATGGAGAAGAAACGGAGAACACCATGCATTCAATCCGAAAACGATCCATACGCTGCAATGGGCATGCCGGAAAAACGATTATAAGTTATTTAAAGAATACTCGAAGATGGCCAATGAAGAGCAAGTGACGTTTTTGCGCAACTTGTTTGAATTCAATGAATCTAGAAAACCGATTCCTATTGAAGAAGTTGAGCCGGTGGAATCAATCGTACGCCGCTTTAAAACAGGAGCAATGTCCTTCGGTTCCTTAAGCAAGGAAGCGCATGAAGCATTGGCGGTTGCGATGAACCGCATCGGTGGAAAAAGCAACAGCGGTGAAGGTGGAGAAGATCCGAACCGCTATGTTCCAGATGAAAATGGAGATTTGAAGCGAAGCGCCATAAAACAAGTAGCTTCCGGTCGCTTCGGCGTGAAAATCCATTATTTAGTCAATGCTGACGAGCTGCAAATTAAAATGGCTCAAGGAGCAAAGCCAGGTGAGGGCGGACAGCTGCCAAGCAAAAAGGTGTATCCTTGGATCGGAAAAGTTCGCGGCTCTACACCGGGTGTGGAATTGATTTCACCGCCTCCGCACCATGACATTTATTCAATTGAAGACTTGGCGCAGCTTATTCATGATTTGAAAAACGCGAATAGAGATGCCCGAATCAGCGTCAAGCTTGTTTCAAAAGCTGGAGTAGGAACGATTGCTGCTGGAGTTGCGAAAGGTGCAGCGGACGTTATTACAATCAGCGGCTATGACGGCGGTACCGGGGCATCTCCAAAGACGAGCATTAAGCATGCCGGACTTCCGTGGGAGCTCGGCCTTAGTGAAACACATCAAACGCTTATGCTCAACGGATTGCGTGACCGAGTCGTTCTTGAAACAGACGGCAAGCTGATGACAGGCCGTGATGTTGTGATGGCGGCATTGTTCGGGGCAGAAGAATTTGGTTTTGCAACCGCTCCTCTAGTCGTTCTAGGATGTGTCATGATGCGTGTATGTCATCTTGATACATGTCCAGTCGGAGTGGCAACGCAAAATCCTGAACTTCGTGAAAAATTTATGGGCAAGCCAGAGCATGTTGTTAATTTCATGTATTTCATCGCGCAGGAAGTTCGCGAAATCATGGCAAGCCTCGGATTCCGAACTATTGATGAAATGGTTGGAAGAGTAGATGTATTGAAGGTTAGCGACCGTGCAAAAAAACATTGGAAAGCAAAGCATCTTGACCTATCCCGCTTGCTTTATCAAGTGGAGGGTCCGCGAACATTTGCACGTCCGCAAAACCATAAAATCGACCAGTCATTAGACGTGAACGAAGTATTGCCGAAAGTTGAAGAGGCAATTAAACGGAAAGAAAAAGTTGAACTCCATTTGAACATTAAAAATGTGAACCGCGTCGTTGGAACCATTACAGGCAGCGAAATTGCAAAACAATATGGCGAAGAGGGGCTGCCGGAAGATACGATCAATCTTCATTTCTACGGCTCAGCAGGTCAAAGCTTTGCAGCGTTTGTACCGAAAGGAATGACGATGACGCTTACTGGCGACGCCAATGATTACATTGGAAAAGGCTTATCCGGCGGAAAAGTAATTGTCCGTCACCCGAAAGAAGCATCTTTTGCATCAAGTGACAATGTCATTATTGGAAATGTGGCGTTCTACGGTGCAACGAGCGGTGAAGCATATATTCAAGGGCGAGCCGGCGAAAGATTTTGTGTAAGAAACAGCGGTGTGAATGCTGTTGTTGAAGGTGTCGGCGATCACGGTTGTGAATATATGACCGGAGGACGTGTTGTCATTCTCGGATCTGTCGGCAAAAACTTTGCAGCTGGTATGTCCGGAGGCATTGCTTACGTATTGGCGGATGATCAGGAGAAATTCAAACGAACAGCCAATAAGGAATTAGTGTTATTTGAATCTCTTGAAGATGAAGAAGAAATCCGCACTGTATATGACATGATTTCGAAGCATTTCCAATATACAGAAAGTCCAAAGGCCCGGCATATATTAGATCATTGGGAAGAGTATGTCGGAAGATTTATTAAAGTGATACCTAGAAACTACAAACTAATGATCAGCACGATTGAAAAAATGGAAAATTCAGGTCTTACGAAAGAAGAAGCTGTACTTGCAGCATTTGAAGCGGTTGCGAATGAGAAAACAACCGCCGGTGAACCATTCGCTTTACAGGCTGTTGCAAATTAACCTCATTGCACACCTAGTGAATGGATGAAAAGGAGGGGGAGACTCGTGGGAAAAGCAACAGGTTTTATGGAGTATGTACGAGAAGAAGAGAAAAAACGTGATCCGCTTTCCCGCCTTGATGATTGGAAGGAATATTCATTCCCGTTTTCAAATGAAACACTTGCCAGACAAGGTGCCCGCTGCATGGACTGCGGGACTCCTTTCTGTCATATGGGAATGGAGATTAACGGCTTAACATCAGGTTGTCCGATTCATAATTTAATCCCTGAATGGAATGATCTTGTTTATAGAGGTAGATGGAAGGAAGCGCTGGACCGTCTTTTAAAAACAAATAATTTTCCTGAATTTACCGGAAGGGTTTGCCCTGCACCGTGTGAAGGATCTTGTACGGTTGCGATTTCAGATCCTGCTGTTGCCATTAAAGGCATCGAGCGCGCAATAATCGATAAGGGCTTTGACGAAGGATGGGTTCAGCCGAGAATTCCTGAAAAGCGCACAGGTAAAAAAGTCGCTATTGTTGGGTCAGGTCCTGCCGGTCTGGCATGTGCGGATCAATTAAACCAAGCGGGACATTCCGTTACGGTTTATGAGCGGGCTGATCGAATCGGCGGGTTATTAATGTACGGTATTCCGAATATGAAGCTTGAGAAGGAAATTGTTGAAAGAAGAGTGCGTCTTTTAGAAGAAGAAGGAATTACGTTTATAACTAATACGGAAGTAGGCAAAGACATCACCGCTGATGAGCTTCGCTCCCAATATGATGCTGTTGTTTTATGCACAGGAGCGCAAAAGCAGCGTGATCTTGTGATTGAAGGAAGAGAATTAAACGGCGTGCACTTTGCGATGGATTATTTAACAGAAACGACGAAAAGCCTGCTCAATTCTAATTTTGCAGACAAAAAGTTTATTGATGCAAAAGATAAGCATGTCATCGTCATTGGCGGCGGTGATACAGGTGCTGACTGTGTAGCGACAGCATTGCGGCAAAAGTGTAAAAGCGTTGTGCAATTTGGTAAACATCCAGCCTTGCCGAAGGAGCGGGCGGAAGGCAATCCATGGCCTCAAGCTCCGCTGGTCTTTACGTTAGATTATGCATATGAGGAAGCCAAAAGCAAATTCGGACAGGATCCTCGTCAATTTTGCATCCAAACAAAGAAAATTGTCGGCGATGAAAATGGCAATGTAAAAGAATTGCATACGATTCAAATGGAAAAATCATTTGATGAAAACGGCAATGCGGTGTTTAAAGAAATACCCGGCACAGAAAAAGTATGGCCGTGCGATTTAGTCTTTATCGCAATCGGCTTTGAAGGGCCGGAACAGCCTGTTCTGAAGCAATTTGGCGTTGAAACGGTAAACCGGAAAGTGAACGCTCCGTACGGCAAATTTACAACAAATGTAGAAGGCGTATTTGCCGCAGGTGACGCAAGAAGAGGACAGAGCTTGATTGTCTGGGCGATTCATGAAGGAAGAGGTGCCGCAAGGGAAGTGGATCGTTTCTTAATGGGAGCGACGAATTTACCTTAAAATTATATTTTGAAATCCCGGGGCTGTCTAGAAAGTCAATCGCCATTGAAAATAAAAATCATAAACACCGATATATCAACGTTTCTAAAACATTAATGGGGGCGTCAATAAGCCGTAAAAACGACTTATTAGATACCCCCTTTCCTTTATTTTTAAAGCATTTGCATAGCAGGCAGCAAGAAATGCCAGCTTCATTCAGCTCTGTCCGCCCATTCAAAAGAACAAGGGAGCCTCTTTTATTTATGTATGGTACAATGATATTGGGTGATGTGTATGAGCCGCGTTATTTTGCATATTGATATGAATAGTTTTTACGCATCTGTTGAGGCTGCCTTTGATCCGTCGTTAAAAGGGCTGCCGCTTGCGATAGCCGGCAACCCGGAGGAGAGGAAAGGAATTGTTGTGACTTGCAGCTATGAAGCTAGAGCGTTTGGGGTAAAGACGACCATGCCAGTATGGGAGGCAAAGAAGCTTTGCCCGAATTTAATTGTCAAAAAGCCCCGTTTTGATCGTTATCGAAAAGCATCGAAAGCAATGTTTGCGATTTTATGTTCATACACACCGATTGTAGAGCCGGTTTCTATAGACGAAGGATATATGGATGTCACAGACGTCGCAAGACATCCGCTCGATCTGGCAAAAGAAATTCAACAGCGGCTTCTTGATGAGTTGGAGCTGCCGTCCAGCATCGGAATTGCCCCGAATAAATTTTTGGCTAAAACAGCTTCTGATATGAAAAAGCCTTTAGGCATAACGGTTTTAAGGAAGAGGGATATTAAAGAGAAATTGTGGCCTCTTGATGTAGAAGAGATGCATGGCGTAGGGGCGAAAACAGCTGAAAAATTAAAGAAGATCGGAATTCGGACAATCGGTGACCTTGCAAGAGGAAACGACGTTCAACTAGAAAAAATAATTGGTATTAATGGATTAAGGTTAAAAGAAAAAGCAAACGGCATTGACCATCGCCCGGTTGATCCATCGTCCGTTTATGATTTTAAAAGCGTCGGAAATCAGATGACGCTGCCCGAAGATGCAACAAATGAAGAAGAGTTAAAGAATGCCCTGAAAAGTTTGGCGAAATCGGTAAGTCTCCGATTGAAGAAAAAAGAGGCGGTAGCGACAAAAGTTGCAGTGATGCTTCGCTATAAAGACCGGACGACTGTAACAAAAAGTATGAAATTAGAAAACCCAACCGATGATGAAAGAACAATTTTCCAGCATGCTTTGATTGTTTTTCAAAAGCTGTGGAAAAACGAGCCTGTGCGCCTGCTCGGCATAACAGGGCAGGATGTGATGCACAAAAAAAATGCTTTTAAACAGCTTGATCTATTTACTTTTGAAGAAGAAGCGAAAAATGAACCGCTCCATCAGGCGATAGAAAAATTGTCTGAAAAATATGGAGAAGGAATTATCAAAAAAGGACTGAGCATGCATAAAGAGATTGATTCTTTCGGCTCGAGCTTCGGGAAAGATTTTTTCTTTAAATAAGTTTTTTAAGCCTGTACTTTGTATATGGCTTTGACTTGAAAACAATCTATTAATTATGGTATTTTCAGTTCTGTAGAATAGTTATTCGAAATAGAAAGGGACGTATTCATATGTCAAAACAGCAAATAGGTGTTATCGGATTAGCAGTAATGGGAAAAAATTTAGCATTGAATATTGAAAGCAGAGGCTACAGCGTTTCTGTCTACAACCGTTCTTCAGAAAAAACAGACGAAATGCTAAAAGAAGCAGCAGGAAAAAAAATCGTCGGAACGTATAGTATAGAGGAATTTGTCAATTCTCTTGAAAAGCCTCGAAAAATTTTACTGATGGTTAAAGCGGGTGCTGCGACTGATGCAACTATTGAACAGCTTCTTCCATATCTCGATGAAGGAGATATTTTAATTGACGGCGGAAATACATATTATAAAGATACTCAACGCCGCAGCAAACAGCTCGCTGAACGCGGCATCCATTTCATTGGCACAGGGGTTTCCGGCGGGGAAGAAGGAGCTTTAAAAGGCCCTTCCATCATGCCGGGAGGACAAAAAGAGGCTCATGAGCTTGTGCGTCCAATTTTTGAAGCGATCGCCGCTAAGGTAAATGGTGAGCCGTGCACCACCTACATTGGTCCAGATGGAGCAGGACATTACGTAAAAATGGTGCATAACGGCATTGAATACGGAGATATGCAATTAATTTCCGAAGCTTACTTCATTTTAAAACATGTTCTAGGGTTAAATGCTCAAGAGCTTCATGAAGTGTTTGCTGAATGGAATAAAGGAGAGCTCGACAGCTATTTAATTGAAATTACAGCAGATATTTTCACAAAAATCGATGAAGAAACAGGAAAACCGCTTGTCGATGTCATTCTTGACACCGCCGGGCAAAAAGGAACAGGAAAATGGACAAGCCAAGACGCTCTCGATTTAGGAATCCCTCTTCCGATCATTACTGAATCGGTATTTGCCCGTTTTATTTCCGCCATGAAGGAAGAGCGTGTTAAAGCAAGCAAACTGTTGAGCGGACCGAATGTACGGCCTTATGAAGGAAGCAAGGAAGAACTCATTGAAGCCGTTCGCAAAGCGCTGTACATGAGCAAAATTTGTTCTTATGCTCAAGGGTTTGCGCAAATGAAAGCAGCAAGCGAAGAGTATAATTGGAATTTAAAATACGGCGATATTGCCATGATCTTCCGCGGCGGCTGCATCATCCGCGCAGCGTTTTTGCAAAAAATCAAAGACGCTTACGATCGCGACCCTGATCTTCCAAACCTACTGTTGGACCCTTATTTTAAAGAAATTGTTGAAAGCTATCAGGGAGCTTTACGACAAGTTATTGCGATTGCCATCGAAAGAGGAATTCCAGTGCCGTGCTTCTCTGCCGCTCTTGCTTATTATGACAGCTACCGCACTGAAACATTGCCGGCAAACTTAATTCAAGCACAGCGCGATTATTTCGGCGCTCATACGTATCAGCGCGTTGACAAAGAAGGCATCTTCCATACAGATTGGCTGAATAAATAACGATAAAAAGCATCGGTTTTAACCGATGCTTTTTCATTTCGCCATGATTCCTTTCTCGTGAGCACCGTTCTGCTATTTTTCATTTTGAAAAAGGAAAATACAAAATTTTTCTTGATAAAAATTTCAACATAAATTACTATAAATTCAAATAAAGGTTATATATTCCATTAAGATATAAAACTAGACTTATAATTCATTTGCTAAAAAGCGAGATGAGTGATAAAAAATGATCCAATGGATAAAGGATAATAAATTTTCCAGCTATGTATTGTTTTTTATTGCTTTTACATTGTCGTTCATTTCGATCATTCTGTCCATCTATATATCGATGGGCTCAGAGGTGGAAAATATTCCAATCATGCTGAAAAAAGAAGGGGCGCCGGCTTATGCAGTTTTCGGAATTGTCCTCGTGTTTATTATATTATCAGTCATAATGCAATTATTTGTAGGAGCTTCCATTACTCATTTTTTCGTAAAATTTCTATTTAGAATTCCTTTACAATTTTCTTTATTTTATAGAGTTTATCTTATTTTCACTTCTTTTTTAGCGTTATCGATTATTTGGCAATTGTTTATGTTCCGAGATACTTCGAATATTTTTTTCATTGTAGCCAATCCGTTTTTACTCTCAGGTCTTTTTACTCTTTTTATTCTATTGAAAAGAATGGCGAATTTAAGCTGGAAAAAGCCGCTCCTTTTCACCATTTTTTCTTTATTCGTCTATTTGGCTTTTACATTTTTAGGAGGTTGCGTATTTGATGAAGAATACATTATGTGACGTGATCTTTTCTAATATGGCATCAGGATGAAGTTATGCAGTTTATTATAAAGGGTGCACTAAAAGCGGCTTTTAAAATTTAGTACTCTTAAAATATCACATGATTCATCCTTATTCACGAGAAAACCGATCTAAACTTGTGTAAGTGAGTATGATAAGACATGTATTTAAAATTATGCTATTTATTAACGAATAAAATCATCAAAGTATTTATAAACAGGCTTTTTTATTTAAGCGATGGAATTGGATTAAAGTCTAATATTTTTAATCCGATCCTTCAAATACTGAAAAGATATGCTGTTTTTGTATGTTTGGCTGCTTATATATTCTGGTTTGTACTTGCGGTCTTATTCCAAATCTTGTTTCACCATATTTCCTTGCCCATAAAAACATTGAATTTATTGATTATCTTATATATTTTGCAGCTGTGTATAATTCAGGCTGGAAGCGGTGTTAGCGATGAAATTCGCAATTTTGCAATTGAAAGCAGATTTTCAGCAGACATAAAGAAGAAATTGATCATCACTAATGAATTTTTAGGCTTTTTTTTAATATGGCTGTTTCTTTTGATCATGTCATTGCCTTTTTTTATCGTACAGACATATTACAACTCCTATGCAGGCTTTGTTTTTCTTCTGCAAATCTTTTCATTTTTGTTCTTCTATGGGTTTGTGCTGGCATTTATAAAATTTTTATTATTTGTGTTCAAGCGAAGCTACCCCTTTGGAAGCAATCGGTTCATGATTTCTTTCATTTATTTGCTTCTCTGTTTATTCATCAATGGAAAAAAAGAAGATCTTGAATTTTTTGTTGGTTCTGCCGTTCGTTATTTTATTCACGGAGATTTTGCGGATTTTGTAATAAAATTTGTCCCTACCGAAGTCAATTTATATGAGTTGAGAATACATGGATGGCTGTTTTGGCTGGGCATTGTTTTAATAGGAATTTGCTTGTTTTTCTTTCATAAAGCCTGCGATTATTTATTCATTGAAAAGCAAATAATACGATCTTTTTCTAAATACCATTTGCCTAAAAAGAAGTCATTATATATTTTTTTCAATTATATAAGATCAAACGGGATCATCAACAGCCATTTTTTCGTGACGTACACATTAACTGTTCTGCTGTTTCTATTTGTCGAATCTCTTCCTATAAAGGTGAATGATATATCCCTTTTTACAGTTTTTCTATTTATTTCTCTATTCATGAATCATAATCATTCGAATATCATTTTGCTTTGTAAAAGACATAAACTTTCGATCATTCAAACGTCTGTTATGTTTTCGTATATTTTATGGGTTCAATACTTCATTGTGGTGATTTTACTAATTTCTGCGAAGTTGATATCTGCTGATCTGGCAGCATTATCCTTTATTTTATTAGGATTTGCCTTTATATTTTCCAGTCTAATCATTTATTGTACGTTTATTTATCAATTTGAAAAATATTTTATTGACGAAAAAGCGTTTGAAAAATTAGGCGGGATTTTAATCGTTCTCTTTTTTGCCTTCGTTGCTGCTATAAAATCCTTGCTGCGTCTAATAGGTTTAAACAATTTATTTTTAGGAGAAATGCTAAGTCTCATTTGTGTTTGTACAATTTTATTTTTAATTTTTCATAAAATCGATCGAATAAGAGGCTTCTTTTATGAGCGATTTCATTGATTTTTGAATGATGGCGTGCTTGGAATTTACCTAAACAATCGGCTTCTACGAAAATTTATTGATAAAACGCACCATTTTTGTCGCATTATTCACTATGCTAATTTTTGCTGCTTTTTCAACAGCGATCGGTCATGGACAGCTTATCAACATTTCGCTTCATTTTATATAGGCTGGGAAGACAGCGGTCGCGTTGGCTTGCAGTCAGCTTCAATTAAGAATCAACAATGGGATTATGTTGTCTCCTCTTTAAATATAGAGGGAAATGTTAAAAATTAACATAAGTTAGGGTTGAAAAAGATGATTCAAGTTGCGGATTTAAAAAAGTCGTATCGGGCGAAAATGGAAATATTAAAAGGAGTTCAATTTACATTAGAACCAAATAATATCTATTGTCTATTAGGGAGGAATGGTGCGGGAAAAACGACATTGATGAAAATTTTGTCCGGCATTCTAGCTTATGATTCCGGCACGATTATAATAAAAGATAACAAAAAGCTTAATGAGCTTGTTCATTATGTTTCAGAGAAGCCAATTTTTCTAGATTTTTTATCTGGCTTTGACAACTTAGATTTTATTCAAAAAATCTATCATTTGAATATGTCGAAAGATGAATTGGAAAGGTTTTGTGAAGAACAAGGAATTCAGTCGTTTATCCACGAACTGGTCATCAATTATTCGCATGGAATGAAGCACCAGCTGGCTTTAGCCGTTGCTTTTTTAATAAAACCGAGGGTATTGCTGTTGGATGAGCCGCTAGTATCTTTAGACCCGATTAACATTGCTGAAACTTATAAGAAGCTCGTTTCTTATGCCAGAAGGGGAAATATTGTTCTTCTTTCCACGCATATGATCCCGATCGCCCATAAATTGGCCGATGAAATATTATTGCTGAAAAACGGGAAAATTCATCAAGTTGCCAATCAATACAGCGAAAGCGAACTGGAACATTATGTGTTAAATCAAATATAATAATATTTTTGCTGGATGCTTCAGCTATTTCAAAATCGATGCCGTTAATTATGCTGTCGGGCTTAAAACAGCAATTATTGTCAAGACCGAAAAAATCACCGATTTATCATTCTCCAGAATCTCATTGATCCTTTTATTGGGAGCCTCTTTTCCCGTAATCGACAGCTTCAAAGGGCTGAACGTTGCAGCCCTAATTGTTTTGGGGAGAATTCACCAGTATGCTGTAAAATCTCCATATAATTATAAAGAAAAGGATATATCCAAAAAAAGAATAGAAATGATTCCAATTAGAAGAATGGATAAACACGCCCGCTCGTTCAGCCGCTTGTTCAAAAATGCAGGCTAAAATACCAATTAAGCAAAGTAGGATTGGGCGAACAAAAGGACGGATTTTATGCATGACGATTAAAAATGAGGCGGTGATAATAGGTAGAATGACGAGCGTAAACAAGATGTTAATAGAGAAGATTTTCGGGAACAATCGTTTTGGAAAGGCGTAAAATCTGCATTCAACAAAAATCAAATCTAAGTATGTTCCAAGTAAAGAGGCAAAAAGTGCTGCAGCAAGTAAAGCAATGTTATTCCTTTCTAAGAAAAATTGCTTTTTTCGCCATGATGGTAAGTTCAATTTTTTCGATTGTTTTACAATAATCTTCATAAATATCCCCGCCTGAAAATGTTTCTTCTTTTAAATAGTGGATGACCTTCCAATCATGGAACCAATCTCCACTGTCCGCGTCTTCGTGTTTGATATTTCCCCAAGCGAATTTTAATTGAGGGCTGTAAATGCGCGGCTCTCCTTTTTTCAACTCGCACTTTTTTGTCCTTCGTTTATAGATTGTGCCTGGCAATGATTCTTTCACATGATGAAAGAGGTGCCCCCAGTAGTCTGCTCTCGAACCTGTATGCTTATTTTTTTTTGCCCAACGCAGCACTCCTTGTAAAACGTTCTCTTGGTGAAAAAGCAAAGAATATAAACGTTTACCTAACATAATTCGTTCATGAAGCGATGCAAAATGCTGCAGCGTCGCTCCGATTAAAGCAGGCTTTGTTTCATTTTCGACATACGGAAAGATGATGTGATTAAATCGCAAAAAATCATAAAGCTTGAAACCAATCGTGTTTAATACGGTCTTTTGAAAATGATGATTTTGAATAACATGTTTTTCTAAATAGTTTTGTTCATTGATGACCGTTGCGATTGCCAGTAGATAATAGTTTCTGTTTTCCCAATAGTGATTCCAGATTGTTTCCATAAATGTTGATACGTTTAAATAGGGGAGGAGGTAAAATAAGTTTCGTTTCATGCGCAAGCTGTGGTGATAAAGTAAAAATTGCGGGAATACATCTTGAAAGATTAACCAATTTCCACGTTCTAAAAATAAAAAGTAGTTTTTTTGCTCCTTTTCTGATATTAGCCTTGATAACAAGTCTCCTTTTAAATCTGTCATATGCCATCCTCCATTCCGGGAAACCATATGTCCTAAGAGCGCCCAATGGATGTCTGGATGCCTGATATAAAAATTTAAATATGCAGCTGTTCTAGTTACGTTGTTAGTGTTGAGTGTATTTGTCACGTTCACAATGGAATCAATGATGTTTTGTTCCCATGTTTGTAATGGAGGCATAGGCTGATTTACGTTACTTTTCATTTTTTCGACGAGATCTTCCTTAATTTTCAAAAGCTGTTGATCGATCAATTTATTGTTGTTCAACCATGGAAAGACCATCCTATTCCTCCCTCATCGAATAGCTTCCATAAAAGCTGAATATGTATAGGAATAAGCTAAAACTTACTACATGAAGTGGTGGTGAATAGGATGAAACAACGAATTGAAGCTGAAATCAATCGATTGGCGGAATTAATCCTAAAGAGGCAAAATTTTGACGGAGCTTGGGATTTCCCATTTGAAACGGGTATTGCCACAGATTGTTATATGATTATCTTATTACGAACATTGGAAATTCATGATGAACAATTCATTCAATCACTCGTTGACAGGATATTAAGTAAACAGGAGAAAAACGGAGCATGGAAGCTGTTTTACGATGAAGAGAAGGGAAATCTATCCACAACAGTTGAAGCATACTATGCTTTACTTTATTCGGGATTCATCGATCAAAACAATACAAACATGCGACTAGCTAGGAAGTTTATCATAAACTATGGTGGCATTGGAAAAGTAAATATGTTTACGAAAGTCATGCTTGCTTTAACGGGCCAAATCAAATGGCCTAAATCCTTTCATCTGCCGATCGAATTCATTTTATTTCCAACTACTTTTCCTGTAAATTTTTTTGACTTTTCCGTTTATGCAAGAGCCAATTTAATACCAATATTGATTGCTGCTGATCGCAAGTTTAGTATAAAGACAAAGCATACTCCTGACTTATCAGACTTATATGTTCATAGAAATGAAGACCTTTGGGACTTGGACTCTTCTGAATGGCGTTCTTTTTTTTCGTTTATATATGACGGCATGAAACAATTAGTAGGTATTCCTTTTGAGCTTCATCGATTGGCATTACATCGAGCAGAACAATATATGTTAAATCGAATTGAACAAGATGGTACCTTTTATAGCTACTTTAGTTCAACATTTTTAATGATTTTTGCTCTGATGGCTCTAGGATATTCGAAAAAGCATCCAGTTATTGTTCGGGCTGTTCAAGGGCTAAAGTCAATGAAGACAACAATAGATGGACACACTCATATTCAATACACGACGGCAACTGTTTGGAATACGGCATTATTAAGCTATTCATTACAAGAAGCTGGTGTACCATCTGCGTCAGCTTCTATTCAAAGAGCAAATCAATATTTGCTTTCTCGCCAGCACTATCTATATGGTGATTGGGCTGTTCATAATCCGTATCAAATACCGGGGGGATGGGGATTTTCAAATATTAATACGATGAATCCGGATATTGATGATACAACAGCGGCTTTACGCGCGTTGCGAAAAGAAGCATTAAATAATCGCTCCTTTTGGGATCGAGGAATGAAATGGCTCCTGTCTATGCAAAACGATGATGGAGGCTGGGGATCGTTCGAAAAAAATGTCAATAAGTCATCGCTATCTTGGCTTCCGATAGAAGGCGGGGAAAAAATGCTTCTTGACCCATCAACGCCTGATTTAACGGGAAGAACGTTGGAGTTTTTAGGGAATTTTACACGATCAAGCTACAATCAAACGTTTATAAAACAAGGGGTAAAGTGGCTTTTAAAAAATCAACGAAGCGATGGTTCTTGGTATGGACGATGGGGAATTTGTTATATTTATGGATCATGGTGTGCATTAACAGGCTTAATCGCAGTAAAGGTGAGAAGAGATCACCCTGCCGTACGAAAGGCTGTGAAATGGTTATACTCCATTCAAAATGACGATGGGGGCTGGGGAGAGTCTTGTAAAAGTGATATACAGAAAAAATTTATCCCTTTACCAGCTAGTACTAGAGTGCATACCGCGTGGGCATTAGACGCTTTGGCAGCGGCAGAAGAAACGGTTACACCACAAATGAATCAAGCAGTGAACTATTTATTAAATTCAAAAGATGAAAATTCATGGACAATCACATACCCAAAAGGTCAAGGCTTACCTGGCGGATTTTACATTCATTATCCAAGCTATGAATATATTTTTCCTTTGCTGGCATTGGCTCATTTTGTAAAGAAATGGTGATTAGAGGATGGAAATTTGTATGCAAAAAGCTACGGCCGTAACATTTTTGATAATTAATTTTTAACCTTTTTACCGAAAAATAGTAGAACGATGTTTCAATGGAAAGCTATCCTCATTTAAAGTGAAATTCGCGAGACTCCTAAAGGGAAAAAGCGATCAGTGTAAGACAAAAGCTATGAATTATTTCCCTATGAGGAGTCATACATGAGAAATTTATGAAAAATAAAAAGGAAATCGCACTAGTTTATAATAATATTAATAGATATAAGGCTTGTAGATTATCAAAATATTTAATCGGATTAACTGTAAACGGTTACAATTTATTTGAGCTAAAGGTGAAATATATGTCAAACAAAAGATGGACATTAACTTTTTTATTCTTAATTATTTTGTTTCTATATGTTTTTATTCAATTTATATGGACGTCAAAGCAGATGGAAGAGACAGTGGAAGCTCTTGACAAAAGGGTTTCCCTACATGAAGAACCTCCGCATTTTATTCTTATTGCTCAAGAATTCGATAATCCATACTGGCGGAAAGTAGAAAAAGGTGCTCAGGATGCTGCAAAAAAGTTTCAAGTAGAAGTTGAATATGTCGCTCCGTTACGAACAAGTATTGAAGAACAGATTAAGTTATTAGAAAAAGCAATTGCTTCTAAAGTAGATGGAATCATTGTTCAAAGTTTGGATGAAGAAACATTTACTCCAATCATTAATAAAGCAATATCCAAAAATATTCCAATTATCACAATTGATACAGATGCTAAAGCGAGCCGTCGTCTTTCCTATGTAGGGACAGACAATTTTGCAGCTGGTCAATTGCTTGGGAAAACCGTGGTAGATATGACAACAGGGCAGCATAAAATTGGGGTTATTATTGGGAGTGAATCATCTGACAATCAACAGGAGCGGCTAGATGGTTTTTTGTCAGTTATTAAACAACATCCAAGGTTAGAAGTAGTGGAAGTCCAAGCATCCAATATTTCAAGAATACAAGCGTCCATTCAAGCTGATATTATGTTAAGAAAATATCCCGATATTTCAGTGATGGTTGGGACAAGTGCTTTAGATGCAATTGGTATGACAGTGGCTGTGAAAAATTTGCAACGATCCGATATTCAAATTTTTGGATTTGATGACGTCGAAGAAACATTATTGGCAATAAAAAAAGGAGAGATTACAGCAACCATCATTCAAAAACCATATGAAATGGGTTTTATTGCTGTTCAATTAATGTCCAAGCATTTGCAAGGACAACCTATTCCAAACGTATATTTTACTTCAAGCAAAAAAGTAGATGCATCAAACGTACAAATGGAGGTAACACCGTGAATATACGGACAAAATTGTTTATCTTTATTCCATTGCTCGTCATTTTACTCAATACTATAGCATTTTTTATTTTTGATAGTGGAAAAAAAGTTCAAAAGAGCTATGACTTCATGGTCCATCGTATTTACTTATACAAACAAATTTCCAATGAAACTCAAGAAAATCTTCGCTATTTAAGCAGCTATCTCATATATCAAGACAAAGAAAATCTTAACTTGCTAATTAAACATAAAGCTAATTTAGAAGCTCTGCAAAGTAATTTAAGCAACAATTCGGCCAGTAATGCTTTAGTAGTTGATAATTACAAAAATATGATCAATACTTTTCTCCAACTGGAAGAAGCTATTTTAACAAACTTAAAAGAAAAAAAATTTCTGGATCAAGCTGATCAATTCAAAGAAATAGAAAGAGTTGCTTCTTTCATTCGGGAGGATAGCCAACAACTAGTAGACATGGAATTGAGTGAATACCAGCCTGTGTATAATAGTATGTTGGCAATTAACGAAAATATGAATAAATGGGGAGGAAGTTTGTTTATTGTAACCACAGCATTAAGTATCGTATTTGCTATCTGGCTGTCTCGAAGTATCGTCATTCCCATTCAGCAGCTTGTTCAAACAGCTAAACAAGTCGCTGCGGGAGACTTAAATACGAACGTGCCGATATACCAGCCAAATGATGAGGTTGGGGTACTAGGAAAAGTGTTTAATCAGATGATTGAAAATTTACGAAAATTAATCTCTAAAAATATGGAAATACTAGAAAAAGAAAAATTAATGAGAGAATTAGAGTTAAAAGCACTTCAAAGTCAAATTAACCCGCACTTTTTATTTAACACATTAAATGTGATCTCAAAGCTTGCATATATTGAAGGAGCTGAAAAAACGAGTGAACTAACCATTTCTACTTCCAATTTATTACGATATAATTTGCGGAAATTAAACGAACCTGTCATGCTGCGTGAAGAAATTGAAAATGCAAAAGAGTATTTTGCCATACAAAAAGCACGATTTCGTGACCGTATTTCATTTCAAATGGAGATTGATAATCATTGTTTAGACCAATCAATACCTGCACTTACGATTCAGCCTTTGCTTGAAAATGCTTTTGTCCACGGGATCGAATCAATGGAATCAGGAGCTGTTATTGAGTTAAGCGTCAAAGAAAAAGAAGGAAGAGTGTTGGTGAAAATTTCGGATAATGGTGTAGGGATGGATGAAAGGATTGTGAAAACAATACTCGAGTCACCATCTTTTTCAATTAAAAAATCAACAGGACATTCAACAGGATTAGGAATGGAAAATGTGTTTCGACGTTTGCGATTATTTTACCAAGTACATGATATCGTGGATATTAAAAGCAAGCAAGGTCGCGGCACCACGATTTTGTTGTCATTACCAAGAGTAAGGGGGGAAAAGATGCATGTATAAACTTCTCATTGCAGATGATGAACCTCTAGAGCGTGAAGGGTTAGAATTGATGATTCAAAAATGTTTGCCCAATCAATTTCAAATTTTTCATGCTGAAAATGGCCGATTGGCGATACAACAGATGGAAAAGCATCAGCCGGAAATTATATTTATGGATTTAAAAATGCCTGGTATTCAAGGACTGGAGGCGATTGAAGAAATAAAAAAACAAAATCCTAAGATTAAAATCATTATATTAACTGCATTTGATTATTTTTCCTATGCAAAAGAAGCCATTGAACTCGGTGTGAATGATTATATTTTAAAACCGGCTAAAAAAGAGAAAATTGTCTCTGTGTTGAAAAAATGTATATCAGAATTAGAAGAAGAATTGCTAAATCGTGAGAAGGAACTGAAAATGAAAGAAAAGCTGGGACACCTTTTTTCAATTAGTGAATCCGAATGTGCCCTAATGATTATGATGGATGCAGTATCAGAAACAGACGTGGATGAATTGCTTTCTCTGTTAAAAATCCCTCACCGAACTAGTGTAGCCTTTGTCATTGAATTTTCCGATATAAAGATGGAAGAGAAACAAGATTTATACCAAATTGTCAAAAGGTATATGAAAAATAAACAAGAGTGTATATGCAGTCCTTTAATCGATCATCGTATGACGATATTTTCGTTTCCTTCCGATCAGGACATGACGAGAAATCAATGGATTACTCTTTCCATGAAATGGTTGAAGGAAATCGAAAAACGAACAAACAAAAAAATTAAAATAGGAATTGGTACTTTGCAAAAGGATATTCAAGGCTTTAAAAAGTCATATCAAGAAGCTCTTCTGGCTGTAACATCTCAACCGTATTTTGGACGGGTAAAACATATTTCAGAAGTAGAGGCTGCACACGATTCAGACAAGAAAGAAAAGAATCGAGCTTTACTAAATTCAGAGAATACGAAGGGACTAGATATAGCACTTCAATTTATTTCTGATCATTTTCACGAAGATATTACACTAGAGGAAGTCGCTCAATTGATGAATTTTCATCCACACTATTTTAGTAAACGATTTAAACAGGAAACGGGCCAAACGTTCTCTGATTTTTTAACACACATGCGTATTGAAAAAGCGAAAGAACTGATGAAACAATACCACCTTAACGTAAAAGAAATCTCTTATTATGTTGGTTATAACGATCCTAACTATTTTAGCCGAGTTTTTAAAAAAGTTACAAAAATGACGCCAAAAGAGTATCGAAACCAACTGCAGAAAAATAAATGATAAATTCGATCACTTCTCCTATACGTGCAGGAGGGGTGATCTTTTTTTAGCACTTTTTTGACAAATATTAAAAGAATCCTATTTTGGTAGTCAGTAAAATTTTTACAGGTGAAAAATGTCCCTTTATAAGTCGAAAAAGTGAAGGAAATAAGAAAGAAATCGTTTTCATATGCGTGATAGGCTTAAAAATGAAAGCGTAAACATTACGAGGGGGGTTTCAAATGAAGAAATGGTGGAAAACTTTATCGATGGCAGCTGCATCACTTGTTTTAGCTTCTGCTTTAACAGGATGCGGCGTTGTTTCATCGGGAGGCGAGGACAAAAACAGTCAAGCAAAAGAAGATGGCGACAAAATTGTGGTTGGTTTCTCAATGGATACGTTAAAGGAGGAGCGCTGGCAGCGCGATAAAGACCTGTTTGAAGCAAAGGTAAAAGAATTAGGAGCAGAAGTAAAAACGCTTGCGGCTAATGGCGATGATGCCGCTCAATTGAATCAAGCAGAACAATTAATTTCCGAAGGGGTAGATGTGTTAGTTGTTGTACCACATAATGCAGAAGCTACAGCAGCTATTGTTGACAAAGCGCATAAAGAAGGAATTAAGGTTATTTCATATGACCGCCTGATTAAAAATGCAGATGTAGACTACTATGTATCTTTTGACAATGTTCGAGTTGGGGAAATGCAGGCGAAAGAGATTGTTAAGCAAGCACCGACTGGAAACTATGTATACATCGGTGGTGCCGATACAGATAATAATGCTCACCTATTCCGTGAAGGAGCTATGAATGTGTTAAAACCGCTTGAAGAAAAAGGGGATATTAAGATTGTTTATGATCAGTTCTCAAAGGACTGGAAGCCTGAAGAAGCATTGAAAAATATGGAAAACGCTTTAACAGCAAATAAAAATAATATTCAAGCAGTTATAGCAGCAAATGATGGCACAGCTGGCGGCGCCATTCAAGCATTAGCGGCTCAAGGACTGGCAGGGAAAATCCCTGTGTCTGGTCAAGATGCAGAGCTGGCTGCGCTGCAACGCATCGTGGAAGGAACGCAAACAATGACGGTTTATAAACCAATTCATGCTATTGCCACGAAAGCGGCTGAAATAGCTGTAGCTGTTGCAAAAGGAGAAAAAATCGAAACAGATCAAAAAATACCGAACGGTAAAATCGATGTTCCATCTGTCCTTCTCGATCCTATTGCTGTAACGAAAGAAAATGTTCTAGATACTGTCATTAAAGATGGATTTCACAAATTAGAAGATGTCTATCAAAATGTTCCAAAAGATCAATGGCCAAAACAGAATTAAATGTTATAAAGGCTGACTCTTACAAAAGAGTCAGACCTTTCTCATTCTATCATGCTGCGAATGGGAGGGAAGATGGTTGTATTCGTTAGAGATGGATCAAATAACAAAAGAGTTTCCCGGAGTGAAAGCATTAGACCGTGTAACATTTAAAGTGAAAAAAGGTGAAATTCATGCGCTCTGTGGTGAAAATGGAGCGGGTAAATCGACGTTAATGAAAGTATTAAGTGGATTATATCCAACTGGAACATATTCAGGAGAGATTCGTATAAACGGAACCCCTGTACATTTCCGCAATATTAAAGATGCAGAAAAGGCAGGGATTGCAATTATTCACCAAGAACTTGCACTCGTTAAAGATTTGACAGTTGGAGAGAACATTTTTCTAGGAGCAGAACCGAAAAAATATGGCGTCATCCAATGGGATCAATTGTTTTATGAGTCATCCGAATGGTTAAATGCAGTAGGTTTAAATGTGGCTCCTCAAACGAAAATCTATTCACTTGGCATCGGGCAGCAACAACTTGTGGAAATTGCCAAAGCTTTGTCTAAAAATACGAAGATATTGATTTTAGATGAACCGACAGCTGCCTTAACAGAGAGTGAAGTCGAAATATTAATGGGAATTTTAGAGGAATTGAGAAAAAAAGGGGTAACATGTATTTACATTTCTCACAAAATGCCTGAAGTTTTTCGTTTAGCTGATTCCATAACCGTCTTACGTGATGGAAAATCCATTGCAACTCTATCCAAAGATGAAACAAGTGAAGATGAAATTATTTCTTTAATGGTCGGCAGAGAATTAACGGAACGATATCCGCAAGCTGAACGAACTCCAAAAGAAACGATTCTTGAAGTGAAAAACTATTCTGTCTGGCATCCAGACATGCCAAAAATGAAGGTAAATGATAATATTTCCTTTTCACTTAGAAAAGGAGAAATCCTTGGAATAGCTGGATTAATGGGGTCTGGTAGATCAGAGCTTGCCACAAGTCTTTTTGGAGCATATGAGGGAAAACGGGAAGGCGAGGTATGGATAGAAGGTAAAAAGGTTCACATTCGCAATGTTCAAGATGCTATTAATGAAGGGATAGCATTAGTGACAGAAGATCGAAAACGCTTTGGTCTTGTTTTAAGTATGGATGTGAAAACAAATACCACTCTTGCCAGTTTGAAAAAAATTAGCAAATGGGGCGTTATGAACCATAATGAAGAAATGAAATCAAGCCAACAGTTTGTCCAGAAGTTAAAAACTAAAACGGCATCTCTCGAAACGAAAGTTGGAGCATTATCGGGAGGGAATCAGCAAAAAGTCGTTATTGCCAAATGGTTGATGTCTAAGCCGAAAATTTTAATTTTAGATGAACCTACACGGGGAATTGATGTAGGGGCAAAATATGAGATTTATCAATTAATGAATCAGCTGGTTAATGAAGGAGTCGCAATCATTATGATCTCATCAGAGCTGCCTGAAATACTTGGTATGAGCGATCGAATTCTGGTCATGAACGAAGGCAGATTTGTGAAAGAACTGACGAAAGAAGAAGCCACACAAGAAAAAATTATGTCAGCAGCAACGGGAGGAGGGAAATAAATGGAATTAAAAGTGACGGCTCAACAAAAGACAAATGTCAAAAAAAAGTCGTTGAAAGATATAATCGGAAAAATTGACGTACGGGCTTACACGATGATTGGTGCCATAGTTGCGATTTGGCTGTTCTTTGGAATTTTGAACGATACATTCTTAACAGCGCGTAACCTTTCAAATTTATTCACTCAAATGTCTGTTACTTCTATTTTAGCGATTGGAATGGTCCTCGTTATTGTTGCCGGACACATTGACTTATCTGTCGGATCCATTGTAGGTTTTACAGGAGGTATTGCTGCCATATTTAGTAACTGGATGGGAATGCCAACGATTGTTGTCATTGTTATCACGTTAGTTGCTGGTGCAATTGTTGGCCTACTTCAGGGTTGGCTAGTTGCCTATCAGGCAATTCCTGCATTTATTGTCACTTTAGGCGGTATGATGGCATTTCGCGGTATCTTAATGGGAATAACGAAATCAACAACCATTCCTATTTTTGATGCGAATTTTATTGCCCTTGGAAGTGCCTATTTTACAAATATGTTTGGGATTGTGTTGGCCATACTAGCAGTAGTCATTTTGGTTATTTTAACAATAAGAAAACGAAAAACTCGCTTAAATTATGGATTTGAAGTAATGCCTCTTTCATTGGAAATCATGAAAATACTTTTTCTTAGCTCACTCATTGTTTTATTCGTCATCACGATGAACAGCTATAAAGGAATTCCGTTTCCCATTATATTTGTTATCGGTTTGGCAGTCATTTTTTCATTTATTGCGAATAACACAACATTTGGCCGTCATATTTATGCAATTGGCGGAAATTCAGAAGCTGCGCGTTTATCAGGAATTAATATTAAAAGTCGCACGATGCTGCTGTTTGTATTTAGCGGATTGTTATCAGCCGTTGCAGCAATTGTGTTAACAGCTCGTCTTTCTTCTGCTACCATTTCGGCTGGTCAGATGTATGAATTAGATGCTATCGCTGCATGTGTCATTGGCGGAACCTCTTTAATGGGCGGATCTGGAACGATTATTGGTGCGATTATAGGGGCCATGGTCATGACATCGCTCGATAATGGAATGTCCCTTATGGGGCTGGACACCTATTGGCAGTACATTGTGAAAGGAAGTATTCTTGTACTAGCAGTCTGGATAGATATTGCAAGCCGTAAAAAAAATAAGTAGTTAAAAATCTGCGACAAAAGGGCTGAACTTTGGATATCATTCATAGTTTCAGCCCTATTTGTATTGGTAAAAATGTACCAGTATGCTGTAAAATTTCCATATAATTATGAAGACTATATCAAACTATGGAAAGCTTGGAATAATCCTCATTTCATTTCCTATTCTTGTGGTCATTTAGGCATCGTATTTCAACGAAGGAAAATCACTAAGGACGGAATGTGATTTATTAAATATAAAATCACATAAATAAAAAAGCCTATAGGTAACTCCAGAAGCAATTAAGAAGTTCGATAACTAAACTTACCTCTTAAATAAGCCTAATTTTTTTTTTTTTTTTTTTTTTTTTTTTTTTTTTTTTTTTTTTTTTTTTTTTTTGCTGCTTTTTTCTTCCATTTTTTAAAATGTTGTTGACATGGTTTTTGACCGTTCGGATGGAAATGAACATTTCATCTGCAATTTCACGTATTATCTATGAACTCTAATATTTTTCATTCGGTTGGCGTTAGTTGTGATTGGATTTTTTCCATCTTATATTGATTTTCTATCTTTTTAACTTGCAAAATTCTTTGGTCAAGTCCAAATTATTGTGTAAATTCCCCCTATGAACTTTACTTTCTATAATTTGGATGGGGATGTTTAATAAGTCGTTTTTCGGCTTATAGACGCTCTTTTAATGTTTTAGAAATGTTGATAGATTGATATTTTTCAATGAGGATTTGACTTTTTAGACAGCCTCTATTGGATATATTTTTTAACTATCACTTTTTTGATTAATTCTTTCACAAACCGTTTCGTTTATATCTAAATTCGGTAAAAAATAAATTAAGATAGAAATGAAGAATATTTATGAAAGGAGTGAAAAAATGAAGCAATACCATATCATTGTTTCAGGACGTGTGCAAGGAGTGGGGTTTCGATATTTTACGCAATCAAAAGCGGTCGAGCACCAAATTTCCGGTTGGGTTCGAAACAAGATGGACGGAACGGTTGAAATCGTTGCAGAAGGAGAGGAGCAAAATTTACAGAACTTTCTTGCCTCTATTCAAAAAGGTAGTCCTTTTTCAAAAGTTGAAAATATACAATTAACGGAACATGATGAAGTGGAAGGCTTTCAAAAGTTTGATATTCGTTATTAATTATTAAAGCATCAATATGATAAAACACCCCTATTTGTACAAGGGGTGTTTTAATAAGGCAACACTTTTAAATTGAAAAATGTCATTAGATCGGCCACCAATGGAAGCCGTCTTTGGCAAGAAGTTCATCCGCTTCTTTAGGACCCATCGAGCCTGCCTCATAGTTAGGGAAGGCCGCTTTTTTACGGGACCATGCATTTGAAATCGGATCAACATATGCCCATGATAAGGCGACTTCATCCCAGTGGGTAAAATTCGTGGCATCGCCTTGCATGCAATCATATAGCAATCTTTCATATGCCTCCGGAGTGTTCATGCCGTCGATGCCGTTATTGTTGTAAGAAAGCTTAATTGGTGTAGCCTCTGAGCTTACTCCCGCTTTTTTGGCATTGAGATGAAGCGTAATCCCTTCATCAGGCTGGATATGGATGACAAGCAAGTTTGGAACGCGGTCGCTTTCCTTTTTAAAGTATAGGTTCATTGGAATATCTTTAAATTCGACAACAATTTTTGTTGATTTTTCTTTCATCCGCTTTCCTGTGCGAATGTAAAAAGGAACGCCTGCCCAACGGTAATTGTCAATCAAAATCTTTCCGGCCACAAACGTTTCTGTATTGGAATCGGGATCTACATTTGCTTCTTCTCGGTAGCCGATAACCTCTTTTCCATTAATTATTCCCTTTGTATATTGGCCTCTTACAAAATAGCTGTCGACTTCATTTTCCTGAATTGGCCGTAAAGCACGAAGCACTTTAATTTTTTCGGAACGAATTTCGTCAGTCGTTAATTTAATTGGCGGTTCCATCGCAAGCAAGGCCACCATCTGCAGCATATGGTTTTGCACCATATCTCTGAGCGCACCGGATGTTTCATAATAGTTGCCCCGGTCTTCCACGCCGAGTGATTCGCTTGAAGTAATTTGAATATTGGAAATAAAACGGTTATTCCATAAATGTTCAAAAAGCGCATTGGCAAATCGAATGACTTCAATATTTTGCACCATTTCTTTTCCTAAATAGTGGTCGATTCGGTAAATTTGCTCTTCATCGAATGCGGCACGGATTTCATCGTTTAATTTTTGGGCGGAAGCTAGGTCATGGCCGAACGGCTTTTCAATGACAAGTCTTGTCCATCCGTTTGTATCTTTTAAACCGTGCTCTTTTAAATTGTTAGCGATGATTCCGAAAAATTCAGGCGCCATCGCCAAGTAAAAGACTCGGTTCCCTTCCGTTTGATATTTTTCATCCAAGTCGGAAAGTAAGCTTTTTAAGCTGTGATACGAAGACTGGTTCGATACATCAAACGGATGATAATAAAAATGCGAAGTAAAGGATGTTAGATCGCTGTTGACGGAAACTGCATTTTCAACGGAATCTTTAACATTTTCCCTGAACGTTTCGTTCGTCCATGGTCTTCTTGCCACGCCAACGACCGCGAATTCTTCGCTGATCTTACCGCTTTGATATAAACGGTAAATGGATGGGAATAATTTCCTTTTTGCTAAATCTCCTGTTGCTCCGAATATAATGATGATTGCTTTTGGTAACTGGATTGTATTCACTGAACGTACCTCACTTTATCGTTTTGCTATAAATTTTGCTAAAAATATGTACCCGTTCAAATATTTAATTTTAAAGGTAAACGTACTGTAACGCAAATAATATTTGCTGATTTTTCTGCTAAATATTGAATGAATGTATTATAATAACAGATAAAAAGACATTTGGAGGAGCGAACGTTGAATCTTTATTTTTTAGGAACAGGTGCTGGTCTGCCGGCCAAACATCGAAATGTGTCTTCCATTGCGCTTGAATTGCTTGAAGAACGCGGTTCTATTTGGCTGTTTGATTGCGGCGAGGCGACACAGCACCGGATTTTATATACGAACATCAAACCGGCAAAAATTGAAAAAATTTTTATTACGCATTTGCATGGTGATCATATATACGGACTTCCCGGTTTGTTAGGAACAAGATCCTTTCATGGCGCCGAGAGCCCGCTCGTAATTTACGGTCCTCCCGGCATTAAAGAATTTGTGGAACAAACTTTGAAGTTAAGCTTTACTCATCTTAAATATCCGCTTATTACAAAAGAAATATTTGACGATGAAACCGTTTTTGAGGATGATCAATTCATCGTTAAGGTAAAGAAATTGGAGCACGGCATCCCTTCATTCGGTTATCGGATTATAGAGAAGGATCTGCCCGGAACACTTTTAGCGGATCGATTAAAAGAAATTGGAGTAAAACCTGGACCTATATACAAAAAATTAAAAAATGGCGAAACAGTCCAACTTGCTGATGGAAGAGTTTTGAATGGAAAAGATTTTTTAGGTCCTGTCAAAAAAGGACGGATTGTTTCGATTTTGGGTGATACAAGATATTGCAAGCAAAGCGTCGAATTATCAAAGGATGCGGATGTTTTAGTGCATGAGGCGACATTTGCAAAGGATGAAGAGCTTTTGGCCTACAATTATTTTCATTCGACAACAGTTCAAGCAGCGCAAATTGCTTTAGAGGCAAACGCAAAAACGTTATGGCTGACGCATATTAGCTCGCGATATCAAGGCGAAGAGGATTGTCAAATGCTTCTTGCTGAAGCAAGGGCTGTATTTCCAGAAGCAAGCCTTGCCCATGATTTTTTATGTGTCCCAATTCCTAAAAAGTAGAAAATGGTATGGGGATGCCAAAAATGAAGCTTTCGCCGCCTTTTTTACATAGAATAAAAGAATCGTCTACAGGCATATTTAGTCCTATAATCGGGCAAAAAAATCGTCGACATGATTCTTGCAGAATCTCTGAACTTTCAAAATTTTTTCGGTTGCGGCAATGAAAGAATTATATGTTGATTCAACACTCACTGTATGCTTTGGAAAATGCAATATGCAAACAAAAGCTGCCTCAAAAGGCTTTTTTGAGACAGCTTCTTCTTTTATACGCGCCATCCGCGTTCATATTGTGTCGGCGATTCAATTTTTGCGTTTAGTTCATTAGCTGCATGGTAAGGCCAATATGGATTTCTCAATAATTCGCGGGCGACAAAAATAAGATCCGCCCGGTTGTTTTTTAAAATCTCTTCCGCCTGCAAAGGTGAAGTAATTAAGCCGACTGCCCCTGTTTTGATGTTTGCTTCCTGTCTGATTTTTTCGCTAAATGGCACTTGGTACCCGGGATAAACATCTATATTTGCCGGGACAAGCCCTCCTGAGCTGACATCAATCAAATCGACACCATCCTCTTTCAGCCATTTAGCAATTTGTACGTAATCATTTATCGTCGATCCGCCTTCAACATAGTCACTGGCGGAAACACGAACAAACAACGGGCCTTCCCACACTTTCCTTACGGCTTGGATAACCTCTTTTAAAAACCGGTAGCGGTTCTCTAAGCTTCCTCCGTACTCATCATTGCGCTTGTTTGATAGCGGAGATAAAAATTCGTTAATGAGGTAACCGTGGGCTGCATGGATTTCGATGATATCAAAGCCTGCGTCCTTAGCTCGTTTTGCTCCTAATTGAAATTTTTCAACCGTTTCTTTTATTTGTTCTTTTGTCAGTTCTTTCGGTGTACGGCTGTTTTGATCAAAAGGAATTGAAGATGGGGCGAATATGTCTCCGCTCACATTTGACTTTCTTCCTGCATGAGCAAGCTGGATGCCTGTTTTCGCTCCGTATGATTTGATTTGCTGCACAAGTTCAGCCAATTTTATAATATGGTCATCTTCCCATATACCGAGGTCCAATTCAGAAATTCTGCCTTCCGGCGTAACAGCTGTTGCTTCAAGAATGATGAGGCCCACCTGTCCAACCGCTCTTGAAATGTAATGTGTGAAATGAAAATCTTCAAGAAATCCTTTTTTATTTGCGGCTGAGTACATGCACATCGGCGACATGACAATTCGATTTTTCAATGTGACATCTTTAATCGTAAATGGAGAAAATAATAATCGGTCTTTCATCTTTTATTCGCCTCCCTAAATATTTCCTTTAAAATTTTAGCAATTATGATTATTTTTGTCATATGATCTGCTTGGTAAATATAAAAAAGGGGTTCAGTATTGCTCGCTGAACCCGAGTCCGATTTCAGATTATTGTTCGTTCACCAGTTTTTCCTCCAAAGCGCTGTTTAATTCTTTTGACCGTTCGACTGCCCGTTTCACACAGCTTATAATAGCTTCATCTACGTGATGATTGTTTAGGACGCTTAAGCCGGCTTCAGTTGTGCCGCCTGGGCTCATTATTTCTTTTCTTAGAGTAGACGGCTCTTTGTCAGACGTTTTTAACATTAATGCTGCCCCATAAAGTGTTTGAACAATGAGGGAGCGTGCCATGGACTTTTCTAAACCGATTTCTTCTGCTGCTTTTTCCATTGCTTCTACTATGTAATAAATATAGGCTGGTCCGCTTCCTGCCAGTCCTGTGACGGCATCGAGCTTGTCTTCTTCAACAATTTCAACTGTTCCGATCAATTGAAACAGTTCAACAGCTGCTGACAGGTCACCATCCGTTGCATATTGTCCTTGTGCCAAGGCGGTTGCTGATTGTCTGATGGTAGCGGACGTATTCGGCATTGCTCGAATGACGGGAATACGTTTGTTGAATAATGTTTCAATTGCTTTCGTTGAAACGCCTGCGAGCATGGAAATAACAAGATGGTTTTCTGTTGCGTATTCGCGGACTGTTTTTACTGCCTCGTCAACGTCCTTCGGCTTCATCGCGAAAAAAATCGTTTTTGTGTTGTCAAACAAATGCTTTTTATCTTTTGTAATCGTGACGCCGTATGTTTTTTGCAGCTCCTCGAGCCGCTTTTCATTGGAACGGTTTGTCACAACGATCTCTTCTCTCCGGCACTTGTTCCCGTTGATCAATCCGGATATAATAGCTTCCGCCATAGATCCGGCTCCGATAAATCCAAACTTGTACATAAAAAGAGACTCCTTCCTGATCGTTTTATATGTTTCTTTTGAACTTCTTCCCTATAAACTTAGTTTAAAAGAGAAGAGATTCAGTGGGAAAGGTAGCGAGAAAACGTTTTACTATTCATCTGTTAAGCAACAGAAGCGCATGCTTTGGATGGGCTTGTATGATGAAATGTTTCCCTGCCTTAAATTCTAAAAGCGTTGTAGAATTAATTTTTTATCAGTTCCAACGGCTTGTCAAGTATACTTATGAATTATTCGAATAAAATGACAAATTGATTTATCATGTGTAAAATAAGTTATATTAAAAAATTAAAGGCGGTTTGCAAAAATGTTCAGCAAAGATGCAATTTATAAAATAACGATCCCTATACCTTATCCGATTAAAGATGTGAACGTGTATGTTGTAAAAGGGGACGCATTGACATTAGTGGATGCAGGGATGAAAACGGAGGAAGCGTGGAGAGTTTTTGAACATAAGCTGAAGGAAATAGGGCTTGTGCCTGAGGATATTGAGCAGGTCATTCTTACCCACCATCATCCTGACCATATCGGTTTGCTCGATTTTTTTGATGGCGATCTTCGTGTTTTGGGCCATCGTTTGCTTGCTCCTTGGCTTTCTCATGATGTGCGTTTTTTTGATCGGCAAAAGGAATTTTTTTTAGAATTATTGAAGCAGTTTGCCGTCCCGGAGTCGTTTGCGTCACACTTAGATCATCTTGATCTTTCCTTATATCCACGCAATCATCCGCTGACCTCCTCCATTCAAGAAGGAGATGAAATAGACGGGATGCCTGGGTTTACAGTCATTGAGACTCCTGGACATGCCCAAAGCCATATCGTTTTGTACAATGAGGAAGACTGCCGAATGATCGGCGGCGATCATTTGCTGAAAACCATTTCCTCCAATCCTGTTCTTGAAATGCCGTATGAAGGAAAAGAGCGTCCAAAACCTCAGCTGCAATATAATGAATCTTTGAAAAAGCTTTTGCATATTCCGATTTCTGTTGTCTTTCCGGGTCATAAAGATGAATTTTTCGATCCTCACCTGTTGATTCGGAACCGTTTAGACAAACAGCATGAACGCGCGCTCACCGTATTAAAGCATTTAGAAAAACAGGAAATGACGGTGTTTGCTCTTTGCAAGCTTCTTTTTCCGTCTGCTTATCAACAAGAGCTTTTATTTGCTATATCAGAAACTGTTGCTCAGCTTGATTATTTAGAACAATATGGAAAAATTAACAAAAGAATAGAAAATGGCGTTTTACTTTTTTCCGCGCAACGAAGAGGTGACAAATAAATGAATTCGCGGCTTAAAGATCGATTGGTAGTTATTACGGGGGCATCGAGCGGGATCGGGGAAAAAATCGCAAGGATCGTTGCAGAAAGCGGTGGACATTTAGTTTTGCTGGCTAGGAGGAAGGATCGTCTCAAGAAACTTTCGGATGAGCTTCAAGCCTCTCACTCTATTTCTTGTACATATTACGAACTGGATGTCAGTGACCTTGACGCAGTTTCCGAAGTATTTACGGACATCACAGAGAATTTTGACCGAGTGGATGTTTTAGTCAATAATGCTGGTTTTGGTATTTTTCGAAATGCAGAGGAAGCAACATTCGAAGAGATGCAGCAAATGTTTAAAGTAAATGTGTTCGGATTAATTGCTGCGACAAAGCTGGTTCTTCCGAAGATGCTGGCCCAACGGGAAGGGCATATTATTAATGTCGCCTCTCAGGCTGGCAAAATAGCTACTCCGAAATCAAGCATCTATTCTGCTACAAAACATGCTGTTTTAGGCTTTACGAACAGCTTGCGGATGGAAGTGGCGGACCGCGGGATTTTTGTAACATCTGTCAATCCGGGTCCAATTGAAACGGATTTTTTCAATCTTGCCGATACGTCAGGGGATTATGTGAAAAACGTCCAACGCTGGATGCTTAATCCGGAAGCTGTTGCACAAAAAATCGTGAGCGTGATGCTGACAAATAAACGGGAAATTAATATGCCTGTTTGGATGGAGCTTGGCGGGCTTGTTTATCGTCTCATGCCCTCCCTATTTGAAAAAGTTGCCGGAAATTTGTTTCGGCAAAAATGACCGGGAGCATTATGCAGGAAATGAACAGAAAGCTGAAGGCGGACTTTTCGCTAAAATCTCCGCTCTCACTTCTGAAAAGGCGCGTCAAGCGTCTTTTTATTTTGATAAAAAATTCAGCTCTTTCACCGATTTGTCTCCAACTTAAATCTTCTAAAAAACGCGGCTGTATTTTGAATAAGCTTTCCAAGCTTAATATCTGTTTTTCGATGCCGTACTTCGTTGTTATGCTCCTTTTGTACCGCGAAAAATGGCGCAAATTCCCATTGAAACCGAACGTATATTCCCATACAATGAAAATAAAATAAAACCGAACATACATTCTCATGAGGGGATGATGGAATGAATTATGAATCGTTTCCAAACCGGCATATATTATGCATCGATATGAAAAGCTTTTATGCGAGCTGTGCGGCGGTCATACTTGGGCTTGATCCTTTAACAGCCCACATTGCTATCGTTGGGGACAAAGAGCGGACAGGAAGCATTGTATTGGCCGCTTCACCAAAACTGAAGGAAGATTTCGGAATTCAAACCGGATCCCGCTTATTTCAAATTCCAAACGACCCCCGCATCCGCCTCATCACTCCGAAAATGGCGACGTATTTACGGATTTCTGCTGAAATTACTCGGCTGCTGAACCGCTATGTTCCGAAAGAAAACATCCATGTTTACAGCGTAGATGAATGTTTTATTACTGCGGATGGAACAGAAAGACTTTGGGGGGATGCGCATAGTCTGGCCGAAAAAATTGTGGAAGATTTACGAAATGAATTTTCTCTCCCATGTGCGGTCGGGATCGGTCCAAACATATTGATGGCGAAGCTTTGTCTAGATTTGGAGGCGAAAAAGAAAGGTATAGCGGAATGGACGTATGATGATGTCAAAACGAAGCTGTGGAGCATCAAGCCGTTGCGTAAGATGTGGGGGATTGGGGCAAGACTTGAAAAAACGTTAAATCGAATGGGAATTTTTACAGTCGGTCAGCTCGCAAATTATCCGTTAGAGCTCCTTGAAAAGAAGTTCGGCGTCATGGGGAATCAGCTTTATTACCACGCATGGGGAATAGATCTTTCCGACATAGGCTCTCCGATTATGCTGGGGCAAATCAGTTTTGGAAAAAATCAAATATTGCTTCGCGACTATCCGGACCCCGAAGAGGTGAAATGCGTCATCTTAGAAATGTGCGAGGAAGTGGCAAAAAGAGCGAGGGAACACCGGATGGCGGGGAGAACAATCAGCCTTGGAATCGGCTACAGCCAAAAGGAAGGCGGAGGAGGATTTTACCGTTCAAAAACGATGGATGTCTCAACAAATATTACGATGGATCTTTATCGAGCCTGCCTTTTGCTGTTTGATCGTTTTTATGAGGGGAAGACAGTCAGAAAAATTTCCATCTCTCTTTCCAACGTGGAAAAAGACAGCGGCATGCAGCTTGATTTGTTTAGGCCGAACCGCATAAAAGAGCATCGTTTAGGATATGTAATGGATGCGATTCGGAACAAGCACGGCTCCAATGCACTGCTGCGCGCTGTTTCGTATACGAAGGCAGGAACGAGTCTTCACCGCAACAAGCTGATCGGCGGGCATTATGCGTAACGAATATGAAGAAAAGAAAGCAAAGGATGGGATAAACAATGATTCAGGATCGTGGAAGCATAAAATGGACAGCTATGATGCTGCCCGAGCATGTGAAATTACTAAGGAAATACAATGAAAGTTTAGATAAAGTCGAAAAACCGGTTTTAGATGAACAAAAATATGAAGAATTTAATGAAGTTATCTGTGAGGCTATGGAAGAGAACATTACTCTACAATTCACCTATTATCAAAAAGGTGAAATAAAGAAGCTTGTCGGCAATATTCATTATATCGATCAGCTAAAAAGAGAATTACGAATTGTTGATTACTTGACTAAAAAACATGTTTTAAAATTAGGAGATATTATTGAAATTGAGCAATACTAAGAAAACAGCATTAGAAATACAAATTTAATAGGGGTAGCGTAAGGTCAGGAAAATGCAGATTTACAACGCTTAGAAAATGACGATAATTAACAGCCCAATTTCTAAAAATTTGAGAAATTGGGCTTTTTGCTACTCTACCATCGGCGCCCTATAATGGAATAACTAAAACATGATCTCAATCTTAAAATCAATTAATTTTTCTTTCACTAAAAAAGCACCCGTTAGTGAATAAGTGACATTCACGGTTAACTAAAAACAATTAAGTTTCACTCTGCCACTATAGGGTCATTTTCTGGAATAAGTAAGAGAATTATTTTCTTAGCTCCTGTAATAATTTACACTTATTAAAAAAGCTTTGACATTAGCTGTGTCAGGGCGTCCACAACAAGAGTGTTGGGGCATGAAAAAGCGTTTTTGTAGCTATCAACTTCTTAAAGCCTCTCAGAAGCCCTCACAGGCTTTCTAAGGGCTATCCTATTCTATTTCCGCCAAAAAGTTGAACAGTCTGCTTTATCCTGAATATTAAATTCAATCATTTTCTCAAGCAATTCGTAATTTACCGGCTCATTCCACGGAATTCGAAACAAGCCTTTGGTAGCGCTGTAGCCAGCTTGGGCGATTTCATCGGCAAAATGCATCATTGTCTTTTCTTCAGGTGAAACGCTCAAATGATGCTTCGCTGTGGAAAAGCCGATGATAAATGTGCCGTGATCGGTAAACATTGGCGTATTCCACTTGATTTGCGGTTTCAAATTTGGGAATTTATTAGCAACCCACGCCAAAATTTCCTCTGTTCGGTCGCGGTGGTCGGGGTTATCGATACCTGCTAAATATTTTGCAAAAACTTCCATGTCTTCCTCCTTCGATATTATGCTATTTCCGCCAAAAATTCGAATTCTCAGCCTTATCCTTGATATTAAATTCAATTATTTTCTCAAGCAATTCGTAATTAACTGGTTCAGACCATTGAATTCGGAACAAGCGTGAAGAAGCGCTGTAGCCAGCTTGAACGATTTCATCAGCAAAATGCACCATTGTTTTTTCTTCGGGTAAAATGCTCAAATGATTCTTTGCTGCGGCAAACATAATGATGTATGTGCCGTGATCGGTAAATGTGGGTTTGTTCCACTTGATTTGCGGTTTCAAATTTGGAAATTTATTAGCAACCCACGCCAAAATTTCCTCTGTTCGGTCGCGGTGGTCGGGGTTATCAATACCTGCTAAATATTTTGCAAAAACTTCCATGTTATTTCCTCCTAAAATAAAAATCGTTCAGAGAAGTTCCTCAAACCCATTCGTCGTTAAAACTCCTCACAGAACCGCTCAGAACACGACACCTATTTCCACTATATATTTTACAACCTGAATAGTCAAAATGGCTTAAAATGCAAATTAGTTTTGAAATTTTCCATCCGAATGTAGAGTTAAAAAAAGGTTCGACCATTTAAAGCAAATTATAATAAAGATTGATAAAACAATGATATTGTGAAACAATTTACTTAAACTGAAGGAAAGGATACAGCACCAAATTAAATGAATATTAGTTTAATTTATGCTGTATCTTTTCGCTAGTCAACTACACGAGCCGTAGCAATTCAATGACCGAATTGCTACGGTAATCAGTTTATGATTTAAGGATGGCTGATAACTTGAAAACAAATGCTAGGTATCAAACTTGGATTCGAATGAATAAACTACTAATTTTTTTGCTTTTTTCACTTTTATTCATTTTGTTGACATTCTTACCTATTAATTTATATCTGCGAGTTTTGTCAGGTATTATAGCGTTACCATTAATTTATATTACATTTATCCTTTCTTATTCTTATTACCAATTCGCAGCATTTGGGGGAAATTATCAGTCAAAAATACATGACTTAATTGTTGCCAAGGTGAATTGGGATGGGCAAGGAAAAATACTGGATATAGGAACAGGCAGCGGTTCACTGATTATAAAACTTGCAAAGGCTTTTCCTGAGTCTCTATTAACTGGAATTGATTATTGGGGCGACGATTGGGAATATTCGAAAGATCAATGCCAACGAAACGCTGAAATTGAAGGGGTTTCTGATCGAATAAATTTTCTGAAAGCAAGTGCCACAAAACTGCCTTTTAAAAATGATGAATTCGATATAATTGTAAGTTGTCTAACATTTCATGAAGTTAAAGATGAAAGAAATAAAACAGAAGTAATGAAAGAGGCATTAAGAGTGTTAAAACCTGGTGGTGGATTTGTCTTTTTAGATTTGTTTATGGATGAAAAAATATTTGGGGATGAAAAAGAGCTCTTAAATTCCTTAAAGAAACATGGTGTATCTGAATTGAAAAGCTACAAACTCGCTAAAGTAATGAAACTGCCAAAGCTTTTATTGAACAAAAAAGTATTAGGGAATGCAATGATATTGATTGGAAGAAAATAGACGTGTCATAATTTGCTTGTGAAAATAACGCTGATTTCTCACAAATAAAAACAACAGCTTTATTCAACTAACCCGGCTAATAGTTTGTCAATATTTCTCTATAAATGTTTAAAAAACGTTAATCGGTTATGTTCATTCTGCTTCAATAAGCGGAGAGAGCTAAAATATGATAGAATGGAGGCAAAATTAAAAAAGGATGATTTTAGCCTATGAACATTTCGTTTACAAACGCAGCGAAAGCAAAACTTAAAGAGATATTGGAAATGAACGAAAACCGCTATATAAAGCTGAAATATGATACAGATGGCTGCGGCTGTGTCATGAGCGGTGTTACTGTTCTTTGGCTTGTGAAAGATCTTGATGAGGATGATATGAAAATTGATACAAATTTTGTCCCGGTGTACGTGGAGCGATCAAAGCTTGTTTTTTTAGATGATGAATTGCAAATCGATTATCACGGGCAAAAACAAATATTCATGCTCAAAAGTCCAATGCAAATTTACAATCCAAGAATGAGCTGCATTGTGAAATGAGGGAACAAAATTGAAGGAACGTCTAGCTTCTTTAAAGAACATTGCTTTAAATAAAACATGGGTGTCCTTTCTCCATGACAATCATCCGTACACCCTTCTGCATTGGTCTGTAGGAGGAATGGGATATGAAAAAAAGGATGTGTGGCTGATTCAAGATGAAATGACGTTTGAAGCGGAAGAGTTTGCCACGATCGATGAAGCAATTGCATGGATGGAAAAAAACATGCAGAATATTCACGATGTATTAGGATAAAAAAGAGCATGCATTGGTCAAAGGAAGGGAAAAAACATGAAAGATGCATGGAATCTCAAAGATCAGATCGGCGAAGAAAAAGCGAAAAAGCTTATAGATATGAAGAAGCAAATTGAAGAAGAAAAGGAGAAATTAAAAAAACTGGAATTGGAGCGTAAAAGAAAAGAGGAACAAAAGCGGGAAAAACAGAAAAGCTTTGCTGAATTGCTCGCAGAAAGCGACTTGAAATGGGAAGATTTTAAATAAAAAGCTGGAAAGGAGGCTGTCCAAAAAGTCAGGATTCACTGACTTTTTGGAGCCCCTTCATTTTAGGGACTTATCGGATAGACCATTTTTCCTGTCTTGTTTATATCCTCCAGAAGTCTTATGAAGGACTTTTCTTATGCTTTTTTTCTTCATTAGGTTCTTCAAAAGTTGTATGACGGACATTCAGCATATACAACTGCTTCTTGTTGGACTTCATTGCCTCTATGAAGGACATTTACAAATTTTATTTGATTATTTTTGTCCTTCACAGTAGTATTTTTCCCCGATCCTTCATTTTAGGAACTCATCGGACAGCCCCTTAATTCCCAACATTTATTATGCCGCCATGAATTTGTTTAGAAACACTTTCTTTTATAAATGAAAAAGAATTCCCACAAGAGAATAGATAATGACAGTTGAAAATAAGATTGTCATATGAAACAGAGAATAAAGAAACATTGATTTTGCCCATTTCTCTGAATCCATCTTTTTATAGCCGAAAATGCTTAACATAAGCCACAGAACGCTTAAAAGAAGGGCTACTAGCATAAGACCGAGGCTTAAAGGCCCAAAAAGAAAGCTTGCTGCAATTAAAATAATTAAATAAATATTCGTTTGTATATATGCTCTTTTAACACCTTTGACAACTGGGAGCATAGGGACCTTCGCAGCCTTATACTCATCGTGCTTGCGAATAGCTATAGCATAAAAATGAGGCATTTGCCAAATAATTGAAATCACAAACAGACCAAGAATGGCTGGATGTGTCACGTCCGGATGAACAGCAGCCCATCCGATGAGAGGGGGCATTGCTCCAGAAATACTGCCAATTTCCGTATTATAAATTGTTCTTCTCTTGCTCCACATCGTATATGGGACAACATAAAAAAACAAACCTAGAAACCCTAGGAATGCTGCTAGAGGAGTTGTTAATGCAAGGGCTGCAATTCCTAAAATAGACATACAGATTCCAAGCCATAATACTGTTTTAGGCTTTATTGCTCCTGTCACAGTCGGTCTGTTTTTCGTCCTTTCCATGATAGAATCTATATCTCGGTCATATAAGTTGTTAAAAGCTCCAGCTGCACCCATTACGAAAATCGATCCAATCAAAGCAAATAACATTTCCGGCAATTTCTCAAACAGGCTGATCTGATACGTATACAATGCCAATGTCAATCCAGCCAACATCGGAACGAGATTTGATTGAATAATTCCAATTTTACAAGTTTCAGCCAAAATTTGGGGCAAAGTTGGTTTCTGTGTTGTAAGGCTTTCTTCTTTTCGCATTCTTCCCCTCTTCCTTTTTCACTCATGATCTATAAATCTAGGAGGACATTGTTGATAGTTGCGTCCAGCATAATGTGAAATTATAATTTGTATACTGATTAGAATTTATATACTATTTGGTATGTTAATGCTATATGGTATGATTGTCAAGAGAGAGGGAGGATAGCAAATTGGTCAGACGAAGATTAACCCAAGAGGAGCGAAAAAAAGAAACGCGGCAATTACTTTTAGAGTCAGCTGTTGAAATCTTTGCTCGATTCGGCTTTCACGGCGCTTCTGTTGATAAAATTGCAGAACATGCCGGATTTAGCAAAGGGGCGGTATATGCCCATTTTCGTTCCAAAGAAGAGCTCTTTTTAGCTATTTTGGAGCAACAAATGCAATTGCATGTGGACAACATTCTTCAAGTCATAGACGGACAGCATTCGCTTTCACATTTTATCGAAACGATGGATGAATATTTCCTGTCAGTTAGGCAGAAAAATCGAACGTGGAGCATGCTTAACATGGAATTTTTTCTTTATGCGATGCGTGAAGAATCGATACGCCGAAAATGGTCTGACATGATAACGGAAGCGGTACAACAAATTTCCAAGGCGATTGAAAAATTGAAGTCGAAAGAGAATAACGATTCTGCTCTATCTGCGGATGAAATAGCATGGACTATTCTTTCGTTAGAAAACGGTTTAGCGATATTTTATTATATTAGCGAAGACCGTGTGCCCCTTCATTTATATGGAAAAGCACTGCAAAATTTGCTTAGATCCCCTCATTAGAAAATATTCAAGCTTAAACGGATTTCAAAATATATTAGTCCAAAAATTTTTCAAGATAGGAATGGACGGCGCTGTTCAATGAACCGATACATATAGTTGTAAATCCGGTTTATGTGCTATGAACAATCGTTTAGCCATTGAGATTGCAACACGATCGTGCGAATCCCATCCGTTTCGGTAGGAACATCAACTGGATAGCTAAATTGAATTTTCAACAGTCATGTGAATCCGAAAATAAATAAGCGGGGATCGTCCCCGCCTGTTTTAATCGCGATGGATTGTATAAAGAGACTGTTTTGTTGCGTTTATAAGCGCTTCGTATTCTTCTTCCAGCAGATCTTTTGCTTTCGCTGCTTGGACATTTTCAAGCAGCTGCTCTTGCTTGCTCGCTCCGGCAATGCAGGAGGCTACAACACGCTGATGAAGAACATATTTTATGGCTGTTTCCGTCCGAGTGCGATCCGGGCATGCTGAATCGATGCTGTGCAAAGCTTCTTTTAATTCATCGAACGTGTAGTCTAAATACCCATTGTTCTTGACGCGCTCAGAGGCTTTTTCGAGCGGGCGCTCTGTCAAGAGGCCTTGAGCCAACGGCCCTCTGGCAATAACAGAAACGTTATGCTCCTGAATCAAAGAAAACCATTCTTCTGGGCGCCGGTCAAGAAGGCTGTATTGCATCATGATTGAAACGATATTGGAGCGTTTCAACCATTCTTTAATAACGTTCGGCCGAATCGAAGAAATGCCGTAGTAGCGGATGACGCCTTCCTGCTTTAACTCTTCGAACGCTTCAATCGTTTCATCGATCGGGTCGTCGATTGTTCCTCCGTGAAGCTGATATAAGTCGATATAATCTGTACCCAGCCGTCTGAGGCTTTCTTTCACTTCTTCCTTTATGTATTTCTTGGATGGATCCCACCACCATCCGTCTTTGCCAACTTCAAACCGATTTCCTACTTTTGTTGCTAAAATGATATCGTTTCGACGCGATTTAAGAGCCCTTCCGACAAATTCTTCATTCAGGCCTTGATCATAAAGATCTGCTGTATCAAAAAAATTAATCCCCAATTCAAGAGCTTGGTCAATCAGCGAACGCGCATGCTTTTCGTCGCGGCCAAGCGACATGCATCCAAGACCGATTTCGCTCACATACAGCTCGGATGTTCCTAATCTGCGCTTTTTCAAAAAGATCACCTCTCTTTTTCTCTTCTAATTTGAAAGTAGTATAAACTTTTTGAAAAAGCAAATGTTTCATATTCATGATGAAGCCATTCATAGACTGTTTTATATCGTTTTGCGGCTTCCTTTAAGCTGTAAGCAATTTCCTTCGGCTTTCCGATCATCACGACCCGGTTATAATTCCGATACATGAGCAATCGCTCCGCCTCCTTTTTAATTATGGTAGAATGTATGAAGAATGATTGGATAATAGAACAGGAGTTGAATATATGAACCGTTTAAACGAGGAAACGATTGCGAAGGAAAAAATTTTTTCAGGGAAGATTATTGATGTATATGTGGAAGATGTCCGTCTCCCAAACGGAGAAAATGCGAAACGTGAAGTCGTGAAGCATCCGGGTGCAGTTGCCGTGATTCCTATTACAAACGAAGGGAAAATTGTCATGGTGAGACAATATCGCAAAGCTTTAGAACGCCAGCTTGTGGAAATTCCTGCCGGAAAGCTTGAAAAAGGGGAGTCACCTGAAATCACAGCAAGAAGAGAGTTGGAAGAAGAAACGGGCTATGGATGTGAATCATTAAAACATGTCATTTCGTTTTATACTTCACCGGGCTTTGCTGATGAACTCGTTCATCTTTATTTAGCTGAAGGATTGATAAAGCTGGAAAATAAAGCGAGTTTGGATGAAGACGAGTTTGTCGAGGTGCTGGAAGTAACCCTTGAGGAAGCGAGAAAATTGATAGAAGAAAAAGAAATTTACGATGCAAAAACTGCTTATGCAGTTCAATATTTAACATTAAAACAATTGAGTGAGGAGATATGAACGCTTTTTTCGCAGATTTGCACATTCATATTGGCAGAACAAATACAGGAAAACCGGTAAAGATTACGGGGGCCAAGTCGCTGACGCTTGAAAATATTTTTATAGAAGCAGCTGAGAGCAAAGGTATGGATATAATTGGCATCATTGATTGCCATGTCCCCGAAGTAATCAAGGAAATTGAAGATGGCATCAGAAGGGGAAAGTATGAGGAATTAATGGAAGGGGGAGTCCGCTATCAAAATTCGACACTTATTTTAGGTACGGAGCTTGAAATATTTGATGAACATTGCAATGGGCCGATCCATGTTCTATGCTTTATGCCGACTTTAGAAAAGATGAAGGAATTTTCCCATTGGCTCAGCTCCCATTTAAAAAATATTCATTTAAGCTCTCAACGGGTATATGTTGAAGGGAAAAGACTTCAGCATAAAGTGAAGAGCTTGGACGGATTGTTCATTCCGGCGCATATTTTTACTCCTTTTAAAAGCTTGTACGGAAAAGGGGTTCAGCGAAGCTTGACAGAAGTTTTTGATCAAACACTCATCGATGCGGTCGAGCTTGGTTTGAGCAGCGATACTAACATGGCAAGCCGTATTCGTGAACTAGCTTCCTATCCATTTTTAACGAACTCAGACGCCCATTCATTGCCAAAAATCGGGCGGGAATATCAGAAGTTGTTGTTAAAAGCGCCGACGTTTCAGGAATTGGTGATGGCGATCAAAAAAGAAAACGACAGAAAAATTGAGGCGAATTACGGATTAAACCCGAAACTTGGAAAGTATTACGAAACGTTTTGTGAAGCGTGCCAAAAAACAGTAGGCTTGACAGATGAGGGATGCTGTCAAATATGCGGAGGAGTAAAAATTACAAAAGGTGTAAAACAGCGGGTTGAAGAACTGGGGGATAAAACAAATCATGTGGAGAAAAGGCCCCCTTATATTCATCAAGTCCCGCTAGCTTTTCTGCCTGGCATTGGCCCTAAAACATTAAAAAAATTAAAGCATTATTTTGGAACGGAAATGAATATTTTACACAAAGTTCCGTACGCCGATCTTGTCGAAGTGGTTCCGGAAAAAATCGCCGCTTCCATCATCTCGGCAAGAGAAGGCACCCTTTATGTGCAATCAGGGGGAGGAGGAAAATACGGAAAAGTGGAAGGTGCGTAAATTTTCGCGCCTTTTCTTTTTTTCTAGTAAAAATACGAATATGTACCATCCGTTCTCTCATACAATCTAGTAAAGAAAGACAGGAGAGGATAGGATATGCAGAATATTCAGCGTTTTTTACTAAAACAATTGAAAGATCAATCAACCGTCTATTTATTTGTGCTTATATTGTTCATAATGGGAGTAATTTTTGGCGCAATCATCGTAAACAGCATGAGCATTACGCAAAAAGAAGATCTGTATTATTATTTAAACCTGTTTTTTGGACAAGTATCGGACGGAAAACTTGCCAGCTCGTTTGAAATGTTCAAGCAAAGTTTTTTCCACAATACAAAATATGTAGGGCTTATGTGGCTTCTAGGCATTTCGATCATTGGTCTGCCGATTATTTTTATCATGTTATTTTTAAAAGGAATGGTCGTTGGATTTACAGTCGGATTTTTAGTAAATCAAATGAAATGGGGCGGATTTTTGCTGTCATTCGTTTCCGTTTTGCCGCAAAATTTGCTGCTGATACCTGTGTTTCTTATTATGAGCGCATCGGCAATTTCTTTTTCCTTCAAGCTCATTAGACAGCTTTTTGTAAAAAGGTTCCACGATCAGCCGTTTAGAATGTTTGCAGGCTATGCAGTCACATTTTCTTGCTTGATCGCCGTTATATTGCTCGCTGCAATGTTAGAAGCATATGTTTCCCCGATCCTGATGAGAGGGACGATCGATTTTATTTATAAATAATAATTATTATTTAATATAAATTTTATTTTTTAATTTAAAATTATTTCAGTTGGACACTTTCTTTTATTTTGTTATAATATATGAGGAATGCGGCGAGGGAGGGAAAGTGTCATGGAAAACCGCATAGAGCGTATAAAAAAGCAGTTGCATTCTTCAAGCTATAAATTAACCCCGCAAAGGGAAGCAACCGTTCGTGTTTTGCTTGAACATGAAGAGGATCATTTAAGTGCCGAAGATGTTTACCTCCTCGTTAAGGAAAAATCGCCTGAGATCGGGCTCGCAACAGTGTACAGAACGCTGGAATTGTTAACTGAGCTGAAAATTGTTGATAAAATAAACTTTGGAGACGGGGTTTCCAGATATGATTTGCGCAGGGAAGGAGCCGCTCATTTTCACCATCATCTCGTATGTATGGAATGCGGTTCCGTTGATGAGATTCAGGAAGATTTATTAGAAGATGTTGAAAAAATTGTCGAACGAGATTGGAAGTTTAAAATTAAAGATCATCGTCTAACTTTTCACGGCATATGCCACCGCTGTCAGGAAAAAGAAGATAACAAGAAAGAATAAAGCCTTTTCCGCGAGGGGAAAGGTTTTTTTATATTATATACGTATAAAGATTGTCCAGACGGTCATATCTTTAAATATAAGAAAATATGGCCTTGTGGAGGACGAACATGGAAAAATGGACGAAAACCGTAAAGAATATGCTTAAAATTTTTATCTTGTTTACAGGATTTACGATTTTGTTCTACTATGCTATTATATGGGTTAACTTGGAATATCAAGATTACCATCGCTATGACGAGCCTGAAGGATCTGCCGTAAAGGTGACAAGCGTTGTGGAAGAACAGAACGATAATTGGCTGAATCGCTTAATATTCTTTTATTTAAACGGGGAGTAGAGAAGATTGAACGATCATATCCAAGATTTTATTCATTATTTGACCGTTGAGAGAGGACTTGCGAACAATACGATCGTTTCATATGAGCGAGACTTGAAATCGTACAAGCAATTTTTGAACGAAAAACTGAATATTCAAGAAGTGCAAAATATTCAACGCTATCATATTTTGCAATATTTGCATTTTTTGAAAGATCAAGGGAAATCCAGCAAGACAATCGCCCGGCATATCGCCTCAATCCGCGCTTTCCATCAATTTTTGTTAAGGGAAAAAGCTGCGGATGAAGACCCGTCCGTCCATATTGAAACACCGCAGATTGAACGGAAGCTTCCGAAAGTGCTGTCTCTTGAGGAAGTGGAGCGGCTTCTTGAAACGCCTGAGCTGACCTCACCGATTGGATATAGAGATAAAGCAATGCTTGAACTTTTATATGCGACAGGTATTCGGGTGAGTGAAATGGTTCATTTGAATCTTTCAGACGTCCATTTGATTATGGGATTTATCCGATGCTACGGAAAAGGGAAAAAAGAACGGCTCGTTCCGATTGGAGAAAAAGCAACAAAAGCGCTGGAGGAATATTTGGAAAAGGGCCGGCCAAAGCTTGTAAGACAGAAGCATAAAACGGATGCCTTATTTTTAAACCATCATGGAAAAAGAATTTCCCGCCAAGGATTTTGGAAAAATTTAAAATCGATTGCGGTTAAAGCAGGAATACAAAAAGAATTGACTCCTCATACATTGCGACATTCCTTTGCCACCCATCTGCTTGAAAACGGCGCTGATCTAAGAGCGGTGCAAGAAATGCTAGGTCATGCTGATATTTCAACCACGCAAATTTATACTCATGTGACAAAAACACGTTTAAAAGATGTATATAAAATGTACCACCCCCGTGCTTAATGCCATCGTCATGCTAAAAATCAAGTTGCTCGTCTGTTTCGGCAAGCATTAGGAAAAAATATAATCATCACCGCTTTCAAATGGCAGGAGGAATTTAACATGCAGCATACATATAAACGCGTCTTTTTAATTGTAATGGATTCAGTTGGAATCGGCGAAGCACCGGATGCAGAGCTTTATAACGATAAAGGTGCTGACACGCTTGGCCATATCGCTGAACATCTCGGCGGTTTGCATTTGCCGAATTTAGCGAAGCTTGGATTGGGAAATATACGTGAAATAAAAGGTGTTCCAAAGACAGACAAGCCGCTCGCCTTCTATACAAAAATGAAAGAAGCTTCAGCAGGAAAAGATACGATGACTGGTCATTGGGAGCTGATGGGGTTAAAAATCGATTCTCCTTTTCAAGTATTTCCAGACGGCTTCCCAGAAGAACTGATAGAGGAGCTTGAAAAAAGAACCGGGCGAAAAGTGCTTGGCAATAAGCCGGCAAGCGGTACGGCAATTATAGAAGAGCTTGGAAAAGAACATATGAAAACAGGAGCCATCATTGTCTATACGTCGGCAGACTCTGTTTTACAGATTGCTGCACATGAAAAAGTCATTCCTCTGAACGAATTATATCAAATTTGTCAAATTGCCCGCGAACTGACTTTAGATGAAAAGTACATGGTTGGGCGCGTTATAGCTCGTCCGTTTGTCGGGGAGCCGGGGAATTTTGAACGGACTGCCAACCGGCATGACTATGCTTTAAAGCCTTTCGGCCGAACAGTTATGAACGAGTTGAAGGACGGAGGATTTGATGTAATTGCCCTTGGGAAAATTTCCGATATTTATGACGGCGAAGGCATTACAGATGCAATCCGGACAAAGTCGAATATGGATGGATTGGACAAATTGATCCAAACATTCGACCGGGATTTTACAGGTCTTTCCTTTTTGAACCTTGTCGATTTTGATGCAAAATTCGGCCATAGAAGAGATCCTGAAGGGTATGGACAAGCGCTTGAGGAATTCGATGCTCGTCTTCCTGAAGTGTTCGAAAAAATGAAGGAAGAAGACCTGCTCATCATCACAGCAGACCATGGAAACGACCCTCTTCATCACGGTACAGATCATACTAGAGAATATGTTCCGTTGTTAGTTTATAATTCAACCTATACAAAAGGAAAAGAACTGCCAATCAGAGAAACATTTGCAGATGTAGGAGCAACCATTGCAGAAAATTTCAGCGTGCAAATGCCAAATTACGGAACAAGCTTTTTAACAGAATTGAAGCAGGGGGATTGATCAATGTCAATTGTGGAAGAAGTTGAAAAGGCCTCTCAATTTTTAAAAGATAAATGCAAACAAACTCCAGAGATCGGTCTCGTTCTAGGATCAGGTTTAGGAGTTCTCGCTGAAGAAGTGGAGGATGCTGTAACCATTCCATACAGCGACATTCCTTATTTTCCGGTTTCCACTGTTGAAGGGCATAAAGGCCAATTCGTAATTGGGGAGCTAAATGGCAAAACAGTAGCGATCATGCAAGGCAGATTCCATTTTTACGAAGGGTATAGTGTAAAGCAAGTGACATTTCCTGTGCGAGTCATGAAGGCGCTGGGTATTCATTCCTTAATTGTGACAAATGCAGCCGGAGGGATCAATCAGTCATATCAGCCAGGTGATTTAATGCTGATTACCGATCATATTAACAACATGGGACAAAACCCTTTAATTGGCGAACATAGCCCTGAGCTTGGCGACCGTTTTCCCGATATGTCGGAAGCGTACGATAGCAAACTAATCCAGCTGGCAAAAGAAGCAGCGAAAGAGCTTGGCATCGAAATAAAAGAGGGGGTTTATGTTGCCAATACTGGACCGTCCTATGAAACGCCGGCTGAAATACGGATGTTAAGAGCGATCGGGGGAGACGCAGTTGGCATGTCAACAGTTCCAGAAGTAATTGTGGCGAATCAAGTCAAAATGAAAGTGCTTGGCATTTCATGTATTACGAACATGGCGGCTGGTATTTTAAAACAGCCTTTGACGCATGAAGAAGTCATGAAAACGGCGGAAATGGTTCGGGCTGATTTTATAGCGCTAGTAAAATCCATCGTAGCCAAAATGTAGAAAAAGGTGATTTGCATGCGAATGGTCGATTTAATAGAGAAGAAGCGGGATGGGAAAGCGCTCACAAAAAAAGAAATCCGTTATATCATTGAAGGATATACGGCCGGGGAGATTCCGGACTATCAAATGAGCGCTTTCGCCATGGCCGTTTTTTTTAGAGGGATGACGGAAGAGGAAATGGCGGAGCTCACAATGGCGATGGTTGATTCTGGAGAAAAGATCGATCTTAGTGAAATTAAAGGGATAAAAGTGGATAAGCATTCGACCGGAGGAGTTGGCGATAAAACTACGTTGGTGCTTGCGCCGCTTGTGGCTTCTGCTGGTGTTCCTGTTGCCAAGATGAGCGGAAGAGGTCTTGGCCATACCGGCGGAACGATTGATAAACTAGAATCGATCCCGGGGTTTCATGTTGAAATAGACAATCGACAGTTTGTCCATTTAGTCAATCAAAATAAAATTGCAGTCGTTGGACAAACGGGGAATTTAACTCCCGCTGATAAAAAACTGTACGCATTAAGAGATGTGACAGCGACGGTTAACAGTATTCCTCTTATTGCCAGCTCCATCATGAGTAAAAAAATCGCTGCCGGAGCGGATGCCATTGTTTTAGATGTTAAAACCGGATCGGGCGCTTTTATGAAAAATATAGAAGAATCAAAAAAACTGGCAAAAGCGATGGTGAAAATAGGGGAAAACGTCGGCAAAAAAACGATTGCCGTGATCTCCGATATGAGTCAGCCGTTAGGGTTTGCCATCGGAAACGCTCTTGAAGTCCAAGAAGCGATTGATACATTAAAAGGTGAAGGTCCTGAAGATTTAACTGAACTATGTTTAACGCTTGGCAGCTATATGGTGTATATGGCGGAAAAAGCAGACAGTTTAGAAAAAGCGCGTAAACTGCTCGAGCAATCCATTGCTTCCGGAAAAGCTTTAGAGACTTTTAAAACATTTGTCTCTGCCCAAGGGGGAGATGCCTCAATTGTGGACGATCCATCAAAATTGCCGCATTCTTCGTATACATTCGAATTAAAGGCGAAAGAAGAAGGCTATGTAAACGAAATTGCAGCTGATGCAGTCGGGACTGCCGCCATGTGGCTTGGTGCCGGAAGAGCGACGAAAGATGCTGCAATTGATTTGGCAGTCGGCCTCATCCTCCATAAAAAAATAGGCGATTACGTAAAAAAGGGAGAAACATTCGTTACAATTTACAGCAATCAACAAGATATTGAAAAGGTGAAACAAACTTTATACTACAGCATTAAAATTTCGAAAAACAAAACAAAAAAGCCTGTCCTTATTTATGAAACAATAACAAATTAGGAAAGAAAAAAAGAATCGGGTAATCCCGATTCTTTTTTTGTATAACTTTTTAATAATTGGAAAAAATGGGTTTTATACAGATAATTTTACCAGTAAAAATTCATTCTCATTTCATTTTTAGAGTCTTTTACATTTCATTAGATTAGATTGCAGTTACATATGAGGAATGGAGGATGTGGAGATGAAACAATTACTACTGTCTGTCATGGCAACATTTGTTCTTTTTTTTGGGGTTTCAACGGCTGCGTGGGCAGAAGAAAAAAATGTCAAACTAGTAGATGGAGTGAAATCGGCTATATTGATTGAGCGGGATACAGGTCAAGTACTATATGAAGAAAATTCAGATACACCGCTGCCGCCCGCCAGTATGACGAAAATCATGACGCTTCTTCTTATTATGGAAGCTCTTGATAAAGGAAAGATTCAAATGGATGAAAAAGTAAGAGCGAGCGAATATGCAGCATCCATGGGGGGATCGCAAATCTTTTTGGAGCCTGGGGAAGAAATGACAGTGGAAGATTTATTAAAAGGAATTGCGATTGCTTCCGGCAATGATGCGTCTGTCGCGATGGCGGAGAGAATTGCAGGATCAGAAGAACAGTTTGTATCCATGATGAATCAAAAAGCGAAAGAGCTCGGACTGAAAAATACGCATTTTAAAAATTCGACCGGATTACCTGCAAAAGGACATTATTCGTCGGCAAAGGACATGGCGGTTATTGCCAAAGAGCTATTAAAATATGAAGAAATTACGAAATTTACGGGAACATATGAGGATTATTTACGAGAAGGAACAGACAAAAAATTTTGGTTGGTCAATACAAATCGGCTTGTGAAATTTTACGACGGAGTTGACGGTGTAAAAACAGGTTATACAAACGAAGCGAAATACTGTTTAACGGCAACAGCCAAAAAAGGGAATATGCGGGTGATTGCTGTTGTATTTGGAGCTAAAACGCCAAAAGATCGAAATGCTCAAATCACGAAGCTGTTAGACTATGCCTTTTCCCAGTATGAAACCCATCCTCTGTTTAAACGAAACGAAGTGGTGACAAAAGCAAAACTGAGCAAAGGAAGCGATAAAGATGTACAGCTGATTACTTCGGAGCCTGTTTCCATTATAACCAAAAAGGGCGAAAGCATTGATGATATTAAACAAGAAATTATGTTTAAAAACCACCTGGTAGCGCCAGTGAAAAAAGGAGATGAGCTTGGAACCCTCGTGCTGAAAAAGAATGGAAAGGTTTTTGCTGAAAGCAAGCTTGTGGCTAAACAAGATGTTCGCGTTGCGAGCTGGTGGAAGCTGTTCAAAAGGGTTCTAGGCGAATGGACGAAGGCCGAAAAATGATATTTTTGGCGAAATTCCACTAGTTTTGTCTTCAGGCAGGAAATATGAAAGGTCAACTCGAAAGATTCAATATCATAGTTGAAGGAGGAATATGATCTTGAGTCTAGCGGTTGACCTTGAAGTAAAAGAAAACGTGTTATTGATACGTCTGTCAGGGGAGCTCGACCACCATACAGCAGAGGAACTTCGGCAAAAAGTCAATGATGCCATCGAAAATAACTCTATTCAACATATTTTATTAAATTTAGAACAATTAACTTTTATGGATAGCTCTGGACTTGGAGTGATTCTCGGGCGTTATAAGCAAATAAAACATCTCGGCGGTGAAATGATTGTTTGCGCCATCTCCCCGAGTGTAAAGCGTCTTTTTGACATGTCAGGTTTATTTAAAATTATTCATCTGGCCGAGACAGAGAAAGCGGCTTTGCAAACGTTGGGGGTGGCGTCATGAAAAACGAAATGAAGCTTCAATTTTCCGCTGTAAGTCAAAATGAATCATTTGCAAGAGTAGCTGTAGCTTCCTTTATCGCACAGCTGGATCCGACGATCGATGAACTAACCGAAATCAAAACAGTAGTTTCCGAAGCTGTGACAAATGCGATCATTCACGGTTATGAAAATAATCCTGACGGTATTGTGTATATTTCCTGCACGCTAGAGGACCATATCGTTCATTTGACGATTCGAGATGAAGGGGTAGGAATTGACAACATTGAAGAAGCTAGACAGCCGCTTTTTACAACAAAGCCTGAGCTGGAGCGTTCAGGAATGGGATTTACCATCATGGAAAATTTTATGGATGAAGTGAAAATAGAATCGGAAAAAAATAAAGGCACAATCATTCGATTAACAAAACATCTTACAAAAAGCAAAGCTTTATGTAATTAAGGAGATTAGCTTATGGATGTGGAGGTCAAGAACGAACATTCGAATGGACAATTGAAGGATCAGGAAGTCAGGGATTTGATTAAAAGAAGCCAGCAAGGCGATCAGGCAGCCCGCGATTTGCTTATCCAAAAAAACATGCGGCTCGTTTGGTCAGTTGTGCAGCGATTTTTAAACCGAGGCTATGAGGCGGATGATCTATTTCAAATCGGCTGCATTGGCTTAGTGAAATCGGTCGATAAGTTTGATTTGTCGTATGATGTTAAATTTTCCACTTATGCTGTTCCGATGATTATAGGAGAAATTCAACGATTCATCCGGGATGACGGAACAGTAAAAGTGAGCCGTTCATTAAAAGAGCTCGGAAATAAAATTAGACGGGCTAGAGAGGAACTGTCCAAAACACTTGGCAAGGTGCCAACAGTAGGGGAGATCGCTGACTACTTAGATATTTCACCTGAAGATATCGTTCTTGCACAAGAAGCTGTACGTGCACCTTCCTCCATCCATGAAACGGTTTATGAAAATGATGGCGATCCGATTACATTGCTGGATCAAATTGCAGATCAAAATGAGCAAAAATGGTTTGATCAAATAGCATTAAAAGATGCTATGAACGATTTAGGCGAGCGGGAGCGGCTGATCGTTTATTTGCGGTATTATAAAGATCAAACACAGTCGGAAGTCGCAAAACGGTTAGGAATCTCACAAGTTCAGGTGTCCAGACTGGAAAAGAAAATATTAAAGCAAATGAAAGACCGAATGAGCGGATAGCTCTTTGGTCTTTTTTTGTGGAAATAAATGGTCTTGATCATTTTGCATGAGGGAGTGGCGAACGTTTCATACTATTAGAAAAAAGTAGGATGTGACAGGGCGTGAATAAAACGGTTTATGTGCGTCTAAAGCATCGTATTCAGGCAAAACCGAACGAAAGGATCACGCTTAACAAAATCGCGAAAATAATTGCAGACGAAGCGTTAATCAGCAAAATGGGGGATCAAATCATTCATCAAATTCAATCAAAAGATAAAACATATGTTGTCATTGATGTCATCAACGTCATAGAAAAAATCCAATCCATTGATCCTTCCCTTGATGTCCAACCTGTTGGGCCGACGCAAACAATTGTTGAAATTCAAAATCATCGAAAAAAATTTGCTCCCGTCCTTTTTTTTCTTGTATGGCTGTTATTATTTGTCGGATCGGCTTTAACGATTATGAACTTTCATGAAGATGTCAGCATGCAGCGGATGCATCGCAATTTGTATCAGTTTTTCACTGGCAATAAGATCGATAAGCCGTTAATTTTGCAAATCCCCTACTCCATCGGTTTGGGGCTGGGAATGGTTCTGTTTTTTAATCACGTTTTTAAAAAGAAATTTAATGAAGAGCCGAGTCCGTTGGAAGTCGAGATTTTTAATTATCAAATGGATCTCGACCAATACATCGCCATAAACGAAAACAAAGAAAGCGTGAAAAATGATGATGATTAAATGGTTCATGCTTTTGTTTACGGGGTTTGCAGGGGGCTTGGCTGTCGGGTGTGGATTTGTTGCGTTTTTATCTGTTCTCGGAATCATTCCAAGACTCATGCAGCTGACGAAGACAATAAAATGGATTCGTTTGTATGAATGGGCTGTTATTCTTGGCGCCGTGTCCGGCGGTTGGTTCAGCCTCTCTCCCGTCTATTTGCATGCTTCGCATTATTGGTTTATCCCGATCGGTCTCCTTTACGGAATATTTGTCGGAATGCTTGCAGCAGCATTAACAGAAGTGCTGAATGTATTTCCGATATTAGCGAAAAGGATCGGCATTGATGACAAAATCGTTATGTTGATGATGGCGATCGTTTTAGGAAAAATTTGCGGCTCTTTGTTTCATTGGCTTTATTTTGCTGGTCTGTAAAGGCAATTTGTCATATGATCGGAGGAAACATAGCATGATGCGGTTAACGGGAAAGCAAACATGGGTGTTTCAGCATAAATTGTTTGTCAATAAAACGGCAACTGTCGTTGGGCCGAAGGAAGCGAAAGGACCGCTTAAGGAAACATTTGATGCTCATTTTGATGATATGTACTGCGGTGCGCCGTCTTGGGAATTGGCCGAGCGGAATTTAATGGAGCAGGCGATCAGCCGCTGTTTAAAAAAAGCTGAATTAAAGGAAGAGGATATTGATTTGTTTTTGGCGGGGGATTTATTGAACCAAAATGCTACATCGAACTATACAGCTAGAATGCTCAATATTCCGCTGTTATGTATGTACGGGGCCTGTTCGACTTCAATGGAAACAGTCGCTACGGCATGCGCGCTGATCGATGGGGGGTTCGCGAACAAAATTATCGCTGCCACAAGCAGCCATTATGGCGCAGCTGAAAAGCAGTTTCGGCATCCAACGAATTTCGGCGGACAAAAACCAGAAACAGCGACGACAACCGTAACAGGGGCAGGTGCTGTATTAATCAGCAAAGACGAAAGTGAGATTGCCATAACGGCTGCAACGATCGGCAAGGTGATCGATGTTGGCAGGAAAAACCCTTATGATATGGGGTCCGCAATGGCGCCGGCAGCTGCAGATACAATTAAGCAGCACTTTCGTGATTTAAATCGGACTCCTTCTGACTACGATTTAATTCTTACCGGCGATCTTTCGGGAGTCGGCAGTCCGAAGCTGAAGGAATTATTGCTTGAGGATGGGTACGACATCCGAGGCAACCATTCAGATTGCGGGCTGTTAATTTTTCATCCAGCACAAAGAGCATTTGCCGGCGGGAGCGGATGTGCTTGTTCAGCAGTTGTAACTTACGGTCACATATTCCAAGAAATGAAAAAAGGAAATTTAAAACGAGTATTGATGGTGGCAACCGGGGCTCTGTTAAGTAAAACGATGATCAAGCTGAACGAATCGATCCCGGCCATAGCTCACGGAGTAGTTTTTGAAAGACAGAGATAGAAAGGCGGGAAAAGGTGAGCTGAACATGAATGATGAAGAGAAAGGATTCGATAGCATGACGAAATTAACCGATCAAGAAAAAAGTCAAATCTCTCCCAAGCTGCAAGATACCGAAAAATTTTTTCGAGATCATATTGGCTTAGGAACAAGCTTTGATTTAGGCGTGCGCAAATTTACGCTTCTCGGAAAACAAGTGCATTTATATTATGTGACAGGACTTTGCGATTCACTTTATGTCATCGAACTGATCAAGGAGCTTTTGAAAATCAATGATCATGAAACGGAAGCCAATCGTTTAAAGGAAATTGTCAAAAACCGTCTCGTTCATCAGCAAGTAACATTGGTTCAAACGCTTGATGAAGCAGTCGATCAAGTGTTGTCAGGCTTAGTCGTTTTTTTGGTCGAAGACAGCGATTTTGCTTTTGTTGTCGATGTCCGCAACTATCCTGGAAGACAGCCGGAAGAGCCGGATACGGAAAAAGTGATCCGCGGCGCACGTGACGGTTTTGTGGAAAATATCGTTGTCAACACGGGACTGATTCGGAGAAGAATAAGGGACGAACGTCTGAGATATGAAATCATGAAAATCGGCGAGCGATCAAAAACCGACATTGCGATCGCGTATTTGGAAGATGTGGCGGATCCAGGATTAATTGAAGTGATCAAAAAGGAGTTAAAAACGATAAAGATTGACGGGCTTCCAATGGCAGATAAAACAATTGAAGAATTTTTAGTAAAGCAAGGCTTTAATCCGTTTCCGCTTGTCCGCTATACGGAAAGAGCGGATGTCGCTGCAGTTCATTTGCTGGAAGGACATGTCATTATTCTTGTTGACACGTCCCCGAGTGTCATTATTACGCCAACTACTTTTTTTCACCATGTTCAGCACGCCGAAGAATACCGTCAGGCGCCAGCGGCCGGAACGTTTGTCAGATGGGTGCGCTTTTTTGGCATGCTAGCTTCTATTTATTTGCTTCCTCTTTGGATGCTGTATGTAGTGCAGCCGTCTTTACTGCCGGAGGCTATATCTTACATCGGACCAAACAAAGAAAAAAATATTCCGATTGTTGTTCAAATTTTTCTTGCTGACATAGGGATTGAGCTTTTAAGAATGGCAGCCATTCATACACCGACAGCTCTTTCAGTGGCGATGGGTTTAATTGCAGCAGTTCTCATAGGACAAATTGCCATCGATGTCGGTTTGTTTTCGCCGGAAGTTATTTTGTACGTTTCCATTGCGGCGGTCGGTACTTTTGCAACCCCGAGCTATGAATTGAGCGTAGCCAATAAAATCGTTCGTTTTGTATTGCTGCTATTAGTAGTGATCTTTAAAGTGCCCGGATTAGTGATCGGCTGCACACTGTTCATCCTTTTCCTTGCCAGCATTCGATCGTTAAATACGCCTTATTTATGGCCGTTTATCCCTTTTAATCCTCAAGCCTTTTGGCAGATCATCGTCAGGTCGTCGGTGCCTCATATAAAAGTAAGGCCAAGCATTGTTCATCCGCAGAACGTAAAAAAGCAGCCTTAAAAAAATTTGAAAGAGAAAATGTTTTATGGTAATGTATTTTTAACTTTTACGTTCACGAAAGCGGGGGCTAGTCTTTGTATTTACAGGGAACAAGTAAAATCAACCAGTTAGGGCATTTAGAAATCGGCGGTGTCGATACAGTTGAACTTGCCAAACAGTATGGGACACCGTTATATGTATACGATGTCGCACTCATTCGCGAACGAGCCCGTTCTTTTAAAAATACATTTGAATCATTAGGAGTTCCATATCAAGTTGCTTATGCAAGCAAAGCCTTTTCTTCCATTGCAATGGTGCAGCTTGCAAATGAGGAAGGGCTTTCTCTTGATGTCGTTTCAGGCGGTGAACTGTATACGGCATTAAAAGCAGGATTTCCTCCGGAAAAAATTCATTTTCATGGAAACAATAAAAGCATCGACGAGCTTGCAATGGCTCTGGAGGCAAATATCGGTTGCATTGTGATTGATAATTTTTATGAAATTGATGTTTTATCTTCTCTTTGCCAGCAAATGAATAAAAAAGTTGCGGTGTTGCTTCGCGTTACACCAGGCGTCGAGGCACATACACATGATTACATTACAACCGGGCAGGAAGATTCGAAATTTGGATTCGACCTTCATAATGGTCAAATCGAAAAAGCGATTGAGCTTGTAAAAAATCAATCGCATTTACAGCTATTAGGAATCCATTGCCATATCGGTTCGCAAATTTTTGGCACTGAAGGATTTGTTTTAGCAGCAGGAAAGATTTTTGGGAAAATTTCTATTTGGAAAGAGAAGTTTCAGTTTGTTCCGAAAGTTGTAAACTTAGGGGGAGGATTCGGAATTCGATATACGAAAGAGGATGATCCTCTGCCAATGAATGTATATGTTGAAAAAATGGTGGAAGTTGTGAAAGGACACTCTGAGAAGCTTCAAATTCCTCTCCCTGAAATATGGATTGAGCCAGGACGCTCTCTCGTCGGGGATGCAGGAACAACCTTGTACTCGATAGGATCTCAAAAGGTCGTCCCTAACATACGCAAATATGTTGCGGTGGACGGAGGCATGAGCGACAACATCCGGCCTGCTTTGTACCAGGCAAAATACGAGGGGGCTCTTGCCAACCGGATGAATGACGAATGTTCTGAGACTGTATCGATTGCAGGAAAATGCTGCGAAAGCGGGGACATGCTCATTTGGGATTTATCCCTTCCTACCGTAAAAGCAGGCGATATATTAGCTGTTTTTTGCACGGGAGCTTACGGATATTCTATGGCAAATAATTATAACCGGATCGCTCGGCCTGCTGTTGTATTTGTTGAAAACGGCGAAGCGAGACTTGTCGTCAAAAGGGAAACATACGAGGATTTAGTCAGTCTCGATTTGCCTTTAAAAGCGGAAGTCGGTCAACCGTAAACGAAAAACGGCGTCTCAACATTAGTTGAAGACGCCTTTTTCATTATTGGAAAAACGATGCGATGGCATCAATGATCGAAGAAAAGAATTCTTTCAATTTTTGCAAAAAGCTTTGTCCTTCTTCGGATTCGAGAAATTTAGAAATTTTGTCTTTTGCTTTGTCAAGCTGGTTTCCGACTTCATCCCAATTGATATTGACGTTAATCATATTGTTAAATAAGAGGATTAAATTGTTTATATCATCTTCGGAAAGATTTATTTGCAAATCTTTTGCTGCTTGTTCAATCATTTCTCTTAGCTCTTGGTCATTTTTCGGAACGCCGTTTTCGGACATCTGTTCTTTTACTTTTGCAATTAATGCCGAAGCATTTTCGTCACCAATCTTATCTCCAAGCTTTGCTGTTTCCACCAGCTCTTGGTTGGCGACCTGTTTCACGTCTTCAGGGATCGCTTTATCAGTCGAAACTTCATAAGCTTTTATCAACCCTGTTAAAGCGGCTGTTCCGGAAACTTCAAAAGGCGCGGTGACATAAACATTTGCATCTTTGACACCAGCTGTCATGAGCGCATTTAAGTACATTTCATCCGTGACCCAGTTTATGTTGTTTGTTTGGACTTCTAAACCAGATCCCTTTTTCTCAATTTGTATTTTGGAAGAAGAAATCGCTTTTGAACCGATTTGCGCTTTCGGAATATAATCCCCCAAATATTTGTGCTCCTCTTCGTTTGTCACGGTGACCGTTTGCACGTTATCTGGTACGCCCATTTCCTTTAAGAGATCCTGCTTTTGCTGCTCCGTTAAATCGCTGCCTAACGTGACAATAACATCTCCAACAACAGAATCAGCAAAACTAGTAGTTGGTGTTGCCAACCCAATAGCAAGTAATATGGATAAAACGATTTTTTTCATCACTTAACCTCCTAAGCGAACATGACTTCGAATATATGATTATAGAGTGCAAAAACTTTCAACCATTTAAGACGTATATATATACTAAAACGTTTCATCTGTATTTTATGTTTTACTCTATGATAAAATAAAGAGAAAATTTTTTCATGAAAGGGAGCTGTTTTATGAGCAAAAAAGGCTACATTTTAATGGAAAACGGAGAAAAAATTGAATTTGAGCTTTTTCCGAATGAAGCTCCAAATACAGTGAAGAACTTTGAAAAACTTGCGAATTCAGGCTTTTATGACGGTTTGACTTTTCATCGTGTTATTCCAGGGTTTGTAAGCCAAGGCGGATGTCCGAATGGCAACGGCACTGGTAATGCAGGATATACGATCAAATGCGAAACAGATGGCAATCCACATAAACATGTAACCGGCGCCATTTCTATGGCTCACGCAGGCAGGGATACAGGCTCTTGTCAATTTTTTATCGTTCATGAACCTCAGCCTCACTTGGATGGAGTTCATACTGTTTTTGGCCAAGTAACTTCAGGCATGGAAACTGTGTTGAGCATGAAAAACGGAGATGTAATGAAAAAAGTAGAAGTGTATGAAAATTAAATTCCTCTTTCAAATAGAAAGGGATGTACAAAATGAGAATGAAAAACTGGATATTATTTATTGTTCTTGTTGTATTGAGCATTATTTGGGGACTCGTCTATTGGATGTTCATTGCTGACTAGCTGAATACCGCTCAGCTTTAGTTGATAATATAATTTTTGTAGATGCGGTCAAGTGTAGGAGAGAAATAATCGATAAAAAGGCACTTTTTCATATTGTTCAAAGATTGCTTTCTTGACAGAAGACCGTTTGAAGGGAGATAATAGTAAAATAATTGGCTGTTTTCTTCAGCTTTGTTTCTTTTTCAAAAACTCGTGAATGCTTCAAAATGGAAGGTGGGAAGCAAGAGGAAGCAGCCGTTTTTCCCATTGAAAATAACATAAAATGAATGATGCATCCTTCGGGGCAGGGTGAAATTCCCGACCGGCGGTGATAAAAGCTTTTAAGCTTTTTTAGCCCGTGACCCGCATTGGCGGAACGCCTTTGCGGTGGATCTGGTGAAAATCCAGAGCCGACAGTATAGTCTGGATGGGAGAAGGATCACTTTTGAAGGTGAGGAGTATAAACTGTTCAAAAAGAACAGATTTTATACTCTTATTTGAGTATACCTTCTTTTCGTTAAAGTGATCATCAAGCCCTGGGGGAACAAACCCGGGGCTTTTGTTTTGAAATCAACAAAAGGGAGGTGTGTCCTTCATGAATGACGAAAAATGGATGGAATTTGCCTTTCAGCTAGCGAAACAAGCAATCGGCCAAACGAGCCCTAACCCGTTGGTGGGAGCGGTCGTTGTGAAGGATGGGGAACTGATCGGGTTTGGAGCGCATTTAAAGGCTGGGGAACCCCATGCGGAAGTTCATGCTTTAAATATGGCTGGGGAAAAGGCAAAAGGTGCAACGCTGTACGTCACGCTTGAACCTTGCAGCCATTTTGGCAAAACTCCTCCCTGCTCTGAGCTTATTATCAAAAGAGGGATTAAACGGGTCGTTGTAGCTGCTTTGGATCCGAATCCTCTCGTAAGTGGACGCGGTGTGAAAGCTTTGCAAGATGCTGGAATCGATGTGGAAGCCGGGATATTGCAAAAAAATGGACATGAACTTAACAAAGTTTTCTTTCATTACATTCAAACAAACACTCCGTTTGTCACATTAAAATATGCCGCAACATTCGATGGGAAAATTGCTACAAAAATAGGTGACAGCAAGTGGATTACCGGAGAGGAAGCAAGACAGGATGTGCACCGTTACAGAGAAATACACGACGGCATTTTAGTGGGTGTTAATACAATTATAAAAGACAATCCAAGTCTGACTTGTCGGCTGCCGGATCGCAAACGAACACCGATACGGATTATTTTAGATACCCATCTGCGAATTCCGCTGGATGCCAATGTGATAACTGACAAGGAAGCAGAAACTTGGGTCATTTGCCAAGATGGGGATCTCAATAAAAAAGCGGAACTGAAAAAATTAGGAATAGAAGTGTTGACTTTACATGATCAATGGAATATCCCAAATATTTTAAAAATATTAGGCGAGCGAGGCATCACCTCCCTGTTCGTTGAAGGAGGAGCAAGAGTCCATGCTTCATTTTTAAAAGCGGAAGCAGTGAATGAATTAATCGTGTATTTTGCACCCAAAATATTGGGAGACCCTGAAGGAATATCAGCCGTCATGGGCGATGAAGCATTAAAGATGAGGATGGCACATTCATTTGAAATTCAGTCCGTTACGAAAATAGGAGAAGATGTGAAAATTGTCTCCGTTCCGAAAAGAGGTGGACAAGATTGTTTACTGGAATCATTGAAGAAATAGGGGAAATCAAATCAGTAAAAGGAACGAATCAAGCAGTAATTTTAGAAATTTATGCAAAAAACATTTTGCAAGATGTAAAAATAGGCGACAGCATTGCCGTCAACGGAGTCTGTTTAACGGTCACCGACTTTGAATCGAATTATTTTTCTGTGGATGTCATGCCTGAGACGATGGCGGCAACGACATTAGGTACATTAAAAACCGGATCAAAGGTGAATTTGGAAAGGGCAATGGCTGTTGGCGACCGATTTGGCGGCCACATCGTTTCAGGACATGTTGATGGCGTTGGCACGATCGTCAAAAAAGAAAGAAAGGAAAATGCTGTTTATTATCAAATTAAAGCTCCTAAAGATTTGCTTTATTACATGATATTAAAAGGTTCAGTTGCAGTTGACGGAACGAGTTTAACCATTTTTGGCTTAACAGAACAAACCTTTACGATTTCGATTATTCCTCACACATATTCAGAAACAATTATTGGGGAAAAGGAGATAGGCGATAAGGTCAATATTGAATGTGATTTGATCGGGAAATATTTAGAAAAGTTTGTCCGCAAAGAGGCGCCAACCGGAATTACCGTTGATTTTTTGCAAAAGCACGGTTTTTACAGTGAATAGAGGTGATAGAATAATGTTTCATTCCATTGAGGATGCCATCGCAGATTTAAAACAGGGGAAAGTGATCATTGTCGTGGATGATGAGAATCGGGAAAACGAAGGAGATTTTGTCGGTCTAGCTGAGTTTTCCACCCCTGAAATGATCAATTTTATGATTTCAAAAGGAAAAGGTCTCGTCTGTGTGCCGATCACGGAATCGTTAGCGCACCGTTTGCAGCTTCACCCTATGGTAGCGGAAAATACAGATTTGCACCAAACCGCGTTTACTGTCAGCATCGATCATCAAACAACAACGACGGGAATCAGCGCATATGAGCGAGCTAAAACGATTCAGTCGCTCATTCAGCCGGATGCAAGGGCGGAGGATTTTAAAAGACCCGGACATGTTTTCCCGTTAATTGCAAAGAACGAAGGAGTATTAAAAAGAGCCGGCCACACGGAAGCAGCCGTTGATTTGGCAAAGCTGGCAGGATGCTTTCCAGCTGGCGTCATTTGTGAAATTATTAATGAAGACGGAACAATGGCTCGGGTTCCTCAATTAAAAGAAATAGCGGAACAATACAATTTAAAAATGATCACGATTCAAGATTTAATTCAATACCGCAGAAAACGGGAGGAATTAATCAAAAAAGAAGTGGAAATCGAGCTTCCGACAGGTTTTGGCCGTTTTAAAGCCATCGGTTATACCAGCTTGTATGATGGAAAAGAGCATATTGCGCTGGTGAAGGGTGAAATTAAGCCGGAGCATCCCGTTTTAGTTAGAATCCATTCAGAATGCCTGACAGGAGACGTCTTTCATTCTCACAGATGCGACTGCGGCCCGCAGCTTCATTCTGCATTGAGTGAAATTGAAAAAGAAGGAAGCGGAATTTTGCTCTATTTGCGCCAAGAAGGCAGGGGGATCGGGCTAATAAATAAATTGAAAGCATATAAGCTTCAAGAAAAAGGTTATGATACGGTCGAAGCAAATGAGGAGCTCGGCTTTCAGCCGGATCAAAGAGAATATGCTGTTGCAGCACAGATGCTGAAGGATATTGGAGCCAAGTCTATTCGTTTAATGACAAACAATCCGAGAAAAATGAAAGAAATGCAAGAATACGGACTTGAAATATTGGAGCGGGTTCCAATTGAAATACCGGCAAACAAGGATAATGAAAAATATTTGAAAACAAAAAAATCGAAACTAGGACATCTACTTCATATTTAGCGGGAGGTTATACTAATGAGCATAAACAAAATTGAAGGACATTTAGTCGGAAAAGATTTGAAAATCGGAATTGTCGTATCAAGATTTAATGAATTTATTACAAGCAAGCTGTTAAGCGGAGCAATCGATGCTCTCATCCGCCACGGCGTTTCGGAAAGCGACATTGATGTTGCATGGGTTCCGGGGGCTTTTGAAATCCCGCTTGTATCCAAAAAACTGGCTGAGTCCAAAAAATACGATGCGGTCATTGCCTTAGGAACAGTTATCCGTGGATCCACTACGCATTACGATTACGTATGCAATGAAGCGGCAAAAGGGATTGCGAACGCTTCTCTGCAAACAGGAGTGCCGGTAATATTTGGCGTCGTCACGACGGAAAATATCGAGCAAGCGATTGAACGAGCAGGAACGAAAGCGGGCAATAAAGGCTGGGACGCAGCACTATCGGCAATTGAAATGGCAAATTTAATCAAATCCCTCGCCCAACTTTAAAGAAAACAGTTTAAAATTCATAAGAAAATGTATATAATGTTAAGAGCAATATGATAAATGGGATTCAACACCAGTTGCCCATAAAATCTTTCTTGAAAGAATGTTATATATTAACGAGGGATCCAGCATGTTAGTTCGATATAAGAAAGCTTTTGAAAAAATTGCGATGGGGCTTCTTTCCTTTATGCCGAGTGAAAAGGATTTAAAGCAGCTCCAGCAAACGATGAAAACGTATGAAAATGACGAAAATTGGCAGCTTTTCTTATGGAAGGAAGAAGATGTTATCGGAGTGATCGGCGTTGAATTGAAAGATAAAGGAATAGTGGAAATTCAGCATATTTGCGTAAACCCGTCCCATCGTCATGAAGGAATCGGCAAAAAAATGATCAATGCCGTAAAAGAGCTATATAAAGATAAACATGTTATTCCTAGCGAACAAATTCAATCCTTTTTTGAAAAATGCGACCATGAACAATTGGAAAAAGAAGAGAGCTGATCACTCTCTTCTTTTTCTTTTTTTATGCCAATTTTTCAATCTCTCCTCAATGATGTCCGTTCGATCCCTTGTTTTATGTTTATGTATTAAAAAAACGTTTGAAATATCGCTAGGCTCACCGAACGTTTTTCCTCGTTCCTTTGCTGTTGTTAAGCAAATTTCGTAAAGGTTTTGATCAAAAATCGGCAGCTGAATGCTTTTATATGGTTCTCTTTTTTGAATTCGACCAAAAGTGTTTTGTAAAATATGTAAGAGCTGTTCATCATCCAAACCGAGTTTGTTAAGAGACGCCGTTTCATTTTTTAAAATGCGAATAGCATTTTTCATCATCCGCTCAGCACCATTGAAATTTTTTCTCCTGTAATGATAAAAGCTAACGGCAATTTGTATGAGCCCGACCCAGATTTGTTTTCTCTCTTCTTTAGGATCTTTTTTCCACAATTCTTCTAAAATTTCATGACATTCAAAATAATCCCGGTCACAATGAAAATGATATAAAAACTCAATATATTCAGGTGGGTACATATTGAGAAAACTCCTTTTTTCTACTATATATGTTATAGTTTATGAAAATGGCTGCAAAAAAGAAAGTATTCATGCCTGATTTAAAAATAAACAAAAATGAGCTTTGTTGAAAAAGAGTATTGGATGTATTTTTCTATTGGTCTATACTAAAAATTAGCCATTTATCGAGGGTGATGATCAGGTAATGTATCTAGTAAAGTTAGAAGCTTTTGAAGGTCCGTTAGATTTGCTTTTGCATTTAATTCATCGTTTAGAAATTGATATATATGATATCCCTGTCAGCGAAATAACAGAACAGTATATGGAATATATTCACACGATGCAGGAGCTTGAGCTGGATGTTGCCAGTGAATATTTAGTGATGGCAGCCACATTATTGTCGATTAAAAGCAAAATGCTCCTTCCAAGACAGGAGGAAGAGTGGTCAGACGAGGAAATCATCGAAGAAGAGCAGTCCGATCCGAGAGATGAGCTTGTTACCCGTTTAATTGAATACAAGAAATATAAAGAAGCGGCAGTAAAGCTGAAAGAACTGGAAAGTGAACGGGCGCTTGTCTATACGAAGCCTCCAAGCGACTTGAGCGAATATTTGGAGGAAAAAGAGCCGATTTTGCAAAAAGGAAACGTAACGGTTTATGATATGATCGCTGCCTTTCAAAAAATGCTAAAACGAAAAAAAATTGAAAAGCCAATCGAACGAACCGTAGCAAAAGAAGAAATCCCGATCGAAAAACGAATGAAGGAAATGATCATGGAGCTGAAGGCATCGAAAAAGAAAAAGGAGTTTCACGATTTCTTTCCAGCTGACAGGAAGGATTATATGGTCGTGACTTTTTTAGCTTTGCTTCAGCTGATGAAAAATGAATACGTTCATGTAGAACAAGAACATAATTTTTCAGAAATTTATATTTACGGGAGTGAAAAGCTGCATGAGTTTAGGGATTATTGAATGGAAATCCATTTTGGAAGGGCTCTTATTTGCGGCTGGAGACGAAGGCCTTTCCATCAAGCAATTAACTTCCGTTCTTGAAATTGACGAAGCAACGGTTTTAAGCATTATTGAAGATTTAAAAGAGGAATACCAAAAAAAAGAACGGGGGATCGACCTTGTAGAAGTAGCAGGGGTTTACCAGCTCACAACCAAAAAGGAGCATGCACCATATTTAAAGCGGCTGATGGAAACTCCTATGAACCAATCACTCTCTCAGGCTGCGCTTGAAACATTGGCCATTATCGCTTATAAACAGCCGATTACCCGGATTGAAATAGAAGAAATTAGAGGGGTAAAGTCAGAAAGGCCGATCCGGACCCTTTTAGCGAAAGGGCTTATTCAAGAAGTCGGCAGAGAAGAGGGAGTGGGAAGAGCTATTTTATACGGAACGACAAAAGAGTTTCTTGAATATTTCGGATTAAAAACGATCGAAGAATTGCCTTCATTGACAGAGATCGAGAATGAAGAGCATTTTATTCAAGAAGAGGCAGATTTATTCTTTGAAAAATTAAATAACTTGTAAGTCGTCTCAGGCGGCAGTCTGAGACTTATTTTTATTTCACATTCTTTCAAATTCCGTTCATACGGTTGTCTTCTTTGCATAAACTTGTACAAAACGAATCGAATAAAGGGACGTGAAAGCATTAATGAACAAATGGACATCACGTATTAATGTATTCATTCTTTTTATATTGATAGGCCATTTTTTTATCCCGACAGCTCATGCAACTCATACGATTGAAGTTAGTGCAGAAAGCGCCATATTAATGGATCAGGAGAGCGGCCGGATCCTTTTTGAAAAAAACCCACATAAAAAAATGCGCATTGCAAGCATTACGAAAATCATGACGGCGATTTTAGCAATTGAATCAGGAAAAATGGATCAAAATGTGACTGTCAGTGACCGCGCTGTCCGAACTGAAGGGTCTTCCATATATCTTAAGCAAAAGCAAAAGGTGAAGCTGGAAGATTTGGTTTATGGTCTTATGCTAAGGTCCGGAAATGACGCTGCGGTGGCGATTGCTGAATTTGTCGGAGGCAGTTTAGATGGTTTCGTATTTATGATGAACGAAAAGGCGAAGGAAATCGGCATGACAAATACTGAATTTGCCAACCCGCACGGTTTGGATGATCACGAAAACCACTATTCTACCGCATATGATATGGCTCTTTTAACGAAATACGCCATGGAGAATGAAACGTTCCGCAAAATATTTGGAACAAAAGTTTATAAAAAAGACGGATTTCAGTGGAAAAATAAAAACAAACTTTTAAATTTATATGAATATTGTACAGGCGGTAAAACCGGGTACACAAAGAGGGCAAATAGAACATTAGTCTCCACTGCGGAAAAAGATGATTTACATTTAATTGCTGTTACGCTAAATGCTCCCGATGATTGGAACGACCATATGTCCATGTTTAACAGCGCGTTCAGCGAATATGATCAAGTGACGATCAAAAAAGAAGGATACCTTGCCATTGACAACAAGTTTTACAAAGACCGCATCTTCATTAATCGCGACATTGTTTATCCGCTGATGGAGGAAGAAAAAAACAAAATAAACATCCGTTTATTCCTAGCAAAACCGAAGGCTTCGTGGAAGAACCATCCTGAAAAGGTTCCAGAAAAAGTAGGAACATTGAGAGTGTTGCTCGATGGCGAAACGATTGAAGAAGTGCCGATCTATTTTGAAAACGGTGATGTAGAGCCTCCGCATGGCTGGTTTGGAAAGATGATCGATCTATTTTTTGATATGCTGGGTGTTTCCGCATGATTCATATTATTTGGGTTGCCTTAACTTTGATCGGCGTCGTATTTGCAATGTTCAACGGAACAATGGAGGAAGTGAATAAAGCCGTCTTTTCAGGTGCAAAAGAGGGTGTCACCATTGCCTTTGGCTTCATCAGCGTGCTTGTATTTTGGTTAGGCTTAATGAATATTGCGGAGAAAAGCGGTCTGTTAGAAAAGCTAGGGAATCTGTTCAAACCGCTGATGAGGAGAATTTTTCCTGATGTTCCCCCTGAGCATCCTGCGATGGGCTACATGCTGTCAAACTTGCTCGCCAATATGTTTGGGCTAGGAAACGCAGCTACACCGTTGGGAATTAAGGCGATGGAGCAGCTGAAAAAATTGAACAAAAATAAAGACCAGGCGTCCAGAAGCATGATCACCTTTCTAGCATTAAATACAACTGGATTGACTCTTGTTCCAACAACTGTAATTTCTATACGAATGACATACGGTTCGCATAATCCGACTGATATTGTCGTGCCAACGCTTCTGTCGACTTTCTTTGCTACCATAGCCGCTATTATGATTGACCGCTATTTTTACTATTTACGAAAAAGAAAAGGAGAATAACGATGGTGTTCATTAGTGCTGTTTCGATATGGCTGATCCCATTGATCATCGGTTTTATTTTGTTGTACGGGACTTTTAAACGCATTCCAACTTATGAAGCGTTTGTTGAAGGTGGAAAAGAAGGAATCGAAATTTCTTTTTCCATTATTCCGTATCTTGTCGGCATGCTCGTGGCAGTGTCTGTTTTTCGCGCTTCAGGGGCTCTCGATTTTTTTATGGACCTGTTAAAACCGATGTTTCAAGCTATCCACGTCCCGGCGGAAATTGTTCCGCTGGCGTTAATTCGGCCCATCTCTGGAACAGCTTCGTTAGGAATTATGAGCGATTTAATTTCAATGCATGGAGCGGATTCGTTGATCGGCCGACTGGCAGCCACCATGCAAGGGAGCACAGACACGACTTTGTATATCATTACAGTATATTTCGGTGCTGTTGGGATCAAGCGAATGGGCGATGCGATAAAGGTTGGGCTGCTGGCGGATTTTGCAGCCATCCTTTCTTCCATAATAATTGTTACGCTCCTTTTCGGTTAAGCTTTAATGAGCTTAGCTTTTTTATTTGCAAAAAAATAAATGCGTTCATCTTGTGTAACCAGACCGAAAGAAGGTAATATTTTTAGAGAGGTGAGATCAATGGAACGTTTGCAAAAGGTGATAGCGCGTTCGGGAATTGCTTCAAGAAGAAAAGCGGAGCAATTAATTTTGGACGGAAAAGTTACTGTAAATGGACAAGTTGTAACAGAGCTCGGAACAAAAGTATCTGACGAGGACAAGGTGGAGGTAAACGGGATTCCGGTAGAAAGGGAAGAACCGATTTATATTTTGTTTTATAAGCCTAGGGGAGTTATTTCGAGCGTGAAAGATGAAAAAGGGAGAAAAGTCGTCACCGATTACTTTCGAGATTTTGAGCAGCGCATCTTTCCGGTCGGCAGACTTGATTATGATACTTCAGGCCTTCTAATCCTGACAAACGATGGCGATTTTGCTAATTTGTTAATGCATCCACGATATGAAATTGATAAAGTGTATGTAGCGAAAGTTAAAGGAATTCCAGAAAGGAAAGAATTAAAACAACTGGAGCAAGGGATCATGCTGGAGGATGGAATGACAAAACCAGCAAAAGTCAAAATGCTTTCTTTAGATAAAAGAAAAAAAACGTGTATAATCGAAATTACCATTCATGAAGGAAGAAACCGGCAAATTAGAAGAATGTTTGATAAAATCGGCTATCCTGTGCTGAAGCTGAAAAGAGAACGGTACGCATTTTTAGATTTAAAAGGGCTCAATCCGGGTGCGTTCCGCGAAATTACTCCCCACGAGGTGAAGAGATTGCGGGCGCTGGCCCAGCACGGCAAGCATGCGAGAGTTTAGCCTAAAATCGGTTAAGCTTTCGCATTTATACCGACAAAACGTTGCAAACAATGTACTGCTTTAGGGGCTTACACGTTTTTATGTCACATAAACGTCAAAATTATTTTTCTGAATGAACGGAAATTCAATGATATAATAACAAGCGAATGAAAAACAAAGGGAGTACACACGATGAAAAAAAGGCGACTCATTACTCGCTCGATTATTCTTGTTATTTTATTAGGTGCTCTTGGATATACACTCTATTCAAATTTTTTTATGAGCAAAGAAAAAGTGAAAGTCGGATCAGCTGCGCCTGATTTTGTTCTTACTGATTTAGAAGGAAAAAAGCATCAATTTTCCGATTATAGAGGAAAAGGGGTATTTCTCAATTTCTGGGGAACGTGGTGCAAACCTTGTGAACGTGAAATGCCTTACATTGAAAGACAATATCAGCACTATAAAAATTTAGGCGTGGAAGTTTTAGCTGTCAACGTTGGCGAATCAAAATTAGTAGTGGAAAAATTTGCGGAAAAATACGGACTCAATTTCCCGATTGTCATTGACAAAAATCAGCAGGTGCTTCATGCATATGATGTAGATCCGCTGCCTACTACGTTTCTCATCGATAAGAACGGGAAGGTTGTCAAAATCATTACTGCACCAATGACGGAACGGGAAGTTCGAGATTACATGGAAATGATAAAACCATAGTTAGGGAGTTTTCAACATGAATCATGTGAAATGTGAATGCGGTCATGTAAATCCGTTCGGTACTGTGCTGTGTGAAAATTGCGGACGGGCCTTGGCAGCAGAGGGCGAAGGCAATTCGGAAAAACTTCATGATATGCGTTATGACGGAAGCGCCAGACGTTCTCAAACATATAATAAAACGATCGTCGATAAAGTATGGAATTTTTTCTCTTCTGTTAAAGTTGGAGTCTGGCTGATTGTGATAACGCTGATCGCATCAGCAATCGGAACGATTTTTCCGCAAGAATTGTACATACCTTCCAACGTAACGCCAGAGCAATTTTATAAAGATGAATATGGAATTTTAGGCCAGCTTTATTATCAATTAGGCTTCCACCGCCTATACGGTTCTTGGTGGTATATGACCTTGATCGCATCGATTGGAATATCGCTTGTGATTTGCTCGCTTGACCGGGTTATTCCACTTTATCGTGCCTTGAAAAATCAAGGTGTGTCTCGGCACGAGTCTTTTTTGAAAAGACAGCGCCTTTTTAGCGAATCATATGTGGACAATATTGAAAAAAATGTAGAACAAGTTAAAAAAAATTTAACAGCGCGCCGTTATCGCATTCGAGAAGAAAATGGAAACATTTTGGCAGAGAAAAATCGATTTTCCAGATGGGGTCCGTATGTCAATCATATCGGATTGATTATTTTTTTAATTGGAGCCATGCTCCGCTTTTTCCCGGGGATGTATGTGGATGAGGTTCTCTGGTTAAGAGAAGGGGAAACGAAAGAAATACCCGGGACAAATGGCGAGTATTATTTGAAGCATCATCAATTCATTTTGGAAACTTATCAAAAGGAAAAAGAAAAAGATGTGTTTCAGGAAGCGATTGACCGTGTCGGCGATGGAAGCGTAGCTAAAAACTTCCAATCAAATGTGACGCTTTATAAAAAGCAGGGAGACAGCCTGCCGGGTGAAGAACCAAAATTAAAAGAGGTAAAAGACTTCAGCATTCGCGTCAACGAACCGTTGAAATTTGATTCTTATGCTGTCTATCAAGTGAATTACAAGCTGAATGAGTTAAATAAAATGACGTTTGATCTTATCGATAAAAAATCGGGGAAAAGCTTCGGGAAAGTTGTCATTGACCTCTTAAATCCAGAAAAGAAATATGATTTAGGAAACGGCTATGCTGTTGAAATTGCTAGCTATCTTCCAGATTTTTATTTTGATGACGAAGGCAATCCAGCCACGCGGTCGAGAGTGCCAAACAACCCGGCATTTGTTTTTAAAATGATTGCACCTGACAGACCGAAGGGAGAAACGAGTTTCGTTGCCATCCAGCAAACGATTGAACCTAACGAGAATAACAAATACAAAATGAAATTTTCAGGAATTGAAACGAAAAACTTAACGGGCCTAGTTGTAAGAAAAGATTTAACTTTATGGGTGCTCGGTGTCGGCGGAGCCATTTTTATGATAGGCTTAATTCAAGGATTGTACTGGCAGCATCGCCGCATATGGCTGAAAGCGGATAACGGCAAAATCATGCTGGCGGGGCATACAAACAAAAACTGGTTTGGATTAAAAAATGAATTGGACATCATTTTGCGCGATACTGAAATTCAAAAGCCTGTTGACCAAAAACAATTAAAAGAATAGAACCTCATGAAGGAGGGGAAGTTTGTGGCTGAACTTAGCAGCACTTTATTATACATTGCGTTTATTTTGTATTTAATAGGAACATTCTTTTTTGGCGGTTCCATCCGTGACAAAAGAGGAAAGGATGAAAAAACGAATAGATGGGCGCGATTAGGCATTGCGGCGGCGATCCTCGGTTTTTTGTCTCAACTGGGATACTTCGTTACGAGATGGATCGCTGCTGGACATGCCCCGGTTTCGAACTTATTTGAATTCACGACATTCTTTGGTATGATGCTAGTAGGAGCATTTATCATTATTTATTTTATTTATAAGCTGTCTGCACTTGGCTTATTTACATTGCCAGTTGCACTTTTATTGATTGCATATGCCAGCATGTTTCCGACAGAAATCAGCCCTTTAATACCAGCTCTTCAAAGCGATTGGCTGAAAATCCATGTAACAACAGCTGCTGCCGGACAAGCTATTTTGGCGATCAGCTTTGTAGCCGGAGTCCTGTATTTAACAAAGGTTGTGGATCAATCAAAAGCAACAAAAAAGACGTTTTGGCTTGAATTTGTCATGTTTGTATTAGTCACAACACTAGCATTTGTCATTGTCACAACCGTGTTCCGAGCAATGGATTATGAATCAGTGTTTAAATGGATCGATAAAAATGGACAAGAGGCGGAAATGGAATTTCATTTGCCTGCTCTCGTTGCGCCGCACGAAGGAGAATTGTTGACAAAAGATCGGCTTGCAGGCTTTGTGGAATTGCCGGCGATTTTATCGGCCAGAAAGGTGAACACTGTTTTATGGTCCACATTTGTAGGACTGATTTTATACGGAGTGATCCGCCTAATATTGAGAAAGCGTATTTCTGCAGCGTTGCAGCCTTTAGTGAAAAATTTAAATTTGGATGTGGTGGATGAAATTGGCTACCGTTCAGTAGCGATTGGATTCCCAGTATTTACACTAGGTGCTTTAATATTTGCCATGATTTGGGCGCAGATCGCTTGGACCCGATTTTGGGGCTGGGATCCGAAAGAGGTTTGGGCATTGATCACTTGGCTGTTTTACGCGGCATATCTTCACTTACGGCTTTCGAGAGGATGGCATGGAGAAAAATCAGCATGGCTTGCGGTTATCGGATTTGCGATTATCATGTTTAATTTAATTTTTGTAAACCTTGTGATAGCTGGTTTACATTCATATGCATAAACGGATTGGCTGACTCATGATACATGCTGGAATTTGGATCATTATCATTTGAGTCAGCTCTTTTTTAACCTGATCAAGGGAGGAAGAAAATATGTCAGAGAACCAGGATGTAACGATTTTAGTGGTAGATGATGAAGAAAGAATTCGCAGGCTTTTGAAAATGTACTTAGAAAGGGAAAATTATCAAATAGATGAGGCGGAAAATGGTGATGAAGCGCTTGAAAAGGCTCTTTGTGCCGATTATGATTTGATTATTCTGGATATTATGATGCCCGGAATTGACGGAATCGAAGTGTGCAAGCAGCTGAGAGAAAAGAAAGCCACTCCTGTCATTATGCTGACAGCAAAAGGAGAGGAGGTAAACCGTGTTCAAGGGTTTGAGGTCGGTGCGGACGATTATATTGTAAAACCGTTCAGCCCGAGAGAGGTTGTTTTGCGTGTGAAAGCGATTTTAAGAAGGGCGTCACAAACAAGCTATTTAAAAACCGATTCATCGGCGAAAAATGTGATCGTTTTCCCGCACTTAACAATCGATCATGATGCTCATCGCGTGACGGCCGACGGCAAGGAAGTCAACTTAACCCCGAAAGAGTACGAGCTGCTTTATTTTTTGGCAAAAACTCCTGATAAAGTATACGACCGGGAAAAGCTGCTGAAGGAAGTATGGCATTACGAATTTTTTGGAGATTTACGAACAGTTGACACTCATGTGAAAAGACTTAGGGAAAAATTAAACAAAGTTTCGCCTGAAGCCGCCAAAATGATCGTGACTGTTTGGGGTGTCGGCTATAAATTCGAGGTCGTTGAAGAATGAAATTTTGGAGAAGCGTTGTTGGCAAGCTTTGGATGACCATTTTATTTCTTGTGATAGTGGTTCTGTCGATTTTAACCATTTTGCTGCTCGAGTTTATGGAAAATTATCATATAAAAGATGCCGAGCAAAAATTGACCCAGCTTGCCAATAAAGCAGCCATTATTATGGAAAATCATCAAAATACACCATTAGCCGGCTCCATCGCAACTGAACTTTCTGATAAACTAACAAGTGTGTATATCGTTGATGGTGGAAAAACATATTGGCAAAAGCAAAATGACGGGGCGGGTGTCGCTCAATATTCATTAAATGAAATCATCAGTGAGAAAGAACTGTCAAAAGTATTGGAAGATCAAGAAAAAATCAGCCTTGTAAAAAGCTTTCCGCAAACGAATGATCACAATAAATTCAACAATGAAATGATGATCGTCGGAGTGCCTTATCAATCTGGAGCGATATTTGTCGTACAATCTTTGTCTGCCATTAATGAAACAACAAAACAAACAACTAAATATATTTTTATGGCAGCATTTATAGCTATTATATTAACGACCGTTTTTGCCTTTTTTTTATCAACCCGCATTACCTATCCGCTCCGAAAAATGAGAGAAGTCGCAATTGAAGTGGCGAATGGAAAATTTGATACGAAAGTTCCAAAGCTGACAAGCGATGAAATTGGTGAATTAGCTGTTGCCTTTAACCAAATGGGCCGGCAGGTGAAATTCCATATTAACGCTTTGCGGCAAGAAAAAGAACAGCTTTCAAACATTTTAAGCAGTATGGCCGACGGTGTCATTACGTTAAATATCGATGGAACGATTTTAGTCACAAATCCTCCTGCTGAACGTTTTTTGCAGGCATGGTATTATGAAAACGGAATGGATCCGAAAAAGGAACATGAGCTTCCGCCGGCTATTGAAGAGCTGTTTAAACGAGTGACGACGACTCACCGCGAGCAGGTTACTGAGATTACTTTGCAAGGCAGAACATGGGGAGTGATCATGAGCTCTCTTTATAATCAAAATCGTGTTCGAGGAGCGGTCGTTGTATTGCGCGATATAACGGAGGAAAGACGTCTCGACAAATTAAGAATTGATTTTATTGCCAATGTGTCCCACGAGCTGCGGACGCCTATTGCCATGCTGCAAGGATACAGCGAAGCTCTTCGCGATGACATTGCAGGAAGCGAAAAGGAGCGGAAGGAGATTGTTCAGGTTATTTATGACGAATCATTGCGAATGGGCCGATTGGTGAATGATTTATTGGATTTGGCCAGAATGGAGGCAGGACATATTTCCTTAAATATACAAGATGTCAAATTGAAGCCTTTTATTGAAAAAATTATTCGCAAATTTCAAGGCATTGCAAAAGAAAAACAGATTCACCTCGAATATTTGCTGAATGTTCAAATGGATTCCTTTTCGTTTGATCCGGACCGCATTGAGCAAGTACTGACCAATTTAATTGACAATGCCATCCGCCATACGAGTGCACAAGGATTTGTAAAAGTAATTATTTCAGAAAGCAATGGTTTAAAAATAGATGTTCAGGACTCAGGAAGCGGAATCAGTGAAGAAGATCTGCCGTTTGTGTTTGAACGCTTTTATAAAGCTGACAAAGCGAGAACGCGCGGAAGAGCAGGTACGGGTCTTGGGCTTGCCATTGCGAAAAATATTGTCGATGCCCATAAAGGGGTAATACAAGTTCACAGCAAATTAAATGTTGGAACGACATTTACCGTACTATTGCCGCAAACATCGTAAAAATTTGCCGATCTTTATTGTTTCACACGTAACAGAAGGGAGGTTTGGCAATGAATTTATATACGCGTACAGGGGATCAAGGACAGACGAACGTTATTGGTGCGCGCGTCGATAAAGATGATCCAAGGGTGGAAGCTTACGGAACGATTGATGAATTGAACGCTTACATAGGCTATGCAAGGACGTTTTTAACAGATAAAGCGTTTCAAGATATTTACGAAGAGCTTGAAAAAATTCAGCATCATTTGTTTGATTGCGGATCTGACATAGCGGTTGTGTACGAAAAGCAAAAACATCCGTTTAAAACGACGGAGGATATGATCCGTTTTTTAGAGGAACGAATCGATCATTATGTGGAAGAAGCTCCTGCATTAGAAAAATTTATTTTGCCCGGAGGAACGGAGGCGGCCAGCGTTTTACATATTGCGAGAACAGCTGCCAGAAGAGCAGAGCGTTTAATCGTTTCTTTAATGAAAGAGGTTAAAATTCATCATCCGGTCCTCATTTACGTGAACCGTCTGTCTGATTATTTATTTGCTGCTGCTCGGGTTGTAAATTACCGCCTAAACGTGAAGGATGTCGAATACGAACGAAGCGGGAAGGTGTTCCGGACACATAATAGCAAAAAAAATTGACACCGAGGGTCTCTTTTATAAGACCCTTTCTTTTTTGTTTGTAACATGTCATGCGTCTCTTTCGACAAATATTTTAAACGGAGGGTATGTGCATGGATGAATCGTTTCAAAGATTATACGAAAAGTATCATCAAGATATTTTTCAGTTTTTATATTATTTGGTGAAGGATCGGGAACAAGCGGAAGATTTGGTGCATGAAGTGTATATAAAAGTTTTAAAATCATACTCGAGCTTTGAAGGACGAAGCAGTGAAAAAACATGGTTATTTTCCATTGCTCGGCATGTAGCGATTGATTTTTTTCGAAAGCAAAAAACTCTCCGTCAGCGAATAATGGAAAAATTTGATTTAGATCAAGCACAAATTGCGGATCAAGAGCCCCTCCCGGAAGAAATAGCTTTACAACGAGAAGAAATACAGATGCTATACAAAGCAATGAATGACTGTAATGTGAATCAAAGAACCGTTTTAATTTTACGGTTTATAAAAGAATTATCTGTTGCAGAAACAGCCGAGGTGTTGGGGTGGACGGAAAGCAAAGTCAAAACAACCCAGCATCGGGCTTTAAAAGTGTTAAAAAATTATATAGATAAAGCTATGAAAGAACAAGGTGCCACGAAAGATCAGGGAGCTATGACAGAACAGGAGGTAGTTTCAAGTGAAAAACTCTCGGTGGAGCGATGAACAAATCAAAAAATGGATAAGCGAGTTTCCAAAAGTAGAAGATTCCCGCAGTTCATTCGAGATTTGGAACAATATTACCGAGAAAAAAAGAAAAAGAACAATATTGAAATTCATTGTTCCATCAGCTTCGATTGTTGCTTTGACAGCAGCCGTCACTTTTGTAGTTTTTCCGCTAAGCAACAGCAAAAATGAACAAACCCAATATTCATACAACAAAAAGGCCGAAAACGCAGGAAACAGTCATTTAACCGAAAGTCAAACGATGGAGGCTTCGCCGAAGTATCGTTCCATAGTTCCAAATTCTTCAACTGAACAAATTATCACAGTAGGGCTTTTAGATGAAAGCAAACAGCATGTCGTTCCTCTAAGCTTTAAAGGAAATCAATTCGAGCCTGCCGTCAAGCAAATAAATGACGTCTTAAACAAGATCGATGTGAAACGTTTCAATCTTTCAGCTTTTGCCTTTCAAGATGCAGACATTTATGAAAGCAAAAGCCGAAGTGACGAGGTGATCATAAATTTTGAAAAATTGAATATAAAAGACCGTTTCCATAATGAACAAAATTTTAAAGAAGTATTAAAAGAAACATTTCGGTGGCAAAATTATAAAAAGGTGCGCTTATTTACAAATGAAAAGCAGCATGTTCCTTCTGAGCGTTTTGTTTCCGAATTTCAAATAAAGAAGCTGCTGAAAAAAGCCTATTTCTTGTTTTTTCCTAAAAATAGCAGCAATCCTTTGCTCGTTCCATCAAAAAATGAATATGAAACAATTGAAGAGGCAATGAATGCCATGCAAAAAGGGAAGGAAGACGGGCTTGAACCTTCCATTAATAATTCCGTTAAAATTAAGCAATTGAAAAAGGATGATGAGCTGCTTACGGTCACTTTTGACAATGCTTCAAAAATGAAAAACACAGAGCATACTGAAGTTATGCTGGAAGCGATTTTAATGACAGCGAAAGAATTCGGCTTTAAGAAAGTGAAGTTCGAAGGCTTTGATGCGAAAAAAATCGGAAATATTGATATTTCAAAACCGGTGGAAGTGCCTTTTTCGCCTAATTTTATTGACCTGAAAGTTGATGCATAGCAAAAGGAATAGAAATAGGTCTAAACATAAAGACACCATCATAAATATTGAGAATGTACGAAAGGAGGAAAGGAGGATGAACGGATGCTGGATTTAATGCGGAGGCTGGGTATTGCCCTAATCATGGGGCTTTTCATTGGTCTTTTGTTTTTGGGAGGATTAAAAACAGAGGAGCCAGGAGAGATAAGCCCTCCCAGCACCTTTAAATATTATAAATGAATAGTTTTGGCTGAAACGATGTCATCGAACTGGACTAACGCTTCAATAAGCTGATCATCAATCAGTTTATCACAAGTTAAAACCATGATTGCTTCGCCGCCGACGTTTTTACGTCCAACCTGCATTGTTGCGATGTTTACGCCATGGTCGCCCAGTACTTTTCCGACGCGTCCAATAACACCTGGTTTATCGATGTGTTCTACATATAATACTTCCCCTGCCGGGTAAAAATCGATATCGAAACCGTTTAAATCAACAATTCGTTCACCGTAGTTTGGAATATACGTTGCTTTTACGGAAAAAGTCCGATGATCTCCATCTACTTGAACAGCGATGCAATTTGCATATCCAGAACCGTTTGAAGCAATTTTTTCGCTGAAGCTGATGCCGCGTTCTTTGGCGATGAGGCCAGCATTCACTTCGTTAACAGTTGAATCAACCCGTTCTCCTAAAAATCCAGCAAGAAATGCTTTCGTAATAAAAGATGTTTCGAGTTCAGCAACCGTTCCTTCGTAAACGATTCCGATATGTTGAACAGGTTCTTTCATGTATTGAGAAGCAAGCTGACCCAATTTTTTGGCCAATTTATAAAACGGCTGTATTTTGTCAAATATATCTTTTGTTAATGTTGGTAGATTAATAGAATTTGTAACAGGTTTTCCATTTAAAAATTTTAATACTTCTTCAGCAACTTGAGAGGCAACGTTTAATTGGGCCTCTTTCGTTGATGCTCCAAGATGCGGTGTAGCAATGACCTGTTCAAAATCAAGCAGCTTCCGATTTACTGGAGGCTCGACTTCAAATACATCAAGTGCAACGCCTTTCACATGTCCAATTTCTAAATAATGAATTAATGCTTCTTCATCGATGATGCCGCCCCGGGCGCAGTTTAATAAATAAACTCCTTTTTTCGTTTTTCCGATATTTTCTTTTCCTAATAAACCTCTTGTTTCTTTTGTCAATGGTGTATGAACAGTAATGATATCAGCTTGCGCTAAAACTTCATCGAGCTTGCAGCTGTTTACTCCCAATTTTTGCGCCCGGTCTTTTGTTAAAAATGGATCAAACACTAATACGTTCATTCCAAAAGCTTTTGCTCTTTTGGCAATTTCGCTGCCGATTCGTCCTAAACCGATGATTCCTAAGCTTTTGCCGTATAGCTCAGTACCGAGAAAGGCGGAGCGGTTCCATTCACCTGATTTAACGGAAACATTTGCTTGTGGAATATGACGAACAAGCGATGCCATCATGGCAAATGTATGCTCGGCAGTTGAAATCGTATTTCCGTCAGGTGCATTAATCACGACAACTCCGTATTTTGTCGCTGCTTCAACATCGATATTATCGACTCCTACGCCTGCTCTTGCAACAATTTTTAAATTTGTCATTTTTTGAAGCAGTTCTTCTGTTACTTTCGTTGCACTGCGGACGAGCAGAGCATCATATTTTTCCAGGTCGTCAACTTCACTTACTTTTTTCTGAACGACATTGATGTTTTCATCGTTCAATAATGGTGCTAATCCATCGCTTGATATTGAGTCAGAAACAAGAACATGAAACATTTTCTAAGATCCCCCTAGTGAACGAATTAAAAATGAAAACAAAATTTCTGATTATTTTATCTTAACTGATCTATGTTGTCAAGGTTCAAAACTTTACAGTTTGAAAACGTTTACTGTGTGTAAAAAGGGAAAAAGAGAGTTGCTTCTGAAGAAACAGCTCTCTTTTTTGTTTAATTGTTAGATTCATTGTATCGTGCAATACATTCGTCAATTAGTTTTGCCGCTGCTTCAGGTCCTTCCCAGCTGCCGATCTCTGTTCGTTTTCCTTCCAAATCTTTGTAACGTTCAAAGAAATGGGCAATTTCTTTTAATTTGTGCTCCGGCAGATCTTCAATCGATTGAACATGGTCAAAACGAGGATCATCTACAGGAACGCCGATTAATTTTGCATCTTCTTCACCGCTGTCGATCATGTTTAAATAGCCAATGACACGCGATTCTATGACGCATCCAGGGAAAGTCGGATTGGTGACGATTACGAGAATGTCAAGAGGATCGCCGTCAAGTGCTAAAGTATTTTCTAAATAACCGTACTCTGCAGGGTAAAACATAGGCGAATAAAGAACCCGGTCTAGTTTAAAAACGCCTTTTTCCTTGTCATATTCATATTTGTTTTGGCTTCCTGTCGGAATTTCAATAAAAGCTTCGACAACTTTATTGTTTGCCATCGACAAAATCCTCCTTTATTATGTATGCCTTTTTATTATAGAGGATGTAAAAAATATTGGCAATTGTAGAAAAAAGACAATGAAATAAAATAAGTTTCTTTTTTTTTTATTATTGTATATAATGAAGATAAAAAATATGGATTCATCTTCGGGGCAGGGTGAAATTCCCGACCGGCGGTGATAAAAGCTTTTAAGCTTTTTTAGCCCGTGACCCGTAAAGGTGTTTTTCCTTTACGGTGGATCTGGTGAGAATCCAGAGCCGACAGTATAGTCTGGATGGGAGAAGATGAGGGTTCAGGCGTTTCAAAAAATATGATCATTGAAACGTTTATTTTAACCTGCTTACAATTCTCCCTCTGCGTCAATGTAGAGGGTTTTTTTATTGAAGCAGGAGATGGACCCTTCCTTCTTTTCAAGATGGATCACAGAAAGAAAAGGAGAGAAGGACTGTGTTAAAAACAAAGGCATTTAAACTTGTTTTTGTAGGAATGTTGAGCGGGATTTCCTACTTGCTTATGGCTCTTAACTTTCCGCTTCCGGGACTTCCGGCATTTTTAAAAATTGATTTCAGCGAAATTCCTGCTATGCTGGCGACGATTTTATTAGGGCCGATTGCAGGATTGGCTGTAGAAGCGATTAAAAATACGCTTCATTACATCATTCAAGGAAGCGCGACAGGAGTTCCGATTGATCAGTTGGCAAATTTCTTGGCCGGATTGTTTTTCCTTTTGCCGTTTGCATTCGTGTTTCAAAAAGTTCGTTCGATGAAAGGGGTTCTTTTCGGTTTAGCTGCCGGGACCATTTCGATGTCAGTAGCCATGAGCTTATTGAACTATTATTTCATTTTGCCGGCATATACGCTGTTTTTAAATATGCCGCAAATGTCGATTGCAGAAGTGAAGCAAGTCATTATTGCCGGGATTTTGCCTTTTAACCTCATTAAAGGAACAATTATTGCCATTGTCTTTTTAATGATTTACGGCAGAATAAAAGAATGGCTTCAACATAAATTTAACGTGCAAAATGCATAAATTTATATGCAAAAAAGCGGAGATCAGCCGCTATGATGTTTCGCATCATAACGGTGCTCCGAATTATGATACACAAAACCCCCACAGAAATTCGTTTTTCCGTGGGGGTTGTTCTTTTAAAGCTGATGAAACAGCTATTCAAATTTTAAAGGATCGCCGTCAAAGGGTTCATCAGCAATTTTAATGGAATCTGTTGGGCAACCTTCAAAAGCATCCATTAAATCATCTTCTAAAACTTCTGGAACTTCAACCGTCCCTTGGTTATCATCTAGAATAACGTATGCGATTCCTTCGTCGTCATAATCATAAATATCTGGCGCTGCTGCCCCACATGCACCGCATGCAATGCATGTTTCTTTGTCAACGATTGTATATTTTGGCATTGTCTAACCTCCTGTATAAATGAAATGAGTAGAAGTCATAAAAGAGAAAGAAACATTTATCTTCCACTTCAGAATGTTTTATATAATAATCAGAATACCACATAATTATTGTAAGATGGAATATTAAACATTTCAATAAAAAAAGATGAAAAGTCATAGTATTTCGATAAACTTACTTAAATCAATCATTCATTATATATTTTTCGACAATTATTGGATAAATTTTGATAAAATAAGGATTGAACAGAAGGTTTCAATTTTTAAGGTGATCAAATGCCTCTCTCTTATTTGGAAGGAATTATCCTTTATTGTTTTCAACAGCTCAAATGCGAGCGATCGAAAGCAGCTGTTTTTCATTTATTAAAAGGAAAAAAATCTTCTCAAACGATTCAAGATAGCATTATTTTTCATTTATCGAACTTATTTGGGATTTGCCGTGAGCTCGAGCTTGAAGAATATAATCACTTGTTAAACAGATTGGTTCAGCTGTCATATGTCAAACAAGTAAAAGGCGAGTTTTATATGGTCACAATGAACGGCGAACGGGTGCTGCAAGAATTTTTGTCAGAAAAACCGTTTCCTGATAAGCTGGATGGGGCCACCTACAATGATATAGGAAAAATTTTTTGGCAGCGTTTATCTTTATTTGTTCAAACGGTTTCCCATCTAGTTTATAACCATTCGAAATTTTTACCTATAACAAATAATGGTCAGCTGTTGCATTTTGTCAAAACATACATATTACAGATGAAAGAGACAAAGAAAAATATCGGAAATCGAACGTTTTTGGAAATGAACCGTTTGCTTGAATGTTTAGATGAAAAGGGAGCTATCTTAGTTGTCAATCGTTTGTCCGGCTTTAAAAAAAATGGAATCACCTTTGAACAGCTTGCAGCAGCTGCGAATGAAGATCCTTTTTATTTGAAGCTTATGTTTCAAGCTGCCGTCATTCAAATGGTGAACGAATTGCAAAAACGTTCTGATCAATATCCGATATTATTCGGTCTTTTACGAGATTTGATAAAAAAACACCCGCTAACCGCATCGGCGGAAAAAACGTACTGCTTGTTGGCGGAGGGGTTGGACATTGATGAAATTGCAGCAGTCCGAAAGCTTAAAAGAAATACGATTGAGGACCATATTGTTGAGATTGCTTTAAACATGCACGATTTTGCCTTCGAACCTTATGTAAGCAAAGAAGATGTGCTCAAAATCGGGCAAGCGATTGAAAAGCTGCAAACAAACAAGCTGAAAACAGTTAAAGAATATCTTCAAGATCAATACAGCTATTTTCAAATTCGGCTGGCAATGGCTGCAATAAGGAGATGGCAATGACGAAAGATCTTTTTACTTTGCTGAAGGAAAAATTCGGTTATTCAAGCTTTAAAACAGGCCAAAAGGAAATAATTGAAGATGTTATTAGCGGACATGACGTAGTTGCCATGCTTCAGACAGGCGGTGGAAAATCATTGTGCTATCAGCTTTCTGGCTATTGTTTACAAGGTGCTGTATTAATAGTGTCCCCGCTATTGTCGCTCATGCAAGACCAGGAACAGCAGATGAAAATGTTTGGAGAAAAAAGAGTCATTGCATTAAACAGCTTTTTAACCCGATATGAAAAAGAAAAAGCTTTTCGGCAATTGCACCGTTACAAATTTATATTTTTATCGCCTGAAATGTTTAAATCAAAAAGGCTATTGGATGCATTGGCGCAAATCCAAATATCTTTATTTGTCGTCGATGAAGCGCATTGCATTTCACAGTGGGGACATGATTTTCGGCCTGACTATTTAAAGCTCGGAAAGGTAAGGGAGATGATCGGTTCTCCTCCTTGTTTGGCGATGACCGCCACAGCCACTAAAGAAGTGCTGAACGATATCGCGAAATGCTTGCATTTAACCGATGCAACATTTCATATTCATTCTATTGACAGGCAAAACGTTGCCATTAATGTTGAAGCCGTAAGCAGCCAAGAGGAAAAATTGGAGCGATTAGCCGAATGGCTGAAAATGTTAGAAGGGCCGGGTATCATTTATTGCTCCACAAGAAAGTGGGCGGAAGAGCTTGCCAGATGGATTGAACAAAAGGGAATGACAAATGCGGCTTATTATCATGGCGGAATGGAATATGAAGATAGAATGTTGATTCAACAGCAATTTTTAAATGACGAACTTTCGGTTATAACGGCGACAAATGCTTTTGGAATGGGAATAAACAAAAAAGACGTTCGATTTGTCATCCATTTCCATTATCCTGCTGACATGGAATCATACGTACAAGAAATAGGCCGGGCAGGAAGAGATGGAAACCAAAGCATTGCAATTGCACTTGTAGCAAAGGGTGACGAGGAGTTTCCCCGGTCGATAATACGTTCTGAATTTCCTGAAAAAAAAGAGATTGAGTTGATTGTAAAAACGATTCGGTTAAAGGGCAGCTTTGATTTAACAGAAGAAGAGTGGAGCAGCTTCGGCTTGTCTGATGTACAGAGGAGATTTTTACAATATAATTTCCAAATGTTGGATGAAAACATGTATCATTGGACGACTGATCAGATCGTAAATTATGTATGGAGCAAGATTGAAGATCGAATGAAAATGAAATTTAAAAAATTAGCCGACATGGAAGCATTTTTACGAGCAAAAGCATGCAGGCGGAACATGATTTTAAGCTATTTTCAGGAAAAATCTTCAACAAAGGTTTCGATTTGCTGCGACAATTGCGGAATAAACGATCGTTTTTTTATCCGAAAAAAAATTCATTCATCCCAGCCAATGATAAAGTGGGATTGGAAGCAAGAATTAAAAAGGCTGTTTCGTCAAAGTGGGTGAAGGCGTGATTAAAAGACAAGAAGAATTGATAAAGAACATGACCGATCGAGAGCTTTTATTTCATCTCATGGTCACTCAGTCGCTATTTCTTCTTATATCGATTATTTTAGGGTTCATTTTTTTTGACCGTGCGGAGGATTTTTTTCAATTATGGGAATTGAGTTGGGAATCGATAGCTGTTGGCTTGCTTGCAACAGTTATCGTTCTGCTCATTGATTTGGTAATTATGAAATGGGCGCCAAAAAGCTGGTACGATGATGGAGGAATCAATGAAAAACTGTTTCAAAACAGAAGCTTGCCGGAAATTTTTTGGATGACCCTTATCGTTGCTTTTGCGGAAGAAATATTGTTTCGCGGGGTTCTGCAAACCCATTTTGGACTGTTTATCGCCAGTTTGATCTTTGCCTTCATGCATTTTCGTTATCTTTCAAAATGGCTGTTATTTGCAACGGTTTTGTTCGTCAGTTTTTTTCTCGGAGTGATATTTGAACTGACTGAGAATATTTTAACAACAATTTTCGCTCATTTTCTTATCGACTTTGTATCGGCAGTGCAAATTCGCTTTCAATATTTGAAAAATAGTAAAGGCGATGGGAGGGACGATGAAGAAGATGACAAGTCCGTATGAACATGACCAAGCTGAGCGTTTAAGGGAAAAAATGATTGATGAAATAAAAGAGAGAACGGGGACATATCCGTCTCGGAGTGAAGTGCATAAAAAAAGGCGGAAGAAAAAAAAGAAAATGAACTATCCGCTTTTGCGTATTCTCGTCTTTCTTTTTATATTAGTGCCAGTCGTTGTTTTATTTTTAACTTCTTATTTGGAACGAAATCAATCAAACCGCAGCGGGGAAAATCTTTCAGATTTTGACTCTGTAATTATTAAAAATAATAGCGGGAAGTCTGTTCAAGAAGAGAGAGTGGAAGAAAATAATTCCTCTAACTCAGACAAAGAAGAAGGAAATCAGAATGAACAGGAAGCTTCTCCAACGACTGAAGAACAATCCTCTTCCAACAGCACAAGAGACGAAACCCGAAAAGAAATTTCTGGAAATGAAAGCAATGGAAACATGGAAGAGAACAGACGCATCATTACTCATGTTGTCCAGCCGAACGAAACGCTGTATAAAATCTCGATGAAGTATTATAAAAGCCGAAATGGCGAAGAGCTTATTCGAGAATGGAATCATCTTCAAGATTCCAACATTTATGTCGGACAAGTTTTAAAAATCCCTTTAGATAATCCCCAATAACTAAAAATTTTTCATATTTGAAAAAGATCATGCATAACTTGTACAAAAAACTTTGGGGGATTTTAAACGAATGGAAAGGCAAATTAAAGATCTGCCCTATACAGATCAACCTACCAAGCATATGCTGCAAGGGCTCATTGAGCGTAAAAGAGAATTCGAAACATATAAACAGAAATGTTTGGTTTGGAAAATAATTACATTTGTGGAAGTGATCATTTTTATAGTGTTTATTTATTTCAACGTATATCAACGATTGGAAACAGATCTTTTGTTTGTTTTATTCTATTTTTTTCAATCATCACACTTATTCGCCGTTTTGCTGATTGCATTCAGCTATTCAACAGCCGTTTATTTTAAAAAGAAAGAAGAAAAAGCGGAAAAAGAATATCATGAGCTTAGATGGGAAATTATTGATAAAAGCACTGATTTTTGGAAAAGCGAAGAAGAGTGGATGAATCGCGACAAGGTTTTTTCTGTTATGAAAAAAGAATTTGATATTAATCTCTATTATAAAACGAAATAAAAATGTGATTTGTGAGTAAAAATGCTTGTCTTCACCCCCTCGTAATTGTAAACTGTTTACTAACTAAAGAACCATCTTTTAGAATCAACATACAATATCGTATGATGTATTGACGGCAGGAGGGAAGAAGATGCGGCTCGAGCGTCTTAATCATAATAAAATTAAAATTTTCCTGACTCTAGATGATTTGTCGGATCGCGGCTTAACAAAAGAAGATCTATGGAACAACTCTTTAAAAGTTCATCAGCTTTTCCGGGAAATGATCAATGAGGCAAGTGAAGAACTCGATTTTCATGCAAACGGTTCGATTGCGGTCGAGGTTTATTCACTAAAAGCACAGGGAATGGTGATCATTGTTTCCAAAAATAATGATGAAGAACTTGAAGATGAATTTTTAGATGATTATATTGAAATGCAAGTAAAAGTGGATGAACATCAAGATATATTGTATGAGTTTTTGAATTTCGAAGATGTCCTCGATCTTGCAAAAGTTCTTCAACGTTTCGAAATAACAGAAGGCGCGCTATATTCATATCAGGGACGATACTACCTGCTGTTTGATGACATCTCTAAGATTGAAACGGAGCATCTTGTTGCAATTTTAGCGGAATATGGAACGCCGACACATATGACAACTCATAGACTGCATGAATATGGAAAATTATTGATAAAGGATCACGCTGTTCGTCTTTTGAATGACTATTTTTCCTGAGGCTGACAAAACATCGCCTTTCAGCGATGTTTTATCAGCTTTTTTTGCGTAGATTTAGTATTTTATTTGACAAAAAACAAAGCGGTTTGCCGCTTTCTTTTTTTAACAAGAAATTCAGTATCCCTTTATTTTCTATGAATTAATGATTGAATTAATTTATAGAAGGTGTATACTAAGTCATGAAAGGTGGACTTTTCCTTTTCATTATTAAAGAACATATAGGAGGTTTACTTATTATGGTAGCCGAAGGCAATGACAAGCATGATGTGCTAAAAGCTACGCAAAAGGTAATACATAAAGCGTTAGGAAAACTAGGTTATCCAGAAGAGGTGTATGAATTATTAAAAGAGCCGATTCGCATGCTGACAGTGAAAATACCTGTTCGCATGGATGACGGTTCTGTTAAAATATTTACTGGCTACCGGGCGCAGCATAATGATTCTGTAGGACCTACAAAAGGAGGCGTTCGCTTCCATCCAAATGTAACTGAAAACGAGGTAAAAGCGCTTTCAATTTGGATGAGTCTAAAATGCGGAATTATTGATTTGCCTTACGGTGGTGGAAAAGGTGGAATTGTTTGTGATCCAAGAGATATGTCGTTCAGGGAATTAGAAAGATTAAGCAGAGGATACGTTCGGGCAATTAGTCAAATTGTTGGCCCTACAAAAGATATACCTGCACCTGATGTATTTACGAACTCGCAAATCATGGCTTGGATGATGGATGAATACAGTCGGATTGATGAATTTAATTCGCCAGGATTTATTACCGGCAAGCCTCTCGTTCTCGGCGGTTCACATGGCCGTGAATCGGCAACGGCAAAAGGCGTGACCATTTGCATTCGCGAAGCAGCGAAAAAGCGTGGAATTTCTTTACAAGGGGCTAGGGTCGTTGTCCAAGGATTTGGAAATGCAGGCGGTTATTTAGCAAAATTTATGCATGATGCCGGAGCAAAAGTTGTAGGTATTTCCGATGCATACGGCGGTCTGTACGATCCAGACGGACTAGACATCGATTATTTATTAGACCGGCGCGACAGCTTCGGAACTGTTACGAAATTGTTTAATGATACGATCACTAATAAAGAATTGTTAGAACTTGATTGCGAAATTTTAGTTCCTGCGGCGATTGAAAACCAAATTACAGAAGAAAATGCCCATAATATTCGGGCTCAAATTGTCGTAGAAGCAGCCAACGGTCCGACAACTGTTGAAGCCACTCAAATCTTAACGGACCGGGGAATTTTACTCGTGCCTGACGTATTGGCAAGCGCGGGAGGAGTAACGGTTTCTTATTTCGAATGGGTTCAAAATAATCAGGGCTACTATTGGTCTGAAGAAGAAGTGGAAGAAAAATTGGAAAAAATGATGGTGAAAGCATTTAACACTGTATATGAAACGGCGCAAAACAGAAGAGTAGATATGCGGCTTGCTGCATATATGGTAGGCGTAAGAAAAATGGCAGAAGCATGCAGATATCGCGGATGGGTATAATATTTGCATCGTTTTGCAGTTTCCCCTATGATAATGTAGGGGAAATTTTTCTTTTGTCACCAGCCGCTTAATGCTATAGGAGTGATCATGATGCAAGAAGAAAAAGTGATCATTGTCGGCGGAGGTCCATGTGGACTATCGGCTGCGATCGAATTGAAGGAAAAAGGAATAAATCCTTTAGTTATTGAAAAAGGAAATATTGTTGATTCCATTTATCGCTTTCCAACACATCAAACCTTTTTCAGCACAGCAGACAGGCTTGAAATTGGCGGAGTCCCATTTATCACAGAAAACCGAAAGCCTGTCCGCAATCAAGCGCTTGCTTACTACCGGGAAGTTGTGAAGCGAAAAAATTTGCGCATTTATACATATGAAAAAGTAGAGAAGGTAGAAAAGCAGCAGGACGGAACGTTCATGGTAACGACGGAAAAAGGAAAATATCGTGCGTCATTTGTTGTGATTGCTACAGGTTATTATGATAATCCAAATTACATGAATGTTCCAGGCGAAAATCTGCCCCACGTTTTCCATTATTTTAAAGAAGCTCATCCATATTTTGATAAAGATGTCGTTGTAATCGGCGGGAAAAACTCAAGTGTTGATGCCGCGCTTGAGCTTTATAAAGCCGGGTCTAGAGTAACTGTATTGTACCGAGGAAGCGGGTATTCTTCAAGCATTAAGCCTTGGATATTGCCGGAATTTGATTCTCTTATCAAAAAAGGCTATATAAAAATGGAATTTCGGGCAGATGTAAAAGAAATTAAAAATGACTCTATTAGTTATATTGTGAACGGAACAGAAGAAAAAACTATTCCTTGTGATTTTGTCTTTGCCATGACTGGCTACCATCCAGATCATAACTTTTTGAAAAAAATGGGTGTACTTATTGATGAGCAGACAGGCAGACCTTACTACAATCCCGATACAATGGAAACGAATGTAAACGGGATTTTTATAGCCGGTGTCATCGCAGCTGGAAATGATGCGAATGAGATTTTTATCGAAAACGGCAGATTTCACGGGGAATTGATCGCAGAAGAAATTATCAAAAGAGTGTAAAAATAGGGATATCCCGAAAATAATCAAGTAGAGAAAAACAATCCGTTTTTCTCTACTTGATTTTGTTGCTTTCATAAGTTGTGGGGCCGTCCAGAAATCAAATCGCCATTGAAAACAAAAAATCATAAACACCGATATATCAACGTTTCTAACACATTAATGGGGGCGTCAATAAGCTGTAAAAACGGCTTATTAGACACCCCCTTTACTTGTAACATTTTTTAGTAAAATTTGTGTTGATCATCACAACAGCTTATTATTTCGAAAACATTTCTTCTATTTCAGTTAAATCGCTCGTTTTTTCTAAAGCCACTAAAAGCTTTATTCTAGCTTTTTGCCCGTTTAATCCGTTCGAAAATATAACGCCAAGCTGTTTTAAATGTTTTCCTCCGCCCTGATAATCATAGACATCCTGCACAATGCCGTTAAAACATCGTGAGACAATGACGATCGGCACTTTCTTCTCAATAAGCCGTTTCATGCCGGGGACTAAAGCCGGCGGCAAATTTCCTTGCCCTAAAGCTTCAATGACGATTCCATCCGGATTCAGTCCTTCAACTGCTTCCATTATTTTTTCATCCATGCCTGCATACGCCTTTAAAAGGAGCACATGTTTAGAGATTTTCGTTATACTATATGTTTCTTTTCTTAACGGATAGTGATGAAATGCCAGAATTTTTTTGTTCACAATACCGATCGGTCCGTATTGCGGACTTTGGAATGTAGCGATATTGCTTGTATGCGTTTTTGTGACGTTTTTTGCTGTATGAATCTCGTCATTCATGACAACTAACACACCAAGGTTTTTCGCTTTGTCGGAAGCAGCAACTTTTATGGACATCAATAAATTATATAATCCGTCTGATCCGAGTTCATTATTTGACCTCATCGCACCCGTTACAACAACGGGGATGGGAAGGTCAAGAGTCAAATCTAAAAAATAAGCTGTTTCTTCTAAAGTATCCGTTCCATGAGTGACGACGACACCGTCGATGCTTCCATTTTTGGCATGATGTTCGATTTCTTTTTTAATTTCCAGCATTTCCTTAGGAGTTATATGCGGGGAAGGCAAGTTAAAAAGCTCTTTTACGATTGTTTGTACATTGTTTACATTCAATGAAAAATTTGTTAGAGGATTGGACCCTCCTGGTCTCACTGCACCGCTTTGTTCATCTTCCAGCATTGAAATTGTACCGCCTGTATGTAAAATCAATACTTTCTTCATCTTTTTATCCCTTTCATTAAAGTTTCATTTTTTCATGCTTATTTTTGATTTTCATTTTGTCATATACATGTTACCATTTTATCAAAAGGATGTTTTTAACAACTTACTGCTGCTCTAACATGAATCATCATTTCTCATTCTTTTATTTTGTTTTATTTTAAAAGGAACATTCTGATAAATCTATACATAAATAAGGAGATACTAGAAGAAAAGAGGCTGTCATTATGATTGCGATTATTACAGCAGGCATTGCACCAGGGCTGGCAATACTTTCATATTTTTATTTGAAGGATCAATATGAAATGGAACCCCTTTACATGGTGGTTCGGACGTTTATTTTCGGTGCGCTGCTTGTTTTTCCAATTATGTTTATTGAATACGTTCTGGAAACAGAAAATGTATTTCCCTCTTCTTTTTTACAAGCTTTCTTTGCTTCGAGTTTATTGGAAGAGTTTTTTAAATGGTTTATTTTTTATTTTACAATTTACTCCCATTTTCATTTTGATGAACATTACGATGGAATCGTTTATGGTGTGTCCATCTCCCTCGGCTTTGCGACATTGGAAAATATTTTATATTTAATTGCGAACGGTGTGGAGTTTGCATTCGGGCGCGCAATTTTTCCAGTCCCAAGCCATGCATTGTTCGGTGTCATCATGGGGTATTATTTAGGAAAAAGCAAATTTTCGAATGATAGGCTTAAAAAAAGATGGCTCTTTTATTCTCTAGTTATTCCGTTTCTTTTGCACGGAACGTACAATTATATCTTGCTTTCCAATGAAGACTGGAAGTTTTGGGTCACTCCGTTTATGGTGTTTTTATGGTGGTTTGGGCTTCATAAAGCAAAAAAAGCGCGCATGGTATACAAGCAAAATATCGAAACAATATCAGGATAAAAAAATTTTTGAACCGGCATGAGCCGGTTTTTTTGTTGTATAAAATGACATCTACTACAGAAAATACATGTAACGATATAAAGTGAGGAGGCATGATGATGGGAAAAAACATGAAATATCTGCTCGCAAACGCTTTTGTTTTAATCGTTTTTCTTATTCTTTCTAACAATCAGCTGCATGTTCATGCTTTTAGCGAACAAGTGATTCAGAGAGGTGCGACAGGTGATGATGTCATTGAACTGCAGGCAAGACTTCAATATAACGGATATTATCATGGGAAAATTGATGGGGTATATGGATGGAATACTTATTGGGCAGTTAGAAAATTTCAAAATAATTTCGGACTTAAAGAAGTAGATGGTTTAGTTGGTCCTGAAACAAAACAAAAGCTTATCAATACGACAAAATATTATAAGTCTTTTGTCCACGAACAAATTCGAAAAGGCAGAGACTTTACCCATTATGGCGGAGTGCCGCTAAAAATCCAAACAGCGCCTTCTGAGGAGCTGCGCGCAAAATGGCGGAAGCAAACCGAAAAAAATCTCGCAAAAAATGTACCGCCAAAAAAACAACAAGCTGGTCAGGCTGGACAAGGGCAAAAGCAGGCTGCTCCTAAACAGCAAGCAGCCCAAAATAAACAACAAACAGGGAAATCGGTACAGCCGATGGCGGTGAATATGCCTGGAGGCTTTTCACAAAATGACTTAAATCTTTTAGCCAATGCCGTTTACGGAGAAGCCCGCGGCGAGCCTTATATTGGTCAAGTAGCAATTGCGGCAGTAATTTTAAACCGACTGAACAGCCCGACATTTCCAAATACGGTTGCTGGTGTTATTTTTGAACCGGGTGCTTTTACAGCTGTCAGCGATGGACAAATATATTTGACACCAAATGAAACAGCGAGAAAAGCGGTGATGGACGCCATTAACGGGTGGGATCCGACAGAAGAAGCTCTCTATTATTTCAATCCTGATACAGCAACAAGCCCATGGATATGGACGCGGCCGCAAATCAAGAAAATCGGAAAACACATATTCTGTGAATAGTGAGGTGATTCAGTATGCTTCGAGGATTATTAATCGGGCTGCTTACAGTGGCCTTAATCGGAACAGGCTACTGGGGATATAAAGAGCATCAGGAAAAAAACGCCGTATTAATTCATGCAGAAAACAATTACCAGCGGGCTTTTCACGATCTAACCTATCAAGTGGATCTGCTTCATGACAAAATTGGCGAGACACTCGCCATGAATTCAAGAAAATCATTGTCACCGGCGCTGGCGGAAGTTTGGAGAATTACATCGGAAGCGCACAATGATGTCGGCCAGCTTCCGTTAACTCTTTTACCTTTCAATAAAACAGAGGAATTCTTGTCAAATATTGGTAAATTTAGTTATCAAACAGCAGTGAGAGATTTAAACAAAGATCCGTTAACGGATCAAGAATATGAAACGTTAAAAAAATTGTATAAAAATGCAAAAGACATACAAGACGAATTGAGAAACGTCCAGCATTTAATCTTAAAAAACAATCTGCGCTGGATGGATGTTGAACTCGCACTAGCATCAGGGCAAAAACAAATGGACAATACGATCATTGATGGATTTAAAACGGTAGAAAAAAATGTTGAAGGCTATTCCGAAACTAATTTCGGTCCAACAGCAACAGCGCTGCAAAAGCCTAAAAAAGGATTTGAACAATTAACTGGAAAGGAAATATCAGAGCAAGAAGCAAAACAAATCGCAAAACGATTTGCCCCTAAAAATGTAGAACGAGTAGATGTAACAACAAATGGTAAAGGATCAAACATTCAGTTTTACAGCATTACTATGCATGATAAAGGAAATAAACATGATGTTTATATGGATATCACGAAAAAAGGCGGTCATTTAATTTATTTATTGCACAACAGAGATATTAAACAACAAAAAATCAGCTTAAATGAAGCATCCAACCGAGCAACGGAATTTTTGAAAAAGCTAAAATTTAAGGATTTAGAGCTTTATGAGAGTGCACAATATGACAACATTGGTGTTTTCACATTTGTTTCTAATTACAAAGGTGTACGTCTATATCCTGATGCAGTTCGTTTAAAGGTAGCGTTGGACAACGGAGAAATTATAGGTTATTCTGGACGTGATTATTTAGCAGCGCACAAAAAAAGAAATTTGCCGAAACCGGCTATTACAAAAGAAGAAGCAAAAAAATCAGTCCATTCTAACGTTGAAATTCAGGAGGATCGATTAGCTGTTGTGACAAATGATGCCGGCGAAGAAGTGCTGTGCTATGAATTTTTAGGAACGATTGACCAAGACACGTACCGCATTTTCATCAACGCAATGGACGGAACGGAAGAAAAAGTGGAAAAATTGCAAAGTGCTGAACCGTTATTCAGAGAAATTTAATCACAAAAGGGGAGTCGATTTTTAGGCTTTCCCTTTTTTTCATTTCATGCTTTAATAAATGTAGAGCGCTTATTACATTGAAAGAGTGGTAACGTTGATAAAAATTGGTACGATGATCACATTGGAACTTTCTGGCCAAGATCAAATACTAAAATGCAAACTTGTGGACCAAGAAGAAAACATTCTTTATATTGATTTTCCTATAAATAGCAAGACAGGAAAAACTGTTTTCTTACCAGACGGCACCGAGCTCGTTGCAACATTTGTGAACAGCGAAAAAAAACCGTATAAATTTCGTACTAAAGTTCTTGGCAAGAAAAAAGATAACCTCCCGATGATCATGCTTCAGGCACCTGAGTATATGGAGGAGATCCAAAGGCGGCAATTTGTCAGAATCGAGACAGCTGTTGATGTAGCCATACACGCCATTAATCAGGAATTCGCCCCATTTACAACAGTTACAAACGACATAAGTGCTGGCGGCATTTCAATCATTATTCCAAACGGTGTGGACGTACCGCTAAATGAAAATATACATATTTATATGGTGCTCACGTTTATGGACGGAACGATTGAATATTATAAGGTAACAGGGAAGGCGCTCAGAGTTGTGGAAGCGGAACATCATAAGCTCGCTTCCATAGCTTTTATCAATATTGATGAAAAGACACAGCAAAAATTGATTCGCTTTTGCTTTGAACAGCAGCTGCAAATGAAAAAGAAAGGAATTTTGAATGAATAATACCGGCACGGCTGTCCATACTATTTATAAAAAATGGCAAAAGGATGTTTTTTGTGAAGCGCTTTGAACAAATATTGATCAAATTGATCATTATACAATTCATTATGTTAATTGCCGCTCAGCTTTTTTTGCGCCATTCTGAATTGAAGCCATATTTATCAAAAGCCGTGCAATATGAAGGTGTTGGAAACATGTCCATCTCCGAATGGGTGGAAACTATCAGCCGCTAAAAGAGCAGGAAACCCCTGCTTTTCTTTCTGTATTCCAAAAAAATAGATACATATTTTTTGAAACTAGCTAGGAGGTATTATGAGTAAAAAAATTTCCATTGCAATCGACGGTCCGGCAGCTGCCGGGAAAAGCACAGTTGCCAAAAAAATCGCAAAAGATTTAGGCTATACATACATTGATACGGGTGCGATGTACAGAGCTCTCACTTTGAAAGCTTTACAGAATGGCATTTCTTTGGAGGATGAAAAAGCGCTCACCAAGCTTTTGAATGAAATGACGATTGAACTGAAGCCAAATGAAGGTCAGCAAGTGCTAGTAAACGGTGAAGACGTAACGGCGATTATCCGTTCCAATGAAGTAACAAAGCATGTTTCCACTGTTTCCAAACATCCTAATGTGCGGGAGGAAATGGTGAAAAGGCAAAAACAGCTTGCAGGAAACGGCGGCGTTGTCATGGATGGCAGGGATATCGGCACTCATGTGCTGCCGAATGCGGAGTTGAAAATATTTTTAAAGGCTTCTGTAGAGGAAAGAGCAAAAAGAAGGTATGAGGAGAATTTAAGAAAAGGTTTTACATCCGATTTAACACAATTAAAGAAAGAAATTGAAGAAAGAGATAAGCTTGATTCCACGAGGGCAACTGCCCCATTAAAAAAAGCGCCGGATGCCGTCGAAATCGATACAACTTCATTGACGATTGAAGAGGTGGCGGAATTAATTAAAGAATTGGTAACAGAAAGGCTGTAAGAAATGGGTAAATTTTATCAATTTGCAAAGGCAATTGTTTACTGCTTTATTAAACCGCTCTTTCGGGTCGAAGTGATCGGAAAGGAACATTTTCCAATGGATGGTGCCGTGCTGCTTTGTTCCAATCATATTAATAATTTGGACCCTCCGACGATTGGTATCGTTTCACCAAGGCAGCTCCGTTTTATGGCAAAAGAGGAGCTGTTTAAAATTCCGGTTTTCAGCCTGATCGTCCGGGCATTGGGGGCGTTTCCGGTCAAAAGGGGCTTTTCCGATCGAGAGGCGTTAAGAACAGGCTTGAAAATATTAAAAGAAAGAGAAGTTTTAGCCATTTTTCCGGAAGGAACGAGAAGCAAAACAGGTGAACTCGGAAAAGGTTTGGCTGGTGCAGGTTTTTTTGCCTTAAGATCAGATTGTGTCGTCTTGCCATGCGCCGTCGTCAGTTCTTACAAACCGTTTCGGAAAACGAAAGTCATTTTCGGCCCAGCCATTGATTTTACATCTTATCGAAACAAAAAAATTTCAGCTGAAGAAGCGACCGATAAAATCATGACAGAAATTAGAAATTTGCTCGAAAAATATAGGTAATCAATGGATTTAACTTGACAAACGGAATTTTTTGTTAGAACTTATAGAAAAGAGGTATTTTTCATTCTATTTAGAGTAGCTTGTGACATACTAAATAGAATGGTACATATTTTGTTGAGTTGCTATGGCTTGACCAAGGAGGTAAATGGTATGGTAGAGGACATCAATCAAGATGAAGTTTTTGTGCCTGAAGTGGGAGACGTTGTAGAGGGAATTGTAACAAAAGTGGAAGATAAGCAGGTGATTGTTGATATTAAAAATTGCAAACAAATGGGCATCATTCCGATTAGTGAACTGTCTAGTTTGCATATTGAAAAAGCTTCAGATGTTGTAAAGGAAAATGACAAGCTTGAACTAGCGGTCATTAAAGTTGAGGAAGAAGCCGTCATTTTATCGAAAAGCAAAGTGGCTGCGGATAAAGCTTGGGTGGAATTAGAGAGAAAATTTGAAAATAAAGAAGTATTTGAGGCAGAAGTGAAGGATGTCGTAAAAGGCGGTTTAGTGGTAGACCTGGGCGTCCGCGGATTTATTCCTGCTTCATTGGTTGAACCTCACTATGTTGAGGATTTTTCAGATTATAAAGGAAAAACATTGACATTGATGGTTGTGGAGCTAAACCGTGAAAAAAATCGAGTGATTTTGTCTCATCGTGCTGTAGTGGAAAAGGAGCAGGAAGAGAAAAAACAGCAAGTGCTTCAGTCGATTCAGCCTGGTGATGTATTGGAAGGAACAGTCCAACGTTTAGCCGATTTCGGAGCCTTTGTTGACATCGGCGGGATTGACGGTCTTGTACATATTTCTCAGATCTCTCATGCTCATGTAGATAAACCGTCAGATGTGCTTCAAGAAGGCGAAAAGGTAAAAGTGAAAGTTTTGTCTGTCGATCGGGATAATGGACGGGTTTCACTATCGATTAAAGAAACATTGCCTGGTCCATGGGAAAACATTTCTGAAAAAATCAAATCCGGTGATGTTGTCGAAGGAACTGTACAACGCCTCGTCTCATTCGGAGCTTTTGTTGAAGTTTTACCTGGAGTAGAAGGTCTTGTCCATATATCGCAAATTTCTAAAAAACATATAGGCACTCCTCAAGAAGTGTTAGAAGAAGGACAAAAGGTAAAAGTAAAAGTGCTTGATGTAAACGAAGAAGAGAAACGGATTTCCTTAAGCATTAAGGAATTGGAAGATGATGGGACCGGTAGTGAAGAAGATTTTCGCAAATATCGTCCGAAAGAGGAATCGACAGGATTTCAACTAAGCGAAATGATCGGAGAGCAATTAAATAAATTAAAATAAAGACAAAGGCGATCATCACGAGCTGCCCCTTGTCAAGGTGACAGCGGAATAAAAAATGTTCTAAGCGGCTTTATCTCTATATTCCATAGGGCTGAGGCCGTTTAGTCGTTTTATGAGGGTAATTTGTATCGATTGCCAATCCTCAAACGAAATCTACGTTTCGCATTTGAGCGTTCTCCATAAAGACTCCATAAGCACCGCCCAGCATATAACGAGCTGTTTTATCATCTTCTCCACTGCTCTTCTTTTCATAAATCCTTGAGAATGATACGATCCATCCTCGCTGTAATAAGCTGTTATTGTTCGAAGCCTCGCCTAGTATATAGCTTCCATATCACTTCAATAAGCTGTCTTTTGAGTTCTGCAATATCGGTTCTATTTTTGCTAAGCTGCTCTATATCGTGATTATATGTGCGAACAAAATTCTTCGCTGCTTTTAATAAGCAAGCGATACGTCCGTTTTGCGTTCGTATCTCCATTAAAAATCAAAACTTGTGCAGATAAACAAGTGATACATCCAGCCTGTATTCATTAGCCCACAATTTTTTTGCAGAAAAACTCCCTCCTAAAAAACAAATAATGATTTAGAAGCCTTTTTTTATGAAAAGAAATTATACGGACATTCTGCCATTAAACAAATCGGCTTATGAGTTCTAAAAAAATAGCGAAAATTCCTTTCTTGACGGGCAGTGAAATGTTTACATTTTTCTCTCACAGCAATCCATCAGCAATCAATTCTCCCACAGCCCTTTAACTGCTTTTTATACGCTTTTAGCTTTGATTTCAAAATTTGTACGGTTAGCATCCATAAATTTTTCACATAATGGAAATAGTAGGAGGTTGGAGATGGAAGGAATATATTATTATTGGTTCATGTGGATAATTTGGGTAATTGTAACATTTTGGCTTCCAAAAACGGATGCTCGTTTTTGGCTCTCCTTTTTTATATTGTTAAATATTTTAGGAAGTGCAACGTTTATACACTTTACACAAATACATGTTGGTTTTTCGTATATCTTATTTGCTTTGCTTAGTTTTTTCATCTTGTATAGAACTAAGCGTTTATTTTATTCATTATTTTCCGTTTTGATCATTACGGTTGCCTATGCAGGAGTCAAGCTGTTTTATTTATTTGATCCTGTCTGGTTTTTACTTGACGTTCAGATGTATTTATCTATATTAGGAGTCATTTTATCCAATATGCTGAGCAAAGATTTTTTTGAAGGAATGGCATTTTTTATATTGGGATCTTGTTACGGAGAAGCTCTTTTTTCGTCTGCAGTTTATTCTTATTATCGGCCGATTGTAATAGGCGACTTTCCTTTTCTTGATATGCTGTCAATCGGAATCTTTTCATTGCTCATATGGGCGTCATTCAAAACATTCGCTGCTTCTTTAGAACATATTTTCAAAAAACATGCAAGGGAGAGGCAAGGGTCATGAATGAATACACGCTTCCTATTTTTTATGGTGTCTTCGTAGGTGTGTTAGCCCGTCTTTTTATGCTAAAAACCGATTATCGCCAATATCCCACATATTTGCACGGAAAAATTATTCATATCGCACTTGGATTTATAGCAGCGGGACTCGGCACGATTGCTGTTCCGGCTATAATGGAAAAGGAGTTTACTGCCATTACTTTTTTAACGTTGGCTGCATCGCAGTTTCGCGAAGTCCGCAACATGGAAAGAAATACACTGTCAGAGCTCGATCAATATGAGCTTGTTCCTCGGGGAAGTACATATATTGAAGGAATTGCAATCGCCTTTGAAAGCAGAAATTATTTAGTGATTTTCACATCTTTATTTGTTACGCTTGCTTATTTAATCTTTGGCTTTTGGATGGCTCTTGTGATGACGGTCGTTTGCTTTATCATTTCTAAAGTGTTAATGTCTGGAGGCACATTGAAAGATATTGTTGACATTCAATATGTAAAGCCGCATTTTGACGGTGCAGGCTTGTATGTCGATGACATTTATATTATGAATATCGGCATCCCGGAAAAACGTGAACTAGTTTTAAAATATGGCATGGGGTTTATTTTGACACCAAAATCATTTGATGCGAGAACAACGATTGCCAACATCGGACAACGTCAGGCGATTCTCCATGATGTCTCAACTGCGCTGGGCGTAAACCGCGATGCGGGTGAACCATCATTAGTCCCATTGGCAAAACGAGATCTTGAGGATGGAAGAGTCGGCGTGTTTGTGCTTCCTCAAAAACATGATTTGGATATCGCCATTCGAGTGATCAGCAACGTGCCAACGCTTGAAAATGCCATTCGCATGCCGACGGAGTCGAAGGCAAATAGGAAAGGTGAGAAAAAACGATGGTTTTAGAGAAAGCGGTTTTAGCGGTCGTTACGACAAATGAGAAAAAAATAAAAGGCGGTGCACCTGTTTTTATTTGTGATAACCAAAACGAAATGGATTCGATTGCAAAAAATTTAGAAGCGATTCTAGATGGAATTGCTCATGCCATAAGCGAGGAAATATATATCATTGTGAAACATTTTTAAGGCAGTTGTTCAATTTCATAAACTGCTATATAATAGGATAGTTGGAAAAAAGCTTGGTAAAAAACTTCCGGGGCATGCCGAAAAAGGAGTTAGGCGAAAACATGCTGCGATTTCTTGAAGGCGTAGCCCCTTTAACATTATACATAGTGAAAAATGTGATGAGTTTTAAATTAGGAAGGAAGTTTTAGTATGCCGAAACCTGTTGTGGCTATTGTCGGTCGACCAAATGTCGGCAAATCGACGATTTTTAATCGAATTGTCGGTGAACGTATTTCAATTGTAGAAGATATACCTGGTGTTACCCGTGACCGTATTTATGCACCTTGTGAATGGCTGAATTTCCAATTTAACTTGATCGATACAGGTGGAATTGAAATTGGGGATGAACCGTTTCTAGCACAAATTCGCCATCAGGCGGAGATTGCGATTGAAGAAGCGGATGTAATTATTTTCATTACTAACGGTCGAGAAGGCGTAACTCCCGCTGATGAAGAAGTTGCAAAAATATTGTACCGCTCAAACAAACCCGTTGTCCTTGCCGTTAATAAAATGGACAACCCGGATATGAGGGAAAATATATATGAATTTTATTCTCTTGGCTTTGGAGAACCGTACCCGATATCAGGAGCGCATGGGCTCGGACTGGGAGATCTTTTGGATGCAGTATGCAAACATTTTCCAAAACCCCAATCAGAAAATGATGATGAAGGCATCATTAAATTTTCTTTGATTGGCCGACCAAATGTCGGCAAATCTTCCTTAGTAAATGCTATTTTAGGAGAAGAAAGAGTGATCGTCAGCGAAATTGCTGGAACAACACGAGACGCTATTGACACTAAGTTTACGTATAACAAGCAGGAGTTTGTCATCATTGATACAGCTGGCATGAGAAAAAAAGGAAAAATTTATGAGACAACAGAAAAATACAGTGTTTTGCGGGCGCTTAAAGCGATTGAACGCTCTGACGTAGTGTTAGTTGTTTTAAATGCAGAGGAAGGAATTATTGAACAAGACAAGCGAATTGCTGGCTACGCCCATGAAGCCGGGAAAGCCGTTGTCATTGTAGTAAACAAATGGGATGCAGTGGAAAAAGATGAAAGAACGATGAGAGAGTTTGAAAAAGATATTCGCGATCAATTTTTATTTTTAGACTATGCGCCAATCGTCTTTTTGTCTGCAAAAACGAAGAAGAGATTGCACACATTAATGCCTCAAATTATTCTTGCCAGCGAGAATCATGCGATGCGTGTCCAAACAAACGTATTGAATGATGTGATCATGGATGCCGTTGCTATGAATCCGACTCCAACGGACCACGGTACGAGATTAAAAATCTATTATGCAACACAAGTTTCTGTTAAACCGCCTACATTTGTCATATTTGTAAATGATCCGGAGCTTCTTCATTTTTCATATGAACGTTTTTTGGAAAATCGTATTCGCGATGCATTCGGGTTTGAAGGAACCCCTATTAAAATCATTGCGAGGAAAAGAAGATAAATAAAAGGAAGTGAGTAATTTGACGAAGGTGGCAATATTGGGAGCTGGAAGCTGGGGAACAGCGCTTGCAATTGTTCTTTGCGACAATGGTCATGAAGTGCATCTTTGGGGACATCGGAAAGAACATATAGAAGCGATCAATCGTACAAAAAAAAATGAGAAATATTTGCCAAATGTCCCATTGCCGGACAATTTAACCGGATTTTATTCCTTAAAGGATGCGGTTGAAAATGTGGAAACGATTGTCTTGGCAGTCCCGACAAAAGCGATAAGAGAAGTGCTGAGTCAATTAAGAGAAGCCATTGATCGGCCGATTTTAATTGTCCATGTTTCAAAAGGGATTGAGCCGGGTTCATTAAAAAGAATTTCCGAAATTATTGAAGAAGAAATGCCTCCTCACCTTTTGAAGGACGTAGTTGTATTATCAGGTCCAAGCCATGCGGAAGAAGTGTCTTTGAGACAGCCGACAACAGTGACTTCTGCGAGCAAAAATATTCAAGCAGCAAAATTTGTTCAAGATTTATTTATTAACCGTTATTTTCGTGTGTATACGAATCCGGATATAATCGGGGTTGAAATTGGAGGAGCGCTGAAAAACATTATTGCTTTAGCTGCCGGAATCAGCGATGGCCTTGGATACGGGGACAATGCGAAGGCTGCTTTAATAACTAGAGGATTGGCGGAAATTTCAAGATTAGGCTGTAAAATGGGTGCCAATCCATTAACGTTTTCTGGTCTTGCCGGAATCGGCGACTTAATTGTCACTTGCACAAGTGTGCATTCCCGCAATTGGCGTGCCGGCCATTTGCTAGGAAAGGGCAAAAAACTAGATGAAGTTTTAGAAAGCATGGGAATGGTTGTCGAAGGAGTAAGAACAACAAAAGCAGCTAAACAGCTCTCTGAAAAATATTCAGTAAAAATGCCGATTGCCAATGTCCTTTATGAAGTGCTGTTTCACGAAAAAGATCCGAAAGAAGCAGTCGAAGCGCTTATGGCGAGAGTTAAAACGCATGAAATGGAAGATCTTGTGAACATATTAGAAAATCGAAATGAAGAACTGTAGCACATTTCCCAGCTGCTTCAGTTTTTTTTTGAATTCGATTCTTATATGGAAAACAATTGCGTGAAAAAGAGCATATGTTAAAATGATTGGTAGGAATAGAAGGAGTGGATCACAATGTCAGAAGGTCTAATGAAAATGTGGATTGCCCTCACAGCGATGGCCTTTATGTTTATCGCGGTCTTTTCCATATACTTGAGCCGTTTTAAACTAAAAGGATTTTTGAAATCTATCACAGCAGTGATTGCTTATTTTTTTATGATTTTAGCAGGAATTATCATTTTTTTCGTAGTCTTTTCCGGACCGACAAGCGAGTAGGCAAAGTGAGGAAGACGAGGATGAACAAGAAAAGCATAATGAAATCTTTCATCTCTATCATGTTTGTTTTGCTTTTATCTGGATGTTTATACCCAGAAGAACGATTACATAAAAATGAAATACCTTATGAAGCGCAAATACAATCCGTGCAAAAAGCAGTAGAACAATATAAAGCTGATACGGAAGGGCTTTTGCCGATTAAAACGAGAGACAAATCAACGCCTATTTATGAAAAATACCCTATTGATTTCAATCTGTTGATTCCTGAATATTTGCCTGAGCCCCCTGGCACCGCGTTTGAAAATGGAGGTATTTACTTATATGTTTTAGTCGATGTGGAAAAAAATCCAACCGTAAAGCTGATCGATTTACGAATAGCAGAGGCGATCCGTGAACTAAAGATGAGGATCAATGCTCATGAATATCCTCCTTATGAAAAGCAAATAGCGAAAAATGTATTTACACTGAACTATAAAAAGCTAGGATTAAAAGAGCCTCCTCATGTGAAGAGTCCGTACTCAGGGGAAAATCTTCCGCTTGTGATCGACAACAATCGAGAAGTTTACGTTGATTACAGCTTAGATTTATACCGTGCCATTAAGGAATCAAAAAGATCATTCAAAGAGGGGGAAGATATCCGTCATTTGCTAGTAGAAAACTCCCCGTTCGTCCCTGCATTTTCCCTTCCATATACTGTGAATGAAAAAAATGAACCGGTATTTTTAATAAAATAAGTCATGAACCTTTTTCTTAAGAATACAATTTAAGAGAAAGGTTCTTTTCTTTTTGGAAGAAATTCTTTTTTTACAGTCATAACTAGATAGGACAACATCATAAATATGTAATGACTAAAGAATTGTAAATGTATGGATGTTATAAGACTTGAAAGTCGGGAGGGAATCACTTGGAAAAGGTAGATATTTTCAAAGACATTGCAGAGCGAACTGGCGGCGATATTTATCTAGGGGTCGTTGGTGCAGTTAGAACCGGTAAATCAACATTCATAAAAAAGTTTATGGAATTAGTTGTTCTTCCCAATATTGAAAATGAAGCGGATAAAGCACGTGCTCAAGATGAGCTCCCTCAGAGCGCAGCAGGCAAAACCATTATGACAACGGAGCCAAAGTTTGTCCCGAATCAAGCGGTCACCGTCCATGTTGATGAAGGCCTTGATGTCAATATAAGATTAGTAGATTGCGTAGGATATACAGTGCCTGGTGCAAAGGGATACGAAGATGAAAATGGGCCGAGAATGATCAACACTCCATGGTATGAGGAGCCGATCCCGTTTCATGAAGCAGCGGAAATTGGCACCCGCAAGGTTATTCAAGACCACTCAACAATCGGTGTAGTCGTCACAACAGACGGTTCAATCGGCGAAATTCCTAGAAAAGATTACGTAGAAGCGGAAGAACGAGTAATTGAAGAGTTAAAAGAAGTCGGAAAACCATTTATTATGATTATTAATTCTGTGCATCCTCATCATCCGGATACGGAGGCTTTAAGAAAAGAATTAAATGAAAAATATGATATTCCAGTTCTTGCTATGAGCGTGGAAAGCATGAGGGAAATTGATGTAACGAATGTATTGAGAGAAGCGCTTTTCGAATTTCCAGTCTTGGAAGTCAATGTGAATTTGCCCAGCTGGGTGATGGTGCTGAGAGAAGATCATTGGCTTCGCACGAGCTATCAAGAAACGGTGAAGGAAACAGTAAAAGATATCAAACGTCTGCGTGATGTCAATCAAGTTGTCCAGCAGTTCAGTGAGTATGATTTTATTGAGCGGGCTGGACTAGCTGGTATTCAAATGGGCCAAGGGATTGCGGAGATCGATTTGTTTGCGCCGGATGAGCTGTACGATCAAATTTTAAAAGAAGTTGTCGGTGTTGAAATACGCGGGAAGGATCATCTGCTTGAGCTCATGCAAAATTTTGCACACGCTAAGGCGGAATACGATCAAGTAGCCGATGCTTTAAAAATGGTAAAACAGACAGGTTACGGCATAGCAGCACCGGCTTTATCAGATATGAGTCTGGATGAACCGGAAATTATCCGCCAAGGATCGAGATTCGGCGTCCGGCTCAAAGCAGTCGCACCTTCCATTCATATGATTAAAGTAGATGTTGAATCTGAATTTGCGCCGATCATTGGCACAGAAAAACAAAGTGAAGAGCTTGTGCGTTATTTAATGCAAGATTTTGAAGAAAATCCTTTGTCCATATGGAATTCCGATATATTCGGAAGAAGCTTAAGCTCGATCGTCAGAGAAGGAATACAGGCAAAATTGTCGTTGATGCCTGAAAATGCCCGCTACAAATTAAAAGAAACATTGGAAAGAATCATCAACGAGGGGTCAGGCGGGCTCATAGCAATCATATTATAAAAGATCAAAAGGTCAAAAACAACGGTTTTTTGGCCGTTGTTTTTTTCACAAGGGGCAAACGAGTGAGCCCTGTTTTTTTTTGACAAGAAGTTCTGCCCTGCGTTTTCCGGCCTTTGAAAAGACACATCATTTTTTTTTAAAGGTTAAACAACTTAGCGAAAAAACCGAATTTGAAGGTATTCGTACTGAAATAATTTTATTAGGCGGCGGAAGCTGTCGCTTTTCGATGCGTTTTGTTCAACATCTTCCAGTCGAAAAGGTTTGAAATTTGTCTTAGAATTTTCCGTAATGCTTTTAATGTGTTTCAATTGGTAGTAAACAACATTGTTTGATTCGAATAAATAGAGGGTCAAATAATCAGTTTTTACATCAAGCAGCAAACCGCTTTTGCTTTCAGGGCCGCCTCTATTCACCTTAATCATTTTTCCAACAAGCGACTTTACATATTGATAAAAATTTTCTCAAGTTGCGGTCATTTTCTTTAACCTCCCTTGGCATTCAATCATACAGGTCAATTATTTTATACGTTCAAAATGGGAGAAAGCAACAGAACATTTACCTAATTCATGAAAAATAAGCGATCGTCTATTTGCGTCGTTCAGCTTGCTAAAACATTAAATGTGAAGCGATAAATTGATTTCTTTTCGAGATAAAATAGAGAATTTGTGAAGGCTGTTGATTAAATTCGTCAAGGGTATATTGGAAATAAGGATCTTTGCTAATAAACTTTTTCACTTGTTCATAATAACCGTATACAGCATCTATCAAATTTTTTACCGAAAATTGATGTTGTATAGTGTCATATAAAAGTTGTTGGTAAAGTTTTTTATACTTTTGGACGTCTAGCAGCCTTGCCGTTAAAGTGTTAAATCCTTCTACCCGAACATAGTCATGTCGCATTTTTTCTCCGTTGACATCAATTCCCCATGTCGCATCGTAATCCCAGGGAATAATATGAAAACGGCTTGTTTCTCCATGTAAGTAAAGTGCGTAATTGTGAACAAAACCATCGTAATTTTGTGTGCAAATTACACCTGTCAGCCATTTTAAATATTGCTCCACGTCTAAATATTGTTCAATTTCTTCAGAAAATTGGGACGAAGTGCTTGTATTAACAAAATAAATAAATTGTTCGAGCTTGCTAAAATCGTCATTTTCCCCGTATTTTAGCTCATATCCTTTTTTTACCTTTTGGTCTAAATCACTGTATAACGAAAAATTAGCATCACCATCTATTGCATAAAAAATTGGGCCTTTAGGCAGTTTTCTTTTTGCTAAAAAATCTTCATTGACGGATTCAAGGAAATTTTCTCCAAGTCTTTTTCCATTTGATCCCTCTTTTTACTGTTTTTCATTTAAATAGTATGAATGTAGATAAAACATGCCACTGTTGGCAAACACACATTTTTTTTACGATTTAAAGGTCCAAACGAATTAATGTAAAGACACATATGCTATACAAAATAAAAGGGGAGGGCAGAATAGTGATTTCCGAAAAAGTAATTAAAGAAGCATTTCATAGCGGGGAAGAAAAGGGTTGAAACATTTTTATTTCCAAGAACCTGAAGGAAGAAGATCGGATAAAACAAGCGGCAGCCGGGATTTTAAACATACGAAAAGAAAAAGAATTCGGCGCTTTGAAAACGGAAATATGTGGGAGCTGCGTTTTCAAATGATGGAAGGGTTGACTGCTCATGCAGTCTCCCTATATTGTTTTGGCGAACTTTTTGCCAAATCGATTGAAAAATGACTGAAATTAATAGAATTGTGCTTGATTCTGCCATTATTGTTATGATAATCTTTTTACAGAAATTCTTCTCTCATAAGGATGAATCATCCTTTGCAACCAATTTGAAAATGAAAAACTGTTGAAATGAAATATTGTTTCATTTATGATAAGCTAGTCACCAACTTCTTGTTGTTGCATGTATAGAATTCTTAAAAGCTGTGAAGAAATGTATAATAGCTGGATTTTCATGAAACTTTTTTGGGAGGAGGTGAAACATTAAATGAACAAAACAGAATTAATCAACGCTGTAGCAGAAGCTAGCGAATTATCCAAAAAGGATGCAACGAAAGCTGTAGATGCTGTTTTCGATACAATTTTAGAATCTTTGAAAAAAGGTGACAAAGTTCAACTCATCGGTTTTGGAAACTTTGAAGTGCGTGAGCGTTCAGCGCGCAAAGGTCGCAATCCTCAAACTGGTGAAGAAATTGAAATTCCGGCAAGCAAAGTGCCTGCGTTTAAACCAGGCAAAGCTCTTAAAGATGCAGTTGCTGGCAAGTAATGAAATGAACGCACACAATTAAGAAATGAGTAGCGACTACATATGCTCGCTGCATTTCTTCACAGAATAAGCCCCTTTTTGGGGCTTTTCCTATTTAGGCGAGATTGTTCAAAGGTTTTATTGAAAAGATTTCTGTTCTATTTGCGGGAAAGGAAGCTTCATTTTGCTTTTTTTTCATTAATTGTGCTAGAATCGGTATGAATGAATGACAATAGGAGGAGCCGAGTATGCCAAAAATTAATAAAGAGCAAATAGAACAGGCAGTACGTTTAATTATAGAAGCTATAGGGGAGGATCCTAATAGGGAAGGATTGGCTGATACACCTAAGCGGGTTGCCAATATGTATGAGGAAATTTTTTCAGGTATAAATCAGGATCCTAAAGAATATTTTCAAACCGTATTTGAAGAGGATCATGAAGAGCTTGTTTTAGTAAAGGATATTCAATTTTTTTCAATGTGCGAACACCATCTAGTTCCTTTTTTCGGTAAAGTACATATTGCATACATACCAAAAGGCGGCAAAGTGACTGGACTAAGCAAACTAGCCCGCGCTGTTGAAGCGGTTGTAAAAAAACCACAGCTGCAAGAACGGATTACATCAACGATTGCCGACAGCATAGTCGAATCATTGGATCCTCACGGTGTGATGGTTGTTGTTGAAGCGGAGCATATGTGCATGACAATGCGCGGAGTGAAAAAGCCTGGATCAATCACTGTAACGTCAGCAGTCAGAGGATGTTTTTTGAATGATGCTGCGGCAAGAAGCGAAGTGCTGTCATTAATAAAAAAATAAACGGTAGGTGTTGATAGATGAATCCGAATCAAAATGATTATGTGGTTATTAAAGCAATTGAAGATGGCGTCAATGTGATTGGTTTGACAAGAGGTTCCGATACTAGGTTCCACCATTCCGAAAAGCTTGATAAAGGAGAAGTAATGATTGCTCAATTTACGGAACACACTTCTGCCATTAAAATTCGCGGCAAGGCGCTTATTCAAACAAGCTATGGAGAGATTGAGAGCGGCGAGAGAAAATAAGCAGGATTTCTGCTTTTACTTTTTCGACAAAGCCTAATGAAAAAATGTGGTTATGATATAATAAAATTTGTAAATGTTAGTATAGAGATATATGGGGGACAAGGGTGATAATGATGGAAATCTATCAAAAGCTGGAGCAAATAAAACGTTCGCTAGACCAATATTTTTCACATCCTGTGCTTAAACAATATATTCAAAAGCCTGTAATTGATGAAGACAAGCTGCTATTGTTTTACGCGCTTTTTGAAGAAGCGGAAATAGCAGATGAAAAGAAGGAAAAATATGTTGTGACCGCCATGCTTGTTCAATCAGCCCTTGATACCCATGATTTAGTAACGACAACGGAATGTGAAAATAAGAAGCTTTTTGTTGAAAGACAATTAAATGTCATTGCAGGTGATTATTTCAGCGGACTATATTATTTTATTCTTTCTGAAATTCAAGACTTGAAAATGGTTCGTGCGCTTGCAACCGCGATTAAAGAAATTAATGAGCATAAAATTCGTCTTTACGACCGAAGCTGCCAGTCGATTGAAGCAATAGTCGAAAGCATCGTCATTGTGGAAACCGCGTTATTTCAACGGATCGGAGAGCATTTTCAAATTGAGACGTGGCCGGAAATTTCCAAAACATATTTAACATATAAACGTTTATGTGAAGAAAAACATAAATACGATAAAAATAGCCAGTCCGTTTTAACACAATTTCAAAAGAAATCTAAAAGCCCGATTGATTTAGTTGGAACTTTCATAGAATGCTGCAATCATTATTTCTGGGAAATTAATAAACTGTTGGAAAAAAGTCTGAAATATTCGCCTGCCGTAAAACAATTTATTATGAACCGAATTCATGTATTACGGTTTTCGCATATGATAGTGGAGGAAGGTTAAAAAATGCAGCAATCGAAAGAAGAACGTGTGCACCGCGTATTTGAAAAAATTTATAAAAATTATGACCGGATGAATTCTGTGATCAGCTTTAATCGTCATATTGCATGGCGAAAAGAAACGATGCGGAGAATGAATGTGAAAAAAGGTTCCTACGCACTCGATGTTTGCTGCGGAACGGGGGACTGGACGCTTGCGCTCGGGGAAGCAGTCGGGCAAAACGGAAAGGTCATAGGACTTGATTTTAGCCAAAATATGTTAAGCATCGGTGAGGAAAAGGCAAAGGAAAGACAATTTTCCAATATTTCATTTATTCACGGCAATGCGATGGATTTGCCGTTTCCTGAAAACGAGTTTGATTATGTGACCATCGGGTTTGGCCTCAGAAATGTTCCTGATTATATGCAGGTTCTATCGGAAATGTACCGCGTATTGAAACCCGGAGGAATGGTAGTTTGTTTGGAGACATCACAGCCGACCTTGATTGGCTTCAAACAGCTTTACTATTTTTATTTTCGCTTTATCATGCCTTTATTCGGCAAGATATTTGCTAAAAGCTATGAAGAATATTCTTGGCTGCAGGAGTCCGCGCGTCAATTTCCTGGCATGAAAGAGCTGAAAAAAATGTTCGAGCAAACTGGTTTTATAAATGTAGAAGTGAAGCCATTTACAGGCGGTGTTGCAGCAATGCACTTAGGTTATAAACCGAAATTGGAAACAAAGGTGAAATAAATGAAGTTAAAATCATTCTATTCCTTTTTAACAAAAGACCTTGAAGTGATTGAAAATGAATTGCTGTCTTCCGTACAAACAAAAGATCCGTTAATACGTGAAGCCGGGATTCATCTTCTTCAAGCAGGGGGAAAACGGATTCGCCCTGTTTTTGTATTGTTGTCAGGAATGTTCGGAGATTATAACATTGACCGTATGAAACCGGTTGCCGTCGCTTTAGAGCTGATTCACAGCGCCTCATTGGTACACGATGACGTCATCGACAATGCTGAGCTGCGAAGAGGAAAACCAACAGTTAATGCAAAATGGGACAATCGCATTGCCATGTATGTTGGAGATTACTTATTCGCACGGGCTCTTGAAATCATAACAGAGCTGGACGAGCCGCTTATTCACCGAGTTCTTTCGAAAGCTCTTGTTGAACTCTGTTTAGGAGAAATCGAACAAATCAACGATAAATACAATTTTGATCAGTCTTATCGGACGTATGTCAAACGAATTAAAAGAAAAACAGCTTTATTAATTGCTGTCAGCTGCCAATTGGGCGCTCTTGCCTCCGGCGCTCCAGAATCCGTTTGTAAAAAGCTTTATTTGTACGGTTATTATGTTGGAATTTCGTATCAAATTATTGACGATCTTTTAGATTTTATCTCTACGGAAGAAGAGCTTGGAAAACCAGTTGGGAGCGATTTACTTCAAGGAAACATTACCCTTCCTGTTTTGTTTGCCATGCAAAATGAGGAATTAAGAAAAAAAATTGTCAAAATCAATAATCAAACAACTGCTGAAGAAATCAAACCGATTATTTATGAAATTAAAAAATCAAGAGCAATCGAACAGTCGATGAATATTAGTGACCGCTATTTGCAGAAGAGCTTTCATCAATTGGAAGGCCTCAAGCACGGGAAAGCGCGAACTTCGCTATACAATATTGCCAAATATATTGGAAAAAGGAAATTTTAGTTTGCGTAACCGCTTTAATAATGATACTATTTTCTTGTGGATTTTGTACTTATACATAATGAAATTTTCGAGGTGGATGTGTTGATGGAAAAGACGTTTTTAATGGTAAAGCCTGATGGTGTACAACGACAGCTAATTGGACAAATCGTTTCAAGATTTGAGCAAAAAGGGCTGAAGCTTATCGGTGCAAAATTAATGAAAATCTCTGAAGAATTGGCCCAGCAGCATTATGGAGAACATAAAGAAAAGCCTTTTTTCAATGAGCTCGTTCAATTCATCACATCAGGACCGGTTTTTGCAATGGTTTGGGAAGGCGAAAATGCAATCGAAATTGCCCGTCAAATGATGGGAAAAACCAATCCAAAGGATGCCCTTTCTGGAACAATTCGCGGCGATTTTGGTTTAACAGTAGGGAAGAATGTAATTCACGGTTCAGATTCACCTGAAAGCGCTGAGCGGGAAATTCAATTGTTTTTTAAAGCTGAAGAGCTTGTAGAATATGACCGTGAAATTGATGCATGGATCTATTAACATCTGACCCTAATCAAACAATGGTTTGATTAGGGTTTTCTACATTACATTCGGGGGAAGATCGGAAAGTGACAGATAAGGACTATGTTGCATTTATCGAAAAGATAAAAAGAAAAAGCGGGATTGACCTGTCGTTATATAAAGAGACTCAAATGAAAAGAAGATTAAAATCATTGTATGAAAAAAAAGGCTTTCAATCCTTTCACGAGTTTTTTTTAGCGATGGAAAAGGATAAATGTTTATACAATCTGTTTTTAGATCGGATGACTATTAATGTTTCTGAATTTTTTCGCAACTATCAGCGCTGGAACATCCTTGAAAAAAAATTGCTTCCGCGTTTGCTGAATGGTAAAAAACATATAAAGGTTTGGAGCGCTGCCTGCTCAACGGGAGAAGAACCTTACACAATTGCGATGATTTTAGCACAAAATTCGCTATTGAAAGACTCATATATATTAGCCACAGATATAGATGAACAAGCGATTAAAACAGCACAAATTGGAATTTATCCGGAAAGATCGCTAAAAGAAGTACCTCTTGAATATAAAACTAATTATTTTCAGCAAGAAGGCTCTTTCTATCATGTAAAAGAAGACATTAAACGCTCGGTTACTTTTAGAAAGCATAATTTGCTGTCAGACCGCTTTGAAACAGATTTTGATTTGATCGTATGCCGAAACGTCCTCATTTATTTTACTGAGTCTGCGAAAAAAGAGCTTTATGAAAAATTCAGCAACTCGCTTAGACGAAACGGGATTTTATTTGTTGGCAGCACAGAGCAAATTTTCACTCCGGAAAAATATGGATTAAAAACGATCGAAACGTTTTTTTATACACGATTGTAGCAATAGCAAAGATCTTTCTATTCAAACAAAAAATCTTATGGTATAGTTACGTAAAAGCATAAAAGCATAAAAGCGTTAAAGTGTTATGGGAAGGAGTTTGCTAGTATGAGATATTTGACAGCAGGGGAATCTCACGGCCCGCAATTAACGACGATTATAGAAGGAGTTCCGGCAGGGCTTCCTCTAACGAAAGAAGACATCAATATTGAGCTTGCAAGAAGACAGAAAGGCTATGGCCGCGGTCGAAGAATGCAAATCGAAAAAGACCAGGTGCAAATACTAGGCGGAGTGCGCCATGGCGAAACGCTAGGATCACCAATAGCGCTAGTTGTAGAAAATAAAGACTTTGCCCATTGGACGAAAATTATGGGGGCAGAGCCGATTTCCGAATCGGAGAAAGCGGAAATGAAACGAAAAATTACGAGACCTCGCCCAGGCCATGCCGACTTAGTCGGGGCGATCAAATACGGACATCGTGATATGCGCAACGTGCTTGAACGCTCTTCTGCCCGGGAAACAACTGTCAGGGTGGCAGCAGGAGCTGTTGCGAAGAAAATTTTGTCTGAACTCGGCATTCAAGTGGCAGGACATGTCATTGAAATTGGCGGTGTCCGTGCGCAAAAATTGGACTATTCGACGCTTGCTGAGTTGAAGGAAAAGACAGAGAACTCACCTGTGCGTTGTTTAGATGAAAATGCGGCTCAGCAAATGATGAAGGCGATCGACGAAGCAAAAGAAAAGGGTGATTCCATCGGCGGCATCGTTGAGGTGATTGTTGAAGGAATGCCGCCTGGTGTCGGCAGCTATGTTCATTGGGACAAAAAGCTGGATGCCAAAATAGCGCAAGCGATCGTAAGCATCAACGCGTTTAAAGGGGTTGAATTCGGCTTGGGATTTGAAGCGGGACGGAGTTTTGGCAGCGAAGTTCATGATGAAATCCTTTGGAGCGAAGAGAAAGGATACTATCGCAAAACAAACAATCTGGGAGGCTTTGAGGGCGGCATGACGACCGGCATGCCCATCGTCGTCAGAGGAGTCATGAAGCCAATTCCAACACTGTACAAGCCTTTGCAAAGCGTTGACATTGATACGAAAGAGCCTTTTTTGGCGAGCATTGAACGATCGGACAGCTGCGCAGTCCCGGCTGCAAGTGTTGTGGCGGAGGCAGTTGTTGCATGGGAAGTAGCCAAAGCGATCGTTGAACAGTTTGGTCTTGATCGCATTGACCTTATTCGGGAAAATATCGAACGTATGAAACAATATGCGAGGGAATTTTAAATGGAACAGATGATGATTCAAACGAAAAGTCGCCCGTATCCAGTTTTTTTAGGAGACGGAATTATCGATAATGTCGGAGAATGGCTTCTGTCTGTTTGCAATAATCCTTCGAAAATTTTGATCATTACTGATCAAACAGTCAAGGATCTGTATGGCGGAAAATTAGAGTCGGTATTAAAAGCATTTGATTTGGACGTATTGACATGTGTTGTTCCGAGCGGCGAACAGTCTAAATCATTTGAAACGTACTATAAATGCTTGACCTTTGCTTTAGAAAACAATCTGGACAGAGAATCCGTGATCATTGCTTTTGGCGGCGGTGTAGTGGGTGATTTAGCAGGCTTTGTAGCTGCAACATTTATGAGAGGAATTCCGTTCATTCAAGTGCCGACGACCCTTTTGGCTCATGACAGTGCTGTCGGGGGAAAGGTGGCCATTAACCATCCGCTCGGAAAAAATATGATCGGGGCTTTTCATCAGCCTCATGCCATTATTTATGATACACAGTTTTTAAAAACACTGCCTCTTCTAGAAATCCGCTCAGGATTTGCGGAAGTGGTGAAGCACGGCTTCATCAATGATCGTTCATTTGTTGAAAATTTAATGAAAACGATCCATTCGTTGAATCATGTAACAAGCGAACAACTGCAATGGTTTATACGAAAGGGAATTGAAGTGAAAGCAGAAATTGTCGCTGAAGATGAAAGAGAAACGGGAAAAAGGGCGTTTTTAAACTTCGGTCATACTCTCGGCCATGCGCTCGAAGCGGAGTTAGGTTACGGGAAGATTTCCCACGGAGATGCCGTTGCATGCGGCATGCTGTTTGCTCTATGGCTGAGTGAAAAGATATTCCGCAAAGATTTTCAATATAAATCGATCAAAAATTGGTTTAACGAAATCGGCTTTCCCGTCAAAATCGATGAAACCATTCAAACCGAATCGCTTCTCGAACGAATGAAAAAAGACAAAAAAACGGTACATAGCCAGATTCGTTTTGTACTTCTCGAGGATATCGGCAATCCGGTACTTAAGACGTTTGACACGCATACATTATATTCATTTCTTAATGAGTGGAGAACGGAGGGATGCGTTTGATAAGAGGTGTTAGAGGGGCCATCACCGTTTCGGAAAATAATGAAGAACAGATTGTTGAAAGCACGGAGAGGCTCTTAAGGGAGATGATTCGATTAAACAACATTGCCCCTGAACAAGTAGCTTCCGTGTTTATTTCGGCGACAAATGATTTAAATGCCTGCTTCCCTGCAAAAGCATTAAGAAATATTGAAGGCTGGAAATATGTTCCTGTGACATGCATGCAGGAAATAGCCGTTGAAGGCGCCCTTGAGAAATGCGTAAGGGTGATGATGCATATTAATACAGAAGCCGCCCAAAACGATATTTGCCATGTTTATTTAGAGAAGGCAAAAATTTTACGACCGGATCTTGTTGACAAATAATGCTGTATCCGATAATATGGCGAATAAGAAAGTTTTTATATGACCTGAAATGAGCTGAGTTTAGTTAAGGGTAGTTGAGAATGAGTCGAGGAAGTAATAGATGAGTGGTTTAGGAAGATAGATTGATCGACTGCCCAAAAACGTAATGTTTTTGGGCATTTTTATTATCAATTTCATCCCTCAAAAACGATCCTCTATGACTCATTCTCCAAATACTTTGGAGGAGTGAGTACTTCAATGGCAACAACCTTTCAAGATTTTTTGCAGGATTGCCGCAAATATAAGACGGTTCCCATTATCGAGCAATATCATGTCGATATGCTGACACCTATCCAAATATTTCAAACGCTGCAAACCGATGCTTGTTATATTTTAGAAAGCAATGACAGCGAGTCGAACTGGTCCAACTTCTCGTTTATCGGTCTTGAGCCGATGTATTTTATCAAGGAAGAAAATGGAACGTTCCAGCTGCAAAATCGAAAACAGATGGTCATGGACAAAGATGTTTCGTTATCAGCATTGTTTCATAGAATGACGGTAAGCTTCAATGTAAAAAAAGTGGCGATCGATGTGCCGTTTTCAGGCGGAGCTGTCGGAAAAATCGATTATGATGCGGTCAGCCTATTTGAAAAGATTCCAGCTCATCGTCATGCTGACAGAACCCATTCTGTATGTGAACTGGTCATTTGCCAAACGGTCATTGCATATAGCCACAAGGAAAAACTGCTGACATTTATTCATTATAGAGAGCTAGAAGGAAACGAAAGCGAGCAAGAGCTGAAGCAAATATTTGAGGCGGGAAAGGAACGCATTTTTCAATATCGCAATGAATTAAAAAACGTCAAGCCGGAAGGAAATATTTTCATCCCGTCAAACAAAGAACCGGTTTCTTTCGCCGGATTTGAATCGAATTATACAAAAGAACAATTTTTGCATCATGTTGAAAAAATGAAGGAATATATTCGTTCTGGCGATATATTTCAAGGAGTTCTTTCGCAGCGCTTTGAAAAACAAGTATCGGTAACCGGTCTGCAATTATATCGAATTTTAAGAATTATCAATCCTTCCCCTTATTTATTTTATATAAAACTATCAAACCAAGAGCTTATCGGCAGTTCACCGGAAAGATTGATTCATGTTCGCGACGATTATGTTGAAATTCATCCTATTGCCGGCACGAGAAAGCGGGGCAAAACAAAGGAAGAAGATAGAAGACTCGTTCGCCAATTGCTGCAGGATGAAAAAGAACTAGCGGAGCATTATATGCTTGTTGATTTAGCAAGAAATGATATCGGCCGAGTTGCTGAATACGGGACGGTCAAAACACCTGTACTTCTGGATGCAGCTTATTTTTCACATGTTATCCATCTCATTTCAAAAGTGAGAGGAAAATTGAGAAAAAGCATTCATCCGATTGATGCGTTAATTTCGGCTTTTCCTGCCGGAACCGTTTCAGGCGCCCCCAAAATACGCGCGATGGAAATTATTCATGAGCTGGAGCCGACTGCCAGGGGGAGCTATGCGGGGACTGTTGCATACATCAGCTTCGATGGAAGCATTGATTCATGCATCACAATTCGGACGATCACGCTGAGCAATCAGAAGGCATATGTCCAGGCGGGGGCTGGGATCGTTGCCGATTCTGTTCCTTTAAAAGAATGGGAAGAAACAAGAAACAAAGCGAGTGCGCTCATTCAAACGATCGAATTAGCAGAACAATTGTTTTTAGAAAAAGGGAGGAAGAGGGCATGAAGCATATATTGGAGAAGTGCATTAATGGTGAGACTCTTTCAGCATCTGAAGCAGAAGATATTATGAAAAAAATCATGGAAGGAAAGGTTCCGGACAGTCAAATTGCCAGTCTCATCACTATTTTACGATTTCGCGGCGAAACGGTCGAAGAGATGACGGGATTTGTGAAAGCGATGAAGGAAAATATGACTCAGCTTGAAGGATTTGAAAATGCAGTTGATACTTGCGGAACGGGCGGAGATGGAGCATCAACTTTTAACATTTCAACCGCATCTGCCATTGTTGCTTCATCGTTGGGAGTGAAAGTCGCAAAACACGGAAACCGCGCTGTTTCTTCAAGAAGCGGCAGCGCTGATGTGCTCGAATGTTTAAACATCCCAATCCAAACAACGCCTGAAGAAGCAAGAAGAAGCCTGGAAGAAACGAATATGAGCTTCTTGTTTGCTCCTCTCTATCATTCATCGATGAAGCATGTTGCCAAAGCAAGAAAAGAAGTGGGATTCCGAACGATTTTTAATTTGCTCGGGCCGCTGGCTAATCCGGCCAATACAAAACGACAAGTGCTTGGCGTTTCATCATTGGAGCATGCGGAGAAAATGGCTGAAACATTAAAACATTTCCGTTCAGAGCATGTGCTGTTAGTATCAGGAAGGGACGGATTAGATGAAATTTCGATCAGTGATGAAACGGATGTCGTAGAACTAAAAGATGGGAACATAACAAAATATACGATTTCTCCGGAGCAATTTGGAATGAATCGAGGGAAGCTTGAAGAAATACAAGTCTCAGATGCTAAAGAAAGTGCTAAAATGATAGAGGCAGTACTGAAAAATAAAGGAAATGAAAGCGTGAAGAACATTGTAGCATTAAATTCGGCTGCAGCTCTTTACGTAGCAGGAAAAGCAAAAAACATTTCGGAAGGGGTACAGATGGCTTTAACAGCCATAAAAGACGGGACCGCCTATCAGCAATTAAAGAGATTGGCCATCCGAAAGGAAGAGAGCTATGCTTGATACGATCATAAGAGCTAAAGAACAAGAAGTGAAAGAGCTTGATTTGACGCAATTAGACCAAAAAACATTCGAAAAAAGATCATTTTTCGCTGCTCTTCAAAACCCGAACCGTTTTCTTGGGCTCATTGCGGAAGTGAAGAAGGCATCGCCGTCCAAAGGTGTCATTCGTGAAGATTTCGATCCTGTCGATATTGCAAAAAAATATGAGAGAGGGAAGGCAGACTGCTTATCTGTTTTAACCGATCAAAAGTTTTTTCAAGGGTCAACCGCATTTTTGTCTGAAATTAAAGAAAAGGTGAAACTTCCTGTTTTGCGCAAAGATTTTATTATCGATAAAAAGCAAGTGTATGAATCGAAATGGATCGGAGCGGATGCCATTTTGTTAATTGGGGAGGCTCTTCCACCAAAAAAATTAAAGGAGCTTTGGGATGAAGCGGTCAGCTTAGAGCTGGATGTGCTGGTGGAGGTCCATTCTGTCGAGACTCTTGAAAGAATACTAGATATATTTGTGCCGAATATACTAGGGGTGAACAACAGGGATTTAACAACTTTTCATACGGATATTCATCATCTGGAAACGATTCAAAAATATGTGTCGAAAGATATTTTATTGATCAGTGAAAGCGGCATAAGCACGATGGCAGATTTGCAAACGGTGTATGAATATGGAGCTAAAGGCGTGCTTGTCGGGGAGTCGCTCATGCGGAAAAAAGATCCGGAACAAGGAATTTATGAGCTGTTTAAGGAGAGTGTAAAGTGAGACTCGTCAAAATTTGCGGCAACCGCACATTTGAAGATACAGCCGTTTCCATCAATCAAGGAGCCGATTATATCGGCTTTATCTTTTCCTCTGAAAGCAGACGGCAGGTGAAGGCAAATGATGTCGGCAGGTGGATGGAAGCTTTTCCAAAAGAAATGCGTCCAAAACTAGTAGGCGTATTTGTTCATCCGACGATTCAATTTTTAGAGGATGTGCTAGCAGCGGTCGAATTAGACTGCATACAGCTGCATGGCGATGAAGATGAAGAATTTGTAAAACAGGTAAAGGAAAAGTTCGGTCTTTCTGTTTGGAAAGCTCTTCCTCATCATGAACATGTGATAGAGGAAATGGAAAAATTTTCGCGTTGGGTGGATGGATATGTGATTGACAGCCGTGTGAAAGGAATGTGGGGCGGAACAGGCGTTGCTTTTGACTGGTCAAATGTGTCTGATTATACAATATGGGCGAAAAATAACCGGAAGCTTTGTTTTATTGCGGGCGGCATTACACCTGAAAACATAACAGAGCTGCTTGAAAAAGGCGCTGAAAACATTGATGTTGCAAGCGGTGTTGAAACAAATGAAAAAAAAGATGTCGAAAAAATAGCAAAATTAATAGAGAAGGTGAAAGGCTGATGAAATATCCTGATGAATATGGCAGATTTGGAGAATTTGGAGGAAAATATGTACCAGAAACGTTAATGAAGCCGTTGTATGAATTAGAAGAAGCATTAAAGGATGCATTAAGTGATTCTTCTTTTCAACAGCAATATCATCAAATGCTGCAAAAATATTCCGGCAGACCGACCGCTTTAACATTTGCAGACCAATTAACAAAACATGTCGGGGGAGCAAACATTTTTTTAAAACGGGAGGATCTCAACCATACTGGTGCCCATAAGATCAATAATGCCATTGGTCAAGCGCTTCTTTCGAAAAGAATGGGAAAAAAGAAGCTTATTGCTGAAACAGGTGCCGGACAGCACGGTGTAGCATCAGCAACTGTCGCTGCGAAATTTGGCATGGACTGCAAAGTATTTATGGGAGAAGAAGACATCGATAGACAGCGCCTCAACGTTTTTCGGATGCAGCTGCTAGGTGCTGAAGTAGTGCCTGTTACAAGCGGAAATAAAACATTAAAAGACGCTGTGAATGAGGCGATCCGATATTGGGTTCAGCATTGTGAAGACCATTTTTATTTAATGGGCTCAGCTGTCGGTCCGCATCCATATCCGATGATGGTAAGAGAATTCCAGCGGATCATTGGAGATGAAGCGAAAGAGCAGTTTTTCAACGAGTTTGGCAAGCTGCCGGATGTTGTCATAGCTTGTGTGGGCGGAGGAAGCAATGCGATCGGGATGTTTACACCGTTTTTAGAAGAAGATGTAAAGCTTATTGGAGTGGAGGCAGGAGGAAAAGGAGTGGAAACGGGTGAACATGCGGCAACAATTACAAAGGGGACGAAAGGCGTTATTCACGGTTCGATGACGTACTTATTGCAAAATCAATACGGTGAAATTATTGAGCCTTATTCGATTTCTGCCGGCCTCGATTATCCGGGTGTCGGTCCGGAGCATGCTTATTTAGCAAAAATAGGGCGTGTCGTTTATGAATCTGTTACAGATGAAGAGGCGATTGCAGCACTCGAAACATTGGCGAAAACAGAAGGAATATTAGCCGCAATTGAATCTGCTCATGCCGTTGCAAAAGGAATTGAAATAGCAAAAACTTTATCAAATGAACAGTCAATTTTAATTTGTTTGTCCGGACGGGGCGATAAAGATGTTCACACTTTGATGAAAACGAAAGGGGGAGTTGAAAATGGTTTCTAACAAAAGCATGTTTCAACAGTTTGACAAGCTTTTTATTCCTTTTATTACAGCTGGAGATCCGAATGAAGAGTTGACCATTGATCTCGCCCTTACTTTAGAAAAATGCGGGGCGTCAGCCATTGAGCTTGGCGTTCCCTATTCGGACCCGCTTGCTGACGGCCCCGTTATTCAACAGGCATCCATCCGGGCAAGAAGAAATGGAATGAATATTGAAAAGGCGATGGAATTAGCATATAAAATGAAAGAAAGAGGTTTAAAAATTCCGATCATTCTCTTTACTTATTTCAATCCTGTGCTACAATTAGGAGAAAAATACTTTTTTACTTTAATGGAGAAAAATCGATTAGAAGGACTTCTCATTCCTGATCTCCCGTTCGAAGAAAGCGGATGGATGCGAAAAAAATGTGACGAGCATGGGATTTATTTTATCTCTATGGTTGCTCCCACTTCCTACAATCGAATAAAAAAAATTGCTGAAAACGCCGCAGGATTTTTATATTGTGTTTCATCTCTCGGGGTGACGGGTGAGCGCCAATCATTTGATGAGCGCGTTTCTGATTTTATCTCTCATGTAAAGAAGTATTCGGAAGTTCCGGTGGCTGTCGGGTTCGGCATTTCGTCGAATGAGCATGTAAAAAAATTTTTCAAAATAAGTGACGGCGTCGTTGTGGGCAGTGCGATTGTTAAACAAATTGAAAAGCTTATTCCGCTTCTCACAAATGCGAATACAAAACAGAGCGGGTTACAGGAATTTGAAAGGTTTATTAACGGTTTGCTCCATTAGGGGATGAAAGAGGTGTTAAGGTTGGAGGTAAAAGAACAGTTAAAGTCGCTGAAACCATACGAACCTGGAAAACCAATTGAACAAGTAAAAGAACAGTTTGGTCTAACAAAGGTGATCAAGCTTGCATCAAACGAAAACCCGTACGGTTGTTCTGATAAAGTGAAACAAGCGATACAAGAGGAGCTTGAATCTCTTGCGATCTATCCTGACGGCTATAGTGCAGAGCTGCGAAAACAGGTGGCAAAGCATGTAGGCGTAAAAGAAAATCAGCTCATTTTCGGAAACGGATCAGATAATATTATACAAATTCTGTCACGTTCACTTTTGAGCGAAGGCTTCAATACCGTAATGGCGTCACCGTCATTTTCCCAATACCGGCATAATGCGGTGATCGAAAATGCCGAAATTCGCGAAATTGAACTTGTAGATGGGCGGCACAATTTGGATAAAATGGCAGACTCTATTGATTCCAAAACAAAAATTGTATGGTTATGCAATCCGAATAACCCTACAGGAGTTTACATAAGTGAAGAAGAGCTTATTAATTTTTTAAACAAAGTGCCGAAGGATGTCCTTGTCGTATCTGATGAAGCGTATTACGAATATGTGACGGCGGAAGATTATCCGAATTCAGTCGCCTTATTGGATCAATTTCCAAATCTATTAATTTTACGGACGTTCTCAAAAGCATACGGCCTAGCTGCACTCCGAGTAGGATATGGAATTGGAAATGAAGAACTCATCCGCTTAATTGAGCCAGCAAGGGAACCTTTTAATACAAATCGTCTTGGACAAAAGGCCGCTATTGCAGCGCTAAACGATCAAACTTTTATCGAAACCTGCAAAAAATTGAACCGGGAAGGGCTCAAACAATACTATGATTTTTGTGAACAATTTGGTCTTGAGTACTTCCCTTCGCAAACGAACTTTATTTTAATAGATTTTCAAAGGGATGCGGATGAGCTTTTTCAAAAGCTGCTTGAAAAAGGATTCATCGTCCGTTCAGGAAAAGCTCTCGGATTTCCGACATCGCTGAGAATTACTGTCGGAACAGAAGAGGAAAATGAAGCACTGATTCAAACTTTAAGGGAACTACTTTCCTAAAAGAGGTGAACGCTCACCTCTTTTTTTACCAAAAAGCAGAAACAGGTGGTTTTTTGTGGAAAAAGTTTTTATCATTGGTCTTGGCTTAATCGGCGGATCGATTTCGCGTGCAATTAAGAAAGAACATCCATCGGTTCAATTGGTCGGATATGATATAAAAAATGATCAAGTGCAAATGGCAAAAAAATTGGGAATCATTGATCAATCAGCGGAATCTATTAAGGAAGGCGCTGAATCAGCGGACGTTATTATTATTTCAACTCCCGTTGAACAAACATTGAACGTTTTAACGTTTTTGGGAGAGCTAAGCTTGAAAGAAGGAGTCATTATCACTGATGTCGGCAGCACAAAGAAAAAAATTGTCGATCATGCGAGCTTTTCTTTGCCGAAAACAGTAACATTTATTGGCGGTCACCCAATGGCGGGCTCACATAAATCAGGCGTTGCGGCAGCAAAAACTCATTTATTTGAAAATGCGTTTTATATTTTAACGCCTGGCAGCAACGAACGTCCGGAAAAAATAGAACAATTAAAAAAGCTTTTAAAGGGAACAAAAGCGCAATTTATTGTCATGACACCTGAAGAACATGATTCCATTACCGGGGTCATTAGCCATTTTCCGCATTTAATCGCGGCAAGCCTCGTCCATCAGGCAGAAAAGAAAGAAGAAATGTTTCCAATTATTAAGCGGCTTGCGGCCGGAGGATTTCGTGACATTACCCGAATTGCTTCAAGCAACCCGGTTATGTGGCGCGATATTATTGTTCACAACCATGATGTATTAATCGAGTTATTTGATGAATGGATTCAAGAAATGAAGCAAATTAAACAATTCATTGAGAAGCTCGATAAAGAACAGCTTTATACATATTTTGAAAAAGCGAAGACATATCGAGACGGATTGCCTGAAAGGGAAAAAGGAGCCATTCCGTCCTTTTATGACCTTTATGTCGATGTTCCGGATTATCCGGGTGTTATTTCTGAAATTACCGGTTATTTAGCAAAAGAGGAAATTAGCATAACAAATATTCGAATTTTAGAAACGCGTGAAGAAATTTTTGGTGTTTTGCGCATCAGCTTTCAGTCGGATGAAGACCGGATGAAGGCGAAACAATGCATTGATCGCTACACGAATTATGAAACATATATACTGTAGTTGGGGTGATACAGATATGAATCAAGGGCTTGTCTTGACAAAAAAACATTCGCTGAATGGAACTATTGAAGTTCCCGGCGATAAATCGATCTCCCATAGGGCGGTTATGTTTGGGGCAATTGCGGAAGGAAAAACAACTATTCAAAACTTTTTAACTGGAGAGGATTGCTTAAGCACCATTTCATGCTTCAAAGAGATGGGGGTGTCGATCAAACAGGAAGGAACGAATGTAACAATTGAAGGGAAAGGATTTTCCGGACTGAAAGAACCTGTTAACATTTTAAATGTTGGGAACTCAGGCACCACGACAAGATTAATGCTGGGCATTTTAGCGGGACGTCCTTTTCATGCATGCATTATTGGGGATGAGTCAATTGCGAAAAGACCGATGGATCGTGTAACAGCTCCTTTAAGACAAATGGGAGCTCATATTGATGGACGGAATAACGGATCTTTTACCCCGTTGTCTTTGCGCGGTGGGAATTTAAAGAGCATTTATTACAAATCCCCAGTAGCGAGTGCTCAAGTGAAGTCATCGATTTTGCTTGCAGGTCTTCAAGCAGATGGAACCACAACAGTTGAGGAGCCGTATCAATCAAGAGATCATACGGAACGTCTTTTGTCAGCCTTTGGCGTCCATGTGAAAAAACAAAATTTGACCGTTTCGGTAGAGGGAGGACAAACATTAAAAGGCGCCAATATTTATGTGCCTGGTGACATTTCTTCCGCTGCTTTTTTCCTTGTTGCGGGAGCCATTGTTCCGGACAGTTCGATCAAGCTGAAAAATGTCGGCATTAACCCAACAAGAACAGGGATTTTAGATGTTTTAGAAAATATGGGTGCAGAGATCGAGATTATACCGACATTAGATTCTGCCGAACCGATGGCTGATATATCGGTCAGGACATCTGAGCTAAAAGGAACCGAAATTTCAGGAGAGCTGATTCCGAGACTGATTGATGAAATTCCGATCATTGCCCTTCTTGCGACACAGGCTGAAGGAACGACAGTTATTAAAGACGCCGAAGAATTAAAGGTAAAAGAAACAAATAGAATTGATACAGTTGTCGGCGAGCTGAAAAAGCTTGGCGCGGATATTGAAGCTACAAACGATGGAATGATCATTCGCGGAAAAACAAAGCTGAAAGGAGGAACGAATGTTTCCAGCCATGGAGATCACCGCATCGGCATGATGCTCGCGATTGCCAGCACTATTTGTGAAGAACCTGTGGAATTAATGCAGCACGAGGCAGTCAGTGTATCCTATCCTGCTTTTTTTGACCATTTGAATTTGCTTTCCAAAACCATCTGAGTTTGTCAGATGGTTTTTGTCATATTTTTATCAACCTTTTCATAGCTTGTCTAAAAAAGCTATTGAGGTGGGAAAATGGCATATATTATTGATCAAATTCGTTTAATGGAAGACAATCAAATTGTGACGCGCTCAATACTCGTTGACGGAAATCAGTTTCGTTTTAAAGAAAAGCAATTAGATCAGTTTCGATTTATGAAAATGGACGGATCGTCCTATTTCATGACACCGGGCTTTGTCATGCTTGATCAAAACATTCAATATTTAGACCAAAGCCATTCATTCAAATTATATGTGAAGAATTTGATCCAAAAAGGCTGCACTTTTTTAATTGCTGCTGTTGATTTGCCGTTTGAAAGACAATGGGATGAAAAGAAAAAACATATTCGCAAAGTGATGATGAATTCGCCGATCGATTATGCGATCGCTGCAAAAATCCCAATCGAACGGCTGACCCCTTCAATCATCAGAATGCTAAAAAGAGAAAAAATTACTGTGATTATCGTGGAAATTAAGCAGATTGCTGAGCTTGATGATGTTCCATGGGAATGGATTCGTGAGACTTTATTTCCAAAGCAAACTCCAATTTTTCCCCATTTTTCTTCAGAAGATCAATCCATCTTCCATCAGTTGAAAAGCAAATGGCGGCAAATTGTAAAAAAATATAAATTGCCATCATTGGAAGAATGTCCTGAAAACGGTGTCCCACTTACGAAAGAAGCATTAATGAAAATTGGTCTTTATCCGATTCGCGGCGAAATTTTAAGCGGAAGCAATGTTGATTATAATTTATTTCGGATGATCGATTTAGTTGAAGAAAATAATTATCTAGATTATTATAATCATAACCCAGAAGTGATCGTTCACAACGGAAGCGTTTTGAAAGCAGGAGAACAAATATTTTATAAACCAGGGTTCGGAAAAGAAGTGCAGCTGAATGCACCAGGACGCTTCAATATGTATTCGCAGCCAATAAACAAGTACTGAATTTAGAAGGGGAGTTTTAGGTTGAATAAAAAAATGAGCGAAGCCGTTCAATTAGTTGAAAGCGGCCAAGTGGAAAAAGGATTGAAAAAACTTTCATCCATTGAAAAAGAGTTAAATGATGAAGAAAAGTTTGAGCTTGCGGAAAAATATTTTCAATGGGGCAGGACAGATGAAGCGCTAAAAATAGCTGAGGAGCTGTCGCAGTTATACCCTGATGAATCTGCCATCACTCTTTTTTTGGCGGAAATATACATTGAGCTTGACGATGAAGAAAAAGCGATTGATCTGCTGAATGAAATTGATCAAGAGGATGAATCATATCCGCAAGCCCTTCTTCTTATGGCTGATTTGTATCAATTGCAAGGCTTATATGAAGTCAGCGAACAAAAACTGAAGGAAGCAAAGAGAAGGTTGCCTGAAGAGAAAGTAATTGATTTCGCATTAGCCGAGCATTATTTTCATCTCGGAAAATATCGTCAAGCAATCGACTTTTATAGAGTAGTCCTAGAGGAATTTGAAAATATAATGAATGTAAATATTCATAAACGAATAGGCGAGTCTTTATCTGCTTGCGGTGAATTTGAAGAAGCCCTTGCTTATTTTGAGAAAGCGGTGGAAGAAGAGGATTTGGACACATATTTCGCTTATGGGATGACAGCTTTAAATGCAGGCCAGACAAAAACAGCGATTGCACAATTTGAACGAATAAAGGAATTGGACACTACCTACCACTCACTATATTTATATTTGGCCAAAAGCTATGAACAGGAAGGGATGGTGGAAAAAAGTTTTCAAATTGTTCAAGAAGGTTTACAGGAGGATCCATTTAATAAAGAGCTTTATTTATTCGGCGGAAAAATTGCCTTAAAGCTCAAAGATGTAGATAATGCAGTAAAATTGTTAAAAAAAGCGCTGGAGCTGGATCCGGGTTATATAGAAGCAATCATAACACTTTCAGGAGTTTTGTTAAACCAAGGCAAATATATGGAAACGATTGAGATGTTGACGGAAATCGTGGAAAGACATGAAGAATATGATCCTCATTTTGACTTCAATTTAGCGATCGCTTATCATCGCACCGAACAGTACGAAAAGGCATTAAAGCATTATGAAAGTGCATATAATAATTTTAAAACAGACCCGGAATTTTTGGAGAATTACGCTTATTTTCTGCTTGAAGAAGGGGAGCGGGCAAAGGCTAGGAAGCTTTTTGAAAAAGCGCTGGAGCTTGATCCAGGCAACATTGAATATGAAAATATGCTGCTCGAATTGGAGGACAATTTTTAGGCGGAATTGGAAGGAATTCAACGCAACTATGTTGAATTTTTGAATTAGATGGAAAGCAGAGGAGGGTTAAAGATGAAAGCCCCTGTTTCTGTTAACGAGAAGAAAGAATTTATTCGCTGGTTTTTAAATCATTATCAGTTGAAAAGACGGGAATGCGTATGGATATTAAATTATTTAATGAGCCATGATTCATTAATGGAAAACGTCCATTTTGTAGAGCATGCCAAATTTTGTCCGAGGGGAATGATCATGTCCACCCACTGTGTGGATGATGTTCCGTTTAGATTTTATAAAGAAAATGTGATGACAACAGATGCAGAAAAGTCTTTTCACGATATTCGCTTGAATAAAGATGAAGACTTGTATATCCAGTTAAACTTTCGCGCTCAATACCGTTCCCCGGAATATGCTGCCGTTTTAGTTGAAAATCCATATTTGCCTAAAGATATGCAAAGAAATGAGAAAGACCGGCTGCTTGCGGAAAAAATTTTGGAGGAGTCAATTAAAAAATTTCAAAAAGAAAAACTCCTCCGCTTAATTGATGAAGCATTGGATGCTCACGATGAAGAGGCGTTTCGAAAGCTTGTAAAACAATTGAACAATTTAGGATGTTAGGCAATGTGTACAGCATTGCTTTTTTATTTTGCTTATCAGTTTTATAATGAGTAAGGAAAAATAAAAAATAGGGGCTGAAATCAGTGAAATGGCAAATGGTTGATATCGATTCTTTTCTTCAATCAAGGGAGTACGTTGATACTGCAGTTGTTCCTATCCTATCGGTATCTTTTGATGAGGAACTGAAAAGAAATGCGTCAAAAGCAGATTTTATTACAATTGTTTCACAGGAGCTTGAACGGCAGTTAAAGGGGCGGATCATGCTGTTGCCTCCGTTTGTTTCTTTAAAAAATGACGACATTGATTTGGATAAACTGTTAAAAAAGTGGAAAGATACGATTAAACAGCATTTTCAGCATGTCATTTTTTTAACATGTGAAGAAAGATGGCGCAAAGAAGGTGATGAATTTATATGGATTCCGTCAATCCCAATAGAACATATGGATCAGGATGTAAAGCGAAAGGTTGTTCAGGACCAAATCGAACAAATTATGAACATTTTATTACAATATTGGAATCGAACCTAAAAACCCTTTCAATCCCTTGTTTCTAACGATATGATTATATTGACCTTCTACAAAGATTGATATATCATGAGTATGTCCTAGTTTTATATGTTTCTGTATATGTCCATTATGGACTAGCTTGAGATAGAGGGGGGAAAAAGATGAGCGAGAATAAACACCGTGTTTCAAGACGTCAATTTTTAAACTATACGCTAACGGGTGTAGGCGGCTTTATGGCTGCGGGCATGCTCATGCCGATGGTTCGTTTCGCTGTAGATCCTGTATTGCAGCCGAAAGCAGCTGGAGAATTTGTTAATACAAATGTAAAGGAATCAGACATTAAAGAAGAACCGACACGTGTCGACTTTACCATTAAACAGAAGGACGCGTGGCATGAAGCTGAAGAGCCAAAATCCGCGTGGGTTTATAAAAATGAAAAAGGAGAAATTGTTGCACTTTCTCCAATTTGTAAACACCTTGGCTGCACAGTAAACTGGAACGGGGATAAATCAAACCCTAACATGTTCTTCTGTCCTTGCCACGGAGGATTGTATGAGAAAAACGGCGACAATGTCCCTGGAACACCGCCTTCTGCTCCGCTGGATGAATATGAGTACAAAATTCAAGATGGATTTTTATATTTAGGAAAAGCTAAACCAAGAGGGGGGGCGTAATAAGTGCTCAACAAATTGTATGATTGGGTTGATGAACGGTTAGATATCACCCCTTTATGGCGCGATATCGCAGACCATGAAGTTCCCGAACATGTTAACCCAGCCCATCACTTCTCAGCATTTGTATACTGCTTTGGGGGTTTGACGTTTTTTGTTACAGTGATTCAAGTGCTGTCTGGCATGTTTTTAACGATGTATTACGTGCCGGATATTAAAAATGCATGGGAGTCTGTCTATTATTTGCAAAATGAAGTGGCGTTCGGACAAATTGTTCGCGGTATGCACCATTGGGGAGCAAGCTTAGTCATCGTCATGATGTTTTTACATACTTTACGTGTATTTTTCCAAGGAGCATACAAAAAGCCACGCGAGCTTAACTGGATTGTCGGTGTACTCATTTTCTTCGTTATGCTAGGTTTAGGTTTGACAGGCTATTTATTGCCTTGGGACATGAAAGCGTTATTTGCGACAAAAGTTACCTTGCAGATTGCTGAATCGACACCGCTTATTGGAGAGTACGTCAAAATTTTGCTTGCAGGGCATTCCGAAATTGTCGGTGCGCAAACATTGACTCGCTTCTTTGCGATTCATGTATTTTTCTTGCCTGCTGCATTATTCGGATTAATGGCAGCGCACTTCTTAATGATTCGCAAACAAGGGATTTCAGGTCCGCTATAAAATCCGGCTTATTCTTTTTTAGTAAGTTGTTCGTGGCGAACCGCTTAACAAAGGAGGGGAAACAATGCATCGCGGAAAAGGTATGAAGTTCGTTGGAGATTCTCGTGTGTCGGCTGAAAGAAAGCCGAACATACCGAAAGACTACTCCGAATACCCAGGGAAAACTGAAGCTTTTTGGCCCAACTTTCTTTTAAAAGAATGGTTAGTTGGCGCGGTCTTTTTAATTGGCTTTTTATGTTTAACCGTTGCCCATCCGTCACCGCTTGAGCGGGTTGCAGATCCTACGGATACTGGTTACATACCGCTTCCTGACTGGTACTTTTTATTTTTATACCAGCTATTGAAATATTCTTATGCATCAGGTCCTTATACCGTTATCGGTGCAATCGTAATACCTGGACTGGCATTTTCTGCGCTACTTCTTGCTCCATTTTTGGATCGCGGGCCAGAACGCCGTCCGCATAAGCGTCCGGTTGCTGTAGGAATGATGCTGCTAGCTGTAGCTTCCATCGTTTATTTAACATGGGAGTCGGTTGAGCATACGGACTGGGAATTAAAAGAAGAACAAGGGAAAATTAAAGCGGAAGCTAAAATTGACACAAATTCGGAAGGATACAAAATATTTCAGGAACAAGGCTGCGTCTCCTGCCACGGTGATAACCTGCAAGGTGGAGCGGCTGGACCTTCTTTAGTTGATAACGGATTGTCTCCGGAAGAAGTTGCGAAAATTGCTAAAGAAGGCGTAGGAAGCATGCCTCCTGGAATCTTTAAAGGTACGGATGAAGAGTTGAAAGTATTAGCGGAGTTTGTTTCTAGTGTTACATCGAAATAAAAAGAGCTGACATCGTGTTTGTCTGTATAGCTTGTAGAGAAAGGAAGATTTTTTCTCTACAAGCTTTTTTATTGTCTTATCTCCATTGACTGTGAAACAACTCTAACAATTAAGTCAGCAAGATTGATGCGATTGTATTTTCTTTTTGTAGACTGGTAAATGAAAAAGTAGAGGAGGTCAATCGCCTTTGTTGACGGTTTTCTATCCATTTACTATTTTTTGACAAAATGATAAAGAAGGAGGGCTAGGACACCTGCTTATTATACGTTTCTCCTGTACACTCTAAACCAGCCACGTGTTCTAAATCGGTATCGGTTTCTATAGCCAGTATGCTAAGGCGTTTACTGTTTTGATTTTATGATTTGTGCCCTCTGCTCATGTGTAGGTATGGAGTGTCTGAAAGTATTCCATGATTGGGGTATTTGATAATTGAATTTTGAGCTGCTCCAATTATATATTTCACGATCATCGACATAACGATATCGTTTCACATAAACAATTCAAAACAACGGTTTATTTCATAAGGGTAATTCACAGATTTTTCTCGTCCACCTGTTCTGAACATTTGTGGTGAAAAAAGCCGTAAAAGGACAGCGTTCTTGCTAAAACCTTTTCTCTATTTAAACATTATAATGTGTTTCAAACATATGTTAAGTAACGACTTAAAATTCTGGAAATTCTAGTCACACAGAAAATATGTTCAACCTCCTGATAATTGGTTGCATAGCACTAACATTCATTTCAAATAATTCAAAAATATTTTCTTTTTTGTGTTATTTCACAAAAATTAATGAAGAATCTATTATAAATATAAATGCTGAGCTATAATTACTCATAACATTAAAATAAGGGGGAATTTTTTTTTGGATGGTTTTATTGAAACATTGAGTGGGTGGCTTTGGAGTACGCCGATGATCGTATTTTGTATTGGAATCGGAGTGTTTTTTTCATTTATGACAAAATTTGCTCAAATACGATTGATCAAAGATATGGTTCAGCAAATGTTTAAAGGAAAAAGTTCCAAGTCGGGAATTTCTTCTTTTCAAGCATTGTCGATCGCATTATCGGGACGGGTCGGAACCGGGAATATTGCTGGTGTTGCTACTGCGATCGCATATGGTGGTCCCGGTTCAGTATTTTGGATGTGGCTAATTGCTTTTTTTGGTGCTGCTACGGCATATGTGGAATCGACACTTGGCCAAATTTATAAAGAAAAAGTGGATGGGATATACTGCGGAGGACCGGCTTATTATATTGAAAAAGGGTTAAATCGACGTTGGGCCGGAATGGTTTTTGCTGTGGCTGCGATTGTAGCAATGAGTGTTTTAATGCCGGGTGTTCAATCAAATGCCATTTCTTCTGGATTTAAAAAAGCATTCTCCGTTGATCCGACCGTAACAGGAATCATCTTAGTTGTACTATTGGGAGTGATTATTCTTGGCGGAGTAAAAAGAATCGCCAACGTCGCTCAATTAGTAGTGCCTTTTATGGCAATCGGATATATACTTATTTCACTTATCATTATTATCATGAATATTGAAGCAGTTCCTGGTGTATTTAAACTAATTTTCTCTAGTGCGTTTGGAGCTAATCAATTATTCGGAGGGATTTTAGGAAGTGCGATTTCTTGGGGTGTAAAGCGTGGGATTTATTCAAATGAAGCTGGTCAAGGAACGGGGCCGCATGCTGCTAGTGCTGCCGAAGTTTCCCACCCGGCCAAACAGGGGCTCGTACAGTCATTTTCTATTTACATTGATACATTGCTTGTCTGTTCAGCAACAGCTTTTATGATTTTGTTTACAAATTCCTACAATGTGTATGAGCCTGATCAAAAATCATTGCTTGTAAACAATATTGGAGAAACTGTTGAAGTGGGTACTGCTTATACTCAAATTGCAGTCGATTCCCAACTACCTGGATTTGGATCCCCCTTTGTAGCAGTGGCATTATTCTTCTTTGCATTTACAACAATAATGGCATACTATTATATTGCCGAGGTAAATATTATATATTTGTTTAAGAAAAAAAGTAAGAATATACCGATTCTTGTCTTAAAGTTAATTTTTTTGGCTGCCGTCTTTTACGGAACGGTTCGGACATCTGATATCGCATGGACTTTGGGAGATGTCGGACTAGGATTGATGGTATGGGTGAACTTAATCGGTCTCGTATTATTATATAAACCGGCCATCAGGGCGTTAAAAGACTATGAAAATCAGAAAAAACAAGGTGTTGATCCGACTTATGATTCTACAAAACAGGGTGTAAAAAATGCCGAATTTTGGGCAGACGGGTATAAACATGAAAATGAAGAAAGATCCTAAAGATTGCGTACCAACAATAAGCCCCTTTTTTAACGTAAATTGGCGAGAAGTCGCTCACCTTTATAGGCTGTGTGATGAATCGCCCTTTCTTTTCACTTGTGTTATGATCAGTTTATCAAAGGAAATGATCTTAATATAACATTGGGATTAGATAGTAATAATCATTCAGTGTTTTTCAGCATCGTAGACAATGATAGATGACGAAATATCAGAGTATGCAAACAGTACATTTGTTAGCATCGCTGAATCATATCACATGACTCTTTAGTCTTCCCTCCCGACTGTTAAGAGCTTCGGTATTCCTATGCGAAATTGTGGTAAACTCATTCTAGCCGGACGATCTTTGTTTCGCTTCTCCTCCAGGTCTGTTGATTAGCAAAATCTTTTATCAACCTGAGAATTCCTCGACAGCTGTACCGTACATTGCTGTACAACGGAAGAATTCTAAGTGAAACCGAGCAGTGCTGTATGCTCGATGAACGGGTTCACAGTAATCTTGTTTAAACCGCTCATAGCGGTTGTTGGAAAACAGTTTGGTGAGAATCAAGTTCATTGGCTTCAAAATCGCCAGTCGCAATCCAGTCCATGGCAAACATGCACTTAGCTTCTTTGATGTAATTTCCCATGGAACATCGTTTGTTGTAAAAACGCCACAAATTGAGCGCTTCCTACTCGAGGTTGGTGACGATTGGTTTGTATCGAAATCCGTATTAAAGATTAGATTTAGAGCATCTGGCCGTCATCCACCACCTGTGTTTGGCATTATGATTTCAACACGATGAGGGTTCTTCCAGAAGATCGCTTGGTAGGTGACCGTCATGCCTTCTTCATCATCGACGTACCATTTCCAGTAACGACAGGCGGCATCTTCCGCAGCGTGACGTTTCGTTGATGCAGGCAAGTCCTGTAGCGCTTTCTCAGGCTTGATTTTTCGTGTGCTCCAGGAATATTTGAATCTGTCGAAGTTGTTTGCATTTTGCGATGTACATTCGGTCTTGATTTTGTGGATAGGTGTGGTAGACTTCACCTTAAAGGTGCTCCTTTTTTGGTAGGTCATGTTCTTATCAAACAAAATTCTACCAAAGATGAGGAGCGCTTTCCTTATTTACAGAGAATGTTACTCTTGATAATCAGGATGAATATTGTTGCTGTGGAAGGCGATAAACTTATTTTAAAAATGCGTTCCTACCATTTAGTTCTTCAAAATATAAGGAACATTTCTGCAATGAAAAAAGAGTGTTTTCTTGGCATACATAGTACAGGGTGTCTCATGATCCATGACCCCGAATTCAATAAAACCAAGGAGTGAACTTGGATGGGTTGGTTATTTTTTGTATTAAGGCAGCGATCATTTTTATATTTGATGCTTTTAATCAATACAGCAGGAACAATTTATGGTTATATTTGGTATAAACAGCAGCTTTCCGAAACACCGCCACAGTTTATTGCGTTTGTTCCTGACAGTCCAACCGCTAGTTTGTTCTTTGTTTTCGTTTTGATTGGGTTTCTTGTTGGGAAGCATTTTAAATTGTTTGAAGCACTAGCGATGATTACGCTATTTAAATATGGAATTTGGGCGGTTGCCATGAACCTGTTTGTATATTTGGAAACGGGTGTTTTATCCATTTACGGAATGATGCTCATTTTGTCCCATTTAGGAATGGCAATAGAAGGGCTGTTGTATGCACCGTATTATCGGTTTGAAATGAAGCACTTGATGCTGGCCTCCATATGGACGCTTCACAATGAAATTATTGATTACGTGTTTGATATGATGCCTCAATATAGCGTTTTAAATCAATATTCTGCGCTAATCGGTTACTTTACGTTTTGGCTGAGCATTATTTCCATTGCGATCGCTTATTTTTTTGTTATAAAAAATCAAACATACAAATTTGAATTGAAAGAATTGTAAGAAACATGGTCTACTCTTGTCCACTCTTGAATAACTATTACTAGTAGTTATAGGGGGGACAAGAATGAAAAAATGGATCAGTACGTTGATTGTTCTCTTGCTTTTTTTCCTGCTTCAAATACCGATCAATGCAAAAGAAAAAAACAATTGGGAAACATTGGATGTCATGACGAACTATGCGTGGCAGCTTTCAAAGCAAAAAAAGTTTGATGAAGCGAAACAGCTGTTATTATTTCTTGAAAACGAATTTAAAGAAAATAATGTTGAAAACCGCTTATCAATAAATGAGCTTCGGGTCATTTCTGCTTCTTACGAAAAAGCGTTGGATGCCGTTGAGAACGATGGAATGAGCTATGAAGATCGGATCGACAAAGTCACTCAATTCCGGCTTGTTGTTGATGCAATTCTGTCTGAACACCAGCCGCTCTGGAGCACAATGGAAGAACCGATCATGACGACATTTGCAGAATTAAAAACGGAAATGGAAAAAGAGGATTGGGCGGCTTTTCAGCATGAGTGGAATCGTTTTTTGTCACTGTACTCCGTTATTTATCCAAGCCTTACCGTTGATGTTGACAGCAAAAACATTGATAAGATTGAAACACATATTTCAGCAGTAAACGACAAAATGTTTTTTGAAATTTCGAAAAAGACAAGACAGAAGCATATGATGGAAATCGAAAAAGACTTAAAAAACATTTTTGATCGCGTCAAAAACGACGAAGCAGATCCATCGCTGTTATGGGTGATGTTTTCAACGGGCAGCGTCATTTTTATTGCACTAGCTTATACAGGATGGAAAAAATACAAAGGAGAAAAAACAGATAAAAGAAAAGAGAACTAGAGTGCGGCCAACGAATATGTTGGCCTGTCAGTGCTTAAACAAGTTTTTGTTTTCATGAAGGGTAAATCCTTCTTGAGCATCATAAACATCGTTGACGACAAGAAACGCGTTAGTGCTCAATCGGATTTTTATTTTCATCAAGGGTAAAGCCCTCACCGAGTACATCATGAACGTCGCTGACGACAACAAACGCATGAGGGTCGACAGCTGTAATAACTTGTTTCAGCTTGACAAATTCATTTTTGGCGACGACGCAATATAAAATATTCCGATTCTGTTTTGTAAACGAACCTTGTCCTTTTAAAATGGTCACTCCGCGATCCATATCCTTCATGATTTTTTCGGCAATTTCCTCATGTTTCTCCGATATGATGGTCGCTGCTTTTGCTCTATAGGCACCTTCCTGAATAAAATCAATGACTCTTGTTCCGATAAAAACAGCCACTAATGTGTACATGGCTTCGCGATAGGATAAATAAAAAATGGACGATAAAGTGATCACGCACGCGTCAAATAAAAACATTGTTTTTCCCATGCTGATGCCGAAAAATTTATAAACAAGACGAGCAATGATATCAACTCCACCTGTTGTTCCGCCATAGCGAAAAATAATCCCTAGTCCAACGCCGATGAAAACTCCTGCAAACAGAGCCGCCAATGTTAAATCTTCATGTAGAGGAATATGAAATGGATGCAGCTGAAAAATCCATAAAAAGAACGAAACTGAAATCGTTCCAATTAATGTATACAAAAAAGTCGTCTTCCCTAAAAGCTTCCATCCAATAAAAAAAATGGGTACATTCAATACAAGATTGGAAATAGAGGGGTTGATTTGAAACAAAAAAAATAAAAGGAGCGTAATACCAGTAAAACCGCCTTCAGCTAAATTGTTTTGCATATTAAAATGAACGAGTCCAAACGAGAAAATAGCGGATCCGAGCAATATAAAAAAGAGGTTTTTCAATTTAAAAGGCAACAAACTCCCACCTCCTATTTTTTTCGATGTTTTTAATTATAATGGATCAGATTGTATGTTACAATTCAATCGACATTTCTTTTCATTGTCAAATGGTAAGGAATTAGCTAACATGAAAGAGAAGACAAATGAGGTGGTTGCCTAATGGAACGTAAAACAATTAAAGACCTGCAAAAAGAAGTAGATGATTACATATCCCAATTTAAGGAAGGCTATTTCAGCCCGCTGGCGATGCTTGCGCGATTAACAGAAGAGCTTGGTGAGCTTGCAAGAGAAATTAATCATTACTATGGGGAAAAGCCAAAAAAAGAAACGGAGAAAGAGAAAGAAATTGAAGAGGAAATTGGCGATTTATTGTTTGTCATCATTTGCTTGGCCAATTCTTTAAACATTGATCTTGAGAAGGCGCACGATCGCGTCATGCATAAATTTCAAACTAGAGATCGAAACAGATGGACAAAAAAATAGAAAGGTGATGGAATAATGGAACAAATTAAGATCGTCATTGCCGGCCCAAGAGGACGCATGGGGCAAGAGGCAGTAAAACTGGTAAATGAAACAGAGCATTTTACACTTTCAGCTGTAATAGACAAAATAAATGATGGCGAATGGTTTCAAGATCAAGTCCGCACCTATACAAACCCTGAACAATGCTTTGCAGAAACATCGCCAGACGTGTTGATTGATTTGACAACACCAGAGGTTGGAAAAATACATACAAAGCTTGCGCTGGAGCACGGTGTCCGCCCTGTAGTAGGAACTACCGGCTTTCAGGAAGAAGACTTGCAGGAATTGAGAAAATTAGCGGAAGAAAAAGGAATCGGGGCAATTATCGCGCCAAATTTTGCGATTGGAGCTGTACTGATGATGAAATTTGCAAAAATGGCGGCCAGATACTTCCCTGATGTTGAAATCATCGAAATGCATCATGATAAAAAGCTTGATGCACCTTCTGGAACTGGAATCAAAACGGCTGAAATGATTTATGAAGTTCGCGGAAATAAAAAGCAAGGACATCCGGAGGAAAAGGAAACGATCAAAGGAGCAAGAGGCGGCGAATGGAATGGCATTCATATCCACAGCGTTCGTCTTCCAGGGTTAGTGGCTCATCAAGAGGTTTTGTTTGGCGGTGACGGTCAAACGCTGAAAATTCGCCATGATTCCTATAATCGTGCGTCTTTTATGTCAGGAGTAAAGCTTTCCGTTGAAACCGTGATGAAGATCGATACGCTCGTTTACGGGTTGGAAAACATTATTGAATGAGGGGGAAATATATGAAGATTGCACTCATTGCTCACGATAAGAAAAAGGACGATATGGTTCAATTTACCATTGCTTATAAACATATATTAGAAAAGCATGATTTATTTGCAACAGGCACAACAGGCTTAAGAATACAGGAAGCAACTGGACTGAAAATTCACCGCTTCCAATCCGGTCCGCTTGGAGGCGACCAAGAAATTGGTGCATTAGTCGCGAAAAACGAAATGGATGCCGTCTTCTTTTTTCGCGACCCGCTGACTGCCCAGCCTCATGAACCGGACGTTTCTGCCCTTATCCGTCTATGCGATGTGTATGCAATCCCCCTGGCAACCAATATGGGCACTGCGGAAATATTAGTAAAGGGGCTTGAACGGGGAGATTTTACATGGAGAAACATCATCCACGAGAAAAATTGAGCAGAAATCATAGTTTTGAAAATATCCTTTCCTGGTGATAATGAATGAAAAAATTGAAAATTGGCATTACTTGCTACCCGTCTGTTGGAGGATCAGGCGTGGTGGCGACAGAGCTTGGAAAATTGCTTGCAGAAAGAGGGCATGAAATTCACTTTATTTCCTCCAGCATGCCATTCAGGCTGAATAAGGTTTATCACAACATTTATTTTCATGAAGTGGAAGTTAATCAATACTCTGTTTTTAAATATCCTCCATATGATCTCGCTTTATCCAGCAAAATTGCCGAAGTCATTGAGAGGGAAAATTTAGATATTTTGCACGTTCATTATGCTGTGCCTCATGCGATTTGCGCTTTTTTGGCTAAACAAATGGTTGGGGGAAAAATAAAAATCGTCACAACTCTTCATGGTACTGATATTACTGTGCTAGGATATGATCCAACGCTCTCCATAGCGATCAAATTTGGGATTGAAGCTTCGGACCGCGTTACAGCCGTATCAAAGGCGCTCGTTAAACAAACATATGATTTATTGGAGCCTAAAAAAGAAATTGAAACGGTTTACAATTTTATTGATGAACGAATTTATCATAAAAAACATTTGCCTTCATTAAAAAGAGAGTACGGGATTCAAGATGATGAAAAAGTGCTTATACACGTATCAAATTTTCGGCAAGTGAAGCGAGTTCCTGATGTCGTCAAAGCATTTGCCCTCATCCGACAGGAAGTCCCATCGAAGCTGTTGCTGGTCGGCGACGGACCGGAAGTGTCGATTGTCATGAAATTAGTGAAACAGCTGCAATTGGAAGATCATGTGCTGTTTTTGGGGAAGCAAGAAAACTTAGATCAATTGTATTCCATCAGTGATTTAAAATTGCTGCTGTCAGAAAAAGAAAGCTTTGGATTAGTTTTATTGGAAGCGATGGCTTGCGGAGTTCCCTGTATTGGAACGAGGATCGGCGGCATACCGGAAGTAATTGAAGATCATAAAACAGGCTATATTGTTGAGCTTGGCGATATTGAGGATACCGCCGAAAAATCGATTCGCTTATTGGAAGATCAAACACTTCATCAAAAAATGTCAGAAAATGCGATACTGCTTGTCAGAGAAAAATTTCATTCTGAAAAAATTGTGTCAACATATGAGCAAATTTATTTTGAATTACTATCTGAAGGAGTTCCAACATGAAAGCAGAATTTGTGGAGGCAATACCGATTATAGAACAATTAAATGAGCATGGCCATGAAGCGTATTTTGTCGGCGGTTCTGTTCGTGATTTATTGCTGAATCGGAAGATCGGGGATATCGACATTGCCACATCAGCAAAGCCTGATGAGATTCAAAAAATTTTTCCGAAAACAATTGATGTTGGGGTGCAGCATGGTACAGTCATCGTTCTTCATAATGGAAAGCCGTATGAAGTGACGACTTTTCGGACGGAAGGGGAATACGAAGAGTATCGAAGACCTAAATATGTCCGTTTTGTCAGCTCGCTGCAAGAAGATTTAAAGCGGCGCGATTTTACAATTAATGCTTTGGCGATGGACAAAAACGGGCGCATTTTAGATTATGTCAATGGCATGGAAGATTTAGAAAACCGCATGATTCGTACAGTGGGAGATCCGTATGAACGCTTTTCCGAAGATGCGTTAAGAATGCTGCGCGCTTTAAGATTTGTCAGCCAATTGTCCTTTCGGCTTGAAGAAAAAACTTTGCAAGCCATAACCGTTTGGCATAAGCTTCTTCAGAACATATCGATCGAGCGAATAACTGCTGAATTTGAAAAGCTTCTGGCTGGAGCTTCCGCAAATGATGCGATACAACTATTAACTCTTACGAATGTTTATCAACATATGCCTGGATTAAAACAAAAGAAAGAACAGTTGAACAAGCTGCTCAGATATCCAATGCATAATTTGTGTAAGCGGGAAGAATACTGGACTGTTTTGTTATTCGTTTTAGAAACGGATGATGGTGAATCATTTATGCGGAATTGGAAGCTTCCTAGAAGGGTGATCAAAAAAGTATGCAGACATCTTGAGTTGCTCAATTGTCTCTTCGAGAAAGACTGGACAGCCTTTCTTTTATATAAGACAGGGCTTGAGGATGCTCTTCAGCTGGAAAGAATAAGGCAGGTGCTGCAAAAAGAAAAAAACGAAGAAGCCATTCAGAAACTGCAAAAGTCTTACGAACAGCTTCCAATCCATTCTAGAAAAGAATTGGCCGTAACGGGGAATGACATTTTAAACATCGTGCCGAAAAAGCCGGGCAAATGGGTGGAGGAATATTTAACGCTGGTTGAACAACAGGTTGTCAATGGATTGATTGAAAATAATAGCGGCGAAATAAAGGAGTGGTTAAAAAATTGCAATCAGAAATTAGGCGAAAGCTGTTAGCAGCTTTTTCTGAAGCTGATGGAGGTTATGTTTCAGGCCAAAAAATCAGCGAATTGCTCGGTTGTTCAAGAACGGCAGTATGGAAGCATATTGAGGAATTGAGGAAGGAAGGATTTGTCCTCGAGGCGGTGCGAAGAAAGGGGTACAGAATAGTCAAGACGCCGGAAAAAATTACAGCCAACGAAATACAATTAGGTCTGCAAACGGATTTTATAGGACAAAACATTGTATATTACGATACGGTTGATTCTACTCAAAAAATTGCCCATGAATTGTCGCAGAAAGGTGTTGAGGAGGGAACGCTCGTAGTTGCGGATGAACAGACAGGCGGAAGAGGGAGAATGGCTAGAGTATGGTATTCGCCAAAAGGTACAGGGATTTGGATGAGCATCATTTTGCGGCCGAACATACCTTTACAGAAAACTCCTCAGCTTACTTTATTGACAGCCGTTGCTCTCGTAGAAGGGATTGAAGAGGCAACAGGGCTTTCTCCGACCATTAAATGGCCCAATGACATTTTGATTAATGGAAAAAAAGCAGTCGGAATTTTAACAGAGCTTGAGGCGGAAGCTGATCAAGTGCATTCGGTGATCATCGGCATCGGTATTAATGTAAATCAGCAAATTGATGAATTTCCTGAAGCGATTCGCAATACCGCTACCTCCATAGCGATTGAAAAGGGAGAGAAAATTCATCGCGCCCTTATCATTCAAAAGTTTCTCGAACGTTTTGAAAAATGGTATACTACATATTTAGAGCATGGATTTAAACCGATTAAACTTTTATGGGAAAGCTATTCCATTAGTTTAAACAAAACGATCCATGCCCGGACATTATCCGGAACAGTTGTCGGCAAGGCTCTTGGCATTAATGAAGAAGGGGCGCTTCTCATTGAAACTTCTGAAGGAAAAATAGAAAAAGTGTATTCAGCAGATATTGATATCAAATAAATATATTTTACAATGAAATTTTGTTATACTTAACGAAAGGGCAGTATCCTGTTTGGAACTGCACCAAAAAAGTTTCATGTTGTCATTATTAAAAGATTGATTCTGCCTTGATCCAAAAGGACTGGGACAGAGGGATGAAGAAGCCGATAATAAGGAAATGGTAAAAATCCTTCTTTCTCAGTGAAAGAAGGTTTTTTTGATCGGTTCGTTCTTACCCTCTGCAACTACAAAAGAGGGGGAGTTTTTATGAAAACAAAGCTGGATTTTATTCAAATGAAACAAAAGCAAGAGCCAATCGTGATGATGACGGCATACGATTATCCGTCCGCTAAGCTTGCTGAACAGGCAAATGTTGATATGATCCTTGTCGGCGATTCGCTTGGAATGGTCGTTTTAGGGTATGATTCAACCGTACCTGTAACGGTGGAAGATATGATTCATCATACGAAGGCTGTAAAACGCGGAGCAAAAAATACATTTGTTGTGACGGATATGCCTTTTATGTCGTACCATATTTCGACAGAAGACACGCTGCAAAATGCAAAGAAAATGGTGCAGCAAAGCGGGGCAGATGCCTTAAAGGTGGAAGGGCCTGTTTTTGACGTCATATCTCTGTTAACAAATGCCGGCATTCCTGTTGTTGCCCACCTCGGACTGACTCCTCAGTCAGTAGGTGTATTAGGCGGATATAAAGTACAAGGAAAAGAAGCGAAAAGTGCAGAAAAGCTGCTGCTAGATGCGAAAAAATGCGAACAGGCTGGCGCGATTGCCATTGTATTGGAATGCATCCCGTTTCAACTGGCGGAAAAAATAACAAAAGAGCTGTCCATTCCAACCATCGGCATCGGCGCAGGAAAATATACAGATGGACAAGTGTTAGTGTTTCATGATTTGATTGGATTTGGAGTGGAAAGAGTGCCGAAGTTTGTTAAACAATATGCAAATGTAAATGAAAGCATTGTAAAAGCGATTGAAGCTTATAAAGATGAAGTGAAAAATCGGGACTTTCCATCGTTGGATCATTCGTTCCGCATGAATGAAGAGGAACTTGCAAGCTTATATGGAGGAAAAGGAAAATGAAAATCGTCACTACGATAGAGGAAATAAAAAAAGAAATCGATCTCAAGAAAAAAGAAGGAAAAACGATAGGGTTCGTGCCAACGATGGGATATTTGCATGAAGGTCATTTATCATTGGTTGAACGGGCCAAACAGGAAAACGACGTAACGGTGATGAGCGTTTTTGTGAATCCGCTTCAATTTGGACCGAATGAAGACTATCAAACATACCCTCGCGATATCAAACGCGACGAAGAGCTGGCAAGACAAAAAGGGGTTGACCTTTTTTTCGCGCCGACAAAAGAAGAAATGTATCCGGAAGAACCTGCCGTCACAGTAAAAGTGACGAAGCGCGTTGACGTTTTGTGTGGAAAATCAAGACCGGGACATTTTGACGGAGTGGCAACGGTTTTAACAAAGCTGTTTCACATCATAACTCCAGACAGAGCCTATTTCGGATTGAAGGATGCCCAGCAAGTTGCCGTTGTTACAGCACTTATAAAAGATCTTAATTTCCCAATTGAAATTGTTCCGGTGGAAACGGTTCGTGAAGAGGACGGATTGGCCAAAAGCTCTCGAAACGTACGGTTAGACGAACAGGAACGAAAAGAAGCCGTTCATTTATATCAATCGTTATTAATGGCAAAAGAAATGGTTGAGAACAAAGTGCATGATCAAGAAGCCATCATCGAAAAAATGAGAGCGTATATTACGGAAAAGACGAGCGGAGAAATTGATTATATAGATATTTTGACTTATCCTGACTTGAAAAAACCAAACGCACTTACGGGAAAAATTATCGTTGCGATTGCTGTAAAATTTAAGCATGCTAGGCTGATCGATAATATTATTATCGATTTGACCTAAAGGGGGGTTCATACATGTTTCGTATGATGATGAACGGAAAAATTCATCGTGCAAGGGTGACGGAAGCAAATTTGAACTATGTCGGTTCCGTTACGATCGACCAGGATATTTTAGATGCCGTTGGGATTGTCCCGAATGAAAAAGTGCAAATCGTGAATAATAATAATGGCGAACGCTTTGAAACGTATGTGATTCCTGGAAAAAGAGGAAGCGGTGTCATTTGTTTAAACGGTGCGGCTGCCCGGCTTGTTCAGGTCGGTGATGTGGTCATTATCATTTCCTATAAGCTTGTGCATGAAGATCAATTAAAAAACCACCGTCCAACGATAGCCATCATGAATGAAAACAATGAAATCATCGAGTTAATTAAAGAGGAACCGGCGAACACGATTATGTGATAAACAAGGGTCAGGCTCTTAAGCTTTCGATAGGGCTTGACCTATTTTCTATTGCGGACGTAATTGGCCATAACTTTTCTGTACATATAGAAAAAAGAGGAGCGGCGATGGCTCCTCAAAAAATTAGGTGTGGACTAGGAGAAATTTTATTTAGTGTGAGCCGTAAAGCTGTTATAATGGGTACAGATAACAACATATTGCTGTTGTATCTGTATTGTTTCCTGGATGCTTTGTAAGTATGAATTACAAATTTTGTTTTTGTAAAGGAGGAAGCTGACATGGAAAGCAAAATCGAAATTATATCTTCCGTTACGGTTGAGCATTCCGACGATTTGTATAAAATAGTTGATTTGCTAAATCGGACATTAAAAAGAGAACATTTATTATTCGGATTAGCCCTTGACAGCAAAGATCCAAATAAAGCGGTTTTTACTATTTATAGAACATAATCGGTGATCATAATGAAAGGAAAAATTTTTATTTCTTTTATATGCGCTCTTATCTTTTTAGTGGTGACGTTTGCTTTTCTTTATAATAGTGCAAAAGAAGATAAAACAAAAGGACATGAAACAGCTATACAAGCTGCGAAGGAGCATGGCTTTGCATCGATCGATGAAGTCAACACATTTTATAATCGAAATGTTTACTATATCATTCAAGGGAGAAATAAAAAAGGCGAAAAAATTATCGGCTGGATGAAAAAGGGGAACACGGATAAAATTTTAATTAAAAAAGCGAAGGAAGGCTTGAGCAAAGACGACGTACTTCAATTGATTCAAAACATTGACAACAGCAAGCCGAAGAAAATAAAGAAAATCATGCTTGGGTATGATGATACAGATTCGAAAAAATGGGATATACCGGTTTGGGAGGTCCAATATATTGACCAACAAAACCGTTATACATATTTTATTGTTAGCTTTACGGATGACAGAGTTTATAAAATGTACAGCATTAAGCAATAAGAAGGGAGCATTGTAAAAGTGAATTTATCTAAACGCGTATCAACTTTAACACCTTCATCTACACTGGCGATCACTGCAAAAGCAAAAGAATTGAAAGCAGCCGGGCATGATGTGATTGGCCTTGGGGCAGGCGAGCCGGATTTTAACACTCCTGATCATATTTTAGACGCTGCAGAAAAAGCGATGAAAGAAGGGCATACGAAGTATACGCCTTCTGGAGGACTTATATCATTGAAAGAGGCAATTATAGAAAAATTTAAAAAAGACCAGCATTTAGAATATAAACCGTCTGAAATTATTGTTTCAACAGGCGCTAAACACGCTTTATATACATTGTTTCAAGCTATTCTTGACGATGGTGATGAAGTGATCATTCCTTCTCCATACTGGGTAAGCTATCCGGAACAAGTGAAGCTTGCAGGCGGAGCTCCAGTATTTGTAGAGGGAAGGGAAGAAAATCAATTTAAAATTACGCCTGATCAGCTGCAGCAAGCGATCACAAACAAAACAAAAGCGGTTATTATCAATTCTCCGAGCAACCCGACCGGCATGATCTATACGCGGGATGAGTTGAAAGAATTGGCGGAGGTTTGCCTTAGCCATGATCTTATTATCGTTTCCGATGAAATTTATGAAAAATTAGTATACGGAGAAAATGAACATGTGTCCATCGCTCAAATTTCTCCTGAAGTAAAAGAAAAAACAATTATTATTAATGGTGTATCGAAATCCCATTCAATGACAGGATGGAGAATTGGTTATGCGGCGGGCAATGAGCGCATTATTCAAGCTATGACGAACCTAGCGAGCCACAGCACTTCAAATCCGACTTCAATTGCTCAATATGCTGCGATCGCGGCGTATGAGGGACCTCAAGAACCGGTCGAAATAATGAGAAGAGCTTTTGAAGACCGTTTAAATATCATTTACGAAAAACTTGTGCAAATACCTGGTTTCTCGTGCATTAAACCACAAGGAGCATTTTATTTATTTCCAAATGCAAAAGAAGCAGCAGAGATAACAGGTTTTCGTAATGTTGACGAATTTGTCGAGGCGCTCTTGGAAGAGGAAAAGGTAGCGCTAGTACCAGGAAGCGGCTTCGGTGCTCCAGATAATGTAAGATTATCGTATGCGACATCGCTAGAACTTTTAAATAAAGCGATTGAACGTATTGATCGCTTTGTCAACAATCATAAACAGTAAAGATTGTCAATAGCCGGTGGTTCTGCCGGCTTTTTCGCTGGTTTCCTTTATTGAAAAAAAAGGAATAACATATGTATAATAGAAAGCATCGAATAAAAAGGCGGTTTCATATGGAGGGTAAAGCTGTGAAAACAACGATTTCAAATGTTAAAAACCATGTCGGAGAACAAGTAACAATCGGCTGCTGGTTGGCGAATAAGCGATCAAGCGGAAAAATTGCTTTTTTGCAGCTTCGGGATGGAACAGGCTTTATTCAAGGGGTTGTTGAAAAATCGAAGGTGGATGAAGAAATATTTAAAAAAGCAAAACAACTCACACAAGAAAGCTCTTTGTATGTCACAGGAGTTGTGAGAGTGGATGAACGTTCACCTTTTGGATATGAGCTTGGCGTTGAAAATATAGAAATTATTCATGAAGCAAGCGATTATCCGATTACGCCAAAAGAACACGGTACTGAATTTTTAATGGACAATCGCCACCTTTGGCTTCGATCAAAGCGCCAGCACGCCATTATGAAAGTGCGCAACGAACTCATCCGTTCCACTTATGAATTTTTTAATGATCAAGGGTTTGTCAAAGTGGATCCCCCTATTTTGACCGGAAGTGCGCCTGAAGGAACGACGGAATTGTTTCATACGAAATATTTTGATGAAGATGCTTACCTTTCGCAGAGTGGTCAGCTGTATATGGAAGCAGCTGCTATGGCCTTAGGCAAAGTATTTTCATTCGGGCCGACATTCCGGGCTGAAAAATCGAAAACGCGCCGTCATTTAATTGAATTTTGGATGATTGAACCGGAAATGGCGTTTTATCAATTTGAAGACAATTTGCAGCTGCAGGAGCAGTACGTTTCCCATATTGTGCAATCGGTATTAAAAAATTGTTCACTTGAATTGAAAACATTAGAACGTGACATTTCCAAGCTGGAGCAGGTTGTTCCTCCGTTCCCGAAAATAACATACGACGACGCTATCGCGCTGCTGCATAAGAAAGGATTCAACGACATCGCATGGGGGGACGATTTTGGTTCGCCGCATGAAACAGCGATCGCGGAAAGCTTTGATAAACCAGTTTTCATTACACATTATCCGACAAGCTTAAAACCTTTTTATATGCAGCCTGATCCAAATCGACCAGAGGTTGTTCTGTGCGCGGATTTAATCGCTCCTGAAGGGTATGGAGAAATCATCGGCGGATCTGAACGCATCCATGATTATCATTTATTAAAAAAACGACTTGAAGAGCATCATCTGGACGAAGCAGCTTATAAATGGTATCTTGAGCTGCGGCAATACGGATCCGTACCTCATTCCGGCTTCGGCCTTGGACTTGAACGAACTGTTGCTTGGATATGCGGTGTCGAACATGTTCGTGAAACGATTCCATTTCCGCGTTTATTAAATCGTTTATATCCGTAAACTGCATGAAGCCTCCTATCTTCAGGAGGTTTCGTTTTTCAGCCATGCATTCTGAAGCCATGAATGGCCGCAATCATGGTATACTTATTTTGAGGTGTCGAAATATGAAGAAAAAACAGTTCACCGAATTAGTGGAAGATGGATCACTGACCGTTCCCAATATACTGCTGCGGAATTATGCCGATTTAGGTTTGTCAGAAAAAGAATTTGTTCTCCTTTTGCACGTACATTCCCACATTCAAAAAGGAAATGCTTTTCCAACTCCTACAGAACTTTCCGACCATATGACAATCACAACGGCGGAATGTGTCAAATTGCTTCGGAGTTTAGTTCAGAGAGGTTTTTTAACGATAGAGGAATTTGAGCAAAACGGGATGATTTATGAGAAATATTCTTTAAAACAGCTATGGGAAAAGTTGTATGATGTAGTCGTCATGGACCAAGATCAAGAAAAAGTAGAAAAGGAAAATCAATTATACACCATCTTTGAACAAGAATTTGGACGACCTCTTTCCCCGATTGAGTGCGAAACGTTAGCTTTTTGGATCGACCAAGATCATCATGATCCCGATATTATCATTTCTGCATTAAGGGAAGCGGTGATCTCCGGAAAATTAAATTTTCGATATATTGATCGGATTTTATTTGAATGGAAGAAGAATGGAATCAAAACAATTGAACAAGCTAAAAAGCATTCACAAAAATTTCATGAATTCAATCAAAAACAAAAGCAGTCTACTCAAGGGGAGCAAGAATATAAAAGGAAGGTGCCTTTCTACAACTGGCTGGAAAACTAAAATTCTTTTCCTCGTTCAAGCTGATTGAAAGGTGATGGTACATGCTATCAAAAAAGAAAGTAAAAGAATGCTTAGAGGTTATCAGGAAAATGTTTCCTGATGCTCATTGCGAGCTTGTACACAGCAATCCTTTTGAACTGGTCATTGCTGTCGTTTTGTCTGCTCAATGCACGGATGCGTTAGTCAATAAAGTAACAAAAAATTTGTTTCAAAAATATAAAACACCTGATGATTATTTGTCTGTCCCGTTGGAGGAATTAGAACAAGATATTCGCTCCATCGGTCTTTATCGTAACAAAGCGAAAAATATTCAAAAATTATGCAAAATGTTAATTGAAGAATTTGACCGAAAAGTGCCGGAAACTAGAGAGGAATTAATGAGCCTTCCTGGAGTAGGAAGGAAAACGGCAAACGTTGTTTTATCTGTTGCGTTTGGAAAACCTGCCATCGCCGTCGATACACACGTTGAACGGGTGTCGAAGCGGCTCGGAATTTGCCGTTGGAAGGATTCTGTATTGGAAGTGGAAAAAACATTGATGGAAAAAGTTCCTGAGGACGAATGGGGAATCACCCACCATCGGCTTATTTTTTTTGGAAGGTATCATTGCAAAGCCCAATCACCAAAGTGTCATGAATGTCCTCTTCTTTATTTGTGCAGAGAAGGGGAAAAAAGAATGAAAGGAAAGGCATAAAAAATGCACGATAGGAAGATGTTTCATCTCCCTGAGCAATTTCAAAATACTGCGTTTTTTGACGAGGAATCTGTATATTTGCATCCAACTGATTTTTTTTATTATGATCTTCAATATTTGGCTGGAATGGATGATACGAGACCGTGGGAGGCGAGCGAGCAATTTTTGCCCAAGCTTTTTAAGCAGTGGAAGGAAATTCAAACCGAGATTCAACGCACGATAACAAAACCGTTTAAAATGGATCGACAAAAAATGATGACAGGGATCTGCCTCTATATCCAACTTCTTTATTGGCTCAATGAAAAGCCGGTTCATTCACTGCAATTAGACGAAATAAAGAAGCTGGATATAGCTCCCGTCAATATTGAAGATCGTCTAACGTTTATTTTAAAAAAGCCTACTCAATATCATGCATATATTCAATTAAATGAACTATTTACAGAAACGGAAAAATTGTTTTATAAACATCAGGCGATCAAAAAAGCAAAACAAAAGGGGGCTTCGAAAAATTCAGGGTAACTGAATTTTTCGAGCCCTCTCATTTTTTTATAACAAAAGCCAATGGAGAAAAACGAGCTGTTTTTCTCCACTGGCTCCATTTAGGAACTTATTGGACAGTCCCTTATTTTCATTGCTGAACAGCAGGCGTTTCGGTTTGTGAACTTCCGTTTCCACCCGTTTGTGAACGATTGAAGTTATTGCCTGGATCTTGAGGAGGAGTAGGTCCGCCGCCTTGATTGCCGTTTTGTGTACTGTCATTTGGCGTCTGCGGCTGTTCAGGATTCTCGTTTTGATTTTCCTCTTCATTTTGCCCGTTATTTTGTTCATTGTCATTTTCGTTCTCCAATTGATCCTCTTCATCTTGTCCTTCATTTTGTTCCTGTTCAGGCGGCGTTAATTCATCTGGTAATTCTTCTTGCTCCTCTTCCTCCACAGAAGGTATTTCGATCATTGCGCTTGCAGGATCGCTTCGCATGCTGTCCCTTACAGCTGTAACGCTGAATTTATATACAGAACCAGGTTTCACATTTGACAAGACATACGATTTGTCTTTTGTAGTCGTTAATACTTTGGAAGCAGCGTTATCGATCGAGGCGCTCACTTCAAATGAAACGTCCGATTCACTGTGATTCCAGCTAAGCTTCACTGCATTCGTTTTTTGATCATAATTGATGGATAGGCCTGACGGTTTGTCCAGCTTTTCATATTTCGTTGAAACTTTTGTCGGCTCTTCGCCTCTTACAAAATATTCGTACGTAATCATATTTTTTGGCGTATATTTGCTTGCAAGCTTCGCCGGATTAGATCCTTTTTCGATTGCCTTTTTCACCACGCTTTTCGGCTGTTTGAAATCGGATGAATCCCCGTCAGATACATGCCGCATTAGCTTTCTAAAGATGTCTCTGGCAATTTGTTGTTCCCTTTTTGTTATATACATTTTCTCTTCATTTTTCTCATATCCAGTCCAAACAGCAGCTGTGTATTTTGGTGTATAGCCGACAAACCAATTGTCTTTTGCTGCACCGCGCTCCGGATGATATTTTGCTTTTTCTTGCTCTGTAAAGTTCGTTGAACCCGTTTTGCCGGCAATATTCAAGCCAGGCACACGAGCTCTTGTACCGGTTCCTCGTTCTACAACGGTTTTTAACATATCGGTGATCATAAATGCTGTGTAATCGCTCATTGCTTCGACCGGATCTGGTGTTAAATCAGCTTTTGTTCCATCAACAAAAACAACCTTTGTTACGGAATATGGTTCATTGTATATACCGTTGTTGCCAAAGGCGCTGTAAGCCCCCGCCAATTGAAGAGGGGATATGCCGTGTTCAAATCCGCCGATTGCGTATGCTTCTGTAATTTTATCGATTTTAATTCCCAATTTCTCGGCAAATGCTTTTGCCCTCGATTCACCAACCTCTTGAAACGCCTTTAATGCTGGGATGTTTCTTGAATCAGCCAATGCTTCTCTGATTGACATCTGCCCTTTATAGCTGCGGTCATAGTTGTTTATTGGATTTCCGTTTGAATACGTGTACGGCTCATCAACGATTTGGTGATACGTTGACCATTTTAAATGCTCAATGGCAGGGCCGTAATCTAAAATAGGCTTAATGGTTGAACCAGGCTGCCGTTTTAAATCGACAGCATAGTTAAATCCGCCAATCGGTTGGTTTCTCCCGCCGCCGATGGCGCGTATTTCACCTGTTGTCGTGTCGATTAGAGCAATTCCAGCCTGAAAATATTTGCTCGGATAACTGATTTCGTCGCCGTTCAATAATTGTTCAACATATTCTTGAGCATCTGTATCGATTGTTGTATAGATTTTTAATCCTGCTGAGCTCGGATCAACGCCAAGCTTTTTTCTTACTTCTTCAATCGCATGTTCAATAAAGGCATGATATTTGTTTTGCTGCTTTTTTGGTTCTACTAATGATTCTGTGATGGATGTTTGTTTAGCTTTTGCCGCTTCCTCTTCACTGATAAATCCGTTTTTAACCATTAAATTTAAGACAACATTGCGGCGTTTTTCCGCCAGATCGGGATTTTTTCTAGGGTTGTATAGATCAGGATTTTTAATCATCCCAGCCAGCATTGCCGCTTCAGACAGCGTGATGTCTTTAAGATCCTTCCCAAAGAAAGCTTCAGTAGCTCTTGCGACGCCGTAATAGTTGCCGGGATAATAAATTCTGTTTAAATACATTTCAAGTATTTCATCTTTTGAATATTTTTGCTCCACTTGCAAGGCAAGCCATGCTTCTTGAGCTTTTCTTTTTAATGTTTTGTCAAGAGATAAAAAGGAAAGCTTGACAAGCTGCTGCGTAATTGTACTTGCACCTTCAGAACCGAATCCTTCTTTAAAGTTGGCAATTGCAGCGCCTCCAATACGAATTGGATCGATTCCGTTATGTTTATAAAATCGAACATCTTCCGTAGCAATAAACGCATCTTTTACAACTTGCGGAATTTCATCGATCTTCACATATGTCCGTTTTTCCGAACCGACCTCACCTATTTCATTTCCGTCCTTGTCATATACTTTTGATGACATATTTCCTTTTAAAAGATCATCATTTAGAGGAGGTGCCGTTGCTGCAAAATAAGCAAATGTCGATGTTCCTCCAATGATGCCTACAAGCCCTAACAAAAGAATGAAAAACACAATTTTTCTTGCGATTCCTTTTTTCTTCGGCTTTTTTTTCTTACTTGCTAAAGCTTTTCGTCTTTCTTCCCTCGATTTATATTGTTGACTCATTATAAATCCAACCTTTCATTTAGAATGAAAAGGGCAGTAGCTAAAAATATAACTTGTCTATTATACTAATATAATCAACTCTTGGGCAATAGCCAAGAGGGATATGGTGACCGCATTCTACAATTTCTTGATGCGAAATCGATTTTCTTCCCCCGTTTTTCTGTCTTTCCCAAAAATGCATCAATTTTTCAGCCTCTAAGAAGTATATTTGATTTAGTTTAGTGAATCGTATAATTAGAAAACATATTCCGTTTTGTTCGAGCACAGCCTTCATATGCTCAATTTGATGATCATGAATATTTTTTAGTGGAAAAGAGCTGTTTTTTGTCTCTTTTGCTTCAAAGTCAATATATTTGCCTTTATAAACTCCGTTGTAGTCGGTTGTTGAAGCCTGTTTAAAATAAGCTTCTTTAATGACTGCTGCGCTCCGTTTCGGATAATCAACCGAAACGATTTGGATCGGAGTCGGTTTTTTATGGATGACAGCTATTCCATTTTCCCTGTAATAAAGATTTGTCTCATTTAAGTCGTCCTCGAGGGTCATCCCTCTATTTGAATATTGTATTTCAACTGGGACTGGATTCGCTACATTTTGTTTAGCTTTCCACAACTTTCCGTTAGGATAACGAATAGCCAAGCGATCTCCTCCTTTTTCCGGCTATTTATATCTTAACAAAAAATGTTAACCTTTTTTCGATGAAATGACTTCATTATACATGATTTAAGTTGAAAGAGGGAATACTATGTCACTACATGATATAATATTACAAACAAAATTAAAAACAGATGACGGAAATGTTGATAATATTTCACGGACGGAACGATATGCAAAGTTTTATAAAAAACATCCGGAAGTAAAATGGGCGTTGCTGGCAAGCATGGTCTCCAGAAACGCCGGCTGGTTTATGACAGATTTAGAAGGTATTCCCCTCAAACAGGCTTTGCCTTATGAAAAACGGCAATGGCTCTTTTTATCAGTTGAAACCGCAAACTGGCTCATTTTTGCTGATGCTTATCCACAGCTTTTACTATATGAATATTCCAAGCGTTACAACAAACCGATGTTTTATTTGCTCGAAGCTTTTCATGTATCCGCCTTTATGATTGAGGAGTGGGAACGCTTTTTCCGCACAAAAGATGAGAAAAGGCTTTTAACCTCCCTTATTATTAATGAGCAGCATGTTATTCAAAAACCGGTTATTGATCATCCATTATTTAAAAAATTTGTCTTTCACAGCTTGCCGTTTATTTTTCAAGATCTATTTCATTTTCGCGTTATACTGTTTCCGACGTTAACAGGAAAATTGTACGGATTTTCCACCCATCAATTCAGCCATGTCAAAAAACGGATTGAATTGGGAAAAAGGCTGGCATGGCTTTTATTTCATCCTCTTTACCATGGACAGTTTCTAAAATTTTCAAATCGTGTAATACATACAGGATCACGGTATGATTATGAAAAATATATGAAAAAAACAACAAAAAGAAAATCCCCATATTTAAGGACGGCTTTTCCGATAATCTCACACGAAATAGACGAAAAAGAAAGAGAATGGTTTCATGGGCAGCGGCTCGGAAAGTATTATAAAGATCCAGAGATTCCGAAACGAATTGAATTAACTAACTGGTATGAGAAAAAACAGTCCCAGCTACATTTATTATGCATGATGAAGCAATACTTACAATAATGGTCAGGCAATGAGCCTGACCATTTTTAAGTAGAGGGTCTGTTTGGACCTTCAAGCTTTTTGTCTCCAACTCCTCGCTTTTTTTCTTTTTGACTATCATTTTGAATGGTTTTTTTATCGTTTTTCATCATAACACCTCCCATGTTTATTTTTTCTAACCTGAAAAAATACATGCGCACAATGAAGCGGATTTTTGAATGCAGGGAATTTACACTTTTTTTGCCGAATCACAACTAGTTTTGTCAAACAGGCAGGACTCATATTTAGGAAGAAGAATTTTTTAGCAAAAATAAGAAAAGAGGGATGCTGATGAGTTCGTTTATAGAAAAGCAAGAGGCATTAAAAAAATTGCAAGAAATTGAAAAACAAATTGATCTTTTAGAGCAGCAATTGACGCAAAATATAGATAAAGAAATTCATCGGACAAAACAAGCCGTTTCAAACTTTATAGAAAATGGAGAAGAAAAGATGAATAAATTTGAGAAAATGTGTGCAGAAAGGAAATTCGTGCGGAGCTTGAGAAAAAAGGTAGTATAAAATTTGGTAAAACAAAAAAAATTTGCTATGATGAATCTGAGGTGAGAACCTTGGATGAAGAACAAGTCCGGAAAATCACGGAGCAATTGCTTCAAGTGATCCAAAAAAGTGCTCAACGCTTCGAGAGAACCAAGAAGGAAGGACTGGAATACGATTTTTTTGCCGAAATTAAACCGAGTGTTGACAAGATTTTGCCAATATTGGATGAATGGGAAATTGTTGCGAAAAAATGGATCAATAAGTACCATCCTAGATACCTGCATTCGCAACAAATTGATACGGCAAAAGAGCATATTGAAAACATTGTGATCCAATCTTTTTTTCAAGATACAAGCAAGGTGAGATTTAAAAATATAAAAGAATCTGCTGAATACACATTAAGAAGCATGATCCGTGAAATGGAAAAAAAATGAATGAAAAAGGGGAAGCGGAGAAGCGAGCAGTTTCTCCGCTTTATTATGTGTGAAATATATAGACACAATCTATTGGGCTTTCGATTTACGCAAAACCTTACTTCGTTTGAAGAAATCTTGGGGTTAAAAGATTCTATCTAAAAAATATCCGTTCTTTTTTGTCAATCTATGCTATTGAACTGCCGTAAACGGGACTATTCGTAAGCGGCAAAAAGAGGCCGGAGAAAATTCTCCCGCCTCTGCTTGATTTAAAGGATGTATTCAGGTGTAACGGCTCCTTGCTGTTCTAGCGTTTTGACAATATTTCGAAAGTCTTTGATGCTGATGTTTTCATAAAGATACAATCTGCGAGCAAAGTCCAGCAATTCATTTGCACATTCTGCTTCGTATTGCTTCTCCATTTTAAATCTTTCCCTCAATGTTTGAACCGTCATAAAACATCCCCCCCTAACACTTATATTAATATGTTACCATCTCTTTTGTAATTATCAATTTTAAAAAAAATAAAAACTTCCGACACTATTTGACATCTCACCCTTTAAAAGGCAAAAACATATTTTATGATTAGTTAAGTTTTTATTGGAGGGATCAAAATGTATCATGATCATGTTTATGATTGGTTAAGACCTGTTTCTTACGATCAATATTTCATGATGAATCAACATGTTGTTCCTTATTTCCAATCTCCATATTATCAGCCATTTATGAATCCGTATCCTCAGCCTTATCCAAGCACGCTGCCTATGATGATGCCAAAAGGGTCAAATCCTTCATTACTTTCTTCATTTAAAAAAGCGGACGGACAGATGGATTTTAACAAAATGATCGATACAGCAGGACAAGTTGTTCAAACGATGAATCAAATGAGCTCCCTTTTAAAAGGAGTCACGCAAATTTTTAAAGCTTGATGCTGAATAATGAGCTTTGAAACGATGTAAGGCGCTAGGGATGCCGTTCGCCGCAAGTCAAGGCTGTTTATGCTTTGTTGGATGTACGAAAAAATCCTTTTTATATCAAAAACCTATTTTTGGAAAAAGAATATTTCCAATCGGGAACAACAGCTGATGACATGATTGCCCGGGGAATGATGAGTACCGATCACAAAACAGACAATTACAGGATGCAATAGGAAAAATGGGACTGCCCGATAAGTCCCTAAAAGGAAGCAAGTAGAGAGAAACAACGCGTTTCTCTCCACTTGCTTTTATATTTTTCGATTTTTATCTGAAAGTAGCTGGCGGATGCCGGCTATTTCAGGAAGTGTGAGCTAATGAGAAAACAATACCTCATCTTGCATCGTCTTCACCATTTTGTCTATGACACGTGCCACGTGATGTTCTGGTATGAGCAATTCAATATCGAAAATTACTTGAACTTGACGGTTGTCATATAGTTTGAAAGTAGGAGGGAATGTTAATTTCTTTTGTCAGGAGTATTTTCTTCTTTTACATCTAGTGAAAGTGCTGTTTCCGTAGTAATCATTTGATTGGTTCATAAAAAATCGTCCTTTCTGTGATGTTGGGTCCCAACTACATTTTATTTAGAAAGGACGATTTTTTTTGCTTTTTTAAAAGTGGAAAAATGAGGGACTCCAAAAGTCAGTTACCCTGACTTTTTGGACAACCTCTTTGATTAGAAGCAAATTAGTCAATATTTATTTTTGTTTTTTTGGAAGGGATCACAATTTTCAGCTTTTCATTTTGAAACGATGCTTTAATACGTTGTACATCTAAGTAGGCTGGCAAATAAAAGGATTTCGCAAATTTGCCATGAGACTTGAACATTTGCGTCATCTGTTTTTCATCATTTGTTTGTTCAATATGTTGATCTTGCTGAATGGAAATCGTTAATACATGATCATACGATTCGATGCGTATTTGCTCTTTTTTCACTCCTGGAAGCTTTCCCTCTAACACCCATTCTTGATCGGTTTCATGAGTGTCAAAATGAAAAAAGGGAAGGGACATTGCGGCATCAAACAAATCATGAAACGGTTTTAATAGCGATTGAATGTAGGCAGGATCGAAAAATTGTGAAAACCTGCCTGGAAGCGGATCTAGTTGGGAAAACACGGGCAAAAATTCATCATGTTCCTTTTTGTCTTTTTTCATCTTGCTCTCTCACTCCCTTTCTTTTTTTCACATTTATATGCAAAAGAGTTTCGAAAAGTTTATACGAAAGCTTCCAATGAAAACATGCTTTATTTACGAACGTTTATTCGTTAGAATAGATGTAGTGAATTCGAGGAGGAATGGGTCATGCTTGGGCGGAAACCTTTTGAAAAAGTCATCCATGATTTTAGACATGACGAGCGTTTTCGGGATCAGATTGTATATTGGCACACAATACCTGAAAAAGAAGCAATCACAGTTCCTTTTCCAGAAGATATGGATAACCGATTGAAGGAAATGTTGAAGAAAAAAGGAATTGAACAATTATACAGTCATCAAAAAGAAGCGTTTGAATTAGCGTTAAATCATCACAACATTGTCGCTGTAACCCCGACAGCGTCAGGAAAAACGTTGTGCTACAATTTGCCTGTTTTAAACGCAATATTAAAAAACAATAACACGAGAGCATTATATCTTTTTCCGACAAAGGCGCTAGCTCAGGATCAAAAAAGCGAACTGAATGAATGGATTGAAGGAATAAAAACGGAGATAAATTGCTATACATACGATGGAGATACTTCTCCAACGATCCGTCAAAAGATTCGAAAAGCTGGTCATATTGTTATGACAAATCCTGATATGCTACATTCAGGCATTTTACCGCATCATACGAAATGGGTGTCGCTTTTTGAAAACTTAAAATATGTCGTCATCGATGAATTGCATACATATCGCGGAGTATTTGGAAGCCATGTTGCGAATGTAATCAGAAGGCTGAAGAGAATTTGCCGATTTTACGGAAGCGACGTTCAATTTATATGTACGTCGGCAACGATTGCAAATCCGTTGGAATTTGCTGAAACATTGATTGGAGAGAAAGCGGTTCTTATTGATCGAAACGGAGCCCCAAGAAGCAAAAAACATTTCATCTTTTACAATCCGCCTGTTGTTAACAAGCCTCTCAATATCCGCAGAAGCGCCATGATTGATGTAAAAGAGATTGCGAAAGAATTTTTAAAAAACGACATTCAAACGATTGTGTTTGCTAGAAGCCGGACAAGGGTTGAAATTATTTTAACGTATCTGCAAGAGATGACGAAAAAGGAATTGGGATCGAAAACGATACGCGGATATCGCGGAGGTTATTTGCCGAAGCAGCGAAGGGAAATTGAAAAAGGCCTTAGAGAGGGAAAAATTAAAGGTGTCGTCAGCACCAATGCTTTGGAGCTAGGGGTTGATATCGGTCAGCTGCAGGTTTGCATTATGACAGGATACCCCGGATCGATTGCCAGCGCGTGGCAGCAATCAGGCCGGGCGGGCAGAAGGGAAGAGGAAGCAGCAATTATTCTCGTCGGAGGATCGAGTCCATTAGATCAATATATTTTAAAGCATCCAGAATATTTGTTTGAAAAAAATCCGGAAAGTGCGATCATTCATCCAGATAACTTAATCATTCTCGTAGATCATATAAAATGTGCGGCGTTTGAGCTTCCATTTCAGTCAGGTGAAACGTTAGATGGGGTGGAGGTTGACGATATACTTGATTTTCTGAAAGAGGAAGGCGTTCTTTACGAAAACGGAGGCAGATGGTATTGGATGAGCGATTCGTTTCCTGCACATGGGATCAGCTTGCGTTCTGCTTCTCAAGAAAATGTCGTAATTATTGACACTACAAATGGCGCAAATGTCATCGGGGAAATGGACCGATTCAGCGCCATGACGATGCTTCATGAAGAAGCGATCTATTTGCATGAAGGAAGGCAATTTCAGGTTGAAAAGCTCGATTGGGAAGAAAAAAAAGCATATGTTTCTGAAGTCAATGTTGACTATTTTACGGATGCGAACCTAGCTGTTCAATTGAAGGTGCTTGAGGTGGATCAGGAAAAGGAAAGCAAGAGCATGGAGATTGGATTTGGAGATGTCATGGTGCTTGCCCAACCGACGATATTTAAAAAAATCAAATTTGGCACACATGAGAACATTGGTTCTGGTCCTATTCATCTGCCGGAGGAAGAGCTTCATACAACAGGTGCTTGGATTAGCTTTAAAAATGACGTTTTTTCTGTTTTATCGGAAGAACAAATGGAAAAAGCTTTAGTCGGTATCAGCCATGCTTTAAAATATGTGAGTGCTCTTGCAGCAATGTGCGATCCAAACGATCTTGACGTTGTATTTCAAGTGAAATCCATTCACAACGGAAAACCAACCATCTATTTGTATGACCGATATCCAGGCGGAGTTGGGCTGGCGAAGAAAGTATTTGATGAGTTTGAATGCTTGCTTGAAAGAACGGAAGAAATGGTAACAAACTGTAAATGCGATGATGGCTGCCCTTCCTGCATCGGTCTTGATGGAGAATCGAGCGGAAGAAAGGAAGCGGCGCTTCTGCTGCTTCAATATATAAAGAAAGGACAGATTTTATGTCCATAAAACAAAAATTAAACAGATTAAAAAATCATATTGTTCATGAAGACGTATTGAAAAAGGAACAGGATATAGAGATTCCATATTTAAAACGCTGGGAAAGCGTTGGAGTCAAGCCGTTTTTCTTTGATGGCCAATATATTCTCATCCGTGAAGTAGAATATCCGCTCAATTATCGCCATGGATTGTATGAATTGAGCGAAGTAATTGATGTTGTAGATTACTGGAATGACAATGAAATGGAGCATCCGCTGTCAGCAAAAGGGCATAAACCTTATGAACTTTTCTTTTTCGATACGGAAACGACTGGTTTAAAGGGCGGAGCAGGCAATATGATCTTTTTACTTGGATTTGCGCGAATATTATTCGATAAAGTGGTGATCAAACAGCTTTTTTTGCCTGCTCCTGGCCATGAGGTTGCTTTATATCAACGGTTTTTAAGTGAAGTAAATATAAAAACATTAGTCACATACAATGGAAAAGCATTTGATTGGCCTCAAGTGAAAACGAGACATACTCTCATTCGCAATATGGTGCCGCAATTGCCTGAGTACGGCCATTTTGATTTATATCATGCAGCTAGACGTCTCTGGAAAAATAGATTGGAGTCGGTAAAATTATCAAATGTTGAAAAAGATATTTTGCAAGTGAACCGAAAGGAAGATACTCCCGGCTATTTAGCGCCGATCCTTTACCATCATTTTTTGAAAGACCCAAATCCTGATAGTGTGATCGGAATTTTTCAGCATAATGAGATGGATATTCTCTCCTTAATTTCACTTTATATTCATTTGTCAAAAAAGCTTTTGTTTCCCGATGACAACCATGATGATAAAGAACTGTTTGAAATGGCAAGATGGTTTCAAGCTCAAGGAAATGAAAAGCTTGCTTATTTTTCATATGCGAAAATAAACGAGCAGTCAAACAGCCTTCACCTCAAGGCGAAATTTGAAATGGCAATGCTGGCAAAACGAAACGGACGTTTGGATGAGGCAGTGAAACTATGGAGCGAAATTAAAAAACATGGACAAGGCTTTTTGAAAATAAAAGCTTTAGTCGAACTGGCCAAATTTTATGAGCATTATGAAAAAAATATTGATGCTGCATATATGGACACAAACGAAGCGATTCAAATTTTGAAACAGCTGGAAAGAATGGGAGTATCCAAACATTCAACACAAAAAGAAGAGCTGCTGAAAAGAAAATGGAGGCTGGAAAAGAAAAAAAATAAGTTGGAAGATTTGGAAAGATGAAACAATTACTCGATCACAACCGTCTAATATAAGGATTTGTTAAAAGGAATAGATGCCGGCGGCAACATATTTTGGTATTATATACGAGAAAAAACGGTATCGCCTATTAGATGCTTTTTCTGTCAAATATAAAAAAAGAAAAAGAAAAAGATTGACTAGCAAGACCTTCCATCGAACAAGAAGGTCTTTCTCTTTCAAAATTTTAATATAGTGCCTTAATCAATCGGTTATGAAGGAAATGCCTATACATGATAAATATCGCGCCTGCTTTTTTTTGAAAATAGGTATTTGAATTAGTACATGTACACTTTTATATTCATAGGCTAGTATTGTAAAAATAATAAATAGGAAGGAGTTATATAATATGAAATGCAGACCGAACGTTCTTCAGCCGATTGTTCATCCGACGAAATGCTGCGTCAATCATACACATTCAACAACAATCGTTCCTCATATCCATCCAATTCATACAACAAATGTTAATCATCAAATGTATCAACATTTGCATTATTTCCCGCATACTCAATCTGCGGTAAATAATGTGTCACATCAACATTTTCAGTGCATGGGACCTGGTCCGTTTCCGAGATAATCTTTGAGAAGGGGCTGAGTAACCAGCTCCTTCCGTTTATAATCATTATTTTTAAACCTCTGAAGGCTTCATTTTTTCCTATAATAGGATGGAGACATGTTATTACCATAAAGAATAAATTGACATTAATCAGGAAGTTTGAAAAAATATAGCCTAGGAGGACTTCTGACGATTGAGGTGAACCGAGTTGATTTCAGATAAAATTAGATTAACGGCGAAAGAAATTTTGGAAAAAGAGTTTAAAACTTCGATGCGCGGTTATAAACAAGAAGAAGTTGATAAATTTTTAGATATTATCATTAAAGATTACGAAACGTTTTACCAGGAGATTGAACAGTTGCGGCAGGAAAATATGCGGCTGAAAAAGCAGCTCGAAGAAGCATCGAAAAAACAACCGACGATGCAGGCGAATACAACGAACTTTGACATTTTGAAGCGTTTATCGAATTTAGAAAAACATGTATTTGGAAGCAAATTATATGAGTAATGTTCATGGATGCCACTTGAATTTTTTATTCATTTTCACTATACTACATAATGCGGTTTAGCATAACGTTCGGGTAATCGCTGCAACGGATCATCCGTTGTAGAGGAAAGTCCATGCTCGCACGGTGCTGAGATGCCCGTAGTGTTCGTGCCTAGCGAAACCATAAGCTAGGGCAGCCTTTTCGGCTGACGGCGGGGAACGTGCCTAAGCTATTGATTAGTATGGCACTATTACCCTGAAAGTGCCACAGTGACGTAGTCTTGCGAGAAATCGCAAGAGTGGAACGCGGTAAACCCCACGAGCGAGAAACCCAAATGATGGTAGGGGCACCTTCTCTGAGGAAATGAACGAGGAGAAGGACAGAAGGGCTAAAACCCTTCTGTAGATAGATGATTACCACCCATGTACAAGCTGCATGGGGACAAAACATGGCTTACAGAACGTTATGGAATAAACCGCAATTTTTCGTGCTCTCCATTTGGAGAGCTTTTATTTTCTGAAAAAGACAGGTGAAAAAATGAGCAAACGGTTTACATTGATTGCAACAGCTGCAATGGGAATTGAAGCGATTGTTGCATCAGAAGTGCGCAATCTAGGATATACATGCAAAGTGGAAAACGGAAAAGTAACGTTTGAAGGCGATGAACTGGCGATTTGCCGAGCGAATTTATGGCTTAGAACGGCTGATCGAGTGAAATTAAAAGTGGCTGAATTTTCGGCGACGACATTTGAAGAACTGTTTGAAAAAACGAAAGCCATTGATTGGGCGGATTTTTTGCCTGAAAACGCTCAATTTCCTGTCATCGGAAAATCGGTGAAATCAAAACTGGCAAGTGTTTCTGACTGCCAGAAAATTGTAAAAAAAGCAATAGTTGAAAAATTGAAGCAGCAGTACCGAAAAACGACCGATTGGTTAGAAGAGACAGGGGCGGTTTACAAGATTGAGATCTCTTTACATAAAGACATTGCTACACTGACCATTGATACGAGCGGAGACGGCCTCCATAAACGAGGATATCGCGCTCGAAAAGGAAATGCCCCTTTAAAAGAAACGCTCGCTGCTGCACTTATTTTGCTAACGAATTGGACTCCTGACAGACCTTTCTTTGATCCATTTTGTGGTTCAGGTACGATTCCGATTGAAGCGGCGTTAATTGGGCAAAATATCGCGCCCGGCTTCAATAGAGATTTTATTTCAGAGCAATGGGACTGGATCGGCAAGGATGTATGGAGAAGGGCAAGAGAAGAAGCAGAGGATTTAGCTAAATATGATATTCGCCTCGACTGCATCGGGACGGACATTGATCATAAAATGATTGAGATTTCAAAAGAAAATGCCATGGAGGCCGGGCTTTCGGATGTCATTACTTTTAAACAAATGCAAGTTAAAGATTTACGTACAGTGAAGGAATTTGGGGTAATAGTCGGGAATCCACCGTATGGTGAGCGACTCGGAGAACGAGAAGAAGTGGAGCAATTATATAAGGAAATGGGGAAAACATTCTCGCTGTTAGATACTTGGTCGATTTACATTTTGACAAGCAATAAAAGCTTTGAACAGTTTTACGGAAAAAAGGCGACAAAAAAACGGAAACTTTTTAACGGGTTTATCGAAACGCACTATTATCAGTATTGGGGACCTAAACCGCCCAAAAAAGCATAAATAATACCAGCTCTGCATAAATTAAAATGGATAAAATTTATACGGGGTTGGTTGATTTATGACAAAGGAAGAATATGCGATTATTTCTCGCGCATTAAAGAATACGTATACTGCGTTGGTAGAAAGAGGTTCAACAGAAAAAGCGCTCAGTCAAATCTTTGAAGCGGAAGGGCAATTGAAAAAGGCTATTTTTCACGGATCTCTTTCCGTTCGAGAGAAACGGCTTCCCTGAAAATGGGAAGTTTTTTCTGTTTTTAAATGATTTCGTTTCAACCGAGTCAATCGCTTATGCTTCAAACCTTACCGCTCGCTTCCTGCATAAGCGAGGTTGACATGATTCTAATTGAATCGCGCGCTGCCAGAAAAGATATTGACGTTAAGCGTAATAAGTGAAATAATTTTACTCTATGAATAATCACGGAGGTTGGAGTCATGATGTTTCAAGGTTTACCTTTCCCGCTGACAAAAAATGAAAGTTTTTATGAAGCGTTAAACAAATGGATCGGTGATGTTCTGTATGATATTTTGCCTGAAAAAGGCTTTGAATTGCGCGACGAACAAATTTTTATGGCTTTCCAGCTTGACAGAGCTTTTAAAGAAAAGAAAGTTATGTTTGCGGAAGCGGGAGTAGGGACAGGAAAAACGATTGTTTATTTGCTTTATGCGATTGCATATGCGCGATATACCGGAAGACCTGCCGTCATTGCCTGTGCGGACGAAGCTCTAATTGAACAGCTTGTCAAAAAACAAGGGGATATAAAAAAGCTTGAAGAAGCTCTAGGTCTAAAAGTGGATGTGCGATTGGCAAAATCGATGAACCAATATTTATGTTTGGACAAGCTTGAGGATTTGCTTGGAATGGACGATGATGAGGACTTTTTTGATCTTTATGAATCTCTCCCTGAATTCGTGCATGATCAGAGCGGATTGCAATCTTACTATCATTATGGAGACCGGAAGCAATACCCGTTTTTTTCCGATGAAAAATGGGAAAAAATCAGCTGGGATCCTTTTAAAAACTGTTTGTCATGCAGCAAAAGACATCGGTGCGGCTTAATTCTTTCCCGCGATTATTATCGGAAGGCGAAGGATTTAATCGTTTGCTCCCATGATTTTTATATGGAGCATATTTGGACGAAAGAATCCCGGAAACGTGAAGGACAGCTCCCGCTTCTCCCAGAGCACAGTTGCGTCGTGTTTGATGAAGGCCATTTATTAGAATTTGCGGCTCAAAAGGCACTTACGTATCAAGTGAAAAAAGAAACGCTAGCAGCATATTTAGAAAAAATTTTAAAGAACAACATTCGTGAACAACTTGCAGAAATGGTCGAAGAAGCGCTTTTAGCGAACGATCATTTTTTTCATATGCTGTTTAAAAGTGCACATCAAAAGGAAGGCTCCAATCGGTTGACAATCACGAGAACAGACGATTTGTTAGAAGCGGCCGGAAATTTGTATGAACGATTGAATCAGCTGTCTGAAGCTTTAGTTTTTGAAAGTGAACTATATACCATTGATGAATATAGCTTAAAGATTGTGGAAGAATACCTTGATCAAATGGAATTTTCTTTTCGCTTGTTTTTACAATTTGACAACACAATTACCTGGCTTGAACAAAACGGCGCGTCATCTTCTTTTGTGATCATGCCGCAAAGGATAGAAGATATTTTAAAAGAAAAAGTGTTTTCTCATAAAATACCTTATATCTTTTCATCAGCCACTTTATCGGATCAAAACGGATCGTTTGCTTATTTAGCGAATAGCCTTGGTATAAAAGATTATCTATCATTCTCCGTTTCCTCTCCTTTTGACTATGAAAAAAATATGAAAGTGTTTGTAAAAAAAGGTACGAGCGAGGAAAAATTGAACTGGACGGAATCTGTCATAAAATCAAACAAAGGGCGCACGTTAATTTTATGCAGAACGAAAGAGGAGCTGCTTTTCTTAAAAAAACATTTACCAAGCTTTTGGCATTCATGTTTATTTGAAGGAGATTATGAAATCAGCGAATTAGTGGCATGTTTTGAAAGAGATCCGGAAACCGTTTTGTGCGCTGTGCATTTATGGGAGGGGCTTGACGTTCCAGGACCGTCGCTTGAACATGTGATCATTTGGTCGCTTCCATTCCCGCCGGATGATCCTGTATTTGATGCGAAACGAAAATCCGCAACAGATCCTTTTTATGAAGTGGATCTTCCGTATATGATACTGCGGCTGAAGCAAGGGGTTGGACGCCTCCTTCGCACGAAAGATGACCATGGTACTATAACGATTTTTATCAGCAAAGATGAGGGAGAAAATATTGTTTCGGAGGTCGTAAAAGCGTTGCCTGTCAAACCGAGCTGAAATATATTTTCAATTGGAAGAAGGGGATGATCAAAATGGGCTTAAAAGAAAAAGAACAAAAATTTTTCGATTACTTAAAGAAAATGGAAAGCTATGAAGAAGCATTAAATTTAATGTATTGGGATTTACGGACGGGTGCGCCGAAAAATGGATTGGAGCGGCGAGCTGAAACAATCGGCATTCTTTCTGAAGAGTGGTTCCAGATGTCCGTTTCAGATACTATGAAAGAGTTTCTTGATGAATTAACAGAAAAACATGTTTATGACAATCTCTCTTCGGTGACAAAGAAAGCTCTTCAGGAATGCAGAGAGGAGTATGAAAAAAACATTAAGATTCCGAAAGAGGAATATAAAGAATATGTCATTCTCCAATCAAAAAGCGAATCAGTTTGGGAAGAAGCGAAAGCAAATGCAGATTTCAATCAGTTTGCTCCTTATTTAGAAAAATTAATAGAATTCAATAAAAAGTTTATTTCCTATTGGGGCTATAAGGGACATAAATATAATACGCTCCTTCATTTGTATGAACCAGGAATAACTGTGGAGACGCTTGACAAGGTTTTTGCAGAGCTAAAAAAACATATCGTCCCATTAGTACAACAAATTGTAGAATCATCAAAAAAAATCGACGTTTCGTTTTTGCACAAACCGTTTCCGAAAGAAAAACAGCGAAAGTTTTCCGAATATATTTTAAAGGAAATAGGCTACAATTTTGATGCCGGCCGCCTTGATGAAACCGTCCATCCTTTTGAAATTCGAATGAACCGGGGAGATGTTCGAATTACAACAAAGTATGATGAAACAGATTTTCGAACGGCCGTTTTCGGAACCATTCATGAAGCCGGACATGCGATTTATGAGCAAAACATAAATGAAGAACTGGAAGGAACTCCTCTTGCTGACGGCGCTTCAATGGGGATTCATGAATCTCAATCATTATTTTATGAAAATTTAATTGGGCGAAACTATCATTTCTGGAAGCGATATTACAACCAACTTAAAACGTATGCTCCAAACCAATTTACTGGGGTTTCTTTAAATGATTTTTACAGAGCGATCAATGAAGTTAAACCATCGCTGATCCGTATTGAAGCAGATGAATTGACATATTGTCTTCATATCATTGTACGCTATGAAATAGAAAAATTGCTGTTTGAAGGAAATTTGGATGTGTCTGATCTTCCAAAAGTTTGGAATGATAAATATAGCGAATATTTAGGTATTGCTCCAGATCATGATGGAAACGGGGTGCTTCAAGATGTTCATTGGGCGGGAGGAAGCTTTGGCTATTTCCCTTCATATGCTTTAGGATATATGTATGCAACGCAATTGATGCAAAAAATGGAGCAGGATCTTTCGAATGTTGAAGAACTTATTGAAAACGGAGAATTTCAGCAAATTCAAAGCTGGCTGACAAAACATGTTCATCTATATGGCAAAATGAAAAAACCGCTGGAAATATTAAAGGATGCGACTGGCGAATCGTTGAATCCGGCATATTTTATTCAGTATTTAGAAAAGAAATATAAAGACATTTACAGTCTTGATTAAAAGATTCGTTTGGAAAACTTTCCATCGTCAATCAGGGAAAAATTGTTTCGATTTTTAAAATGACATCCCACATTCTTAAAAAAAAATAAAAGATGGCGGATATCAGCTCTTTCGCCGATTTCCGCCATCATCAATTCTAAAGGCTTTAGACAGAGCCTTTTAATCATTCGAAGCTTTTGCCCGGCCTGCAAGAAGAACAAAATAGCACAACAGCCCGAACAAGCAGGAAATAAATAAAGCATGTGCCAAGGCAAGATAAAGATTTAAATCAGACAAGATCACGGATATGCCGGATAATGCTTGGAGAAGAATGAGAATGAAAGCTATAATCCAACCCCAATACATCACTTTTTGATCTTTATAATGTTTTATCGCATGAATAGTGGCAACCGCAATCCAAATAAACAGCAAGCCTGCTGCAAAGCGGTGGCCCATTTGCACCCATTCATGGACGGTTTGCGGGAACAAGCGATTTTCGCTGCAAAAAGGAATGCTTGGACAAGCTAGACTTGCGCCTTTATGCCGAACATATGCACCTGTGTAAATGACAATATAACTGTAAGTAATAATGCCATAAATATGAAATCGCATTTTTTTCCCAATGACAGCATTATCTGCGTCAAATTTTTTATCAACTTCAAAAATCAGCAGAGTAAGCAGCAAAACAGCTGCAAATGAAATGAGGGAAATTCCAAAATGAAGTGCAAGAACGGCATCGGATTGCCCCCATACGACAGCTGCAGCACCGATTAGCGCCTGCAAAACAATAAAAAAGATGGCCAGAAAACAAAGCAGCTTTGTTTCTTTTTTATGCCCGATCGCTTTCCAAGCCCAAATAACAAGACATAAAACAAGGATTCCTGCAATTCCGCTCACAAGTCGGTGTGAAAGTTCAATGATTGTTTCTAATGTCAAAGGGTCTGGAAGAACTTTTCCGTGGCAAAGCGGCCAAGACCGGCCGCATCCTTGAGATGATCCTGTTTTTGTTACGAGTGCTCCGCCAATTAAAACGAATAGCATGACGATTGTTGTCACGACGCCAAGCCATTTTAATAAATAGTGCATGTCTCATTCACCTTCTAACATCTTTAATAAGTTTAAAAAGCCGAAAGAAACTCCATAATGGGTATAGAAACATCAAACTTCGAAACAAATAGTTTCTTGTAGAATCAGAAAAAGCTTGAATATTCAAAAGGAGTTTGCTAGAAATATTATGGGGAAGGCATTTTGCCGAAACGTTCGACCAACTATTATTATAATCGGAAAATATTTTATTTTTAACCGCTTCACAATTTCGACAAACTTTATTCGCGAAATGTACACAAAAAATTGACGAATTATGGTTTAATACTATATGAATGCTTTTTTGTCTCGTGTTTTTTTTATATGATAGAGGCAAACGCTAAATGGTCTCAGATAGGAGGCCGTCCCAGAGGAGGTCATTCAATTGGGTAATACAAGGGGCGAAGTTGTTTTAAACGATCGGCAAGAAATAGAAGTGGCAACTTCCGCTTGGAAAGATTTTTTATCATTAATTAAAATCGGAATCGTCAACTCCAATTTAATCACCACTTTTACCGGAATATGGTTGGCATTATATTTCAGCGGTAAAGGTTTTCTTGAAAATATAGATATTGTTGTGTTTACATTGCTTGGAACAGCAGCTATTATTGCTGGATCTTGCGCAATCAACAATTTTTATGACAGAGATATTGACCATGTAATGGAAAGAACAAGATTACGCCCAACCGTAACGGGCCGTATAAGCTCGTTTCAAGTATTGCTGCTGGGGACCGGCTTCATTTCCATTGGAACGATTTTGCTTCTAATGGTTTCTGTTTCCGCAGCCGTCATTGGTTTGTTAGGCGTGTTTTCCTACATAGTGCTATACACGATGTGGACAAAACGCCAATATACGATCAATACGGTAGTCGGCAGCATCGCTGGAGCTGTTCCGCCGCTGATTGGATGGGCTGCAGTTGATGATTTAAATATCATTGCATGGATTTTATTTCTAATCATGTTTATTTGGCAGCCGCCTCATTTCTTGGCACTTGCGATGAAGCGTTCGGAAGAATACCGTAAAGCTGGAATTCCGATGCTTCCAGTTGTTCATGGCTTTGAGGTGACGAAAAGACAAATCATTGTTTGGGTTGCCTGCTTGCTGCCCCTTCCTTTTTATTTGTTTAGCCTAGGCATTGGCTTCATCGTTTTGGCTACTGTATTGAACATTATTTGGTTGATTTTGTCATTAATTGGACTGAAAATGAAAAATGATTTAAAATGGTCTAAGTGGATGTTTATCTATTCAATTAACTATTTAACCATTTTGTTTGTGGCTATGGTTGCCTTTTCAATAATTTAACGTTCGGTAGTAATTCTTTCTAGATAAGAATTTATTCATAGAAGGAATTCTTCATTTTTTCTTTATGAACAGGATTTAACAAAGAAAGAGGGGTTTGATTTAGCGATGAAAAAGCTGAAATGGCGTCTTTTGTTACTACTTTCAGTCATGACGCTCGTATTGTCAGGCTGCGGCGAACCGTTTATTTCCACGCTGATTCCAGCTGGAGAAGTTGCCGATGAACAATTTTCGCTCATGATGTTGAGTACGGCAATCATGGTGATTGTTGTTGCAGTCGTAACGATTATTTTTATTTATGTCTTAATGAAATTCCGCCGGAAAGGAAGCGATAAAATTCCGGTACAAGTGGAAGGAAGCCATAAGCTTGAAATCATTTGGACTGTTATTCCTATATTATTGCTGATTGTATTGGCAGTTCCGGTAGTTGCTTCCACCTTTAATTTGGCGGATACCGACCCAATGAAAAAAGCGTTGGCAGATGATAAAAATGGAGGAAAAGATCCTCTTGTTGTCAATGTAAGAGCAAGTTTGTATTGGTGGGAATTTGAATATCCTGGCTATGGAGTCATTACAAGCCAAGATTTAGTCTTGCCGACAGATGAAAAAGTTTATTTTAACTTAAAAGCATCAGATGTGAAGCACTCATTCTGGATTCCTCCAGTTGGTGGTAAAATCGATACAAACACAGATAATGAGAACCAGTTCTGGTTAAAAATTGATTCAAAACGTGCGAAGGAAGCTGAAAACATTTTTTACGGGAAATGTGCTGAATTATGCGGACCATCTCACGCATTGATGGACTTTAAAGTGAAGGCGGTTTCCCGAGATGAATTTAATTCTTGGATTAATAAAATGAAAAATTTCAAAGCTGAAACTGTTGCTCAAACAGCGTCTGCAAAACAGGGAGAACAAGTGTTCAAAGATAAAGGCTGTATCGGCTGCCATGCAGTATCACCAGCTGATAACCGACCTGAACAAGCACGAACGGCACCTAACTTAGCTAACTTTGCTGATCGTGAACGAGTAGCCGGCATCTTGGAACACAATGAAGAAAATATTAAAAACTGGTTGAAAGATCCTGAAAAATATAAACCTGGCAACACAATGACAGGCACATACGGTAAGTTGACTGAAGAAGAACTTCAAGCATTAACAGATTATTTACAAAGCCTATCAGTTGAAAAGTAATGCTCACTAATTATAAAAGGGAGGTTACATCGTGAGTACGTTAGCTCGGAAAAAAGGGTTCTGGCCAACGGTTTGGGACTATTTGACAACTGTTGACCATAAAAAGATTGCCATCCTTTATTTAATCGCTGGAGGACTCTTTTTTGTAATTGGTGGAATTGAAGCGCTTTTGATGCGTATTCAATTGGCCATTCCAGAAAATGACTTTGTCAGTGCAGGTACGTTTAACGAATTGATGACAATGCACGGTACAACGATGATATTTTTAGCAGCTACGCCATTATTGTTTGCATATATGAACGCAGTTGTTCCACTCCAAATTGGGGCTCGTGACGTTGCGTTTCCGTTTTTGAATTCTTTAGGCTTTTGGTTGTTTTTCTTTGGCGGTGTTTTCTTAAATTTAAGCTGGTTTTTAGGCGGGGCACCTGATGCTGGCTGGACGGCATACGCTTCAGTGGCCTTGAATTCTCCTGGACATGGAGTAGACTTTTATATACTAGGGCTGCAAATTTCCGGATTAGGAACATTAATTTCCGGGATCAATTTTCTTGTTACGATTATTAATATGCGTGCACCCGGAATGACATACATGCGGATGCCATTGTTTACATGGACTACTTTTGTAGCATCAGGACTTATTTTGTTTGCGTTCCCACCGCTGACTGTTGGAATTGCGCTTTTAATGTTTGACCGTTTATTTGGCGGGAACTTTTTCAATCCGGCTTTAGGCGGGAATACGATCATTTATGAACATATTTTCTGGATTTTTGGACATCCTGAAGTTTACATTTTAGTTTTGCCGGCATTCGGAATTTTTTCAGAAATTATTCCAACTTTTGCTCGGAAAAGATTGTTTGGGTACACATCAATGGTGTTTGCAACAGTGTTGATCGGATTTTTAGGATTCATGGTGTGGGCGCACCACATGTTTACAACAGGTCTTGGTCCGATTGCCAATGCGATTTTTGCAGTTGCAACTATGACAATTGGTGTGCCGACAGGAATTAAAGTGTTTAACTGGCTCTTTACAATGTGGGGCGGAAGCATCCGCTTTACAACACCGATGCTTTATGCAGTCGGTTTTATTCCATCATTTGTTATGGGTGGTGTAACTGGAGTCATGCTCGCTGCTGCTCCAGCCGATTATCAATACCACGATACTTACTTTGTTGTTGCACACTTCCACTACGTAATTGTTGGTGGTGTTGTATTTGCTATTTTGGCTGCTGCCCATTATTGGTGGCCAAAGATGTTTGGAAAAATGTTAAATGAGACGCTTGGTAAAATAACATTTGTATTATTTTTCATCGGTTTCCATTTAACGTTCTTTATCCAGCATTTCCTTGGTTTAATGGGTATGCCGCGCCGCGTGTTCACATTCTTATCAGGCCAAGGCTTTGATACTGGAAACTTGATCAGTACAATAGGTGCGGTTCTGATGGGGATAGCAGTAGTCGTTCTCTTGATCAATGTTGTGGTTACTTCTGTGAAGGGAGAAAAAGTAGGTGCAGATCCTTGGGAAGATGGACGTTCACTAGAGTGGGCAGTTGCATCACCTCCACCTGAATACAACTTTAAACAAACTCCGCTTGTTCGCGGATTAGATCCTTTATGGATTGAAAAAATGGAGGGCAAAAAAGGCTTAACACCTGCTGAACCGCTAAGCGATATTCATATGCCGAACTCTTCAATCTTGCCTTTTATTATTTCAATAGGCTTATTCATTGCCGCTTTCGGCCTCATGTACCACAATGACTATTCGTGGGGTGTGCCGGTTGCTATTATCGGCTTTATCATTACGTTCGGTACGATGTTTTTACGCTCGATTATTGATGACCATGGATACCATATTCATAAAGAAGACCTTTTAAAAGATGATAATGGGGGGGTTCAGGCATAATGCATGTAGAAGAAAAATTAACGGCTGAAACGTTTCCTGAGCAGCCAGAAAAGGCCACCCTCGAAGGGAAAAATAAGTTTATTGGTTTTTGGGTTTTCTTAGGCGGCGAAACAGTATTGTTTGCCACGTTGTTTGCTACGTTTCTAGCGTTGAGAGATTCCACCGCTGGCGGGGCCTCAACGCAGGAGCTCTTTGACATCAAATTAGTATTTGTAGCGACAATGCTTTTATTAACAAGCAGTTTGACAAGCGTCTATGCAATTTATCATATGAAAAACTTTCAATTTGGCAAAATGCAGTTCTGGTTTGGAGTCACCGTTTTATTAGGTCTTGCGTTCTTAATTTTGGAAATTTATGAATTTAATCATTACATGCATGAATTTGAATTTAAGTTGACAAGCAGTGCGCTTGGTTCAGCCTTTTACACGCTAGTAGGAACACACGGTGCACACGTTGCCTTTGGGCTTCTCTGGATCACAACGCTGATGATTCGAAATGCAAAACGCGGATTAAACTTATACAACGCTCCTAAATATTACGTCGCAAGCCTTTATTGGCACTTTATCGACGTTGTTTGGGTATTTATATTCACAGTTGTATACTTAATGGGAATGGTGGGATAACGATGGTGAGTGAAAATTCTCGTAACCCAAAAGTTGATTTAGCGTTTCGCCGTAAAAAAAATGCGGAAGAAATGAAGCACCAAGTCGTTTCATTTGCGTTAATGATCTTTTTAACGATTGTAGCTTTTATTACAGTAGGATATGATGGAATCGACGAATGGTTGAAAGTTCCATTTATTGTACTGCTTGCATGCATTCAAGTCATTTTCCAGCTATATTATTTCATGCATATGAATCATAAAGGACATGAAGGACCACAGTTTTTCATATGGTCAGGTATTTTTGTCACATTTCTGACGGTTCTTGCCTTTATGACAATTGTCTGGTGGTAAAATACTCTTTATGGAAGCAATCAGTTTTAACTGGTTGCTTCTTTTTTTAAAGGCAATATAAATCTGCTTGCTGAAAGAAATGCAAATTCATAGAACGTTCATTGAAAAAAGAAAAGGAAAGCATGTATAATGAAATGGAATCGACTAGATCGATGATTGAAAGGATTGATTCAGTTGAGTTTAGATATATTTGGCTTTCGCGCTATGTGGAGTCCGCTGTTTTTTATATTTTGTGTTATTTTAATTGTGCTTTACTTATTATTAACCGATTCGCTTCGTCACTATTTTAAAAATTCTGAACCGGTCAGCCTAAAACAAAAATTAGTGTTTATATTGGCAATCGTTCTCCTTTATATCAGCAAAGGAAGCCCGCTTGATTTGCTGGGGCACATTACATTTACAGGGCATATGGCTTCAATGGCAATTTTGTTTTTAATCGTAGCACCGCTTTTGATTATCGGCGTTCCTGAATGGTTATGGAAGGCTGTTATGGAAAAGCCGGTCATAAAACCTGTTGTAAAATTTTTCACTAAACCGATATTGGCTATGATTTTGTTTAATTTATTTTTTTCCTTGTATCATGTGCCGTTTATTTTCGATACATTAAAATCAAATTATATTTATCATGAGGCGGCTACTACTTTTATTTTCGTTTTTGCCTTTTTTATGTATTGGCCATTGATTGGAAAAAGTCCAAATTGGCATCCAATTGGGGGTCTGAAAAAAATTGCCTACATTTTAGGAAACAGCGTTTTAATCACACCAGCCTGCGGTTTAATCATTTTTGCAGGTGCGCCGCTGTTTGAAACATATTCGAATCCGGAGGCGTGGGTAAAGACTTTAAGCTTATGTGTTCCTTCTGATACGTTGGCTGGGTTGTCTTTGTCAGGCCCGCAAATGTTTAGCGGAATGCCGCTGCTTGAGGATCAGCAGCTTGGCGGCATTATTATGAAAGTGATCCAAGAGCTTGTGTACGGAACATTTTTAGCTCATGTATTTTTTGAATGGGCGAAAAAAGAGAGAGAAAAAGACGACATCGATGTGCAAAATTTGTCTCCTGAACCAAATAAATAAAAAAAACTGCAGGTGATTTGCCTGCAGTTTTTCAAACAGTTAAGCTTTCAATCGCTTCTTTTGCCCGCTTTAACAGTTTTTCGCTTGACTCAACGATGACGGCTGGAAAATGTTCATCCTCTCCATATTCGACACCATGAGGATAATAATGTTTCCCTAATATTGGAGTTAGCAATTTAATAAGTGCGTAGCGGCCTCCCACATCGCCTTCAATACAATATCCTTGTACTCTTAAATAAAAAACATCGCCCTTATGCTCAAATTTCTTGTCAAACGTCACACGGTCATAATCCCATTGGCCGGCAAGGATAAAACCTAATTCTGACAACGCATCCTTAAGGTGAGACAATTCCACCGTCAGCCCTTCCAGGCCGATTTGTTCAAATTTCATATGTATTTCCCTCCTAAGCGCTTCGAACAAAAAATTGATTTCTCTCTACTGTTTAATAATAGTATGAATAATTAAAACATGCAATGTTATATATATAGCATTTACACAATGTTCAAATAAAATTCGGTATTCAAATGGAGAGCGAATAAAGAAAATCGAAATTTCCCATAATAGATCAAAAAGCATAAGAGGTGTCATCATTGAAAAAGGTAAAGGAAATTATGTCAACAAATTGTATTTTTTGCACACCGTTAGAAAATGTGTTTGAAGCGGCTGTGAAAATGAAAGAGTCAAATGCTGATGCCGTTTTAATCGTTGAAAATGATCAATTAGCAGGAATCATAACCGATCGTGATCTTGTGACAAAAGGAATTGCAGAAAAACGTCCTGGTTCTACGAAAATTACGGATGTAATGAACGACGATGTTGTTACGATCACTCCTGATGCATCAGCAGAAGACGCAGCTGAGATGCTTGCAGCCCATCATATTCATCATTTGCCGGTTGTTGAGGATGGAAAGGTTGTTGGCATTATAACAGAACGTTGTTTTACATGATGAGAAGACAAAAACTACACCATTAAAAATGAGAGAAGTGAATTTTTCATGAAATGTTTGCAAAATTTCCCCATTTTTGATTAAAATGACTTAAAACAGAATATATAAGAAACAAAGAAAGAAGAGGGGAATTGAACTGAAAAGAGTTACAAGAATTATATTGATATTTGTAATTATTACATTAACATATATCGTATATGTCACCTTTCAAAAGGAACCAGTACTGCCTCCGGAACAGCAAAATTTTCAAGAGAAAACGGACAAAGAAATAAAAGTGGGGGAAGGAGTTATCTCATTTGTCGGAAGATCTTCCAAAGAAGTACTAAAAACTTTTGGCAAACCTGATCGGATTGATCCATCAAGATATGATTATGAATGGTGGGTATACCGAGATGATTTGCAGCAATACAAGCAATTCGGTGTTTTAAACGGAAAGGTCGTTACAGTTTTTGCTATTGGAAAAGAAGTAAATGTAGATCCGTTTCAAATTGGCCAGCCGTCTAGCCAAGTATTTCATATTGTCGCTCCCAATTCATTTGTCACAGCAGATATTGGTTTAAACTCATACCGGTTCGAGCTGTCGGAGGATGATCTGAATGTCAGGCCGACAGTCCGTTTGAATGATGATCTTTATGTTCAGTTGTATATGGATAAATTCACTGGAACGTTATCGAGCATTAGAGCTTTTGATGTTCAAACATTAGTAAAACAGCGTCCATATGAAGTTGTATATCGAGGCGAGCTTTTAGAGGCAGAGCCTATAACAGAGGAAGAGCAGCGGAAAATTGAATACGGGGAAGAACAACAAATTGTTGACATAACAAATGTAATTCGAACAATAAATGGTTTAAGTCCTCTTAAGCAGGAAGAAAGCACAGCGAAAGTCGCTTATTCTCACAGCAAGGAAATGAGTGAAAAAGGATATTTTTCTCATGTGTCGCCTGAGAGAGGCTCTCTTTCCGATCGTTTGACATCGGCTGGGGTTCATTTTGAAATGGCTGGTGAAAATATTGCGCATGGATATATGGATGGAATTGACGTGGTCGAAGGCTGGCTGAATAGTGAAGGACACCGAAAAACGCTTCTTGATGAACGGTTCACACATATAGGGGTAGGAGTGTATGAAAAATTTTATACGCAAAATTTTATTGCAAAGCGGGCCAAATGAAGAGGCTCGCTTTTTCATTTTATCACCAATTTTTCCGTTATCGATATATTAAATATAAGAAAAACGTTTATGAGGTGATCGCATGAAAACAAAATCGTTATCAAAACTCGAATTGTTTAAACAATTTATTAAAAAACATCCAAAATTAATAGAAGAAGTCCGCAAAGAAAAGAAAACATGGAAGGAGATTTATGAAGATTGGCAGCTTTTAGGTGAGGAAGATCCTTTGTGGAATAAATACCGATCAAACAGTATGAAAAGCCGTAAACATCAACAAGGTGATTTTCTGAAAAATATTTTACAAACTTTTCAGCATTTAGATGTAGAGACGGTAAACGAACATTTATATAAAATGAATGATGCGATTTCAACCATTCAAAATCTTTTAAAAGAGATCGAGAGCAGCCGCAAATCAGATCCGAATCATTCGCATCCCTTATCGTTTAGAAAGGATTAATAACAATGAGAAAGGACTTGTATTTATATATTCAACAAAATCCCCTTTTAAAGCAATACATTCGCGAAAAGCCATATTGGTACCGCACCTTGACTAGACATCCTGAATTTCTTGAGAAAATGGAAATTAGCATGGCAAATGACTATTATCTAACTCTGCCGCATAAAATAGAAAAATTTTCGAATTCTATTCAAATGATGTCGATGATGCTGGCGATGCTACAAGCATTTCGCGAAAATTAACGGTTCAAATGTGTTTGTTTTTCCTAATGGAATGAAAAAAACGGGTTTTTGTTTGTATTCCGCACTCAGCAGCTTCCGAATTTGTGAATGACGCGTCAGCGTCTTTTTTATTTTTAAGCACATGTTTTTACATAAAGTGTTGAAAATATATGAAAAAGGAGGCATCAATGATTATGCAAATGAAATGGCTCGCAATGCTGACGCTTCTCACGGTTATGGCGGCTTGTTCCCCAGAAAAACCGGTACCGGAAGGAAATAAAAAAGACAGCATCGTTCCGACAGAAATTCATGAATCCGACAGAAATGCCATTGAAACGATGAACAGCCAAATAAGAAAATTTCAAGTTCGTCATCATGTAGAAGGAAACAACGTTTATGAAGAATGCTATGTGCCTGATTTTACATTTAACGGTGAACGGAACACGAAAAAAGAAGGAGAAGGTCATATCGTATTATATATTGATGGAAAGAAAAAAAGTGATATTTATTCTGCTGCATTTATTATAAAAGGATTGTCTAAAGGGCGGCACACAATCAACCTGGAATTAGTATATAATGATTCAACCAGCTATCAATTGAAAAAAGAATGGATTGTAAATATATGAGAAACGCAGGCGTTGTAAATAAGATGATGTTCGTGCTACAATCAATATTGGAGGTGTGATCTTAATGGTTACGTCAATGGAAAGCGTTCTGCTTTTAGATGAAGCGGAAGCTTTAGCAAAAATGATAACAGAATCAGAACTTGCGATCGAATATCGGCGTTCATTATATAATTTGCAAAATGATCAAGAAGCTCAAACAATCATTCAAAAATTTGTCAAAATAAAAGAGCAATACGAGGATGTCATGAGATTTGGCAAATATCATCCTGATTATAATCGAATTAAAAGCGAAATGAGGGAAATTAAAAGAGAACTTGATTTAAATGATAAAGTCGCTGCATTTAAAAAAGCGGAAAAAGAAATTCAAAAACTTCTCGATGAAATCAGCATGTATATCGGACGAGCTGTTTCAACAGCCATTAAAGTTCCGACTGGAAACCCTTATTTTGAAATGATGCCTAGCTGTGGATGCGCATCAGGCGGAGCATGCGGCTGTTCAGCTTAAACGGGTTTAGAAGCAAAGGAAAAGGAGAATCGGGATGTTTGAAAAAAGACAGGGAATTATTGTTTGGCTGCATTCTTTAAAATATGTAAAAAGTTTGCGGAAATTTGGAAACATTCATTATGTTTCAAAAAAAATGAAATATGTTGTCCTTTATTGTGATAGAGAACAAATAGACGAAATAATGGACACCATTGCATCATTTTCTTTCGTAAAAAGGGTCGAACCTTCTTACAGACCGCTTTTAAAAATTGAATTTGAATCAAAAGTGGATAAAGCAAAAGAATATGATTATAAAATTGGATTATAAATAGGACAGCCGAGAATTTAGGCTGTCCTACTATTGTAAAGAAGGTATGTATCGGTTCATCCGCAATATGCCGATTAAATGCTGGTAATACAATTCAACATCAGAAAATTGGTCTGAAGGCTTTACAACAAGCTCGATCAGCTCATGACCATATGCTTCGGCAGCCTGTTGAAAAAGTTCAAATCGTTTGTTCGTTTTTTTCTGCGGATTTGGGATCCCTTCCCGGCAAATATAAAGAGGCTGGAAATCACCTATCTCCGTCGGTTTTAACACAATGACGAACGAACAAACCTCTTTTCCATTTTTTACTGTATAAAGGACTAGAAAGTGCGAAATCCGGTCTTGATTTCTTTTTGCGATTTCCAATAATTCGTATATATCTGAATATCCTTCTCCTAGTTCAATAAATCGCTGGATCATTTTTATCCTTCCTCCAATGGGTATTTGGTTGCTAAATTCATAAGCTAAATGTATTGCGCTTTTGTCCGTAAATAAATGTATCATGAAAATGGAAGAATTGAAAGAATAAAAAAAAGCCTGCAGATTGGATCTGCAGGATCCTTCCTAGCTTTGAAGCAAAATCTTCAAAGCAGAAGGGAAAGGGAGAGGAGAAACCGGAGGAAGAACTTATGGGGAAACGTAAGTCTTCTCCGCGGTTGGCAACAACACCATCACAACTGATGTTGTCACTTTCATTATGGTCAATTGGCAAAAAATTATACTCGTTTCTGCAAAAAAACAGCTGTCAAATTTAATTGATGATCTTACATTTTCTATGTTAATATTATTCCGAGCCAAAAGGAATTTTGTCAAGTTGTGGTGAATGGTATGAGAGTGGTTTCCGGTGCATTAAAAGGACGAGCATTAAAATCGGTTCCTGGAAAGACGACAAGACCGACGACAGATAAAGTAAAAGAAGCAATATTTAACATGATCGGACCATATTTTGAAGGGGGACTTGCTTTAGATTTGTTTGCCGGCAGCGGCAGTCTTGGAATAGAAGCTTTATCAAGAGGGATAGAATGCTCTATTTTTATTGATAAAGATATGAAAGCGATTCAAACGATTCGAGAGAATTTAGAAAATTTAAAGTTAAACGACTGTTCTGAAGTATATCGCACCAGCGCTGATCAAGCGTTAAAAGCTGTCAGCAAACGCGGGCTGAAGTTTCGGATCATATTTCTGGATCCGCCTTATAAAAAACAAAAATTAGAATCTATTCTAAAGGTAATTCATGAGCAGTCTTTATTGTCAACGGATGGTGTCGTTGTGTGCGAGCATAGCTATGAAGTAACATTGCCAGACCAAGTTTTATCACTTGCAAAAACGAAGTCTGAGAGATATGGTATAACAAGTGTATCTTTGTATCAAAATGTTTGAAGTCGGATGGGGGTATTTATTTTGGCAAGCATTGCAGTCTGTCCGGGAAGCTTTGATCCCGTTACATATGGACATTTAGACATCATAAAGCGGGGGGCAAATGTATTTGAAAAAGTGTATGTTTGCGTTTTAAACAATTCTTCAAAAAAGCCGCTATTTACTGTAGAAGAAAGATGTGAGCTGCTGAGAAAGGTAACGGGCAACTTACCGAACGTATACATTGAATCCTTTCAAGGGCTGCTCGTTGATTATGCGAGAAGCAAAAATGCGAACGCTATATTGAGAGGCCTTCGGGCTGTTTCTGATTTTGAATATGAAATGCAAATCACTTCAGTGAACAGAGTGCTGGATGAAAATATAGAAACTTTTTTTATGATGACAAACAATCAGTATTCGTTTTTAAGTTCAAGTATTGTTAAAGAAGTCGCTAAATACGGCGGAAAAGTTTCTGAGCTTGTACCGTATGAAGTGGAAGAAGCATTAAAGAAAAAATATGAGCATATGTATAAAAAATAATTTTTTGAGGTTCGGAAAATTTTGGTTTCCGAACCTTTTCTTATGTGCCACTTTTATTTCTTAAACGAAAGTAGTAAATCAAAATATACACAATGAGCGTGCAAATCGTGATAACGGGGCCGACTTTGGAAAGGAGCAGCCAATACTCCGTGAGAAAGCTTGGCGTTTTTTCAAATATAAATGCCGGTGCATAACCTTCATTCTTTGACAATAGATCGATATATAAAGGCTTGAATAAGATCAAAGCAGAAAGGCTTGAAAAAATCCCTTGCATAATGCGGGCGAAGAAAAAAGGCTTAAAGCGGATGTCTGTTTCTGCTAAAATGCTTGCCACTTGTGCTTGAACGGAGAAGCCGCTGAATGCCAATATAAAGCTTGTGATGATCACCTTATCCAGCATGGCGGCTTGTGCCTGGCTTGTAAGCTGGCTGCCTAATGTTATTTCAAACAGTCCGGAAAAAAACGGAACGGAAAGCTCAGTCGGTATATGAACAAGAATAAACAAAGACGATATGAAAGTTGCTGCTATGTCCGCCACATGAACGATGCTTAAAATTTGATTTAATACCGAAAACAAAATGATAAAGCCCCCGATTACGAGCAGCGTTTGGACAGAATTGAGAACGGCATCCCCGAGCATTTTTCCAAGAGGTTTTTCATTTTGCATTCTCATTTCGTGCATAAGCTGAAACGCTTTTTTAAATGATGGCTTCGAATGTACTGTTTCTTTTTGCGGCTTTTTTTCATCTTTTCCCCAAAATCTCATCGTTAGCCCGACGAAAACATTTCCTAAATAATGCGAAACGGCCAGCAGCAATCCGAGATTTTTATCTTGAAAAAAACCTATTGACACAGCTCCGAAAATAAATAGCGGATTTGAAGAGTTGGAAAAAGACACAAGCCTTTCCGCTTCATGTCTTGAGATCTGGTTTTCTTGTCTTAATCTTGCAGTTAATTTTGCCCCGGCGGGGAATCCGGAAGCCATCCCCATTGCCCAAACGAATCCCCCTGCTCCTGGAACTTTAAAAACGGGCCGCATAAGCGGTTCTAAAAACACACCGATAAAACGGACCACACCGATTGATATAAGAATTTCCGAGACAATAAAAAAAGGCAGCAAGGAAGGAAAAACAATGTTCCACCACATATGTAATCCCCGTTTTGATGCCTCAAGTGAGGCGTCAGGAAAAAAAATAATCGCGCAGGTGATAAAGAAAATAACGGTTGCGTATAAAGCAGTTTTAATTTTTGCCTCTTTCAATTGTTATGCCCCCTATTGAAAACTGCACACGTATAAGCTGACATGATAGAATGAATAAGAGGTTTTCGTACAACCTATAATTCAATATACGTGAATAGGGTGGCATTTTAGACCATATGATGAATAACAAATTCATGAAAGGGGGCTCCGTTTATGCCGAAACATCCAACAATTGGTGTGGCGTTAGGTTCCGGGGGAGCTAGAGGCTTTGCTCATCTGGGTGTTTTGAAAGTGTTGAAGCAGCATGAAATACCGATTGATATGATTTCCGGTTCGAGCATGGGGGCCCTTGTAGGAAGCTTTTATGCCTCAGGTTTAACTGTTGAACAAATGTATAAATTGGCGGCAGCATTTAAACGAAAATATTTTATCGATGTGACCGTTCCAAAAATGGGGTTTATTCAAGGAGACCGCATTAAACAGTTAATTCGAATTTTTACCCGAAATCAAAATATAGAAGATTTGCCGATTCCTTTAGCGGTCGTTGCAACCGATTTAAATGAAGGGAAAAAAGTTGTTTTTCGAAAAGGTCCTGTTGCGGATGCCGTTCGGGCAAGCATTTCGATTCCGGGAATTTTTGTTCCTTTTTCTTATAACGGCTCGTTATTAGTTGACGGAGGAGTGATTGAACGGGTTCCCGTTTCAGCGGTGAAAGAAATGGGGGCTGATATCGTAATAGCGGTCGATGTATCACATGTCAAAAAAGAAGCTCGCATTCAGTCCATTTTTGATGTCATTATGCGGAGTTTAGACATTATGCAAAATGAGTTAGCGCAGCATCGAATAACATCAGATGTAGTGATCTGCCCGCGTGTTGAACATTTTCACAGCGGAGCGTTTACGAAAATTGATGAAATTATTAAACTCGGTGAAGAGGAAGCAACGAAACATATTGATGAGATCAAGAATAAGATCAACCAATGGAAGGAGACCAATCATGAAAAGTAAACGCATTATTATTTCTCTTATCATCAGCATCATTGTCGCACTCTCCGGTTCCTTCATCAAGCTCCCTTATTATATTACAAAACCGGGATTGGTCAATGATTTATCCAATATGATTCATGTTGAAAACGGATATAAGGAAGAGGGCAGCTTTTCGTTAACAACAGTCCGTTTCGGGAGAGCAACATTATTTACGTATTTATGGGCGAAAATGCAGAATGATTATGAGATTATGCCGATTCAACATGTCCGCCAAGAAGACGAATCTGATGAGGAATATATAAAACGTCAAATACATATAATGGAAGCTTCACAAAAAGCTGCGATTACCATCGCCTATAAAGAAGCCGGCAAAAAAATTACTATTCAAAATAATGGCGTTACAGTATTGGAGGTTATGAAAGAAGTACCGGCAAGGGAAAAATTAAAAGTTGGCGACCGAATCGTCGAAGCCGATGGAATGAAAATAAAAACTTCCGAGCAATTTACTGATTATTTAAAAGGGAAGAAAAAGGGCGATCATATATCACTAAAAATAAACAGAGATGGAAAAATAATTGAAACATCAGTAGAACTTGTCCAAATTCCTGGTTATCCTAATAAAACGGGTCTCGGTGTTGGCGTCGTGACGGATAAAAAATTGACGACTTCACCAGGTATTACTATCAATACAAAAGACATCGGCGGTCCTTCAGCAGGTCTGATGATGGCTCTTGAAATTTACGATCAGCTGACGGAAACGGATTTAACAAAAGGATTAGAAATTGCTGGAACAGGAACGATTAATGAAAAAGGGGAGATAGGTCCGATCGGCGGCATTTCACAAAAAGTGATAGCAGCAGACCGTGCTGGGATTGATATATTTTTTGCCCCTAACGAAAACGGCAAGAGAGGCTCCGATTATGAAGAAGCGCTGAAGACACGAGACTCCATTCATTCTGATATGAAAATCATACCGGTGGATACATTTGATGATGCCGTCCATTATTTAGAAACAATGAGGACTTCCGGTTAAGGAAGCCCGTAACGTATAGGAGGCATTGTATACTCGAGCTTCATAAACTCGGTTGCGGCAGGTTCGTTGAGGATGAGCGCATAAACATTTGTCGCTCTGAGATCCATTTCCAATACATCTGAAGAATAGGACGAAACTTTAGAAATAAGCGGCAGCTCCAACTGTTTTTTAACAGCTTGCAAATAGCTTTGCCCCCGCCCTGACATTCCAAGCAAACGAATATATGGGGCTTTTTTCGTTTTTAATATGCTCGCCATTTCTTCTTTTTTCGTATTGGTCAAAAGATAGGTGCATAATCTTTGCAATCTTGTCCATGTGTATCTTTTCGTTTTCAAGAGAGATAGAAACTGGTGGAATGATGCGGCCTTTTTAATATGGTGAACAACGCGGTGTTCCAAGCCTTCGTCCATTTCATATATTTCTTTTAATTCTGTTAAAGTTTTGGACAATATAGAATATTTTAAAAATGGAAAGTAAAGCTCCCAATCGTGAAAGGCTGAATAAGTTTGTTTATAATTCAGTAAAATGCGAAACGAACTTTCCGGAACATAATGTTTCATGGAAGACAAGTTTTGTTCATGAACAATGTTTTTTCGGATGCTTGTTGCGCTGGCAATGCTCGGGTGATGGTATGATTCATCATGGTAGCCGGCGCCAATTCTCTCGATTGTAAGAGGCTTCATCGAGCTTTTTTGTTGAACAATGGCTTTGACATATTGAAATCCTAATATATTGTTCGGTTTGCTTAAATCTAATAGCGTTTTTTCTCCGGAAGCAATTTTTTGAAAAGCAATGGAAACGGCCTTTGGATAACTGTTGCCTTTCGAAAGCGCTGTTTTCAAAAGATGAACGAAATCATCGCTTCTTTTTTCCAGCAGTTCATATGTTTCAAGAAAAGCGTCAATTTTTCCGACCTCGCTTCCGAAACATAGTGAATCACAGCCAAGCGCATCTAAAATCGACACGGCGCCGCTGGCGAAAATTTCTGCGCTTTGCGTTGAAAAGGCAAACGGAAGTTCAAAAACTAAATCTGCGCCGCCTGCTAGAGCCATTTCTGTTCTCGCCCATTTTGAGACGAGTGCCGGCTCTCCCCTTTGCAAGAAATGACCGCTCATCACTGCAATGACAATATCAGCATTTGCTTTCTTCTTTGATTCGGCTAGATGGTGTAAATGACCGTTATGAAATGGGTTATATTCTACAACAATTCCGACCGCCTTCAACTCCATCACCTTCTTTTTCAATTCATCAATATATTTGTGCAATAATGCCTATATTATAGTGTAAAGGAAAAATATTGACAAATACTTATTTGAAAGCTATAATAACCTTTGTTGTCTTGAGGTGATATATGTTGAAATGGTCTGTTCATCAATTGTATAAACTGCAGAAAAAAGGCTTACAAATCAATGAAGATGTCGATCTATATGATCTTGTCCAAAATCATCCTGATTTGCGGGAGATAACTCCTGTTCATGTTCAAGGACATGCAGATATAAGCTCTATGAAAGTCATCTTTCATTTAACAATTACTGGCGAAATGACGCTTCCTTGCGCAAGAACACTTGTTGATGTTAAATATCCATTTGAAATCCGCACATCGGAAACGTTTTTGTTTAGCTCCGACGAGTATGAAACGAGTGAGCAAACACATGTTGTTCAAGGAGAAGTCATTGATTTAATGCCAATCATTCATGAGCTTGTCCTTTTAGAAATTCCGCTTCAAGTGTTTAGTGATGAAGAGGAAAACAAGCAGGAAGCAGCACCTCAAGAAGGGAAGTTTTGGAAGTTAATAAAAGAGGAAGAACAACAAAACAAAATTGACCCAAGATTAGCTAGCTTAGCTAAGTTATTGGATAAGAAAGAAAATGATTCTTAAAGCATTGCTCTGTAAGGAGGTGGGAAAAATGGCAGTACCTTTTAGAAGAACATCCAAAACGAAAAAAAGATTGCGCCGTACACATTTTAAATTACAAGTTCCAGGTATGGTAGAATGTCCAAACTGCGGAGAAATGAAGCTGGCGCACCGCGTATGCAAATCTTGCGGAACATACAAAGGCAGAGAAGTAGTAAACAAATAATGAAAAGTGACCATACCCATGTCAAGTAGACAATTTAGCTGCGGCCTTTTCTCGATATTCAGTCGGGGAAAGGCCGTTACATTTTGTGAAAGCAAATGCGGCTTAAGATCTGCTTGAACGGCTTGATCGTTTTTGGACTTTCTGTATTAAAGCGCGAGAAAAAGCTTTTCAATACATACATATTTTTTCTCCTGGCACAGAGGCTTCCTTGAATCTTTGAAAATTTCTTATCCATTCTGCAATCTGTGCATCCTCTTTATTCCTAAGGCTCCATGAAGCTGCCGAGAAAACGATCCTTCCTCTAATGTTAAGCGAACGACTTCACGAATATGAGTAGAAGATTTGTCCTTTTAGCATAAATCTCCTCCAAGCTAGCCTCTAAAAAATATCCTCTTTTTTGACAGCCAGCCTGCTGGCGGAATGGGAAAAGATGTGAAGAAAATGTCGAATGCCGTATTAGAACAACCGCTTCTTCCAAATTTACTAATGCATCTCTCAATTCTCCCTCGATTTTCAAAAAAAACTTTTTAGGAAGCAGAAGAAATGTCAATGAAAGAAGCACATTCTTTTTCCTTTCAACTAAAACTGTGCTTCTATCGTTTCTATTACAGGCATATATATTATTAAAAATTGCATGAAATAGTTGAGATGAGGCAAAAAGCTCGCATCACAAAATTTAGAAAAGAGAATGGAAGCAACAATTGATTTGTTACATCTCATTCTATTTTTAAAAAATCATTTTTAAGAAAAAGTCAAATCAAAACGGAGGGATGAACAAATGGCGGTGACACGGCAAGATGCATGGACAGAGGATGAAGATCTGCTCTTGAAAGAAATTGTTTTGCAGCATATTCGCGAAGGCGGAACACAACTAAAGGCTTTTGAGATCGTTGCGGAGAAACTTTCAAGAACGGCTGCTGCATGCGGTTTTCGCTGGAATTCATATTTGCGAAAAAAATATGAAACAGACATTGAACTTGCGAAACAGGAACGTAAAAAATTTAGACAGCAAAAAGAGAAGAAAATTTCCGAAAAAAAGCTGCTTCATTATGAGGAAGCAGGTGGAAGATCGGAAATCACTATCGATGATGTGATTGCTTTTTTAAAGTCTACACAGCACCAATCGGTGAACAATCGGTTGGAAGAAGAAAATAAAAGCTTGCGTGAAAAAATCTCTTTTCTAGAACAAAAAGTAGAAGAATTTAAAAACGAAAATGAACAATTACATGAACAATTGAAAAAGATTGAAAATGAATTTTACGCTTTTATTAAAATGATGGAAAAAGTGAGGGAACGAGCAGGATTGAAAGAAGAGGCGGAGGAAGAAAAAATGAAACATAAAAAAAGACCGTTTCAGTTCGGTCAGGAATGAAAAAAGGGAGATTCTAAAAATAGATGAAACCGACAAAGCGTGCCGGTTTCATCAACTATCGACTTCTGACTTTGAAAAAGACGCTGGCAGCGTCTTTTTTTAATGAGCGCCCTTTTCTTTGACAGTGACACCGTTAGGATACCAAACGAGAGGATTTTCTCCACGATCTCGTTTCATATCATACTTTACAGGGACAAAGCCCATCTTTTCCCAAAAGCCAGCCGATTTCATACGCGGATTTGTTTTTATAGGCAAGCCGAACGATTTGGCAAAATCTACTAGCGCTTTTCCATACCCTTTTCTTTGGTATTCAGGAAGCACTTCCAATTTCCATAACTCAAGATAGTCCTGTTTTGGCTCAAAATATTGATCGTATTTTTTATCCACCCGATATAAACTCATCCGGGCAATTAATTTGTCTCCGTAGTAAATCCCGTAAAAGGGCGAATCGCTGTTATTTTCGATAATATTTGCTTCTAAATCCTCCAGCATGGATAATTCTTGTAAACCGTATTCTTTAAATTTTTTAAATTCCTCTAAAGTTTTATAATTGACTAATAATTTTTCCACTTTTACCATGGCGAATCTCCCCCAATTGCCGCTATAATGATAGACGCCTTTTCACTCACATTATACTAAACATAAAGAGAAAATAACATTGAAAAAATAATAAAAAAGCAAATATAATCAAATTTTTAATTATATTCAGGAAAAAGAAGAATTTTTAGTTTTTGTTTGTTATGATACATATGAGAGAGGTGGAGAACTTGAAGATCGGTGTAATTGGCGGAGGAGCTGTAGGCTTGTTAATATCGGCATACCTTAGCCGAAAACATGACATTACCCTTTATACAAAGACGGAAGAGCAGGCAATTTCGGTAAGGACAGAAGGGATACATGTCATAGGCCCGAACCCTTGGACTGCATATGTAAAATCACGTGAAGATGTATTATATAATGAAGAATTATTAATTATTGCTGTCAAGCAATATAGTCTGCCGTCATTATTTGGAAATCTAAAGCAATTGCCGCCGAAAAAGATTGTATTTGTTCAAAACGGCATAACTCATATCGGCAGAATGAAAGAGCTTGCCCAACATGAATTGTATATAGGTGTTGTAGAGCACGGCGCCTTAAAAAAATCCCCCAATACCGTTCACCATACTGGTATTGGGAAAATTCGCATCAGCCCGTATGACGGCGGTGGGGCGCGGGAATTTATTGATCAGTTAAATACGTCTGATCCTTTATTTTTGATACAATATGAAGAGGATTGGGAGTCGGTTGTATTGAAAAAATTGGCCGCCAATGCAGTTATTAATCCATTAACTGCCTTATTTCGAATGCCGAATGGCCACATCGTCAGCAATCCTTATGTTGCAAAGCTTGCCAAAAAGCTATTTCACGAAGTATGTGATGTTCTTGAAATAAATGATAAGGATGATTTATGGGAATATATTGAAAGTATTGCAATAAAGACAAAAAACAATCGTTCATCAATGCTGTCGGATATTGAACATCATAAAAAAACAGAAATTGATTCAATATTAGGGGATCTCATTCAAAAAGGGGAAGAAAAGGGTGCTCATACTTGTACAATGGAATTTTTGTACAATGCGATTAAAGGGTTGGAAAACCGGGAGGAACGTTGATGGGAATTGTTATAGGAATCATCGCTTTTTTTGTGACGTTTCCATTGGCCGCGTGGCTGCTGTTTTTGGTTCTTTTTCGTGTTTTATTAAAGAGTAAGAAAAAATCTTTCCTTTTGAGCGTGGATGTGGCTGCTGTATTTTTTGCCGTTTCATTTTGGATCAAGCTTTCTGTTATTTGGCATCATCAATCGTTTTTATGGCTGCTTTGTTTATATTTGCTGCTTTTTTTGGCGACAGCTGGACTTCAATTCGTATTCACTGACGAGATCAAATGGATGAAAGCATTGAAAATGATGTGGAGAAGCTCTTTTTTAATATTTTTTCTGCTGTCTGAGAGCATGGCGATCATCGGGGTGTTTATGTACACAATGAATCAAATGTGAATAAAAAAAAGCAAATTTTTTTTGTTTGAAAATATTACATGCTATACTCTTGTCGGGGTAATGATAATGAACGAAGAAAGGAAGTTAATAGATATGGAGGCGTTTGAACTCTTCCTTCCTCAATCCAATCCTTTTGTGAACAATTATATAAATCGGCGATTAGAGGTTGAAAAATATTTTGATTATGATCCATTTCAAGAAGATGTATTTCAAAAAAGATATGACGATATTTTATCAAGGACTTATAAGAGGGATGAGCTGGCGGATGTTTTAATCCAATATCATAAGCGGCTGAACGCAACAGAACAGATAATGGAGAATATTTTAAAATTAAAAAATCCGAATAGTGTCGTCGTTGTGGGCGGTCAGCAAGCTGGACTCTTAACAGGACCTTTATATACAATACATAAAATCATTTCCATATTGGCATTGGCGAAAGAGCAAGAGAAAAAGCTGAACATACCTGTTGTTCCCGTTTTTTGGATCGCGGGGGAGGATCATGACTTTGACGAAATTAATCATCTCTATGTGGCAGACAGAGGGCGTTTGAAAAAGAAAACGATCATGCAAACACAACGAAAAAAAACAATGATATCGGAGTTATCAATTGATAAAAACGCTTGTCGCATTTGGCTGGAAGAAGTTTTTGCGGCATTTGGCGAAACGAAATATACGAAACATTTGCTTGCTTCTTTGTATCATGAGCTTGACCAATCTGCCACTTATGTTGAATTTTTTGAACGATTACTCATCTCCATGTTCGGAGATGAAGGAATTGTACTCATCAACTCTGGATCAAAAGAATTGCGGGAATTGGAAAAATCTTATTTCGAACAAATGCTCATGGCAACTGACAGCATTTATCATCAAGTCGTCAAGCAGCAGCAAATTTTAAAAGAAGAAGGATATCCATATCAAGCAATTACAATGAGAGAAAACTGCGCCAATCTGTTTTATCAAATAGAAGATGAGCGCTATTTGCTCATAGAAAAAGAGAAGAATCTGTTTTCGATCCCTGAAATCAATTGGACGTCTTCGTTGTCTGATCTTTTAGAAGAAGTCAGAATGAATCCATGGAAGTTCAGCAATAATGTAGTGACAAGACCGGTCATGCAGGAATATTTGCTTCCGACTTTGGCTTTTATCGCCGGACCAGGAGAAATTGCGTATTGGGCAGAATTAAAAGAGGTATTTCATTTATTCTCGATGAATGTGCCGCCAGTTATTCCGAGAATTCATTTGACGATTTTAGAAAGAAACATAGAGTCGGACTTGCTAGAATTGGACCTGCCGTTGGAAGAGGTTCTTAAGCAGGGGGTTGAACCGTTAAAACATAGGTGGTTTAAACAAAAGGAGCCTTTTGATGTCAGCGCATATGTGTCGAAAGCAAAAGAAGAGATTGAGGACATTCATCGGTCATTGCGAGAAAAAATAGAGGATTTCGACCAAAGCTTAGCGCCCGTATTGCGGAAAAACGCACAATTTATCGAACAGCAGATAGATTTTGTGGAAAGGATCGTTCAAAAAAAGGTACATGCAAAATATGAAGCAGAGCTGCAAAAGTTCAGGCGTATTGAGTATTCACTGAAACCGAATAATCAATGGCAAGAAAGAGTATGGAATATTTATTACTATTTAAACAAATATGGGCCGAATTTTGTAAAAGATTTGCAGCAGTTGACATATACTTTCAATGGAAAACATAAAATTGTCAAATTATAAAACTATTTTTTGAAAAATCCTGTGTCATACAGGGTTTTTTTTTATGTCCATTAATAGTACAATAAATTTGTGGTGAAAAGTGGGGGGAAGTGGTGGAAAAGAAATGAAAGTGGGGCCAACGTGATGTTTATGGGAGAATACCAACATACGATCGATTCAAAAGGAAGATTGATCGTACCCGCAAAATTCAGGGAAGGCCTTGGCGAGAAGTTTGTTCTCACGAGAGGTCTTGATCAATGCTTGTTTGGATATCCCCTCAGCGAATGGAAAGTGATTGAAGAGAAACTGAAAGCTCTCCCATTAACAAAAAAAGATGCCCGAGCTTTTACACGATTTTTCTTTTCCGGCGCTATTGAATGTGAAATGGACAAGCAAGGACGGATTAACATTGCGGCTCCACTTCTTGCTTACGCAAAATTGGAAAAAGAATGCGTCGTCATCGGCGTTTCCAGTCGGATAGAAATTTGGAGCAAACAAAATTGGGAGCAATACGTGGCTGAACAAGAAGAATCATTTGAAGAAATTGCAGAAAACATGATTGATTTTGATATTTGATGTTCATCCTATCCATAATCAAAACTTCTTCCGTTGGAAACGAGGTGCTGGATATTGTTTGTACATAAGACAGTTTTGCTGGATGAAGCGATTGAAGGTTTACGAATAAAAGAGGACGGAATTTATGTTGATTGCACATTAGGAGGGGCAGGCCATAGCGAACAAATTGCTAAAAGGCTGACAACTGGACATTTATACGCCTTTGACCAAGATGAAGCTGCAATTGCTTTTGCGAAGGAAAAACTCGAGCCCTTCCAAGATAAAGTAACCATCATCAAAAGCAATTTTAAACATTTAAAAGAAGAGCTTTTCTCTAGGGGTATTCATAAAGTAGACGGGATTTTGTTTGATTTGGGAGTATCTTCGCCTCAGCTGGACACACCGGAACGAGGCTTCAGCTATCAATATGACGCTCCTCTTGATATGAGAATGGATCAAAACCAAGAGCTTTCCGCTTTTACCATTGTCAACACCTGGCCCTATGAAAAGCTTGTAAAAATTTTTTTTCAATACGGAGAAGAAAAATTTTCAAAGCAAATAGCTCGAAAAATTGAACTTGCCCGCAAAAAAAAGACCATTCAAACAACTGGCGAGCTGACGGAAATTATAAAAGAGGCAATTCCTTCCGCCGCTAGAAGAAAAGGTGGGCATCCTGCCAAACGCATCTTTCAAGCAATTAGAATTGCCGTCAATGACGAGCTTTCCGCTTTTGAAAGCGCGGTTAGTCAGGCAATTGAACTGTTAGCTCCAGAAGGGCGGATATGTGTTATTACGTTCCATTCTTTAGAAGATCGAATTTGCAAACTGGCGTTTAGAAAAGCTGCCAGCCAAGCAGAAATTCCGCGCAACATACCGATAATTCCCAACGAAATGCTGCCAGAAATCAAAATTATAACAAAAAAACCGATCGTGCCGTCGGAAAATGAAATTGAAGAAAATCGAAGGGCGAGATCCGCTAAACTTCGTATAGCAGAAAAGATTAAAAAATAGGAGGTTTTCTATGAGCAATTTAGCTGTCAAAATTCAAGAAAGGCGACAAGAAGAAAAGAAGCATGCAAAACAAACCCTCGTTGTTAAACGAAAAAGATCCTCCATTACATTAGGCGAGAAACTGTTATTTGTTGTTTTTTTATTTTTGATGCTGGTATGCTCCATTTGGATTATCTCAAATAGTGTGAAATTGTATCAAGCAAATATAGAAATGCAGAAAATCGAAGCTGAAATTGAAAATCAGGAAAAAATCAACAGTGATTTAAACCTTCAGGTCGATGAATTGAAAAGACCTGAAAGAATTTATAAAATTGCTAAAGACTTAGGCTTCACATTAGATCCAAGCAAAGTAAAAGGCATACAGGACTGATTGGGATGAAGAAAAGCAAAAATATGAATCGGGGAGCAGCAATATTATCCGTAATATTTGTTCTGCTCTTTTTTATCTTATTTGGGAGGTTTTTCTACATTCAAGCGACAGGAACTGTCGATGGTCAAGTGCTAGCTGTTAAGGCAAAAGAAAAATATGAAAAAAAGCGCATGCTTGAAGCCCGCCGCGGCCAAATATTGGATCAAAAAGGAAACGTGCTCGCTGAAGATACTGTTACCTATACATTAGTAGCTGTATTGGATGAAAAAATGACAACGGATCCCGACCATCCGAATCATGTTGTCGATCCTGAAGAAACGGCAGAAAAATTAGCTCCCATTCTTGGAATGAAACAGAAAGAAATCGAAACTATTTTGAAAAAAGACAAGTTTCAGGTCGAATTCGGAGAAAAAGGAAGAAACATCAGCTTTGCGAAAAAACAGCAAATTGAAAAGCTTAAATTGCCCGGCATCGGTTTTATTCGCGATACAAAACGTTTTTATCCAAACGGAAAATTTGCATCATATGTGATTGGCTACGCCAAGCGAGATGAAAAGACGGGAAAAACAACCGGGCAGCTGGGGATAGAAAAAAGCTTAGATAAATATTTGCAGGAAACAGACGGATATGTGATATATGAAAGCGACCGAAGCGGCTACAAGCTGCCGGGCAGCAAAGACAAAATTGTTACGCCGAATAACGGAGCCGACGTTTATTTAACAATTGACCAAAAAATTCAAACGTTTTTGGAAGATGCGTTAAATGAAGCTGAAAAACAATATCAGCCGACGAAAATGATCGGAATTGTCGCAGACCCAAAAACGGGGAAAATTTTAGCGATGTCTCAGCGGCCAAGCTTTGATCCAAACGAGCGTGATATTCAAAATTTTTACAATGACGCTGTTTCTTACCGTTTTGAGCCTGGTTCGACAATGAAAATTTTTACATTAGCTGCTGCGGTTAATGAAGGGGTTTATAACGGCAACGAAAAATATAAGTCCGGGATGTATAAAGTAAAAGGCGCAAGTCCTATATACGATCATAACAATGTCGGATGGGGCACCATTACGTTTGATGAAGCTGTTCAGCGGTCATCCAATGTCGGTTTTGCCATATTAGCGCATAAAAAGATTGGGCTTGAGCGGTTTTATCAATATTTAAATCGTTTTGGGTTTTTAGAAAAAACGGGTATTGATTTGCCGAACGAAGAGAACAGCAAATTAAATTACAAATGGGAGAGGGATAAAATTTCGACTGCATTTGGACAAGCGTCAGCTTTCACACCAATCCAGCTCGTACAAGCTGCAACAGCTATTGCCAACGATGGGAAGATGATGAAGCCTTATGTCATCGATAAAATTGTAGACCCTGACACAAATCGAGTGCTAAAGAAGACGGAACCATCGGTAGAAGGCGAACCAATCACAAAAGAAACTGCTGCGAAAACGCTTGATATTTTAGAAACTGTTGTGACATCTGAACATGGAACAGGGAAACCTTTTCAAATACCGGAGTACCACATCGCCGGGAAGACTGGGACAGCTCAAATAGCAGGAGAAGGAGGACGTTATTTAACGGGTCGGGAAAATTATGTATTTTCCTTTTTAGGAATGGCTCCAAAAGAAAATCCAGAGCTCATTGTCTACGTTGCTGTTCAGCAGCCGAAGTTGAAGCCGACAGAAACCGGTTCAGCTCCTGTTTCCATGATTTTTAAATCAGTGATGAAAAATAGTCTTGAATATTTAAAAATTGAACCGACAACTGCTGCTGCGAAGGAAGAAAAAAATGTTAAAAATGAAAAAGAAGTCGGAGTTTCACTGCCTGAATATAAAGGCCAGCAGGTTCAACAAGCCGTTCAACAGCTCGAAAAACAGCAAATTCAACCAATTGTTCTAGGCGGCGGAGCCACCGTCACCTCCCAATATCCAAGCGCGACTTCACGGGTGATCCAAAGAGAAAAAGTGTTTCTTCTAACGGACGGAGCTGTGAAAATGCCGAACATTTCCGGATGGTCGTTGCGGGATGTGATGAAGCTGTGTTCCATCATGGAGCTTGAGCTGAAATATGAAGGAAGCGGATATGTTAACGCACAAAATATTAAACCAGGCACTGAAATTAGAAAAGGAGATCAATTAACTATTAAATTAAAAAAGCCTAAGTAGTACCACAATAGGAGCCCGCTTTTAAAAAAAATGTATCTGGGAACGGTTTGGCAAGCGGGCGCCTGCTTCCGCTTGAAGCTTGTTCTATATTAAATGGACGAGGCATATATTTTGATAGCGAACCTACATGAGGGGAGTTATCATATATATGCGCGTTTCAAATGTAACAGTAAGAAAACGGCTCGTTTTCGTTCTATTGGCAGGTTTTTTGATTTTCGCCGTGATCGAAGTAAGACTAGGATATGTCCAATTTGTGTTAGGCGGGCAATTAACTTCTCTTGCCAAGGATTTATGGAGCAGAAATATCCCTTTTGAACCAAAGCGGGGAGAAATCGTGGACAGAAATGGGGAGAAGCTTGCGACAAATGTCAGTGCTCCGAGCGTTTTTATCATTCCCCGTCAGGTCGAAAATCCAGCTGAAACGGCTCAAAAGCTTGCTTCTGTCTTAAATATGCCGACGGAAAAAGCTTATCAATACGTAACGAAAAAAGAAATGATTGTCCGTGTTCATCCTGAAGGGCGGAAAATATCTGACGAAAAAGCGCAAGAAATACGCAGTTTAAATTTAAAAGGCGTTTACATTGCCGAAGATTCTAAAAGATATTATCCGTTTAACAGCCTTTTAGCGCACGTTTTGGGCTTTACAGGGATAGACAATCAAGGGCTAAGCGGACTTGAATTATATTATGATCGGCAATTGAAAGGCCAAAAAGGATATGTTAAATTTTATTCTGATGCTAAAGGAAAAAGAATGCCAAATGAAGTGGAGGAATATATGCCTCCTGTGGACGGCTTGAATTTAAAGTTGACGATTGATGCAAAAATTCAATCGATCATCGAAAGGGAATTGGACATTGCCGAATCGAAATACAATCCGGACGGAATAATTGCCATTGCCATGAATCCGAACAACGGAGAAATTTTAGGCATGGCATCAAGACCGACATTTGATCCGACAAAATATCAGCATGTCGATCCGAAAGTTTATAACCGAAATTTGCCGATCTGGAGCACGTATGAACCTGGATCAACATTTAAAATTATCACGTTAGCAGCCGCTCTTGAAGAAAAGAAGGTTGATCTTTATAGAGAGCATTTTTACGACCCGGGTTATGTAAAAGTTGCCGGTGCGACATTAAGATGTTGGAAAAAAGGCGGACATGGGGATCAGACGTTTCTTGAAGTTGTTCAAAATTCATGCAACCCGGGATTTGTTGAACTTGGACAAAGGCTGGGAACATCGACTTTGTTTGAATATATTAAAAAATTTGGCTTTGGTGAAAAAACGGGGATTGATTTAGCAGGTGAAGGAAGCGGCATTCTATTTCAAGAAAGTCAGGTTGGACCTGTCGAGCTTGCGACCACAGCGTTCGGCCAAGGGGTCTCTGTAACGCCGATCCAGCAAGTGGCCGCTGTTTCAGCCGCGATCAACGGCGGTGTTTTATATACACCGAATATCGCAAAAGAATGGATTGACCCGGATACGGGAGATGTTGTATCAAGAAAGACTCCTGAGGCGAAAAGACGCGTTATTTCCGAGGAAACATCCAAACAAATTCGCGCTGCTCTTGAAAGTGTTGTTGCAAAAGGTACAGGAAGAGGAGCGTTTGTTGAAGGGTATCGGGTCGGAGGAAAAACGGGGACTGCGCAAAAAGCTGCTCCCGGCGGAGGATATTTGACAAATAATCATATTGTATCGTTTATTGGTTTTGCACCTGCAGACAACCCTCAAATAGTTGTTTATGTCGCCGTTGATAATCCAAAGGGAACGGTGCAATTTGGCGGTGTTGTTGCCGCGCCAATTGTAGGAACAATCATAAAAGACAGTCTCCGACAGCTCGGTGTGAAGCCTAGAACGAAGCAAATGGAAAAAAAGGAAACTTGGCTGGATGAAAAGTTCGTCACAGTACCGGACGTTTTAGGACTCTCAAAACAAGAGCTCGCTGAACAGCTTGTGAATTTAAAACTTGATGTAAACGGCGACGGCAAGGTAGTCGTTCAACAATCGCCAAAAGCAGGCGTAAAGGTAAAAGAAGGATCTACTGTACGAATTTTATTAGGAGACGAGGCGGCAGCAGACGAATAATTTTCTAAAAAAGGGCTTTTTGAAACAACTGCTTTTGAAAAGCCCTTGTCGCTCATTTTAAGCTAAGATAAAATAATGGAGAATGTTTTTTTGAGAAAGGATTATCGTTATGAAATTAGATGCAATTCTCACTGCTCTACATCATTATAAACGTTATGGTAATGGGAATCCTGAGATTACTTCATTGGAAATGGATTCGCGTGCTGTGAAGGAAGGAAGCTTATTTATTTGCATCAAAGGCTTTACGGTAGACGGTCATGAGTTTGCTTTAGAAGCTGTAAAAAAAGGCGCGGCCGCTCTGTTATCAGAAAAACCGCTGAATCATCTGCCGGGTGATATCCCGGTAATTGTCGTAAATGATACAAAACGGGCAATGGCTGTGCTTGCTGATTATTTTTATGACCAGCCAACACATAAGCTTCACCTCATCGGTGTCACGGGCACGAACGGAAAAACGACTACGACTCATCTGATTGATCATATTTTTCGCAATGCCGGCTATAAAACCGGTTTAATCGGAACAATGTATACAAAAATAAATGATCAACAATACGAAGTAAAAAATACAACGCCTGACAGCTTAACCCTGCAAAAAACATTTAAAAAGATGATCGAGGAGAACGTGACCCACGCCAGTATGGAGGTTTCCTCTCATGCGCTGCATATGGGACGAGTCCACGGCTGTGATTTTGATGTTGCAGTATTTACGAATCTCACCCAAGACCATTTAGACTATCACCAAACAATGGAAGAATATCGAAATGCGAAAGGATTATTGTTTGCTCAGCTCGGAAATAAATATGATCATGATCATCCAAAATTTTCTATATTGAATGGTGATGATCCAGCCTCTGACTATTACAGACATATGACTTCTTCCCATATCGTTACATATGGAATTGAAAACGAATGTGAGATTATGGCGAAAGAATTGAAAATGAATGCAAGCGGGACTTCTTTTCTCCTCGTTACTCCTGAAGGTACATTTCCTGTACAAATGAATTTAGTCGGGAAATTCAGCGTTTATAATGTTCTTGCTGCTATTGCGGCTTCTTTAGTTTCAGGAGTTGAGATCGAAAAGATCATCGAAGCGGTCGAATCGATGGAAGGTGTGCGCGGCCGATTTGAGTTAGTAGATTGCGGACAAAATTTTTCCGTCATTATTGACTATGCACACACACCAGACAGCTTGGACAATTTATTGAAAACGGTGAAGGAGCTTGCCAAAAAGAAAGTCATTTTAGTCGTTGGCTGCGGAGGAGACCGCGATCGAACGAAGCGTCCGCTTATGGCGAAAATTGCTGTTCAGTGGGCGGACATTCCAATTTTTACTTCCGACAACCCTAGAAATGAAGATCCACATCAAATATTAAAAGATATGACAGCTGGTGTCGACGGAGAACCTTTTCATTCAATTGTCGATCGAGAGGAAGCCATCCAATTTGCAATCAGCAATGCAGAAGAAGGAGATGTCGTCGTCATTGCAGGAAAAGGCCATGAAACATATCAACAAATCGGGGACAAAAAATTTGACTTCGATGATCGAAAAGTGGCTATTCGCGCTATTCAATTGAAAGAGAATAAATAATCAAGCAGGAAGAGGATTTGTTATGAAATTGGAATGGTTTAACATCAATAATCATATGGATATAAAGGCAAATGTTGGTTTTGGTGGGAGGAGGAAGTATCAATGCTAGAACAAGTCGTGCTTTTTACCATCTTAATGGGCTTTTTAATCAGTGTATTACTTTCTCCCATTTTTATTCCATTTTTAAGAAGGCTGAAATTTGGCCAAAGTATTCGGGATGAAGGACCAAAATCCCACCAAAAAAAATCCGGAACTCCGACGATGGGCGGAGTCATGATTATGTTATCCATCATTATCACCACTATTGTCATGACCAATAAATTTTCGAAACCGGGGATCGAAACGTTTTTGCTGTTGTTTGTAACAATCGGTTACGGACTCCTTGGATTTTTAGACGATATGATTAAAGTGGTGTTAAAAAGAAATCTCGGTCTGACTTCAAAACAAAAATTAATCGGTCAAATCATTGTTGCGGTTATTTTTTATTTTGTTTTAAATCAATTTGAGTTCTCTACAGAAATTCGATTGCCGGGGACGGAACTTTCTTTTGATCTTGGCTGGCTCTACCCGGTTCTTATTTTGTTTATGCTTGTAGGTGGCTCAAATGCCGTCAATTTGACCGACGGTCTCGATGGATTGTTATCCGGCTGCGCTGCAATTGCTTTCGGAGCATTTGCTGTATTGGCATGGAACAATAGTCAATATGATATCGCCATCTTTAGTGTTGCAGTGGTCGGTTCCGTATTAGGCTTTTTAGTGTTCAACGCTCACCCTGCAAAAGTGTTCATGGGAGATACTGGCTCATTGGCTTTAGGCGGAGCGATTGTCGCTGTAGCCATTTTGACAAAATTAGAAATTTTGCTTATAGTGATTGGCGGCGTGTTTGTTATTGAAACATTATCAGTCATTATTCAAGTAATTTCCTTTAAAATGACTGGAAAAAGAGTGTTTAAAATGAGCCCGCTCCACCATCACTATGAATTAAACGGATGGTCGGAATGGAAAGTCGTCGTGACATTCTGGGCGATGGGTTTGCTTTTTGCAATACTAGGAATTATCATCGAGGTGTGGTTATAATTGAAAAATGTACAAATGTATGTCGATCAAAACGTTCTCGTATTAGGTTTGGCGAAAAGCGGCTTGAGAGCCGCTAAATTATTGCATAAACTAGGTGCTCGTGTTACCGTAAACGACATGAAACCATACGAAGCAAATGATGATGTAAAAGAACTTGAAAGTTTAGGGATCAAACTTATTTTAGGAGAACATCCGGAACAATTGCTCGAGGAGCATAATATTGATATTGTTGTAAAAAATCCAGGCATTCCATACACAAACCCGATCGTACAAAAAGCAGCGAGCCAAAATATTCCCGTTATAACCGAAGTCGAGCTTGCGTATCAAATTTCTGAAGCGGAAATTATTGCGATAACTGGATCGAATGGAAAAACGACGACGACAACTTTAATATACGAAATGCTGAAGGCAGATGGAAAACAGCCGCTGCTGGCAGGAAATATCGGAAATGTGGCTTGTGAAGTTGTACAGGAAGCGACAAAGGAACAAATTGTAGTTATGGAGGTATCCTCGTTTCAGCTTTTAGGAACCATTCATTTTAAACCTTCAGTCGCGGTCTTGTTAAATATTTTTAATGCCCATCTAGACTATCATGGAACTCGCGAAAATTATATGCAAGCGAAAGGGAAAATTTTTTCAAACCAAGATGACCAATCGGTTGCGGTTATCAATTCGGATGATCAAGATGTTGTGCGTCTGTCTGAACTGTCAAACGGAAAGAAAATTTATTTTTCAACCAATAAGGAAGTATCAAATGGTGCTTATATCCAAAATGAATCCATTTGGTATGATGGTGAAAAAATTATTGATATAAAAGATATCGCTCTTGTCGGCAAGCATAACTTAGAAAATATTTTGGCCGCTATTTGTGCAGTAAAGGCGAAAAATGTTGGAAACAAAGCGATTCAAAAGGTGCTGGCATCGTTTTCAGGTGTAAAGCATCGCCTTCAATATGTTGGCGAAGTTTCAGGAAGAAAATTTTATAACGATTCGAAGGCCACGAATATTTTGGCAACAACAAAGGCTCTCGAAGCTTTTTCATCCCCTGTTGTATTGCTGGCCGGAGGGCTTGACCGGGGGAATGAATTTGATGAATTAATCCCGTATTTCAAACATGTGAAAGCAGTCATCACCTTTGGACAAACTGCCCCAAAAATAAAGAAGGCTGCAAAGAAGGCTGGAATAGAACTGATAGAACATGTCGATAATGTGGAACAAGCAGTCTTTGCGGCGTTTCGCATATCGGATATAGGTGATGTCATTTTGCTCTCTCCGGCCTGTGCAAGCTGGGATCAATATAAAACATTCGAAGAGAGAGGAGACATTTTCATAAACGCCGTGCATAAGCTAAAATAAGGGCTCGTACCCTTAAGCTTAAAAAAGATGGGGTGTTCGGCGTGTCGACAAAAAGCAAATCTCCAGATTTCATTTTAATTTTGATCACATTTTTGCTGCTTTCGATCGGTTTAATCATGGTATATAGCGCAAGCGCCATATGGGCAACGTATAAATTTGACGATGCATTCTTTTTTGCAAAGCGGCAGCTGCTGTTCGCCGCCTTGGGCATTGTTGCCATGTTCTTTTTTATGAATATAGACTATTGGACATGGAGAACGTGGGCAAAGGTGCTTTTAATCGTATGCTTCGTTTTGCTGATTGCCGTGTTGATTCCTGGAATTGGCGTTGTACGAAATGGCTCCAGAAGCTGGATCGGTGTCGGGGCATTTTCCATACAGCCTTCTGAGTTTATGAAGCTAGCGATGATCGCCTTTCTGGCTAAATTTTTGTCCGAAAATCAAAAATTTGTAACAACCATTAAAAAAGGGCTTTTCCCGTCCTTAGGATTAGTCTTTTTAGCATTTGGGATCATTATGCTTCAGCCGGATTTAGGAACAGCAACGGTGATGATGGGAGCATGTGTCGTCATGATCTTTGCAGCAGGAGCGAAAATTAGCCATTTTATCGGACTGGGATTGATAGGTGCACTCGGTTTTACCGCTCTTGTGTTATCAGCTCCTTATCGTATGAAAAGGATCACTTCGTTCCTCAATCCATGGGAGGATCCGCTTGGGAGCGGGTTTCAAATTATTCAATCGCTTTATGCAATTGGCCCTGGAGGCCTTTTCGGATTAGGATTGGGTCAAAGCAGACAAAAGTTTTTTTATTTGCCCGAGCCACAAACAGATTTTATTTTTGCGATCGTTGCGGAAGAATTGGGGTTTATAGGCGGTTCTCTTGTGCTTTTATTATTCTCTCTTTTGCTTTGGCGGGGAATTTTAATCGCGTTGAACGCGCCTGATTTATTCGGCAGCTTGCTAGCTGTCGGCATTGTTGCAATGGTTGCGATTCAAGTGATGATCAATATCGGGGTTGTCACAGGATTAATGCCTGTAACGGGCATCACCCTTCCGTTTTTAAGCTATGGAGGATCGTCACTGACGTTAATGCTGATGGCAATCGGGGTGCTTTTAAATATTAGCCGATATGCAAAATATTAAGCTTTCCAATCCGGATAAATATGGAAAAAAAAGGGGCTTTTCGGCTTGTTTGCTCAGCCTCTTTTAACTGTTTTATAAAAAGTTTCTAACATTTCAGGGGGGCTTTTTGAATGAACATTGTCGTAAGTGGAGGAGGAACCGGCGGTCATATTTATCCTGCGCTTGCTTTCATAAAAGAAGTGAAAAAATATGACCCTCATGCCAATTTTTTATATATAGGGACGGAAAATGGACTGGAAAAAGAGATTGTGGCACGGGAAGGGATCCCGTTTAAAGCGATTAAAATTAGCGGTTTTAAACGAAAGCTGTCGTTTGATAATGTTAAAACAGTTTATCGATTTTTCAACAGCTTCGCCATCTGCAAAAAGCTGCTAAAAGAGTTTCAGGCGGATGTTGTAGTTGGGACTGGAGGATATGTTTCGGGACCAGTCGTTTATGCAGCCAGCAGACTCGGAATACCGACAATCATCCACGAACAAAACAGCGTGCCTGGTTTGACTAATAAATTTTTAGCAAAATATGTTGATAAAGTCGCCATTTCTTTTGAAAGCTCCAAAAAATTTTTTCCGGAAGAAAAAGTTGTTCTAACAGGAAATCCTCGCGCGCAGGAAGTGATTGGCGGCGATCGGGCAAAAGGTAAATCATCTTTAAATTTAACAGAGAATGTAAAATCCGTGCTCATCTTTGGAGGAAGCCGCGGGGCAAGACCGATTAATGAATCTGTCCTCAGCATCCTTGACGAATTATCGAAAAAGCCGTATCAAATTGTTTATGTCACCGGTGAGGTTCATTACAAGCAAATAATGGAACAAATAGGTGATTGCGGCCGGCTGAAAAATATTATTATCAAACCGTTTATCCACCAAATGCCGGATGTGCTGGCAGCAGTTGATTTAATCGTATCAAGAGCAGGTGCTACGACTTTAGCGGAAATAACAGCGCTTGGTCTTCCAAGCATATTAATTCCAAGCCCGTATGTTACAGCCAATCATCAAGAAGCAAATGCCCGCACACTCAGTGAAAGAAACGCTGCCGTTTTATTGCTTGAACAAAATTTAACAGGGCATCGTTTGTTAACGTTGATCGATCAAATTTTACTGAATCCGGAAACGTTGAAGAGCATGAGCGAAGCTTCTTTTGAACTGGGAGTTCGTGATGCAGCCAAAAGGCTTTATCAAGTCATGAACGAACTTGCCGCTGCTAATAACAAGATTTGAAAATGGGGGGATACATGTGAAGCAGCTGTTGGAAGAGTTAATTCGAGCTGATGTAGGAAAAGTGCTTGAGAATGAGCCGTTAAAAAAACATACAACGATGAAAGTCGGCGGACCGGCAGATGTGTTTGTCGAGCCAAAAAGCATTGAAGGCTTAATGAAAACAATGGAAATCATCAAAAAGCATCATGCAGATTGGCGCGTAATAGGGAGAGGATCCAATTTACTTGTTTTAGATGAAGGAATTGCCGGGGTCGTAATTAAATTAGGAAACGGCATCAGCCATTTAACCATTCAAGATGAGGAGATCACAGTAGGGGGAGGCTATTCATTAGTCAGCCTGTCAACATTGATCAGCAGAAAAGGATTGTCTGGTTTAGAATTTGCCAGCGGCATTCCCGGATCTGTAGGCGGTGCGGTCTATATGAATGCGGGTGCGCACGGCTCGGATATTTCAAATGTTCTCAAAAAGGCGCATATTTTGTTTGCAGATGGGACATTAGAATGGCTTTCCAATAAAGAAATGGAATTTTCATACCGCAGCTCCATCTTGCAAAAAAAGCGCCCGGGAATATGTTTAGAAGCGGTATTTCAATTAAAAAAAGGAGATAGAGACAGCATCGTATCCACGATGCAAAAAAATAAAGAATATCGCCGTGAAACACAACCTTGGAACCATCCTTGCGCAGGAAGCATTTTCCGAAACCCCCTTCCTCATTATGCTGGTCAGCTCATTGAAAAAGCCGGCTTAAAAGGCTACAAAATCGGAGGCGCAAAAATATCGGAGATGCACGGGAATTTTATTGTCAATGAAGACAATGCAACAGCTTCAGATGTTCTGGCCCTCATCGATTTTGTAAAAAAGACGATTTACGAGCAATTCCAAATCAAAATGGAAACGGAAGTTGAAATTGTTGGAAGGAATAAATAGGAAAAATCTTTCTCCCTTTCAGCTTGTACATTATGTTATAATATTTCAACAAGATTTTTTTAAAACGGCATGCTATTGCCGTTTTTTCACCTTTAAACATTTTTTGCTCCTTTTGGACAAGCTTATATATTAAACCTGGATTCAATGAATCTAGGATGGGGTGAACATAGACTTGGAAAAAGAAAAAATCGTTTCAATCGAGGATCGGATACCGAAGCTCAAGCAGCAGCGCAAACAAAAGGCAAATAGGAGATTTATACTATTTATTCTCACCTTCTCCTTGCTTATTTTATTAATTATTTATTTAGAAACGCCGTTAAGCAAAGTGAAAAACGTAGAAGTGAGCGGAAATGTCAATGTTCCCAGCGATGAAATCATTTCGCTTTCCGGTATCGATCAACAGACGAATTTTTGGAGTGTTAATAAAGAAAAAACGATCAAAGCCTTGAAAAAACATAAAGAAGTGAAAGGTGCGAACATAGTCAAAATTTTCCCTCACACCATTCGGATTGAAATTGAAGAAATGAAACGAGTAGCCTACGTGTCCAATGGATCATCCTTTTACCCGGTTTTGGAAAACGGGGAAACTTTAGATGGACAAAAAAGCGTAAAAGTGCCTGATGCTCCGATCTTATTCGGTTTTGACGATGCTGAATTTGCTCATCTCATGACTGAACAATTGACAAACCTTCCGCATTCCATTTCCAATTCCATTTCTGAGGTTCACTATACGCCGGAAAAAATGGATCCGTACATAATTACATTATTTATGAACAACGGCTATGAAGTGAGAGCTTCTATGAAAACTTTTGCTGAAAAAATGCGTTCATATCCAATGATTGTAAAAGAACTCAACCCGAAAGTAAAAGGGATTATCCACTTAGAAGTCGGTTCTTATTTTGAGCCTTACAGCAAGAAAGGATCACAGAAGAATAAAGGGGACAAAGCCGATGAGGAAAGCTAATGCCAGCCATGTCATGTTATTTTTTATTATGCTCGTCGTCGGTTTCTTAATTTCATATTCTTTTCAATGGACAAAAGAAAGAAAAGATTTGAATGTATCACCAGAACAGTGGGAAAAAGAATATGAAACAAGAAAGCTGCTGATCAATCAAGAAGAAACAAACCGGAAGCTCCAGGAGGAGCTTTTTCAAAAACAAAAAAAAGTTACAGAAATTGAAGAGCAATTGAAAAAAGAGAAAGAGCTTTATTATAACTTAGTTGAAGATGTTGAAAAATTGAGGATGTTTGTAGGAGAGGTAGGGGTTGTCGGCGAAGGGATTGAAGTGACGCTCGAAGACTCTTCTTATGTTCCAGAAGGGGAAAATGTGAACAATTATATTGTTCATGAAAGCCACATCTTTAAAGTTGTGAATGAATTGCTCATTTCAGGTGCGACCGCTGTAGCGATCAACGGACAAAGAATATTCCATCATTCTTATATCATCTGTAACGGCCCCGTCGTAACGGTAGATGGAAACCAATTTCCCGCTCCATTTGTTATTTCTGCCATCGGAGATGCTGAGGTATTGACGCAGGCGCTAAACATTGCAGGAGGCGTTTTGGATCAGCTTGCCTATGAAAATATTGTTGTAAAGGTGGAAAAGAAAAAAGAAATTAAAATGGGGCCCTATTTGTCAAATGAACTGGATGATTAGCGGAAACCCTAGCTAACCTAGCTCTAGAAAAAAGAAAGGTGATGGACGATTGATTAAACCAAAATGGAAATTTGCCTTTACATTTTCCATCATTACAACAATTTTTGGGTTTATGCTTGGCGTGCAATATCGATCCATAGAAGAACCGGACGAGCGTGATACGAGGGATATGTGGGAGCTCCGTGAAGATTTAAAAAGAGAACAAAAGCTTCAAGTGGAATTGTTAGAAGAAATCCGCAAATATGACCAAATGCAAAGGGAAATGGAAAAAAACGAAAGTCCTGAAAAAGCGTTGAAAGATACTTTAGAAGAGCTGAAGGCGAAAGCGGGTTTAACCGAAGTAAAAGGTGAGGGTGTCGTTCTCACAGTTGAGCCTTTGTTTGACAGCAACCTGCTCGGAAAACCTATTCAGCCGATTTCGCCAGAGCTTTTAAAGCGTCTGATCAATGAAGTGAACTCTTATGAAGCAAAAGAAATTTCAATAAACGGATACAGAGTTGTCAACACAACCGTTATCCGCGATATTAACGGAATAACGAAAATTGACGGAAACAGTCTGAACACTTACCCGATTGAAATCAAAATTTTATCAAACGACGCTGAAAAACTTTACAGTAAAATAAATGGATCTGCATTGAAAGACGATTTTGCGATTGATAATTTGAAATTGACCGTATCTGCACCGCAGAAACAGCTAATTATACCGCCTTATGAAAAATCGATCCGCATTCAAAATATGGCACCTCTTAAAGATGAAAAGGAAGGGAATTAGTTATGTGGCTCCCGGTTATCGGAATTCTTTTAGGTATCATCTTAGGTCTGTACAGCAACATTCAAATTCCAGATGAATATTCCAACTATTTATCAATAGCCATACTTGCTGCGCTTGATACTCTGTTCGGGGGATTCCGGGCATACTTGCAAAATTCTTATGATGAGCTTGTGTTTGTTTCCGGATTCTTTTTTAATATACTTTTAGCTGCAAGTTTAGCTTTTCTCGGCGTTCATCTTGGTGTAGACTTGTATTTAGTAGCAATGTTTGCTTTTGGAGTTCGGCTTTTCCAAAATATAGCGGTTATTCGCAGAATTTTAATCGCAAAATGGAACAGCGGCAGAAATACGCACAAAAAAAAATCCAACTTTTAAAAGGGAAAATAGATCAAGTGTTGAATTTACACATATACAAATTGAAACAAATATGTAACGTTCGTTTCATTGTATTGTTCTATTGGACGTAATAGAATAGTAGTATTGGATAAGGAGGTGCCAAAAGCATTGAACAGCAATGAAATATTTGTCAGTCTTGACATCGGTACATCCAATGTAAAAGTAATCATTGGCGAAATGATGGATGAATCGTTAAACGTTATTGGTGTTGGTAATGTGAAATCAAAAGGCTTAAAAAAAGGATCAATTGTTGATATAGATGAAACCGTTCATTCTATTAAAAAGGCTGTGGAACAAGCGGAAAGAATGATCGGCATGCCCCTCCATAAAGTTGTTGTCGGTGTGAGCGGCTCTCATGTAAAACTTCAAGATTGTCAAGGAGTAGTGGCAGTTTCAAGTGAAAACCGAGAAATTCAAAATGAAGATGTAAGGCGTGTCATTGAAGCTGCACAAGTTTTATCCATTCCCCCAGATCGGGAAATTATAGATTGCATTCCGAAGCAGTTTATTGTAGACGGTCTTGACGGGATACATGATCCAAGGGGAATGTTGGGAGTAAGGCTGGAAATGGAAGGGCTGCTCATCACCGGATCAAAAACTATTCTACATAATTTACTGCGCTGCGTTGAACGTGCAGGCCTTGAAATTACGGATATTGCACTTCAGCCTCTCGCATGTGGTTCAGTTGCTTTATCCAAAGACGAAAAAAATTTAGGCGTAGCTCTTATCGATATTGGCGGGGGATCCACTACCATTGCAGTTTTTGAAAACGGAGAGTTAAAAACAACTTCCGTTCTACCGGTTGGGGGAGAACACATTACCAACGATTTATCAATTGGTCTTAGAACTTCCACAGAAAATGCTGAAAAAATTAAAATTAAACATGGACATGCCTTTTATGATCATGCATCTGAAGACGAGGTGTTTGATGTTCCGATTATAGGCAGCGATAAAATGCAAAAATTCAATCAGCTTCAAATAGCTGATATTATTGAGGCTAGAATGGAGGAAATTTTTCTGCTTGTAGCTCAAGAAATTGCAAAACTGGGCTTCAGGGAATTGCCCGGAGGTTTCGTGTTAACTGGCGGAAGTGCAAACATTCCTGGTGTGCTTGAACTTGCTCAAACTGTACTCGCCCACAATGTTCGGATTGCTAGCCCCGACTACATAGGTGTTAGAAATCCTCAATACATGACAGGTGTCGGTCTCATCCAGTTTGCCTACAAAAATGCAAAAATTCAAGGGAGACGGATTGGATCGAAGGTGGAGGTGGAACAGATTAAGCAAACTGTTCCGAGTGAAGCGAATGAAGTGACTTTAAAGCAAAAAACGAAGCGTCAAAATGAAGAAAAAATGAGCAGAGTGAAGAAATTTTTTGGGTACTTTTTCGAATAAATTTCGTCAATAGAGCATTGATGGATTAGGGAGGATTTTGCATGTTGGAGTTCGATACGAATATTGACGGCTTTGCAACAATTAAAGTTATTGGAGTAGGAGGCGGCGGAAATAATGCCGTCAACCGGATGATTGAACATGGTGTGCAAGGTGTAGAGTTCATTGCTGTCAACACTGATGCACAAGCATTAAACCTTTCAAAAGCAGAAACAAAAATGCAAATTGGCGCAAAATTGACAAGGGGCCTTGGTGCAGGAGCAAATCCAGAGGTCGGAAAAAAAGCTGCTGAAGAAAACAAGGAACAAATTGAAGAAGCTGTAAAAGGTGCAGACATGGTGTTTGTAACGGCTGGAATGGGAGGAGGCACCGGAACTGGTGCAGCACCTGTCATTGCGCAAATTGCCAAAGATTTAGGAGCACTGACGGTCGGCGTTGTCACGAGGCCGTTCACGTTTGAAGGAAGAAAACGCGCTATGCAGGCGGCTGGTGGAATTGCAGCCATGAAAGAAGCCGTTGACACTCTTATTGTGATTCCGAATGACAGACTTCTTGAAATTGTTGATAAAAATACGCCGATGCTTGAAGCTTTCCGTGAAGCGGATAACGTTCTTCGTCAAGGAGTGCAAGGTATTTCTGATTTAATTGCTGTGCCGGGACTCATCAATCTAGACTTTGCGGACGTGAAAACGATTATGTCGAACAAAGGTTCTGCATTGATGGGAATCGGAGTAGCAACGGGAGAGAACAGAGCGGCTGAAGCTGCCAAAAAAGCAATCTCAAGTCCGCTTCTTGAAACTTCAATTGACGGGGCGCAAGGAGTATTGATGAACATTACCGGCGGAACAAATTTAAGCCTATATGAGGTTCAAGAAGCAGCCGATATTGTTGCATCAGCCTCGGACCAAGATGTCAACATGATCTTTGGATCTGTTATTAATGAAGATTTGAAGGATGAAATTGTTGTAACAGTGATTGCAACTGGATTTAGAGAAACTGAAATAAATCCTAGCAAGCAAGAAGCGAGACCATTTGCTCCTAATAAGAAGCCAAATGTTGCAACTAAGCGTGAAGTGAAAAAGGAAGAGCCGACTCACGACATTACGAGCCGTGCATTGCAGCAGGCAGAAGATACGCTTGACATCCCGACATTTTTAAGAAACAGAAAGCGCCGCTAAAAAAAGCATGGGTGACAATAGACGTCATCCATGCTTTTTTCTTAAAGCTCATCAAGCGGGCAAAATGGAAGGTTTTTAATATTTGCATGCGTAAAACAGTTTAAATATTGGACTGGAACATAAATATTTGCAGGATTCAGAGATTCCTATTAGGCATGATTTGTTCAAAAATCGTATTACGGCGGAAAGAATCAAAAAATTATGTAAAAATAGATAAACAGATTTGCACGCGTTCCCGAAAATAGCAAAACGAATGAATCAAAACTTTATGAAAAAATACGACATGCCATTTGAAAAAAATGCGGATCCTTGCTGAAAATTTAATGCCATGTATATGGTAAGTTCTAATATTTTTTGTGGAATATAAATTGCAGATATATACGCGAAAGGACCTGGCTTTTTAGCCAGGCTTTTTCCTCGTTCTGAAAAAGTATAAACATTTACACAGCTTTTTTAAGAAAAGATCTCCTGTAATTTCCCCATCGTCTCTTAACGAAAGTGTTTACAACTTCAGCAATTTAGCTTTCTTCCTCTAAAAGGCTTGTACCGTTTTTTTTTCTTTAACCATTTTTCCATTCGACGAAAACATTAGGAATCCGTCAAAAATTGTATGCTGTACTCGCCACTATTTGACACAATTTGGAATGAATAGCGTTTATACTACCTATTAATAGCAAGTCAGAAGCCTAGAAAATTGAATGGTGGGAGAGGAAGAGGCGGTTGACCATTTATTTGGATGCTATTTGGCTGATGAATTTTTGCTTTGATATCATGCTCCTTTTTCTTACAGCAATCATCTTAAAGAGAAACATTGTATGGAAAAAAATAATGATTGCTTCGCTCATCGGCTCCGCTATTGTGATATTGCTTTTTTCGCCTTTCGCACAGCTGGCGAGCCGTCCGGAATCAAAACTAATCCTCTCATGTGTGATGGTTCTTTATGCTTTTGGCTTTAAGAAGTTTCGCTACTTTATAGAAAATTTATTGACTTTCTATTTTGTCACTTTTGCAGTTGGGGGAGGTATGCTTGGCACTTATTATTTTTTTCAAGTAGGCTTTTCATTTCAAAATAACATGATTTTAACAAATGGAAATGGCTTCGGAAATCCTGTCAGCTGGTTATTTATCGTGGTCGGCTTTCCGATTATTTGGTATTTTTCCCGCTTGCGGCTTGAACAGGTTGAAGCAAAAAAAATCCACTATGATCAAATTGTCGATGTTTCGATCACGATGATGGAGAAAAAAGTAACAGTAAAAGGATTGATTGACAGCGGCAATCAATTGTATGATCCCATCACTAAGAAGCCAGTCATGATTGCCGAAGCGGAAAAATTAATGACCGTGTTTCCTGAAAGTATGCACCAAGTCATTTCAAATCGAAATCCTATGGAGGCTGTGACAGCAATAGAACAGAAAGAATGGATCGGCAGGCTGAAAATTATTCCGTACCGGTCAGTTGGCCAGGATCTTCAGTTATTATTAGCCGTAATAGCAGACGAAGTGGTGATTCATACAAAAGAAGAATCATTAATGCTGTCCCGCCCGCTTATTGGACTAAATCATTCGCGGCTTTCAAGCGAAGACGATTATCAATGCATTATTCATCCAAAAATGATCCAGACGGGTAAACAAAAAGATGCTTCTTAGCCTTTATTCATAGCATACTCATAAACCAATTTGTTTAGAAGGGGGAACAACATGAAAAAAATTAAGCTTTATCTCACGTATATATGGTACAAGTTTTTAACAAAATTAGGGATCAAAACAGATGAAATTTATTATATCGGCGGAAGCGAAGCGCTGCCGCCTCCGCTTTCGAAGGAAGAGGAAGAAATACTGTTAAAAAAACTTCCGAGCGGCGATAAGGCTGCCCGTTCGATTTTGATTGAACGAAATTTGCGCCTTGTCGTGTATATTGCCCGAAAATTTGAAAACACCGGCATCAATATTGAAGATTTGATCAGCATTGGGACGATCGGTCTAATTAAAGCAGTCAACACCTTTAATCCCGAAAAAAAGATCAAGCTTGCGACATATGCATCTAGATGTATAGAAAATGAAATATTAATGTATTTGCGCAGAAATAATAAGACAAGATCTGAAGTTTCTTTTGATGAACCGTTGAACATTGATTGGGATGGAAATGAACTGCTTCTTTCGGATGTTCTCGGAACAGAAGACGATATTATTACAAAGGATTTGGAGGCTAATGTTGACCGAAAGCTATTAATGCGGGCGCTGCAGCAATTAAATGAACGAGAAAAACAAATAATGGAGCTTAGGTTTGGATTGCATGGCGGAGAAGAAAAAACGCAAAAAGATGTGGCTGACATGCTCGGGATTTCTCAATCTTACATATCAAGATTGGAAAAAAGAATTATTAAGCGTCTTCGAAAAGAATTTAATAAAATGGTGTAATTTTTGCTTGCTAGTCGCATGTATAGCGAAAAATCAACAGCGTGTTCACTCTGAAAAGCTTGTGCATATTTTTCCCCTTCAGGGAGATACTTAACTTAAGACAGCAAGAACTCCTGTAAGGGGGAAACGAAATGACAAGAAATAAAGTTGAAATTTGCGGTGTTGATACTTCGAAGCTTCCTGTTTTAAAAAATGAAGAAATGCGAGAATTATTTAAACAAATGCAAAGCGGTGATTTATCAGCCAGAGAAAAGCTTGTCAACGGAAATTTGCGACTCGTTTTAAGCGTCATCCAAAGATTTAATAACAGAGGCGAGTTTGTCGATGATCTTTTTCAAGTAGGATGTATTGGGTTGATGAAATCTATAGATAATTTTGATCTGAGCCAAAACGTAAAATTTTCTACTTATGCTGTACCGATGATCATCGGTGAAATTCGTCGATATTTGCGAGACAACAATCCGATACGTGTTTCAAGATCATTGCGTGATATTGCCTATAAAGCTTTGCAGGTGCGTGAAAAACTCATGAGCGAAACGTCACGTGAGCCGAAGGCAGAAGAAATTGCTAAAGAGCTGAATGTGCCGCATGAAGAAATCGTTTTTGCTTTAGACGCCATTCAAGATCCAGTTTCATTATTTGAACCGATTTATAACGACGGCGGTGATCCGATCTTTGTTATGGATCAGTTAAGCGACGAGCGAAACCGCGATTCCAAGTGGATTGAAGAAATTGTTCTAAAAGAGGGGATCAGACGATTGAATGATCGGGAGAAGCTGATATTGAAAAAAAGGTTTTTTCAAGGCAAAACACAAATGGAGGTAGCAGAAGAAATCGGCATTTCCCAAGCTCAAGTTTCTCGGCTTGAAAAAGCTGCCATTAAACAAATGACCAAAAATATTCAATAATCATTGGGCCACATTCTTTTGAATGTGGCCCTTTATCATCATTCAAAAAAAAACTCATATACTGATTGTAAAAATACTTGAGGGGAGAAGCCGGCATGATCCATATTTCCGATTTGCAAATAAAAGATGTTGTGAATGTCCATGACGGAAAAAAATTAGGAAGCATTGAAGACGTTGACATCGACTTAAAAACTGGTAAAATTCAAGCGATCATGATCACTAGTCAAGGGAAGGTTTTAGGTTTTTTTGGAAAAGGGGAAGAAATTGTCATTCCTTGGAGGAACATCGTAAAAATCGGAAAAGATGTTATTTTAGTAAGAGTTTCGAAAAATGTTGAAACAGAATAAGAATCGCACGAATTTTGGTTAAATGTTGGCTTAAAGATATGTTAAAATAAAAATAAGAGAATTGTCGAAGAGGAATGGTACAATGAAACATGAACCGTTTCAATTAACAGATGAATCTTTTTTCTCCATACCTGCTTGGGTGAAACTTCATTCTCAGATTACAGCAGGTTTTACGACGAGAAAAGGAGGATTTTCCAAGAATGGTTTTGCTTCATTAAATTTAGGTCTTCATGTGAATGATGAAAAGGAAACGGTGATCAAAAATCGAAAAATCATTGGGGACAAAATTCGTTTTGATCTACCAAACTGGGTATGTGCCGATCAAGTCCATGACAAACAAATTGTCAAGGTAGTAAATAAACATAAAGGATCAGGGGTTTTTACATATCGTCAATGCATCACTCAAACGGACGGCCTATACACATCGGAAAAAAATATATTACTTTCCCTTTTTTTTGCTGATTGTGTTCCGATTTTCTTTTTTTCTCCAAAAGACTCACTGATTGGCATCGCACATGCGGGCTGGAGAGGGACTGCGAAAAATATAGCAGGTGAAATGATCGACAGTTGGGTTTTGCACGAAGGTGTGCAAGCTCAAAATATATTTGCAGCCATAGGTCCTTCAATCGGCGAATGCTGTTATGTCGTCAATGACGATGTGATCGATGCGATCAAACCTCTTTTTGACAATGAGACGACATTTTATAAACAGCTTGAGAACGGCCTTTATTCTATTCATCTTGCAGAAATCAACAAAAGATTGTTAATGAAAAAAGGAGTGCCGGAACATCAAATCCTATTGACCTCATATTGTACAAGCTGCGATCAAGATTTGTTTTTTTCCCATCGAAGAGATCAAGGGAAAACAGGATGAATGATGGGATTTATCGGTTTGAAGGAGGGATACTAAGCCTTGTCAGTGAAAGAAAATTTAGCACGAATCCAACAGGAAATCGAACAAGCATGCAAAAAATCAAATCGAAAAATAGATGATATCCAAATTATTGCAGTGACGAAATATGTAACGGTAGAACGGGCTATAGAGGCGATAAATTCAGGCATTTTACACTTAGGCGAAAACAGGGATGACGGTTTTTTATCGAAATATAACAGCATTGGGTCAAAAGCTGTCTGGCATTTCATCGGCACACTTCAAACTCGAAAAGTGAAAAATATTATAGACAAGGTGGATTATATTCATTCGTTGGATAGAATATCGCTAGCAAACGAAATTGAAAAAAGAGCAGATCGAACGATCAAATGCTTTGTGCAAGTAAATACATCTGGCGAACAGTCAAAGCATGGTGTGGCTCCTGAACAATGCATTGATTTTATTCAACAGTTGAAGGAGTATCGCCATATCGAAGTTGTCGGATTAATGACAATGGCTCCATTTACAGAAGATGAAGATGAAATCAGAAGATGCTTCCGAAGTTTAAAGCAACTGCAGGAACAAGTGAAAGCACTAAATATAGCGAATGCACCATGTACAGAGCTATCAATGGGGATGTCCAACGACTACAAAATCGCGGTTGAAGAAGGGGCTACTTATCTTCGCATCGGCTCCTCGCTAGTAGGTACATAAAACGAAACTGGAGGTAAATCAGATGAGCTTAAAGAATAAATTTAAAAGCTTTTTTGCCCTCGATGATGAAGATTATGAGATTGAAGATATGGAAGCTCCGGAAGAGAAACACCAACATGAACCGATTATGTTCAATCACAACAGCAGCGTTGAAAAAAATGCCGCTTTCGGAAAACAAAATGTTGTAAGTTTGCAAAGCGCCCAAAAATCCACTAAAGTAATATTATGTGAGCCAAGAACGTATTCAGAGGCGCAAGAAATTGCTGATCATCTGAAAAACCGCCGTTCATGCATTGTCAATTTGCAGCGGATCGGGCATGATCAGGCAAAAAGAATTGTTGATTTTTTAAGCGGCACTGTTTATGCGATTGGCGGAGACATCCAGCGTGTTGGAACAAACATATTTTTATGTACCCCAGATAACGTAGATGTCGCCGGCTCCATTTCCGATTTCATGGCAGATGATGAAAATAAAAGGTGGTAGAAATGATTGATGGGGACAATATATAACATATTAAGTTTTTTGCTCGATATTTATTCCTATGCGATTATCATTTATATTTTGATGTCTTGGTTTCCGAATGCAAGGGAAACGTCCATTGGACAATTTTTAGCGGCTATATGTGAGCCTTATTTAGAACCGTTTAGAAGAATCATTCCTCCATTAGGGATGATTGATGTATCCCCTATTGTTGCATTGATTGCCCTGCATTTTGCAGATTATGGGCTGTATGCTCTTTTTAGTATGATTTCATAAAATTCATTCGCCGATTGACATTCGAATTGTTTTGTATGCCAATCGGCTCTTTTCATATCATAATTGGAGTTGTCTCTTATGGAGAGTGTTTATCAGCATTTTCGCAAAGAAGAAAGGGAGTTCATTGACAAAGTCTTTGGATGGAAACAAATTGTGACTGAGCAATATCGGCCAAAATTGACCGATTTTTTAGATCCGCGGGAACAGAAAATCATTAAGACATTGATCGGTGAAAATCCGGATGTTCACGTGCAATTTTTCGGAGGCTATAAAAATGCTGAAAGAAAGCGGGCTTTTTTTTACCCTGACTATATTCAACCGACATTAGATGATTTTTCAATGTTCGCATTTGAAATCATGTTCCCGAAAAAATTCGTGACATTATCACATCGCGAAGTGCTTGGATCGCTTATGTCGCTCGGCTTAAAACGGAGCAAGTTCGGCGACATTATCATTCATGATGAAACGGTGCAAGTCATGGTTGCGCAAGAAATTGCCAATTTCCTGCAGCTGAACTGGAATAAAATTGGAAAGATTTCCGTTCGTTTGAAACAGATCCCATTCGAAGATGTGTTTTCTCATGAAGAAGAAATGGATATTTCTTTGATCACCGTTTCTTCGCTTCGGCTCGATGCTGTTCTAGCAAATGTTTATCACCAATCTCGGCAAAAAATAAAATCGCTTATTGAAAATAGTCTCGTCAAAGTCAATTGGAAAATTGTTGAGGATGCTCATTTTGAAATTGCGGAAGATGATGTGTTATCTGTCCGAGGATTCGGAAGAAGCAAAGTTTTGGCAATTGAAGGGAAAACAAGAAAAGATAAGTGGCGCATTAAGATCGGAATACAAAAATAATATTACAAATGGAAAGATTTTTGCCCATTCTGTCGAAAAATCGTTTATAATTGGATTAGTGTTTTGCGAAAAACATACATATGGAGGTGGAATTTGTGCCTTTAACCCCGCTGGATATTCATAACAAGGAATTTACAAAAGGCTTTCGCGGCTATGATGAAGATGAAGTAAATGAGTTTTTAGATCAAGTGATTAAAGATTATGAAATGGTCATCCGCGAAAAGAAAGAATTGGAATTAAAGGTGAAGGAATTAACCGAGAAACTGAATCACTTTACAAATATAGAAGAAACGTTAAATAAATCGATTTTAGTTGCGCAGGAAGCTGCGGAAGATGTGAAAAGAAACGCTCAAAAGGAAGCGAAGCTGATCATTAAAGAAGCGGAAAAAAATGCTGACAGAATCATCAATGAAGCACTTGCTAAATCGCATAAAATTGCAATGGAAATCGAAGAGATGAAAAAGCAGTCAAAAGTATTCCGCACCCGTTTTCAAATGCTCATCGAAGCACAGCTTGATCTGCTAAAAAATGATGATTGGGATCACTTAATGGAATACAATGTCGAGCCAATCTTAGGAGAAGAAGCGGAAGAACCGAAAGTATAACTTGACTTTTTTGTTCGTGATTTCATATAATACGAAAATAAAACGGAATATGACAAAACAATGAGAGGGACAGTAGTCCTTTCAAACCCTTTATGACAGCGAACCGGGGACGGTGGAAGCCCGGGTAAAGGCGAAAGGATGAACATCACCCTTGAGTCCATAGCTGAAACATGCTAGTAGGCTGTGGCGGCCAAGTCCGTTATGTTTATGAGTGGATGTGCATGATTTGTGCGCATCTAAAAGGGTGGTACCGCGAGATTCCTCCTCGTCCCTTAGGGATGAGGAGTTTTTTTATTTTAGTGAACAAATATTATGTGGAGGAATGAGAATGGATTATAAAGAGACGTTACGAATGCCGAAAACAGACTTTCCAATGAGAGGAAACCTTCCGAAAAAAGAACCTGAGATCCAGAAAAAATGGGAAGAGATGGATATTTATGAAAAAGTGCAGGAGCGCACGAAAGGACGGCCTCTTTTCATATTGCATGATGGTCCGCCGTTCGCAAACGGGGATATTCATATGGGGCATGCCTTAAACAAAATTTTAAAAGACATTATTGTCCGTTATAAATCCATGAGCGGATATTGCGCACCGTATGTTCCAGGATGGGATACGCACGGTCTGCCAATTGAAACAGCACTTTTGAAGAAACAAAAAATCAATCGAAAAGAGATGGATGTCGCGCAGTTTCGAAAACATTGCGAGCAATATGCATGGGAGCAAATTGAGCGCCAGCGCGTGCAATTTAAACGCCTTGGAATTCGAGGCGACTGGAAAAATCCATATGTCACCTTGAAACCAGAATATGAAGCCCAGCAAATTCGCGTCTTTGGAGAAATGGCAAAAAAGGGATATATTTATAAAGGCTTGAAGCCGGTTTATTGGTCTCCATCGAGCGAATCTGCCTTGGCAGAGGCGGAAATTGAATATTATGACAAACGCTCGCCTTCTATTTATGTTGCATTTGAAATAAAGGACGGAAAAAATATATTAACAGATGGAGAAAAAATCGTCATTTGGACGACTACTCCGTGGACTATCCCTGCAAACTTAGGAATTGCTGTTCATCCTGATTTGGAATATTCTGTAGTGAAGGTTGGAGCTGACAAGTTTGTGATCGCATCTGCCCTGCTCGAAGAAGTGGCAAAAGAGCTGGACTGGACAGAATATGAAGTAGTGAAATCGTTTAAAGGCAAAGAGCTGGAATATGTGGTTGCGAAACACCCGTTCTATGACCGCGATTCATTAGTGATCCTTGGCGAACATGTAACGACCGACGCTGGTACAGGATGCGTCCATACAGCGCCAGGCCATGGGGAAGACGATTTTGTCGTCGGACAAAAATATAACCTAGGCGTATTATGTCCTGTCGACGAAAGAGGGTACATGACAGAAGAAGCTCCAGGGTTCGAAGGATTGTTTTATGATGACGCAAATAAAAAAATAACGGAAAAATTAGAAGAAGTAGGGGCATTGCTAAAGCTTTCATTTATTACACACTCGTATCCACATGACTGGCGGACAAAGAAACCAACGATTTTCAGAGCAACAGCGCAATGGTTTGCGTCCATTAAAGATTTTCGAGACGAATTGCTGCAAGCAATTAAAGAAACGAAATGGATCCCTAATTGGGGAGAAATTCGCATTCATAACATGATCCGCGATCGAAGCGATTGGTGTATTTCCCGTCAGCGGGCATGGGGCGTGCCAATTCCAGTGTTTTATGGTGAAAATGGGGAGCCGATCATAACAGATGAAACGATTGAACATGTGGCAAAACTGTTCCGCGAGCACGGCTCGAACGTTTGGTTTGAACGCGAAGCAAAAGACCTGCTTCCAGAAGGATTTACACACCCTTCAAGCCCGAACGGCATTTTTACAAAAGAAACAGACATTATGGACGTTTGGTTCGATTCAGGCTCTTCTCATCAAGCAGTTTTAGTTGAAAGGGAAGATTTGCAGCGCCCTGCTGATCTTTATTTAGAAGGCTCTGACCAATATCGCGGCTGGTTTAATTCATCGCTGTCTACAGCAGTTGCTGTCACCGGAAAAGCTCCATATAAAGGCGTTTTAAGCCATGGATTTGCGCTGGACGGCGAAGGACGGAAAATGAGCAAATCGCTAGGAAATGTTGTTGTTCCTGCCAAAGTGACGGAACAGTTTGGAGCAGATATTCTTCGTCTATGGGTAGCATCAGTTGATTATCAATCGGACGTTCGCGTCTCTGATGCAATCTTAAAACAAGTATCTGAAGTATATCGGAAAATTCGCAACACGTACCGTTTCTTGTTAGGAAATTTGTTTGATTTTGATCCAAATCAGCATCGTGTTTCTGTAGAAAAATTAAGAGAAGTGGATCGCTATATTCTCATTAAACTGAATAAACTAATTGCCAAAGTGCGAAAAGCATATGAAGAATATGATTTTGCATCGATCTATCATGACGTTCACAATTTCTGTACGATTGAGCTAAGCTCATTTTATCTTGATTTTGCAAAAGACATTCTGTATATTGAGGCTGCTGACAGCCATAATCGACGCTCTATCCAAACGGTTTTATATGAAGCGCTTCTTGCTCTTGTAAAGCTGATGACACCGATTTTGCCGCATACAACAGAAGAAGTATGGGGACATATTGAATCAGTTGAAGAAAAGAGCGTACAGCTTGTCGATATGCCGGAAGCTGTAGAGATTGAAGGCAGCAAAGAGATTGAAGCGAAATGGGATCAGTTTATGTCAGTTCGAGATGATGTATTAAAGGCCCTGGAAATCGCCCGAAATGAAAAAGTGATCGGCAAATCGTTAAATGCTGCTCTCATCCTTTATCCGAACGAAGAAATAAAAGAATTGTTCAATTCAATACAAGAGGACTTAAAACAGCTGTTTATTGTTTCCCAGTTAGAAATTGCCGGTGATTACAAAGATGCTCCAGAAGAAGCGCAAACATTTGATAGCATCAAAATAATTGTGAAGCAAGCGGATGGTGAGACTTGTGAAAGATGTTGGGTTGTTTCAACAGATATAGGCACTGATCAAGACCATCCGACATTGTGCAAAAGATGTGCAAGCATTGTGAAAGATCACTACAGCCATTTAGCATAGTTTTATCAGCTCCCTGTGCAAACAGGGAGTTTTTTCATTTAGCAATGCTTCCTCATAAAGAAGTGTCATAAAAAGAACGATCTTTCATTGAAATCCGTCATAGTCAATTGAAAAAGTTTGTTCGGATGCTTTTTCAAAAATGAATACTTTGCTCAAAATTGAAAGAAGAATTCAGCTTTTTAGCTTTTAAAGTGTGAATTATTTCCAAGCCGCTATTTACGTGTGTGGAAAAACTTGAATGTGATAGGAGGCAGTGCGGCGGTTACAATATAAATACAAAACAGACGAGGGGGTTTTAATAATGAATCCGCTCGATCAAATCAAAGACGAATTAACGTTAATGAAGGACGAACTTAATGCGCGGCTCGCCAAAAGTCAATTGGATGACCCGATTTTTATCCGGGATGTAAAAAATGAGCTCAACGATGTTGAGCTTGCATTGGAAAAAATGGAATATGGACTTTATGGCATATGTGAAGAAACATTGCAAAAATTGCCGCTCGAACAATTGGCACAAATTCCGACAGCCAGAACGATTCATGATTTTCTCAATATGAAATCATATTTAAAAAAAACACTAGAATATCATTAAGAAGTGAAGTGAACAAGCTTCACTTTTTTGCTTGTTCCCCTTCTTTACTGTTTGTCAAAAAATGTGCTAAAATTTGATGGAAACTTGCCAGTGAGTGGAGGAACGCAGTGTGCTTAAATATTTGATTGCATTATTTGTCATCGCTCTCGACCAATGGACAAAATGGCTGATCGTAAAAAATATGGAAATTGGCGAAAGCATTGAAATTATCAACGGATTTTTATACATAACGTCTCACCGCAATAAAGGAGCGGCTTGGGGAATATTGCAAAACCAGATGGTGTTCTTTTATGTGATTACCATTATTGTTGTCGTAGCGATTATTTATTATATGCAAAAATATGCGAAACAAAATGCAATGCTGGGGGTTGCTCTCAGCTTAATGCTCGGCGGAGCGATTGGGAATTTTATTGACCGCCTTTTCCGCAAAGAGGTGGTGGACTTTATCCATACATATATTTTCGGTTATAATTTTCCAATTTTTAATATTGCCGATTCATCTTTAACAATCGGTGTTATTTTACTTTTCATATATTTTCTGTTTTTTGAAGAAAAGAAGCAAAAGGAGTAGAAAATGGAGCAATTTACTTTTGTTGTGACGGAAAAAGAGGAACATGAACGAATAGATAAATTTTTGGCCAATAAAGATGAGAATTGGTCAAGAACGTTGGTCCAAAATTGGATCAAGGACGGGGTTGTTTCAGTAAATGAAAAATCGGTGAAGGCCAATTACAAGTGCCAAATTGGTGATGTCATCACTGTATCTGTTCCAGAACCGGAAGAGCTGGATGTCAAGCCTGAGCCGATGGAGCTTGATATATACTATGAGGATGAAGATGTCATCGTTGTCAATAAACCGCGTGGGATGGTCGTCCATCCAGCGCCGGGACACACTTCAGGAACACTTGTGAACGGTCTTTTATATCATTGTAAAGATTTGTCCGGAATTAACGGAGTCCTTCGTCCGGGAATTGTCCACCGGATTGATAAAGATACTTCAGGTTTATTAATGGTTGCCAAAAATGATTACGCTCATGAATCATTAGCAAATCAATTAATGGAAAAGAGGGTTGAAAGGAGATATAAGGCGATTGTACACGGGGTAATTCCGCACGATCATGCCACAATTGATGCTCCGATCGGCAGGGATCCAAAGGATCGGCAAAAAATGACGGTAACAAAAACAAACAGTAAAGAAGCTGTCACCCATTTTCATGTGCTGGAACGATTTTCGGATTATACATATATTGAATGTCGGCTGGAAACCGGGAGAACGCATCAAATCCGCGTGCATATGAAATATATCGGTTTTCCGCTAGCCGGCGATCCAAAATATGGACCGAAAAAAACACTTCCGATTCATGGACAGGCTCTTCATGCAGGCGTACTTGGTTTTGAGCATCCAAGAACAAAAGAGTTTTTGAAGTTTGAAGCATCGCTCCCGGAAGAATTCGAAAAGATTTTGCAAATGTTAAGAAATGATCGTTGACATTTACGAGCTGCTCTGTCATAATACGTTTAGACAATACAGCATCCTTTAACTGCAGTCCCGTGAGGCTGAGAAGGAATCGTATGGCAATAGGTGAGCTATGCACAAAACCTCTCATCCTCAGGATGAGAGGTTTTTTTAACCGAAATTTGAGGTGATGAGCATGCCGGAAAAAGCGGTTGTTTTAGATGAGCAGGCGATCAGAAGGGCGCTAACTAGAATAGCCCACGAAATTATCGAACACAATAAAGGTATAGACAATTGTGTTTTGGTCGGAATCAAGACAAGGGGAATTTATCTTGCCAAACGTCTTGCAAAAAGAATAGAGGACATTGAAGGAAAAGAGATACCTGTCGGCAACCTTGACATTACTTTTTACCGGGATGATTTAACACAAAAAACAGAAAGCGGTGAACCGCTCGTTAAAGGTTCAGATATCCCGATCGATATTAACAATCGAAAAGTCATTTTAGTAGACGATGTCCTTTACACGGGAAGAACGGTACGGGCAGCGATGGATGCCATTGTTGACTACGGCAGGCCAGCGCAAATCCAGCTAGCTGTACTTGTTGACCGCGGCCATCGTGAACTGCCGATCCGAGCGGATTATGTCGGGAAAAACATACCTACTTCAAAATCAGAAAAAATTGTTGTACAGCTTTTGGAAGTAGATGAAAAAGAAAAAGTATCCATTTATGAAAATGAATAGATGTCCCTTTTAATAGCAGTCCCGTGAGGCTGCAAAGGGGTCCGAAAGGTGTATACGCTATTTGTATGCACTTTGGCAAAACCTCTTTGTGCCTCATCGGCCAAAGAGGTTTTTTTGTGCAAATTCCATAAGGAGGAAAAAACATGAAAAGAAATATTATACTAGATGTTCATGATAAACCTGATTTTATCACATGGCTCGCCTTAAGCTTCCAACATTTATTTGCCATGTTTGGAGCAACGATTCTCGTACCGTTTTTAGTCAAAATTGATCCTTCTGTTGCTTTGATTTCCAGCGGTCTCGGCACACTCGCATTTATTTTGATAACAAAAGGAAAAGTGCCGGCATATGTCGGCTCCTCCTTTGCCTTCATCACACCGTTAATTGCGGCTAAAGCTGCCGGCGGTGTAGGAGCGGCGATGATCGGCAGCTTTTTGGCAGGCCTAGTTTACGGGGTTGTCGCGCTTATCATCAAACAGACAGGATATAAATGGATTATGAAATTACTTCCAACTGTTGTCGTCGGTCCAGTAATTATGGTAATCGGACTTGGCCTTGCATCAACAGCTGTGAGTATGGCCATGAACGATCCTAAAGGACATTACAGCTTGCTTCACTTTTCAGCAGGCCTTGTTACGCTTCTGATCACCATTATAACAATGGCATTTTTTAAAGGATTTTTTAACCTAATCCCTGTATTAATCGGAATTTTCGGCGGATATGTATACTCGCTTATAATCGGTATTGTCGACTTTCAAAAAGTGGCGGAAGCCAAATGGTTTCAGCTCCCGAACTTTATCATTCCATTTGTTGATTATACACCTCACATTACATCTGAAATCATTCTGCTGATGGTTCCAGTCGCAGTGGTGACATTATCCGAGCATATCGGTCACCAAATGCTGCTAAGCCAAGTAATCGGAAAAGATTTAATCAAAGACCCTGGACTTGCCCGTTCCATTCTCGGCGATGGAGCGGCAACCATGATTGCATCTTTTATCGGTGGACCGCCGAACACGACATATGGCGAAAATATCGGCGTATTGGCGATTACAAGGATTTACAGCGTTTATGTCATTGCCGGTGCAGCTCTATTTGCAATCTTGTTTGGCTTTATTGGAAAAATTTCCGCCTTGATCAGTTCGATTCCAACTCCAGTAATGGGAGGCGTTTCAATACTGCTCTTCGGGATCATCGCATCTTCAGGATTAAGAATGATGATTGAGCATAAAGTTGATCTGAACGAAAAAAGAAACTTAATCATCACTTCCGTCATTTTAGTAATAGGAATTGGCGAAGCGATGATTAAGTTCGGGGAAAGCTTTGAGTTACACGGAATGGCATTAGCTGCAATCATTGGCGTCATTTTAAACTTTGTGCTCCCAGGTAAAAAAGAAGAACATATTTTTGACACAAATGAAGAAGATTCAGTAGCGTAGCAATCACCTTTTAAAAAAGTCCAGAGAGGCTTTCAAGGGTGTGTGGGACAAATCATGCTTCGTCATTTGCTTACACCCTGTCATGCCTTGGCAGGGTGTTTTTTTAAAATTCAAACGTCAATCGCTTTTATTTAAAGGAAAGGGGAAGAAAGCGATGAAACATTTAGTGACAATGAGCACGCTGTCAACTGAAGAGATTATTGCCATTTTGGATGAAGCGGAACGCTTTAAAAAGGGAAAACGATGGAAAGTCGGAGAACAAACATTTATCGCCAACTTGTTTTTTGAGCCGAGTACGAGGACGAGGTTTAGTTTTGAAGCTGCTGAAAAAAAACTTGGACTTGACATTTTAAATGTGGATGGAGCTTCTTCAAGCATTCAAAAAGGAGAATCGTTGTACGATACTGTAAAAACTTTAGAATCGATCGGTGTCGAGGCGGTCGTCATCCGACATCCCGAGGACCGGTATTTTGACGAGCTTATCGGCCGTGTCCAAGTATCCATATTAAATGCTGGCGATGGGTGCGGACACCATCCAACGCAATGTTTGCTCGATTTGATGACAATTCGTGAAGAGTTTGGGCGTTTTAACGGATTGACGGTTTCCATCATCGGTGACATTCGCCACAGCCGTGTAGCAAGATCTGATGCAGAAGTGCTGACAAGGCTCGGGGCAACCGTATTGTTCTCTGGACCTGAAAAATTTCGGGACGACACCAATCCATACGGTACATACGTATCGATCAATGAAGCAATCGAAATGTCAGATGTTGTGATGCTCTTAAGAATCCAGCATGAACGCCACAGCGAAAAATGGACAGCTGATCAATATTTGGAGCAGTACGGATTGACAAAGGAACGGGAAAAAATGATGAAGGACCATGCGATTATTATGCACCCTGCACCGGTCAACAGAGGAGTTGAAATCGACGGAGATTTAGTAGAGTGCAGCCGGTCGCGAATTTTTAAACAGATGGAAAACGGTGTATTTGTCCGCATGGCAGTTATAAAACATGCGATTGAAAGTAAAGCACAAGGGGGAGAGAAGAAATATGTCCATTCTATTTAAAAATGCGCAATTGTTAACAGAGGAAGGCGAATTGACAAAGCGGGATGTTCTTGTGGAAAACGGAATAGTCAAACAAATATCGGAAGAGATAGCTGATGGAGCGGGAGACGTGATCGATTGCAACGGAAAGCTTCTTTCCCATGGATTTATCGATCTTCACGTTCATCTGCGTGAACCGGGTGGAGAAGCGAAAGAGACGATTGCCACCGGCACGCTGGCTGCAGCGAAGGGCGGCTTTACAACCGTTGCCTCCATGCCTAATACGAAGCCGCCTATTGATACAAAAGAAAAAATGATCAATTTACAAAAGCGAATTAAAGAAACAGCAAAGGTTCGCGTTCTTCCTTATGCAGCGATCACACTTGGGCAAAGCGGAAGCGAATTAACGGATTTTGATGCATTAAAAGAGGAAGGTGCTTTTGCCTTTACGGACGATGGCGTAGGTGTCCAGTCGGCCGGCATGATGTTTCAGGCAATGAAAAAAGCGGCGGAGAAAGGATATTCAATTGTCGCGCATTGTGAAGACAATACCCTTATCAACGGCGGATCCTTCCATGATGGAGTTTTTGCAAAAAATCACGGTATATCCGGCATTCCATCTGTATGTGAATCCGTTCAAATTGCAAGAGATGTTCTGTTGGCAGAAGCTAGCGGCTGCCATTACCACGTGTGCCATATTAGTTCAAAAGAATCCGTCAGAGCCGTCAGAGACGCCAAAAAAGCAGGCATCCGCGTGACATGCGAAGTAACCCCGCATCATCTTCTTTTATGTGATGAAGATATTCCGGAGCTTAATCCGAACTTTAAAATGAATCCGCCGCTTAGAGGCAGAGAAGACAAGAAAGCATTAATCGAAGGGCTGTTGGATGGAACAATCGATTTTATTGCTACGGATCATGCGCCTCATACGATGGAGGAGAAATCTTTAGAGGTCGATAAGGCGCCGTTTGGGATTGTCGGGTTGGAAACTGCCTTTCCTCTTTTGTACACATATTTTGTCGAACGGGGCATTTTTACATTGAAACAGCTTGTTGATTGGTTGACGGTAAAGCCTGCTAGAGCTTTTAACTTGGATATGGGGGAATTAAAAGAAGGCATTTCTGCAGATTTGACGCTCATTGATTTACAGGAAGAAAAAAGGATAGATGCCTCAACATTTGCATCAAAAGGAAAAAATACGCCGTTTAACGGCTGGCTTGCAAAAGGCTGGCCTGTTTTAACAATGGTGGACGGCAAAATCGTTTGGAAAAGGGGAGAGTAATATGAAACGGCAATTAGTGCTTGAAAACGGCGATGTTTTCATCGGCGATGGCTTTGGAAGCGATCGTGACATCATCGGAGAGGTTGTGTTCACAACCGGAATGACAGGCTATCAAGAAACACTTTCAGATCCTTCATATTGCGGGCAAATCGTAACGTTTACTTATCCATTGATCGGCAATTACGGCATCAACCGAGACGATTTTGAGACGATCCGCCCGTTCGTGAACGGGATGATTGTGAAGGAAGCCTGTGAAGCTCCCTCCAACTGGAGAAGTTTATATTCAATCAATGATTTTCTCATAGAAAACGATATTCCTGGCATCAGTGGAATCGATACAAGAAGGCTGACTAGAATTATCCGCAACTACGGAACGTTAAAAGGTGCAATCTGTTCAGCTGAGGCGGATCCAAAGCAAGTGGCTGAGAAATTAAGAGAAACGGAGCTGCCGCGCAATCAGGTGGAAATTGTATCGACGAAAAGACCATATCAAAGTCCAGGAAGAGGAAAAAGAGTGGTTGTTGTAGATTTTGGCATGAAGCATGGAATCTTAAGAGAATTAAACAGCCGAAATTGCGACTCGATCGTCGTTCCATATGATACATCTGCGGAGGAAATATTGCGATTGAAGCCTGACGGCGTTTTGCTCACAAACGGACCTGGAGATCCGCAAAACGTTCCAGAAGCAATTGAAATGCTGCGCGATCTTATCGGGAAAACCCCTATCTTTGGAATATGTTTAGGGCATCAGCTGCTCGCTTTAGCATGCGGTGCGAAAACAGAAAAATTAAAATTCGGCCACCGCGGCTCAAACCATCCAGTGAAGGATTTAAAAACTGGGAAAGTGTATATGACTTCCCAAAATCACGGCTATGCTGTAAGCATCGAATCCATTAGGAATACAGAGCTTGAAGTAACACATGTTGCACTGAACGACGGAACAATTGAAGGATTGAGACATCGCGTGCATCCTGCTTTCGCTGTTCAATACCATCCGGAAGCATCGCCGGGACCTGAGGATGCCAATCCATTGTTTAATCAATTTATCGAGCTGATGGAAAAGACTGCTCAAAGGGGGAATCTCAATGCCTAAGCGGAAAGATATTCAGAAAATTTTAGTTATCGGATCAGGACCGATTATTATCGGACAAGCGGCGGAGTTTGACTATTCGGGAACACAGGCGTGCTTAGCATTGAAAGAGGAAGGATATGAGGTAGTTCTTGTCAACTCGAACCCAGCGACAATTATGACGGATACGGAAATTGCCGACAAAGTGTATATGGAGCCGCTCACGCCGAGCTTTGTCGCCAAAATCATCCGCAAGGAAAGGCCGGATGCGATCCTGCCGACTCTCGGCGGACAGACTGGACTAAACTTGGCGGTCGAGCTTCATAAAATGGGTGTTTTAGAAGAGTGCGGCGTTGAAATTTTAGGAACTAAGCTTTCAGCCATTCAAAAAGCTGAAGACCGTGAACTGTTCCGCGAGCTTATGAAGGAGCTGAATGAACCGGTGCCGGAAAGCGCCATAATTCATGAGCTTGAAGAAGCGTTTCATTTTGTGGAGCAAGTCGGCTATCCGGTGATCGTCCGGCCTGCATATACACTTGGCGGGACCGGAGGCGGCATTTGTCACGATGAGGAAGAACTGATTGAAATTGTCACAAACGGTCTAAAGCTCAGCCCTGTTCATCAATGTCTGCTCGAAAAAAGCATTGCCGGCTACAAAGAAATCGAATATGAAGTGATGCGGGACTCAAAAGATAATAAAATCGTTGTCTGCAACATGGAAAATATTGACCCCGTCGGCATTCATACAGGCGATTCGATCGTTGTGGCGCCCAGCCAAACGATTTCAGACAGAGAATACCAGCTGCTCAGAAACGTGTCATTAAAAATTATCGGAGCTCTTGGCATTGAAGGCGGATGCAATGTTCAGCTTGCTCTTGATCCGGATAGTTTTCAATATTACGTTATCGAAGTGAACCCGCGGGTTAGCCGCTCATCCGCCCTTGCATCAAAAGCGACAGGATATCCGATTGCGAAACTCGCAGCGAAAATTGCCGTCGGTTTAACGTTAGATGAAATCATCAATCCAGTGACAGGGAAAACATTTGCTTGCTTTGAACCGGCGCTTGATTATGTTGTCACGAAAATACCGCGATGGCCGTTTGATAAATTTGAATCAGCCAACCGTGTGCTTGGCACTCAAATGAAAGCAACCGGTGAAGTCATGGCGATCGGCCGCACGTTTGAAGAATCGTTGTTAAAAGCTGTTCGTTCTCTCGAAGCAAGCGTCTACCATTTAACATTGAAAGAAAACGATGTCTCAGATGAAATGATTGAAAAGCGAATCAAGAAAGCAGGGGATGAACGAATCTTTTACATCGGCGAAGCGCTGAGAAGGGGTTTTTCCGTTGAGCAAATTCATCAATGGAGCAAAATCGACCGCTTTTTCTTGAATAAGATAAACAACATTATCGAATATGAACGAGAACTGAAAAAATCTCCATTTGATGTAAACGTGTTGAGAAAAGCAAAGCAGCTCGGATTTTCTGATCACTTTATCGCTTCGTTATGGAATACAGATGAATCGGAAGTTTATGAGTTTCGGAAAAAACAAGGAATTGTTCCAGTTTACAAAATGGTTGATACGTGTGCAAGCGAGTTTGAATCCGAGACGCCTTACTTTTACGGCACATATGAAGAAGAAAATGAATCGATTGTGACTGAACGAAAAAGTGTTGTCGTGTTAGGTTCAGGACCGATTCGAATCGGGCAGGGCATTGAGTTCGATTATGCAACAGTTCACTCTGTTTGGGCGATTCGCGAAGCAGGATATGAAGCAATCATTATCAATAACAATCCAGAAACAGTGTCAACGGATTTCAGCATTTCCGACAAGCTGTATTTTGAACCGCTGACGATCGAAGATGTCATGCATATTATCGACTTGGAGAAGCCGATTGGCGTTGTCGTCCAATTCGGCGGGCAAACGGCAATCAATTTGGCAGGCAAGCTGGCAAAACGAGGTGTCAAAATATTAGGAACAAGCCTGGAAAATTTAGATCGGGCGGAAGACCGCGACAAGTTCGAACAAGTGCTTGAAGCTTTGGAAATACCACAGCCTGTAGGGAAAACGGCTCTATCCGTCGCTGAAGCGGTGGAAATTGCGGAAGAAATCGGCTATCCGGTGCTTGTCCGTCCTTCCTATGTGCTTGGCGGCCGGGCGATGGAAATTGTCTACCATAAAGAAGAATTGCTCCATTATATGGAACATGCAGTAAAAATTAATCCGGAACATCCTGTTTTAATTGATCAATATTTAACCGGAATAGAAGTGGAAGTTGATGCGATTTCAGACGGTAAACATGTGCTCATTCCGGGCATTATGGAGCATATTGAGCGGGCAGGCGTGCACTCAGGGGACTCGATAGCGGTTTACCCGCCGCAAACGTTATCTGATCAGTTGAAAACAGAACTTGTTGATTATACGATTCGTTTGGCAAAAGGGCTGAATATTGTCGGACTGCTAAACATTCAATTTGTAATTGCTGACGGGCGGGTATACGTATTGGAAGTGAACCCAAGATCAAGCAGAACAGTTCCGTTTTTAAGTAAAATTACCGGAATTCCGATGGCTAAGCTTGCGACAAAGGTGATACTCGGTGCTAGCTTGCCGGAACTCGGTGTGAAAACAGGGCTTGCAAAAGAGGCGAAAGGTGTATTTGTGAAGGTGCCGGTATTTTCATTTGCGAAGTTGCGCCGTGTAGACATTACGCTTGGACCAGAAATGAAATCAACTGGGGAAGTAATCGGAAAGGATGCCACCTTTGAAAAGGCTCTTTATAAAGGCTTTGTTGCAGCCGGTACGAATATTTACGAGCACGGATCAGTGCTGCTTACGATTGCTGATAAGGACAAAAACGAGGCTTTAGAAATTGCGGGCAGATTTCGCAATATCGGCTATCAGCTGCTGGCGACGGAAGGAACCGCAAAGTTTCTAGAAGAGAACGGCATAAAAGCAAAAGTTGTCAGCAAAATCGGATCACGCGGCGACAACATTTTGGATGTGATACGCAATGGAAAAGCGCAATTTGTCATCAACACGCTGACGAAAGGAAAGCAGCCTGAGCGCGACGGCTTCAGAATCAGAAGGGAATCGGTTGAAAACGGTGTGCCATGCCTCACTTCTTTAGACACTGCAAGGGCAATTTTACGCGTGCTTGAATCGATGGCTTTTACGGTTGAAAATCTCTCCGAACATAATAGGTAAAGAAGGTGATCCAATGATCAAAGCTTGGATGGAAATTATCAGCAACAGGCCAATTGCGAAAAACATTTATAAAATGGAATTAAAAGGAGAGCTCGTTCAACGCATTACTCGTCCGGGACAATTTGTTCAAATAAAAGTGGATGACAGTTTTGATCTGTTATTAAGAAGACCGATCAGCATTGCCGAATACAATGCCGAAAAAAACACGATGACATTAATTTATCGGGCAGAAGGCGCCGGAACGAAAAGATTGTCCAGAAAAAAAGCAAGTGAGCTTGTCGATGTTTTCGGACCGCTCGGAAACGGTTTTCCGGTTGAAGAAACGAAGGAAAAAGCATTGCTTGTCGGTGGCGGCATTGGCGTTCCCCCTCTTTATGAATTGTCGAAGCAGCTTGTTCAAAATGGAGTGGAAGTTGTCCATGTATTAGGATTTTCAACAAAAGCGGCGGTGTTTTACGAACAAGAGTTTAAGGAGCTGGGCGAAACGTTTGTGGCGACAGTTGACGGCACATTCGGCGCAAAAGGAACCGTTATGGATATCATCAATGAACAACGCTTCACATTTGAAACGCTCTATACATGCGGACCAACTCCGATGTTAAAAGCGATAGAAGAAGCATTTCCGCATAAAAAAGTGTTTTTGTCCCTGGAAGAAAGAATGGGCTGCGGAATCGGCGCTTGCTTTGCCTGTGTCCGCCGTACGAAAACCGATGCAAATGATTCGGGCTATAAGAAAATCTGTACCGACGGGCCTGTTTTTCGAATCGGGGAGGTGATGTTGGAATGTTAACTGTTAAGCTTCCTGGTCTTGAGTTAAAAAATCCGATCATGCCCGCATCAGGATGCTTCGGCTTTGGCCGCGAATTTGCCAAGCTGTACGATTTATCCAAGCTTGGCGCGATCATGATCAAAGCAACAACGCTTGAGCCTAGATTCGGAAATCCAACACCAAGGGTGGCGGAAACGCCGTCGGGAATGCTCAATGCCATCGGGTTGCAAAATCCCGGATTAAAAAAAGTGATGGAGGAAGAGCTTCCTTGGCTTTCTCAATTTGATGTTCCGATCATTGCGAACATTGCCGGCTCGACTGTTGAAGAATATGTGGAAGTGGCAAAAGAAATCAGTAAAGCGCCTAACGTAAAAGCACTTGAACTGAACATTTCTTGTCCGAATGTTAAACAAGGGGGGATCATGTTCGGAACAGTTCCTGAAGTAGCCGGACATTTAACAGAAGCTGTGAAAAACGTTTCTTCAGTACCGGTTTATGTCAAGCTTTCTCCAAATGTAACTGACATTGTCGCCATGGCAAAAGCGGTGGAAAAAGCGGGAGCAGACGGAATTACGATGATCAACACGCTCCTCGGCATGCGGATCGATGTGAAAACAGGCCGGTCGATTATTGCTAATGGAACAGGCGGGCTTTCTGGACCTGCTGTCAAGCCGATTGCCGTTCGTATGATCTATCAGGTTTCCCAAAGTGTAGAAATCCCGGTCATCGGCATGGGAGGAATTATGAATGTCGATGATTGCATAGAATTTTTGCAGGCAGGAGCAAAGGCAGTCGCAATTGGTACAGCGAATTTTGTCAATCCTTACGTCTGTGTTGAACTTATTGATGCGTTGCCGAATCGGCTGAAAGAATTAGGCTTTGATCATGTGAATGAATGTGTCGGAAGGAGCTGGAAAGATGAAAAATCGTCCTCTAATTCTTGCCCTTGATTTTGATACGAGAGAAAAAGCATTGCAGTTTGTGCAAATATTTGAGGAGCCTTTATTTGTTAAAGTGGGGATGGAACTTTTTTATCAAGAAGGCCCTTCTATCATCGAAGAATTACAGCGAAGCGGTCATCAAATATTTCTTGATTTGAAGCTGCATGATATACCAAATACCGTGAAACAAACGATGAAAGGACTTGCCAAGCTCGGAGTCGATTTGATCACTATTCACGCTGCGGGAGGTAGAAACATGATGGAAGCAGCGATAGAAGGGCTGGAGGCGGGAGCTCAGAGCGGAAATAAGCGTCCAGATGTTGTCGCTGTCACCCAGCTGACAAGCACTTCCAGCGAGATGCTAAAAAATGAACTTCTCATTGAAAAGTCGCTGCTTGAGACGGTTTTACATTATGCGGAAAATGCAAAAAAAAGCGGGATGAGCGGTGTTGTTTGTTCTGTCCATGAAGTAAGCGAAATAAGAAAAACGTGCGGTCCGTCTTTTCTGACTGTTACGCCTGGAATTCGTTTAGCAAAAGATAGAGCACAGGATCAAGTCCGCATTGCGACGCCAAAATTTGCAAAGGAACAAGGTGCATCAGCCATTGTTGTCGGCAGGACAATTACAAAAGCAGAGGATCCTGTTGCAGCCTACAATGAGGTAAAAAAAGAATGGGAGGGTAAGGTGGAATGAAAAAGGAAATCGCCAAACATTTGCTAGAAATTGAAGCAGTTACTCTTAGACCAAATGAACCGTTTACGTGGGCAAGCGGAATAAAATCGCCCATTTATTGCGACAATCGTTTGACTCTATCGTATCCGAAGCTCCGCAAAATCATTTATAAAGGACTAGCTCAACTAATCAGTGAGCATTTTTCCGATGCTGAATTAATTGCTGGAACTGCAACAGCCGGTATTCCCCATGCGGCATTAGTTGCTGAAGAGCTGGGATTGCCTATGTGTTATGTGCGCAGCACACCGAAAAAGCATGGGAAGGGAAACCAAATAGAAGGAAAAGTGAGGGAAGGACAAAAAGCTGTTGTAATCGAAGACTTGATTTCAACAGGGGCAAGCTCCTTAAAAGCTGTTGAAGCACTAAGAAATGCTGGCTGTCAAGTACTAGGTGTCGCCGCAATTTTTACCTACGGTCTTCCTCAAGGAAAGCAAAACTTTGCCAATGCTGGCATTCCGGCGATCGCATTAAGTGATTATGACACTTTAATCCAAGTGGCTTTGGATGTGCAAATGATTTCAAAAGAGGATCTCGACCGCTTGTCATTATGGCGAAAAAATCCTGAAAACGACAGTTGGCTCGAAAAAGTTTAACCGCCTTTTCATATAATATTTAATTCCAATCAAAAAACTCGGGTTGACTTTTAGGAAAATTATGATAAAATTTGATAGCATATAGCACGTTCTTGAAAGGAACACTGTGAATCTTCTAACCTAATTTTTAAGTACAAAATGTCATTTGTACAAATGAAAGAAAAGAAGGATTATATAAAAAGCTGTCTCAATAAACCGCTGACTAGACGACTAGAGGCGGTTTTCAATCCTTTTATTGAACGCGCTCTATTCCTTTTCTAATAAGGGGGAAAGGCGAATGCTTACGTACGAAACCTGGGCGGAACCTGATCTCGTGTTTGATGAGACATCGGACACAAAAGGTGCCCTAGAGGTGTTGGAATGGGCATATTCAACATATAAAGATGATATTGTGTATTCGTGCAGCTTTGGAATTGAAGGGATTGTACTCATTGATTTAATATCGAAGGTCAATCCGACCGCACGGATTGTCTTTTTGGACACGGGGCTGCATTTTAAAGAAACCTATGATTGCATAGAAAAAGTAAAAAATCGATATCCAGATTTAAATATAGAATTAAAAAAACCAGAGATCACATTAGAAGAGCAAAAAGAGCAATATGGAGATAAGCTTTGGGAGAAAGATCCGAATCTTTGCTGTCACATCCGGAAAGTGGTTCCATTAAGGGAGACGCTTGAACCAGTAAAAGCATGGATTTCAGGATTGAGAAGAGAACAATCGCCGACAAGAAAACATGTAAACTATATTAATAAAGATGAGAAATTCCAAAAGGTGAAAATTTGCCCTCTCATCCACTGGACTTGGAGAGAAGTTTGGCGATATGTTTATAAACATGATTTGCCTTATATCGTCTTACATGATCAAGGTTATCCTTCCATTGGCTGCCAGCCTTGTACTCAGCCAGCCATTAACATGGATGATCTGCGTTCTGGAAGATGGGTCGGCCATCAAAAGCTTGAATGCGGATTACATGAGAGTACAAGTGTGACAAAATAATGGAAGCCTATAACCATTAGAGGAAGCGGTGCGGCGGCAGCGGGTGCTGCCTGTCGTACAGGAGCGGTAAAAACATATCGCTTTTTCCTCCATTCGGACTGCTGGAAATGTTCTCTGTTCAATGGTCGGTGGAGGTGAAGGTGCCTAAACCGTCTGCTTCGGCTTCATCGATAGTTGATTCAATCATTTTATCTTTGGTGTTTGTTCAATCAAAATATGAATATCACTTACAAGTGAAGTGACAGTTTGATCTACAGCAGGCCTTTTTCGGCAGATAATGCTTTACAAAAACTCGTCATAAAAAATAAAGTTTTGAAGACTCGTTTCATGAAATGATTCCAATTGTTCAAGCTTTTTTTTTACTCGTTTTTGATGATGGCGTATCGCAACGATTTAGATTTATTTAGCGGCTAAGGCTAAAAATTTTTTCAATAAAAGCCTAGTAAATAAATGTGAATATAGGAATATATGGCGTAGCAAGGAGGAGATCAAATGGGGATTGCACCGCACGGAGGAACATTAATCAATCGCTATAATCCAGAATACAATTATTCTCATATTCAAGAAGCAATTGAATTGGATAATATCGGGCTCTCTGACTTAGAGTTAATCGGTATTGGAGCATTTAGTCCATTAACGGGTTTTTTAACTAAAAAAGATTATGATAGTGTTGTTGAAAACATGCGTCTTGCCAATGGTATAGTTTGGAGCATTCCAATTACACTTCCTGTTGAAGAAGAACAAGCTGATCGCATCGACATTGGAGATGAAGTTAAGCTGACATTTAACGGAGAAGTATACGGTGTGATCAAAGTGGAAGATAAATATAAGCCGGATAAACAAAAAGAAGCGGAATATGTTTATCGGACAAAAGATGAAGAGCACCCAGGAGTTGCTAAATTGTATGAGCGTCCACCTGTCTATCTTGGCGGGGATGTCGTGTTAGTAAAGAAAACGGAAAAGCCGTTTCCAAACGAAACATTTGAACCAGCGGAATCTCGAGCCGCTTTTGAACGTTTCGGCTGGAATACAGTCGTAGGGTTTCAAACGAGAAATCCTGTTCATCGGGCGCATGAATACATTCAAAAAACAGCTCTTGAAACCGTAGACGGATTATTTCTGCAGCCGCTTGTCGGCGAAACAAAAAAGGATGATATTCCTGCGGATATTCGCATGGAAAGCTATCGAGTTCTGTTGGAAAATTACTATCCAAAAGATCGTGTTCTGTTAGGAATTTTTCCAGCCGCCATGCGCTATGCCGGACCAAGGGAAGCGATATTCCATGCTATCGTTCGAAAAAATTATGGGTGTACGCATTTCATCGTTGGAAGAGACCATGCAGGGGTTGGAAATTATTATGGAACATATGATGCGCAGAAAATCTTTTTCAACTTTACAAAAGAGGAATTAGACATTACGCCGCTGTTTTTTGAACACAGCTTTTATTGTAAAAAATGCGACGGCATGGCTTCCCATAAAACATGCCCGCATTCTGATGACGACCGTGTCATTTTATCAGGTACAAAAGTAAGGGAAAAACTTCGAAACGGTGAGCCGCTGCCAAACACTTTCAGCCGTCCGGAAGTTGTGGAAGTGCTTGTAAAAGGTCTGCGCCAAGAAGCATTGCAAAAATGAGGTGGAATTAACGTGACAAGCAAAAATATTGTATGGCATCATCATTCCGTCACAAAAGAAGAGCGGAGGAAAAAGTCGGGGCATCACAGCTTTGTTCTATGGTTTACCGGATTGTCCGGTTCCGGCAAATCAACGTTAGCCAATGCATTAAACCAAAAGCTGTTCAATGAAAATATTTCGTCTTACGTACTAGATGGAGACAACGTTCGCCATGGGTTGAACAAAGATTTAGGATTTTCGGAATTGGACCGAAAAGAAAACATTCGGCGCATTGGAGAAGTTGCAAAATTATTTGTAGACAGCGGTCAAGTTGTTTTGACAGCCTTTATTTCTCCATATAAAGAAGATCGGGAGTTAGTAAGAAATTTGCTCGAGCATGATGAGTTCATTGAAATATATGTTAAATGCTCATTATCAGAATGTGAAAAACGAGATCCGAAAGGGCTGTACAAAAAAGCGAGAAACGGTGAAATAAAACATTTTACAGGTATCGACGATCCATATGAAGAGCCTGAAAATCCTGAAATCATTGTTCATTCTGAGGAATGGTCAGTAGAAGAAAGTGTTGAACATATTTTTCAATATTTAAAAAATCGAAAGTTCCTATAATTTTAAACATTGGGGGAGTTGCAATGGCACATGAAAAAGTATGGGCAAACAATGAAAATTTAAATAAGTTTGAATTAAAAAAGCTTGAAAAAGACGGATTGGATATTTTGGAAGAAATCGACACCTTTGCGAAAAACGGCTTTGCTTCCATTCCGGAAGAAGATTGGGATTTGCTCAAATGGGCGGGGCTGTATCTTCAACGGCCTAAAAAAGACGGTTATTTTATGATGCGGATCAAAGTACCGACGGGAATATTAAACTATGAACAAGTCGTTGCACTCGCAGGGATCTGCAGAGATTTTGGCCGGGATCTATTTGATATTACAACTCGTCAAGCCATCCAATTCCATTGGCTGGAAATCGAGAACATTCCGGAAATATTTAGACGCTTGGATGAAGTCGGTTTAACAACGGTAGGCGCCTGTGGCGACATCGCCCGCAACGTGATTGGAAATCCTCTTGCGGGCATTGACCCGGAGGAGCTTTTGGACACAGAACCGATTGTGCGAGAAATTCATCAATTTTTCCATAAAAATAGAGATTTTTCCAATTTGCCAAGAAAATATAAAATTTCGATTAGTGCAAGCTACTACAATTCCGGACATGCCGAAATCAATGATTTAGCTTTCATACCAGCTACAAAAGAGATTGACGGAAAGCTTGTGAAAGGCTTTCATGTAAAGGTCGGTGGCGGACTATCATCAAAACCGCATTTGGCCCAACCATTGAACATTTTCGTAACCCCGGATAAAGTGAAGGATGTTGCCATTGCGGTCACAACCATCTTCCGTGATTACGGCTATCGTGAGAAAAGACACCGCGCCCGTCTAAAATTTTTAGTTGCCGATTGGGGTGTAGAAAAATTCCAAGAAAAACTGCTTGAACTGACAGGTCCGCTTCCAGAGAGAGGAAACGATGAAACAAAAGGCTGGAATGCAGGATATTTTTACGGCGTTCATCCGCAAAAGCAAAAAGGCTTGAATTACATTGGCTTTAATGTTCCGCTCGGAAGACTTTATTCCGAGGAAGTGCTGGAGATCGCCAGAATTTCCAAAAAATACGGAAATGGACAAATCCGAACTTGCAATACACAAAATATTGTGATTCCAAACGTTCCGGATGATCAAGTTGAAGCTTTGCTGGCAGAAGAAATTTTTCAAAAGGGCAGAATTACCATCAAGCCGAAATCATTCATTGGTTATACCGTTTCCTGCACTGGAACGGAATTTTGCAACCTTGCGCTTGTTGAAACGAAACAGCGGATGAAAACAATTGTCGAATATTTGGATCAAGAATTAGAATTGGATGTACCTGTTCGGATGCACATCACAGGCTGCCCGAATTCATGCGGTCAGCGGCAAATCGCAGACATCGGTCTGCAAGGCGTTTTGATGAGAACAAAAGATAAAAAAATGGTCGATGCCTACGAAATTCATGTTGGCGGAACGCTTCTTGACGGCGGCCGATTTAATGAAAAATTGAAAGGAAAAATTGAGGCAGAGAAGCTTCATTTAGTGTTGAAAGATTTTCTGCAATATTTCAAAGAAACGAAGCTGGCCGGCGAAACCTTTTTAGAATATTATGATCGCGTCGGCATTGAACCTTTGCAGGCGAAGCTCGATGAGATTTTGGAACCTCTCGGAGCTTAAATGGGGTGTCAGCATGTATTTGTATCGCTTTCTTGTAAAAACGAAGGAGAAGGAAATTCCAGTAATCATCGCGGCCGAAAATGATTTGAAAGCATTCGAGCAAGTAGATGTTGAGCTTGAAAAATTTTATTTAAAGGTTCTTGATATTGAAGATGTTACGTTGTACGAAAAGAAAAAAATACGAAAAAGTGCAGGGTTTGTGATTGATGAAAGCGACGTGACGCTCTGTACGTAGTGGGGGAGATCAGCGTGGGAAAAGTGTATATTGTCGGAGCAGGCCCAGGAGATCCAGAATTAATCACAATAAAAGCGATGAAGGCGATTCAGAAGGCGGATGTGATTTTATATGACAGGCTTGTCAACAAAGAGCTCCTTGCTTATGCAAAAAAAGAAGCGGATCTCATTTATTGCGGCAAATTGCCAAATTACCATACGATGCGCCAAGAGACGATCAATAAGTTTTTAGTGAAGTATGCCCAGGCAGGCAAAATCGTAACGCGGTTAAAAGGAGGCGACCCCTATCTGTTTGGCAGAGGGGGGGAGGAAGCGGAAGTATTGGTGCAAAAACGAATTCCTTTTGAAGTGATCCCCGGGGTTACGGCTGCTTCCGCCGCTTCCGCCTATGCTGGCATCCCGCTTACGCATCGCAACATCAGCGCTTCGTGTGCATTTATTACCGGACATAGAGCAGGGGATTTGACAATTAAAGAGGAAACGATTCGTTTAATGAAAGCAGCAGACACCGTTGCCGTTTATATGGGTGTGAAAAATATTGCGGAAATCCAAGATATGATTATACGAAGCGGGAAGGATCAAAATACGCCTGTTGCCTTTATTGAATGGGCGACTACGGAAGAACAACGCACAGTAACGACAACCGTGAAGGAAATGGCGAAATCGGCAGAAGAAAATTGTATTTCCAATCCATGCATGATTATTATCGGCGAAGTCGTTCGTTTTCATGACCAGTTGAACTGGTTTGAGAAGCAGATGAGCAACATCGATTTTACAACAGGGGTTTCGTTATGAAAAAAGGGGTTCTGTATATCTTTCACGGCAGTCGGTTGCGGGATTCTAGAGAAGAGGCGATTCATTTTTTCAATGAAGTGAAGGCGAGCCTGCCATACGAGATTCAAGAAATCTCTTTCCTTGAGCTTGCAAAGCCTACCATTGAGGAAGGATTTGCATCCTGTTTCGCAAAAGGAGCTGCTCATATTGCGGTAATTCCAGTGCTGTTATTAGCTGCCGGCCATGCTAAACAAGATATACCAGCTATTCTTTCGACATTGCAGACAAATTATCCGGAAGCAATGATCTCCTATGGCATGCCTTTTGGCGTTGATGAATTGATGCTAGAGGCAGTGGAAGACAGAATTAAACGCGTTTTGAATAGACCGAAAAAGTCTAGAATGATTTTGATCGGTCGAGGAAGCCGGGATGTGGAAATGCAGCAAGATTTTTTAACGATTGGCCGCATGCTTGAAGAGCGATTGGAAGTACCGGTGACGTGCTGCTATTTAACCGCAGCTTCTCCTCTTTTTCAAGATGTTGTTCAATCCGTTCCAAAAATGCCGGAAGAAGAAATAATTTTTGTGCCTTATTTATTGTTTACAGGTCTATTGTTAAAAGGAGTTCAAAAGGAAATCGAGCAATTGCAAAGAGTAACAAATAAAAAGATTATGTTAACTGATCATATCGGAAACCATTCAGCTGTTAAAGAGCTGCTTCGCGTCAGAGTTGAAGAGGCGTTTGCAGCAAGAGCAGAGAATAAATATTTGAAAAAGGAAACCGTGTTATGAATGGTTTCCTTTTTCTCTGTACTGAAATGAGGCGTACATAATTTTTCAAGATTAGAGCTAGTGAAGGCGACATTCCAGATGATCAACGTTGTTAATGGAGTAAGAGTTTCATAAAAGAAGCTTATAAAAGCAGAAGGAGAAGCAGAAAAAACGTCTATTGTTTTTTCAACTTCAGCACGAGCTCTTCATCAGGCGTCACATAGACCGTTTGCTGATTTTCATATATGACAAACCCAGGCTTGGCGCCATTCGGTTTTTTTACATAGCGCACTTTTGTATAATCGACAGGTACGGAGCTTGATTGGCGCGCTTTGCTGAAATAAGCTGCCAGATTCGCTGCCTCTAAAATGGTCTGTTCAGACGGATCTTTTTTCCGGATGACAACATGGGAGCCCGGTATGTCCTTTGTATGAAGCCAAATATCGTCTCTAGCAGCAACCCGGTTCGTCAAGTATTCGTTTTGCTTGTTGTTTTTGCCGACTAATATTTCAGCTCCGTCGCTGGACAGATAAGCTTCTAAAACAGGTTTAGCATTTTTTTTCTTCTGGATGTTCGCTCTTTTTTTCAAATATCCCCCTTCAATCAATTCTTCTCGAATTTCCTCTAAGTCTTTAGGAGAAGCTGTTTCAAGCTGCTGGAGAAGCCGGTCAAAATATTCGATTTCTTGTTCTGCTTTTTCGATTTGCGATTTGACAACTAAAACGGAATTTTTGGCTTTTTGATATTTTTGAAAATAACTTTGGGCGTTTTCAGAAGGAGTTTTCAAAGGATCAAGCGGAATTTTGATCTTTTGTCCATCCTCGTCATAATAGTTGATAACTTCGACTTCTTTATCCCCTTTTTTCACTGCATGCATGTTCGCTGTCAATAGTTCGCCGTAAAGCTGTAGCGTATTTGCTTTTTCAGCCTCTTTGAGCGTGTGTTTTAGCTTTTGGATTTTCGTTTCATTCTTTTTTCGTTCGTTGATGATGAAGCGTTCTAAATCCTGCCCTTGCTGCTTCACTCGATCGCGTTCCGCTTTTGAGTAAAAATATCGGTCTAGCAATTCGCTTATGGTAGAAAATGTTTTCCTTTCTCCTTTTACGTGCTCTAAAGGCAAAATATAAAAATATTCTTTATTTAAAGTTTTTGTCATTTGCGGAACAATGCTTCCGCTTTTTATTTGATTTAAAACGGACATAAGCGTTCTGGCAACCGATTCCTTATTGGCGATTCCAGAGCGGTAGACGATTTCTTTTGCCAACAGAGGCGAGATGCCAGCAAATTGGTCGACAATTTGTTTTTCAAATTTTCCTGAAAACAGATCAATTTTTTTCAAAACCGTTTCTTCTGAAGCATGAAAAGGATTCAATTTGCCTTGGTCTGGAGGAAAAACATATGCGTGTCCGGGCAAAACAGAGCGATGGCGATTGACTGCAGCTGATACATGTTTGATGCTGTCAATGATCATCTTCTTTTCTTGATCGACTAAGATGATGTTGCTATGTTTTCCCATGATCTCGACAAATAATTGTTTCCTGGTGATATCCCCTAATTCATTGCGGGATCTCATTTGCAGCATGACGATTCGATCAAGTCCGACCTGGCTGATTTCCTCAATGATGCTTCCTTCCAAATGCTTTCTTAAAACCATACAGAACATCGGCGGTTCTTGCGGATTATCATAGTTGGAGGCTGTAAGATGAATGCGCGCAAAATTGGGATGATTGGATATAAGCAGACGATAATTTTTACCTTTCTGACGAATTTGCAAGATAAGATCGTGCTTAGAAGGCTGATGAATTTTTGTGATTTTTCCGCCTTCAAGCTCTTGTTTCAATTCTCTTTGAACACAATATGTAAAAATGCCGTCAAAAGACATATTTGCTCACCCTTTTTCCATGAAGTCCAAGAAAAAACTTACTAAATTATAACATGTTTTAGGACAAGGCTGAATATGTTGTTCTTAGAGCGTGTATCAAAAGGTGAAAAGGGGTGAAACAGAAATTCATGAAATGGCATGAATTGACAGAACAAGAAGTAATTCAATCATTGAATGTCGATATAAAAAAAGGATTATCAGAAAAAGAAGCAGAAAACCGCAGAAAAAAATTAGGATACAATGAGCTTGCAGAAGGAAAACGGCAATCAAATCTTTTGTTATTTTTCGGCCAGTTTAAAGATTTCATGGTTCTTGTTTTAATTGCGGCAACCGTCATTTCCGGCCTTTTAGGAGAGTATATTGATGCAGTTGCCATTATTGCGATTGTGATTTTGAACGGAGTTCTTGGATTTATTCAAGAGAAAAAGGCAGAGAAGTCTCTTGCTGCATTAAAAGAACTGTCAAGCCCGCAGACTACTGTATTGCGCAGCGGGAAGTGGGTGAAGATCCCTTCGAGAGAAATTGTCGTAGGGGACTGCATTAAATTTAAAAGCGGCGATCGAATCGGAGCTGATGTGCGTCTCATTCAGGTATCAAGCCTTGAAGTCGAGGAGTCGGCACTAACTGGCGAATCCGTCCCTGTTGGAAAACATACACGCCCATTAAAAGGGAATCAAGGATCCGTTGGCGATATGCAAAATATGGCCTTTATGGGCACGCTTGTAACAAGAGGAAGCGGAGTCGGCGTTGTCGTGGCTACAGGCATGAAAACGGCAATGGGGCAAATTGCAGATTTGCTGCAAACCCAGGAGCAGCAATTGACACCGATGCAGAGAAAATTAGAAGAGCTGGGCAAAGTTTTAATTGTTGTAGCTCTTCTCTTGACGGTATTAGTAGCAGGAATCGGAGTCATGCAAGGACATGCTGTTTATGAAATGTTTTTGGCGGGGGTCTCGCTGGCAGTGGCGGCGATTCCTGAAGGCTTGCCGGCGATTGTTACGGTTGCATTGGCATTGGGCGTCCAGCGGATGATCAAGAAAAATTCAATTGTCCGAAAGCTTCCAGCTGTTGAAACACTCGGATGTGCAACCGTCATTTGTTCAGATAAAACAGGAACAATGACTCAAAACCAAATGACTGTGACAGACATTTGGATAAGCAATAAATCATGGAAGGTAACAGGTGCGGGCTATCAGCCTGCTGGGGAGTTTTTTGAAAACGGAAAAAAAATTGATCCGGCTGCTCATAAACCGTTGAAGCAAATGTTAATATTTGGAATGCTTGCTTCAACATCTGATATTATTGAAACAAATGGAGAATATTCCCTTGATGGCGACCCGACGGAAGGTGCGTTGATCGTGGCTGGCATGAAAGCGGGGCTGGCAAAATCAAAATTATTGAAGCAATTTCATATTATGCGAGAATTTCCTTTTGACTCCGACCGAAAAATGATGTCCGTCATTGTTCAAGATAAAGACGGAAAATGCTTTGCAGTTGCAAAAGGAGCTCCAGATGTTATATTAGAACGTTCGACACATGTTCTTTGGCACGATAGAAAAGAACGTTTAACGGAGCAGCGAAAAAATGACATTCAAAAGGCGATTTTTCATCAGGCAAACGAAGCATTAAGAACGATAGCAGTTGCATACAAACCGCTTCATACAGGATCTCTACCCCAAGCTGAAGCGGAATCTTCTCTTATTTTCATTGGCATACAAGGAATGATTGACCCGCCAAGACCAGAAGTGAAACAAGCGGTGAAGGAATGCGGTGAAGCAGGCATTAAAACTGTCATGATAACAGGCGATCATGTTATTACCGCACAAGCTATCGCAAAAGAACTAGAAATATTGCCGCCTAACGGTAAAGTAATGGACGGATCATCTTTGTCCAAGCTCACGATTGAAGAATTGGAAGAAGTAGTTGATGATATTTACGTATTTGCCAGAGTTTCTCCGGAGCATAAATTGAAAATTGTGAAAGCATTGCAAAACAAAGGACATATCGTTGCAATGACTGGAGACGGCGTAAATGATGCCCCGGCAATCAAAGCGGCAGACATAGGCATTTCGATGGGAATGAGCGGCACCGATGTGGCAAAAGAAGCTTCCTCTCTTATTCTCGTTGATGATAACTTTGCCACCATTAAAGCAGCGATTCAAGAAGGGCGCAATATTTATGACAATATCAGGAAATTTATTCGCTATTTATTAGCATCAAATGTAGGAGAGATACTAGTTATGTTATTTGCCATGATTTTAGCATTGCCACTGCCGCTTGTTCCGATTCAAATTTTGTGGGTGAATCTTGTAACAGATGGCCTGCCGGCTATGGCGCTTGGCCTTGATCCTGCAGAAGAAGATGTGTTAAAAAGAAAGCCTCGCGATCCGAAAGAAGGGATTTTTTCGAGAGGGCTTGGCTGGAAAATTTTATCTCGCGGGTTTTTAATCGGGCTGTCCACACTACTTGTCTTTTACTTCATTTATGAACGGAATACAGAACAGCTTGCCTACGCGCAAACAGCTGCTTTTGCAACACTTGTTTTGTCCCAATTGATTTTAGTGTTTGATTCAAGAACGGAAAAAACGATTTTTGACCGGAATCCTTTTAGCAACATTTATTTGCTGCTGGCAGTCTTTTCATCCATAATCTTAATGCTTGTTGTTATTTATTATGAGCCGCTTCAACCGATTTTCCATACAACGCCTATCATGGCTCGAGATTGGCTGTTTATTTTCGTCATGTCCGCTCTGCCGACATTTTTGCTGGCAGGATCAATTTTAACAAGAAAAAAACGATAAGTTATGTTATAATTTTTTCAGGTGATAGATGCTATTCTATGACCTTTCTTTTTTTCTTTTGTTTTGAAGGCGACGAAAGAACGGATGTGGTACAATGGTATTAAGCATGACGGGATTTGGCCGCTCGGTAAAAACGGTGCAGCAGATGCAAATAACAGTTGAGATGAGATCGGTCAATCACCGGTTTTGTGAAATCAGCGTGCGGATGCCTAAAAATTTTTTTTCGCTTGAAGAAAAAATAAAGAAAGCCGTACAATCTTATATAAATCGAGGACGTGTGGAATTGTACATCACGGTCAGCGGAGAGGGTCTTTTTTCCAGAACCCTAAACGTTGACTGGTCCCTTGCCGCTCAATACATAGACGCTTTGAACGAAATGAAACGCCGTTTTCATATAGATGATTCCATTCGTTTCATGCACCTTTTGCATGATGAACATATTTTTGAAATTCAAGAGGTTGCGAATGAAAATGAAGAGCTTGAATGTATGATGTTAGAAGCTGTTCATGAAGCGGCCAATCAACTTCTGGAAATGCGGGCTGCAGAAGGAAGCAAGCTAAAAGAAGACTTGCTGAAGCATTTGGAAGCGTTAGAGCAAATCATAGAACATATTCAATCAAGAGCCAGTATTGTCGCAAGCAACTACAGAGATAAATTGCAAAAGCGTTTATCCGAGTTTATAACAGGGAATATTGATGAGAATAGAATATTGTTGGAAGTGGCAATTTTCGCTGACAAATCGGATATTACGGAAGAATTGACAAGATTAGAAAGCCATTTGAGCCAGTTTCGAAAAACGATCGAAAAAGATGAACCGATAGGGCGGAAGCTTGATTTTATCGTACAAGAGATGAGCCGGGAAGCCAATACGATCGGAGCTAAAGGGAATGATTCGGCCATTTCTGCTTTCGTTGTGGAATTGAAAACTGTTATTGAAAAATTAAAAGAGCAAGTTCAAAATATTGAATAAAGGCTTTTTAGGGGGAAAAATCATGGGAATTAAATTAATTAATATTGGCTTTGGCAACATCGTTTCAGCAAGCCGCATCATTTCCATTGTAAGCCCCGAATCGGCTCCGATAAAGCGGATGATTCAAGATGCAAGAGAACGAGGAATGCTTATTGATGCGACATATGGAAGAAGGACGAGAGCAGTTGTTATAATGGATTCTGACCATATTATATTGTCTGCCGTCCAACCGGAAACAGTTGCTCAAAGGCTTTCCAATAAAGATGAGCTGTCTGATGAAGGGTAGGGTAAATTTGAAATGCAATTAAAGAAAAAAGGTTTGTTAATTGTTTTGTCTGGACCGTCCGGAGTGGGAAAAGGCACTGTTCGCAAAGCGTTGTTTGCACAAAAAGACATCAATTTTCAATATTCGATCTCAGTGACGACGAGAACCCCACGGGAGGGTGAGAAGGACGGTGTAGATTATTTTTTTAAAACACGCGAACAATTTGAACAGATGATTAAGGAAAACAAACTGCTTGAATGGGCAGAATATGTTGGAAATTATTACGGTACACCCGTTGAATATGTAGAGAAAACACTTGCAGAAGGAAAAGATGTTTTTCTAGAAATTGAAGTTCAAGGGGCTCTTCAAGTTAAAAAGGCATTTCCTGACGGGTTGTTTATATTTTTACTCCCGCCTAGCCTGGAAGAACTGAAAAATCGAATTGTCACGAGAGGAACAGAGTCAGCTGACTTGATCAATAATCGGATGAAAAAAGCAAAAGAAGAAATTGACATGATGGATTATTATGACTATGTTGTTGTTAATGATGAAGTGAATCTTGCCTGTGAAAAAATTAAAGCGATTGTGACTGCTGAACATTGCAGAAGGGAAAGAGTTGCACAAATGTACAAAAAATTTTTGGAGGTTGAGTCTTGATGCTTTATCCATCAATTGATTCCCTATTAAACCGTATCAATTCAAAATATACACTAGTAACTGTAGCAGCAAAAAGAGCGCGGCAAATGCAGCAAAACAATGACCAGCAATTGGAAAACACGGTATCTGTAAAATATGTCGGAAAAGCGCTGGAAGAAATTGATGCAGGGCTGCTTAATTATGAAAAGATTGAGAAATAATAGCTGCTGTCATAACAACCTACTTGATAGGTTGTTATTTTTTTAAAAAGCTGAGAAATAGGAGGAGAACAAAGTGGCACGTCCGAGACGTATTTTATTGTGTGTAACGGGAGGAATAGCGGTTTTCAAGGCTGCAGCTTTGACGAGCAAGCTGACACAGGCGGGTTTTGATGTGAAAGTGATCATGACAGAATCTGCTACGAAATTCGTCACCCCTTTGACGTTTCAAGTACTATCGAGAAATGAAGTGTTTTTAGATACTTTTGATGAAAAAGATGCGAAAGTGATTGCACATATCGATTTAGCCGACTGGGCTGATTTAGTGCTCGTAGCTCCAGCAACTGCCAATATCATTGGGAAACTTGCCTCAGGGATTGCCGATGATATGGTGACAACGACACTGCTGGCGACAACTGCACCGGTTTGGATTGCTCCTGCAATGAATGTACATATGTATGGCCATCCGGCTGTAAAACGCAACATTGAAACGCTTTATCGGGACGGCTATCAGTTTATTGAACCGCAAGAAGGACATCTTGCATGCGGTTACGTTGGCAAAGGCCGCCTGGAAGAGCCGGACAAAATCGTTGAACTCATTCAAAACCATTTTTCCGATCAAACGAAGGTACCTTCCGTCTTGAATCAGAAAACAATTATCATTACTGCGGGGCCGACAAGGGAAAAAATAGATCCTGTCCGGTTTTTCTCCAACCATTCAAGCGGAAAAATGGGCTATGCGATCGCCGAGCAGGCGAAGGAGCTTGGAGCGAGCGTAATTTTAATTTCCGGTCCGACTTCTCTTGCGCCGCCGGCCGGGGTGACATTTGTGCCAGTTGAAAGTGCTGAAGAGATGTATCATGAAGTGATGAACCATTTTGACAAAGCCGACATTGTGATTAAATCTGCCGCAGTTTCTGATTATCGGCCGAAACAAACATTTGATCAAAAAATGAAAAAAAAGGACGGCTCATTAGTCATTGAATTGGAACGTACGGAAGACATTTTAAAAAGACTCGGCGAGAAGAAAGGAACAAAATTGCTGGTAGGATTTGCGGCGGAAACGGAAAATGTTGAACAATATGCGCTGCATAAGCTGAATGAAAAGAACTTGGATTTAATTGTCGCCAACAATGTAAATGAACCAGGAGCAGGATTTCAAAAGGATACAAATATAGTGACGATTTTTCATAGAAACGGAGAAAAGAAGGCGTATCCGCTTATGTCTAAAAAAGAAGTGGCAAATGCAATTTTAAGAGAAATTGAAAAGCTTTTGAAAGGTGAATAGATAATGCGGTATGCAAGCGTTGTTGTGGATGTCCCGGCAAAAGGCACGGACAAGCTATTTGACTACGAAATTCCAAATAAATTCGCTGGCGTAATCCAGCCTGGCATGAGGGTCATCGTTCCTTTCGGCTCCCGCAAGCTTACTGGATTTGTCGTTCAGTTAAAAAATGAAACAGATATTGACAGTGTGAAACTGATCCATTCGCTTTTTGATCCGGAACCGGTATTAAATCATGAACTGTTAGAGCTTGGCGCATGGCTTAGTGAAACGACTCTTTGCTATAAAATCACCGCTTTTCAGGCAATGCTTCCGGCTGCGATGAAAACGAGGTACATAAAAGAAATCAAGCCATCGAGCTCCGCTCAATTGGAGGATTTGCCTGAAGAGATCAGGACTGCTTTCGAAAAAGGAGGGCCGCTTTCATGGGAGGATTTACCTTCATCACTTGTCGCCGTCGTTCAAAAGGAAATTCGTAATGGGAATTTGCAAATCGATTATCGTGTCGAACAAAAGCAAAAAAAACGGCTTGTGAAATATGTAAAGCCTCTTTTGCCGGTTCGTGAGCTTGAAGAACAGCTTCAGCATTTGCCAGCTCGCGCCCATAAACAGAAAGAGGTTATTCAATTTTTTATTGATCATCCTAATCCGATTTTATTAACGGAGTTGACGAACAGCATACAAGGAGCTTCAATTGCCGTCAAAGCGTTAATTAAAAAAGGTATTTTGACAGAGGAGCAAGTAGAAATTTACAGAGATCCTTATGAGCATAAACAGTTTCCGAGAACGAAGCCTTTACCGTTAACTGACGAACAAAAACGTGCAATGGAGCCGATTTTAGACAAGCTGAATCGACACGAGCACGAAGTATTTTTAATGTATGGGGTCACGGGAAGCGGCAAAACGGAAATTTATTTGCAAGCGATCGAGAAGGTATTGAATGAAGGAAAAGAAGCGATCGTGCTAGTACCTGAAATATCGTTGACTCCTCAAATGGTTCAGCGGTTTAAAAGCAGATTTGGCAGCCAGGTTGCTGTTCTTCATAGCGGGTTGTCCAGCGGGGAAAAGTTCGATGAATGGCGGAAAATTTACCGGAAAGAAGCGAAGCTTGTCGTCGGGGCGAGATCAGCAATTTTTGCCCCGTTTCAAAATATCGGCATCATTATTATTGATGAAGAGCATGAAACTAGCTATAAACAGGAGGAAAGTCCTCGGTATCATGCAAGGGACGTTGCCATTTACAGAGGGAAATATCATCAATGTCCAGTCATTTTAGGAAGCGCCACTCCGACGCTTGAATCATTTGCGAGAGCACAAAAAGGCGTTTATACGTTGTTAACTTTAAAAGAACGCGTCAACCGCCGTCCTCTGCCGGAAGTCCATATTGTCGACATGCGGGAGGAGCTGAGAAACGGCAACCGATCGATGTTTTCAAGAACGTTGTTTGAAAAGCTGACAGATCGCTTGAAGAAAGGAGAGCAATCTGTACTTTTATTAAACAAGCGCGGCTATTCTTCCTTCGTCATGTGCAGAAATTGCGGACATGTCATAGGATGTCCTCATTGCGATATTTCCCTTACTTATCATCGGCATGGGGAAAAGCTAAAATGCCACTATTGCCAATTCGAAACAGCCATGCCGTCTCGATGCCCAGAATGTGGAAGCGAGCATATTCGCTTTTTCGGAACAGGAACTCAGCGTATCGAGGAAGAGCTCAACAGGCTTATCCCGGAAGCGCGTGTCATACGGATGGATGTCGACACGACCAGCCGTAAAGGAATGCATGAAAAGCTTTTAAACGCATTCGGCGAAAAAAAAGCAGACATCCTGCTTGGAACACAAATGATTGCAAAAGGATTGGACTTCCCTGATGTCACATTGGTCGGAGTGCTTTCGGCTGACACGATGCTCCATCTTCCTGATTTCCGGTCTGGAGAAAAAACGTTTCAATTATTAACGCAAGTAAGCGGAAGAGCAGGCCGGCATGAGCTTCCGGGGGAAGTGGTGATTCAAACTTATACGCCTGAGCATTACTCCATTCAATTGGCAAGCTTGCATGATTTTGAAACATTTTATCGACAGGAAATGAAAATGAGAAAATCTTTTGCCTATCCGCCCTATTATTTTCTCATTCTCATTACCGTTTCCCATCCAAATGCGATAAAAGCAGCTGAAGTAACGGAGAAAATTGGACAATATTTAAAGCTTCATTTATCAAATGAGGCGCAGATCCTCGGTCCTGTCAGTTCGCCAATACCGAAGATGAAAGATAGATATCGATTTCAATGCATGATAAAATACAAACGGGAAAAAAACTTGTATAAAACACTGAAATTATTGTTCGAGCATTATGAAGAGGACATGTCGCAAACGGATTTAAAATTGATGATTGATCTAAATCCGTATACCATTCTATAAATTGGTTATGTAAATTGTTAGCATCATATCTAGTTTTTAGATGTCGATGAGTTGGAAACAATAGAAGGGAGATATGTATGGCGAAAATTATATTTATGGGCACGCCTGACTTTGCTGTACCAGTGCTAAATCGAATCGTAAAAGACGGTCATGACGTTTGTGCGGTTGTCACACAGCCAGACCGCCCGAAAGGAAGAAAAAAACAATTGACGCCTCCGCCTGTAAAAGTGGCTGCAGAACAACATAACATTCCAGTGTTTCAACCTGAAAAAATCCGTCACAAAGAAGAAATAGAAAAAATTTTGGCGTTAAAACCCGACTTAATTGTAACGGCTGCTTTTGGTCAAATTTTGCCAAAAGAGATTTTGGACGCACCGAAATATGGCTGTATAAATGTACATGCTTCTCTTTTGCCTGAGCTGCGAGGCGGAGCACCCATTCATTATGCCATCATGCAAGGCAAAAAGAAGACGGGAGTTACGATCATGTATATGGTGGAAAAACTGGATGCCGGAGATATTTTAACACAAGTCGAAGTTCCAATTGATGAAAGGGATACGGTTGCTACATTGCACGACAAATTGAGCGAAGCAGGCGCCAATCTTTTATCACAAACGATACCGAAAATTTTAGAAAACAGCATAACTCCAATTCCGCAAGATGAAACGAAAGCCACATTTGCCTGGAATATTCAAAGGGAACAGGAAAAAATCGATTGGACGAAAAGCGGTGAAGAGGTGTACAACCACATTCGCGGGTTAAATCCTTGGCCAGTTGCCTACACGGTTTTGAACGGAAAGACGATTAAAATTTGGTGGGGAGAAAAAGTGAAGAAAGAACACCAAGCAGAGCCTGGAACAATTGTTTCCGTCGACAAGGACGGTTTCGTTGTTGCAACAGGAAATGACGTTTCCATTAAAATTATTGAGCTTCAGCCGTCCGGAAAGAAAAAAATGAGCTGCGAGCAATTTTTAAGAGGAACGCAAATTGAAATAGGGATGACATTCGAATGAAAAAACGAAATGCAAGAGAACTAGCAATGGATTTACTAGTGGCCATCGAAGAAAAACAAGCATACAGCAACCTGCTGCTAAATACATGGATTGATAAATATAAATTGGAGCAAAAAGATGCTGCTTTATTGACAGAGCTTGTCTACGGAACCATCCAGCGGAAGCTGACTCTTGATTACTATTTATCGCATTTTCTAGAGAAAAAGAAAAAAATTAGCAATTGGGTGATCCAGCTTTTAAGAATATCGCTTTATCAAATGGTGTATTTAGATCGGATTCCTGACCGCGCGGTTCTTTATGAGGCAGTGGAAATCGCCAAAAAGAGAGGACATAAAGGGATTGCGGCTCTAGTAAACGGTGTTTTGCGAAATATACAACGAAAAGGCCTCCCTACCATTAAAGATATACAAGATCCGATTGAGCGTACAGCGGTAAAGACAAGCGCTCCGAAATGGCTTGTCGAACGGCTTGCGAGTCAATACGGGTTTGAGACTGCGGAAAATATATTATCCTCACAGCTTTTGCATGCTAAACAGACAGCTAGAGTGAACAAGCTGAAAACGACAGTTCCTCAGGCGATCGCTGCTTTGGAAAAAGAAGGAATAAAGGCGGTAAAGGGAAAGCTGGTTGATGAGGCCATCGAAGCTGTAAAAGGAAATTTAGCGAATACGAGCCTCTATCAAAAAGGTTGGTTCACCATTCAAGATGAAAGCTCGATGCTCGTCTCGCTAGCTTTACATGTAAAAGAAGGAGAGCAAATTTTGGATGCATGTGCAGCTCCGGGAGGGAAGTCAACTCATATTGCAGAGCTTTTGAATAATACGGGTAAAGTCGTCTCCCTAGATTTGCACGAGCATAAAATCCAGCTCATCGAAAAACAAGCATCAAGGCTTGGGCTCTTGAATGTAAACGCAAAAGTGCTGGACAGCCGCAACGCCTCGGAGCATTTTCCGCCAAACAGCTTCGATAAAATTTTAGTGGATGCACCGTGCAGCGGATTCGGTGTCATAAGAAAAAAACCGGAAATTAAATATACGAAAACAGAAGAAGATATTCTTTCTTTAACATCAGTGCAAAAAAAGATATTAGCTTCCGTAGCTGATTTGGTGAAGCCTGGAGGTTTGCTTGTTTATAGCACTTGCACAATAGATAAACAAGAAAATGAGGAGATGATAAAATATTTTTTAAAGGAGCATGATGACTTTCAATTAGATGAGACGTTAAAAGATCGAATGCCGGAAAAAGTTCGACAATACGTCGAAAACGGCTTTGTGCAAATTTTGCCGCAATATTTCAATACCGACGGATTTTTTATCGCGGCTTTGAGAAGGAAGGTACAATGATGGACAAGATGCAAGTAAAACCATCTATTTATTCGTTAAAATATTCCGATTTAAAAGAATGGCTTGAACAACAAGGCGAAAAAAGCTTTCGAGCAGCACAAATTTTTGAATGGCTGTATAAAAAACGCGTTGCCTCTTTCGATAAAATGACCAATTTGCCAAAGTCATTGAAGGAAGCATTGGCGGAGCATTTCGATTTGACAACATTGAAAACAATTGTTAAGCAAACGTCAAAAGACGGCACGATGAAATTTTTGTTTGAGCTCCATGACGGCTATTCCATTGAAACGGTGTTAATGAGGCATAATTACGGAAACTCAGTATGTGTGACAACACAAGTTGGCTGCCGAATCGGGTGCACCTTTTGCGCTTCCACATTAGGTGGATTAAAACGAAATTTATCTGCGGGGGAAATTGTAGCTCAAGTCATAAAAGTGCAGCAAATTTTAGATGAAATCGGCGAACGAGTCAGCCATGTCGTCATAATGGGGATTGGAGAGCCTTTTGACAACTATGAAGAAATGATGTCATTTTTAAAAATCATCAACGACGAAAAAGGATTGAACATTGGCGCCCGCCACATTACTGTTTCAACTAGCGGAATTATCCCTAAAATTTATCAATTTGCTGATGAAAATTTACAAATCAATTTAGCTATTTCCCTCCATGCACCGAATACAGAACTGCGCACAAAGCTAATGCCGATCAATAAAGCTTTTAAGCTTCCTGATTTAATGAAGGCAGTCAAATATTATATTGACAAAACAGGGCGGCGAATTTCATTTGAATACGGACTGTTTGGAGGCGTAAATGATCAAGTGGAGCACGCACTCGAGCTTGCTGAGCTAATAAAAGATTTAAAATGCCACGTGAATTTAATTCCAGTCAACTATGTTCCGGAGCGGAATTATGTTCGCACGAGCAAAAATCAAATTTTTCGATTTGAACGGACATTAAAGGAACAAGGGATTAATGTCACGATCCGAAGAGAACATGGACACGATATTGATGCAGCTTGCGGACAGTTAAGGGCAAAAGAGCGAAAAATAGAGACGAGGTGAATAAATGAAAACCGCTGTTTTTACTGACAAAGGGAAGGTCAGAACCCATAATGAAGACGCCGCAAGTGCCATTCTTAACCGACACGGGCAAATTTTAGCTGTCGTAGCTGACGGAATGGGTGGCCACCTCGCAGGCGATGTCGCAAGCAGAATGACGATCGAGCATTTTGAAAAAAGCTGGAACGAAGCGGAAAAAATGGAACATCCCGAGCAGGCGGAGCGCTGGATAAACGATCATATTGCCGAAGTCAACGAAGAACTTTTGACATATGCGAATGAACATAAGGAATGTAAAGGAATGGGCACGACGTTTGTCGGCGCCATCTGTACTGAAAGCTTTGCTACAATCGCCCACATTGGCGACAGCCGATGCTATTTGTTAAATAAAGCCGGTTTTGCTCAAATTACCGATGATCATTCATTAGTGAACGAGCTTGTGAAATCGGGACAAATTTCAAAAGAGGATGCGAAAGAGCATCCGCGAAAAAACATTTTATTGAAGGCTCTCGGCACAGAACAATCTGTCGATGCAGATATTAAAACAGTCGGCCTAGAAGTAAACGATTATTTGCTTCTTTGTTCTGACGGTTTATCGAATAAAGTGCAGGAACATGAAATGGAATCAGTTTTATCATCCGACCAATCACTGGAAGAAAAAGCGAAGGAATTAATACGGCTAGCAAATGAAAACGGCGGCGATGACAATATTTCTGTCATTATTTATAAACATGTCATCGGCCACGAGAGTGATGGAACATGCTGATCGGCAAGCGGATTAGCGGCCGTTATAAAATTTTGAAAGTGATTGGCGGAGGAGGAATGGCAAACGTTTATTTAGCAAGAGACATTATTTTAGAACGCGACGTTGCCATTAAAATTTTACGATTAGATTTTTCAGATGATGATGAGTTTATACGAAGATTTAGGAGAGAAGCACAATCGGCAACAAGCCTTGCCCATCCGAATATCGTCAGCATTTACGATGTCGGCGAAGAAGATAACATTTACTACATCGTGATGGAGTATGTGGAAGGCAAGACGTTAAAGCAGTACATCCAGCAAAATGCACCTTTGCATCCTAGAGAAGCATTAAATTTAATGGAGCAAATCGTATCAGCCATTGCTCACGCACACGAAAATCAAATTGTCCATAGAGATATAAAGCCGCACAATATACTTATTGACAACCTCGGGAACATTAAAGTGACCGATTTTGGGATTGCTATGGCTCTGACATCAACAACCATTACCCACACTAATTCCGTGCTGGGCTCTGTACATTATTTGTCGCCTGAACAAGCGAGAGGTCAGATTGCAACAAAAAAATCTGACATTTATTCGCTCGGCATCGTCCTGTATGAAATGCTGACAGGCAGGCTCCCTTTTGACGGGGAATCAGCCGTATCAATCGCTTTAAAGCATTTGCAATCAGAAGCTCCGTCTCCAAAGAGATGGAACCCTGAGATCCCCCAAAGCGTCGAAAATATTATTTTAAAGGCGATGGCGAAAGACCCTCTTCACCGTTATTCCTCTGCGGAAGAAATGGGAGAAGATATTCGCACTGCCTTTAATACAGACAGATTAGATGAAAAGAAATTTGAAATACCTGATAACGACGAAAAAACGATCACCCATCCGATTGTTTTACATGATATACCTGAAACTGGGGAACAAACAATCATTCATCATGCAAAGGATCGGCAGCCGCCGGGATTAGAAAAGGAACAAAAGCATGAAAATATTGTAAGCCCTAAGAAAAAAAGAAAATGGCTGAAAATATTATGGGTGACGACAGCTGTAGTCATCATAGCCATCATTTTAGCACTTCTCGTTCTTCCTAAACTAATCCTTCCAAAAGATGTAGAAGTGCCTGATGTGAGAGGGAAAACATATGAGGAAGCTGTCAACCAATTGCTGAAGGAAGGATTTGATGTCAAAGACACGATTTTGCTGGAAAACGATGAAATTGAAGAAGGATATGTCATAAGGACAGAACCAGAAGCAGGAGAAATGGTAGAAGAAGGTTCTTCTATTATCATTTATGAAAGTGCAGGCAAGAAAAAGGTAACGCTTGATAATTATATCGGGAAGGATATCGAGAGAGTAAGGCAGCTCCTTGAAGTAAAAGGATTTTCCAACATTACAGTATTGGAAGAATATAGCGGTGAAGAGGAAGGAACTGTCATTGACCAATCTCCGAGTGAGGGAGCAGAGCTCATTCCTGATGAAGATGAAATTACATTAACCGTGAGCAAAGGACCGAGAAAAATCACGCTTGCAGATTTAACGGGATACACAGAAGAAGCTGTTAAGGACTATGTGGAAAAAGAAGGTTTATCTTTTTCAAAGAAAGAAGAACATTCCGATGAAGTTCCTGCCGGTCAAGTGATTTCCCAATCACCGAGTGCAGGAAAAAAAGTGCTTCCAGGTGAAAAAATAGAAGTGGTTATTTCCTTAGGTCCGGAAGAAAAGCCGGACAAAAAAGTCGTCCGTGAAGTAGAGATCCCGTTTGATCCCGAAATTCACGGCGAAGAAGCGGAAGTGGGTATTTATATCAATGATGCTGAGCATTCTATCGGTGAACCTTATGAAACATTTAAAATATCAAAGCCTACCAAAAAGAAAATTGAGTTGACGATTCAACCTGGTCAATCCGCTTATTATCAAGTTTTGCTGAATAATGAAGTGGTGAAAACTGAAACAGTTCCTTATCCTGAAAATTAATGAAAAAGGAGGTCATGTATGCCAAAAGGCAAAATTGTTAAAGCGTTAAGCGGATTTTATTACGTATTAGCTGAAAATAAGCTTTATCAATGCAGGGGAAGAGGGGTGTTTCGAAAAAATAAAATTTCCCCTCTAGTAGGAGATGAAGTTATTTTTCAGGCGGAAAATGAAAAAGAAGGCTATATTCTAGAAATTTTGCAAAGAAAGAATGAATTGATCCGTCCGCCCATTTCAAACATTGATCAAGGGATCTTAGTTTTTTCCGCTGTAAGTCCAGATTTTAGCGCCAAGCTGCTGGATCGCTTTTTGGTGTTAATGGAAGCCAAAAATATTCGCCCGATCATTTGTATTACAAAAATGGACTTAATTGCAGATCATGTAATAGATGAAAAAATTCGTCAGTTTGCCAAAGATTATGAAAAAATTGGCTATCCTGTCTTTTTGATGACTACAAAAGAGCCTGAAACAGTTAAACAGGTCATTCCTTATTTAAAAGACAGCATTTCAGTGATTGCCGGGCAATCTGGAGTTGGCAAATCCTCTATGTTGAACTGCCTGGATCACCGTTTGCAATTGAAGACAGGAGAAATTTCCGATCATTTGGGGAGAGGAAAGCATACAACGAGACATGTAGAGCTCATTTCATTGGGAGGGGGACTAGTCGCCGATACGCCCGGATTTAGTTCGCTGGAGTTTACGGGTATAGAAGCTGCTGACTTGCCGAATTGCTTTCCAGAGATAAAAGAATTTAGCATTCAATGTAAATTTCGAGGCTGTCTCCATCAGAAGGAGCCAAAATGCGCCGTTAAAGAAGCGGTTGAAAATGGCGATATTTCCATCTACAGGTACGAACATTATCTTCAGTTTTTAGAAGAGATAAAAGAAAGAAAGCCGAGGTATTGAACATGGTTAAAATTGCACCTTCGATTTTATCCGCAGATTTTTCTAGGTTGGCAGAAGAAATTATTGATGTGGAAAAAGGAGGAGCGGATTACATTCATGTTGACGTAATGGACGGCCACTTTGTGCCGAATATTACGATCGGTCCGCTCATTGTGCAAGCGATCCGCCCAGTGACCAAGCTGCCGCTTGATGTTCATTTAATGATTGAACAGCCTGATCGTTATATTCCTGCTTTTGTTGAAGCAGGAGCCGACTTGTTGTCCGTTCATGCGGAAGCCTGCCCGCATCTTCATCGAACGATCCATTTAATCAAATCGAATGGAGTGAAAGCAGGTGTTGTTTTAAATCCACATACTCCTGTATCGATGATCGAGCATGTAATAGAAGATGTTGATCTCGTGCTTTTGATGACGGTTAACCCTGGATTTGGTGGACAAGCGTTTATTCCATCAGTCATCAAAAAAATTCAGCAAGTTTCCAGCATCTTGAAAGAAAGAAATTTGCAAGTTGAGATCGAAGTGGACGGCGGCATCAACGCTGAAACAGCCAAATTGTGTGTGGAAGCTGGAGCAAATGTGCTTGTGGCAGGATCAGCTATTTATAATGAAAAAGATCGCAAACAAGCGATCAAATCTATAAGAGGAATGTGAAAGAACCGTTTATATGCGGTTCTTTTCACATTTAAAGGAAAAAATTTTTCATTTTTATGTTGATTCTTCAATAGATGTCAAGTACTTTTTTATTTTTTTCATGCATAAAGATATTGTAAGAAAAGTTGATGAAGACGTTCTAATTAGTATCTAAAATACGGATGATGAATATGCTACTTATAGACGTTTTTTAGATTTCTCATGGGGAGGGTAAATATAAATGAGATTTTATACAATTAAGCTTCCGAGGTTTTTAGGAGGAATTATACGGGCAATGCTCGGTTCATTTAAGAAAGATTAAAGAAGCACCTATCAAGGTGCTTTCTGCTTGTAGACAAAGCCGAATGGTGTGAACTCTACAAGCTTTTTTTATACCAAATTATATTGTGGGGATTTACCATTCTGTTAGAATGTTCATCTTCAACTGGAAAAAATAATAGAGGACCCCGATTGAGTGCATGTTGCCTTCGTTTTTAGCAAACTTTCAACAAATATAGTAAATGGCAGGGGTTTTTGTCTTCAATACTAAAAAGCTGCCTCATTTTTCTTCCATCTTTTTTGTGTAAAAAAGAATTTTTTTTAATTTAAAGTAGACTTTATGCGGTTGATTTTGTTTATGCCAAAAGGAACACGGATCGCGCTGAAGAAAGGCAAACTGTTTAAGAAAGTGGAATGTATTCCGATCGTTAATATGTAGTAAATAACCTATGTAGTTTTTTTAGCAGTTTGAAAAAATTTCATGTTAACGTGGATTTTAAAGTTGCAGGATTCGCCTAAAAAGAAGAATGTGCTTGAAGAAATGTGACATTGGAAGTGCTTCAAAAGGTGAATAAAGAGTATTGAAACAAAACGGACAGAAGTTTGTTAAAGCGCCGATTTTTTAAACGCTTATTTTCGAAATACTTTTGATCAGAAGATATCGGGATTCGCCGATTTCTTCTGATCATAATCTAACCTCTTGTCGTCTAACTTTTGTTTTATACACGCTCAACTTTTCCAGATTTAAGAGCACGTGCAGAAACGTATACACGTTTTGGCTTTCCATTTACAAGAATTCGCACTTTTTGAAGGTTCGCTCCCCATTTGCGTCTTGAAGCGTTCATAGCGTGAGAGCGTGTATTGCCAAAGCTTGTTTTTTTGCCAGTAATCACGCATTTACGAGCCATTTCTATACCTCCTAACTTGCAAGGAAATTGCTATATTGACAATGTTTCAAGATACTATAATAATGTAACATACACCCTTGATCATTGCAATATAAATTCACCTCACTTTCAAGAATTTACGCTTGACATTCATCATGTATTAATGCTCTTATTATGTAGGGAGCCATGACATTTCTTTAAATCCAAATCATCATATAGTAAAATGTTTGTAATGAACGTATGCTAAAGGAGGAACTCGAATGTCCATCGAATTAAAAACGAAATATGGCCAGATCGAAATTTCGAATGATGTAGTCGCACAAGTTGCCGGTGGTGCAGCTGTTGATTGTTACGGAATTGTCGGAATGGCTTCCAAAAATCAAATTAAAGACGGACTCTCAGAAATTTTACGGCGAGAAAATTTCAGCCGTGGAGTGATCGTCCGCCAAGAACAAGAGAGCGTTCATATTGATATGTATATTATTGTCAGCTATGGAACAAAAATATCAGAAGTTGCTCATAATGTTCAAACAAAAGTGAAATATACATTAAATCAAATTCTTGGATTATCTGTCGATTCCATTAACATATATGTGCAAGGGGTTCGTGTAACGAATCCGTAGAGAAGGAGGAAACATTTGTGGCCAATACTTTGCTTGATGGGAAGCGCTTTGCGGAAATGGTGATTCAAGGAGCGAATCATCTATCTAATAATGCGAAAGTGGTGGATGCGTTAAACGTTTTTCCTGTTCCGGATGGGGATACGGGAACAAACATGAATTTATCCATCACAGCTGGAGCAAAAGAAGTACAAAAACATGTTTCATCAAATATCGGTTCTGTAGCTGGAGCATTTGCAAAAGGTCTGTTAATGGGCGCGCGTGGGAATTCTGGGGTTATTTTATCCCAGCTTTTTCGTGGGTTTGCAAAAGCGGTTGAAGGAAAAGAATCGATCAATGCGGATGAATTTGCTAAAGCTTTTCAAGCAGGTGTTGATACTGCCTATAAAGCTGTTATGAAGCCTGTTGAAGGGACCATTTTAACGGTTGCAAAAGATGCTGCGAAAAAAGCTGTTAAAACAGCTAAATCAACCGATGATCTGACAATTGTTATGGAAGAAGTGGTAAAAGAAGCAAAGGAGTCATTAAAGAGAACGCCTGAGCTTCTGCCTGTCCTAAAAGAAGTGGGCGTTGTGGATAGCGGTGGACAAGGACTTGTATTTATTTACGAGGGATTTTTGGCAGAATTAAAGGGAGAGAAAATTTCCGAATCCCCTAAGCTTCCTTCGATGGACAAACTGGTAAGTGCAGAGCATCATAAAAATGCACAAAGTCATATTAATACAGAAGATATTAAATATGGATATTGTACAGAATTTATGGTTCGGTTTGAAAAAGAAAAAGAGCCGTTTTCTGAAAAGAAATTTCGCGAAGATTTATCCCGGTTCGGAGATTCGCTTTTAGTAATTGCCGATGATGAACTTGTCAAAGTACATATCCATTCTGAACAGCCTGGCGAGGTATTGACATACGGGCAGCGCTACGGCAGCTTATTGAATATGAAAATTGAAAACATGCGCGAGCAGCATAGTACAATTGTCAATAATCAAACGGAAAATGTATTATCTACTGAACCGGCGGCACCCAAAAATGAAAAGTACGGAATTATCGCGGTTGCCATGGGCTCGGGAATTTCCGACCTTTTTACATCAATTGGTGCAACAAAAATTATTGAAGGCGGCCAGACGATGAATCCAAGTACTGAAGATTTTGTAAAGGCTGTCGAACAGTTGAACGCAGAGAATATTATTATTTTGCCGAACAATTCCAATATCATTATGGCAGCCAATCAAGCAGCACAAATAACTGATAAAAATATAAGAGTCATTGAAACGAAAAGCGTTCCTCAAGGATTATCCGCCCTGCTGGCTTTCAATCCTGAACTCGGTTTAGAGGAAAACGTAAAGGCGATGGAGGAAGCAAGCAGGAATGTGAAAACAGGACAAGTCACATATGCTGTAAGGGATACAAGTATTGACGGACTTGCGATAGAAAAAGGAGACTTCATGGGGATTTACGAGAAAACCATCGTCGCAAAAGATAAAAGCAAGCTTGAAGCTGCCAAAAAATTGTTGGATCAAATGATCGATGAAGAGGATGAAATATTGACGATTCTCCAAGGAGAAGATGCATCCGAAAACGAAGTAGACCAATTAGTCCAACATGTTGAAAATCATTATGAACATATCGAAATTGAGGTTCATAATGGAAATCAGCCATTATATTCTTATATTTTTTCAGTTGAGTAGAGCAGGAGGGCTTCGGCCTTCCTCTTTTTATTTCACGGTTTAAGTATTTTTGGTAAACTAAATATCGATATTTCAAACGGTTTTAAAGGAGGTTTCCCGCGGCTAAGTTCAAAGCTGCAAACAGAACATGAACCAATTGCTACAACCGGTCACAGCGGTTAAAGGGGTAGGAGAACAAACAGAACGTTTGCTGCATGATATGGGAATACATACTGTTTCTGATTTGCTTTATTATTTTCCTAATCGCTATGAAGACAACCGTTTAAAGGATCTTGCTGAAGTGAAGCATAAAGAAAGAGTGACAGTCGAAGGAAAGGTTTACAGCGAGCCATTGCTGACCTATTACGGAAAGAAGCGGTCACGTCTTTCCTTTCGCCTGCTTGTCGGCCGTTATGTTGTCACTGCAGTATGTTTTAATAGACCATATTACAAACAGAAGCTTGCCATCAATCAGGTTGTTACCGTCTCTGGCATTTGGGACCGCAATCGGCAAACTGTCAATGTTCAACAGATTCATTTTGGGCCTCATAAGCAAAATCAAGAAGTAGAACCCGTTTATTCAGTCCGCGGAAAGCTGACTGTTTCAGAGCTAAAACGGATTATCAGGACCGCCATCCAGTCGTATTCCAGTTTTATTCCAGAAAATTTGCCGGAAATGCTCAGGAAGCGATATAAATTGCCGATGAAAGAAGAAGCGGTAAGAGCCATGCACCTTCCCAAAAATACCGATGAACTGAAACAAGCAAGAAGAAGATTTGTTTATGAAGAATTTTTATTATTTCAATTGAAAATGCAGGCGATTAAACATTTTCGCAGGTCTTCCTCAAGAGGAATTTCTCATCATTTTGATCGAAAAGAATTGCAATCCTTTATCGACACGCTTCCTTTTTCATTAACAAACGCACAAAAGCGTGTCGTTTCGGAAATTTTATCCGATATGTCTTCACCCTACAGGATGAACCGCCTTCTTCAAGGAGATGTTGGATCAGGGAAAACCGCAGTTGCTGCCATTGTGATGTATGCCGCTGTGTTAAGCGGCTATCAAGCGGCATTGATGGTTCCAACGGAAATTTTAGCTGAGCAGCATGCGAAATCATTGTCAAATCTTTTTTCGCATACGTCTGTCCGCATCGCTTTATTAACAAGCTCAATCAAAGGGAAAAAACGAAAAGAACTGCTTCTTCAGTTGAAATCCGGGGACATTAACATGATCATAGGGACGCATTCCCTTATTCAGGAGGAAGTGAATTTTTGCCGTTTAGGGCTTGTGATTACGGATGAACAGCATCGGTTCGGCGTCAATCAGCGAAGAATATTGCGGGAAAAAGGAGAATTCCCAGATGTGTTATTTATGACGGCAACTCCTATTCCAAGAACTCTTGCTATAACTGCATTTGGCGAAATGGATGTTTCCATCATTGATGAAATGCCTTCCGGAAGAAAGAAGGTAAAAACATATTGGGTTCGGCCGGAAATGTTAACCCGAATTCTAATATTTATTGAAAAAGAAGTGAAAAAGGGCCATCAAGCGTATGTGATTTGTCCGTTAATTGAAGAATCGGAAAATTTGGATGTTGAAAATGCTGTGACAGTGCACAGTCAATTAACTCAATTTTATCAGGGCAGAATTCAAATCGGCCTTTTGCATGGGCGCATGTCACAAGAAGAGAAAAATCAGGTGATGATGGATTTTAGCGAAAATAAAGTGCAAGTTCTTGTCTCCACGACAGTAGTGGAAGTGGGCGTAAACGTACCGAATGCCACGGTCATGTTAGTTTACGATGCGGAGCGGTTTGGTCTTGCCCAGCTCCATCAGCTGAGAGGAAGAGTTGGCCGGGGAAGCTTGCAATCCTATTGCATACTGCTTTCAGATCCGAAATCAGAAATAGGAAAAGAAAGAATGAGAATTATGACTGAAACAGATGACGGCTTCCGTTTAGCTGAAAAAGATTTGGAGCTTAGAGGTCCAGGAGATTTTTTCGGCAAAAAACAAAGCGGCATACCAGAGTTTAAAATCGCCGACATGGTCCATGATTACAGAGCGCTTGAAACTGCGAGATCTGACGCTGCCCAACTGATTCAGTCTGATGCTTTTTGGAAGGATGAACAATTTGCGCCGCTCCGCGATGATTTAGAGGCTTCCGGAGTGTTGAGCGGAGAGAAGCTGGATTAGCCAAAAAAAAGAATTCATTGTTGCAAACTTATTTCTTTGATTATATACTTGTTATTAGTACCTAGTCTTAATACTAGTCGGACGGTGTAAAAAATGAGACGCAGTAAAAAGGAAAGACAGCGTTTATTGTTGGAAACAATTCAAGAAACGCCTTTTATTACAGATGAAGAATTAGCTGAAAAATTTGGCGTCAGCGTCCAAACCATCCGTTTGGACAGACTAGAACTGTCGATCCCGGAATTAAGAGAACGAATCAAGCATGTCGCTGAACGAAAACTTGAAGATGAAGTCAAATCCCTTCCGATTGATGAAGTGATCGGTGAAATTATTGATCTTGAGCTCGATAAATCAGCTATTTCGATTTTTGATGTTAAAAAAGAGCATGTTTTTAGCCGAAATCAAATTGCACGTGGCCATCATCTATTTGCACAAGCGAACTCTCTTGCCGTTGCTTGCATTGATGATGAATTGGCATTAACGGCTAAAGCGACAATCCGTTTCACACGGCAAGTAAAAGAAAATGAGCGCGTTGTCGCAAAAGCAAAAGTCACTCGCATTGACCGAGATAAAGGCCGCACGTTTGTTGAAGTAAACAGCTATGTCGGCAACGAACTCGTTTTTTCAGGTGAATTTGAAATGTTCAGATCTGCGAATCAATCTAAAAAGGAAGGGGCAAAACATGAAGATAGCCATTGATGCAATGGGGGGAGACAACGCGCCTCAAGCGGTTGTAAAAGGAGCATTAAGAGCGCTTGATGAATTTTCTGATTTGGAAATTGAATTAATCGGAAATGAGTCGCTGATCACTCCATTGTTAGAAGGTAGACATACAAACGTTTCTATTTTTCATACAGAAGAAAAAATTGAAAATGACGACGAACCTGTTCGGGCTGTGCGCAGAAAAAAAAATGCGTCGATGGTCATTATGGCTGAAAGAGTTCGCGACAAAAAGGCGGATGCCTGCATTTCAGCTGGGAATACAGGCGCGCTTATGACTGCCGGTCTGTTTATTATCGGCCGTATAAACGGCATCGACCGGCCGGCGCTGGCACCAACGCTGCCGACCCTTGATGGAAAAGGCTTTGTGATGCTCGATGTCGGCGCTAATGCAGATGCGAAAATGGAACATCTGCAGCAGTATGCAATCATGGGCTCCGTTTATGCAGAAAAGGTGAGAGGGATCAAATCTCCGAGAGTTGGCTTGCTCAACATTGGAACGGAGGAAAAAAAGGGGAACGAATTAGCTAAACAGGCTTTTCAACTTCTGTCTCAATCGCCGATCAACTTTGTCGGCAATGTAGAAGCGCGCGACCTGCTGTCAGGAGCGGCTGATGTTGTAGTAACGGACGGTTTTTCAGGAAACATTGCTTTGAAAGCCATTGAAGGCACAGCACTTTCGGTATTTGCCATGATGAAAGAGGCGTTGACAAGCTCTTTTACAGCGAAAATTGCTGCAGCTGTTTTGAAGCCGAAATTAAAAGGACTAAAGAAAAAAATGGATTATTCAGAGCATGGCGGGGCTTGCTTATTCGGGCTGAAAGCACCGGTGATCAAAGCCCACGGTTCATCCGATGAGCTGGCTATTTTTCATGCTATTCGCCAGGCTCGGGAAATAGTGGCGAACTCCGTATCTTCAACGATAGAAGAAACGATTCAGAACATGCAATTGAAAGGGGATTGACAATGGGGAAAACTGCTCTTCTGTTTCCGGGACAAGGCTCTCAGCAAGTCGGTATGGGAAAAGATTTTTTTGATCAAGTTCCCATTTCCAAGGAAATTTTTCAAAAAGCAAATGAACGTTTAGACTTTGATTTAACTTCTATTATTTTCAACGGTCCGCAAGAAGAATTGACGTTAACATACAATGCACAGCCTGCACTGCTGACGACAAGCGCTGCGATTTTTGAAGCATTGAAACAGTATGAAGTCGTTTTTGATTATGTTGCCGGACACAGCCTGGGTGAATATACAGCATTAGTGGCGGCAAACGTCATGACAGTTGAAGATGCAGTCTATGTTGTAAGAAAGCGCGGTGAACTGATGGAAAAAGCGGTTCCTGCAGGAGAAGGATCCATGGCTGCCGTTTTAGGTATGGTGCAGGAAGAACTTGAAAACATAACAAAACAAATCTCGAATGAAGGCACACTAGTACAACTGGCAAATTTAAATTGTCCCGGGCAAATCGTTATTTCTGGAACAAAAGAAGGAGTACAAAGAGCTGGGGAGCTTGCTAAAGAAAAGGGTGCCAAGCGGGTAATCCCGCTGGAAGTAAGCGGTCCATTTCATTCTGAATTGATGAAGCCGGCTGCCAGCGAGCTGTCCAAAGTGCTTGATGAAGTGACCATTCAAGATGCATCCGTTCCTGTCATCGCGAACGTGACTGCTGCTCCTGTTCAAAATAAAGATGAAATCAAGAGCCTTTTGATTGAGCAGCTTTATTCTCCTGTTCGCTGGGAAGAAAGTGTACGGTCGATGATTCAAGCAGGGGTGACAACGTTTATTGAAATCGGTGCTGGAAAAGTTCTGACAGGTCTTGTCAAAAAGGTGGATCGCAGCGTTAAAACATACAATATTTTTGATTTGTCATCATTAGAAGCAGTTGTTCATGACATAAAGGAGGTATGATTATGCTTTCAGGGAAAACGGCTCTTGTAACGGGAGGAAGCCGCGGAATCGGCCGAGCGATTGCTATTGATCTTGCCAAAAATGGCGCGGATGTTGCTGTAAATTATTCTGGTAATGAGGAAAAAGCCAATGAAGTGGTAAAAGAAATTGAATCCTTAGGACGGAAAGCTTTTGCCATTCGCGCTAATGTTGCAAATGCTGATGAAGTAAACAGCATGGTCAATGAAGTAATCGAACGATTCGGCCGTCTCGACATTCTTGTAAATAATGCCGGAATCACGAAAGATAATTTGCTTATGCGAATGAAAGAATCAGAATGGGACGACGTGATCAACATAAATTTAAAAGGCGTTTTTAATTGTACAAAAGCGGTCACAAGACAAATGATGAAGCAGCGTTCCGGCAGGATCATCAACATCGCATCGATCGTCGGTATAGCTGGTAATGCTGGACAGGCAAACTATGTAGCGGCTAAAGCCGGGATTATCGGACTGACGAAGACGACTGCGAAGGAGCTGGCTGGCCGAAATATTACAGTAAATGCTGTAGCGCCAGGTTTTATTTCAACCGATATGACGGATCAGCTCCCTGAACAAATAAGAAATGAAATGCTCAAACAAATTCCGCTCGGACGTTTCGGCGAGCCGAATGATATTGCCAATATGGTAACATTCATTGCTTCTGATAAAAGCTCCTATATGACAGGGCAAACACTTTGTCTCGACGGCGGAATGGTCATGTATTAATTTTGAATTCGTTGTAGTAATATGAAGACAAATCTTCTATAATACTGGAGGGAGGTGAAAGTTATGGCAGATGTATTGGAGCGTGTTACGAAGATCATCGTCGACCGTCTCGGAGTTGATGAATCTGAAGTAAAGCTTGAATCCTCTTTTAAAGACGATCTCGGCGCTGATTCCCTAGACGTTGTTGAACTTGTTATGGAATTAGAAGATGAGTTCGGCATGGAAATTTCCGACGAAGAAGCGGAACAAATTGTGACTGTAGGGGATGCAGTTAATTACATACAGAGCAAATTATAATTGCATGTTTTTAAAAAGTCCCGTATCTTTGCGGGGCTTTCTCCCTTTTCATCCCTTTTTTTGTTAACATAAAGTAGAGGTTGTTTCATTTGTTTAGAAAATGGAGGTAACGTATGCCTAACAAAACAAATTTAAAAAAAAATTTTTTAAAAAAAATAGAAAAGTTTCGTGATTTCCAAGCAAAAATCGGCATTACGTTCACGAATGAAAAGCTCTTATTTCAGGCTTTTACACATTCATCCTATGTGAATGAGCATCGCAAAAAACCGTATGAAGACAATGAACGGCTGGAATATTTAGGTGATGCAGTATTGGAGCTGACGGTTTCGGAGTACTTGTATAAAAAATATCCGACAATGTCTGAAGGCAATTTGACAAAGCTGAGAGCTGCCATTGTTTGCGAGCCATCGCTTGTTACTTTTGCCAACGAGCTTTCTTTTGGCGAACTCGTTTTGCTCGGAAAAGGAGAGGAAATGACTGGGGGGCGCGGTCGTCCAGCTCTTTTAGCTGATGTCTTTGAGGCATTTATCGGCGCTTTGTATTTGGATCAAGGTCTTGAGTCAGTCACTTCTTTTTTAAATAAGGTCGTTTTCCCGAAAATCGACGAAGGTGCTTTTTCTCATGTGATGGATTTTAAAAGCAGATTGCAAGAGCTTATTCAACGTGACGGAAAAGGTGTTTTGGATTATAAAATTTTGGAAGAAAAAGGCCCCGCTCATAATAAAGAATTTGTTGCAACCGTATCTTTAAACGGAGAGGTGATCGGTTCAGGAGTGGGCCGTTCCAAAAAAGAAGCAGAACAGCATGCAGCTGAACAAGGATTGCAAAAATTAGGCGAATTCCCCCAAAAATAAACGGGGGATTTTTTATTGATATTGCTCCGATCATTTTTTGTTATGGTAAAATAGGAAAGACTTATTTGGAATGAAAGGGGATCACCATGTTCCTCAAACGTTTAGATATCGTAGGATTTAAATCTTTTGCAGATCGGATCAGCGTTGATTTTGCTGGCGGTGTTACCGCTGTTGTCGGCCCAAATGGGAGCGGAAAATCGAATATAACAGAAGCTATTCGATGGGTTCTTGGGGAGCAATCAGCAAAATCATTAAGAGGATCCAAAATGGAGGATATTATTTTTGCTGGAAGCGATACTCGCAAACGTTTAAATATGGCGGAAGTCACTTTAACTCTTGATAACGGCGATCAGTTTTTGCCGATCGATTATCATGAGGTAAGTGTGACAAGAAGAGTTTACCGCTCTGGAGAAAGTGAATTTTTTATAAACAAGCAATCTTGCCGCTTAAAAGATATTATCGACCTGTTCATGGATTCCGGTCTCGGAAAAGAAGCGTTTTCAATTATCAGCCAAGGAAAGGTTGAAGAAATTTTAAGCGCGAAACCGGAAGATCGGCGGACAATTTTTGAAGAAGCGGCTGGTGTGCTAAAATATAAAACCCGAAAAAAGAAAGCTGAAATAAAACTTGCTGAAACTGAAGAAAATTTAAATAGAGTTCAAGACATTTTATATGAACTGAATGCGCAAATTGAGCCCCTTAAAATGCAGGCATCTATTGCAAAGGATTATTTGGATAAAAAGGAAGAACTGAAGCAGCATGAGGTCGCTCTTCTCGCGCATGAAATTGAAGAGCTTCATGATAGATGGGAAGCATTGAAGCGTTCGGTCGAAGAAAATCGCGATCGCGAACTAGAGCTGACATCGCAAATACAAAAAAAAGAAGCGAATCTGGAAGAAATGCGGGATCAAATCAGTGCATTGGATGAATCAATCAATGATTTGCAGCAAGTTCTTCTTTTGGCAAGCGAAGAACTGGAGAAGCTTGAAGGGAAAAAAGAAGTTTTAAAAGAAAGAAAAAAACATGCGGCGCAAAACGAACAGCAGTTGAAAGAGCAAATCGCTGAGCTGACTGAACAAATAAATCAATTATTAAAAGAAAAAGAAGAGCAAAAAAGCGTCTATGAAACATGCGAAAAAGAAGTAAAAGAACTAAAATCCTTCCTGCAAAAAAAAGAAAACGAGCTGCTAAGCCTGGATGGAAACATCGAGGAAAAGCTTGAGCAGCTAAAAAGTGACTATTTTGAAAAATTAAATGAACTGGCAAGCGCTCGAAATGAAATCAATTATATTGAGGAGCAGCTAAGCTTGCGAAAAGTCAAAGCAGACCGCTTAGACGAGGCAAACGAAAAATATATTTCCGAAAGAAAAGAGCTGAAAAAAGAGAAAGGGAAAATAGAAGCACAGCTTTCTAAAATCGGAAAAACATTGCAAAATCAGCTTTCCTCTTATCATACAGGCTTAAAAACGTTGGAAAGCCTAAAACAACAATATGAAAAGAAGGAATCGCTGCTTTATCAAGCATATCAATATTTACAAAAAGCAAAATCAAAAAAAGAAATGCTAGAGGCGATGCAGGAGGATTATAACGGTTTCTTCCAGGGTGTCCGCGAAGTTTTAAAAGCAAAACACAAGCTAAAAGGCATACATGGTGCTGCTATCGAGCTGTTGACAACGAAACATGAATATGAAACAGCCATTGAAATTGCTCTTGGCGCGGCAAGCCAGCATATAGTCGTTGACGATGAAGAATCGGCAAGACAGGCGATTGCGTTTTTGAAGAAAAATGCATTCGGCAGAGCGACGTTCCTTCCTTTATCTGTCATCAAAGGCCGCTCAATCCCGAAATATCAGCTTTCGATTGCAGAAAGCCATCCTGATTTTATCGGGATAGCGTCTCAACTCGTGGAATATGAATCAGCATATAAGCCGATCATAGAAAATCTGTTAGGAAACGTTATTATTGCAAAAACGTTGGAAGGGGCAAATGCGATTGCCAAACAAATTCAGTACTCGCACCGAATTGTTACGCTTGAAGGCGATGTAGTCAATCCAGGCGGATCGATGACAGGAGGAGCGGTGAAGCAGAAATCACCTTCTTTCCTTACTAAAAACCGAGAGCTTGAGTCTATTCGCGACAAAATTGCGGAAATGGAAGAAAAGACAGCTTCGCTCGAAAAAGAAGTAAAAAATCTGAAGCAATCGATTGCCAAAAAAGAGAAAGAGCTTGATGATCTGCGGGAAGAAGGATCTTCTTTGCGAATGGAAGAGCAAGCTTTGAAGGGCAGCTTGAGGGAAATTGAATTAAAAGAGCGAAATATTAATGATCATTTGAAGCTTTACGATGCTGAAAAAATCGCCTATGTAGAAGAACAGGAGAAGTTAGATGAAAGAAAAACAAAATTGCTGTCCTCCATCGAACAAATGGAAGGACAAATACAACAGCTAGATTCAGAGATTCGTCAGCTGGCCGAGAAGAAGGAGAAACAGCAAAAATCAAAGGAAGAATGGATGGAGGAAATAACAGAGCTCAAAATTATTCTTGCAGGAAAAGAGGAATCCTTTAAAAATAGTAAGGAACAATTAGCACGCCTTGAAAAAGAATATCATCTGGCGAATCAAAAAAAGAAAGAGGCGGAAAAAGATTTACAACTATTATTGGATGAAATCGACCGCGATCACTCCGGTGAAATCCAATTGGAAGAAATAAAAAAGGAGAAGCTTGAGGACAAAAATAAAACAATTGAATTGATCGCATCCCGCAGACGCCAGCGAATGAGCATGCAAGAAGAGCTGGAACGAGAAGAAAAAGAATGGAAAGAACTGAAGCGCGCTCATAAACAACTGACGGACGTTCTAAAAGATGAAGAAGTGAAATTAAACAGGCTGGATGTGGAGCTTGATCAGCTCTTGAATTATTTGCAAAATGAGTATAAGCTAACTTTTGAAGCAGCAAAGGCCCGCTTTCCTTTACAGATGGAGAAAGAAGAGGCGAAGAAAAAAGTAAAGCTGATTAAACTGGCATTAGAAGAGCTTGGAACCGTAAACTTAGGGGCAATTGATGAGTACGAGCGGGTACGTGAACGGCATGAGTTTTTAACAGAACAGAGGGACGATTTATTGAATGCAAAAGAAACTCTTTTTAAAGTCATCGCCGAAATGGATGAAGAAATGAAAAAGCAGTTTTCCCAAATGTTTGCCAAAATACGTTCTCAATTCGATATCGTTTTTAAAGAACTGTTCGGAGGCGGAAAAGCGGATTTAATTTTGACAAATCCCGACGATCTGTTAAACACCGGAGTGGACATTATTGCTCAGCCTCCAGGGAAAAAACTGCAATATTTAAGCCTGCTGTCCGGAGGCGAACGCGCTTTGACCGCAATTGCCCTTCTATTTTCCATATTAAAGGTACGTCCTGTTCCGTTTTGTGTTCTCGATGAAGTAGAGGCGGCATTGGATGAAGCAAACGTTCAAAGATTTTCTAAATTTTTGAAGCGTTTCAGTGAGAATACTCAATTTATTGTCATCACCCACCGGAAAGGGACGATGGAAGAAGCGGATGCTTTATATGGTGTGACAATGCAAGAATCGGGAGTGTCAAAAGTTGTATCCGTCCGCTTGGAAGATACAGTTAGATATGTGAAATCGTCGTGAAAGGAAGAAAAAATAAATGAGTTTTTTTAAGAAATTAAAAGAAAAAATTTCAAAGCAGAAGGATTCAGTAACGGCAAAATTTAAAGAAGGGCTTGAAAAAACGAGAAGCTCTTTTACAGAAAGCTTAAATGAACTTGTTTCGCGCTATCGAAAGGTTGATGAAGAATTTTTCGAGGAATTAGAGGAAATTTTGATTACTGCCGACGTCGGCGTTCAAACGGTCATGGACTTGATCGATGAATTGAAAATGGAAGTGAAAAGGCGAAACATTCAAGAACCGAAGGAAGTGCGCGCTGCCATTTCCGAAAAGCTTGTTGAAATTTATCAAGGAGAAGACGGCGCTCCTACCGATTTAAACATTGAAGACGGCCGGTTAAACATCGTATTGTTTGTTGGCGTCAATGGTGTTGGAAAAACGACGACGATCGGAAAGCTTGCACATCGATTAAAAGAAGAAGGAAAATCTGTCCTTCTTGCTGCCGGCGACACGTTCCGAGCAGGCGCCATCGAACAGCTGGAAGTTTGGGGGGATCGGGTTGGCGTAGATGTGATTAAACAATCGGCAGGCTCTGATCCTGCTGCCGTCGTGTATGACGCCATTCAGGCCGCTCGCTCTCGAAAAGTAGACGTCTTATTATGTGATACTGCTGGACGGCTTCAAAATAAGATGAATTTAATGAAAGAGCTTGAGAAAGTAAAGCGGGTTATCGAACGGGAAATTCCAGGTGCTCCGCATGAAGTGCTGCTTGTCCTTGATGCGACAACAGGACAAAATGCAATGAGCCAGGCAAGACAGTTTTCGGAGGCGACAAATGTCACTGGAATTGCCTTGACAAAATTGGATGGCACTGCGAAGGGAGGAATTGTTCTAGCCATTCGAAATGAGCTGAACATTCCTGTAAAACTGGTGGGGCTTGGCGAAAAAATGGACGATCTTGAGAAATTTGATGCAGAGAAATATGTTTATGGGCTGTTTGCCGATTTAGTAGATGAAGCGTAACGTAATTGTGTTAAGAAAAAAACTTGACATCTACAGTTAGAATCGATACACTAAAAACATGTAAAGGCAATTCACTTAACAACAGGGGGTGTTGATGTTGCTTGAAAAAACAACGAGGATGAATTATTTATTTGATTTTTATCAGTCGTTGTTGACGCCAAAGCAAAAAAGCTACATGTCTCTGTACTACTTGGATGATTACTCCCTAGGTGAAATTGCTGAAGAATACAACGTCAGCCGCCAGGCAGTGTACGACAACATAAAACGGACGGAAATGATGCTGGAGGAATACGAGCAGAAGCTTCAGCTGTTCAAGAAATTTCAAGAGCGTAAAAAAATAATTGAAAAGCTGAAAGGTCTGCCTTTCCAATCAGAAATGAAGGAAGAATTTGACCGACTACTTCATCTTTTGGAAAAACTGGATTAGGAGGAGCCGCCATGGCTTTTGAGGGATTAGCCAACCGACTGCAAAACACGATGGCTAAAATCCGCGGCAAAGGAAAGGTTTCTGAAGCGGATGTCAAAGAAATGATGAGGGAAGTTCGTCTTGCTCTTTTGGAAGCGGACGTCAACTATAAAGTCGTCAAAGACTTTATTAAGAAAGTCAGCGAAAGGGCTGTTGGCCAGGAAGTCATGAAAAGCTTGACACCAGGCCAGCAAGTTATCAAAGTAGTGAAAGAAGAGCTGACCGAGCTGATGGGCGGCGAGCAGAGCAAAATTGCCGTAAGCAAACGGCCGCCGACGGTGATTTTGATGGCGGGCCTTCAAGGTGCAGGGAAAACGACTACGACTGGAAAGCTTGCCAACTACTTGCGAAAAAAACATAACCGAAACCCGCTTCTTGTTGCAGCTGATATTTATCGTCCTGCAGCCATTAAACAATTAGAAACATTAGGAAAGCAGCTTGGCATGCCTGTATTTTCACTCGGCGACAAGGTAAGCCCTGTTGAAATAGCCAAACAGGCGCTGGAATATGCCAAAAATGAGCATCATGATTATGTTCTCATTGATACAGCCGGACGCTTGCATATCGATGAAAATCTGATGGATGAATTAAAGCAGGTGAAGGAAGCTGCAAATCCTGATGAGATTTTTCTCGTTGTCGATGCCATGACTGGACAAGATGCCGTCAATGTGGCAAAAAGCTTTCATGATGAGCTTGGCATTACCGGTGTTATTTTGACAAAGCTTGATGGGGATACACGTGGCGGTGCTGCGCTTTCCATTCGTGCGGCAACAGGTGCTCCGATTAAATTTGCCGGGATGGGCGAAAAGCTGGATGCGCTCGAACCGTTTCATCCCGAACGAATGGCATCGCGTATATTAGGAATGGGAGATGTCTTGACCCTGATCGAAAAGGCTCAAGAGAACGTCGATCAGGAGAAAGCGAAGCAGCTGGAAGAAAAAATGAGGACGATGTCTTTTACTTTTGATGATTTTTTAGAGCAGCTTGAACAAGTAAGAAACATGGGTCCTCTTGATGAGTTGATTTCCATGCTGCCTGGTGCAGGGAAAATTAAAGGCTTGAAAAACATTCAAGTTGATGAAAAGCAGCTAAGCCACGTTGAAGCGATCATCCGCTCCATGACAAAAGAAGAAAAAGAGAAGCCGGAAATTATTAATGCAAGCAGAAGAAAACGGATTGCTAAAGGGAGCGGTACTTCTGTCCAGGAAGTAAACAGGCTTTTAAAGCAGTTTGAAGAAATGAAAAAAATGATGAAGCAAATGACTTCAATGACAAAAGGCAAGCGAAAAGGATTTAAATTTCCTTTTATGTAATAAAAATTTATTCTGTTAAGAAAAAACACTTTACAAACTTTTTGATCATTGATAATATTCTATTTTGTTGAAAATATTTCGGAGGTGTAAAAAAATATGGCAGTTAAAATTCGTTTAAAACGCATGGGTGCAAAAAAATCTCCATTTTATCGCATTGTTGTAGCTGATTCCCGTTCTCCTAGAGATGGACGTTTCATTGAAACGATCGGTACGTACAATCCAGTAAAGGATCCTGCTGAAGTGAAAATTGACGAAGAATTGGCTCTTAAGTGGCTTCAAAACGGTGCAAAACCGTCTGACACTGTTCGTAACCTGTTTTCGAAACAAGGGATTATGGAAAAATTCCACAATGCGAAATATAGTAAATAATGTGTGATTATTATGGAACAGTTAATAACAACAATTGCCAAAGCTATTGTTGATCATCCGGATGAAGTCAAGGTGAACAGAGAGGAGAAAAAAGGTGAAATTGTATATACTCTTTCTGTTCACCAAGACGATATTGGCAAAGTGATTGGAAAACAAGGCCGTATTGCAAAAGCGATCAGGACGGTCGTTTATGCAGCGGCTAGCGGCAAATCAATGAGAGTAACGCTTAAAATTAATGATTAAAAGGTGAGGGGATTGCTCCTCGCCTTTTTTACAAAAGAAGAAAAGCTGATTTCGCAGGATCAAAAAATCACATTTGAAATTGCGACGATTCCAGACCTCCCTCTTCTGGCCAGAAGGGAAAAGCCGGGAGGGATCTTCCATGAATATACTCCTCGGAGCAATTTTATGACTGGAGGAGAGAGGAATGAAAATCATTTATCCGATCACAGTAAAGCAAATATTGACGGAAAACAGCAAGGAAAAACTGATTCATAAATGGCAGGCAAAAAAAGAAGAAATGAAACGGGAATGCGATCAATTATATTTTCAGCTGAAAAAAGCTGAAAAAACAACAAAAAACCAGTCCATCATTTCCCAGTACCATCAGGAAATCAACAAAAGAAAGGAAAAAATGAAGTTGATGGAATTTAAGCTTCAGCAAATCGATATGCTCCCTCTAGGCAGCGAATTAAAAGAACGGGAAGTGAACGCAGTAATCGAAGTAAAAGAAGGCGACAACTGGGATCAATTGCTGAATGAAAAAACGATTGTGATCGAAGATGGAGTAGTAAAAGAGATTCGCTAGAGGTGATCATATGGCCGAAAAATGGTTTCAAGTCGGAAAAATTGTCAATACGCACGGAATTCGCGGCGAAGTGCGCGTCGTTTCCGTAACTGATTTTCCTGATGAGCGATATAAACGCGGAAACCGTTTATACATTTTTCAAAAAGACAAAGAGCCTGTTGAAGTCATTGTCAAATCTCATCGAATTCATAAAAATTTTGATTTATTGTCTTTTGAAGGGTATGATTCGATCAATGAGGTTGAGCCGTTTAAAGGCTCAGACATAAAGGTTCCAGAAAGCCAGCTTGGCAGCCTGGATGAAGGAGAATATTATTTTCATGAAATTATCGGATGCTCCGTGTATACCGAAGACGGCGATGAGCTGGGGATCATAAATGAAATTTTAACGCCCGGTGCTAACGATGTGTGGGTTGTCAAACGAAAAGGCAAAAAAGATTTGTTGATTCCATATATCGAGGATGTTGTGAAACATATTGATGTGAAAGAGAAGCGAGTCATCATTTTTCCTATGGAAGGGTTATTGGACAAATGATTATCGATGTACTGACTTTATTTCCTGATATGTTCGCTGGAGTTTTTAACCAATCGATTTTAAAAAAAGCTCAGGAGAAGGATGCTGTTTCGATTAACGTTATTAATTTTCGAGACTATTCAACAGACAAGCATCAGTCGGTCGATGATTATCCGTACGGTGGCGGTGCCGGCATGGTATTAAAGCCGGAGCCGATCTTTCATTCTGTTGAGGCTGTAAAAGAAAAGCGAAACGCACAGCATTCGAAAGTCATACTTGTTTGTCCGCAAGGAGAACGCTTTACCCAAAAAAAAGCAGAGCAGCTGGCTCAAGCAGATCATCTAATATTTATTTGCGGGCATTATGAAGGCTACGACGAAAGAATCCGTTTTCTTGCGACAGACGAAATTTCAATTGGAGACTTTGTCCTGACAGGTGGCGAGCTTGCCGCGATGGTCATCATTGACTGTGTTGTGCGTCTTCTACCAGGTGTTCTCGGAAATGAAGAATCGCACCAAAATGATTCTTTTTCAACGGGACTGCTTGAACATCCGCATTACACCCGCCCTGCTGAATTCAGGGGGATGAAGGTGCCTGATGTGTTATTGTCAGGCCATCACGAAAAAATAGCCGAATGGCGGGAAAAAGAATCGCTCCGAAGAACATGGGAGCGCAGACCTGACTTATTGGACGGCTATTCTTTAACGGAAAAGCAAAAAAAATGGCTGGAAGAAATAAAAAAGGCGAAATGAATGCTTGCAAATGGTTTGTTTCCTATGATAAGATACGTTTTGTGACATAGACAGCCGGTCTTGTCTTTTTAAAACGATGTTCCGCTGCAAGCATCTTGTATGAGCATCTGTTGGAAGGAGATGATTGCGATGCAAAAATTAATTGAAGAAATTACGAAAGAACAACTTCGCACAGATTTGCCTGAATTTAGACCTGGGGATACCGTCCGTGTTCACGTGAAGGTTGTTGAAGGCTCCCGTGAACGGATTCAGGTTTTTGAAGGAGTTGTGATTAAACGCCGCGGCGGCGGTATTAGCGAAACATTTACCGTTCGTAAAGTTTCTTACGGCGTAGGTGTTGAACGTACATTCCCGCTGCACACTCCAAGAATTGCGAAAATCGAAGTTGTTCGCCGAGGCAAAGTGCGTCGTGCAAAACTTTACTATTTGCGCAATCTACATGGTAAAGCAGCTCGCATTAAAGAAAGATAAACATTCGAACATAAAAAGGGCTTGTATTCAATACAGGCCCTTTTGTCATGTGAGCAGTCATTCACTTATGAATTCATTTAATATTTTTGGAAAAAATTATTTAACGAAAGCATAATCTGTTTAAAAATAGGTGGACATGTTCTTTTGTTAAGCCAATAATTGTATTAAAATAAATAAAAAACCATTTTAAAAACATAAAGGTGTGAAAGAAATGTCACGTAAAAAAAATGAATTTTTTGAGTGGATGAAAGCTCTAGGTGTCGCCGTCTTGTTGGCGGTCGTCATTCGGACGTTTTTCTTTGCTCCGATTGTCGTTGATGGAGTTTCCATGATGCCGACATTACAAGACCAGGACCGAATGATCGTGAATAAAATCGGAACGAAGCTTGGTGAAATAAAACGCTTTGACATTGTCGTCTTTCATGCAACGGAAGAGAAAGACTACATTAAGCGTGTCATCGGTTTGCCTGGCGATCATATAGAATATAAAGATGACACCCTCTACATTAACGGCAAGAAGTATGAAGAGCCATACTTGGAAAAATATAAACAAAACGGCGTGGATGGCCCTTTAACAGAACCATTTAAACTTGAAGACATTATTGGAAGATCAACTGTGCCTGAAGGCGAATTGTTTGTTATGGGTGATAATAGAAGATACAGCAAAGACTCGCGGCATATAGGGACCATTCCGATTGAATCAGTTATGGGGAAAACTAATTTTGTTTATTGGCCGCTTTCTGAATTTGGAGTTGTAAAGTAGGTGAAGTAGATGACGATTCAATGGTTTCCAGGGCATATGGCAAAAGCGAGACGGCAAGTTGTTGAAAAATTGAAACTGATAGATATTGTCTATGAACTTGTCGATGCCCGAATCCCTCAGTCATCGAGAAATCCGATGATTGATGACATTATTGCCAATAAAAAAAGAATTTTAATTTTAAATAAAAAGGATATGGCAGACGAAAGCATTACGAAAGAATGGATTCAGTACTACAAAGAACAGGGCATTGCATCAATAGCCATCGACTCGCAAACAGGATCAGGACTAAAACAAATCGTGCAGCTTTCAAAAGAACTGCTCGAAAAAGAACGTGAAAAAATGAAAGCAAAAGGGGTAAAACCAAGGGCGATCCGCGCATTAATTGTTGGAATTCCGAATGTCGGCAAATCAACGCTGATCAATCGCCTTGCAGGAAGAAACATTGCCAAAACCGGCGATCGTCCAGGCATAACGAAACAGCAAAGCTGGATCAAGACAGGAAAAGAATTGGAGCTGCTCGATACCCCAGGCATTCTTTGGCCGAAATTTGAAGATGAAGAAGTCGGGCTGAAGCTGGCTGCGACAGGCGCCATTAAGGATGAGATTTTAAATTTGCAGGATGTAGCAGCTTATGCGATGCGATACTTGATCAAGCATTATCCAGATCGTTTAATGGATCGCTATCAAATCGACAATCTATCAAATGAAAATGAAATCGTCGACTTATTTGATCATATTGGAAAAAAAAGAGGCTGTTTATCAGCTGGCGGCCTGATAGACTATGACAAGACGGCGGAAGTGTTCATAAGGGATGTTCGGACATTGAAGCTGGGGAAAATAAGTTTTGACCGGCCAAATGAATAAAGGCACGCATTCCGCGTGTCTATATTTTATTTTTAACAAAACTCGTTCACTTGAGAGAAGCGGTGCAATCGGCGCTTAACCGGTTAATCGGTTTTCCTTTCTTGACGGGTAAAGAGCTTTCGGGAAATAGTAAAAAAGTCTTGAAAGTCATTTGAGCATGTGAAAAATAGACGCTTAATCAAATTGCAGCCGAGGAAGCCGTTCATGTACAAACTATTCGAACGAAATTTACAAATGCAAATATTAAGGGAGAGGTTGAAGAAAGTTGAATTTAACGGCGAAGGAAATTGAAGAAAAGCTCAGTGCCATCCATGATATAAACGACCCTTTTTTTCTTGCCTGCCAAAAAGATGAGCGGAAAACCGTCCAAAAATTAGTAAAAAAATGGCTGAAGCAATATGAAAAAGAGCAGCAATTGAGACAGCAGTTTCAAAACATGTGCAAATACGAAAGAGAATTGAAAGAAAAGGGATTTCGAATGCTGGCAGGCATTGATGAAGTGGGAAGAGGGTGTCTTGCAGGTCCGGTCGTTGCTGCTTGCGTGATTTTGCCTGATGAATTTTATTTGCCGGGGCTGACGGACTCGAAAAAAATTTCGAAGCAAAAACGGGAAGAGTTTTTTCAATACATAATGGATCTGGCAGTAGATGTCGGGATTGGGTTTGTGTCGGCAAAAGAAATTGATGAACTAAACATTTACAATGCGACAAAAAAAGCAATGCTTTTAGCCATTGATCAATTAAAGCAGGGAAAGCCGGATCATTTATTGATTGATGCTCTTGAATTACCAATTAATATTCCGCAGCTTTCCATCATTAAGGGTGATGAAAAAAGCATTACGATTGCAGCAAGCTCCTGCGTCGCAAAAGTTGTGAGAGACAGGTACATGGAAGAGCTGGGAAAGCAATTTCCGGAATACGGCTTTGAACGTCATGTGGGCTACGGTACAAAGCAGCATTTGGAAGCGATCGAGAAGCACGGTGTGACGGAGCATCATCGGAAAAGCTTTGCTCCGGTACAAGATGCGTTAAACTTTTTTAACGGGTGATAAGAATGAATGAAATATCTGCTCTTCTTAGGAAGATAAGTCTTCAATCTCTTTTTGATCCCGCGGCCAAAACATTTCAAGATCAAGAGATTGTGAAAGGAAAAGTGTTGAAAATTTATCCTAATTCTCATGCATTGCTTGCAATTGGAAAAATGAAATTAACCGCTGCTGTTGAGGCGGATATTCAAGCAATGAAAACTTATTGGTTTCAGACTGAAGTAACGGAAAGCGGAATCAGACTGAAGCTTTTGTTTCCGGAAAAAGATGAAGGTCATACAGGCCGAGCTATTCTTGAACATTTCCGCCTGCCTGCTGACAATATGGCCTCGCAGCTTATTGATTTGCTGCTGGAAAATGAAATTCCTTTTTCCAAAAAAGACTTGGCTCTTGCCATCAACATTTTGCAGTCCTTTAAGGGAAAAGCTCCTCGTGAAAGTTTATTTCAGGCGCTTCTCATCGCTTTTGAAAAAAAACTGCCAATTGCGGAGCATGTCATCCGTCCTTTGCTGGCTGTTCAAGATGAGAAGAAGCTGTCTCAGCTCCTTTTTCAATTAGACGAAATGTTAAACAATAGCGGAAGAGCCGAGGACATGAAAGATCTAAACCGAAACCTGTTTCAGCTTACAAACCTTCGTTTTCTATATAAAGCCGAAGAAGTGAACCAAATATTGCGAGAAAGAAATGACACCTTTTCCAAGCAATTGTTGAATAAGCTTGAATTTTGGATGAAAGAAAATCCGCTAGCCATTAAGCAGCTTATACTGAATGAAAACAGTGAGCAAGCATTGCTTCAACCATTCACAAAAGACAAGGCGAACGGAAGTAGAATTGGACAAATGCTGAACGCGGAAGAAAAAAATACGCTGAAAGCGATGTTTCAGCAAAGCATCCACAACGTTTCCGCTCAAGAAGTGAAACAATTGTTAAAAACAGCGATAGCCAAAATCGGCTTATTTGAACATGCTGAAAGCAGTAGCGGTCAGAGTGAATGGCCATTAAAGACACTGCTTATAAAATATTTGCAAAATATGGAACATTCAAGTTTAAGAGGGGCGATGGAGCGCGCTTTAGATTACATAAACGGACAGCATTTTATGCGGGAACAAAAAGGACCTGTTGAACAATTTTTTATTCATGTCCCGATTCAGTTAGGAGAGCAATGGACGGATATTACAATCCAAATCAACGGAAAAAAAGACGAAACAGAAAAAATAAATCCTAATTTTTGCCGAATCATTTTTTCATTGTATTTAAAAGAAATAAAAGAAACAGTAGTGGACGTATTCATTCAAAATCGCGCTGTAAAAGTTACGATTTTCAACGACATTCTTGAAGAAAGCGATATTGTTCAGCATTTGGGAAGCCTTCAGGAAAATTTAAAACAAATCAATTATGTTTTAACAGGAGTTTCTATCCAAAAAGGAAAAACGGATGAACAAACTCAAAAGGTCATTTCCGGACAATCTTACCAGAAGGTGGACATCAAAATATGAAAAAAGAAACAAAAGATTTAAAAGCTGTTGCCCTCAGCTATAACGATGAAAAGGACGCCGCGCCAAAAGTATCGGCAAAAGGTAAAGGGTATGTCGCTGAAAAAATCATTGAAAAAGCGAGAGAAAACAATGTTCCGATTCAAGAAGATCCCTCGCTTATTGAACTTTTGTCAGAAGTGGAAATAAATGAGCAAATTCCCGAGGAGCTTTATGAAGTGGTAGCTGAGCTTTTAAGCTTTATATACCGCTTAGACCAGCAAAGATGAAATAAACGACGTCTTTTTATAAAGAATGGTAGACAATGATGAAACATTTTTATACAATGAAAGCGCAGTCTAAAATTGCCTCGAAAAGGCTAAGATACATAAGTTAGGAGGATGGGATATGAATATCCATGAGTACCAGGGGAAAGAAATCCTCAGAAAATACGGCGTCACGGTACCGAACGGCAAAGTTGCGTTTTCCGTTGAGGAAGCGGTTGAAGCGGCAAAAGAGCTGGGTACTGACGTAGTGGTAGTCAAAGCGCAAATTCATGCTGGCGGCCGCGGGAAAGCTGGCGGAGTAAAAGTAGCGAAAAGTTTAGAAGAGGTTCGCGAGTATGCTAGTGAATTGTTAGGAAAAACGCTCGTTACACATCAAACAGGACCAGAAGGAAAAGAAGTCAAACGTCTTTTAATTGAAGAAGGCTGTGACATTAAAAAAGAATATTATGTTGGTTTTGTTGTTGATCGCGCAACCTCCCGCGTTGTTTTGATGGCGTCTGAGGAAGGCGGCACCGAAATTGAAGAAGTGGCAGCGAAAACACCGGAAAAAATCTTCAAAGAATATATTGATCCGGCAGTAGGACTTCAACCTTTCCAAGCTCGCCGAATCGCATTTAACATTAACATTCCGAAAGAATTAGTCGGACAAGCTGTTAAATTTATGTTGGGACTTTATCAAGTATTTGTCGAAAAGGATTGCTCTATTGCGGAAATTAACCCGCTTGTCGTTACAGGCGACGGAAAGGTTATGGCTTTGGATGCTAAACTAAACTTTGACTCCAATGCATTATACCGTCAAAAAGATGTGTTGGAATATCGTGATTTAGATGAGGAAAATCCGAAAGAAATTGAAGCTTCAAAATATGATTTAAGCTACATAGCTCTTGATGGCAATATCGGGTGCATGGTAAACGGAGCAGGTCTTGCCATGGCAACGATGGATATTATTAAATATTACGGCGGTGAGCCAGCAAACTTCCTAGATGTCGGCGGCGGCGCAACGGCAGAAAAGGTTACGGAAGCGTTTAAAATTATTTTGTCGGATGAAAACGTAAAAGGGATTTTCGTCAATATCTTTGGAGGCATTATGAAATGCGATGTCATCGCACAAGGTGTCGTTGAAGCGACAAAACAAGTTGGCTTGACGATCCCGCTAGTCGTTCGTCTTGAGGGAACGAATGTTGAGCTTGGTAAAAAAATACTAGAAGAGTCAGGCCTAAATATTACATCTGCAGAGTCTATGGCAGACGGGGCGCAAAAAATCGTTTCATTAGTGAAATAGGAAAGCGAGGGAGAAGAATGAGCGTATTTATTAATAAAGATACAAAAGTAATCGTTCAGGGGATTACTGGATCTACTGCGTTATTCCATACGAAACAAATGCTTGAATACGGAACGAAGATTGTCGGCGGGACATCCCCAGGCAAAGGCGGTCAGGAAGTCGAAGGAGTTCCGGTTTTCAACACGGTTGAAGAAGCGGTGAAACAAACCGGTGCCAATGCTTCCGTTATTTATGTCCCAGCTCCTTTTGCAGCGGATGCCATTATGGAAGCGGTTGATGCGGAGCTTGACCTAGTCATCTGTATTACAGAACATATCCCGGTTTTAGACATGGTCAAAGTAAAAAGATACATGGAAGGAAAGAAAACTCGATTAATCGGACCGAACTGCCCGGGAGTCATCACACCTGGCGAATGTAAAATCGGCATTATGCCTGGATATATCCACACTAAGGGACATGTCGGAGTCGTTTCCCGTTCAGGTACTTTGACATATGAAGCGGTTCATCAGCTATCGCAAGCAGGCATTGGTCAGTCAACGGCTGTTGGAATTGGCGGGGACCCTGTAAACGGCACAAACTTCATTGACGTGCTAAAAGCATTTAACGAAGATCCGGAAACATATGCCGTCATTATGATTGGTGAAATCGGGGGTACAGCGGAAGAAGAAGCAGCTGAGTGGATTAAAGCAAACATGACAAAACCAGTCGTAGGATTTATCGGCGGACAAACAGCACCTCCAGGAAAACGCATGGGACATGCGGGCGCAATTATTTCCGGAGGTAAAGGAACAGCAGCGGAAAAAATTAAGAAAATGAATGAATGTGGTATTAAAGTCGCAGATACTCCTTCCGTTATTGGCGAGACGTTAATCTCAGTTTTAAAAGAAAAAGGTTTATATGAAAAATGCAAAACTCATTAAAACAAAAGGAGTAGCCACAAGGCTATTCCTTCTTTATAGAATTGAGGTGAGGGCTATTAATCCTAGAAATTTATTAATAAAACTCGCTCATTGCAAAGGTGCGGCAAAGAGAAGAATCGTTCAGCTTTTTGAACAGGAAGGCATGTATGAAGAAGCTCTGCATCTAACGCCTCAAACATTAGCCACCCGTCTGTTTATTCCTCCTAAAAACTATTCAACGTTTATAGAAGAATACCAATCCATTTCAACGGAGAGCCTGCTAAACTATTATAAAAACAGGAATATCCATCTGATTACGATCATTGATTCCCATTATCCAACGTATTTAAAGCATATTTTTGATCCGCCTCCCGTTTTATTTTGCCAAGGGGATATTAGTCTATTAAAAAATATCCGAAATTTAAGCGTTGTCGGAACCCGTCATGCATCGAAATATGGCTGCGACCTTGTTCAATATTTTGTTACGCATTTGGCGAAGCAAAAATTTACGATAATCAGCGGGCTTGCCCTCGGTATTGATGCGAAAGCCCATTGGACGGCCATTGAGGAGAATTCGAAAACAATTGCCGTAATCGCTGGCGGATTTGATCATATTTATCCGAAAGAAAACATGGAGCTGGCTAAAATCATCCAAAAGGAGCATCTTCTCCTCTCTGAGCATCCTCCATATAAAAGACCGGAAAAATGGATGTTTCCAATGCGAAATAGAATTATTAGCGGATTAAGCTTAGGAACCTTTGTTGCTCAAGCTTCCAAACGAAGCGGTTCTCTTATCACTGCCCAGCATGCTTTGGAACAAGGGAGAATCGTTTTTTCACCCCCGGTGCCATTATTTGATCCATTATTTCAAGGGAATATACAATTGTTAAAGGAAGGGGCAGCGCTTGCCCTGTCACCTGATGAGATTATAGAAGAATTAAAGCCGATGTATGAAGAAAAATAATTTTTTTGCGTCTAAAGGCGGAAGCTGATGAATACTGTTTGACAAAATGCATTGGAATATTTAATAATAGTGAAGATTATTTTAACAGTTGAATGATCAACAATCATTTTCATAAACTGATGCATAAAAAGAGAGAAAACCTCTTAAGGAGGAAAAATGAATGTCGGACTACTTAGTCATTGTGGAGTCGCCAGCAAAGGCGAAAACAATTGAAAAGTATTTAGGAAAAAAATATACCGTGAAGGCTTCAATGGGCCATGTTCGGGACTTGCCTAAAAGTCAAATGGGAGTTGACATAGAGCACAATTTTCAACCAAAATACATCACGATAAGAGGGAAAGGGCCGGTTCTGAAAGAGCTCAAGAACGCTGCTAAAAAGGCGAAAAAAGTTTTTCTTGCAGCCGACCCGGACAGAGAGGGAGAGGCGATTGCGTGGCATTTAGCGCAAAGCTTAGATATTGATATCCAATCCGATTGCCGCGTTGTGTTCAATGAAATTACAAAAGATGCGATCAAAGATTCTTTTAAATCGCCAAGAGCTATTAACATGGATTTAGTTGATGCCCAGCAGGCAAGAAGGGTATTAGACAGGCTGGTCGGCTACAATATCAGCCCGATCCTTTGGAAAAAGGTAAAGAAGGGTTTAAGTGCCGGGAGAGTTCAATCTGTTGCTGTCCGTCTAATTATCGATCGTGAAAATGAAATTAAACATTTCAAGCCTGAGGAATATTGGACGATTAACGGAGACTTTCTTAAAGGAACGGAGTCGTTTGAAGCTGCTTTTTGGGGTGTTGAAGGCAAAAAAAAGGATTTGAAAACAGAAGAAGATGTAAAACAGGTGCTCCAAAAAGTTATTGGAAATGAGTTTACTGTAACGAAAGTAACAAAAAAAGAACGGAGAAGAAATCCTGCACCTCCATTTACAACTTCCTCTTTACAGCAGGAAGCTGCAAGGAAACTCAATTTCCGTGCGAAGAAAACGATGATGGTAGCACAACAGCTGTATGAAGGAATAGACCTCGGCAAGGAAGGCACTGTCGGATTGATTACTTATATGCGTACCGATTCCACGCGAATTTCAGACACAGCGAAATCGGAGGCAATCAGTTATATTGAAAAGATGTTTGGCAGTGAATATGCGCAAGCCAAAACGAGAGGAAGTCAGAAATCAGGCAATGTTCAGGATGCTCACGAAGCGATACGGCCGACCAGCGCTTTTCGAAATCCGGATGGAATAAAAGACTTTTTAACAAAAGACCAATATAAATTATACAAACTGATTTGGGAACGATTTATCGCGAGCCAAATGTCGCCGGCTGTCATGGATACGATGAGCGTTGATTTGGAGAACAATGGTGTTATGTTCCGTGCAAACGGTTCAAAAATCAAATTCCATGGTTTTATGAAAGTATATGTAGAAGGGACGGACGATCAAGAAGAAGATAAAAGCAATCGTCTTTTGCCTGATCTTCAGGAAGGGGATAAAATCTTTTCAAAAGATTTAAAACCGGAGCAGCACTTTACACAGCCGCCTCCAAGGTATACGGAAGCGAGGCTTGTCAAAACGCTGGAGGAATTAGGCATAGGACGTCCTTCTACATATGCACCGACGCTCGATACCATTCAAAGAAGAGGGTATGTTGCGCTTGAAAACAAACGATTTGTCCCAACAGAACTTGGCCAAATTGTCCACGAGCTGATGATGGAATTTTTCCCTGAAATTTTGGATGTGGAATTTACTGCGAAAATGGAGCATGATTTAGATGATATTGAAGAAGGAAAAGTAAATTGGGTAAAAATTATTGATGAATTTTATCATGATTTTTCAAAGAATGTTAAAAAAGCCGAAAATGAAATGGAAAAGGTAGAAATAAAAGATGAATATGCCGGTGTAAAGTGTGAAAAATGCGGAAGCGAAATGGTTTACAAAATGGGAAGGTACGGAAAATTTTTGGCTTGCTCCAATTTTCCAGACTGCCGCAATACAAAACCGATTTTAAAAGAAATCGGTTTGAAGTGTCCGAAATGCCATGAGGGAAATATTGTGGAGAGAAAGTCGAAGAGACGCCGCGTATTTTATGGATGTGACCGTTACCCAGAGTGCGATTTTATTTCTTGGGAAAAGCCGGTTGAAAGAAAATGTCCGAAATGTGGAGAAATTTTGGTAGAAAAACGTTTGAAAAAAGGTGTTCAAGTGCAATGTTCTTCTTGCGACTATAAAGAAGAACCGCAGCGTTAACAAATATCTTCTCTTTGGTGAGCAATGTAAAGCTCACCTTCTTCATGGAGATATTTCGGCAGTTTTTTACGAAAACACAACAAGAAGAGAGCTTTTATAAAGACGGAGGAGTGCTAAAATGAACAATCAAGTTGTCAACGTTATCGGTGCTGGGCTAGCTGGAAGCGAAGCGGCATGGCAAATTGCCAAAAGAGGAATTCAAGTTCGCTTGTACGAAATGCGTCCAAAAAAGCAAACTCCGGCCCATCATACGGATAAATTTGCTGAACTGGTCTGCTCTAATTCGTTGAGAGCCAATTCTTTGACAAATGCAGTCGGAGTATTGAAAGAAGAAATGAGAATGTGTGACTCCGTAATTATTTCGGCTGCTGATCAATGTTCCGTTCCGGCTGGGGGTGCACTTGCCGTTGATCGCCACGAATTTGCGGATATCGTCACTAAACGGGTGAAAGAACATCCCAATATTACCGTCTTTCACGAAGAAGTGACGGACATTCCAGAAGGGCCGACGGTAATAGCAACAGGACCTTTAACTTCAGAAGCATTATCGGAAGCATTAAAAAAGCTTACTGGCGAGGAATATTTATATTTTTACGACGCAGCCGCACCGATAATTGAAAAAGACAGCATTGATATGGAAAAAGTATATTTGAAATCAAGATACGACAAAGGGGAGGCTGCATATTTAAACTGTCCGATGACAGAGGAAGAGTTCGATCGCTTTTATGAGGCATTAATCAGCGCGGAAACTGTTCCTCTAAAAGAATTTGAGAAAGAAATCTTTTTTGAAGGATGCATGCCGATTGAAGTCATGGCAAAGAGAGGAAAGAAAACGCTTCTTTTCGGACCGATGAAGCCTGTCGGCTTGGAGCATCCCGAAACAGGAAAGCGTCCTTTTGCCGTCGTCCAGCTGCGGCAGGATAATGCGGCAGGGACTTTGTATAATATCGTCGGCTTCCAAACTCATCTAAAATGGGGTCCGCAAAAGGAAATCATTCAGATGATTCCGGGGCTTGAAAAGGCGGAAATTGTCAGATATGGAGTGATGCATCGAAATACGTTTATCAATTCCCCGAAACTGCTTAGACCAACTTATCAATATAAAGGGCGCGAGGATTTGTTTTTCGCCGGACAAATGACTGGCGTAGAAGGCTATGTTGAGTCAGCTGCTTCCGGATTAATAGCAGGCATTAATGCGGCATGCCTCGTTTTGGGAAAGGAATTGATTGAATTTCCTGATGAAACAGCAATGGGAAGCATGGCAAAGTATATTACAACGGCAGATCCGAATAATTTTCAGCCGATGAATGCGAATTTTGGTCTTTTTAAACCGCTTGACACCCACATTAAAGTGAAAAAAGAAAGAAATGAACAATTGGCAAAAAGAGCACTTCAAACTATTCAAAAAATTTCGAAAAAATTATAAAATGGATTGAAAGGGCTACTGCAAATGTGATACGATTTAGTAGCCCTTTGTGAGGTGCTAAGAGTGGAAAATGTTAAGAATTATTTAAATTTATTCATTGAATATTTACAAATTGAAAAAAATTATTCACAATATACAATTGTGAATTATCTGCATGACTTGAATGATTTTTTTTCTTTTATGGAAAAAGAAGGGTTAGAAAGGCTGGATGACGTTCAATATTCAGATATACGTATTTTTTTGACGGATTTAAGCAAAAAGTATTCCAAAACATCCATTTCCCGTAAAATTTCAAGCATTAGAACTTTTTATTATTTTCTTTTGCGGGAAAAATATGTAACGGACAATCCTTTTTCTTTAGTGTCACTTCCGAAGCAAAAAAAAGCGATCCCTAGATTTTTATTTGATGAGGAGCTGGAAATGCTGTTTTCCATTTCCGACCTGAATGATCCGCTCGGGCAGCGGAATCAATTGATTTTGGAATTTTTATATGGAACGGGAATCCGTGTGAGTGAATTATGCCAAATTCGCCTTGAAGACCTGGATTTTTCCATTGAGACCATTTTAGTAAATGGAAAAGGAAACAAACAGCGCTATGTGCCTTTCGGAAGCTATGCACGTCAGGCAGCGGAACGATATATCCATGATGGCAGAAGCAAGCTGATGAAAAATCAGTCCGGACAGGATCATCGCTTTTTGTTTGTAAACCATCGGGGAAAGCCTTTAACAGCAAGGGGAGTTCGGTATATCTTAAAACAGCTGATAGATAATTCAGCAAAAAATCTGCATCTTCATCCGCATATGTTTAGGCATACTTTTGCGACTCACCTCTTAAATGCTGGAGCTGACTTAAGAAGTGTTCAAGAACTTTTGGGCCATGTTCATTTATCATCAACGCAAATTTATACCCATGTGTCAAAAGACCATTTAAAAAATGTTTATATGGCCTACCATCCACGGGCAAAAGATTCTTAAAGGGAGGCTTGCAATTGTCAACATTTCATGCGACAACGATTTTTGCCATTCGCCATAAAGGACAATGCGCGATGGCAGGTGATGGACAAGTAACACTTGGCAATCAAGTTGTGATGAAGCATACAGCACGAAAGGTCCGAAAAATTTATAATGGAAAAGTGCTTGCTGGATTTGCGGGATCTGTTGCTGATGCGTTTACGCTGTTTGAAAAGTTTGAAGGCAGTCTGGAAGAGTATAACGGCAATTTGGCAAGAGCGGCTGTGGAAATGGCAAAAGAGTGGCGAAGCGACAAAGTATTAAGACAATTAGAAGCAATGTTAATTGTGATGGATGCCCAAAAGCTTCTGCTCCTTTCTGGGACGGGTGAAGTAATCGAACCGGATGATGGCATTTTAGCTATCGGCTCAGGGGGAAATTATGCCCTTGCTGCAGGCCGTGCATTGAAACAATATGCCGGTGAACAAATGTCTGCCAAAGAAATCGCTAAATCCGCTCTAGAAATAGCAGCAAATATTTGCGTTTTTACGAACAATAACATTATCGTTGAGGAACTTTAGAAAGGAGGGAGGCGAATGAAAAAAATGCAATTATCTCCGAAACAAATTGTTGAACGATTAGACCAATACATAGTCGGTCAGGAAGAAGCGAAAAAAGCGGTTGCTGTTGCGTTAAGAAATCGATACCGGAGAAGCCTATTGGATGAAAAAATTCGCGATGAAGTAGTTCCGAAAAACATTTTAATGATTGGTCCGACTGGGGTTGGAAAAACTGAAATTGCTAGGAGAATTGCAAAGCTCGTCGGCGCGCCCTTTGTAAAGGTGGAGGCAACAAAATTTACAGAAGTAGGGTATGTTGGGCGAGATGTGGAATCGATGGTTCGCGATTTAGTGGAAACTTCCGTCCGGCTTGTGAAGGAAGAAAAAATGCAGGAAGTAAGAGCTCAAGCGGAAGAAAACGCCAATCGCAGGCTGATCGAGCTCCTCGTTCCGAGTAAGAAAAAACAGGCTGCTTACAAAAATCCTTTAGAAATGCTTTTCGGAGGAAATCAACAAACAAATTCGTTCGAAACGCAGGGAGAAAATGAACAGGATCTAAAGGAGAAGCGGAGAGAAATCGCGCGCAAATTAGCAGCAGGCGAACTGGAAGATCATTTTGTTACGGTTGAAATTGAGGAACAGCAGCCCTCTATGTTCGATCTCCTGCAAGGGACAGGGATGGAGCAGATGGGCTTTAATATGCAGGATGCTTTGAACAGTCTTCTTCCAAAAAGGAAGAAAAAAAGAAAGCTTACTGTGAAAAACGCCCGAAAGGTTTTGACGAATGAAGAAGCAGCAAAACTGATTGATATGGACGAAGTGACACAGCTTGCCATTGAACGCGCGGAACAATCAGGCATCATTTTTATCGATGAAATCGACAAAATCGCCAAAAACGGCCACAACAGTTCTGGTGCTGATGTTTCCCGCGAAGGTGTGCAAAGAGATATACTTCCAATCGTGGAAGGATCTGCAGTTGTAACAAAATATGGCACCGTAAAAACCGATCATATACTCTTTATTGCAGCTGGCGCTTTTCACATGGCGAAGCCATCGGATTTAATCCCTGAATTGCAAGGACGTTTTCCGATTCGCGTGGAATTGAAAAAGCTAACGGCAGATGATTTTGTCCGAATTTTAATTGAACCGGATAATGCTTTATTAAAACAATATGAAGCATTATTGGAGACGGAAGGTATAAAATTAGAATTTTCTGACGAAGCTATTCGTAAAATTGCTGAAATTGCTTACCAAGTGAACCAAGATACAGATAATATTGGGGCAAGAAGGCTTCATACCATTTTAGAAAAACTGCTGGAAGACTTGTTGTTTGAAGCGCCGGATATAAATTTAGAAAAGGTTGTGATTACACCGAACTATGTGGAAGAAAAATTAAATAAAATTGTTCAAAACAAAGATTTAAGTCAATTTATTTTATAAAAAGTTGAAATTTTTTAGGAGGATTTGAGATCATGGAGTTATTAGAAAAAACAAGAAAAATTAATGCGATGCTGCAAAAGGCGGCAGGAAAACCTGTTAATTTTAAAGAAATGGCGGAAACATTAAGCGAAGTCATTGAGGCAAATATTTTTGTGCTCAGCCGCCGAGGAAAAGTATTAGGCTTCGGCTTGAACAAGCAAATAGATAATGACCGCATGAAAAAAATGCTGGAGGAAAGAAAATTTCCTGAAGAGTATACGAAAAGTTTATTTAATATTACCGAAACGTCACCAAATTTAGATGTATATAGCGAATATACTGCATTTCCTGTTGAGAACCGCGAGCTCTTTAAAAATGGATATACGACCATTGTTCCGATCATCGGAGGCGGAGACCGCTTAGGAACCCTTATATTATCTAGACTGGGAACCCAATTTAATGATGATGACCTAATATTGGCTGAATACGGGGCAACTGTTGTTGGAATGGAGATTTTAAGAGAAAAAGCTGAGGAAATTGAAGAGGAAGCGAGAAGCAAAGCGGTTGTCCAAATGGCGATCAGCTCTTTATCATACAGCGAACTCGAAGCGATCGAACACATTTTTGAAGAATTAAGCGGCACAGAGGGATTGCTAGTTGCAAGCAAAATTGCTGACCGCGTCGGCATTACCAGATCTGTGATCGTCAATGCGCTTCGCAAGTTAGAAAGCGCTGGTGTCATTGAATCTCGTTCTCTTGGTATGAAAGGCACATATATTAAAGTGTTAAACAACAAATTTTTAGTTGAACTAGAAAAATTAAAAAACCATTAAAAGAAAGCTGCTCTAAAGGTTTGTTTATCAAACCTTTTGAAGCAGCTTTTTATAAATGTTTTCTACAAATTTCTTCTTGAAAATCGGCTGATTTGTCCAATTTCAATAAGTTCTAACCTCCTACTTATCCCTCTGAAAAAGCTGCAGAATCAAATTCCAATGTTAAAAAAGTGATAGTCATTTAGAACTAGAAAAAAAATAATCGCAATGTACGACGATTTTTTACAAATTATACATAGACTTTAAGCTGTTTCTTTTTTAAAATAATATTTATAAATTAGCAAAATTCGACATTTTTACTTCTTATTTCTTTTGCAATACAAGATCATCATACTTTTGGAGGGAGCAATGAAAATATTTTCTAATTCAATAGCCAATTTGGAGCAGGCAATTCGAATTTCTTCCTTAAACGGAAAAGTTATAGCCAATAATATTGCAAATGTGGACACTCCAGGGTATAAAGCGAAAACAGTTAATTTTAAAAACGTTTTGGATCAACAAATAAAACTGGATGCATATCGGACCAATCCGCGTCATCTTCCTTTTGTGGGCAGCGAAAGCACATCGATTGTGGAAACGAGGACAAACAGTGCTTATCAGCATAATGGCAATAATGTCGACATTGATCAAGAAATGGCAAAGCTTGCGGAAAATCAAATTTTCTACAATGCATTGATTGACAGATTGAATGGCAAATTTAATTCATTAAAAACAGTAATAAAAGGTGGTCGTACATAATGGGGATTTTTCAGTCTTTGAACATTTCCGCATCAGCTTTAACAGCTCAGCGGCTGAGAATGGATGTCATTTCATCGAATATGGCAAACATGGAGACGACTAGAGCTGAATATGTGGACGGGCAATGGCAGCCTTACCGCCGGAAAATGGTTGTAACAGCAGAGGATACAAAACCTTTCTCAGCTTTTCTGAATCAAGAGCTGAAAGGCGTTGGAAACGGCGTGAGAGTTCAAGCCATTGTTGAGGACGAGACGCCTTTTAAAATCGTTTATGATCCCGACCATCCTGATGCAGACGAAAATGGCTATGTTTCTTTGCCAAATGTAGATCCTTTAAAAGAAATGGTCGACTTGATCAGCAGCACGCGCTCATATGAAGCAAATGTTACAAGCTTTAATGCATCGAAAAACATGCTGCTGAAAGCATTGGAAATAGGGAAATAGAATAGGAGTGATGTAAATGATTGAGCAAATTTCTTTTCCGACTCAATCGATTCAGCTTGAAAACCGAGCACAAAGTACGGAAAATTCTGGGAAATCATCCTTTTCAGATATGTTGAAAAAATCGCTGGAAGCTGTCAATGAAGCTCAATTAAATTCCGATCGGCTGACAAATGCTCTTGCAGCAGGACAAAATGTAGAGCTTCATGATGTCATGATCGCAGCACAAAAAGCGAGCATTTTACTTGAAGCAACTGTTGAATTCAGGAATAAAGTCATTGAAGCTTATCAAGAAGTGATGAGAATGCAAATATAATTAGTCTATTTAGAAATGGAATGTCATTATCGGGGGATCAGAAAGAATGAATCAAAAACTACTGCAAATAAAGGATACAATTTTGTCATTTTGGAGGCAAAGGACAAAATGGCAAAAAGCCCTCATCATCGGAGGCGCATCGCTCATCATCATTGCCATTATCGTTTCGTCAATAGTTTTGTCAAAACCGAAAATGATACCGCTATATACGAATTTATCATTGGAAGAAGCTGGCCGAATCAAAGAAACCCTCGATAACAAAGGGATTCAATCGGAAATAGCCGATAACGGAACAACTATTAAAGTGCCGGAAAGCGAAGCAAATGCACTGAAAGTGGAGCTTGCAGCTGAAGGTATTCCTGAAAGCGGAAATATCGATTATTCGTATTTTGGACAAAATATCGGTTTTGGCATGACAGATAATGAATTTGATGTATTAAAATTAAAAGCTACACAAACAGAACTGGCCAATTTAATTAAAGAAATCGAAGGCGTAAAAAACGCTAAAGTGATGGTCAATTTACCTAAAGAAACGGTATTCGTCGGCGAGGACGCAGGAGAAGCATCAGCTTCCATTGTTTTAAATTTGGAGCCGGGGTACAAGCTTGACCAATCGCAAGTGAACGCACTCTATCACCTTGTTTCCAAGAGCGTACCGAATTTACCTGTTGAAAACATTGTTATAATGGACCAAAATTTTGATTATTATGATTTGAAACAAGAGGATACACCTGGCACTAATTTTGCTTCCCAGCTTGAAATCAAATCGGAAATTGAAAAAAATATTCAACGGCAAGTGCAAAGAATGCTGGGTACGATGATGGGCCAAGACAAAGTGGTTGTCAACGTATCAGCTGATATTGATTTTACCCAGGAAAAGCGGGAAGAAAACTTAGTCGAGCCAGTTGATGAGGAGAACAATGAAGGAATTGCCATCAGTGCAGAACGGATTACGGAAACATACACAGGTACTGGGGCGCAAGCTGCCGGCGTTGCTGGAACAGGTCAAACAGATGTCCCGAATACATATCAACAGGCTGCCGGTGTAAACGGAGAAGGAGAATATGAAAAAATTGAAGACCGAATTAATTATGAGGTAAACCGGATCAAACGGGAAATTGTTGAAAGTCCATATAAAATTAGAGATCTGGGCATTCAAGTCATGGTTGAGCCCCCGAATCCGGAAAATCCAAATTCGTTGCCGCAGCAGAGTGTAGATGATATTGAACAAATTTTATCAACAATTGTTCGGACAAGCATCAATGAAGATCCGGAGGCCGAGCCGTTAACGGATCAAGACATTGAGGATAAAATCGTAGTTTCTGTTCAGCCGTTTTCAGGCAAAATAAATGCGGATGATCTGGAGGAGCCATCATCATTCCCAATTTGGGGCTATGTGTTAATTGGAGCAGGCATTCTGCTTCTTGGCTTGTTATTCCTATGGTGGTGGAAAAGACGGAGAGACGAAGAAGATGAGTATGAAGATGATGAATTTGACGAAATAGAAGAAGTGGTGCCGCAGCCTGTGCAAGAAGAAGAATCTGTCGAGCAAACGAAAGCAAATGAGCAGCGTAGAAAGCTTGAGGAGCTTGCCAAAGAGAAGCCTGACGAATTCGCTAAACTGTTGCGCACTTGGCTCTATGAAGACTAGGGGGAAATGACATATGAAAAAGTTAAACGGTAGGCAAAAGGCTGCTATTTTATTGATCTCCTTAGGTCCGGAAGCTTCTGCTTCCGTTTATAAACACCTCACGGAAGAAGAAATTGAAAAGCTTACATTAGAAATATCGAGTGTACGGAAAGTGGATTCGCAAAAAAAAGAAGAAGTGATTGAAGAGTTTCATCAAATCGCCCTTGCGCAAGATTATATTGCCCAAGGGGGGATCCAATATGCGAAAGAGGTGCTTGAGAAAGCATTAGGAGGGGAAAAGGCAAGTGAAATAATCAGAAGGCTGACATCTTCTCTTCAAGTACGGCCGTTTGATTTTGTTAGAAAAGCAGATCCGGCTCAAATTTTAAACTTTATACAAAACGAGCATCCGCAAACGATCGCTTTAGTTTTGTCCTATCTGGATGCCAAGCAGTCGGGACAAATTTTATCGAGCTTGCCTCAGGAAGTTCAAGCGGATATTGCAAGAAGAATCGCCATTATGGACCGCACATCCCCTGAAGTAATTAATGAAGTTGAACAAGTTTTAGAGAAGAAGCTTTCTTCTACTGTAACGGAAGATTTCACAGAAACGGGTGGAATCGAAACAGTAGTGGAAGTGTTAAACGGTGTCGACCGCTCGACAGAACGAACGATACTGGAAGCACTAGAAGTGCAGGACCCCGAACTGGCCGAAGAAATCAAAAAGCGGATGTTTGTATTTGAAGATATTGTTACCTTGGATAACCGCGCCATTCAGCGCGTCATTCGCGAAGTGGATAATAATGATCTCATGCTGGCGTTAAAGGTTGCGTCGGATGAAGTGAAAGAAATTGTCTTTAAAAATATGTCAACTAGAATGGCGGAAACATTCAAGGAGGAAATGAATTACATGGGTCCTGTTCGGCTTCGTGATGTAGAAGAAGCGCAATCAAGAATTGTTGAAGTGATAAGAAGATTAGAGGATGCTGGCGAAATTGTGATCGCTCGAGGACAAGGAGATGAAATCATTGTCTAGAGTCATAAAATCCGGCCATGCTTGGTCATTGCACAAGCCGCACAAATTGACGATCAGAACGATCCAAATTCAGGAAGAGTTCGCCGCTTCCGATCAAGAAGAGAACACACAGCGCTCACAGTTCCTTGAGGCAGCCCATTTGGAAGCAGAGAAAATTTTAGAAAAAGCTGAAGAAGAAAAAACGCGATTGCTTAAGGAGATCGAAAAAGAAAGGGAAGCTTGGCAGGAAGAAAAAGCGCGGCTAATAGAAGAAGCAAGAAAAGAAGGGTATCAAGCCGGTTTTGAAAAAGGGAAAAAAGATGGACTTCAAGAGTATGAAAATGTGATTGAATCTGCCAGACAGGTAGTCCAGCTTTCCAAAAAAGATTATGAGAAAAAAATAGAAGCTTCCGAGGAAACCATTATTGAAATTGCTGTAAAAGTAGCGGAAAAAATTATTGCAGCCAACCTAAAGCGAGAGCCTGAACTGTTTACTGGATTGGTTCGCGAAGTGATTTGTGAAGTAAAGGAATATCCAGAAGTCAAAATATACGTTCACCCTGACAAATATGAATTTATGCTTGAACAAAAAGAAGAATTAATGGAACTATTTACAACTAAAACGGAGCTCTATATTTTTCCGGATGTAAATTTGCCCGAAAACGGAATTTGTGTAGAATCGCCATTTGGAAAAATTGATGCGAGCATTGATACACAGCTGGAACAATTAAAAAGCAAGCTGTTAAATCTTGTCAGGGAGGATTGAAGCGATTGAAACTAGCTCAATTGATCGACCATATAGATCGGCTGGACTCTTATAAGAGATATGGAAAAGTGAAAAAAGTAGTCGGACTCATGATTGAATCACGCGGACCTGAATGTTCCATCGGCGATGTTTGCTATGTACATGTAGGAAAAAATGAAAAAACGCTGGCAGAAGTTGTCGGATTCAAAGAAGAAAATATTCTATTAATGCCGTTTACAAAGGTCAACCAAATTGCACCTGGCTGTGTCGTGGAAGCAACAGGCTCGCCCCTGAAAATAAAGTCGGGAATCAGCCTGATCGGAAAAGTATTAGATGCATTTGGTCATCCAATGGACGGATCCAATCTTCCAAAAGGTTTAACGACTATTCTGTCTGAAAATGAGCCGCCGAACCCGTTAACCCGGCCGCCGATCACCAAAAAAATTGAAGTGGGTGTGAAAGCAATTGACGGTTTTTTAACGATTGGGAAAGGTCAGCGGGTAGGTATTTTTGCAGGAAGCGGCGTTGGAAAAAGTACTTTGCTCGGAATGATCGCAAGAAGCTCAGGAGCAGATATAAATGTGATTGCCTTAATAGGTGAAAGGGGAAGAGAAGTTCGAGAATTTATTGAGAGAGATTTAGGGGAAGAAGGGCTAAAGCGGACGATTATTGTGGCGGCAACCTCCGATCAGCCGGCTTTAATGAGAATTAAAGCTGCCTATTCTGCAACGGCGATTGCAGAATATTTTCGAGATAAAGGATATAATGTCATGTTTATGATGGATTCAGTCACGAGAGTAGCGATTGCGCAAAGGGAAATTGGACTGGCTGTTGGGGAACCACCGACGACAAAAGGATACACCCCTTCAGTGTTCGCCATGCTTCCTCGACTTTTAGAAAGAACAGGAAATAATGAAAAGGGTTCGATCACAGCCATTTATACTGTCTTAGTTGATGGCGATGATATGAACGAACCGATAGCGGATACTGTGAGAGGAATTTTGGACGGGCACATTGTGCTCGATCGCGAGTTGGCGAATAGAGGACATTTTCCTGCAATTAATATTTTAAAAAGCGTCAGCCGCCTTATGAACCATATTGTCGAACCGGCGCATCTCGAAGCTGCGAACAAACTGAAAGCATTGTACTCTACATATACCGAGTCAGAAGATTTAATTAAGATCGGCGCATATAAAAGAGGCTCTTCAAAAGAAATGGATCAAGCAATGGATTATTATCCGAAAATAAACGGATTTCTTCAGCAGCATATGGATGAAAAAATAACATTTGAGGAAAGCGTACAGCAATTAATTTCGCTACTTGAAGAAGGTGACAAGGCATGACATACCATTTCCGCTATCAAAAAATATTGGATGTAAAGGAAAATGAGAAACGAAAATCATCAAAAGAATATGAAGATTCCGTTGAAAATTTTAAAAAAGTTGCAACAAAGCTGTATACATTTTTAAAGCAAAAAGAGGAGTTCGTAAAGCTTCAAGAAGAAAAATTGAACAAAGGGATGTCCGTTCAAGAAATTAAGCAGTATCAACAGTTTGTTCAAAATTTGGAAAAAACAATTGAGCATTACCAGCAGCTTGTCATTTATTCTCGTAATGCAATGAATGAAAAACAGTCGATTTTGATGCAAAAACATATAGAAGTAAAGCAATATGAAAAAATAAAAGAAAAAGATTACAAGAAATTTATGGAGCTAAGGAAACGAGAAGAAGGAAAAATGATGGATGAAATATCAATCATTACATATTCGTTTCATAGAAATTAGGTGGAAATGATGGCGAAAAAAGAAAAGAAACGAGGCGGTTTAAAAACTTTCTTGACCATATTTTTATCACTTTTTAGTCTTGGGCTTGTCGCCGTAATCGTCATGTTTTTTCTCGGCATTCTGCCGGCCCAAAATATTCCGATTATTTCGGACTTAGCGCAAGGAGGTCAGAAGCAAGAAAATCTTGAAAGGCTGAACGAGCAGCTGGAAAAAGAGCAAGAAGAGCTCAAGCAAAAGATTGAAGAGCAGGAAAACACAATCAATCAGCTGCAAGAACAGCTGAAAAGCAAGGATGAAGAAATACAAGAGCTGACACAGCAAATCAACTCATTGGAAAACGCAGCTCAAACCAATCCGCAAAAAAATCAACAACAAGCCGTTGATATTGCGAAAGTATATGGGGAAATGTCAAGTAAAAAAGCAGCTGCCATCATTACAGAGCTTTCTGATGATGAAGCAATCAGCATACTATCATCTTTAAAAAAAGCCGTGCTTGCTAGAATTTTAGAAAAAATGACTCCCCAAGACGCTGCCAAATATACGAAGCTGTTATCCGAGCAAGCAGCAGCTCAATCTGAACAACCAGCAGCCGAATCTGTACCATCAGCAACTGAAGAGGCAGCTGCTCAATAAATAACTTACATGAACATTCTGATCATATTACAGGAGGTGAACAAATGGATGCCATTAAATTGCAGTTTTTCCAATTGAACACGCGAAACATACAATCAACAAACGGAGAAGAAAAAAAGGAAGAGTCAACTTTTCAAACGTTTTTTGATCAGCTTGTGAACATGAAGCCAGCCGATCAGGTGAAAGGAAATGAACCGCAAAAATTTGAAATCGAAACAACTATCTTAGAAGAGTTGCAAAATGCGATCAAAAATTGGCTCTCTCTTGACATTTTGCACGATCAGGAAACAGACGCTCAAGACAAACAGGAGAGAAAAGACAGCAGTTTATCTTCTGTCAGCCAACCTTCTTCTGAAAAGTTGGAATTGACATTTGCGAGCAATATGGAACTGAATGTTGATCATACGGAGGAAAGTCCGGAAAAAACTGTACTTTTTCAGCAAATCACTGCTATTTTAGCTTATTTGCAGCGAAATGAGCCGAACGAGTTTATTCGAATGCTCGAAGTTTTTGAAACCATTACTAGAAAGTATGGAGATCTAGGCAGCACGATGTTTCAAAATATTTTAACAGCTGTTCGGATTGGACAATATGAGAATCACAGTGCTACCATAGCTGACATATTGCCTAATGATCTAGAAACATCAGAGCCGCTTCATTTTATACAACAAATGGACACGAATAAGAAACCATTTGTGCAGCGTGAGGAAATATTGGCAAGAACGCATCCTCTAATGGAGTTTGTTCAACAAGAGAGCCGTGCTGAACAAAAAAGTGTTGGAAATTTCCTAACGGGCCAAACGAAGGATACGTTTGAGTTGACTCTTACATCATACATAAACAAATTTGGCTCAGAAAATCCGGCTTCGCAAATTGATTCTGAACTGAGTATAGACGTCCAAGAGGAATTTTTTCAAAAGTTAAAAGACGTAATAAAAACAAGTCGATTTGGCCAGCTTCCCAATGGCGCACAAAAATTGACGATACGGCTCACTCCGGAGCATTTAGGGACCATTACCATTCAATTAATAAAAGATGGCGACCAAATGAGCGCCAAAATTAAGACATCGACTCAATCAGCGAAAGAATTGTTAGAGCATAGTATTCAGCAGTTAAAGCATTCGCTGCCGAATATAACATTGCAAATTGACCGCTTTGATATTTTTGACGAAGAGCATTATTTCTTTCAAGAAAAAAGAGGACGTGGCAATTCGCAGCAACATAACGGGGAAGATCAAGAAAAGCATCAAAATGAACAGCAGAACGACCAAACTTTTATGGAAAAATTAAAAGAGTATGTAAATGCCATTATATAGGAGGTTCTTATGAGCGGAATTTCCATCGACAGCTATTTGTTATCGACCTATACAGAAAACAAAGCAAGGGAAGCTAAGTCAACTCTTGGAAAAGATGATTTTTTGAAGTTATTGATTACCCAATTGCAATATCAGGATCCGCTAAATCCAATGGAAGATAAAGAGTTTATTGCTCAAATGGCGAATTTCTCAACATTGGAACAAATAACAAACATGAATAAATCGCTTGAAGCCTTTTTAAAATCGGATGCACTCATCAAATATTCGCAGCTCATCGGCAAATCGGTAGAATACTCAAAAGAAGGTGAGCAAAAGCAGAGCATTGTCAAAAGCGTGCGGATGAATGGAGATACAGTCATCATTGCGCTTGCCAACGGCGATGAAGTGGAAAGCTCAAGTATTACGAAAGTATCCGAAGCTGGAGAAAACGATTCATCTGATCAGGAAGGATAATAATATTAAAATTTTAAAGAAAGGGAGAGGTTCATATGTTGCGTTCCATGTATTCTGGTATTAGCGGAATGAAAAATTTTCAATTGAAATTGGATGTCATTGGCAACAATATCGCGAATGTCAACACGTACGGCTTCAAAAAAGGACGTGTCACTTTTAAAGAATTAGTCAACCAGCAAATTTCAGGCGCAAGCGCCGCTGTAAATGGACGAGGAGGTATAAATCCTGCACAGGTAGGATTGGGTGCGGCAATCGGAACAATCGACACTGTTCATACATCTGGACCAACTCAATCAACGGGAAGACTTCTTGATGTAGCGATCAGCGGAGACGGTTTTTTTCCTGTCGGAGTGATTACCGATTTAACGAGAGTCAACATTGATTACGCAGGACAATTTGGAGACAATAAAATTTTGGGCGCCATTGATAGAGCAATTGATTTAGCATACACCCGCGCTGGAAACTTTTATTTGGATGCAAACGGATATTTAGTAACTGGCGAAGGGCTTTACTTAATTGGCGAAACAGGTGAAAAAATTCCTCCGACAGATCAAGGAATTCAAAAAGCAAATGCAGCGCTTCAGCAAATCACGTCTTTCAATACACCTTATAAAAATATGTATGAATCGTTGAGAGACATTTCAAAAAGAGCGAATGCATTGATGGAAGCTTATGAAGCATATAATGATGCGGTGGAAATATGGGAAAAAGACGGACGACAAAACCCATCACCTTTATACACCTCTATGCAAAATGCACGTAATGCTTTAATTGATATATGGACAGAGTTTAATGCAGCCATTACAAACCCAACGTCAGGGTTTGGGAATATTCGAAACCAGTTTGAAACGGCAATCGGACAATTAAATAATTCTATTAATAATTTTAACAATACACCGCCATATACTGACGTCATTACAACAATCACGAATCCGATTCTGCCGATTACAGCGGGGGATTATCCGCAAAATCCGTCAACAGCTATCCCGTTAGGTTCAAGTGCTGACACGAATACGCTTGATTTAATGACGAAGTTGATCGGGACAATTGAGAATTATAAAGTTGCCCTTAACAATGTTGGGCAAGCAGTCATTAAATACGAAGATATTGCCGAAAGTTTAAAAGAGGCGCAATGGACGGATTCGTTGAGCGGAGAAGCCGGTCTCATCCAAATTCCGCTTTCGGCTAAAAGCTTTAGCATCGGGCCTGATGGAAAGGTTACGTTTATTGATCGAAACGGTCAGTTAAAAGTCGCTGGACAAATCCGGCTTGCGAACTTTCCAAATCCAGAAGGATTAGAAAAAATCGGAAGCAATCTTTTTAGAGAAACGCCTAACTCTGGTTCTATCGACAAAAATGGCAATGGGCTGCAGCTTAACGAACTTTCCGTTCCAGGAGAGGATGGAGCAGGCTCATTGATTAATAGTTCACTAGAAATGTCCAATGTGGACTTGGCGGAAGAATTTACGGAAATGATTGTGGCACAAAGAGGTTTTCAATCAAATACGAAAATCATCACAACTTCTGACGAAATTTTGCAGGAGCTCCTTGGCTTAAAACGTTAATAGGAAGAACGGGGGAGCTTGAAACGTGATCAAATTAACAAAACTGAATGGCGAAGCTTTTTATCTGAATGTGTTGTTAATCGAACGGATTGAATCGTTTCCTGATACGACTATTACGTTAATATCCGGCAAAAAATATATAGTAAAAGATTCACAGACGGAAGTAGTAACAAAAATCAATGAGCTTTATAAACAATTTGGTTTTGGGAAAGCTTTCTATTTCGGGGGACAAGAAAATGAGTAAAAAATTTATAACTGCATTATTAATCGTCATTTCAACCGTTGGAATTGCTGCACTGACTACGTTTGTCGTCATGGAATTTTTTACGAAGGATCCGGTAGAAGCGAAAAACCGCTCCATCGACGAGGTGGTGGAATCGTCATTTGATGTTCCTGAAATTACGACAAACTTAAAAAGTAAAAATATTGTAAGACTTTCTTTCAAAATTGAAGCATCTGACAAAAAAGCGAGAGAAGAATTAGAAAAGAGAGAATTTCAAATAAAAGATATTATTATAACCGAACTGGCAAATATGGAAGCAAAAGATTTGGAAGGGCAAGCTGGAATGGACCGCTTTAAAGATACGATTAAAAAGAAGGTCGATGCGCTTTTACAAGAAGGAGAAGTGAAACAAGTGTACACGACTTCCTTTATCCTTCAATAGACAAAAAAGGGATAAGGAGGTGATGTTCTCATTATGTCAAATGAAATTTTATCGCAAAGTGAAATTGATGCGCTATTATCTGCATTAACGACCGGTGAAATGAATGTTGATGAATTAAAGAAAGAAGAAGAAGCAAAGAAAATAAAAGTTTACGATTTTAAACGTGCTCTTCGTTTTTCAAAAGATCAAATTCGCAGCATTACTCGAGTGCATGAAAATTTCGCAAGGCTTTTAACGACGTATTTTGCTGCGCAATTGCGGACATATGTCCAAATAACCGTCACGTCTGTAGACCAGCTGCCCTATGAAGAGTTTGTCCGTTCCATTCCGAAAATGACGGTTTTAAATGTTTTTGAACTTGGGACACTTGATGGAAGAATTATTATGGAAGTGAACCCAAATATTGCGTACGCAATGATGGATCGGTTAATGGGCGGTTTCGGGGCTTCCATGAATAAGATTGAACAATTAACAGAAATTGAAATGAAAATTATTGCATCCATTTTCGAAAAAACTTTGGAGCACTACCGTGAAGCTTGGAGTACCATTTTGGACATTGAGCCTTGCATGCAGGAATTTGAGGTAAATCCGCAATTTTTGCAAATGGTATCTCCAAATGACACAGTTGTTGTTATTTCCCTTAATACACAAGTGGGAGAAGCGAGCGGAATGATAAACCTTTGTATTCCCCATGTTGTGTTGGAACCAATTATTCCAAAGCTTTCCGTCCATTATTGGATGCAATCAGAAAGGAAAGCCCAAAACTCTGTGGAAACGGAAGTAATCAAAAACCGGATAAAGCTTGCAGAAGTTCCGGTGGTTGCGGAATTAGGGACGTCCGTTGTGACAGTTCAAGAGTTTCTTGAAATGCGAGTGGGGGATATGATCCGTCTTGATCAATCGACCAGCGACCCGTTGGTGATTAAAGTAGGTGACGTCCCTAAATTTTTTGGACAGCCTGGCAAAAAGAACAAGAAGCTGGCCGTTCAAATATTAGGCCACATAGAGAGAGGTGACGAAGCTGATGACTGATAACATGTTGTCACAAGAGGAAATCGATTCTCTATTAAAAGGGGGAAATCAAGAATCAACTGAAACTGACAATCTATTGAATGATATTGAAAAAGATACGATTGGGGAGATAGGAAATATTTCTTTTGGCAGTTCTGCTACAGCTTTATCATCCTTGCTTAATCAAAAAGTAGAAATCACTACTCCGAGCGTGTCAATTATTAATAAGCAAGAACTGGCAAAGGAGTTTCCACATCCATACGTAGCAATAGAAGTAGTTTTTACAGAAGGGCTGTCCGGCAGCAATCTGCTTGTAATTAAACAAAGCGATGCTGCTGTCATTGCTGATTTAATGATTGGCGGGGATGGTTCCAACCCGGACGAATTGGGGGAAATTCAATTAAGTGCTGTCCAGGAAGCGATGAATCAAATGATGGGATCTGCTTCCACATCAATGTCAACCGTTTTAAATAAAAAAATAGATATTTCACCGCCTCGCCTCGAATTATTGAATGTTAAAGAAGGGGAAGGAACCGATGCTATTCCTGATGATGAACTGCTTGTAAAGGTATCCTTCCGATTAACTGTCGGCAATTTAATTGATTCGAATATTATGCAGCTCTTACCCCTTGATTTTGCTAAACAGCTCGTTGTTGAATTAATGAATAAAGCGAGTAAAGAGGCATCAAATAACGTGCAATCAGAACCTGAAGAAGCGCGAGAAAATCAACAGCTGCATATAGAAAAAAGCGAGAAGGAAAAAGCTCAGCCTGTGGAAGTTAAACCTGTTGAATTTGCGACGTTTGATGAACAAACGAATCAATCTGTAGACACGCACAATTTGGAGTTGCTGCTCGACATTCCTTTAAATGTAACGGTTGAGCTTGGAAGAACAAAAAGATCCATCAAACAAATTTTGGAATTGTCTAAAGGATCCATTATCGAGCTTGATAAGCTGGCCGGGGAGCCAGTCGACATATTCATAAACAGCAAAAAGGTAGCAAAAGGTGAAGTAGTTGTCATCGACGAAAATTTCGGTGTTCGCGTAACGGATATCATGAGTCAAGCAGATCGGATAATGAATCTAAAATAGTTGATAGGAGTGAGGAGCAAAATGTCAAAAAGGATTTTAGTCGTTGATGATGCAGCATTTATGAGAATGATGATCAAAGATATATTGACAAAAAATGGATATGAAGTAGTAGGAGAGGCTGCAGATGGTGCGCAGGCAGTCGAAAAATTTAAAGAATTGCAGCCTGATTTAGTCACGATGGATATTACAATGCCTGAAATGGATGGCATCACTGCTTTAAAGGAAATCCGCAAAATTAATCCAAATGCAAAAGTTGTCATGTGTTCAGCGATGGGACAGCAGGCAATGGTAATCGATGCTATTCAAGCTGGTGCCAAAGATTTTATTGTGAAACCTTTTCAGGCCGATCGTGTACTGGAAGCTATTCAAAAGACATTGGGATAAGGAGCATTTGCATTGAAACGACGTATTACATATTTGTGCTGTTTATGGCTGTTGTTTTTTTATGTTCCAATAAACGCCGATTTCGTGCATGCAGCCGTGAAAAATCCCACCGTTGAGGAATATTTAAAACAGCAGACATCCGATCAACAGGATGAAAAAAAAGAAGAGAAAGCGACGAACGAATTGGTTGAAGATGGTGGCAACAGCACCTCCTTATCAGTATTCGATGCTTTGAAAATGATTTTTACACTTATTCTTGTTTTAGGTCTCTTAATCTTTTTATTAAAATTTTTAAACAAAAAAATGAAGCTTCCGCAAGAAACTAAATACTTACAAAATCTCGGCGGCATTTCCTTAGGACAAAACAAGTCCATCCAGCTGGTGAAGGTGGGGAATCGCATTCTAATCGTTGGCGTCGGGGATACGATTGAACTATTACAAGAAATTAATGATGAAGAGGAATATAAGAAAATTATCGACATGCAGAAAGAGCCCGGCAACAATTCTTTTGAACAAAATATGATGCGCTTCATTCTAAATAATCATAAACAAAAGGGTAGCGAGAAGACCTCCTTCAAAAAAGAACTGGAATCACTATTAAAAGAAAGACGTGAACAGATGCAGCGTCTTCGGCAGAAAGGATCAAAAAAATGAGTGAGTTTTTTAGCTATTTTAATCAAAATGATCCGGAAAATGTTGCGACGACTGTGAAGCTTTTGCTTCTGCTCACCGTTTTGTCCATTGCACCAGGGATATTGATTTTAATGACTTGCTTTACGCGCATCGTCATCGTGTTATCGTTTGTGCGAACTTCGCTTGCTACCCAGCAAATGCCGCCCAACCAAGTGCTCATCGGCCTTGCACTTTTTTTAACCTTTTTTATAATGGGACCGACTTTTCAAGAAATACATGAAAAAGCTTTGAATCCTTTGTTCAACAATGAAATAACTATTGAGGAAGCGTATGAACAGGCGGAAAAGCCGATAAAGGAATTTATGAGCAAACATACGAGACAAAAAGATTTAGCTTTGTTTTTAAATTACGCCAATATTGAAAATCCTGAGACGATTGACGATATTCCGCTCGTGGCTTTAGTGCCTGCATTTGCCATCAGCGAATTAAAAACAGCGTTTCAAATAGGTTTTATGATCTTTATTCCTTTTTTAATCATTGACATGGTTGTATCAAGTGTCCTCATGTCAATGGGAATGATGATGCTTCCTCCTGTCATGATATCATTGCCTTTTAAAATATTGCTGTTTGTGCTCGTGGACGGCTGGTACTTAGTTGTCAAATCATTGCTGCAAAGTTTTTAAAATAAGTAGGTGAGCCAATGAGTACCGAAATGATCCTTTCCATAGCAGAAAAAGCGGTTTATACAACTTTAATGATCAGTGGGCCACTTCTTTTAATATCGCTTGTTGTCGGCTTAATTGTCAGCATCTTTCAAGCAACGACACAAATACAGGAACAGACATTGGCGTTCATACCAAAAATTGTGGCTGTTTTGGTCGGATTGATTATTTTTGGCCCATGGATGCTATCTGTCATTTTGTCGTATACACATAATATTTTCAGCAATCTCAATCAATTTGTTGGATGAGTTGAATGATGATGCTGGAGTATTATCCGCTTTTTTTGCTTGTGTTTACAAGAATAACAGCTTTTATTGCAACACTTCCATTATTTTCATATCGGAATATTCCGATGCGGTTTAAAATTGGCATGTCTTTTTTCCTTTCCCTTATCATCGTCATGACGATCGATGAGGGAAAGGTTGACTTAGATGCGAATTTCTACCCGCTGATAATAAAAGAAGTTTTAATCGGACTATTCATTGGTCTGATCGCATATATCATCATGTCAGCTGTCCACATTGCAGGAAGCTTAATCGATTTTCAAATGGGGTTTATCATCGCGAATATTATTGATCCGCAGACAGGAGTTCAAACGCCGTTAATTGGACAATTTCTTTATTCTTTTGCCCTATTGCTCATGCTGAGCCTAAACGGGCACCATATGCTGATTAACGGGATTGTATACAGTTTTCAAGTAATCCCTCCGGATCAATATTTTATTCCGATTTCTGATGGAGCTGTTGCCGAACAAGTTTTGAAGGCGTTCAGCAAAATGTTTCTCGTAGCATTTCAAATGGCGCTTCCGATAGTCGCTTCGCTCTTTTTAGTTGACCTTGCTCTAGGGATTGTTGCCCGGACAGTTCCGCAAATGAATGTATTTGTCATTGGGTTTGCCATTAAAATTGGCGTCAGCTTTCTGATGATGGTGCTCGTTTTAGGCATTATATTTATGCTGATTCAGGGGCTTTTCCAATACATGTTCGATGTGATGAGAACCTTAATGAATTTATTAGGTGATGGCGCATGAATTATTTACCGTTAGATTTGCAATATTTTGCCGGAGAAAAAACGGAAAAAGCGACTCCGAGAAAGCGGCAGGATGTCAGGAAAAAAGGGCAGGTTGCCAAGAGTCCCGATTTGAACACAGCCATCACCATGTTTTTAGTTTTTCTGTCATTGCTGTTTTTCGGGAAAACGGTGATTGATAATATTTTAAACATGTTCCATTCTACTTTTGAAGATTATTTGTTGACGGATATCACAGAAGAAAATGTGCATTCAATCTTTAATAAATATGTATTGGAAGGCGCTCAAATTACCGCTCCATTCATGATAGCAGCCTTCGTTGCTGGGGTTTTCAGTAATTATATTCAAGTTGGATTTCTTTTTACAACTGAACCGTTGAAAATGAAATTAAATAAACTGAATCCGATTGAAGGATTTAAACGCATATATTCCATTCGGGCAATTGTCGAGCTTTTGAAATCGATCTTAAAAGTTTTCTTTATCGGCGGGGTAACCTTTGCGTATATTTATTTCAATTGGCAGGAGATTTTGCGACTTCCGCAAATGCCGCTTGAACGAGCTTTTGCTTCAATTTCAAAGCTGGCGGTGCAGATAGGACTATATGCTTCAGGTGCGCTTTTGTTCATCGCATTGCTAGATTACTTGTATCAAAGATGGGATTTCGAAAAAAACATTCGCATGTCTAAGCAGGAAGTAAAAGATGAGTACAAAAAAATGGAAGGCGACCCGTTAATTAGATCGAGAATTAAACAGAAACAAAGGGAAATGGCGATGAGAAGGATGATGCAGGAAATTCCGAAAGCTGATGTCGTCATTACGAACCCTACTCATTATGCAGTTGCCTTAAAGTATGATGAAAAGGAACACGATGCACCTGTCGTAGTTGCAAAAGGAACAGATTTTGTCGCGCAAAAGATCAAGCAAATTGCCAAAGCCCATGAAATCATAACAGTCGAAAACAGGCAGCTCGCTCGTTCTTTGTATGACCAAGTGGAAATTGGCGAGATGATTCCTGAACAATTTTTTAAGGCTGTGGCTGAAATTTTAGCTTATGTTTATCGTCAAAAACAAAAAGTGTAACAATTTTGCTAGGAGGAAGTATCATGTCAGCAAGAGATTTATCGGTTATAGTAGCTGTCATTTTAATTGTTGCCATGCTTATCATCCCGCTGCCTTCATGGCTGCTGAGCATATTGATTATCATTAATATATCTCTTGCCTTGCTCGTCCTCCTTACATCCATGAACATTGAAAAGCCTTTACAATTTTCAATCTTTCCTTCTCTTTTGCTTTTGTTAACGTTATATCGACTCGGCTTAAACGTTTCCACAACGCGTTCGATTTTAGCTAATGGAGAAGCGGGAACAGTCGTGGAAACGTTTGGAACTTTTGTTGTCGGTGGAAATATCCTTGTTGGTTTTGTCGTATTTATCATTTTAGTTATTATTCAATTTGTTGTCATTACAAAAGGATCTGAACGGGTAGCAGAAGTGGCAGCCCGCTTTACGCTTGATGCCATGCCCGGTAAGCAGATGAGTATTGATGCAGACTTGAATGCGGGAATCATCTCGGAAGACGAGGCAAAAAAACGGAGAGAAACGATTGCAAGAGAAGCAGATTTTTATGGCGCAATGGACGGAGCAAGCAAATTTGTAAAAGGAGATGCGATTGCTGGTGTCATAATTGTGCTGATCAATATTATTTTCGGAATTATCATCGGCATGATCCAGCAGGGGCTTTCTTTTCAAGAAGCTGTTTCAAAATTCACGCTTCTTACAGTTGGAGATGGATTAGTCAGCCAAATTCCAGCTTTATTAATCTCAACGGCAACAGGGATTGTTGTCACGAGAGCTGCTTCTGACGGAAATTTAGGACAAGACATTACGAACCAGCTTTTAGCATTTCCAAAGCTGCTGTATGTTACCGCAGGAATCATCTTTATTTTAGGTATTGTTACTCCGATTGGTCCGATCGTAACAACTCCGATCGCTCTCATGTTTGCTTTCTTAGCATTTGCGATGAATCGTACGAAGAAACAAATTGAAAAAGACGAAGAGATTGTTGAAGAAGAAGTGGAAATGAACGAAGCGAAAAGTCCGGAGCAAGTGATGAATCTTTTATCGATGGATCCAATTGAATTTGAATTCGGATATGGTTTAATTCCTCTTGCTGATAGCGGACAAGGGGGAGACCTGTTGGATCGGATCGTAATGATCAGAAGGCAGCTTGCCGTAGAATTGGGCCTTGTCATTCCTGTCGTCCGAATACGGGATAATATCCAATTAAAGCCGAATGAATACAGATTAAAAATTAAAGGAAACGAAGCGGCGAAAGGTGAAATTATGCTCGATCATTATTTGGCGATGGCGCCAGGAATGGATAATGATTCGATTGAAGGGATTGACACAATTGAGCCTTCGTTTGGACTTCCTGCAAAATGGATCAGCGAACATTTAAAAGAACAAGCTGAATTGGCAGGATATACGGTCGTCGATCCTCCTAGCGTTGTTTCTACTCACATTACGGAAACGATCCGGAGGCATGCTCATGAATTGCTTGGACGACACGAAACAAAACAGCTTGTCGATCATTTAAAAGAAACATACCCGATATTAGTGGAAGAAGTTACGCCGAATCCACTTTCTATAGGAGATATTCAAAAAGTTTTGGCGAAACTGCTTAAAGAAAAAATTTCTATTCGAAATTTGCCGGTTATTTTTGAAACATTAGCTGACTATGCCAAATTTACAACAGATCCGGAAATTTTAGCTGAATATGTAAGACAGTCGCTGGCAAAACAAATTACAAGCCAGTATGCAAAAGAAGGGGAGACATTGAAAGTCATTACTCTCTCCGCTCAAGTAGAAAAAGCCATTGCCGATGGCGTGCAGCAAACGGAACGAGGAACCTTTTTGTCATTGGAGCCGCATGTATCACAAAGGATTGTCGAAGCCATTGCAAAAAATGTGGAACAGCTGGCAATGGAAGAGCAAACGCCAATCTTGCTCTGCTCGCCTTCTGTTAGAATGTATGCACGGCAGCTGATCGAGCGATATTTGCCTGATGTACCCGTATTGTCATACAACGAACTTGAATCAAACATTGAAGTACAAAGTGTCGGAGTGGTGAATATTTAATGAAGATTAAAAAATTCAAAGCCCATACTATGCAAGAGGCGATGAAGACGATTCGCAGCCAACTCGGTCAAAATGCTGTCATCCTCAATTCGAAAGTCGTCTATACTGGTGGATTTCTAGGAATGTTTAAGAAAAAAATGATTGAAGTGGTGGCGGGCATTGACGAAGAAGATGAAATGATCAGCGGGTCCCAAAAAGAAAAAATAGAACATCAAACGGGCCAACAATTAGAGATGTCTCCTGTACTGAATGAAATAAAAAAACTGAAGGATCTCGTTCAATCCATGTCCGTAAACAGTACTGTTATTCATCCTGACCTAAAAGAGATCGAACAAAAAATTGATTCGTTAGGTTTGCTGCAGCCGATTAAACAGGATGTGATCGCATCTATACTGGAAACGTATTTGATCCATCAAAAAAAGCTGACAAACGAACAGCTGGAATTTCAATTGAAGAAAGAGTTAAAAAAGAGGATTTCGGACATTCCTTTTCACGGCATTACTTTTTCAAAAAAATTTGTGAATGTTGTAGGACCAACCGGTGTTGGAAAAACGACGACATTGGCAAAGCTTGCCGCAATCTGCAAAATAAATTACAAGAAAAAAATCGGATTTCTTACGACGGACACTTATCGAATTGCTGCGATCGATCAATTAAAAACATATGCCGAAATTTTAAATGCCCCGCTTGAAGTTTGTTATAACTCATTTGATTTTCAGGAGGGGAAAAAGAAGCTGAATGACTGCGACATCGTTTTTATTGACACGGCGGGCCGGAACTTCCTTGAACAGCAATATGTGCAAGATTTAAGCGAAACCATTGACTTTCAGGATGAAATGGAAACATTTTTAGTATTTTCTTTAACTTCAAAATTTGAAGATATGGAAAAAGTTTATAACCAATTTTCTCATTTGCCGATTCATCAATTTATTTTTACTAAACATGACGAAACCTCCTCTTATGGAGCTATGTATAACATCGTCTACAAAACAAAGATTGGTGCCGGATATATGACTGACGGTCAAGATGTTCCAGACGACATTCATAAGCTGGATCATGAAACTTTTATTCAATATTTAATGGGGTAGCAGGATATGGATCAAGCAGAACAACTCAGAAGGATTATTCAACAAAACAAATATGCGGTGATAAAAGACTCTCCGCCTAACCGTCATGCAAAAACAGTGGCTGTGATTAGCGGAAAAGGGGGAGTCGGCAAATCGAATTTCGTTTTAAATTTCGCTTTAAACTTGATCAAAAAACGAAACGACCGTGTACTGCTGGTAGATTGCGATATTGGGATGGCAAACATCGATCTTTTGCTGGGACAGCAGTATCAAGAAAGATCAATTGTCGATTTGCTGAAAAACCGCATTGGAATTGAACAAATTATCAAAAAAGGCCCTTTAAATTTGCAGTATTTGTCAGGAGGAATGAGCCTTTCCAATATTGTCACAATCGATGAAGCAGAGTTTCAATTTTTTCTTTACGAGCTTGAAAGAATAATAGAGAAATACGACACCATCTTATTTGATATGGGGGCAGGAATTTCGAAAGACAGCTTGAAATTTTTGCTTGCAGTGGACGAAATTATCGTCATTACGACGCCTGAACCGACATCGATTATGGACGCCTACAGTGCGATAAAGCTCATTCACCAGTTCGATCAAGAAAAGGTGATGAAAGTAGTTGTCAATCGATTCAAGAAAAACATTGAAGCGAAAGAAACATGGGAAAAAATTAGAACCACTGCAGAGCGTTTTTTACATAAAACAATTGATTTGCTCGGCAGTTTGCCGGAGGATGATCATGTGCAGAAATCAGTCATGGAACAAATTCCGTTTATTTTGCGTTTTCCGAATGCTCCTATATCGAAAGCACTAGAAAATATAACAGAGATGTACTTAAATGGTAAAATAAAAAGAAAAGGATTTATTCATTCTCTTAGATCTTTGTTTTCAAGTAGGTGATGTTTTTGAGTCGTGTAAAGGTTTTGGTTATTGATGATTCGGCATTTATGAGAAAGTTGATTTCCGATTTACTTTTAGAGAGTCCTTCCATTGATGTGATTGGCACAGCTAAAAATGGAAAAGAAGGAATTGAAAAGATCGCAGAGCTTGATCCTGATGTTGTGACGTTAGATATTGAAATGCCGGTTTTAAACGGGCTTGATACTTTGCAGATTATCATGGACAAGTTTCCAAGGCCAGTCATTATGCTTTCAAGTTCGACGAAAGAAGGAGCCGAAAACACGATAAAATCTTTAGCTTTCGGGGCGTTTGATTTTATCCCGAAACCTTCCGGCTCCATATCTCTTGACATATTTAAAGTGAAAGAAGAATTAATTGCAAAAGTTCTAGCAGCAAAACGGGCAAAAGAAAAAGTTCAGATGTTAAAAAAAGAGATCGACACATTTCCTCGAAAGGAGATGATGAAAGAAAAGAGCCATCGACAGCGAAAAAAATCTTTAATTGCCATTGGAACTTCTACTGGCGGACCGAGCACCCTTCAAAAAATCGTTCCATGCTTCCCGAAAAACCTGAATTCGCCGATTTTCATCGTACAGCATATGCCGCCAGGATTTACAAAATCGTTGGCTGAACGATTAAATGAAATGTCAAACATCGAAGTAAAGGAAGGCGAGCATCAAGAAATCGTCAGAAATGGGGTAGCATACATAGCGCCTGGAGGCAGCCATATGAAAGTAATAGAAAAACAAGGGAATTTATTCATTGAACTGGATCAATCGGAAAAAAAGAGAGGGCACAGACCTTCAGTAGATGTACTGTTTGAATCTTTATCGAATTTAAAATATTATCAAACGATTGCTTGTATTTTAACGGGAATGGGTTCTGACGGGACAAAAGGATTAAAAGCATTAAAAGAAAGGACAGATGCGACAGGGATCGCACAGTCCGAAAAAACCTCCATTATATTTGGGATGCCAAAATCCGCCATCCAAGCGAATGTGGTTGATTACGTGGAAGATTTAATGGAAATTCCGTATTTAATTCAAAAGCTGATCTAAATCCAAGGAGTGTGCTGCCATGGAAATGAATCAATATTTGGACATTTTTATTGAAGAAAGTAAAGAACATTTGCAGTCGTGCAACGAAAAGCTTTTGGAGCTTGAACAAAATCCGGATGATTTAGGAATTGTGAACGAAATTTTTCGCTCCGCCCATACATTAAAAGGAATGGGCGCAACGATGGGGTTTGAAGATTTAGCCGATTTAACACATAAAATAGAAAATGTGTTTGACGCCATTCGCAATCAAAAATTAGAAGTAACGCCTGAAATTATGGATGTCCTTTTTGAAGCATTGGAGAATTTGGAGGAAATTGTTTTATCGATTGCGGATGGAGGAGACGGCAAAAAAGATGTTTCGGCCATTGTGAAAAAACTGCAAGCGATTGAAAGCGGAGAACAAATTGAAGATGAGACAGCTGAAAATGAAACATCAAGAGAACAAGTGCAGGATGTGAAAAAACTGAAGTTTGATGAATATGACAGGACGGTCATTCTTCAATCAATTGAACAAGGATTTCAAGTATACGAAATCAACATTCGGCTTCGAGAAGACTGCATCTTAAAAGCAGCGAGAGCATTTATGGTTTTTGAATTGCTTGAGAAGCACGGGGAAGTGGTCAAATCATCGCCTTCTGTTGATTTACTCGAAGAAGAAAAATTTGACAACAATTTTTCGGTTGCCTACATTACGAAGGAAGATAAGGACTTTATCCGGAACAGCCTATTGAAAATTTCAGAGGTTGAAGAAGTACTAGTTGAAAAAGTGAATGTAGAAAAGCCAAGTACTGAAAGAGTACAGCAGTCTGTTTCCAGCATACAATCTAATGCCAGCCAACAAACTGCTGCTAGCAAACAAACTACTGTTTCCAGCAAGCAAAGCCGTCAGCAGAAGGACAGCTCGAAAGACACTAGCCAAAAACAGAAGAAAAACCAGCAAAAGACGATCCGCGTCAACATTGAGCGCCTCGATATTTTAATGAACTTGTTTGAAGAATTAGTCATCGACAAAGGGCGTTTAGAGCAAATATCAAAAGAATTAAATCACTCGGAGCTGAAAGAAACGGTTGAGAAAATGTCCAGAGTTTCAGCTGATTTGCAAAACATTATTTTAAATATGCGCATGATCCCAATCGAAACCGTTTTTAACCGCTTCCCGAGAATGGTGAGAAATCTCGCCCGCGATTTAAATAAAAAAATCAATTTAGTTGTCACTGGCGCAGAAACCGAATTGGATCGGACCGTCATTGATGAAATTGGCGATCCGCTTGTGCATCTAATCCGAAATGCGATCGACCATGGGATTGAAACGCCTGAAACCCGCCTGAAATATGGCAAAAAAGAAGAAGGAACGCTGCGGCTCAGCGCATATCACAGCGGAAATCATGTCTTTATCGAAATCGAAGACGACGGTGCAGGAATTAATCAGAAAAAGGTATTGCAAAAAGCTATTGAGCGGGGAATCGTTACAAAAGAGGCAAGCGAAACATTAACGGAAAAACAAATTCATGAACTCATTTTCGCATCAGGCTTTTCAACGGCTGAAAAAATTTCAGATGTCTCTGGACGGGGTGTAGGGCTTGATGTAGTGAAAAATACAATCGAATCGCTCGGAGGAAGCATCACCATCGAGTCGGAAGAAGGAAAAGGATCTTTATTCTCGATCCAGCTCCCGCTGACATTAACGATTATTTCCGCCATGCTCATTGAAGTTGGAAATGAAAAATACGGTATTCCGATTTCGTCTATCATTGAATCCCTTGTTATTAAAAAAGAAGATATTTTACAGACACATCAAAACAAGGTGATTGATTATCGCGGAAAAATTGTACCTCTAGTGTTTTTAAAAGAAATTTTTGAAGTGGACGCCGAGGATGACCAAGATTATGTTTCAATCGTCGTTGTCAAAAAAGGAGATAAAATGGCTGGTCTAGTTGTCGATTCCTTCATCGGTCAGCAAGAGATTGTTTTGAAATCGTTAGGACAATATTTGACAAATGTATTCGCCATCTCAGGTGCCACAATTTTAGGAGACGGTCAAGTTGCATTGATCGTTGATTGTAATGCATTAATCCAGTAATGCTTGATGGAAGGGGAAGATGAGAATGGCAAATAGTGTATTTAATGAACAGAAGGTCATAGTTTTTCAGCTGCAAGACAAAGAATACGGGGTTTTTGTACAAAATGTGAAATCGATTGAAAAAGTTGACCATATCACCCGCGTTCCGAAAACAGCTGACTATATAAAAGGAGTCATCAATTTGCGCGGTGTTGTCACTCCGATCATAGATTTAAGAAAAAGATTGAATATGCCGGAAAAAGAAATAACAGATCAGACGAGAGTGATTATAGCTGTTCAAAATGAAATGGAAGTTGGATTGATTGTTGATTCTGCCAATGATGTCGTCGATATATCTGAAGACAGTATTGAACCTGCTCCAAGCGTCATCGAACAAGTAGAAACCGAGTTTATAAAAGGAATTACAAAATTGGATAAACGGCTGATTATGCTCCTTGACCTTGAAAAAGTGCTGAGCAAAGAAAATCAGAGGGTAATAGAGCATGAGCAAGTTGTTTGATTTATCAAACAAAAGGATCGATATATTAAAGGAAATTGCCAATATCGGAGCGGGAAATGCCGCAACGAGTCTGTCCCAACTTCTTAATAAAAAAATTGAAATGAAAGTTCCGAACGTTTATGTCGCCTCTTTTAACGATGTGATGGATTTAGCAGGCGGTGCGGAAACAGAGGTTACGGCTGTATACATCCGCATTCAAGAGGATATAACTGGATCGATGTTTTTCATTTTGCCGATCCCGCAGGCTAAAAAATATGCAAAAGCATTAATGAATGATTATGTTCTTCAGGATGCTTCAACTATGAAAGAAATGGAATGCTCTGTTTTGCAGGAGCTCGGCAACATCCTAATTGGATCCTATTTATCTGTTTTATCGAACATGACCAATTTGATGGTTAATCCGTCCGTTCCTGCCATCCAATGTGATATGTTCGGCGCGATTATCAGTCATGCTCTGATCGAGCTTTCGCTTGAAAGTGATGAAGCACTTGTCATCGATGCTGTTATAAAAGAAGAAGGGCATCAAGATTCCGAATTAATAAGAGGGCATATTTTCTTTCTGCCCGACTCACAGTCATATAAAAAAATTTTTGACATATTAGAGGTTTAGTGAAATGGGGCATTTTGAAAATGTTGTAAAAGTCGGTATTTCGGAAATGAATGTTGTGAAAGCTCCGTGGAAAATTCGAACAACTGGATTAGGATCTTGCGTCGGACTCGTCATCTATGATGATGTAAATAAATTGGCAGGACTTGCTCATATAATGCTGCCTGATTCTTCGCTTTCAAACAAGGAGCCTTTAAATTGTGCAAAATATGCGGATACGGCTGTAACAGAATTAATTCGTCTTTTAAAAAACTATGGAGGAAACATCATGTTTTTTAAAGCGAAAATAGCTGGAGGAGCTGAAATGTTTCCGCATCGGCCATCTTCCAAAATCATGCGAATAGGTCCGAGAAATGTTGAAGCGGTCAAACAGCATTTGTTGAGCAGTAATATCCCTATCGTTAGCGAAGATGTTGGCGGTAAAAATGGAAGAACCATTGAATTTGATACGAATTCATTCATTTTGACGATTCGCACCGTCAATCTTGGAGTGAAGCAAATATAGCCGGAGATTGACATTTTAGAAGGAGGAAAAAGGCAATGGTCCAATCGATGACACTGAATGATGAAAGGGTGTACTGGGACAAGTGGTTTCGTCACCGTGATCAAGATGCGGGCAACATGCTCGTCAAAAAATATATGCCGCTTGTCCGCTATCATGTCAGTCGTATTTCAGTGGGTCTTCCAAAAAATGTCGATAAAGATGATTTAATAAGTTTTGGATTGATGGGATTATATGATGCACTGGAAAAATTTGACCCTACACGAGATTTAAAATTCGATACGTATGCATCCTTCCGCATACGCGGAGCCATTCTTGACGGACTAAGGAAAGAAGATTGGCTTCCAAGAAGTTTTCGGGAAAAAGCAAAAAAAGTGGAAGCAGCCATTGAGCGATTGGAGCAAAAATATCATCGCAATGTGACGCCTAATGAAGTTGCAGAAGAGTTGGGTATGACACCCGAAGAAGTCGTTCATGTCGTCAATGAAAACTTTTTTGCCAATGTCTTGTCAATTGATGAACAATTGCATGACCAAGAAGAAGGGGAACAGATGAATATTGTCCTTAAGGATGATAAAACATTAACTCCGGAAGAGCATCTGTTAAAAGAGGAATTATTTGAGCATTTAACAAAATTGATCTCACAATTAAACGATAAGGAGCAGCTCGTATTAAGCTTGTTTTATAAAGAAGAGCTAACATTAACAGAGATAGGAAACGTGCTGAATTTGTCCACTTCGAGAATTTCGCAAATTCATTCGAAAGCATTATATAAATTAAAAGGAACGCTCGTTAAGCTTTTATCTTAAAAAGAATACAATTAAATGAGGTTGAAACATGGCGGTATTTCTTTTACTGAGCTTTGTTTTGCACATCGTTTCGTTTTACTTTATCATTCTCCTTTATACACGCTATCAAAATGTAAAAAAAATAGAAGAAAAGCAGGAACAATTATTAAAAGAAGCAGAAGATTCGCTCGCGATGTTTTTATTGGAATTAAAAGAAGAAAACAAACAATTTCTTGAACAGCTCGAGCAAAACAGCGCCAAGCCCGGTTCTTTTGATCTCGAAAAATTAGTTGCGCAGCTGGAAGACAAGGTGGAAGTGAGCACAATCCAGAAAGACACGAGCGCGGATGTAGAGCCTATCGACAAGGATGCAGAGCTTATAGAAGAGCCTAAAGATAAAAGAAAAAATTTGCATAAACAAGTATTCCAATTATTAGAGAAAGGATATACTATAGACGAAATCGCACAAACATTACATGTCGGCAAAACAGAAATTGAACTCGTCATGAAATTTCAACAAAACGATTGAATTCTTTCTTGATTGCCAAACTTCCATATGTTATATTTGTTTTTGGTGCTAATACACACGTCTGTTGATTTAAGCATCGGTGCTGTTTTGTGCAGTCATGCTTAAAAATGAAGCGGGCGGAGGATGAAAAACCATTAGGAGGAATGAAAATGTCAGTTATTTCAATGAAACAATTATTAGAAGCTGGTGTTCATTTCGGTCATCAAACACGCCGTTGGAATCCGAAAATGAAACGCTATATTTTCACTGAACGGAACGGAATTTACATCATTGACCTTCAAAAAACAGTAAAAAAAGTTGAGGAAGCGTATCAATTTGCAAGAGAGTTAGCTGCAAATGGAGGCAACATTTTATTCGTTGGTACGAAGAAGCAGGCGCAGGAATCTGTTAAAGAAGAAGCAGAACGCGCAGGAATGTTTTACGTCAATCAGCGCTGGCTGGGAGGAACATTAACGAACTTTGCTACAATTCAAAAACGAATTGCTCGTTTAAAAGAAATTGAAAAAATGCAAGAAGACGGCACATTTGATGTATTGCCGAAAAAAGAAGTAGTTCGTTTGAAAAAAGAATTGGAACGCCTTGAGAAATTTTTAGGCGGCATTAAGGAAATGAAACAGCTGCCTGATGCTGTTTATATTATCGATCCTCGCAAAGAGCGCATCGCTGTATCGGAAGCTCGCAAATTAAATATTCCGATTATCGGCATCGTTGACACAAACTGCGATCCGGATGAGATCGATTATGTAATCCCTGCAAATGATGATGCAATCCGCGCCGTCAAATTGTTAACTTCCAAAATAGCAGATGCTGTTTTAGAAGGCAAACAAGGCGAAGAAACTACAACTGCCTAAATGACAAAAGGTGATAAGAGGGGATTTTAGCCTTTTATCACCTTTTTTAAGCATACGAATTGAAGGAGGAACTTTTATGGCAATTACTGCTCAAATGGTAAAAGAGCTTCGGGAAAAAACCGGTGCAGGCATGATGGACTGCAAAAAGGCATTGACTGAAACAAATGGTGATATGGACAAAGCAATAGATTATCTTCGTGAAAAAGGCATAGCGAAAGCTGCGAAAAAAGCTGACCGAATCGCTGCAGAAGGCTTGACATTAATCAAAACTGACGGCAATACAGCTGTTATTTTGGAAGTGAATTCCGAAACAGACTTCGTTGCAAAAAATGATTCTTTTAAACAATTAATTGAAGATTTGGCTAAACACTTGCTGGCAAGCAAACCAGCTGATTTAAAAGACGCATTGGCTTCCAAAATGGAAAACGGTTCAACAGTGGAGGAATACATCCATGCTGCTATTGCTAAAATTGGCGAAAACATTACATTACGCCGTTTTGAAGTTGTCGAGAAAAATGATCAAGATGTCTTCGGCGCTTACTTGCACATGGGCGGACGCATTGCAGTATTAACGGTGCTTGAGGGAACAAATGATGAATCTGCTGCAAAAGATGTAGCAATGCATATCGCAGCGGTTAATCCGCGTTATATTTCTCGTGAAGATGTTCCTCAGGCTGAAGTGGAGCACGAACGCGAAGTTCTTAAAAAACAAGCTCTTCAAGAAGGAAAACCTGCAAACATTGTAGAAAAAATGGTTGAAGGTCGTCTCGGCAAATTTTTTGAGGAAATTTGCCTTTTAGAGCAAAATTTTGTAAAAAATCCTGATCAAAAAGTACGCGATTTCGTCAAAGCACAAAACGCAAACGTAAAAGCGTTTGTTCGCTATGAAGTTGGAGAAGGAATTGAAAAGCGTCAAGAAAATTTTGCTGAAGAAGTTATGAATCAAATTAAGAAATAAAAGTCATGAAAATGTTAAGAAGGGAACACAAGCGAGTGTTCCCTCTTTTTGAAAACCCTTTGTTTCAACTTTTCTATATATAGCGTCAAGAAATAGCTTGGAGGTTAATATGAGTACGCCAAAATATCATCGTATCGTGCTGAAATTAAGTGGAGAGGCGCTTGCTGGAGCTCAAGGCTTTGGAATTAATCCTTCCGTCATACAGTCAATTGCCAGACAAGTAAAGGAAATTGCTGAAATGGGTGTAGAAGTCGCAGTAGTTGTTGGCGGCGGAAACATTTGGAGAGGCAAAATCGGCAGCGAGATGGGGATGGATCGGGCAACAGCAGACTATATGGGAATGCTGGCGACTGTTATGAATTCTTTAGCTTTACAAGATAGTTTGGAAGGACTTGGCATTCCTACCCGAGTGCAAACTTCAATTGAAATGCGACAAGTCGCAGAACCGTACATAAGAAGAAAAGCCATTCGCCATTTGGAGAAGAAAAGAGTAGTCATTTTTGCAGCAGGAACAGGAAATCCTTATTTCTCAACAGACACAACGGCTGCGTTAAGAGCCGCTGAAATCGAAGCAGATGTCATTTTAATGGCGAAAAATAATGTAGATGGTGTATATAGCGCTGATCCCAAAAAGGACGCCTCAGCGGTAAAATATGATGAGCTATCTTATTTAGATTTATTAAAAGACGGGTTGGCTGTCATGGATTCAACAGCTTCTTCATTATGCATGGACAATAATATTCCTTTAATTGTTTTCTCGATTATGGAAGAAGGCAACATTAAACGTGCTGTTTTAGGAGAAAATATTGGAACAATTGTAAGGGGGAAATAAACATGTCTAAACAAGTTCTTTCACAAGCGAAAGAAAAAATGGAAAAAGCTTTATCAGCTTTCAAACGTGAATTAGCAGGTGTTCGTGCAGGCCGGGCAAACGCGTCTTTGCTTGATAAAATTCAGGTCGACTATTACGGAGTTCCAACTCCTGTAAATCAATTGGCATCGATTTCTACGCCAGAAGCACGTTTGCTTGTTGTTCAGCCTTATGACAAATCGACAATCGGTGAGGTTGAAAAAGCGATTTTAAAATCTGATCTTGGATTAACGCCGACATCGGACGGATCCGTCATCCGCATTGCCATTCCTCCATTGACGGAAGAGCGAAGAAAAGAACTGACAAAAGTAGTTCGCAAATATTCAGAGGATGCAAAAGTCGCTGTGCGAAACATTCGCAGAGATGCAAATGATGAATTAAAAAAATTAGAAAAAGCGGGCGACATTACAGAAGATGAACTGCGCGGTTTTCAAGATGATGTACAAAAACTGACGGACGAATACATTAAAAAAATTGATTCCGCAACAAAAGAAAAAGAAAAAGAAATCATGGAAGTTTAAACAAAATGAATGTACAATAGAAATGTGCTAAAAACCCTCTTTTCTCACAGGGGGTTTTTTTGTTCAAGAGGATTTGCTACATTTTTTAATGTCATATTATTCTCGGTGGAGGATTCTTATGTTTAATTTTCCTTATAAAAAAAAGAGCAGCAAAGGTTCCAAAAACTTGGTGGCGAAAGAAAACATTTTAGTAAATGAAATACCGGAACATGTGGCCATCATCATGGACGGAAACGGAAGATGGGCGAAAAAAAGATCGCTGCCTAGGATGGCCGGCCATCGGGAAGGAATGAAAGTAGTTAAAAAAATTACGAAATTAGCGAGCGATATCGGCATCAAAGTTTTGACCTTATATGCGTTTTCAACAGAAAATTGGAAAAGGCCAAAAGATGAGGTTAATTATTTAATGCGCCTTCCGGTCGAATTTTTATCGACTTTTTTGCCGGAATTAATACAGGAAAACGTGCAAGTTCGGGTTATCGGCGATCAATCTATGCTCCCCGATTATACGGTAAATGCTGTGAAGAAAGCTGTGAATGAAACGAAGCAAAACACCGGGCTGATTTTAAATTTTGCGTTGAACTATGGCAGCAGAACAGAAATTGTTGAAGCAGTAAAAAAAATATTAAGAGACCGCGAAGATGGAAAACTACATATAGATGACATAGATGAACAATTGTTTTCCAACTATTTAATGACGAAAAAGCTCAAAGATCCTGACCTGTTAATTCGGACAAGCGGAGAAATTCGGCTAAGCAACTTTATGCTCTGGCAGCTGGCTTATACTGAATTTTGGTTTACGGATGTGCTCTGGCCGGATTTTAATGAACACCATTTTTTGGAGGCAATCCGCGAATATCAGCAGAGAATCCGCAGATTCGGCGGCGTATAGAAGGAGCTAAAAAAAATGAAAACACGAATCATTACAGCAATTTGTGCTTTAGCCTTATTTGTACCAATTGTCATTATTGGCGGACTTCCGCTGACAATTGCTATTTATGTGCTCGCATCAGTTGGATTGTTTGAATTATTTAGAATGAAACGATTTCATTTATTTTCATTTCCAGTTTTGTTCAGCTTTATCCTTTTATGGATTTTAATTTTCCCAAACCGTTATATTGATTTGCTTCATCAAATACATATAAGTAAAACTGGCTTTCTTTTTTTTGGCGCGATCCTGTTATTGATCTATACAGTGTTTTCAAAAAACCAATTTTCTTTTGATGACGTTGGATTTGCGCTCATTGCGATCATATATGTGGGAGTCGGATTTTATTTTTTTATTGAAATGAGAGTGTTAGGTCTAGACAAGCTTTTGTTTGCTCTGCTAACGATTTGGGCGACTGATTCAGGCGCTTACTTTATCGGCCGAGCCTTCGGAAAGAAAAAACTATCAGCTGAAATCAGCCCTAATAAAACAGTCGAAGGATTTTTCGGAGGGATTTTCTCGGCAATTTTGGTTGGATTAATTTTCCACTATTTTGCAAATTTTTTACCGACATATGTTCAAACCGTTTTTGTGTCCGTCATTGTTTCTATTGTTGGACAAATGGGGGATTTAGTACAGTCCGCTTTTAAACGCCATTACGGCACAAAGGATTCCGGAACGATTTTTCCAGGCCACGGGGGAGTTCTTGACCGTTTTGACAGCTTGATTTTTATTATGCCGATTTTATATTTCTTCATCCAATTGATCAGTAGACAAGGGGTGACAATGTGAAAAAAATTATTTTGCTGGGTGCGACAGGATCTATTGGGCAGCAAACTCTCGATGTGATTCGAGCAAATCCGGATTCATTCAGGCTAGTTGCGATGTCATTTGGAGAAAATATCAAACTTGGATTGAAGGCTGTTCATGAATTTAAACCAGAGCTTGTTGCTGTCAAAAATCGTGAAATTTATGATCAAATTCGTTTGAACATCCCTTCTAACTGTCAGCTTACATACGGACATGACGGGCTGTGTGAAACGGCTGCTTATCATAAAGGCGAGATAGTAGTGAATGCGGTCATTGGGAGCGTCGGGCTTATTCCAACACTAAAAGCGATCGAAGCGAAAAAAACGGTCGCTTTAGCGAATAAGGAAACACTTGTTACAGCTGGACAAATTGTGACCGACTATGCTCGAAAACACAATGTGCAAATTCTTCCTGTGGACAGTGAACATTCCGCGATTTTCCAATGCTTGAACGGGGAAAAAAAGGAAAGCGTCGAACGGCTTATTTTAACGGCTTCAGGAGGAAGCTTTCGGGATAAATCGCGAAATGAATTAAAGCATGTTACAGTTAAGGAAGCGTTAAACCATCCGAACTGGTCAATGGGCGCAAAAATAACGATCGATTCTGCGACGATGATGAACAAAGGGCTTGAAGTCATTGAAGCACATTGGCTGTTTTCTGTTTCATACGACCAAATTGATGTGCTGCTGCATAAAGAAAGCGTCATTCACTCGATGGTCGAATTTCATGATGGCAGCATCATAGCGCAGCTTGGAACTCCTGATATGAAAATACCGATTCAATATGCGCTTACATATCCAAATAGAATTCCTTCTTATGAAAGCGAAAGATTGGATTTAACAAAATATGGACAGCTTCATTTTGAAAAAATTGATTTTGATCGATACCGTTGCTTAAAATTTGCTTTTGATTCGGGTAAAATAGGAGGTACAATGCCTGCTGTTTTAAACGCAGCGAACGAAGTGGCAGTCAATGCTTTTTTGGAAGATAAAATTCCGTTTTTAAAGATAGAAGAACTTGTGGAAAGGGCATTAGAAGAACATGCTCCGCTTTTCAATCCGACCTTGGAGGATATACAAGAAGCGGATGGAAGGACAAGACAGTTTGTTCAATCTTTAATTAATTAGAGGTGGTTAAATAAGTGAACACGGTGATCGCATTTGTCGTTATTTTTGGCGTATTGGTGTTTTTCCACGAATTAGGGCACTTAGTTATGGCGAAAAGGGCAGGCATTTTATGCCGTGAATTTGCAATCGGCTTTGGGCCGAAAATTTTGTCGTTTAAACGAAAAGAAACGGTCTATACGATCAGGCTTTTGCCTATCGGCGGCTTCGTGCGCATGGCGGGGGAAGACCCGGAGATGATTGAGGTCAAACCTGGCTATCAGGTTGGACTATTGTTTAATCAGAAAGGACAAGTTGAAAAAATTATTTTAAACAGAAAAGAAAAGTATCCTAATGCAAAAGTGATTGAAGTTGAACAAGCAGATTTGGAACATGGAATGTTTATCACAGGCTATGAAGATGGAGAAGACAGCGGTCTAAAAAGGTTTGAAGTAAGCGAAACATCCTTTTATGTAGTTGACGGTGAAGAAATTCAAATTGCACCTTATAACAGGCAATTTGCTTCAAAAACGCTCGTTCAAAGAACGCTCGCCATTGCTGCCGGACCTTTTATGAATTTTCTATTAGGGTTTTTAGTTTTGTTTTACCTCGGTCTAAGCCAAGGAGTGCCCGTGAATGAACCGGTTTTAGGAGAAATCGTCCCTGACAGCGCGGCTGAACAAGCAGGATTACGGGAAGGCGATGTTGTAAAAGAAATAGAAGGAACGCCGATGAATTCGTGGAAAGATGTCGTTGAAATGATCAGAGCAAATCCGGAGAATGAGCTTCTTTTTTCAATTGAACGTTCCGGAGAAGAATTGGAAATGACGGTAACGCCGGATTCTGTGAAATCCGAAAACAAAACGATCGGCCAAATAGGAGTTTATTCCCCGGTTGAAAAAACATTTTTCGGTTCTTTGAAATATGGCTTAGTTGAGACCTATACATGGTCGAAAGAAATAATATTTGCGGTTGGGAAGCTGATAACCGGACAATTTTCAATTGATATGCTCTCTGGACCTGTCGGCATATATGATATGACAGGAAAAGTTGCAGAAACAGGCTTGACAAGCCTATTAAGCTGGACGGCTCTCTTAAGCATTAACCTTGGCATTATGAACTTGCTTCCAATTCCAGCTCTAGATGGAGGACGCTTATTGTTTTTTGCCATTGAAGCGGTCCGGGGAAAACCGATTGATCGACAAAAAGAAGGGATCGTCCACTTTATCGGATTTGCACTTCTAATGCTGTTAATGCTCGTTGTGACATGGAATGACATCCAAAAGTTTTTCCTTTAAAAAATAATATAGAAATCAAATTCGAGGTGCTTTAAATGAAACAGAGTCAGTCATTTATACCCACAATGAGAGAAAATCCAGCAGATGCGGAAGTTAAAAGCCACCAGCTGCTGTTGCGTGCCGGATACATTCGGCAGACAGCTAGCGGTGTTTATTCGTATCTGCCTCTTGCTCATAGAGTGTTAACCAAAATTGAAAATATTATCAGAGAGGAAATGAACCGGATCGGAGCGGTGGAGCTGCTGATGCCGGCTTTGCAGCAAGCAGAACTTTGGCAGGAGTCTGGCCGCTGGTATTCATACGGATCAGAATTAATGAGATTGAAAGACCGTCATGAACGTGATTTTGCTTTAGGTCCGACTCATGAAGAAGTTATAACAAGTTTGGTAAAAGATGAGATCAAATCTTATAAACGTCTGCCGCTCACCCTTTATCAAATTCAAACGAAGTTCCGGGATGAAAAGCGTCCGCGGTTCGGTCTTTTGCGGGGACGAGAGTTCATTATGAAAGATGCTTACTCTTTTCATGCTACACAGGAAAGCTTAGATGAAGTGTACGAACAGGTTCGAGAAGCATACAGCCGCATCTTTACTCGATGTGGGTTGAACTTTCGCGCAGTCATCGCTGATTCGGGAGCAATGGGCGGTAAAGATACTCATGAATTTATGGTGCTTTCGGAAATCGGAGAAGATACGATCGCATATTCTGATTCGTCCGATTATGCAGCAAATATTGAAATGGCTCCGGTAGTTGCATCTTATGAAAAGGTTGACGAACCGCTCATGGAGCTTGAAAAAAAAGAAACGCCAAACAAAAAATCCATTGAAGAAGTGGCGCAGTTTTTCCAAGTTCCGAAGGAAAAATTAATAAAATCCGTTTTATTTAAAGTAGATGAAAAGTTCGTTCTTGTTCTTGTCCGCGGTGATCATGAGGTCAATGACGTGAAACTGAAAAACCTTTATCAGGCATCAGTTGTTGAACTTGCTTCAGCTGAAGAAACAGAGCAGGTAATGGGAGTTTCACCCGGATTTTTAGGACCGATCGGCGCATCCGACAAAGTGGAAATTGTCGCAGATTATGCAGTTCAAGCAGTCGTAAATGGAATATGCGGGGCAAATGAAAACGATTTGCACTATATCGGAGTAAACCCTGATCGGGATTTTACCGTTACCAAGTATGAAGATATAAGATTTATTCAGGAAGGGGACCCTTCCCCGGACGGAAAGGGACGGATCAAGTTCGCGAAAGGCATTGAAGTCGGCCACGTCTTTAAGCTTGGCACAAGATACAGTGAAGCGATGAAGGCAGAATTTTTAGATGAAAAGCGAAAAACAAACCCTATCATCATGGGATGCTATGGTATCGGTGTTTCACGCTTACTGTCTGCGGTGGTCGAGCAATTTCATGATGAAAATGGAATTATTTGGCCTAATAAATTAGCTCCGTTTGAAGTCCACCTTATTCCGGTTAATATGAAAAACGAAGAACAAGTCAAGGTTGCAGAGCAAATTTATCACGATTTGCAGGCGGAAGGATACGAAGTCCTTTATGATGATCGTGCTGAACGGCCGGGTGTGAAATTTGCTGACAGTGATTTAATTGGCATTCCTGTCAGAATAACGATCGGAAAAAGAGCTGGTGAAGGGATTGTAGAAGTGAAAGAAAGAAAAAGCGGAAATAGTATAGAAGTTTCTGTTGATCAGCTAAAAGAGCAGCTTGCCAAACTTCTCCGCTAATGAAGCTGGATGCCGCAGATGAAGCTGGCATAGGTAAAGAGTAGGGGGTCTTGCCTTTATGATAATTTGTCAAACGGGTCAAGCCCCCTATTAACTTTTTGGGAAAGAGGGGAAACCAATGGATGATAAAGACTTGCAGCAGCAAAAAGAACGGTTTCAGATTTTGCTGAAACAGCTTGAAATGACGGATGATCAAATCTACCCTTATTTCCAAAACGGAGCGATCTTAAAATTAACAGTTCATAAAAAATCTAAATTATGGGATTTCTCTTTTCGGCTTGAAAACATTCTTCCATTTCGTATCCTGCAATTGTTTGATAGAAGATTGAACAAAACATTTTCTCATTTAGCCAATGTTACGTTTCACATTACAACTGTGAAACAAGAATATGATGAACAGCTCGTTCAAGACTACTGGGAGTTTTGCCTCCAAGAAATGGAGGGGGTTTCTCCGCCGATATTATCACTGTTAAAAGAACAAATGCCGAAGCTGGAAAAGCAAAAATTAATGATTCGCACGAGAAATGAGACGGAAAATGAAACGATCAAGAAAAAATACGGCCCCATCATCCAGCAGGCGTACGAGAAGTACGGCTTTCCAAAGCTGACTATCGACACGGTGATCGATGCATCTAACGAAGAATGGGAAAAATTTTTGGAGCAGAAGCAAAAAGAAGACGAAGAGCGGATTTTACAAGCAATGATGGAAATGAAGCAAAATGGAAAGGAAAATCAAACACAGGAGCCTAAAAAGCAGGAAGGTCCTCTTATTATCGGATACAAAATAAAAGATGACGAAGAAATTCGCACTCTTGATAACATTTTTGATGAAGAGCGGAGAGTCGTCATTCAAGGATATGTTTTTGAGGCGGAAACAAAGGAATTAAAAAGCGGAAGAACGTTATGCACGTTTAAAATTACCGATTATACCAATTCCATTTTAGTCAAAATGTTCGGCCGCGATAAAGAAGATAATGCATTGCTTGCATCGATCAAAAAAGGAATGTGGCTGAAAGTTCGCGGAAGCATTCAAAACGATACATTTGTTCGTGATCTTGTCATGATTGCTAATGACATTAATGAAATCAACCCGAAAAAACGGCTCGATACCGCACCTGAAGGAGAGAAAAGGGTGGAATTGCACCTTCATTCGCAGATGAGCCAAATGGATGCCGTCACATCGATCACAGATCTTGTTGAACAAGCTAAAATGTGGGGCCATGAAGCGATTGCATTGACAGATCACGCAGTTGTCCAATCTTTTCCAGAGGCATATGCTGCAAGCAAAAAGTTTGGCGTTAAAATGATTTACGGTCTTGAAGCCAATATTGTTGATGACGGGGTACCGATTGCTTATAACGAATCGCACAGACTTTTAAGCGAAGATACCTTTGTTGTGTTTGACGTTGAAACAACAGGGCTTTCGGCTGTATACGACACGATCATTGAACTTGCAGCGGTGAAAATAAAAAACGGGGAAATTATCGACCGATTTGAATCGTTTGCCAACCCTCACCATCCGCTTTCAGCAACAACGATAGAACTGACGGGAATTACCGATGATATGGTTCAAAATGCTCCCGACGTCGATGAAGTATTGTACAAATTTAAAGAATGGGCTGCCGACAGCATTTTAGTTGCCCACAATGCAAGCTTTGACATGGGCTTTATTAATGCAGGCTACAAAAAATATTTGCAGGTTAAAAAGGCGGACAACCCTGTCATTGATACTCTTGAACTTGCAAGATATTTATATCCTAATTTAAAAAACCACCGCCTGAATACATTGTGCAAAAAGTTTGATATAGAGCTTGTACAGCATCATAGAGCCATTTATGATGCGGAAGCAACCGGCTATTTGCTTGTAAAATTGCTGCAAGAGGTAAATGAACGAGGAATTCTTTATCATGATGAGCTGAATGAGCGGACTGGGGATTCAAAAGCGTATGAGCGGGCAAGACCGTTTCACGCGACGCTTCTTGTGCAAAATGAAACAGGGCTGAAAAATTTATTTAAGCTTGTATCTCTTTCCCATGTTCAATATTTTTATCGCGTTCCGCGCATTCCCCGTTCTGTATTGTTAAAGCATAGGGAAGGCATTTTAATTGGTTCAGGCTGCGACAAGGGAGAAATTTTCGAAGCAATGATGCAAAAAGGTCCAGAAGAAGTTGAAGAGATGGCTTCATTTTATGATTTTCTCGAAGTGCATCCGCCGGAAGTATATTACCCTCTAATTGAGACGGAGCAGGTTCGAAATGAACAAGCGATCAAAGAAATCATTGCAAACATAGTCAAACTAGGGGAAAAGCTGTCGATTCCGGTTGTGGCAACAGGCAATGTCCATTATTTAAACAAGGAAGATAAAATTTACCGGAAAATCTTAATTTCTTCGCAAGGGGGAGCGAATCCTTTAAACCGCCATACATTGCCTGATGTGCATTTCCGTACAACAAATGAAATGCTGGATGCTTTTCGTTTTTTAGGTGATGAAAAAGCGAAAGAAATTGTTGTGACAAACAGCCAGTACATCGCCTCTCTCATAGGTGATGTAAAACCGATTAAAGATGATCTGTATACACCGAAAATAGACGGTGCCGAAGAAGAAATTCGGGAAATGAGCTACAATCGTGCCAAAGAAATATACGGAGACCCATTGCCGGAAATCGTTCAAGCAAGGCTTGAAAAAGAGTTGAAAAGCATTATCGGCCACGGATTTGCCGTCATTTATTTGATATCTCACAAACTAGTAAAAAAATCTTTGGATGACGGGTACTTGGTCGGTTCAAGGGGATCAGTCGGCTCATCCTTTGTTGCCACGATGACGGAAATTACTGAGGTGAACCCTCTTCCGCCTCATTACGTTTGTCCAAAATGCAAGCATTCCGAATTTTTCAATGACGGCTCTGTAGGATCCGGATACGATCTTCCTGATAAAAATTGTCCGCAATGCGGAGCACCATATAAAAAGGACGGGCATGACATACCGTTTGAAACGTTTCTAGGATTTAAAGGAGACAAGGTGCCTGATATTGATTTGAATTTTTCAGGTGAATATCAGCCGAGGGCACACAATTATACGAAAGTGCTGTTTGGTGAAGATAAAGTGTACCGTGCAGGAACAATTGGCACCGTTGCCGAAAAGACAGCTTTCGGATTTGTCCGCGGCTACATGAACGATCATAATCTGCATTTCCGCAGTGCAGAAGTCGATCGGCTTGTGAAAGGATGTACGGGGGTCAAGCGGACGACAGGACAGCATCCCGGAGGAATCATCGTTGTTCCCGATTATATGGATATATATGATTTTACTCCAATTCAATATCCGGCAGATGATACAAGCGCTGATTGGAAAACGACACATTTTGATTTCCACTCCATTCACGACAATTTATTAAAGCTTGATATACTAGGGCACGATGATCCGACGGTCATCAGAATGCTTCAAGATTTAAGCGGAATCGATCCGAAGACCATTCCAACAGATGATCCGGAAGTAATGAAAATCTTTTCCTCAACCGAATCACTTGGCGTGACAGAGGAGCAGATTGGCTGTAAAACGGGCACTCTGGGGATTCCAGAGTTCGGCACGCGATTTGTCCGCCAAATGTTGGAGGAAACAAGACCGACGACATTTTCAGAGCTTGTCCAAATATCAGGATTGTCCCATGGGACAGATGTTTGGCTAGGAAACGCACAAGAGCTGATTCAAAGCGGCACATGTACATTAAGTGAGGTCATTGGCTGCCGCGACGATATTATGGTTTATTTAATCTATCAAGGATTGGAGCCGTCGTTAGCCTTTAAAATTATGGAGTCGGTTCGGAAAGGAAAAGGCTTGATTCCCGAATGGGAAGAAGAGATGAAAAAGAACGGCGTTCCAGACTGGTATATTGAATCTTGTAAAAAAATCAAATATATGTTTCCAAAAGCTCACGCGACAGCTTATGTATTAATGGCTGTGCGGATTGCATATTTTAAAGTGCATTTTCCTCTGCTATTCTATGCAACTTATTTTACAGTCAGAGCGGACGATTTTGACATCGAAACGATGATCAAAGGAAGCACCGCAATCAGAGCGAAAATTGAAGAGATCAGTGCAAAAGGGCTCGATGCTTCTCCAAAAGAGAAGAGCTTGCTGACCGTATTGGAGATGGCACTTGAAATGACGGAGCGTGGATTTTCATTCCAAAAAGTAGATTTATACCGCTCTCAAGCCAAAGAATTCATTATTGACGGCGACAGTCTCATACCGCCGTTTAATTCGATACCAGGGCTTGGTACGAACGCGGCCATCAATATTGTTAAAGCGAGAGAAGAAGGAGAATTTTTATCCAAAGAGGATCTGCAGGAGCGGACAAAAATTTCAAAAACGATTATGGAATATCTTGAAAATCATGGCTGTTTGGCATCGCTGCCTGAGCAAAATCAACTCTCCCTTTTCTGATTTGCGATTCAATTTGCAAACCTGAAAAGGTTATGTTATATTCATTTATGGAAATGCTAAAAAAAGCCTAACGAAAGAGTGGGGAAAAAACCCACTCTTTCCTATTGGAACTAGTTTTTTATGACGATTAAATAGATGTCCCTTTCTGAAACGCTGAAATTAAGGAGGAAAATATGAGCCAATCTATAACAGATCTCGTCAAAGAACTAGCATCGCCAATTCTTGAAAATTTGCAGCTGGAACTAGTAGATATTGAATATGTAAAAGAGGGGAAAAATTGGTATTTACGGCTTTTTATTGATTCTGAAGATGGTGTCGACATTGAAGAGTGCGGTATGGTAAGCGAACGTTTGAGCGAAAAGCTGGATGAAATCGATCCGATTCCTCACAACTATTTCTTGGAGGTATCTTCTCCAGGCGCTGAACGCCCTTTAAAAACAAAGGCCGATTTTGAAAAGGCTGTCGGGAAAAATGTCGCACTTAAAACTTACGAGCCGATCAACGGGGAAAAACATTTTGAAGGGGTTTTAACGGATTTTGACGGCGAGATTGCCACACTCGAAATAAGAGTGAAAACAAAAACTAAACAAGTGGAAATTCCTTGGGGAAAAATTGCAAAAGCTAGACTTGCCGTTTCATTTAATATTTAAGTGATGAGGAGGAACATCATTTTATGAACAGCCAACTTTTAGATGCCTTGACAGTATTAGAAAAAGAAAAAGGCATTAGTAAAGATGTCATTATAGATGCGATTGAAGCTGCCCTCATTTCTGCATACAAACGCAACTTTAACCAAGCGCAAAACGTGCGTGTCGATATTAATCGCGAAACAGGTACGATGCAGGTGTTTGCGAGAAAAGAAGTGGTGGAAGAAGTAACGGATCCCCGTTTGGAAATTTCCATCCATGATGCGATGAACATCAATCCCCAATATGAAATCGGCGATGTCGTTGAAATTGAAGTGACACCGAAAGAATTTGGACGAATAGCTGCACAAACTGCGAAACAAGTCGTTACGCAGCGAGTTCGTGAAGCCGAAAGAGGAGTCATTTATTCGGAATTTATTGATCGTGAAGAAGATATCATGACCGGAATCGTCCAAAGAACTGATCCCAAATATATATACGTAAGTCTAGGGAAAATAGAGGCTCTCCTCCCACAATCGGAACAGATGCCGAATGAAAAATACGAACCTCATGACCGAATTAAAGTATTCATTACAAAAGTAGAAAAAACAACAAAAGGACCACAAATTTTTGTTTCCAGAACACACCCGGGGCTGTTGAAGCGTTTATTCGAATTGGAGGTTCCGGAAATATATGACGGGACAGTGGAAATTAAATCAGTCGCCCGGGAGGCAGGTGACAGATCAAAGATTTCGGTTCATTCCGACAATCCGGAAGTTGACCCGGTCGGATCATGCGTGGGACCAAAAGGCCAGCGTGTTCAAGCAATTGTAAACGAGTTGAATGGAGAAAAAATTGATATCGTTCGCTGGTCTAAAAATCCTGTTGAATTTGTTGCAAATGCATTAAGTCCGTCAAAAGTTTTGGACGTTATTGTTGATGAAGAGGAAAAAGCTACAACCGTCATCGTTCCTGATTATCAATTATCCCTTGCGATTGGCAAAAGAGGACAAAACGCGCGCCTCGCTGCCAAATTAACCGGATGGAAAATTGATATTAAAAGCGAATCGGAAGCGAGAGAGCTGAACATCTATCCTCGCGAAGAACATGATAGTTTATTCCAATTGGACAATACGGATGATGAACACGGAGAAGAACAAGACGAATAGAGGTGGTTACCAGTGGCAAAGCAAAAGAAAATTCCGATGAGAAAATGTGTGGCGACTGGCGAAATGAGACCCAAAAAGGAGCTTGTTCGAATCGTTCGTTCGAAAGAAGGAGAAGTTTCGGTTGATTTAACAGGAAAGAAAAATGGACGCGGTGCTTATATCACTCTTGATAAAGACTGCATTTTAAAGGCGAAAAAGAAAAATGTGCTATCCGTCCATTTAGATGCGCCTGTTCCGGAATCTATATATGATGAATTAATTCAGCTAGCTGAGAAGGAGAAACCTTCATTGCCATGAATGGACAATGGAAATCTTTATTAGGCCTTGCCTATCGGGCAAGAAAAGTGATTTCAGGAGAAGAACTTGTTTTGAAAGAGGTTCGAAATAAGCGTGCAAAACTCGTTTTATTGGCAGACGATGCTTCTTCTAACACGAAGAAAAAAATTACGGATAAATGTACGTTTTATAAAGTTCCGCTCGTGATTGCCCCAAACCGATACGAACTTGGGCAATCGATCGGAAAGGAAGAAAGAGTAGTTGTTGCCGTGACGGAAGAAGGTTTTGCCAAGAAGTTGAGGCTTCTACTTGAATAACTACTTTGGGGGTGAACGTATGGGTAAAATGCGAGTATATGAATATGCAAAACAACAAAATATAACGAGCAAAGAAGTAATCCATACATTAAAAGAAATGAATATAAATGTTGCAAACCACATGTCAATGATCGACAGCAATACAATTGAAAAACTCAATGGACGATATCAAAAGGAACAACCTAAGAAAAACGTTCAAAAAGATCATCAACCAAAACAAAAGGCAGAAAAGCATGCAGCATATGATGACATTTCATATGATGACGATGGTGATATCGTATTGAACAAGAAAAAATCAGGCACAAAACCTTCTCCAAAGGAACGCAAACAAAACGTTCCGATTCAACAAACGAAACATAAAAACAAAAAAAATGGAAAGAAAAACAAAAAAGCGGTTCAAAATGAAGCTCCAAGCAAAAAAGAATTGCCGTCCAAAATTACGTATCAAGGCTCTTTAACAGTCGCTGAGCTTGCCAACAAACTCCATAAAGAACCGTCAGAGATCATTAAGAAGCTCATGATGCTCGGCGTCATGGCAACAATCAACCAAGAGCTGGAGAAGGACATTATCGAACTGATCGCTTCTGAATACGGCGTTGAAGTGGAAGAAGAAATTGTTTTCGATGAAACAGAATTTGAAAAGTATGAAATCGAAGACAAGGAAGAAGATCTTGTCAGCCGTCCTCCTGTTGTGACAATTATGGGGCATGTTGACCATGGGAAAACGACTCTTTTAGATTCCATTCGAAAAACAAAAGTGGCTGAAGGCGAAGCTGGAGGCATTACGCAGCATATCGGCGCTTACCAGGTTGAAGTGGAAGGGAAAAAGATCACATTTTTAGATACACCTGGCCATGCAGCGTTTACAACAATGAGAGCCCGCGGTGCTCAATTAACAGATATTACTGTTTTAGTCGTTGCTGCAGATGATGGTGTTATGCCGCAGACAGTTGAGGCAATTAACCATGCAAAAGCTGCGAATGTGCCGATTATTGTAGCGGTCAACAAAATGGATAAGCCGACGGCAAATCCTGACCGTGTGATGCAGGAATTAACGGAACATGGCCTTGTACCGGAAGATTGGGGCGGCGACACGATATTTGTGCCAATTTCGGCATTAAAAGGTGACGGAATTCCTGAACTATTGGAAATGATCTTGCTCGTTGCGGAAATGGAAGAGTTAAAAGCGAATCCGAATCGTCTTGCAACCGGTACGGTTGTTGAAGCAAAGCTTGATAAAGGCAGAGGTTCAGTTGCAACATTGCTTGTTCAAAACGGAACGCTTCGTGTCGGTGATCCAATTGTTGTCGGAAACACATATGGACGGGTGCGTGCGATGGTGAATGATGTCGGAAAACGTGTAAAAGAAGCTTTACCGTCCACTCCGGTTGAAATCACCGGTCTTCATGAAGTTCCATTAGCCGGCGACAGATTTATGGTATTTGAAGATGAGAAAAAAGCGCGTCAAATCGGTGAAGCCCGTGCGAAAAAACAGCTGGAAGAGCAGCGCAGCGAAAAGACAAAGCTAAGCCTTGATGATTTATTTGAACAAATTAAGCAAAATGACATGAAAGAAATTAATTTAATCGTCAAAGCAGATGTGCAAGGTTCCGTTGAAGCTCTTTCATCAGCTCTTCAAAAAATCGATGTTGAAGGAGTAAAAGTAAAAATTATTCACACCGGTGTCGGTGCCATTACGGAATATGACATCATGCTTGCCTCTGCTTCCAACGCTATTGTGATCGGCTTTAATGTTCGCCCGGATGTGAATGCGAAGAGAACAGCGGAAGCGGAAAACGTCGACATTCGCCTTCACCGCATCATTTATAAAGTGATCGAAGAAATCGAAGCGGCTATGAAAGGTATGCTTGATCCTGAATACGAAGAAAAAGTGATCGGTACCCTTGAAGTGCGGCAAACATTCAAAGTTTCTAAAATCGGTACAATTGCCGGCTGCTACGTCACAGATGGTTCTGTTACACGCGACAGCGGCGTTCGCTTAATTCGGGACGGAGTCGTGATTTTTGAAGGAGAAATTGACACTTTAAAACGTTTTAAAGATGATGTAAAAGAAGTTGCTCAAGGATATGAGTGCGGACTTACGATTAAAAACTTTAACGATATTAAAGAAGGCGACACGATTGAAGCGTTCATCATGGAGGAAGTTAAAAAATAATGCTCGGAATGGTATCATGTGAATGCATGATTTTTGAAGCTTCTTCTTTAAAAGAAAAACGTGCAGTAGTGCAACGAATTATAAAAAGACTGCAAAACAAATTTAATGTCAGTGTTGCAGAAATCGGCTTTCAGGATGCATGGCAGCGGACCGAAATCGGCATTGCCTGCCTTGCATCGAGCCGCGCCATCGCGGAAAAAGAACTGAACCAGGCATTGAAGTTGATCGATTCTTTTCCTGAAATTGAACGAACCATTACAACATTTGACTGGTTTTAGCAAATGAGGTGATGAAATGAGCCTAAGAGCAAACAGAGTAGCTGAACAGATGAAAAAAGAGCTAAGCGATATTATTGGCAGAAAAATTAAAGACCCGAGAATTGGATTTGTAACTGTAACGGACGTTCGCTTAACAGGGGATTTGCAAATCGCTAAAGTATATATTTCTGTATTGGGAAATGAGGAACAGAAGGAAAACACGATGAAGGCGCTGGCGAAAGCCAAAGGATTTATCCGCTCTGAAATCGGGTCGCGGATTCGGCTGCGGAAAACTCCGGAAATTCATTTTGAATTTGACGAGACAATTGATTATGGCAATCGAATCGAATCATTAATCCATGAATTGAAAAAAGAAGAAAGAGATCATGAAAGCTGAGGCATCCCGTTTCACAATTGTGTAACGGGTTCTTTTTTCATGATTGCAGCTGGCAAAAGGAAGGTGTGACTGTGGACGGCGTTCTTCTCTTACATAAACCTAGAGGAATGACTTCAAATGATTGTGTCCAAAAAGTGCGCAAATTGTTTCGAACGAAAAAAGCGGGGCATACTGGTACATTAGATCCGGATGTCTCAGGCGTGCTCCCTATTTGCATCGGCAAGGCAACAAAAATTTCGTCATATTTAATGGCTGAGAATAAGGAATACATTGCTGAAGTAACATTAGGAGCTGCCACTGAAACAGAGGATGCTTCTGGAAGCATTATTGCTGAAAAAGAAGTAAAGTTCCCGCCATCAAAAGAGGAAATTGAACGAGTGCTGGAAAGCTTTCGCGGAGAAATTGAACAAATTCCGCCAATGTATTCTGCAGTAAAAGTAAATGGAAAAAAATTATACGAATACGCGCGTGAAGGGAAAGTAGTCGAAAGGCCGAAAAGAAGGGTTGTCATTCATGCCATACACCTTTTAAGCGATATAAAACAACATGACAAAACGGCTTCCTTTTCAATTCAAGTCTCTTGCTCAAAAGGGACATATATTCGAACTCTCGCGGTCATGATCGGAGAAAAATTAGGGTATCCTGCTCACATGTCTGAATTGGTGCGAATAAGATCCGGCCGTTTTCATTTACATGACTGCGTCACGTTTTCAGCGGTCGAGCAATGTTTAAAAACGGGAGATTTGCCAAACGGTTTTCTTACCATAGAGGAAGCATTAAATCAATTGCCGAAAATTAAAATAAATGATACATTAGCAAAGAAAGTAAAAAACGGAGCGATGTTGGAAATGAACGAGGATTTCCAGCATATTGGACAAAATGATGTTGTAGCAATATGGAATAATCGAGAAATTATTGCCATATATAAAAAGCATTCAGAAAAAAACAATGTGCTTAAACCCGTCAAGGTGTTAAAAACGAATGAATAGGTAAGAAAAGGGGAACTTTCGGTGAAAATGATAAAAATAACACATCCACACCATTTGGCAAAACAAAATGTGCCGAAATCGGTAATGGCGCTCGGATTTTTTGATGGAGTCCATAAAGGGCATCAAAAAGTCATTCAAACAGCTAAACAGAAGGCTGAAGAATTAAATGTTGAATGTGCGGTGATGACATTTGATCCGCACCCATCCATCGTCTTAAAAAAAAATATTCAACAAATAGAATATATTACTCCTTTACAAGAGAAACTGAAGTTTATTGAAGATCTTGGAATTGATCGATTGTATTTAGTCGAATTTACAGAAAGCTTTAGCTCGCTTCAGCCTCAACAATTTGTCGATCAATATATTATCGGATTAAATGCCATTCACGTTGTGGCCGGTTTTGATTTTACATTCGGCCGGTTTGGAAAAGGGACAATGGAAACTTTGCCTTTCTATTCAAGAGGAGCTTTTACGCATACGACGGTTGAAAAGCTGACAGACGGTGAAAGAAAAATCAGCTCTTCCCTCGTTCGAAACGCGATTAAAAATGGTGATGTTTCTTATGCATGCTCTCTTCTAGGGCGGCCTCATCAAGTATCCGGAAAGGTAATCCATGGAGAAAAGCGAGGGCGGACAATCGGCTTTCCAACCGCAAATATTGAACTAAGCGAATCCTACATTACTCCTCCGACAGGGGTATATGCGGTCAAAATCAGCATGAATGGGAAGGAATATGCGGGCATATGCAATATCGGTTATAAGCCGACATTTCATGAAAAAAGACCGGACAAGCCGAGCATAGAAGTTCATATTTTTGATTTTCATGAAGAAATTTATGATATAGATGTGACCGTAAAATGGTTCAAACGAATACGAAGTGAACAAAAGTTTTCTGGTGTGGAAGAATTAATTGCCCAAATCAAACGGGATATCAAGGAAGCAAAAGATTTTTTTCAGCGGCTGACAGAATCGGATAAAATCACGGCTGAAAAAAATTTTTAATGGAACCTCCTTGCTTTTTCTTGGGAAAAATAGTATTCTTATTCTTGTAACTTTTAACCGCTGCGTGGCAACGCGAGTCACCGACGCTTGCTAGGTAGCCGGGGATTATATTTAGGAGGTGGACAAGGATGGCTTTAACGCAAGAACGGAAAAATGAAGTGATTGAGCAATTTAAAACACATGAATCAGATACTGGTTCTCCTGAAGTGCAAATTGCTATCCTAACTGAAAAAATCAACATTTTAAATGAGCATTTGCGCGTTCACAAAAAAGACCACCATTCACGCAGAGGTCTTTTGAAAATGGTTGGGAAACGCCGTAATTTGTTGACGTATTTGCGCAATAAAGATGTTGCAAGGTACCGTCAACTCATCAATAAACTCGGTTTGCGTCGTTAAGTTGTATGGAAGCGGGAGATTTCCCGCTTTTTTACTGTATTCAAAAAAGTTTATGACAGATTACATAAAAACGATATAGATTGAAAAGTTTAAAAATAACATTTTTGTACAATTTATGTGCGAAGATAGACTTTGTCAATGAAAGAGGGGTTCAAAACAAGTATGGATCAAGAGAAACATGTTTTTTCCATAGATTGGTCCGGACGGAAGCTGACTGTTGAAATCGGCCAGCTGGCGAAGCAAGCGAACGGCGCCGTTTTAGTCCGCTATGGAGATACGGTCGTTTTATGTACGGCAACCGCTTCGAAGGAAGCAAAAGGAGTGGATTTCTTTCCCCTAACGGTCAATTATGAAGAAAGGCTTTATGCTGTCGGTAAAATCCCGGGAGGGTTTATTAAACGAGAGGGTAGACCGAGTGAAAAAGCTATTTTAGCGAGCCGTTTAATCGATAGACCGATTCGCCCGCTGTTTCCAGAAGGGTTTCGCAATGAGGTTCAAGTAGTCAGCATGGTGATGAGCGTCGACCAAGATTGTTCTTCCGAAATGGCGGCTATGTTTGGATCTTCGCTCGCGCTGTCAATATCGGACATTCCGTTTGATGGTCCGATTGCCGGTGTCACGGTCGGCCGCCTTGATGACCAGTTTATCATTAATCCAACTGTCGAACAGCTTGAGAAAAGCGATATCCATTTAATCGTAGCCGGCACGAAAGATGCCATCAACATGGTGGAAGCAGGAGCAAATGAAGTGCCTGAAGAAACGATTTTAGAAGCAATCATGTTTGGCCATGAAGAAATCAAACGTTTGATTGCATTCCAAGAAGAGATTGTAGAAAAAATCGGAAAAGAAAAAATGGAAGTCGAATTATATAAAATCGATGAGGAGCTTGAAAAAAGAGTTCGTGAAATGGCTCTTGCCGACTTATTGCAAGCCATCCAAGTGCCTGAAAAACACGCCCGCGAAGATGCTATTAATGAAGTGAAAGAGAAGACTGTCGCAATTTTTGAGGAAGAAGAAGCAGATGAAGAAACGATTAAGCAAGTAAAAGAAATTTTGCACAAGCTCGTGAAAGAGGAAGTGCGCCGTCTCATTACAGAAGAAAAAGTGAGACCTGACGGACGAAAAATTGACGAAATCCGTCCATTATCGTCTTCCGTCGGAATTTTGCCGCGCACGCACGGTTCAGGTCTTTTCACCCGCGGCCAAACACAAGCCCTGTCTATTTGTACGCTCGGAGCTTTAGGAGACGTACAAATACTTGACGGACTCGGCGTGGAAGAATCAAAGCGGTTCATGCATCACTACAACTTCCCGCCATTTAGTGTCGGGGAAACCGGTCCGATGAGGGGTCCTGGCAGACGGGAAATTGGTCATGGAGCGTTGGGAGAAAGAGCGCTTGAGCCAGTCATACCTTCCGAGCGCGATTTTCCGTACACAATTCGTCTCGTTTCAGAAGTGCTTGAATCAAATGGTTCAACTTCACAAGCGAGCATTTGTGCAAGCACCTTAGCGATGATGGATGCCGGCGTGCCGATTAAGTCGCCTGTTGCTGGAATTGCAATGGGACTTGTAAAATCTGGTGACAACTATACGGTTTTAACAGATATTCAAGGCATGGAAGATGCGCTTGGTGATATGGACTTTAAAGTCGCAGGTACAGAAAAAGGCGTCACTGCGCTGCAAATGGACATTAAAATTAAAGGCTTGTCCCGTGAAATTTTAGAAGAAGCGTTAAAACAAGCTCGCAAAGGCCGCCTTGAAATTTTGAAATCGATGCTGGCGACAATCTCTGAACCGAGAAAACAATTATCGCCATATGCTCCAAAAATTTTAACCATGGTCATCAATCCGGATAAAATTCGTGACGTGATTGGACCTAGCGGAAAACAAATTAACAAAATCATTGAAGAAACAGGAGTAAAAATCGATATTGAACAAGATGGCACAATCTACATTTCTTCCGTAGACGAAGGAATGAATAAAAAAGCGAAGAAAATTATTGAAGATATTGTAAGAGAAATTGAAGTCGGACAAATGTATTTAGGAAAAGTTAAACGGATCGAGAAATTCGGCGCATTCGTGGAACTGTTTAACGGAAAAGATGGTCTTGTCCACATTTCTGAGCTTGCAGAAGAGCGGGTAGGAAAAGTGGAGGATGTTGTGTCAGTCGGTGATGAAATTTTAGTCAAAGTGATGGAAATCGATAAACAAGGTCGTGTCAATTTATCAAGAAAGGCCGTTTTAAGGGACCAAAAAGAGCAGCAAAAGTCTTGACCGGAGCCAGGGAAAACCCGGCTTCTTTTCCATTTTTGCGGTTGGCAGTTCTATCTTGTCCCCTTTTTTCATAGTTTTATAAGTGAAAAAGGGGATGTTGAGATGAAGCGAAAAAAAGGGAAAATAGCCATTTTTATATTGATCATACTTTTTTCTTATGTCATATTGGATAATCGTTATACATTGATCTTTCTTCAGCAATTAAAAGCAAAACATGAATTGGCTGTATCTGGCGAAAATTCGTTGTATCAAGAAATCGTTGCCAAAGCAAAAGAGTATGAAATTCCTCCGGAAAATGCTGAAATACATAGAGTTTGGAAAAAAACGCCCGGTTATAATGGGCGATCAGTCGACATTGACGCATCGTATAAAAGAATGAAGAAAAAGGGTTCTTTTGATCCGAAGCTTCTTGTATTCAAGCAAATTCCGCCTTCTGTTCATTTAAACGATTTGCCGAACGAAGCGATCTACCGTGGACATCCGGATAAGCCAATGGTATCCTTTTTAATAAATGTTGCATGGGGAAATGAGTATCTTCCTAAAATGTTGGCCGTGCTAAAAAAGCACCATGTCAAAGCTACATTTTTTTTAGAAGGAAGATGGGTAAAAGAAAATCCTGAACTGGCTAAAATGATTGTAGAAAGCGGCCATGAAATTGGAAATCATTCATACTCGCATCCAGATATGGCCCGCCTGCCGTCTGCAAGAATTAGACAAGAGATGGAAGAGACGAACAAAATCATCAAAGCGACGACAGGAAAAAACGTGAAATGGTTTGCGCCTCCAAGCGGCAGCTTTCGCAAGGAGGTTGTAGATATAGCGGCAGATATGAACATGGAAACAATCATGTGGTCTGTTGACACGATTGATTGGCAAAAGCCGCGGCCTGAAACGTTAATCAATCGAGTGATGTCAAAAATTCATAACGGCGCCATGATCTTAATGCATCCGACGTCATCGACCGCAGAGAGTCTAGATTCATTAATTAAAAAGATTAAAGAAAAAAATCTTTCCATCGGTTCACTTTCTAGTCTGCTGGATGAAAAACGTCTTGACTGATTGGAAGAACAGGGGGTTACAATTTGATCAAGAAATATACATGCCAAAATGGTGTTAGAATCATTTTAGAATCCATTCCGACTGTTCGCTCCGTTGCTATCGGAGTTTGGATTGGCACAGGTTCTAGAAACGAGACGAAAGAAACAAACGGCATTTCTCATTTTTTAGAGCATATGTTTTTTAAAGGAACAGAAAAAAGAACAGCTAGAGAAATTGCAGAAGCTTTTGACAAAATTGGCGGTCAGGTGAATGCCTTCACCTCAAAAGAATACACCTGCTATTATGCAAAAGTGCTCGATGAGCATGCAAATTATGCACTTGAAGTGCTGGCTGATATGTTTTTCAACTCAGTATTTGAAGAAGAAGAATTAAACAAAGAACGAAATGTTGTTTTAGAAGAGATCAAAATGTATGAAGATACTCCAGACGATATTGTGCACGATTTGTTAAGCCAGGCTGCGTTTGGCGATCATCCGCTTGGCTATCCGATTTTAGGCACAGAAAAAACTTTATCTAGTTTTACCGGCGATGCGTTGAAAAGCTATATGGAAAAATACTATACTCCTGACAATATCGTCATTTCAGTAGCTGGAAACGTTCAAGAAAGCTTTATTCAAGAGGTTGAGAAATGGTTCGGCAATTTTAAGTCGTCTCATAAAAAAGAAAAATATAAGGAACCGGTTTTTTTGGACCAAAAAATCGCCAAGAAAAAAGAGACGGAGCAAGCGCATCTCTGCATTGGGTTTAAAGGGTTGAGAGTCGGTCATGACGACATTTACAGCTTAATTGTGTTAAACAATATTTTGGGCGGGAGCATGTCAAGCCGCTTGTTCCAAGAGGTGAGGGAAGAAAAAGGGCTTGCTTATTCTATTTTCTCTTACCACACTTCATATGAAGACAGCGGAGTGCTCACAATTTACGGTGGGACTGGAAGAAACCAGCTGAATATTTTATTTGAAACGATTTTTCAAACAATTGAAAAATTGAAAAAAAGCGGTATTACTGAAAAAGAATTAATGCATTCAAAAGAACAAATTAAAGGGAATCTAATGCTTAGTCTTGAAAGTACAAATGCAAGAATGAGCAGAAACGGCAAAAATGAGCTGCTCTTAGGCAAACATCGATCTTTGGATGAAATTATCGAAACGGTTAACCGTGTTGATATCATGAGCGTCAATGAACTTATTCAACATATTTTTACAGATGAATATGCTGTATCTTTAATTAGTCCGGAAGAGAATCTTTCTTCTGCAATTCCAGAATTAAAATGCCTGCTATGATGGATTGGCGGGCATTTTTTATTTGCCAAAAACGTATACATGTATGGAAAGCTATGTTCATCAGTTTCGAATCAATCTCTGCCTGTGAATATGTTCGTATATTTATAATGAAAGAGGGGAGCCAATACTATGCGTTTATCCGAGTTAAGCGGAAAAGAAATCGTCGATGTAAAACGAGCGGAACGTCTAGGCGTGCTCGGTCAAACAGACTTTGAAATCAATGCGGAAACCGGACAAATCACGGCGCTTATTATTCCTTCTTTAAAGTGGTTCGGTTTAAGGAAACAAGGGCATGATATTCGAGTACCGTGGGAGCATATCAAAAAAATTGGTCAAGATATGATCATTATTGACGTACCGGAAAATTCCTTAAATAAAATTGATGACTAATGAAGATCCGCCGGCTAAAGAAGCCGGCTTTATTTTTTTGGCAATTTTTCGATGCGATTCACCTATCGGCTGCCGCCTACATAATATGCTTAAAACAGGGAGCTAATTATGGTTTTCGAAACTGAACTGAATTGCCATAAAGAAGGTGAAAAAAAGGATGTTAACTGGCTTAAACGTTGCTGTAATTGGCGGTGACGCCCGGCAGCTAGAGGTGATCCGAAGTCTATCAGAGCACGATGCCAATCTATTTTTAATCGGATTTGATCAGCTTGAACATGGGTATACAGGATCAGTGAAAATAAACAGCCATAATATTAGTCTGGAAGGAATGGATGCAGTAATATTGCCTGTTTCAGGAACCGGAAGCGAAGGACAGGTCGAAGCAGTTTTTTCCGCTGAAGAAATCGTACTGACAAGAGAAATGGTGGCCTCCACTCCTGAGCATTGCATCTTTTATTCTGGGATACGCACAAAATATTTAGAAGAGTTAATGGAAAAAGAAAAACGAAAGCTTGTACCGATACTGGACCGTGATGATGTAGCGATATATAATTCCATTCCGACAGTAGAAGGGACCATAATGCTCGTTATTCAACATACTGATTTTACCATTCATGGTTCCAACATTGCCGTTATCGGATTTGGACGGACAGGAATGAGCGTTGCCCGCACTTTTGCAGCATTAGGAGCTAATGTGAAGGTAGGCGCTCGCAAACAGAAAGATTTGGCCAGGATCACAGAAATGGGAATGAAGCCGTTTCATTTGAGTGAACTGAAGGACGAATTGTCGTCGATCGATATTTGCATTAATACAGTTCCAGCGTTGGTGTTGTCTTCTGATGTTTTGGCAGCTATGCCTGTCCACGCTCTTATTATCGATTTAGCATCAAAGCCGGGGGGAACCGATTTCCACTATGCTGAAAAAAGAGGTATGAAAGCCATTTTAGCACCTGGTCTTCCAGGAATTGTCGCACCGAGGACAGCAGGCCAAATTTTGGCGAATGCGTTGACAATCCTTTTAACTGAACAGCATCAGCTTGAAAGGAGTATGGATAATGGAAGTGAAAGGTAAACGGATCGGATTTGGTTTAACAGGCTCTCATTGTACTTATGATGCGGTATTTCCGCAAATTCAAAAGCTCGTTGAAAAAGGAGCAAACGTTTTGCCAATTGTCACCTCGACCGTAAAGACGACAACAACTAGATTCGGGGAAGGAGAAGAATGGGTCAAAAGAATTGAAGAAGCGACTGGAAATCAAGTAATTGATTCGATCGTAGATGCCGAGCCTTTAGGTCCGAAAATTCCTCTTGATTGCATGGTCATTGCGCCGATGACCGGCAATTCGATGAGCAAACTGGCGAATGCCTTGACGGACTCTCCTGTATTGATGGCTGCAAAAGCGACTATGAGAAACCATCGCCCCGTTGTACTAGCCATTTCTACAAACGATGCTCTCGGGTTAAATGGCGTAAATTTAATGAAGCTAATGGCGGCAAAAAATATTTTCTTTGTTCCGTTCGGCCAAGATGCACCCCACCAAAAACCGAATTCAATGGTGGCGAATATGGATCGGTTAGTGGAAACAGTTGAACATGCGCTTGAACATAGACAGCTTCAGCCGGTTATTATTGAACATAAAAAATAATCAAACAAATAAAACGCTTTCATGAAAAATCGCTCATCACTTTTTTTGGCTACTGTGATACAATTAAACGTAATACGAATACATGATTATTCGACTCTGATGCATTTTGGAAGGAGATAGATAGAAGATGGCTCAAAAAGGTTTTCATGTAGCAGTTGTCGGAGCAACTGGAGCAGTAGGAACACGAATGATCGAAACATTGGAAAAAAGAAACTTTCCTGTGGAAACTTTAACGCTGTTATCATCCGAACGATCTGCAGGAAAGACAGCTACATTTAAAGGAAAACCAATCACAGTACAAAAAGCGGAACCGGAGAGCTTTGAAGGGGTTGATATCGCTCTTTTCAGCGCTGGAGGAAGCGTGTCGAAGCAGCTTGCACCGGAAGCAGCCAAAAGAGGCGCGGTCGTGATCGACAATACGAGCGCATTTAGAATGGATGAAAACGTTCCTCTCGTAGTACCGGAAGTGAACGAAGAGGATATAAAATGGCATAACGGTATTATTGCCAATCCGAATTGTTCGACGATCCAAATGGTTGTTGCATTGCAGCCGATCCGTAAGGCGTTCGGGCTGAAAAAAGTCATTGTTTCCACTTATCAAGCAGTATCAGGTGCGGGGGCACAAGCGATTCAGGAATTGAAAGAACAGTCTAAAGCGATTTTAGAAGGAAAGCCGTTTGTACCTGAAATTTTACCTGTTAAAAGTGACGAAAAACATTATCAAATTGCGTTTAATGCAATTCCGCAAATTGATAAGTTCCAGGAAAATGGATTTACATTTGAAGAAATGAAAATGATCAATGAAACAAAAAAAATTATGCATATGAAGGATCTGGAAGTTGCAGCGACCTGCGTCCGCTTGCCGGTCGTCATCGGGCATTCAGAATCAGTCTACATTGAAATCGACAGGGACGATGTTACTGTAAATGATATTCGCAATGTATTAAGAGATGCGCCTGGCGTTACGCTTGAAGATGATCCGGCAAATCAAATTTATCCAATGCCTGCTTTTGCAGAAGGCAAATACGATACATTTGTAGGCCGAATTCGCAAAGACTTAGATCGGCCAAACGGCTTCCACCTTTGGGTTGTATCCGACAATTTATTAAAAGGGGCAGCATTAAACTCTGTACAAATTGCCGAAAGTTTAATTAAACTGAAACTAGTATAAGGTGAAAAGAAGAGAGTTGAAGCCATCAGCTCTCTTCTGTTTAGTTATTTTATAGAGGTGAACATCATGAGCATTGTTGTTCAAAAGTTTGGAGGAACGTCTGTCCGTGATGAACAAGGCAGAAGACATGCGTACGAACATATAAAGGAAGCCTTGTCTGAGAAAAAAAAAGTGGTCGTCGTCGTATCAGCGATGGGGAGAAAAGGAGATCCGTACGCAACAGATACGCTGATCAGCCTTGTGGAAGGCGGGATCGACACCATTTCCAAACGTGAACAGGATATGTTGCTGTCCTGCGGAGAAATCATCTCTTCTGTCGTATTTACTAGCATGCTAAAAGGGAAAGGAATAAAAGCGGCAGCTTTAAGCGGAGCGCAGGCAGGTTTTTTGACGACAAATGAACATACAAATGCTAAAATATTAGAATTGAAATGTGATCGCCTGCTCGGGCTTCTAGAAACAAATGATGTCGTTGTTGTCGCAGGCTTTCAAGGAGCACAAGCAAATGGAGATGTGACGACAATTGGGCGCGGCGGCAGTGACACTTCAGCAACAGCACTTGGAGCAGCTTTAAAAGCAGAATATGTAGACATTTTTACAGATGTGGAAGGAGTTATGACAGCGGATCCTCGTATTGTTAAGGATGCAAAGCCCCTTTCATTTGTGACGTATACGGAAATTTGCAATTTGGCCTATCAAGGAGCAAAGGTGATTCATCCGCGTGCGGTTGAAATCGCTATGCAAGCCAAAATCCCGATTCGCATTCGTTCCACTTATTCTAAATCGAAAGGAACGATCATCACTTCTCACCATCAGGACAAACTAGGTGCGGACATAAAAGAACGTTTAATTACTGGAATTGCTCATGTTTCCGATGTCACGCAAATTAAAGTAGATGCAAAAGAAGGGAATTTCCGTTTTCATCAAGAAATTTTTAAAGCGATGGCTACAAGCGGAATTAGCGTCGATTTCTTTAATATTACTCCTAAGAGTGTCATATATACTGTTCATGGGGATGTAACGGATCTTGCTGTTGGAATTTTGAAAGAGATCGGATATGATCCGATGATCACGCGGCATTGTGCAAAAGTCTCAATTGTAGGAGCAGGCATTCAAGGAGTTCCTGGAGTCGCTTCCAAAATCGTTGCTGCTTTATCGGAGGAAGGGATACAAATTTTGCAATCGGCAGACAGCCACACAACAATTTGGGTGCTTGTGAAGGAAAGTGAAATGATTCAAGCAGTTAATGCACTTCATAAAGCGTTTGATCTTGGAAAATAATCGATAAAGGTGTGAGGAACAAGTGGGTATGTTTGGAAGAATTTCAACTGCAATGGTTACCCCGTTTGACAATAACGGGAATATTGATTTTCAAAAAACGGAAAAATTAGTAGAATATTTAATCCATCATGGAACAGATTCAATTGTTGTGGCTGGAACAACGGGTGAATCTCCAACTTTAACAACGGAAGAAAAGCTCGCTTTATTTAAACATGTCGTTTCTGTTGTCAATAAAAGAGTTCCAGTGATTGCAGGGACAGGTACAAACAATACAAGAGCTTCCATAGAACTGACAAAAAAGGCGGAACAAACCGGCGTCGATGCGATTATGCTTGTCACTCCATACTACAACAAACCGAATCAGGAAGGGATTTATCAGCACTTTAAAGCGATAGCAGAAAGCACGCATCTTCCTGTGATGCTTTACAATGTGCCTGGCAGAACATCGTCCTCGATCGCGCCTGAAACGGTTATTCGTCTATCGGAAATTGACAATATCGTTGCGATTAAAGAAGCTAGCGGAGATCTTGATAATATGGCCAAAATTATCGAGAAAACGCCAGATAATTTTGCTTTATACACTGGGGACGACAGCTTAACGCTGCCGACATTATCAATAGGCGGTGATGGCGTCATATCTGTAGCCTCCCATGTTGTAGGAGATGAAATGCAAGAAATGATTCAAGCCTTTTTGTCAGGTGATGTGAAAAAAGCCGGAAGCCTTCATCGAAGACTTCTCCCATTAATGAAAGAACTGTTTAAGGCGCCAAACCCTGTTCCAGTGAAAGCAGCGCTGCAAATAAAAGGTCTGGATGTTGGTCCGGTGCGCTTGCCGTTAGTTCCGTTAACAACAGATGAGCGAACATCATTAGCCGCTGTGATCCATGAATTAGGCTGATCATCGTGATTAGCCTTTTTTTATTTTAAAAATTCCACTCTGCCCCATTCAAAACAGCTGAGTCTAGCGGCTTAATTTTTCGGATAAGTGTGTCTGATATAAATTAACTTGTATTCCATTTCTTTCATCAGGTATAATATTGCTAAGTGCTTTGGACGGGGATATTTAGGGAGGATCACTAACACTTATGAAAAAAGCTGAAAAAATTCAACTTATTGCTTTAGGAGGGGTTGGGGAAGTCGGAAAAAACCTGTACATCGTCGAAATCGACTCGGATATTTTTATTGTGGATGCCGGCTTGAAATATCCTGAAAACGAGATGCTCGGAATTGATGTGGTGATACCGGATATTACATATTTGCTTGAACGTAAAGATAGGGTTCGGGCCATCTTCTTAACAAATGGCAGATTGGATCGGATCGGTGCGATTTTCTACATTTTAAAACATATCAATGCGCCAGTTTACGGAACGAAATGGACAATTGCCTTGACAAAAGAAAGAATGAAGCAATATTCTGTTACCGCTGATTTTCGCGAAGTGAATATGCGCAAGCCTGTACATTTTCCTCAAGTGACTGTTTCTTTTTTTCGCACATTCTCAAATATTCCTGATTCTATGGGAGTTTGTTTCCATACGTCAATGGGAGCGATCGTGCATACAGGCGATTTTAAATTAGAGCAATCCTCGATCGGAAGTCATTTTCTTGATTTTGGTAAAATGGCGGAAATCGGTAATAGCGGAGTTCTTTGTTTGCTTTCCGACAGTATCAATGCAGAAAGACCCGGCTTTTCTGGTTCCGAAGCTCTTGCCGGAGAAATGATCAACGATGTTATGTATAATTCGCCTGGAAGAGTTGTTGTATCTGTAGCAGAGACGAATATTTACCGAATTCAGCAAATTTTCAATGCCGCAGTTGAGACTGGAAGAAAAATAGCAATTATAGGGAAATCGTTTGCCAAAATTATTGAGCTTGCAAGACAATTACGGTATTTAAAGGCTGACGATGATTTGTTTATTCCGGTGTCGCATTTAAAAAAGCTTGAAAAACAAAACTCTGTTCTACTATGTGCAAGCGATTCATTCGATCCGCTTGCGGAAATTTCAAAAATGGCAAAAGGCATTCACAAGCAACATCATATAACTTCCGATGATACGGTTTTAATTGCTCAGACCCCAACACCCGGACAAGAACTTATTTATTCGAAAACGATTGATTTGCTGTTTCGAGCAGGAGCCAATGTTGTTTCGATTGATAAAAAAGCGTTTTTTTCTGGTCATGGCTGCCAAGAAGAGCTGAAGCTTATGCTGCATTTAATGAAACCAAAATACTTTATTCCCGTTCATGGTGAATTTAAAATGCAAATAGCGCATGCTAAAATTGCGCAATCGATCGGAATACGCGAAGAAAACATTTTTTTGCTCGATCAAGGAGATGTGGTTGAATTCACCCCTAAATCTGCCAAAACGGTTACAAAAGTACCTTCTGGAAATGTACTCATTGACGGGCTTGGTGTAGGAGATGTTGGAAATATCGTGCTAAGAGACCGGCGTTTGTTATCTCAGGACGGCATTTTAATTGTTGTTGTTACGTTAAACAAAGAGATGAAAAAAATTGTCGCTGGTCCTGAAATTATATCAAGAGGGTTTGTGTATGTCCGTGAGTCTGAAAGCTTAATTTCCAAAGCTACGAAAATGGTGCATGACACACTGTCGTCTTGTATGGAAGATGTTTCAATGGATTGGTCAACAATGAAACAAAACATTCGCGACGTCTTGAATCAATTTTTATATGAGCAAACGAAGCGCCGCCCGATGATTTTGCCAATTATTATGGAGGTTTAGACAAAAAGCAGGCCGACGAAGCCTGCTTTTTTCTCATTTTTAAAACGGTTTCCTGGCCGCATGAAAAAATGGATTCCGTTCATACTAACATCATAACGGTAAGAAGAAAGGATGATTGGGATGAACGGAAATGCTGATCAACCGACTGTTCAGCCAGTGGAAAAGGGAAGCGAAAATGTAGTTGACAAAATTCAGCAGTTAGGACAAACAAACATTCCGCAAATGGATCAGGAAACAAACATTCATTGTTTGACCATTATCGGTCAAATTGAAGGACATATACAGCTCCCTGCTCAAAATAAAACAACGAAATATGAACATATCATTCCGCAAATTGTGGCGATCGAACAAAATATGAAAATAGAAGGACTGCTCGTCATTTTAAATACTGTCGGCGGCGATGTTGAAGCAGGACTTGCGATCGCTGAAATGCTTGCTTCGCTTACGAAACCGACTGTATCCATCGTTCTTGGCGGCGGACATTCTATCGGTGTGCCCATCGCTGTGTCATGCGATTATTCATTTATTGCGGAAACGGCTACGATGACGATTCACCCGATAAGGTTAACCGGTTTGGTCATTGGTGTTCCGCAAACGTTTGAATATCTTGATAAAATGCAGGAGCGGGTTATTAGTTTTGTAACAAAGCATTCCAATATTACAGAAGATAAATTTAAAGAGCTGATGTTTTCAAAAGGAAATTTAACAAGGGATATTGGAACAAATGTTATCGGTCAAGATGCGGTTAAGTACGGCTTGATCGATGAAATAGGCGGTGTAGGAAGCGCGATGAAAAAATTGAACGAACTTATTTTGGAAAGAAAGAATGGAAAAGGAGGGGACATCCTTCAATGATTTTATACACGACTGTTCCTGAAGAGCTCATTTTTCCATCAGATCAAGAAGCTTTTCAAAAAAGGCACATTATTGAGATGAACGGCATTTCATTATTAATAGAAGAAACGGGAGATAATCAATGCCAAATCGTCAGAGTGCTTTCAACCAATCCAAACCATTATTTATTGGAATCTGTTTTCCCCGGTCAAAAAGTACCTTTTTTTCGAAGCTAACATTCCTTTTAAAGACAACATCGTTGCTAGCATACCTAAATTCAAGTTTGTATGATATAATATGGACACAAACAGTCGTTCGCAGCCAAATAGTGGCTGCGTTCTTGTTTTACATAATACATAGGTGGGATTAAAGTGGCAAAAGTGAAAAGGAAACGAAAAAAGAGAAAAACGGATTGGCAAAATAAACTAAAATTTGAAATAGCGGGGCTTCTGCTATTATCATTGTCGATAATCGCTTTAAGCGAATTTGGATTTGCTGGCAAAGCGCTTGTCGCCTTTTTTCGGTTCTTCGCTGGAGAATGGTTTATTATCTTTTTGCTAGGATTATTATGGTTTTCCATATATATATTTTGGAAAAAGACATTCCCTCATTTTTTAACGAGAAGATGGCTCGGGATCTATCTTATAGTTGGCTCAATTTTAATTCTCAGCCATATGAAGCTGTTTGAAAATTTGTCAAAGGGAGGAGTTTTTGCTTCTCCAAGCGTTATATTGAATACTTGGGAGATGTATTTAAAGGAATTAAACGGGGAGGCAAGCGCTCAAGATCTTGGAGGAGGAATGATCGGCGCCGTTTTTTTTGCTGCATCATACTATTTATTTTCTTCAGGGGGCACCCGAATTATTTCCATTGTCTTGATCATAATTGGTTGCATCTTAATTTCCGGAAAATCACTCGGAAACAGCCTCTCCAAAATTGTTGAGTCCATCGGCCGGATTTTCAAAAAACAATTTTTTGCCTTTGTGGATGATATGAAGAACTTATTTTCCTTAGTAAAAAAACAAAAGAAAAAGCAAAAGAAGCATCGCTCCAATAAGGTTCAGGCTGAAGACGATCAAGAGCAAGAAGATGAACATTTAGAAGAAAATACATCTGAACCGATTATTTCCAGTTTTACAGACCATCCAGAAATCGTGACAAATGATAAAAAAGAGCCCGAAAATAATTTAAAGCAGGAACAAATTACGCTTGAAGAAAAGGATGAGCCGATCGCCTTTCAGGAGATAGAAAACAAAGATTATAAATTGCCTCCGATTGATTTGCTGTCTCTTCCAAAATACAGCGGTCAGCATGCCGATAAGCGGAATATTTACGATAATGCGAGAAAACTAGAGCGCACTTTCCAAAGCTTTGGAGTGAAGGCAAAGGTTACCCAAGTACATTTAGGGCCTGCTGTAACAAAATATGAAGTGTACCCGGATGTCGGGGTGAAGGTAAGCAAAATTGTCAGTTTAAGCGATGACCTGGCGCTGGCTTTAGCAGCAAAAGATATTCGGATTGAAGCGCCGATTCCGGGAAAGTCTGCAATTGGAATTGAGGTGCCGAATTCAGAAATTGCGATGGTGTCATTGCGCGAGGTGCTGGAATCCAAAATGAACGATCGCCCTGATTCCAAGCTGCTGATCGGTTTAGGACGTGATATAACTGGAGAAGCGGTGCTGGCTGAACTGAACAAAATGCCGCATCTGCTTGTTGCAGGTGCAACAGGCAGCGGAAAAAGCGTCTGCATTAACGGGATTATTACAAGCATTTTGATGAGGGCGAAGCCTCATGAAGTGAAAATGATGATGATCGATCCAAAAATGGTCGAATTAAGTGTTTACAATGGGATTCCGCATCTATTGGCTCCTGTTGTGACAAATCCGAAAAAAGCGTCGCTCGCATTGCAAAAAGTAGTAAATGAAATGGAAAGAAGATACGAGCTTTTTTCACATACTGGAACGCGCAATATTGAAGGATATAATGAAATGATCAGAAGGCAAAATTCGCTTTCAAAAGAGAAGCAGCCTGAGCTTCCTTTTATTGTCGTCATCGTGGATGAGCTCGCTGATTTAATGATGGTGGCTTCTTCTGATGTAGAAGATTCGATTACACGCTTGTCACAAATGGCCCGTGCTGCTGGCATTCATTTAATTATTGCGACTCAACGTCCGTCTGTTGATGTAATTACAGGAGTCATAAAAGCCAATATTCCATCGAGAATTGCCTTTAGTGTGTCCTCCCAAACCGATTCACGCACTATTTTGGATATGGGGGGAGCTGAGAAGCTGCTCGGAAGAGGAGATATGCTGTTTTTGCCAGTCGGATCATCAAAGCCGATTCGTGTTCAAGGAGCGTTTTTATCAGATGAAGAAGTGGAAAAAGTCGTGAATTACGTCATTTCACAACAAAAGGCGCAATATCAAGAAGAAATGATTCCGAACGAAGATTCCGAGGATCATGGAGATGTTGATGATGAATTATATAATGAAGCGGTTCAACTAGTTGTGGACATGCAAAGTGCAAGTGTATCCATGCTGCAAAGAAGATTTAGAATTGGCTACTCAAGAGCTGCGAGATTAATTGACGCCATGGAAGAGAGAGGGGTAGTCGGACCTTATGAGGGAAGCAAGCCGCGCCAAGTGTTGATTTCTAAAGAAGAGCTGGAGGAACGTTTGTCATAAAAATTTTCGTGTTTTTCATGCAAAAATATTTTAATAACGGGCATACTAAAACTACATTTACTAGAAAGTGAGAGATCGATGGATGGCAAAAGATGCGAAACGTAAAAAAGCAAAAAGCAGTTTGAGCAGCGCCCAAGAAGTCACTTATTCGAGAGCGTTTAAAATGGCTGACAGAGCGGGAGGCTTTTCAGAAAAACATGAAAGCCATTAAAGCATAAAAATGCCAATTATAAAATGCTCCGAACATGTCACCCTAATGGATAGGACATGTTGTGAAAGCAACTGTCTACACCCTCTTTGCGGAGGTGCGCAAAATGGGAAGAGCACATAAGCAAAAAGCGCGTGATAAAAACAAAGCTAAGCTGCCGCAAGTGCCAAAAAATTTGAAGTCAGACGGCAAAAGTATTGAATTTTCAAGAGAGCTTGCCGACAAGGACGATCTTCAAGCATTGGCTCGCTCTGCTGCAGCGGACAAAAGGCAACAGAAAAGAACATAAAGGTTGTTTCAAAAGCTGTGCCTGAAAAATAATGATGAAAGACAACAGAATTCATTTTCTGTTGTCTTTTTAAGTATATGGTATTTTTTTACTTAAAATTGAACAATAAACTGAAACACTCAAAAAAGTATTGGGCAACGATCAATAGTGTGTTTTCTCCGAGAATCTGCTAAAGACTTTTTAATTCCTGCATCTTATCGTATAGTATACCCCTATTTATAGATGTCATAAGTTAGCTGATCTGGCTAGAGACATCCTTGCTTTTTGTTAAATAATTAACAGTAATTTAATTATGTAAACTTTAAATAATAATTCATTTCGTTATGATTTCCTTCAATATCCTATGATTGATATAATTACTAATAACGTGTTTTTTCATGATTGGAAACAATAACATATAGAAAGCTTTCAGGCTTAGGAGGGATAGAATGGGTTTTTTACAAGAGCAAGTAAGCGAAATAAACGGGATTCAGCTGCATACCGTTTCATCAAATGCTTTTAAAACAAATTCACTCATTTTAAGGTTAAAGGCGCCGCTATCGGAAAAGGATGTAACCATTCGAGCTTTGCTTCCCCATGTTTTGCAAAGAGGTACAGCATCCTACCCATCCACAACTGAATTAAGGAAATATTTGGATGATTTGTACGGTGCAACACTGCAAGTCGATTTAGCCAAAAAGGGAGAAAACCATATCATTACGTTCCGGATGGAAATCCCGAATGAAAAATTTTTAAAAGATAAGACACCTTTATTGGAAAAAGGGATCGAATTGTTGTCCGAAGTACTTCTTTCGCCTCCTCTGCAAGAAGGGGTGTTCAATCAAAGCATTATCGAACAAGAAAAGCGGACATTAAAACAGCGCATTCAAGCGGTTTATGACGATAAAATGCGTTATGCGAATTTACGTTTAATCCAAGAAATGTGCAAAACTGAGCCGTACCGTCTGCATGTCAACGGAGAGAAAGAGCATATCGACCAAATTTCTCCTCAACAGCTGACGGATTATTATACAAACATGCTGCAGCATGATGAAGTCGATTTATTTGTGATCGGGGATATTGAAAACGAACAAGTGGCTGATATTGTCAGGAAATATTTCCGTTTAACAAAATCCAATCAACAAGCTAGGGCTGAAAGTGTTGAAAAAAAAATTGAGAAGGTTAACGAAGTTATCGAAGAACAAGACATTACCCAAGGGAAATTGAACATCGGGTACCGCACGCACACAACATATAGTGATCATGATTATTACGCATTGCAAGTGTTTAACGGCATTTTTGGGGGATTTCCGCATTCGAAGCTGTTTCTAAACGTTCGCGAAAAGAACAGTCTTGCTTATTATGCTTCCTCGAGAGTGGAAAGCCATAAAGGCTTGTTAATGGTGATGTCAGGAATTGAAATGAAGAACTACGAACGCGCTCTCACGATTATTCATGAACAAATGGAAGCGATGAAAAAGGGAGATTTTACAGATAAAGAATTGGAACAAACGAAAGCGGTGATCAAAAATCAGTTGCTGGAAACAATCGATACCCCTTACGGAATGACGGAAGTGCTGTACCACAATGTTGTTGCGAAAACAAACCGAACTATTGAAGAATGGATCGAAGGGGTAGAAAAGGTCCAAAAAGACGAAATCGTCCAGCTTGCTGAAAAAATTCAACTGGATACGGTTTATTTTTTGAAAGGGGGCGGATCTTTATGATAAAAGAAATTACATTCGATCAACTGAAAGAAACGTATTATTATAAGAAAATGGAAAATGGATTAGATGTTTATGTCCTTCCAAAACAAGGGATTCATAAAACGTATGCGACATTCACCACTAAATACGGTTCTATTGACAATAAATTCGTTCCAATTGGCAAAGAGGAAATCGTTCACGTCCCGGACGGTATTGCTCACTTTTTGGAACATAAGCTTTTTGAAAAAAAGGATGGGGACGTATTTCAACAGTTTAGTGAACAAGGGGCATCGGCCAATGCATTTACATCCTTCACGAGAACGGCATATCTTTTTTCCAGCACGGCAAATGTTGAAAAAAATTTAGAAACGTTAGTAGATTTTGTCCAAAGTCCTTATTTTACTGACCAATCCGTTGAAAAAGAAAAAGGCATTATAGGTCAAGAAATCAACATGTACCAAGACAATCCTGATTGGCGGCTTTATTTTGGACTCATCCAAAACATGTATGAAAGCCATCCAGTACGGATTGACATTGCCGGCACAATTGATTCGATAAATCAAATTACAAAAGAGCAGCTTTATGAATGCTACGAAACGTTTTACCATCCCAGCAACATGCTCCTGTTTGTGATCGGGCCTGTTCAACCGGAAAAAATTATCAAGCAAGTGGAAGAGAATCAGGCAAAAAAAGATTTTAAAAAGCCAACGAATATTGTTCGTGAACAAGTACATGAAAGAGATGAAGTGTTTAAAACGAGTGAAAAAATTTATATGAATGTCAAGTCGTCGAAATGCTTAGTCGGCTTAAAGGCAAAACATCCTTTCCGAAAAGGGGAAGAGCTGCTTACGCATGAGCTTTCCATGAATTTAATTTTAGAAATGCTTTTTGGCAAAAGCTCAAAGCTTTATTTGGAATTGTATGAAAAAGGGCTCATTGATGATACGTTCAGCTTCGATTATACAGAGGAGTACAGCTTCGGTTTTGCTATGGTCGGCGGCGATACCGACCGGCCGGATGAGCTGAGTGAATATATAAAAGAAGCTCTTATGAAAAGCAAGCAATCGTTATTTACCGATGAGCAGCTGGAAGCCGCCAAAAAGAAAAAAATCGGCTCTTTTTTAAGGGCTTTTAATTCTCCTGAATTTATCGCCAATCAATTTACCCGGTATCAATTTAACGAAATGAATCTGTTCGATGTTGTGCAAGCTTTAGAAAATGTAAACATGGACACGATTGAAGCAGTTTTAAAAGAAGCGATTGATGAAGATTATTTAACAGTTTTCCAAGTTTTGCCGAAATCATAATATTGCGGAGGGGAAATCTTGAAAACAGCGTTAGTAACTGGAGCCAGCGGAGGAATCGGAAAAGCGGTTGTAGAAAAATTGGCTCAGGAAGGATATCAAATTTATGCTCAATACTTTCGAAACATTGAACCGTTAAAAGAAGCAATGAAGTTATATGATCAGATCATTCCAGTTTATGCGGATTTGTCATCGGAAAGCGGGACGGAACAATTACTTGAAAACATTCCAACTTCTATAGATGCTCTTATTTTTGCTAACGGTATTTCCCACTACGGACTGATTCAAGATGTTTTGATGGAAGATTATCAAAAAATTATACAGCTTCATCTCACGTCGCCTTTTTTTATTACTCAAAAAGTAGTCAGTGGAATGATAAGAAAACAAAAAGGAAGCATTCTTTTCATCTCCTCTATATGGGGGCAGACAGGAGCCAGCTGTGAAGCTTTGTATTCCATGGCAAAAGGGGGGCAAATTTCCTTTGTGAAAGCACTAGCGAAGGAATTAGCGCCTTCCAATATTCGCGTCAACGCCGTTGCGCCAGGCATGATCGATACAAGTATGAATGATCGATTCTCTCCTGAAGAATTGGAAGATATTAAAAACAGCATCCCCCTTGAAAGAAATGGAAAGCCTGAAGAAGTGGCGAATGTTGTTTTATTCCTTATTAGCGAGCAAGCTTCCTACATTACAGGTCAGGTGATTGCTGTCAATGGAGGATGGTACTGCTGATTCCCTCTCCCGTATAAAAACTGCATGATCAAGGGAAAATAAAAATTGATTAAACGATAAAGGAGGGGAACATATGTCAGTATTGGAAAATTGGAATCAATGGAAAGATTTTTTGGCGGATCGCCTCCAGCAAGCAGAAAGCGGCGGATTGTCCCAAGAGGTTATTTCCAATTTAGCGTATGAAATCGGTGATTATTTAGCAAAGCAAGTGGAGCCGAAAAACCCTGAAGAAAAAATTCTTCACGATCTGTGGAGTGTCGCTTCAAAAGAGGAGCAACATGCAATCGCCAACATGATGGTGAAACTTGTTCAAAATGACAGCGTCCATTAGGATGTTTTTCATTTATTACTGTCAAGTTAGGGCACTTGGTGAAATGACCAAGATGCCCTTTATTTTTTCCTTGCAATAATCCTTTCTTCTTTATCTAAAATGATTTATTATAAATTTATAGGTGTGTTATTTGGGGGTCTTTGAAGGTGAAAAAAACTGAATGGTATTTAGAATATAAAATTCAAAAAAACCGGCCGGGGCTGCTGGGAGATGTTTCGTCTTTGCTCGGTATGCTGAACATTAATATCGTTACGATTAACGGCGTTGATGATATGCGCCGCGGGATGCTTCTGCGCTGTGAAACGATTGAACAAATTAAAAGGCTTGAATCTATTCTGAATACGATGGACAACATAACAGTGACAAAATTGCGGCAGCCTAAGCTGAGAGATCGTCTTGCTGTCCGTCATGGCTTTTATATTCAACGGGATGCAGATGATAAAAAGACGTTCCGTTTTGTTCGCGATGAACTTGGTATTCTTGTTGATTTTATGGCCGAGCTCTTTAAACAAGACGGTCATAAATTAATCGGCATACGTGGAATGCCGCGTGTCGGAAAAACAGAATCGATCGTAGCGGCGAGCGTCTGTGCGAATAAAAGATGGCTTTTTCTCTCTTCAACCATGCTGAAGCAAACTGTCCGGGAAAGGCTGATTGCTGATGAATACAGGACAGATAACGTGTTTATTTTAGATGGAATCGTCACGATGAAAAGAGGCTCTGAACAGCATTTGCAATTAGTTCGGGAAGTGATGCAGCTTCCGGCAACGAAAGTCGTGGAGCATCCAGATATTTTCGTTCAGAGCTCCGAATATACTTTGGATGATTTCGACTACATTATTGAACTTAGACATCACCCTGATGAAGAAATTACGTATGACGTTGTAGAAAATAATCATCAGCCGTTTGGCCACTCAATTTATAATGGATTTGATTTTTAGAAAGGTGGGTACGTTTTGAGCGAGTTAGGTAACCATCTGAGACAAGCTAGGCTGGAAAAAAACATCTCACTCGATGACTTGCAGGAAATAACTAAAATTCAAAAGCGCTATTTAATCGGCATTGAGGAAGGAAACTACTCGATCATGCCGGGGAATTTTTATGTGCGTGCGTTTATTAAACAATACGCGGAAGCGGTTGACCTTGATCCGGATGTTTTATTTGAGCAGTATAAAAATGAAATACCAAGTACATATGATGAGATACCTGAGAAATTGTCCCGCGTTCAAACTCATAAAGAGCTTCCAAAGCCGGCTTCCAAATTTTTAGAGCTGTTGCCGAAGCTTGCCGTCATCGCTGTTATTATTTTGGTGGCGATTATCGTTTGGGTGCTTTCCCAGCGTGGAAGCACAGATGAAGGCGTTCAGACGGAGGACGATACAAAATCCGTCAAAATAGAAACCTCTGGCGTGGAGCCTGAGAAAAAAGAGCAAAATAATATTGTCGATGAAAAAGACCGTTCGGTTGAAGAAACAGAACAAGAGGAGAAAAAAGAAGAGAACGCCGAAAATGAAACGAAGCAAACATTGACGGTAAAAGAAGTAAGAGGGAAAGAAACCATATATGAATTGTCCAATGCGGACAAATTGGTGATCGATATTTCAACCAATGGGAATTCGTGGATAGAAGTGAAGAACGGAAAAGGAAAATCGTTTTTTGCAGGAATGATGCGACAAAATGAGCAGAAAACGGTTGATGTAACAGCGGAAGAAGAAGCAAAAATCGTTGTAGGCGATGCTCGATTTACGACCATTCAAGTGAATGGAGAAGCCGTTTCTTATGAAACGGACCCGAATAAAATGGTTCGGCAGGATATTATCATTTTAAATAACAAGAATGAATAAGTCATCGTACGAGATGGCTTATTCATTCTTACTTTATGCTAGTGGAGGTACAAAATGAATTTGCCAAATCGAATTACTGTATCAAGAATTATGCTAATTCCAATATTTATGATTGTGATGCTGGGCGATTTTAACTGGGGAAATTGGTCGGTCGGTGAAGAAGTCATCCCTGTCAAACATGTCGTTGGCGCCCTCATTTTTATTTTAGCTTCGACGACCGATTGGATTGATGGATATTATGCACGCAAGCTTGGACTTGTGACAAATTTAGGAAAGTTTTTAGATCCTCTTGCCGATAAATTGCTCGTTTCTTCAGCTCTTATCATATTGGTGGAAATAGGTGCTGCTCCGTCTTGGATTGTCATTCTGATCATCAGCCGTGAATTTGCCGTAACCGGATTGCGTTTAGTTCTGGCTGGTGAAGGAGAAGTCGTAGCAGCTAACATGCTCGGCAAAATAAAAACATGGACGCAGATCGTGGCTATTTCCGCTTTGCTTTTACATAATATACCTTTTGAATGGATTTCGTTTCCATTTGCAGACATTGCTTTGTGGGTTGCGCTCTTTTTTACCATTTTATCTGGATGGGACTATTTCATGAAAAACAAACACGCGTTTGTCAATTCGAAATAACCATGTGGAGGATATTGTATGAATGTGAATGCTGAAATTATTGCTGTCGGTTCAGAACTGTTGCTTGGACAGATCGCCAACACAAACGCCCAATTTATATCAAAAAAGCTTGCTGAAATAGGTGTTAATGTTTTTTATCATACGGTTGTTGGAGACAATGCTGAGAGGCTCAAGCATACGATCGAAACGGCAAAAAAACGGTCGAATTGCATCATTTTTACCGGCGGGCTCGGCCCGACAAAAGATGATTTGACGAAAGAAACGATTGCACGTATTTTGAATAAACGCCTCGTGATCGACGAGGCGGCGATGAAAAACATTGAGGATTTTTTTAAACGGACGAAACGGACAATGTCGGAAAACAATCGGAAACAAGCATTAGTTTTGGAAGGTTCTACTGTTTTGCCAAATCATTACGGAATGGCGCCAGGAATGGCGTTAGAGGCGAACGGAATTACATATTTGCTAATGCCGGGCGTTCCGAAAGAAATGAAGCCGATGTTTATCAACTACGGTGTGCCGTTTTTGCAATATCATTACGGGTTAAAAGAAAAAATCATCTCGCGTGTACTTCGTTTCTTTGGCATCGGCGAATCTCAGCTTGAAACAGATATAGAGGATCTGATTGATCAGCAAACAAATCCGACCATCGCGCCGCTGGCAAAAGACGGCGAAGTAACATTGCGCCTGACAGCAAAACATGAAGATGAGTCGACTGCGCTGAAGCTGATTGACGAAACAGAAAAAAAGATTTTAAGCCGTGTTGGCCGATATTTTTATGGACACGGTGAAACTTCGATCCAAGAGCAGCTTATGAAGCTTCTAAAAGAAAAGCAATATACTATTTCGGCTGCAGAAAGTTTGACGGGCGGTCTTTTTTCCGAACAGCTGACCCATTTTCCAGGCGCTTCGAATATTGTGCTTGGAGGAATTGTCTGCTATACAAACGAAGTGAAGCAGCATGTTCTTGGCGTGTCGGAAGAAACGTTGAAAACAAAAGGAGCCGTTAGCTCTGAATGTGCGAAAGAAATGGCGGAAAATATAAAAAAATTGACCGGCAGCAATATCGGCATCAGCTTTACGGGAGTGGCAGGACCTGATCCTTCTGAAGGAAAAGAAGTTGGGACTGTCTATATCGGTATTCAAATCGACGATCGGCCGACAGCAGTCTTTGAGCTTCATCTTTCCGGTACTCGGGAAGGGATCAGGCACAGAACGGCAAATTATGGCTGCTACTATGTAATGAATGTAATAAAGGAAATGGAAAACCGGTTATGAGCGTCTTCATCCGGTTTTTTAATTTTTATATAATGAAAATTAAAAAACGAATAAATGTTCCCTTTTTTCTTGGCAAACAGGAAAAAACACGGTATATTTATTTTGAAGCTATCAATTTTTTAAGGAGGAAATTGTATTGAATCATGATCGTCAAGCTGCCTTGGAAATGGCGTTAAAACAGATTGAAAAACAATTCGGAAAAGGTTCGATAATGAAGCTTGGAGAACAGGCTGAGCGAAAAGTTTCAACAGTTCCAAGCGGATCGCTGGCATTGGATGCAGCTCTTGGCGTCGGCGGATATCCTCGAGGTCGGATTATTGAAATATATGGACCGGAAAGCTCCGGTAAAACGACAGTGGCCCTTCATGCCATTGCTGAAGTTCAAGCTCTAGGCGGGCAAGCAGCGTTCATCGATGCGGAACATGCGCTCGACCCTGTCTATGCGCAAAATTTAGGTGTTAATATTGATGAACTGCTTTTGTCGCAGCCCGATACCGGCGAGCAGGCTCTTGAGATTGCAGAAGCTCTCGTTCGCAGCGGTGCAGTCGACATCATTGTCATTGACTCGGTCGCAGCACTCGTCCCAAAAGCGGAAATTGAAGGCGAAATGGGCGATGCGCATGTCGGATTGCAGGCTCGTCTTATGTCGCAAGCGCTTCGGAAGCTTTCAGGAGCCATCAGCAAGTCGAAAACCATTGCGATTTTTATTAATCAAATAAGGGAAAAAGTGGGCGTCATGTTCGGAAATCCCGAGACAACTCCAGGGGGACGCGCGCTGAAATTTTACTCATCTGTCCGCCTTGAAGTGCGCAGAGCTGAACAACTGAAACAAGGAAATGATATGGTAGGAAACAAAACGAAAATTAAAGTTGTCAAGAACAAAGTAGCGCCTCCTTTTAGAACGGCAGAAGTTGATATCATGTACGGGGAAGGGATTTCAAAAGAAGGAGAAATCATCGACCTGGGAACGGAATTGGATATTATACAAAAAAGCGGTTCGTGGTATTCTTACCAAGAGGAGCGTTTAGGACAGGGAAGAGAAAATGCAAAGCAATTTTTGCGCGAAAATCCGGATATTCGCGATGCCATTCAGCAAGAAATTCGCAAGGCATATGGCCTTGAAACGAATGAACCTGTGCAAGAGGGGCAGGAAACGTTCGAGCTTTTGGATGAATAATGTACGCACATCTTAGCGTAAGGCTGGCGGAGTAGCCGGTCTTATTTTTTTGGTCAAAAAAAGCCCCATCCTTTGTTCGACAAGATGAAAACTTGACAAGGGTTATTCCCGCATTTAAAATGGATATGTATATTTTTTCATTTTTGCAATATATTTAACATATTTTTTTGGAAAATGTTATTGGGAGAGTAAATGTGTAATGCCGACACTTTCTTTGTGACAAGTTCATAGCAAGAGGAGGTGAAAGAATGGAACTCATTGAAATCATCTCCATTTTGCTTGGCCTAATCGTCGGTGCAGTTGTTGGTTATTTTGTTCGAAAATCCATTGCTGAAGCGAAAATAGCGGGTGCAAAAAACGCCGCGGAACAAATTCTTGAAGATGCTAAGCGTGAAGCTGAAGCAACGAAAAAAGAAGCGCTTCTGGAAGCAAAGGATGAAATTCATAAGCTTCGTTTGGAAGTAGAAAAAGAAATTCGCGAAAGAAGAAATGAACTTCAAAAACAAGAAAACCGTTTAATGCAAAAAGAGGAGAATCTCGATCGAAAAGATGAATCATTAGATAAGCGTGAGGCGATGCTAGATAAAAAAGAAGATTCTCTAAATGAAAGACAACAGCATATTGAAGAGATGGAAAGCAAAGTGGAAAAGATGGTGCAAGAAGGACAAATAGAGCTTGAACGCATTTCGGGTTTATCGCGTGAAGAGGCGAAACAAATCATCCTTGAACGAGTGGAAAAGGAACTTTCTCATGATATTGCTGTAATGGTGAAAGAAGCAGAAACAAAGGCGAAAGAAGAAGCAGACAAAAAAGCAAAGGCAATTCTTTCCCTTGCTATACAGCGCTGTGCAGCAGATCATGTGGCTGAAACGACCGTTTCTGTTGTGAATTTGCCAAATGACGAAATGAAAGGCAGAATTATCGGCAGAGAAGGAAGAAATATCCGCACTCTTGAAACATTGACAGGGATCGACCTCATCATCGACGATACACCGGAAGCGGTTATTTTATCAGGATTTGATCCGATTCGCCGTGAAACAGCAAGAATTGCGCTTGACAAGCTTGTTCAAGACGGGCGCATTCATCCAGCGCGAATTGAAGAAATGGTGGAAAAATCGCGGCGGGAAGTGGACGAGCATATTAGGGAAATCGGAGAACAAACGACATTTGAAGTTGGCGTTCACGGTCTTCATCCGGATTTGATCAAAATTTTAGGCAGATTGAAATTTCGAACGAGCTATGGCCAGAACGTGCTGAAGCATTCAATAGAGGTTGCCTTTTTAACCGGATTGATGGCTGCCGAATTAGGTGAGGATCAAATCCTTGCAAGACGTGCAGGGCTTCTGCACGACATCGGAAAAGCCATTGACCACGAAGTAGAAGGAAGCCATGTTGAAATCGGCGTGGAGCTGGCAACGAAGTATAAAGAACACCCGGTTGTCATCAACAGCATTGCTTCCCATCATGGGGATGAAGAACCGACATCGGTAATTGCGGTTTTAGTTGCAGCTGCTGATGCTTTATCGGCAGCACGGCCGGGTGCCCGCAGTGAAACGCTTGAAAATTATATTCGCAGGCTTGAAAAATTGGAGGAAATTTCCGAGTCGTTTGAAGGTGTGGAAAAATCGTACGCCATTCAAGCAGGCCGCGAAGTTCGCATCATGGTAAAACCGGATGCAATAGATGATTTAGAAGCTCATCGATTAGCAAGAGATATTCGCAAGCGGATCGAAGAAGAGCTTGACTACCCTGGACATATTAAAGTGACCGTCATTAGGGAAACTCGTGCGGTTGAATATGCCAAATAAAGTGGTACATGAAAATGTGCCGCTTTATTTTTTTTTCAATTTATGCAAAACTATATAATAAACATTTAGAAAGGAATTCATCATGAAAGTTTTATTTGTAGGCGATGTGGTAGGAGCAAAAGGGAGAGAAATGGTTGAACAATATTTGCCGAAGCTGAAGAAAAAATATAATCCTGAAGTAACAATTGTCAATGGTGAAAATTCTGCACATGGCAAAGGAATAACTATGAAAATTTACCAGAAGCTTCTTTCATTGGGAGTTCAGGCAGTGACAATGGGCAACCATACTTGGGATAAAAAAGAAATTTTTGAATTTATCGATGAAGCAAAAGCGTTGGTTCGACCGGCTAACTTTCCTGAAGGCACACCAGGAAAAGGAATCGTGTACGTGGAAGCGGATGGAAAAGAGCTTGCGGTCATAAACCTCCAGGGAAGAACATTTTTGCCGGCAATCGATTGCCCTTTTCGGAAAGCGGATGAATTGATTCAAGAAGCGAAGAAAAGAACTCCATATATTTTTGTTGATTTTCATGCGGAAGCAACGAGCGAAAAACAAGCGATGGGCTGGTATTTGGATGGGAAAGTTTCCGCAGTGGTTGGCACTCATACACACGTTCAAACTGCCGATGAAAGAATTTTAGATAAAGGAACGGCATTTATTACCGATGTCGGGATGACAGGACCATATGACGGTATTTTAGGAGTTGACAGGGAAGCAGTATTAAAAAAATTTTTAACGAATCTCCCTGTTCGGTTTGAAATCAATGAAGGCAGAGGACAATTAAATGCCGTATTAGTGGAAATTGAGGAAGGAACCGGCAAAGCGAAATCGATCAAACGAATATTAATCAATGATGATCACGTTTATTTTGAATAAATTAAATAAAAAAATTAAAAATAAGCAGGAATACTGCCAAACTTTAGGGAATATAGTAACTATGGGATGGAACCAATTGTTCAAGAGGTGATGGGTCTTTTGAACAATGCATCTAACAGCATTTGTTCCAATAAATTTTCACGAACCATTGTAAAAAATGAAGGGGGAACTAGGAAATGGAAATATTAAAAGTTTCAGCAAAATCTAATCCGAATTCTGTCGCCGGAGCGCTAGCAGGGGTGCTGAGGGAGCGTGGAGCCGCCGAAATTCAAGCGATTGGAGCTGGAGCATTGAATCAAGCTGTAAAAGCGGTAGCGATAGCAAGAGGATTTGTAGCTCCGAGCGGTGTTGACTTAATTTGTATTCCGGCATTTACAGATATTCAAATAGACGGTGAAGAACGAACAGCCATTAAATTGATTGTTGAGCCGAGATAACATGTTTAAATAAATTAGCTAAACAGTCTGCACTCCTTTTCGGTTGCAGACTGTTTTTTGCTTAAAATGTTGATAATATTTATCGGTTTTATTATAATTTCATTATACAGAAGTAAAGAATGGTGAATATTTAAAATTTTTTGTCATTACAAGCATTTAAACTTGTAATTTTGATTATTTAGGGATAAAATTGAAATCGTTTAGGATTATCCCCAAAATTTTAAGGTATGGTGGTTTTGCTGCCAGAACAAGGTTATTATGGATAAAAATAGCATAATTCATCATCATAGACTTTTCGGCAGGGCAGTGGGCCTCTAAAATACCGGAAATGATAAAGATATTTTAGATCCAAAGGAGTGTAACATAGAAATGGTAAACCAACTCTCATGGAAAGTCGGTGGGCAGCAAGGAGAAGGAATCGAAAGTACAGGAGAAGTCTTTGCAATTACGCTCAACCGGCTTGGTTATTACCTATATGGATACCGCCACTTTTCTTCACGAATTAAAGGGGGGCATACAAACAATAAAATTCGTGTCAGCACGAAGAAAGTTCGAACGATAAGCGATGATTTAGATATTCTTGTTGCTTTTGACCAAGAAACGATCGATTTTAATTTTCACGAATTGCGGGACGGCGGAATTATTCTTGCCGATGCAAAGTTTGGACCGAAAATCCCTGAAGGAAGCAATGTTTCCTTATATTCAGTACCTTTTACGGAAATCGCTTCAGAGCTGGGAACATCTTTAATGAAGAACATGGTTGCAATCGGTGCAACAAGCGCAATTTTGAATCTTGACCCGTCATTATTTCAGGAAGTTGTACAAGACACTTACGGAAGAAAAGGCGAACAAGTCGTCTTAAACAACATGGAGGCGATTAGAAAAGGCGCCCAATATTTAAAAGAAGAATTAGGGTTTGACCGTTCAGATCTTTATTTGGAAAAAGCGGATGGTCAAAAGCGGATGTTCATGATTGGAAACGACGCCATCGCTCTAGGTGCGATTGCCGCTGGTGCACGCTTTATGGCTGCCTATCCGATTACTCCCGCTTCGGAAATTATGGAATATTTAATTAAAAAGCTTCCAGATTTAGGAGGAGCTGTCATTCAGACGGAAGACGAAATCGCTGCAGCCACAATGGCGATTGGAGCCAACTATGCCGGCGCTAGGGCATTTACTTCCTCTGCTGGTCCAGGTTTATCATTAATGATGGAATCGATCGGTCTGTCAGGCATGACGGAAACTCCGCTAGTCATAGTTGATACACAGCGCGGTGGTCCGAGCACTGGACTTCCAACTAAGCAGGAGCAATCGGATTTAATGGCTATGATTTACGGAACACATGGAGAGATACCAAAAATTGTTATTGCACCGAGCACGGTGGAAGAAGCATTTTATGATACGGTTGAGGCGTTTAACTTAGCGGAAGAGTACCAATGCCCTGTGATTGTACTTTCTGATTTGCAGCTTTCTCTTGGTAAGCAAACGGTTGAACCTCTTTCCTATGAATCTATCCAAATTCGGCGCGGAAAACTATTAAATGAAGAATTAGTTCCGGAAGCAGGCAATCAAGGGTATTTCAAACGCTATGAAATAACAGAAGACGGTATATCGCCGCGAGTGATTCCTGGAATGAAAAACGGCATCCACCATGTGACAGGTGTTGAGCACGATGAAACCGGAAAACCTTCGGAAGCTGCCGCAAACAGAAAGGCGCAAATGGAAAAACGGCTTCGCAAATTAGAACAAATAGAGTTCAACAATAAAGTTCATAAAAATGACAAGCATGAAGAGCCGGATATTTTGTTCATCGGCTACATTTCGACAAGAGGGGCCATTGAGGAAGCGATGGAACGTCTAGAAGAAGACGGAGTGAAAGTGAACCATGCGCACATCCGTCTCATTCATCCATTCCCGAAAGAGGAAATTCGCCCGCTCATTGAAAAGGCTAAACAAGTCATCGTTGTGGAGCATAATGCAACAGGACAATTAGCAAATCTTATAAAAATGAATGTCGGATTTGCTGACAAAATTCAATCTCTATTAAAATATGATGGAAACCCGTTCCTGCCGAATGAAATTTATACGCAAAGCAAGGAGTTCACAAAACAAGGAGTGTTGTTCTAAATGGCCACTTTTAAAGATTTTCGCAACAATGTCAAACCGAATTGGTGTCCGGGTTGCGGCGATTTCTCGGTTCAAGCAGCTATACAGAGGGCAGCGGCTAATGTCGGTTTGGAACCGCATCAGCTTGCAGTCATTTCCGGAATTGGATGTTCAGGAAGGATTTCAGGTTATATATATTCTTACGGCTTCCATGGAATTCACGGTCGTGCGCTTCCGATCGCACAAGGCGTAAAAATGGCGAACCAAGATTTAACGGTCATAGCAGCTGGCGGTGACGGCGATGGGTTTGCTATTGGTACGGCGCATACCATTCATTCGATGAGAAGAAATATCGACATTACGTATATTGTGATGGACAACCAAATTTACGGGTTAACAAAAGGACAAACGTCCCCAAGAAGTGATGTCGGTTTTAAAACAAAAAGCACCCCGCAAGGTTCAATTGAATCTCCGCTGTCCGTAATGGAATTGGCGTTAACAGCAGGTGCTACGTTTGTTGCGCAAAGCTTTTCGACAGATTTAAAAGATTTAACTTCCTTGATCGAACAAGCAATTCAGCATAAAGGCTTTTCCTTTATCAACGTGTTCAGTCCTTGCGTTACTTATAACAAAGTGAACACATACGACTGGTTTAAAGAGAATTTAACAAAGCTGAAAGATATTGAAGGATATGATCCTTCTGACAAAAAACTTGCGATGCAAACGTTAATGGAATATAACGGTCTTGTAACAGGTCTTATTTATCAAAATAAAGAACAAAAACCATATGAAGAGCTTGTTCCAGGATTCGGCGAAGTGCCGCTTGCAAAAGCTGAACTGAAACTTAGCAAAGAAAAATTTGACGAATTAGTAGCAGAGTTTATGTAGGAGAGGGGGTTCCCCTCTCTCTTTTTTTGATTTCAATTGTTAAAGGAAGAAATCTACTTTTTGCTTATTTCTAGAAATCTTGTATCGAAAATTTTAAAAAAAAGTGTCTTTATTATAAAATAATGGTGCAATATTGTGTTCTGCTACTTAACACGATATACTATAAAACAGTGTACACTTTTAAACATGAAGGAGTAATGCGCCATGAATGAAAAACAACGATTAGCAACCACGCTGGTTAATCCTTCGGACAAAAAATCCGAGAAGGATTACAGTAAGTATTTCGAGCGTGTTTACATTCCGCCTTCTTTAAAAGATGCGAAAAAGCGCGGAAAAGAAGAAGTGAAATACCATAAAGATTTTGTCATTCCTGAACATTTAAAAGGAATGGGAGAAGGCAGAAAGTTTTATATTCGCACATACGGATGTCAAATGAATGAACATGATACGGAAGTGATGGCCGGTATTTTTATGCAGCTCGGATATAAGCCGACTGACAGCACAGAAGATGCTGATGTTATTTTGTTAAACACATGTGCGATAAGGGAAAACGCTGAAAACAAAGTATTTGGGGAAATTGGGCATTTGAAGCCGCTCAAAATGGAAAAGCCGGATCTTATCTTAGGTGTTTGCGGCTGCATGTCCCAAGAAGAATCCGTTGTCAACAAAATTTTAAAGCAGTACCAATATGTTGATTTAATTTTTGGAACACACAACATTCACCGCCTTCCGCATTTGTTGAATGAAGCGTATATGTCGAAGGAAATGGTCGTGGAGGTTTGGTCAAAAGAAGGCGATGTGATTGAAAACCTTCCGAAAGTCCGGAAAGGAAATATTAAAGCTTGGGTCAATATTATGTACGGCTGCGACAAATTTTGCACGTATTGCATTGTTCCGTACACTCGAGGCAAAGAACGGAGCCGCAGACCGGAGGATATTATTCAAGAAGTTCGCCACCTGGCAGCGCAAGGGTATAAAGAAATCACGTTACTTGGTCAAAACGTAAATGCCTACGGGAAAGATTTTGACGATATCAAATACGGCCTAGGCGATTTAATGGACGAGCTTCGAAAAATCGATATCGCCAGAATTCGTTTTACCACAAGTCACCCGAAAGATTTTGACGACCGTTTAATTGAAGTTTTGGCCAAAGGCGGCAACCTTGTCGATCATATCCATCTTCCGGTGCAGTCAGGCAGCTCGGAAATATTGAAATTGATGGCACGCAAATATACGCGTGAACAGTATTTAGAATTAGTGCAAAAAATTAAAAAGGCGATTCCAAACGTTTCGTTAACGACTGATATCATTGTCGGCTTTCCAAATGAGACGGATGAGCAGTTTGAAGAAACACTCTCCCTCTATCGCGAAGTCGGCTTTGACAGTGCCTATACGTTCATTTATTCGCCTCGGGAAGGAACGCCTGCTGCTAAAATGAAAGATAATGTCCCGATGGAAGTGAAAAAAGAACGGCTGCAGCGATTAAATGCATTAGTCAACGAAATTTCCGCCCAAAAAATGAAAGAATATGAAGGCAAAGTCGTTGAGGTATTAGTTGAAGGCGAGAGCAAAAACAATCCTGACATTTTGGCAGGGTATACGAGAAAAAATAAATTAGTTAACTTTAAAGGTCCGAAATCGGCGATTGGTCAGCTTGTAAAAGTAAAAATTACAAAAGCCAAAACCTGGACTCTTGATGGAGAAATGGTGGAAGAGCAAATTGGGGTGACATTGTAATGGCGTATACGAAAGACGATATTTTAGAAAAGGCAAAAGAACTGGCGCAAATGATAGCCGAAACAGAGCAAGTTGACTTCTTTAAAAAAGCGGAAGAACAAATTAACGAAAATCAAAAAGTTCGGGAAATGATTGCCAGCATTAAAAGCCTGCAAAAACAAGCCGTCAATTTTCAGCATTTCGGAAAGCATGAAGCTCTCAAACAAGTGGAGGAGAAAATTGACAGCCTGTATGAAGAATTAGATCAAATTCCGATCGTCCAGCAATTTAAAGAATCGCAAATTGAAGTTAACGATCTTCTTCAATTAGTAGCGAATACAATTTCAAACCATGTGACAAATGAAATTATTCGCTCAACTGGAGGTAATCTTTTAACGGGTGAAACAGGCGCCCAAATTCGGAATAAACATGGATCTTGCCATTAATCGTATTAAGGTTTTCAGCTATTTTTGAAAAAATAAAAACCGTTTGAGCTTATGAACAATCGGTATTTCTACAATTTCGGCCAACCCTCCCTCATTTTGTTTAAAGACGCGTCAGCGTCTTTTTTAATTTTTGGTACATATTTTCTGGCTCATGCATAGAATGAACTAGAAGGATTTATGAAAATATCGAGCTTGTCCTAGCGAAAATCTTTTTACGATCGTTTTGAGGAGGGTTTGGCAAATGGCAGAATATAGGGAAATCATAACGAAAGCAGTAGTAGCAAAAGGTCGAAAGTTTACTCAAGCAACACATACGATTAGTCCTGAGAAGAAGCCAGCAAGTATTTTGGGTGGTTGGATTATTAACCATAAATATGATGCGCAAAAACGGGGGAAAACAGTTGAAATCGAGGGAACATATGATATTAACGTTTGGTACTCATTTGATGAAAATACGAAAACAGAAGTAGTTACAGAGCGTGTCAAGTATACAGATGTGTTAAAATTACGATATAAAGATGACAACTATTTAGATGACGAGAACGAAGTGGTTGCCCGTGTTTTGCAGCAGCCGAATTGTCTGGAAGTCACCATTTCTCCAAACGGCGAAAACATTGTGGTTCAAGTAGAAAGAGAATTTTTAGCAGAGGTCATCGGAGAAACGAAAGTGGTCGTCTCCGTCCATCCTAACAACTTGTCTGAATCCGATGAGGAATGGGATGATTGGGAAGAGGATTTAGAGGATGAAATAGAAGATTTAACGCCAGAGCTTTTAGAAGGTGAACCAGAAGAATAATGAAAAACTAGGAGGGCTGCTTCCTAGTTTTTTTATGTCAAAGGTTTGGCGGAATAAACAAATCTGTGAATAATCGTGTACTTGCTTCCTGTTTTTTATGTCAAAGATTTGACGGAAAAAACTAATTTGCGATAATCGCTCGCTGGTTTCCTTGTTTTTTCGGCAAATGTTTGACGGAATAAACAATCTACGAATAATCGTGCCCTTGCTTCCTGTTTTTTATGTCAAAGGTTTGGCGGAATAAACTAATTTGCGATAATCGCGCACCTGCTTCTTAATTTTTTATGTCAAAAGTTTAAAGGAATAAACAAATCCGCCATTAATCATGAACATTTATGTCAAAGGTTGACGCAATAAATAAATTAGCGAATAATCATGTACGTGCTTTTTAGTTTTATTGTTTTGTCATAGGTTATTTGAGCGAATAAGTTTTTTTCGGAATAAAGAGTTTGTGCTATAATAAAAGATGTTAACTTTTACATACAGTCGGGGGATGAACATGGCACAATACACGCCAATGATACAGCAATATTTAAACATCAAGGCAGACTATCAGGATGCCTTTTTATTTTTTCGTTTAGGCGATTTTTATGAAATGTTTTTTGAGGATGCCATCAAGGCTTCTCAAGAATTGGAAATTACGTTAACAAGCCGTGATGGCGGGGGCGAGGAAAGAATCCCGATGTGCGGGGTGCCGTATCACTCAGCCTCAAGCTACATCGAACAGCTCATTGAAAAGGGCTATAAGGTGGCGATTTGTGAACAAACAGAAGATCCGAAACAAGCAAAAGGTGTTGTGAAGCGGGAAGTCGTTCAGCTCATTACACCAGGGACATTAATGGAAGGAAAAGGGCTAGGCGAGAAAGACAACCAATATATTGCTTCCGTTACGGTCTTTGAAGCGCTTTTCGGCTTAGCTTTGACAGATATTACGACAGGGGAATCATATGTCACCCTTCTCTCCACAATGGAGGACTGCTTGGGAGAGCTTTATTCCCGCCAAGTGAAAGAGATTGTAGTGGCAGATGATTTTCCTGAGAAACTGAAAAAAATGATATTAGAAAGACAGCCTGTGACATTTTCGATTGAAAAAGACGCAGCTTATCTTGAAAAATTAGACAGCATTGCAGGACATTTGCAAGATCAGCGGCTGAAAATAACGTTTGCAAGGCTATACAACTATTTAGAACGGACGCAAAAACGGACGCTTGAGCATTTGCAAAAGGTGGAGTTTTATCAATTAAATCAATATTTGAAAATTGATATGTACTCGAAAAGAAATTTGGAGCTGACCGAGACGATTCGGTCGAAAGGAAAAAAAGGCTCCCTTCTTTGGCTGTTAGATGAGACGAAAACAGCTATGGGCGCGCGTCTCCTGAAGCAATGGATTGACCGTCCGCTTATTGACAAAAAAGAAATTGAAAAGCGGCAAAATATCGTTGGAATGTTGATCGACCGCTATATCGAAAGAGAAGAACTAAGGGAATTGCTGAAGGAAGTATACGACTTAGAAAGACTGTCGGGAAAAATTGCGTTCGGAAATGCAAATGCAAGAGATCTGATTCAATTGAAAAAGTCGCTTGAAAAAATTCCTGAGATCCGCTCAATCGTTGCTTCGTTAGGAATTGCTGATTCGGAGCAAATAAAAAAAGAAATTGATCCTTGTGAAAGCTTGAAGGAGTTGCTTCAAAAAGCGATCATCGAAAACCCGCCGATTTCAGTCAAAGAGGGGAACATCATTAAGGACGGATTTAACGAAGAATTGGATCGCTACAGAGATGCAGCGAGAAACGGAAAAACGTGGATAGCAGAGCTGGAAAAGAGAGAAAGAGAGCTGACAGGAATTAAATCGCTTAAAATCGGCTACAACAAAGTGTTTGGATATTATATTGAAGTAACGAAAGCGAATCTTCATCTTTTGGATGAAGGAAGATATGAACGGAAACAGACGCTGGCCAATGCCGAACGTTATGTGACACCAGAGCTGAAAGAAAAAGAAGCGTTGATTTTAGAAGCGGAAGAAAAAATTGTTGATCTTGAGTATGAATTGTTCGTGCAAATTCGCGACGAAGTAAAGCAATATATTCCTAGATTGCAGCTCTTGGCTAAAAAGATTGCCGAGCTTGACTGCCTGCAATGCTTTGCTGTAATCAGCGAAGAACGACATTATACGAAACCGTCCTTTTCCGACTCCGAGCTTTACATAAAAGACGGTCGTCATCCAGTCGTAGAAAAAGTGATGGAATCCGAAAACTATGTTCCGAATGATTGCTGGATGAAAGAAGGAAGAAACATTCTTTTAATCACCGGTCCAAACATGTCAGGAAAAAGTACGTACATGCGGCAAATTGCTTTAACGGCTGTTTTGGCGCAAATCGGCTGCTTTGTCCCTGCCAGCGAAGCGGTTCTGCCGATCTTTGACCAAATTTTTACTAGAATTGGAGCGGCTGACGATTTAGTATCAGGGCAAAGTACGTTTATGGTGGAAATGCTGGAAGCCAAAAATGCGATTGTACATGCCACGAATCAAAGCTTGATTTTATTTGATGAAATCGGGCGCGGGACATCGACATATGACGGCATGGCGCTTGCTCAAGCGATAATCGAATACATTCACGACCACATCGGAGCCAAAACATTGTTCTCGACCCATTATCACGAATTAACCGTGCTCGGAGATGAATTGCAAAATGTGCAGAACGTCCATGTTAAGGCAATAGAGGAAAACGGAAAGGTTGTTTTTCTCCATAAAGTGGATGAAGGGGCGGCTGATCAAAGCTACGGAATTCATGTTGCTGAGCTTGCGGAGCTTCCTGAAATTCTTATCCAAAGGGCAAAAGAAATATTGAGCAAACTGGAAGGAGACAATCAGAAAGAGAAACATACACCATCCGTCATCGAGCATTCGGTGGAACGGAGCATCGAGTATTCTGCGGAGCCAAGCCAGCTTTCTTTATTCGGCGATGAAATAGCAGAGAAGAAAAAAGAGCCGGCAGGGAAAAAGCTTTCATCAAAGGAAAAAGAGGTGCTCTCCATCATTTCTTCCTTAGATCTATTGGATATGACGCCTCTTGAAGCATTAAACACACTGTATGACATCCAAAAGAAATTGAAATAGGTGATGATGATGGGAAAAATCATCCTTATGGATGCTAGTTTATCCAACAAAATTGCCGCTGGGGAAGTCGTGGAGCGGCCGGCTTCTGTTGTGAAAGAACTAGTGGAAAATGCGATTGATGCAAACAGCACAGTGATAGAAATTGAGGCGGAAGAAGGCGGTTTGAGCAAAATTCGCGTCGTGGACAATGGGGACGGAATGGAGCCAGATGATTGCGAAAAGGCGTTTAAGCGGCATGCAACAAGCAAAATTAAAGATGAAGCGGATTTATTCCGCATCCGAACTCTCGGCTTCCGGGGCGAAGCGCTGCCTTCGATTGCCGCCGTTTCTCATCTGGAAATGAAAACTAGCACTGGGGATAAACCCGGGACGAAAATTACTTTAATCGGCGGGAAGGTAACAGCAAAAGAGACAGCATCAAGTCGAAAAGGAACGGACATTACGGTCACGAACCTGTTTTTCAATACGCCGGCGCGATTGAAGTATATGAAAAGCTTGAATACGGAGCTTGGGAGAATAACCGACATAGTCAATCGTCTTGCGCTGAGCTATCCAAACATATCGTTTAAATTTACGCATAACGGCCGACGGCTTCTATATACGAACGGCAAAGGAGATGTACGGCAAGTTCTTGCAGCGATTTACGGGGTTCCCATTGCGAAAAAAATGTTTCCAGTCCATTTCCGTTCGCTTGATTTTGACATACGCGGCTATTTATCGTTGCCGGAAGTGACAAGAGCATCCAAAAACTATATTTCTACGATGATCAACGGGAGATTTATTAAAAATCATTCCATTACGAAGGCGGTGGAAGAAGGGTACCATACGCTCCTGCCTATAGGGCGTTTTCCGGTCGTCTATCTTCATATTGAAATGGATCCGATCTTAGTGGACGTAAATGTTCATCCTGCCAAACTGGAGGTCAGAATCAGCAAAGAAGCGGAATTATTTGAAGTCATCGCAAAAGGCATCCAGGATGCATTTAAGAAAAAAGAGCTTATCCCAACCTCTGATACAGTCAAAAAGAAAAAAGAGCACCCGGTAAACGTGCAGCAGGAGATCCAATTTGAACATCTGATCAATGAGGAAAAACAGGATCCAGAATGGACGTTTCAACCAAAAACGGCTGATAATCAATGGAAAGAAGATGATTTGTATTCGATTGATCATAGAGGAGCGGATGAAGAGCAGCAACAATCCTTTTCCTCTGAAAAAATAGCTGAACCTCCAGTTGTCGATGGAGAAACTGAAGTACAAGAGTATTTGCCAAATAACAACGAAGAACATGAAGAGAAGGTTTCGGACAATAATAGGTTGGATGAAAGCCGAGTTCCTCCAATGTATCCAATTGGACAGATGCACGGCACTTACATTTTGGCGCAAAATGAAAAAGGATTATATATAATCGATCAGCATGCTGCCCAAGAAAGAATCAAATATGAATATTTTCGCGAAAAAGTTGGGGAAGTGGCGAGCGAAGTGCAGGAAATGCTTGTTCCCCTTACACTGAGCTTTTCCTCTGATGAAGTCATGGTGATCGAAGAGCATAAAGAAGAGCTGGCTGAGGTCGGAGTGTTTTTGGAGAATTTTGGACCGAACACCTATATCATTCGATCTCATCCAACATGGTTCCCGCAAGGTGAAGAAAAAGAAATTATTGAAGAGCTGATCCAGCAGGTGCTTAATGAAAAAAAGACGGATATCCACAAGCTTAGAGAAGATGCAGCCATCATGATGAGCTGCAAAGGATCAATTAAAGCGAATCAATATTTAAACAATGAAGAAATATTCGCGTTGCTAGAATCGCTAAGAAAAGCGTCAGATCCATTTACTTGCCCTCATGGCCGGCCGATCATCATTCATTTTTCCACCTATGAGCTCGAAAAAATGTTTAAGAGGGTTATGTAATAGTTTTCTGCTGCATGTAAAAGATCGTTGTCAAGTTATGAGGTAAATGGAGATGAGGGCAATGATTGGACAAAAGTTGTTTTTTTCGGATTAGAGCAGTATAAAGAGAATATGAAATCAATTGAAAAGAGTATACTCTATGATGAAAAAGGGTATAATACATTGGTGTTTTCTTAAAAATCATGATACGATGAAACAGTGAGTATTTTTTGAAAGTGTGGTCAATATGGAAGAAAAGGATAGACTTGTTGTTTTAATTGGCCCAACTGCTGTCGGAAAGACGAAACTAAGCATTGAATTAGCCAAAAAATTAAACGGCGAAATTATCAGCGGCGATTCCATGCAGATTTATAAAGGAATGGATATCGGAACAGCAAAGATAAAAGAGCATGAAATGGAAGGAATCCCCCATCATTTAATTGACTTAAAGAATCCTTCGGAAGAATTCTCCGTTGCCGAGTTTCAAGAGCTTGCGAGAAAAGCAATTGCCTCGATAACAAAGCGCGGAAAAATGCCGATGATTGTTGGGGGAACAGGCTTGTACATTCAAGCGGTTCTATATGATGATTACCAATTTTCCGATATTCAATCTGACCCTGAAATAAGAAAAGAACTGGAAAATTTTTTGCATGAGCATGGGAATTTAGCATTACACGAGCGTTTACAGGAAATCGACCCTGACAGTGCGGAACGAATTCATCCAAACAATGCTAGGAGAGTCATCCGTGCTTTAGAAATTTTCTATAAAACAGGAAAAAAAATGAGCGAGCATATAAAGACGCATGAAGCAAATGAGCGCTATCATACCGCCATTATCGGCCTTACGATGGACCGCGATGTATTGTATCAACGCATTGATAAAAGAGTTGACGAAATGATTGAGGAAGGTTTGATTGAAGAAGCAAAATCGCTGTATGATTCTGGAGTTCGCGGTGTACAATCTGCGCAGGCGATTGGATATAAAGAATTATACGATTTTTTTGATGGCAAGGCTTCTCTTGCAGAAGCAATTGAAACGTTGAAAAAAAACACAAGAAGATATGCGAAAAGGCAACTAACATGGTTTCGAAACAAAATGAATGTCAAATGGTTTGATATGACTCCGCCTGTCTCGATGGAAGAAAAAGTTAGTGAAATTTTTCATTATATAGCAGGAAAGCTTCTTTCTGAGAAGAAATAATAAATATAGAGGATATGAGGAGGACGAATGATGAAGCAACCGATAAACATTCAAGATCAAGTGTTAAATCAGTTACGAAAAGATGGCACTTACGTGACCGTGTTTTTATTAAACGGTTTCCAAATTAGAGGACAAGTAAAAGCATTTGATAATTTTACGGTCCTCATCGAATCAGAGGGCAAACAGCAGCTCATTTACAAGCATGCGATCTCAACATTTGCACCGCAAAGAAATGTACAAATTGACATTGAAGCATGACGAAAAAACCGGAGATGATCTCCGGTTTTTTCATGAGAAGGAAAGGTTTCGTGGCAGCGGTTCCGATATGTCAGGTATTTTTCTATCTTCAATCCATGTTTTCCTAATTATCGGCTAAACGCAGATAATTTGAATGGTCGTTATTTTTGCCCTTCGCTAATATTTAACTGACCTGTCCTAGAATCTGTATTTGTCCAGGCCGCAAGCCACCCAGGCTTCAGAAAATACTGCTTAGTTTTTATTAAGACATAGATGAAAAGAAGGTTTGTACTACTTGGCTTTCAGCATAAATATTAATAATAACAACCTTTTTCCATGACATGTTCCTTTAAACAAAGTAGATGTAATTTAGAAGATAAATATAAAAATGAGGTGAAGCCTGTGGAGCGAGCGGTCACCTTCAAAAATAACGGCCAAATGAATATTGTCTTAGGACAAAGCAAAACTGAACTTGAAGGTAAAAAGGAAAAAATCGCGACATATGATCTTTCCATTTCCAAAGCGGCTGTCGAACACAGTGTATTAAAAGAGATTGAACAGGAGATGGGCGCATTAGTTGGAATGGAAGAAGTGAAAAGATTATTAAAGGAAATATATGCATGGATTTTTGTGAATAAAAAAAGAGAAGAACAGGGGTTAAAAACCGGAAGGCAAGCGCTTCATATGCTGTTTAAAGGGAATCCCGGAACGGGAAAAACAACGATCGCGCGATTGATTGGAAAGCTTTTTTTCCAAATGAATGTTTTATCGAAAGGGCACTTAATTGAAGCGGAGCGGGCTGATTTAGTAGGTGAATATATCGGCCATACAGCACAAAAAACGCGCGATTTGATCAAAAAATCACTTGGCGGAATTCTTTTTATTGATGAGGCATACAGTTTAGCCCGCGGAGGAGAAAAAGATTTCGGAAAAGAAGCAATTGACACCCTTGTCAAACATATGGAAGACAGACAGCATGATTTTGTGTTAATTTTAGCTGGATATCCAAGGGAAATGGATCGTTTTTTATCTTTAAATCCCGGACTCGAATCCCGTTTTCCGATCGTAGTTGATTTCCCAGACTATTCAGTCGATGAGCTGATGGAAATAGCAAAATTAATGATGAAGGACAAAGAGTATCGATTTAGCCATGGAGCTGAATGCAAATTGAAAGAGCATTTGCTAAAAGTGAAATATGCGACTCACCCAACGAACTTTTCAAATGGAAGATATGTTCGCAACATTATCGAAAAATCTATACGGGCACAGGCAATGAGGCTCCTGCTTTCTGATAAGTTTGGCAAGGAAGATTTGCTTCTTGTAAAAGAAGAAGATTTAATATTAAACGTATAAGCAGCCCCTAGGCTGCTTTGCTTGATTATTGAAAAGAATTGATTGATAAATCTTTATTTAAATGGGCTTTGAAGAAAGCTCCTGTTTCATTGCTGCACATAATTTACACAAATTCGTTTATTTTTCTCACATAGTTTAGAAAAGAATGATGGCAGCCATTTTAATTGGCTGAAACGATTAGAATTTGATACTCTTAACGTTGACTCAATAAGTTTTTCTAGTGTTGAAGTGCATTGATGATTTAAGTTTGATAATCTTTATTTTGACTCAATACGTTTCTGTTTTTAAAGCATACTGAAGATGATTTAGTTGAGTCCTAACATTGAACTTAGCAACGTTTCTAGTCTTGAAGTGCGCTGAAGATAAATTGAGTTTGATCATCCTACCTTTGAACTCAATAATGTTTCTAATGTTGAAGTGTGCTAAAGATAATTTGAGTTTGATCCTAACTTTGAACAGGGTATGTTATTGTCTTGAAGTGCGCTAAAGATGATTTAAATTTGATAACCTTACCATTGAACCGTTTATCGAAGGTTTAATTCATAACGCATAGCTTATAAATTTGCAGCATAATTGGAGGAAGAAGACGAGTGGAAGAGAAAGAACAGGTGATTCTCGTTGGCGTCAAGTTCATGGAAACCGATGAAGAACAGTTTTTTTATTTAATGGAAGAGCTGAAATCGCTCACGGCTGCTGCGGGCGGCCAAGTCGCAGCTGTTTGCACACAAAATCGACTGAGGGCCGAACCATCTACATATATTGGAAAAGGAAAAGTTGATGAGATTAAACAGCTTATCGAAACGACAGAGGCAAATACCGTTATTTTCAATAATGAGCTGTCGCCCAGCCAGCTGCGAAATTTAGCTCGTCTGTTAGAGGTAAAGGTGATCGATCGGACTCAGCTAATTTTGGATATTTTTTCAAAAAGGGCGAAGTCAAGAGAAGGGAAACTTCAAGTTGAGCTGGCACAGCTTGAATATTTGCTTCCGAGACTTTCGGGACATGGATTGAATCTATCTCGGCAAGGAGGAGGAATCGGGACAAGAGGTCCGGGAGAAACGAAGCTTGAAACGGATCAAAGGCACATCCGAAATCGCATTCACGATATAAAACAACAGCTGTCCCATATTGTTTCCCATCGCGAGCGTTATCGTTCGCAAAGAAAGAGAAATCATCAAACTCAAATCGCTCTTGTTGGCTATACCAACGCAGGAAAGTCAACGCTGTTCAATAAGCTGACAGCTGCTGATTCATTTCAGGAGGATATGGTGTTTGCCACATTGGATCCTATGACAAGGAAAATGTTTCTCCCATCCGGCATGAAGGTGCTCATGACTGATACTGTCGGCTTTATCCAGCAGCTGCCAACAAGCCTTATCGCTGCTTTTCGTTCTACGTTAGAAGAAATAAAGGAAGCAGATTTGCTTTTACATATCGTCGACAGCTCTCATCCTGACTATATTCAGCATGAAAACACTGTGAATGAATTATTAAAAGAATTAGGAACGGACGGATTGCCTGTTTTAACAGTGTACAATAAAAAAGATCAACAACTAGAGCATTTCTTTCCTTCTTTAAAGGAAGACTATATTGTCATTTCTGCTTTTTGTGACGAAGATATAGAACGGTTAAAAACAGCTATTGAAGAAAAATTAAAGAAAAAAATGCATCCTTACGTTGTCTCCGTTCCAACAGGTGATGGGAAACGTCTATCGTTGTTAAAAGCAAATACGCTCGTTTCAACCTTGCAATTTGACGAACAAAATCAGCACTATATCGTTTCTGGTCTAGTGTTTCGCGACCATCCAGTATATGATCAAATTATGAAGAATAAGTAGAAAGGGTTTTACAGATGTTTCAATATTTTACACATGGAAAAAAAATTATGGACATAGCTCAAAAAGTAGAAAAAAAAATAAAACCATTTCACGAAGAAATTGACAAAGTAGTGGAAGTAAATCAGCTTCGCGTGCTCAGAAGTTTTCAAAAGCATCGGGTGAGCGATTCCCACTTTATTCCCTCAACAGGATACGGATATGATGATATCGGCAGGGATACATTGGAAGATGTTTATGCTGATATTTTTGGATGTGAAAAAGGACTTGTCCGGCCGCAAATCATTTCTGGTACACACGCCATTTCAACGGCTCTCTTCGGCGTATTAAGGCCCGGTGATGAACTCATCTATATTACCGGAAAGCCGTATGATACGCTTGAAGAAATTGTCGGTATCCGCGGAAAGGGGACAGGCTCTTTAAAAGAATTTGGCATTTCTTATCAAACAATTGATCTGACTCCTGAAGGACGAGTTGATTTTGACCGAGTAAAAGCGGCAATCAGTGATAAAACAAAAATGATCGGAATTCAGCGTTCTAGAGGATATGATGTCAGACCGTCATTTTCCATTCAGGAAATTAAGGAAATGGTTTCTTTCATCAAATCAATCAATGAAAAAATTGTTGTTTTTGTCGATAATTGCTACGGTGAGTTTACCGAAGATCAGGAGCCGGGACATGCAGGTGCTGATCTTATTGCAGGCTCTCTTATAAAAAATCCTGGAGGAGGGCTTGTGAAAACGGGAGGATACATCGTTGGAAAAGAAGAGCTCGTGGAAGCTTGCGCGTACCGGCTCACTTCGCCTGGTATCGGAAGGGAAGCCGGTGCAATGCTTTACAGTCTTCATGAGATGTTTCAAGGTATTTTTCTCGCTCCGCATGTTGTTGGACAAGCGCTAAAAGGAGCGATTTTTACCGCTGCAATGCTGGAAGAAATCGGGTTGCGAGTCAATCCTAGCTGGAATGAGAAAAGATCAGATCTAGTTCAGTCCGTTCAGTTTGATAATGCAGATATGATGATTGCGTTTTGCCAAGCGATTCAATCTGCATCGCCCATAAACTCGCATGTAACACCGGTTCCAAATGAAATGCCGGGTTATAGCGATCAAGTCATCATGGCGGCCGGGACTTTTGTCCAAGGTTCCAGCATCGAGCTTTCAGCGGATGGACCGATTCGTCCTCCATATGTGGCATATGTGCAGGGAGGCTTGACGTTTGAACATGTCAAAATCGCTATTTTCCATGCCGTTAATGAATTAATAGAAAAACGATTAGTCGAACTATAAAAAAACATTTCATCTGGTTCAGCGTTCTGCTTACGGTTTCTAGGGTAGTTCCGATCATATTTGCCAATTCTCGATTCGTTAAATGGGCTGTCAAACGATAAAGTTTTCCTTGTATAAAAAACCATGTTAAATTTTGTGACATTATATTGACATGATATCTTACATTCATCTATAATGTAGATAAGCAAAAGGAAGGAGGGGCTAAAAGAGCATGAATGATCAAGACCGCCGTTCCATGCCGTTGTTTCCAATCAGCATCGTAAAACAGCTGACGGAACTATCTGCCAGACAAATAAGATATTATGAAGAACATGGTCTTATTTCCCCTGCGAGAACGGAAGGCAATCGCCGGTTATTTTCCTTCAATGATGTCGATAGATTGCTTGAAATTAAATCGTTGATTGAGCAGGGTGTCAATATGGCAGGTATTAAGCAAATATTTGCGTATAAAGAAAACGAACAAGAAAGACAAACTTCCGAAAGATCCTCATTGGTAAAAGAAAAATCAGATTTATCTGATGCCGAACTTCGCAAACTATTAAAGGAAGAACTTCTCCATGCTGGAAGAATGAACCGTGCAACATTAAGACAAGGAGACCTTTCACGGTTCTTTCATTGATAATATCGCTATATAAATTTATTTTTTATATATGAGAGGAGAAATAATATGCCAAAGTACACAAAAGAAGATATTATTCGTTTAGTCCAAGAAGAAAACGTAAAATTTATCCGCCTGCAGTTCACTGACATTTTGGGAACGATTAAAAACGTTGAAATCCCTGTTTCCCAATTAGAAAAAGCGTTGGATAACAAAATGATGTTTGACGGATCATCTATTGAAGGATTTGTCCGCATTGAGGAATCTGATATGTATCTGTATCCTGATTTAGATACGTTTGTCATTTTCCCATGGACAGCGGAAAAAGGGAAAGTTGCCCGCTTAATTTGCGATATTTACAATCCTGATGGAACGCCTTTTGAAGGAGATCCGCGCAACAACTTAAAACGAGTGCTGAAGGAAATGGAAGAGCTCGGATTTACAGCATTTAATTTAGGTGCTGAGCCGGAATTTTTCTTATTCAAACTGGATGAAAAGGGTGAACCAACATTAGAATTGAATGATAATGGCGGATATTTTGATCTTGCGCCGACTGATTTAGGCGAGAACTGCCGCCGCGACATTGTGTTGGAACTTGAGGAAATGGGATTTGAAATCGAAGCTTCCCACCACGAAGTAGCACCTGGTCAGCATGAAATTGACTTTAAATATGCAGATGCCATCAAAGCTTGTGATGACATTCAAACATTTAAGCTTGTTGTGAAAACCATTGCCCGTAAACACGGCTTGCACGCAACATTCATGCCAAAACCATTGTTCGGCGTCAACGGTTCAGGTATGCACTGCAACCTTTCTTTATTCCGCAATGGTGAAAATGCATTCTACGATCCAAATACAGAAGATGGATTAAGCGAAACAGCTTTACAATTCATTGCAGGTGTCATCAAACATGCAACAAGCTTTACAGCTGTGACAAACCCAACTGTCAACTCTTACAAACGTTTAGTGCCTGGCTACGAAGCTCCTTGCTATGTTGCATGGTCCGGCCGCAACAGAAGCCCGTTAATCCGGATTCCTGCATCTCGCGGCATGAGCACTCGTATTGAAGTGCGCAGCGTTGACCCATCTGCAAACCCATACCTTGCCATGGCTGTACTCTTGAAAGCTGGTCTCGATGGCATTAAAAACAAATTAACTCCGCCAAAACCAGTAGATCGCAACATTTATGTGATGACAAAAGAAGAACGCATCGAAAACGGCATTGTCGACCTTCCAGCAACATTATATGAGGCACTTGAAAACTTAAAACAAAACGAAGTCATTGTCAGTGCTTTAGGATCCCATTTATTCGAACATTTCGTCGAAGCAAAAGAGATCGAATGGGATATGTTTAGAACTCAAGTGCACCCATGGGAGCGCGAACAATACATCACTCAATATTAATCCCGAAACCCCTTGACGCTCAAGCGTTGGAGGGGTTTTATATTTGTGGGTGAAAACAATAAATCTAACTTTCAATAAAAAGCACCCACAAAAATTGAAAAAAAATTACTCCATAATTGATGAGGTGTATTCTTCATATTTACGCATCGAATCTTGATCAAAAGTGAAAGCAGATTTACGGCAAATTCAATTATTCCACATAGACAGAGGCAATGAATTCAAGAAAAAGACAATTGATGAAGCTCTAGATATTTTTTAGATTAATCGGTCGTTAAGCATGAAGGGTTGTCCCTATGACAACGCAGTAGCTGAAGCAACCTTTAAAATTATCAAAACAGAATTTGTTAAGGGTAGATATTTCGAAAATTTAGACCAATTGAAACTGAAATTAGATGATTATGTTCATTGGTTTAATATATTAGAATCCATGGAACACTTGGGTATTTAAGCCCGTTGGAGTACAAAGAGAAACACCTCAAACAGAAAAAAGGAATTTTAAGTAAAAACTACCAATCATTTTTCAGATCATGTTCTTATTTTAGATCGTAGGAACCGATCGAATAGACCTAAACCAATTTTCCTGAATGAAACGTTAAAAATATGGTCTCACTCTTCCTTCAATTGAATGAGAAGGGAATGAGCCGGATGTTTACTTTATTAAAACAGATGGGTCAGGTAAAATGGTTGATACAACATGGATTTCATTGTCGGCAGGCAAACTTTGAAATCTGTTTTAAACGGAAATAAAAAAGAGTCGTCGACCCCCAATCGTGCAAAAATCCCCGGGGATCGACGACTCTTTCAAATCTTTATTGAGCCCAAGCAAATCAAAGGTTTGATAAAAATTCCCCTTTTCGTTAAAATAAAAATAACCAGTCAAGCATTAAAAATGAAATGCTTATTTAACAACGTTTTTTGGGGTTTTTATCTTAACTATGAGGAATTGAAACACCGAGTTCTCACCACGCCGGCGCTAGGGCTGTTCCTAGGTTTTTATCTTAACTATGAGGAATTGAAACATCAGATGTTGAAACAGAAGTCATCGGCAACATATACGGTTTTTATCTTAACTATGAGGAATTGAAACTTGAAAAGGAGGAGGCTGTTTGAAAAACGGCAAGCGTCCGTTTTTATCTTAACTATGAGGAATTGAAACCGAGCAACCTTGCGCGCTTGATCTCCGGTCAATTTAGTTTTTATCTTAACTATGAGGAATTGAAACACCTTCGTCGCAATTTGGTCAGCTTGTATGGTTAGTGTTTTTATCTTAACTATGAGGAATTGAAACCTTACATGAATAATTAATAGAAGAAGTATTCGTTCCACTTTTGAAATGAGGGATTTAAACGTTAGTTACATTTAGATCCTTAAGTCTCAACATTCTTTTGCAATACTTATTTTCAAATGTCGATTCTATACCGTGAGAAACACCACAGGAAAAAGACCAACAAAGTCTGAGATCTCATCGATAAAGGGATTATAGAGATTTTAGGCAGAAGAAAAAGAAAGTCTGACGGAAGAGCCTCGGAAAAATCTTCGGATTGCTTACTTATATTCGATATTTGCATCTTTGATCAATCTTTTATATGTTCCACTATTCAAAATCCTTCTTTGAAGTTATCACCCTATAAATCAACATTTCACGTTGTTTCTCTGACATTTCATTTAAGCACGCTTCTCGTTAGAGAATCCATGTCAAGCCCTTGATGGATAGATCACATACATATATGTATATTTATTCAAAATTTTGATAAAGATATACTGCAACACTCTGTATTTTTTTCTTGCAGAAAACAAACTAAACTTTTTGAGCTAGTAATAACTTTACAAAAATTTTATAAATCACCGTAAAAAAGATTTAATGAATTGTTTACTTTTTCCTGACTTTTTAAAGATTTTTACTATATTTTTCTCTTTTCTAAACAAAATAAGATTGAATTGTAAGTTAATAGAAAAGAAAGGAGAAAAGGAGAATGGATGAAAGAGTTTTAGAGGTTCAAAGATGACTGAATAAAACCTATGGCGGTAGAGCTGGTTTTAATGAAGTGACTGAAGACGGAATTACTGGATGGGAAACGGTTTATCGCTTAATCCGGGCACTACAATTGGAAATGACAATTGTTTCTTCCAACGGTAATAAAGGAAACTGTTCTCCAATATCAATGATGAAAATCAGAATATTCAGTTAAATAAAAGTGGTTTCGTTCTAAATCTGTGCTGTTATTCGTTTTAATTCCCTTTAAACGAGCAGAGCGATCTCTTGAATGTTTAACCAGTGCCAATATCAAAACCTATACCTGAGCCACGATCTACTTTAATCAGCTTTAGATGTTCTTCTTTTGGACATAAAAACACCCCTTTAGACAATCATAATCTAAAGGGGTAAAACTGTGCAATTTTTTATAAACGGTATGACTTTATTCAAAGCCACATATCCACTGCCCAATTGCTTTATTCGACTGTTACGCTTTTGGCTAGGTTGCGTGGTTTGTCGACGTCGCAGCCGCGGTGAAGGGCAGCGTAGTATGCAATGAGCTGCATTGGAATGACGGCAACAAGCGGAGTTAGATCTTCATGAACTTTTGGCAAGATGAAACGGTCATCATCTTCTTCAAGTCCTTTCATGGAAATAACGCATGGATATGCACCGCGGGCAACAACTTCTTTTACATTTCCGCGAATGCTTAAGTTTACATGCTCTTGGGTTGATAAAGCAATGACCGGTGTTCCGTTCTCAATTAACGCAATGGTTCCATGCTTTAACTCGCCGCCGGCAAATCCTTCCGCTTGAATGTAGGAAATTTCTTTTAATTTGAGCGCGCCTTCCAAGCAGACGTAATAGTCAACGGCACGGCCGATAAAGAAGCAGTTTCGAGCTGTCAAAAGATAGTCTCGAGCAATTTGTTCCATTTCATCCTTTTGGCCGCATAGTGTTTCCATTGCATTCGAAATAATGGCAAGTTCTTGCAATAGGTTAAAATCAAGCTTGATTCCTTTTGTTTCAGCTGCAACAGCTGCTAAAATGGCAAGAACCGCAATTTGTGCTGTATATGCTTTTGTAGACGCAACCGCAATTTCAGGTCCGGCATGAAGCAGCAGCGTATAGTCCGCCTCACGGGAAAGAGTTGAACCCGGAACATTCGTTATAGTTAATGCTTTGTGTCCAAGCTCCTTCACTTGAACAAGCACCGCACGGCTGTCTGCCGTTTCTCCGCTTTGTGAAATGAAAATAAACAGCGGATTATTTGATAAAAGCGGCATATTGTATGAAAATTCACTGGCAACGTGCACTTCTGTCGGCACTTTTGCCCATTTTTCGATTAATTGCTTTCCTACAAGCCCTGCGTGATAGCTCGTTCCGCACGCTATAATATAAATGCGGTCCGCTTCATGAACAGCTTGAACAATTTCTTGATCAATTTTTAATTGATCGTGTTCGTCTTGATATTTTTGAATAATTTTACGTATAACAAGCGGTTGTTCATCAATTTCTTTCAACATGTAGTGAGGGTATGTTCCTTTTTCAATGTCGCTTGCATCAAGTTCAGCAGTATATGGAGCGCGTTCTATTACGTCCCCGTTTAAATTTTTGATTGTCACTTGATCACGAGTGACAATAACGATTTCTTTATCCATTAATTCGACAAATTGATTTGTTACTTGCAGCATTGCCATGGCGTCTGAAGCAACAACATTAAAGTCTCCGCCAAGTCCCACAAGAAGAGGGCTTTTGTTTTTCGCAACATAGATCACGTCTCGGTCATTTTCATCTAATAGAGCGATCGCATAAGATCCCTTCAACAAGGATAATGTTTGGCGAAATGCTTCTTCGACACTTAAACCTTTGTTGACAAATTGTTCAATTGTTTGAACAATAACTTCCGTATCCGTTTCACTTTTTAATTCAACATTTTGTAAATACTCACGCTTTACTTGCAAATAGTTTTCAATGACACCGTTATGCACAAGTGTAAAGCGTTTGGATGCACTTTGGTGAGGATGCGCATTTTCTTTGCTAGGCGCTCCATGAGTAGCCCACCGTGTGTGGCCAATTCCGATGGAAGCTGAAACACTTCTGTCCACACCTTCACGAAGCTCCGCAATGCGTCCTTTTTCTTTAAATACATATGTTCCTTCTCCGTTTAATACTGCAATACCTGCAGAGTCGTAGCCTCTGTATTCTAATTTTTCCAAACCGCGCAATAAAATTTCCTTGCAGTCTTGTTGTCCGATATATCCTACAATTCCGCACATAGTCTTTAGTTTCCTCCCCATTTAAAGGGGACAAAAGAAGCCTGAACAACTGGGGACAGATCTCTTTCCAGCCATCAAAGCTTCTCTGTCCCCTCACACATGTTTTGTAAAATGTATCCCGTTATGTCACAGTCTTTTTGTGCAAAGAGTCGCCTCTTTGTTTTAAGACGTGACTTTACGGCTGTACGGGAAGGCAACCGGGAGGCATCCGCCGAAACTTCGATAAACCTCCTCCTCGTCAACTAAGCAGATGTCCGCTCCTGCTTAGTCCAGGCGCTTTACAATAAAAAATTTTCTAACTGCCCACCTTTCTATTCTAGAATGTGCTAAAACAATTTATATATTACAATATGGAAAAGCAGTTCGTCAATTCATTTCTGTCTTTCCATATTGTATTATATGATTTCAAGCGTTTTCTCGATACAATGAATATTCAATAAAGAAAGGGAGCTTGCCTCCCCACAACCTCCTGAAAGTAGCCGGCATCCGCCAGCTACTTTCAGATAAAAATCGAAAAATAAAAGCAAGTGGAGAAAAACAATGCGTTTTTCTCCACTTATTTATTTTAGAGACTTACCGGACAGCCCCCGTCTCTTCATCATTCAACGCCCATTTCCGCTTTGATGACTTCCACAATTTTTTTCACGTACCGCTGGCATTCATCTTCCGTCGGCGCTTCGGCCATTACACGAACGAGCGGTTCTGTTCCGGAAGGACGTACGAGAATTCTTCCATTTCCGTTCATTTCTTTTTCTACTTCTTCTATAACAGCTTTTACTTTTTCATTTTCCATGACAGCCTGCTTGTCCTGCACCTTTACATTGATCAAAAGCTGCGGGAATTTTTTCATTTCACTCGCAAGTTCAGAAAGCTTTTTGCCTTTTGTCTTCATTATGTTGACAAGCTGAATCGCTGTTAAAAGACCGTCACCCGTCGTATTGTAGTCAAGAAAAATAATATGTCCGGATTGCTCTCCACCTAAATTGTAGTTGTTTTTCTTCATCGCTTCGACAACATAGCGATCGCCGACAGCGGTTTGAACGCTTTTTAGTCCATTTGCCTCCAAAGCTTTATAAAAGCCTAGGTTGCTCATAACTGTCGATACAACAGTGTCCCCGTTCAGCATTCCCTGCTCTTTTAAATATTTGGCGCAAATAAACATAATTTGATCCCCATCAACAATTTTTCCGTTCTCATCAATGGCAATCAAACGGTCCCCATCACCGTCAAACGCTAAACCTATATCTGCTTCTTTTTCTTTCACAAATTCCGCTAACGTTTCTGGATGAGTAGACCCAACCCCATCGTTAATATTCAGACCATTTGGAGATGCACCGATTGTCGAAACATCTGCATCCAAGTCGGCAAAAAGATGTGTAGCTAGTGATGATGTGGCTCCGTGCGCACAGTCCAAAGCGATATGTAAACCAGTGAACTCTTCGTCAACCGTCTGTTTTAAATATTGCAAGTATTTTTGTACGCCTTCAAAATAATCGCTCACTTGCCCCAGATCAGAGCCGGTCGGTCTAGGAAGGTTATCTTCTTCTTGATCGAGCAGCGCTTCAATTTCTTCTTCTTGTTCATCGGAAAGCTTAAAACCATCAGGGCCAAAAAATTTTATTCCGTTATCTTGAACAGGATTATGCGAAGCGGAGATCATGATGCCTGCTTCGGCTCCTAATGCCTTTGTCAAATAAGCAACACCTGGTGTGCTAATGACTCCAAGCCTCATTACCTCGGCGCCAATGGAAAGAAGCCCGGCAACTAAAGCACCCTCAAGCATATGACCTGAAATGCGGGTATCCCGGCCAATCAACACTTTTGGTCTATTTTTATCTTTTGTTAACACGTACCCGCCAAAGCGTCCTATTTTAAACGCTAATTCAGGAGTGAGTTCACTGTTGGCAACTCCTCTTACTCCGTCTGTACCGAAATATTTTCCCATGAATCATCGCTCCTTTTAAAAAATATCACTTAATTTGAAGCTTCTTCAGCAGACTTTTTCTGTTCAGATGGTTCAACTGAATCGTTATTTTCTTCTATTTGATTTCTTCTTTCATTATCTGCTTCTTCCAACGAGTTTTCTTTATTGGATAAGCGAATCTTCACTTTTTCACTCGATAAAACTGTCGAGAGGTTGTAACGGTTTTTGGCCTCCACATTTACTTCATGTTCTCCTTCATCTAACCCCGCAACATTCACATACAATTCGATATCAGATTCTTTTACGTTTTTCAAAACACTGTCTTTTCCTCGCACAACAACATCCAGCTTTCCTGTGTCCGGATCAATAAATTCAATTTCCTGATCGTTTCCTAAACCGATGACTTTGATCGGCACCTGTTTAAACGTCTTTTCTTCTCGTTTTTCAATATCTATTTTAATTTGAACTTTATTCGGGACAACGTTTGTCACTCCATCCGGAGCAGGAACATCAGCTTCAACTGTCGCATTTTCTTTGATTTTGCTTAAGTCGACAGATACATCATCAATAGACTCTATTTGCTCTAGCACATCCTTTGGACCATAAATTGTCACTTGGCTAGGGATCGATTGAATCGATGATATGCTCAGTCCATCAGAAAGCTTTCCTGTTGTTTTGATTTTTAAGGGTACAGATTTCGATTTCGTTGGGCTTTCTACCGGCACTGTTACGGTAACCGCTGACGGTTCGATTGTAACAGGCAGGATGTTCCCATTTGCATCGTATACTGCCACTTTTGACTTCTGTACAACTGTTCCATCAGCACCTTCCAAACTTACTGTTGCTTTCACAACAGCTACAGCATCAATATGCTCTTTTGCGCCTGTAATTTTTACACTGTCCGGTTTAACAATCGGACGCTCCGCAATGTAGCCTTCCTTCATTTTGTTTTTATTAATAACATCCACTTCAACCGGAAAATTTTCAGATACCTTTTCATGAATACCTACTGTAATGACAGCCGGATCAATGTCAACCTCCAATTGGTCAGACAAGTTTTTATGTTTCAAACGGACACTGTGTGTGCCAACGGATAAATCCGTTAAATCTGCAAAAATTTCAAAGTCCTTGACTTGTTTTGTCGTAGTGACAATACTTTTGGGCCCTTCAATCGTAACGGTGACGGTTTGGGGAATACCGGTGACAACAAATGCACGGTCGTCATAGTATACGTTTACGGGCACATCTGTAATTGTAGCTGTTTCGGTTGTGGATGGCGACTGAAATATATTGTATTTTTCTTCATTATTCGAAGCAGGCGATTCTATATTCACTGAAGCATATAGCATGAGCGCTAGCAACAATGCAATGATGCGCATAAACCAGTTGCTATTCATTAATTTATCCATTCTTTTTCACCCTCCATTGCCAGCGGCTAGAGGAAGCAGCTTTCGTACGGTTAAACTCAGCAAAGAGCATCTCCTTTAACGTTTCTGGAGTTAAATGTCTATGCAGCTCACCATCCTTGGCAATCGATATACCTCCTGTTTCTTCAGAAACAATGATAGTTATACTATCGGTTACTTCACTAATTCCCACTGCAGCGCGATGGCGTGTGCCCAGCTCCTTTGATATAAACGGGCTTTCGGAAAGCGGCAAATAACAGGCAGCAGCGGACACTTGATCTTTTTGTATAATAACTGCACCATCATGTAAAGGGGTATTGGGGATAAAAATATTAATTAATAGTTCAGCAGAAATATGGGCATTTAGCGGTATACCGGTCTCAACATAATCCTCCATTCCTATTTTTCGTTCAATCGAAATGAGAGCACCGATTCTCCTTTTCGCCATATACTCAACAGCTTTTGCTATTGCTTCGGTCATGTTTGTTTGCCCATCATCTTCCTGGCTAGCTGCCCTTGCAAATAGACGCCCCCTTCCTAATTGCTCAAGGGCTCTGCGAAACTCCGGCTGGAAAATAATGATGATAGCCAAAAAACCCCAAATCAACACTTGGTCCATTAACCATTGCAAAGTATTCAAGCCTAAATATTGGCTTAACACTCTAACGATAATGATTACGATAATTCCTTTTAAAAGCTGAACAGCTTTCGTTCCACGAATCACCATAATCAATTTATAGATAACGAACCAAACGAGGAGAATATCAATGACATCTATGAGGTAATGCAAAAGAGAAAAATCCCCTAAGGTCATATTGTTTTCCTCCAATAGTTCATCAAATCGCGATTGATCTATTCTAATCAAACTTCTAGGTTTGAAAATCTCTCTAATCAAAATTCCACTTTATTATATCATAACTTTTCCTAAATGCACTTAAACATAAAAATAGACCATCCTACTAAAGATGGCCTATTGTTTAAAAACCTCTGACAGAGTCGATTTTACTTCATACCACAGCCACTCAAACAATTCGTTTATTTCCTCAACCTCTCCGGTAACTTGACCGGCAGAAGCCAAATATTGGTCTCCGTTAATCACCGTTACATTTCCTTCAACTTTTCCTTCTATTTTAATATCACCGTTTTTAACAGTAATATCACCTTTCACCGTTTCTCCTTCAGGCACAATAACAGTACGGTTGTCAACAACCAAATTATCATACTTTGTTACGCTGAATTGGCTTTCTTCATAAGAAGCAAATAAACTTCCAGTCATTAGAATAACAAATAGTGCAGCGGCTGAAAAGAAAGGATGATTTCGGAACCAGCGTCTAGTTGAGACCGTACGCTTTTCTTTTGGCAGTTTTTCTAACACCTTTTGCGTAAAATCTGCCGGTGCTTCAACATGTGAGATACTCTTGACAAACGCTACAGCTTTTTCCAATTCTTGATAATGTGCCTTGCAATCCTCACAAGATTGCAAGTGTTTTTTTAACTCACGGCCTTCATCCTCATGCAAATCCCCGTCCAAATACTTATGGATCATCTCCACTACATGCTTAGGACATTTCATCTTACTCACCCCAATCACAAATGCCTTAATTGTTTGCGTAAAGCCTCCCGTCCCCGGTGTATTCTTGTTTTAACTGTTCCGACTGGAAGTTCCAATATCTCTGCGATTTCTTGCAAGGATAGCTCCTCAATATATCTCAATACGATGACTGATCGATATTTATCCGGCAGTTTTAAAATTTCTTTTTGAATCGTTTCTTGCAGTTCAATTGCTTCAACTTCTTTTTCAGGCATTGCAATATCAGATGATACTTGGGAGTACATTGTTAAGCCATCAGTCCCCGCAACTTCTGCATCTAAATAATAGTCCGGCTTCTTTTTCCGAATACGATCAATCGATAAATTGGTTGCAATCCGATAAATCCATGTAGAAAATTTTTTGTTCATATCAAATGAATGGATGTTCATATACACTCTTATAAATGCTTCCTGTGCTATGTCCTCAGCTTCATGGACGTTTCCCAGCATTCGATAACAAAGCTGAAAAATTTTATCTTTATATAATTCAACAACTTCTGCAAATGCATTTTGGTCGCCTTTTTTAATTTGTTTGATCTTTTTATTTATAAATTCTTCCATTTTTCTACCTCCGCAGTTGCGGGTACATCATGATACGAATTCGTTCCCCAAAGGTTTCATTTTTTTATAAATCTATTCTAGCAAATTTTAGGAATTTATGTTTTCATCTGCAAGAAAAATTTTTTCCTTTTGTAGCAAAAACCTTTCTTATTCCCATTTCTGGGCTTTTTATAAAGAAACGTCCAACTTGTCATAATGAAATATGACATTACAAATTTTTTCAGAGGGGTTGCACCTCACGCCGCGTTAGGTATTATGATCACAATAGGTTTATAAAGATAAGTAATTTGGGGGCGATGTTAAAGTGAAGGAAGAGTCTTACTTTACGATTGGCGAATTTTCTAAAAAGACGGGAACAACAATCCGAACATTGCATTATTATGATCAAATTGGACTGCTCAAACCGAAAAAAAATCCTCGTTCTGGACACCGATTATACTCTGCTCATGATGTATTGACACTTCAAAAAATAGTCAGTCTTAAATTTTTAGGATACAGTTTAGAACAAATCAAAGAGTTAATTAATGAAACCAACTTCGATTTAAACTTAAAGGAAACTTTACAGTTCCAAAAAGAAGCGCTTGAAGAACGAAAGGAACATATTGAAGAAGTGCTCAAAGCCATTAAACGAATTCTCACGATTTTAGAAGAAGAAAAAGAAGTGGATAGCAATGTTTTAATGAGTCTTATTCAGAGCATACAAACAGAAAAAGAACAGCGCAAATGGTTAGAACATTATACGTCAAAAGAAGTAGCTGAAAAGCTTTTTGATCAGCCTGAAGAGGTAATGATCTCCCTTGACAAAGAATACATCCAATTATCCCAAGAAACAAAAAGATTGGCAGGAAGACCTGTCGATGATCCTGAGGTAGAAGCGTTAGTCGAAAAATATATGAAAACAATATTAGAATTTATCGGAAAAGAATTAATTAGTGCTATCGGGAATTTAGATGAAGCTGAAATTAAAACTATTGAAAATAAATTGCCATCTCCATTTACACAGGAGGAAGAGGAGTGGCTTCAGCAAGTGATGGAACATTATGCGATGAAAGCTGGGCTTCTCCAAGATGAAAATATTGACCGACTTTAGCAAATAAAAAAACTCCACCTCCCCTTTTCCAATTGGGGAGGTCATTTTTTATCTTTGAATTAGAGGATGATGGATATTCATTCAGCTCCCATTTTCCCGAAACCTTCCCCAAATTTTATCGAGTGAAGTGTTCCGCCGGAAGCCCAATTATCTCTTTCATATTCATCGAAAACTACTGTAACCCATTCTTCTTTCACGTTTAGTATTTGCGCTGCTGCTTTTGTTATTGCCTCAGTAAACTGCTGTTTCTGTTCTGCGGTTCTTCCTTTAGCCAGCTTTACGTTGATAAAAGGCATCGAATCACACCCCCTTTAAGCCATTTGAATTTATAAATGGTGTCGAAATTTATTCGTCCTCATCCGGATCTGTGCTATTTCAAAAAATGAAACAAGACAGAAGTTTGTCGATATACTTCGTCACAACACCCGTAAAAACCTTTGCTGGGCAGTCATTGTATGCAAAATGTTTTACACAAATCATCCTCTACAGCAACAATCTTCTGGAAAAGAGACTAATTTTTAAAATCAACCAAAAAATCATTTAGGTCATGGTTCCATTTCGGAACAACCGCATTACCAATACTAAAAGGAAAAATACAATTCGCCTTCAATGGTATATCCAAATTTAAAAGGCTGTTATGGGACTAAAAAGGAGAATGCTCTTACATATCATTATTTTGAGATTCAAAAGCGAGGATTAGATATAATCGAAGGATTAGTAACATTTCAAATAAAAAAATCCTGACAATTTCTTGTCAGGAATTAAGTTCATCTCATTTTATAAAATTTTCCCTATTGAATTTAAAAGCGGAAGACGGGACTCGAACCCGCGACCCCCACCTTGGCAAGGTGGTGTTCTACCACTGAACTACTTCCGCACAAATGGTGAGCCATGGAGGATTCGAACCTCCGACCCTCTGATTAAAAGTCAGATGCTCTACCGACTGAGCTAATGGCTCGTAAAGTCTTCTAATCCATTTTAAAATTTGTCAGATGTCCCTTCCTCTTCCTGATTTTTCGAGGATGCTGGATGCGTTGGGACAACTCGCTGCTTATTCGACGAGGCTTCGCCCTTTATAAAATCTAGTTAAATCTTACTTTCTATCTAACATTTTTACAAAAAAAAGAACAGACATGAACTGTCTTTTTATAATAAATGGCTGGGCTAGCTGGATTCGAACCAGCGCATCACGGAGTCAAAGTCCGTTGCCTTACCGCTTGGCTATAGCCCAATATCACCATTCATCTCTTGACTAATTATATTGTACCAATAAAAAAATCACTTTATACAACAATTTGTTGTTTAATGTGATTTCAATGTTTCATAACATTCTTCAGCATGGTGGAGGGGGACGGATTCGAACCGCCGAACCCTAAGGGAGCGGATTTACAGTCCGCCGCGTTTAGCCACTTCGCTACCCCTCCGATTGTAAAAAATGCCGGCGAGAGGAATCGAACCCCCAACCTACTGATTACAAGTCAGTTGCTCTACCAATTGAGCTACACCGGCGCAATAAATACTTTAAATCACACTCAGTTTTTACCTTTGTTTAAATTGTTATGCCAAACTCATTAAACTTGCTTAAGAAAAGCTTGTTTAGTACATGGTGGAGGATGACGGGATCGAACCGCCGACCCCTTGCTTGTAAGGCAAGTGCTCTCCCAGCTGAGCTAATCCTCCATGGTGACCCGTACGGGATTCGAACCCGTGTTACCGCCGTGAAAGGGCGGTGTCTTAACCACTTGACCAACGGGCCATTTCATTTTCATAACTTAATGACAACCGACATTTGACATTTTAGCACATAGCATAGATAGAAATCAAGAAAAGATTTGCTTTTGAAAAGCTTCCAACCGGGCTCGAACCGGTGACCTCTTCCTTACCATGGAAGTGCTCTACCAACTGAGCTATGGAAGCATGGCTCCGCAGGCAGGATTCGAACCTGCGACCGTTCGGTTAACAGCCGAATGCTCTACCACTGAGCTACTGCGGAATATTTTAATAAACCATATTTTGGTTCACATACAGCTCAATCAGTATATCAAAATGACTTCAAAAGAATGTACTCTTGTATGGTTCTCTACAATAAGCCCAGCTTTCAAAAAGAATTTAAAGGCAGCCTGGCAGCGTCCTACTCTCACAAGGGACAAACCCTCACTACCATC